>Ga0302349_1000016_pt1 | contig 509227 bp, 470 predicted proteins | sample PhyAR1_FD_202176 | JGI IMG/M metagenome (GOLD analysis project Ga0302349, IMG submission 202176) | Leaf surface microbial communities from alfalfa plants in UC Gill Tract Community Farm, Albany, California, United States - DLSL A.R1... | ecosystem: Host-associated > Plants > Phyllosphere >... | reverse complement strand
CACCGGCGTACAGCATCAGCAGTGCGTAGAAGGTGGCGATCAGCGCGAAGATCAGATCCTTTTTGTGATCGCGTTTATCGGTTTCGTAGGTTTCGCCGGTCAGGGCCAGCTTCAGCCCATAGGCACCTACCAACAGATAAGGGATCAGCGTCAGGGAGCTGGTCAATTCGAGCGCCAGCTGGAAGGCGTAATCACTAAACAGCGTCAGGACTAAGAACACCTGAATGGTGATGTTGGTCAGCCAGACGGCGGAAGAGGGAACTGCATTGCTGTTTTCGGTGGCGAACACCTTAGGCATACTCTTGCTTTTCGCGGCGGAAAACAGCACTTCTGCCGCCAGCAAAGACCAGGAGAGATAAGCGCCCAGTACCGAAACAATCAGGCCCACGCTGATGAAGATTGCCCCCCAACGCCCCACGATAGCTTCCAACACGCCCGCCATTGAAGGTTGGCGCAACGCCGCCAGATCGGGACGGAGCAGCACGCCGTAAGACAGCATGGTGATCAGCACCAACAGGCACAGCACCCCGATGAACCCCAGCACCGTGGCAATCCCCACGTGGCTGCGTTCTTTGGCATAGCGGGAATAGACGCTGGCACCTTCAATCCCCAGGAACACGAATACCGTCACCAGCATGGTGCTGCGCACCTGGCTGAACAGGGATTCAGGTTCCGCGGTAGGGACGATGGCGGCAGCCGCATGGCCCACATAGCCGTAATCGTTAAGATGAGAGAGATCCCCCACGCTAGCCAAAGAGGCTGCGGTCTCTGGTGTTCCCCAGAAGTTGAGTGCAAACACGTCACTTTTGAAGGCAAAGATCAGCACAATGACAAAGATGAGGATCGGCAGGATTTTGGCGATGGTGGCAATGGTGTTGATAGCTGCGGCGCTTTTCACCCCGCGCAGTACCAGAATGTGGAATCCCCAAAGAATAACCGAGGCGAACAACACCGCGGGAATGGTATTACCGTCGCCAAATATCGGGAAGAAGGCCCCCAGAGTAGATTTGATCAGCACAAAGTAAGAGACGTTACCAATACAGGTCCCGGCCCAGAAGCCGAGTGCAGCGGCAAATCCCAGATAATCACCGAATCCGGCTTTGGCATAGATAAACACGCCGGAATCGAGATCGGGTTTACGTTGCGCCAGCGTTTGGAACACAAAGGCCAGCATTAACATCCCACCGCCCGCAATACACCAGGCAATAATGGCACCAAACCCTCCCGTAGCGCGCCCAAAGGTGGCCGGTAAAGAAAATATACCGGCCCCTATCATGGAGCCCACTACCAGTGCGGTGAGTGACCATAGGGACAGTTTATTCGTTGATGAGCTCGTCATGGTTTTCCTTACTGACACCAAGTCAAATAAAGTTTTGCGTAATTAAAGGATAACGTTACCAACCGACTTACGATTAAATCATAGTCATAACCGGCGAATTTTCCTGTCGCGAATAACTTTTCCTTCAACATCAGCACAGTTGATTCCCTGCGGGGGGAGATTACGTTGCCGCACGGAATAAAAAACCAGAGGTAGGAATGTTCTTGGGTTACAATGCTTTAAAGATAGAAAAATCAGATGTAAGTATTTAAAATTCCTTTTTTCACCCCCTGATGGCTAGGGTTAATTAATTCTTGTTTTTAATTTTTACTTTAAATTCAATGATGTAGATAGTTATCGCATTGTCATTTATTTTTTATGTCAATGTTTGTCGAGGGATGAGGAAAGGACATTTCATAAAAATAGTTAATATATCTATGCCTGTCTATTATTTTCTCAGGAAATTCTTAATAAATGGTCAATAATTAGGCAGGGCGTTAGAATTGCATGTTGTACAGTGATAATTTACTATACTAAGATTATCTTTATAAAAAACAGAGATGTGGGTCGCAACTGGCCCGGTGATGGATGGAAAGTTATGATCAACAGTGTCAGCCAGCAGGCATTAAAGAGTTTGAGTTGTTTTGCCGCCGTCACCTTCTTCTCGACCAGCCAAATGTGCGATTTCGAGTGTTTCCTCCATGCGAATACCATGGGGGTATTGTACTTTGTATCTATTATTGCCAAACCGTTGTTTTTTATCATTATCGGTTACATGGATGAGGTAGAGAAACTCACCAGGCTAGAGATTGTGGTGAAAATAAAATCTATTATCCTGATCATGATTTTCTGGAACATTGTTTCATCCTTGATTAAAACCCAATACATTCATCAGGGGTATATCCTACAAAACGGCATCTTATTGAATATGGGGATCATCTATTTGCTATACCCCATCATCCTCAAGGGCATTAAACATTTGAAAATCACTGCGGCCGTGTTTGCCGGGTTGGTTGCCGTGATTGCCCTGTTGGATATTTTCAGCCCGCTCGATACCCAAGATGATCCGCTGTTTATCTCCAGCTATTCGTTTATTTGGGTCTGGGGCGGCTACTACATTATTGGCCATGTTCTGGGGGAGGCTCCGGGTCGCAGGTTCACCAAAAAAACCAGCGTGCTGTGGGCCGCCAGGCTGCTGGTGATCCCTATCGGTATCTCCATGTATTTCTACGAGCTTTATCTATCAACCCATACCCAGATCAGCGTCGCCGGCTGGTTCGTGTTGGAGCATTTGCACTTGCTTGGCATGAGCCTGGCGCTGTTTATCCTGTTTGATAATATCGCCATCAAGAGCCGATTGCTTACCCGCGTCGTGGAGTTTATTAGCCCGGCGATGGTGGGCGTCTATATCGTTCACTACAGCGTGTTCTATTTCATTACTACGCTGTATGACTTCAACGACGCCACGCTTAAATTTACCTTACTGGTCCTGGTCTTTATCGCCTCGGTATTGGTTTCACGGTTGTTACTACTCAACCGCTTTACGGCTCGGATTATCTCCTTCTGACGGGGCAGCCACCGGGATATGTCGAACATTAAAACCGGTAATGCCTAGTGCCAGAGTGATCAGCGGGGCGGCAATATTAAAGATGGCAAATGGCATGTAGGCCATAGTCGAGACACCCAGTACCGCAGCCATATAAGCTCCGCAAGAGTTCCAGGGGATCAGCGGGGAGGTGACAATTCCGGCATCCGAAACGATGCGCGACAGGTTCTCTGGCGCCAGCCCTCGCTTGGCAAATTCGGCACGGTACAGCCGGGTGGGTAGCAGCAGCGCAATATACTGATCGCCCGCGGCAATATTCAGCCCAATCGCGGTAGCAACCACCGAGGTAAACAGCTTGCCCACGGTTCTGGCCCGCAGCAGCAGCGGCGTAACCAGTTTGTTCAGCAGGCCGAAGTCATCCACCATAATGCCAAACGTCACCGCTCCGATGATCAGCCAGATCGTCAGCAACATGCTGTCCATACCGCCGCGTGACAGCAGGGCGTCGATCTGCTCGATACCGGAGTTCTCCTGGAAACCGGTCGCCATCGCAATCCAGACCGCCTTGATGGCCAACAGTGGGCTGGCAAGATCGGGCTCGACAATAAAGCGATCGATCACCTGCGGCTGCATGAAGGACGTCATGATCCCGGCCATTAGTGCCGAGCACATGATAGCCAATGATGCAGGCACCTTGGCGACCGATAACGCCAACAGGAAAATCAGTGGCAACAGGTTCCACGGTGTGATGTGGAACAGTTCGTTAAAGCGGGTCAGTTCGTTGTTGGTGACGGTGGCATCAAAGGCACTGTGCTGATTGAGTCCTAACAGGATAAAAGCGATCAGGGCAATGACCGCCGCCGGAATGGTGGTCCAAAGCTGGGTGCGGATATGTTTATATAATTCAACGCCGTTAAGCTGAGCGGCCAATACGGTGCTTTCAGACAGCGGCGAGATCTTGTCACCAACGTAAGCCCCGGAAATCACGGCTCCAGCCGTAATTTCTGGTGATAACCCCAGCATATTGGCCAGCCCGACCAATCCGACTCCCAAGGTGCCCGCTGTGGTCCAGGAACTGCCAATACTTAAAGAAACGCCAACGCAGACCAAAAAGGCTATCGGATAGAACCAGTTGGGGGTGATCAATATAATACCGTAATACACCATGGTAGGAATGGTACCGGACATGTTCCAGGTGCCAATCAACGCCCCGACGGAAAACAGGATAAAAATGGCCCCCGAGATGGTGGCAATGCCTTTGCGGCCGGACTCGGAAACCTCCTCCCAGCTATGGCCATTCTTCAGGATGACCATAGCGGTGATCATGGTGCTGAGGATGATGGCCACCTGCAGAGGGCCGTTGACGGCTTCAAGGCCAAACAGAGCAACGGAAGATCCAACCAGCAAAATCAACGTGACTATTGGCAGTAGAGCATCCAGATAGCTTGGGGCTTTAACAGGACGGGGCGTTTTAGCTGGTTTGCTCATGGGCACGGCTCCACAGACAGTTAAGACAGGAGAGTTCAGGCAACGGCGATACCTGCGGTAGCTACTGCGATAAGTATAGCCATGGGCGGCATAGGGTAATGATTATTTTCACTATTGCGGGTCAGCGTTGAAGCTCTGTAAACGTGCAACGATCTGCCGATCCAGTGGCAGACAGCGGAAATCGGTCATGATCTGCAGCTCGGCCGCCGAATTGATGGCGGTGACGTAGCTTTTACGGAACTCGGTTGGCGTCATGCGGCAATATTTGTTAAAGGCAAAAATCAGCTGTTTGTGGCCGCTAAAACCGCAGGTGTAGCTGATGTCGGTGATCGGGATGTTGGTATCTTTCAGCAGCAGTTTGGCCTTATTAATTCTGATCATGGTCAGATATTCTTTAAAGTTGTAGCCGCTGATCTTTTTGAAGATACGGGAAAAGTGGTGGTAGCTGACGCCAGCGTGCTCGGCAATGGTGGCCAGGTTGAGCTCATCGTCAAAATGCTGGTTGATAAACTCAATACCGTATTTGACCAACTGTTGGTCTTTTTTCCGGACGCTAACCTGCTGTTGGTCGGCCTGGTTTGGCGCAGCGGCGGCAAGCGTGCCCAACAGGTGATAAACCAGGGCGATGCGGGTAAACGAGGGCTGTGTCGTGACCAGGTTATCGAGCAGGGCGATCACGGCGTTGCTAATCTGCTGCTCTGATGCATGGTCGCCCTGATTAAACATCAGCGGGGCCGGATGGGTCTCATCAAACAGATGGGGGGAGAACTGGATGGTCAGCAGTTGGCTGTTTGGGGCGCGAGCCTCAAGGGAGTGGATTTCGTCCGGGTTGATATACAGCATGCTGCCCGCACTGGCCACCGAGGTGGCATGGCCCAGGGTCACGGAAAATTCGCCGGACAAGATGCAGATCAGCTCAGGGGCCGAGTGCCAATGGGGCTCGCAGTAGTAAACCTCGGCGGCGAAGACGTTGAGCTTTTCGGCGTCAAACGAGATCAGCTCATAGCCGCTGCCTTCATGGATCGCTGCTTGCGCCTGCCGATGGGATTGCGGCTTGAGTTGTCGCGTAACAGAGAAAGGAAACATCGGCTTATTTATCCCCAGAGGTTGGTGATGAAAATACGGGTGTGGGATCTTTCTCCCTCACCCTAACCCTCTCCCCAAGGAGAGGGGACAGCCCGTGCCACCTGTAAGCTCAGCATCAATCTGATCTCAGGTGAATGCGACAATCTGGCCTAACTACATCGCCATACCGCTCCCTAAGAAAAGGGGACTGTCCGTGCTACAACTTTATACCTGCGCCCAAATTTAAAATGCCATAAATTGAATTACGTACTTATTCACATCACCGTACCAGCTCCCTCTTCCTGTGGGAGAGGGTTGGGGTGAGGGGTCACACGGCGGCAGGTTCCGCCAATGCAGCCTCTAACTCCTGCTGAGTAATATCAATAGCCAGGAACTCCGTCAGGGCGATAAACAGGCCGCAGAACAGATCCGGAGCAATCGCGATGAGCTTTTCGCGCATCAGCGCCTCCGGCAAGCCGTTTTTGCTGACCAATAACGTCACCACGCGGTCAAAAGCCGGTGGGGTAGCGATCAGTTGCTGCAACGAGTTATCCACCTTTAGCGGTAAATAATAGGGCTTGGCGCACAGCTTGACCACCGTGCTTAGCGCGATATCCCGCGAAGAACGCGCCACGTGAAGCTGGTACTCGCCAGGATCGACCACCCAAGCGGCCATGCCTGGGTGGAAACAGGCAAAATCCGGCCATTCCAGCGTCATGGTCACCGTTTTGCTTTCGCCCGCCTCAAGGTGCACTTTGGCGAAGGCTTTCAACGCCAGCACTTCACGTGCCAGATCTCCCTGTGGTGCAGTCAGGTAAAGCTGTACGATCTCTTTACCGGCCCGATCGCCACTGTTGGTCACCTCAACGCTGACGGTTAAGGGTTGCCCCTCCTCAAGTTCAGTGACCGAAGTCGCCAGCTTGGCATAGCTAAACTGGCTATAGCTCAGGCCAAAACCGAATGGGAACTGCGGCGTCAACTTACGTCGGTCGTAGTAGCGATAACCTACATACAATCCTTCGCTGTAATGATGGCGCAGGTTTTCCCCTGGGTAATCGAGCCAGGCCGGAGTTTCTTCCAGAGTGTTGGGCACCGTTACCGTCAGCTTGCCACAGGGGTTGGCCCGGCCAAACAGAATATCCGCCACCGCGCGGCCCATACCTTGGCCCGCAAAGAAGGTCTCCAGCAGGGCTTTGCAGTCTGATAGCCAAGGCATCACTACCGCATCGCTGTTAGCCAACACCACCACCACATTGGGCTGTCGTTTGGCTACCGCGCGGATCAGTGCTTCATGGCTAGGCAAGATATTCAAATCCCGGCGATCGCCATTTTCGCCATCTTCACCAATGGCGGTGCTGACGAACACTACGGCAACGTCGGCCCTGCTGGCTAGCTCAACCGCATGTGCCTGCGCTTGCGGATCTACGTGATTATCATCCGGGGTGCCGATGGCATAGTCGATCTGGAAGTCGTTACCTGCCACCTCGAAAATTTCGTCCAGCGGACGATCGAGCATGTAAGGCACGGTGGTAGCACAACCCGAGCCCTGGATCACTGGCTCCTGCGCCGGTTTGCCCAATACGGCGATGGTGGTTTTCTTACCGGCTTGCAGCGGCAGGATATTGCCTTCGTTTTTCAATAACACTATCGATTCGGCAGCCAATTGCTGTGCTAACCGGTGATGTTGCGGGTAATCGGCCTTGGTGCCCGGCTTGCGATGGCGCTGCACCTTGTCGATCAGGGTTAACATCCGCAAACAGGCAGTATCGATAACCTCTGAAGGGATCTCTCCGCGTTCGATCGCCTGTAACAGTTCCTGTTTATCACGCTGGGTTTCCGGCATGGCCAGATCGTTACCCGCAAGCAAGGAAGCGGGGCGATCCTTGATGCCATACCAGTCGGACATCACTAGCCCGTCATAGCGCCACTCATTGCGCAGCACCTCGGTCAGCAGCCAGTGGTGTTGCGACGTTTGCACGCCATTGAGCCGGTTATAGGACGACATCACCGTCCAGGGGTTGGATTTGTCGATCGCTCGCTTGAATCCCGAGAGGTAAATCTCGCGCAGCGCCCGTTCTTCTACCACCGAGTCCATCTCTGTGCGGCGGTATTCTGAATTGTTGGCGGCAAAGTGCTTGAGGCTGGCCCCCACGCCACCGTCCTGCAGCCCGTTGATCAAGGCTGCGGCCACGTCACCGCTGACTACCGGATCTTCCGAGTAATATTCATAGCCACGGCCTGCCAAAGGCGTGCGGCGAATATTGATCCCTGGCCCAAGCAGAATGCCGACGCCCAACTCCTGGCACTCTTTGGCCAACGCCTCGCCCATTTGATACACCAGATCTACGTCCCAGCTACAGGCCAGGGTGGAACCATTCGGGAAGCAGGTGGCCGGTTTGGATTTGCTGAACAGCGCCTCAGAGCCGCCTTTTTGTTCTTCCTGCTCCACCTCGCCTGCGCTTTGGCCAATCACGGCCAGAAAATCGCTAATGTGCCAATTTTCCCCCTGTTCGATCTGGCTGGTGCTGTAACGGACGCCGTAGGTGCCATCCGTCATCACAATGTCGCTAATACCATGCTGCGGGAAGCTGGCCGTGCGCCACAAACCGCTACCGCTGAGTAACGCCACTTTCTCTTCGGCAGTCATGGTGGCAATGATGGCGTGGAAATCTTTTTTCATATTGATACCTGCTGGTTACTGCGCGCTAGCTTTGCGCAATTCAATGTCTTTGATGATATTTCGGTAGGTGTGCTCATCCAGCTTGTAGAAGAAGATAAACAGCATCCCCAGGGCAAACATCAGGCCAGGGAACAGCGTCATCATCATATTGATGCCGTTGAGCGCATTGGCGCTGATATGCTCGGACGAATAGTCAAAGTAATCGAGCATCAGGCCAGCACAGCCGCCGCCAATCGCCATGGCAATTTTGGTGATGAAATTAAAGAAACCGTAAATGGCCCCTTCGGTACGTACGCCGTGTTTCCATTCGGCATACTCAACGGTATCGGCAATCATCGACCACATCGCGACAAAGCCCATTCCCAGGGTAATGCTGTACAGGCACACGCCGGTCATAATCAGGTAGGCGTTATCTCCCGCCAGGAAGTATTGGAACAGTAAGCCGACAATCCCGATCAGCAGCCCCAACAGGACCATCTTCTTTTTGCCCATCAGGCTGATGATCTTTTCTGAGATCACCGTACCCGCCACATAGGCTGCAGATTGGATCATGAAGAACTTGGCGGTAAAGCTTTCATCCCCCAGGGTGTATTTGATGAAGTAGATCGCAATGGCCATCCACACCGTATAGGCGATATAGAAAAACACAGTGAACAGGGAAAGATGGATTAACGGCAGGTTGCCGGAAACGGCGGTGATCATCTCTTTTAGCGTGGGGGCCTTTTGATCTGGCAGGCTTTTCACCCGCTCTTTGGTCATGCCAAAGCAGGCCAGGAAGAAGAAGGTGGCCAACAGGCTAAAGCAGCTGACGGCAAACACATAGCCCATCTTCTGATCGGTGAACTGTGAAATCAGCACGTCGGCAGTGGTCGAGACAATCAGGTAACCCACGATGGCCAACACAAAGCGGTAAACCGACAGCGAAGCCCGCGAGCCTTCGTGCTGGGTCAGCATATTGGTCATGGCTGAATAGGGCGTGTTGACCGCCGTGTAGGCCAGGCAATAGAGGGTGTAGGTGATCAGCGCGTAATAAAATTTATAGTCACTGTCGAAGGTGCTGAAACACAGGACCGTCAAGATCCCCAAGGGCACCGCGCCGTACAGCAGGTAAGGGCGCAGCTTGCCGTGCCGGGTTTGGGTTTTATCGATAAAGTAACCGACAAAGATATTAAAAACGGCATCCAGCACCCGGGCGATCACAAAAATCAGGCTCGCCTGTACCGCGCTGATGCCATAAATATTGGTATAAAAAAACAGTAAGAACAGGGAGACAAAACCAAACGACAGGTTGGAGGCCAGATCGCCGAAGCCATAGCCAATCTTTTCCCGTACGCCGACCTTCACATAACTGTCTGAGACGATTTCTGTTGTTTTCATTCTGCTTACTCACTCAGGTTGATTCGCCTTGAGTATACCGAGAGCGCCAAGGGTGGCTTGCCAGCGGTTGTTTATACAGTTCCTATTTTTTGCTCGCCCCCGGCTTTGTCGCGGAGTTGTGAGAAAGCTCACAGGTATGGCTAAATTCGACCGTAGGGGCGCTGCATGCTGCGCCCGATTCTGACATATGGCGTTTGATGCACTTATAAACTGCATACCCTGCGTCTTCCGCCATGTCATGGTTTGCCATACGCTGACTGACAAGTTAATTCAGGAATCAGCCAACCATGAAATCCACCATGCCCAATGTCTTGCCCGCACCCCAATCGGCCCTGCGTGGCGGGCTAATCAGCTTGGCCTTGCCAACGCTGCTCTCCTCTCTGGGCAGCAGCATCACCAACGTCAGTCTACCCACATTAGCGCAGGTATTCGGCGCTTCGTTTCAAGATGTGCAATGGGTGGTGATCGCTTATCTGCTGGCGATCACCACGCTGATTGTGGGCGTCGGACGGTTGGGGGATATCATCAGCCGTCGCACGCTGTTACTGGCCGGTCTCGGCCTGTTTATGCTCGCCTCACTGGGTTGTGCTGTCGCTCCTACCATCTGGTGGCTGATTGCGGCCCGTGCTGCGCAAGGGCTAGGGGGCGCAGTGATGATGGCCATCACTCTGGCGCTAGTTGGTGAAACCATCAGCAAGGACAAGGTCGGACGGGCGATGGGGCTGCTCGGCACCTTATCCGCAGTGGGGACCGCGCTTGGCCCTACGCTGGGGGGCGTCTTGATTGCCGAGTTCGGCTGGCAGTCAATTTTCCTAATCAACCTGCCGCTGGGGGGCGTCGCGCTGTTTTGCGTTTATCGCTATCTCCCGCAAACCGATCCGCAGCAGGTAGCGAAACAGGCGCGTTTTGACTTCATCGGAATGGCCTTACTCGGTTTGACGCTGGCGCTATTTTCGCTGGCCATGACGTTGGGGCAAGGTCATTTTGGCTCACTCAATAGCCTGCTGCTGTTGGGAACAGCCGTTGCGGCCAGCGCGTTCGTCTGGGTTGAGAGAAAAGTGGCGAGCCCGCTGGTCCAACTTACCCTATTGCGCCAGCCAATCCTGAGCAGCGGCCTGCTAACCAATATGTTGGTGAGTACGGTGATCATGACTTCCTTCGTAGTAGGGCCGTTCTATCTTGCTCATGGGCTAGGATTAGCGCCACAGCAGGTTGGCTTGGCAATGTCCGCTGGGCCGCTGATTGCCGCATTGGCGGGTGTGCCATCGGGATATCTGGTCGACCGCTTCGGGGCAGCGCAGATGATTAGCCTGGGATTACTGGGAGTTTGCCTGGGAGCATTAACCTTATCGATGATGTCACCTACGCAGGGCGTTTTGGGCTATATCTTGCCGATATGCCTGATCACCGCAGGCTATGCCTTGTTCCAGGCGGCCAACAACACGGCGGTGATCAAACAGGTTGGCATTGAGCGGCGTGGGGTGGCTTCTGGTCTGTTAAATCTGGCGCGCAACCTTGGTTTTATCATCGGGGCCTCCGCTATGGGGGGGATATTCGCTTTGGCCTCGGCAGCCAGCGATATACGGTTAGGGAGCGCGGCAGGTTTACAACTGACCTATCTGGTGGCCGCCGTTTTAGCGGGGCTGGGGTTGTTGATGGCGCTGTGGAGCCAGTTTTATCGCCGGGGGCAGCCTGCCACACAAGAGTGACGTTGTCACAGATTCGGCTGCAACTAACATCTCTTTCACAATGGTTCGCGGCCGCGCTACGATGATGTATCTGGCCCAGCCTAACTTTAAGGGATAAATGATGAACCAACCTATTGCCACCGTGGCCTTGGAAAAGGCCTATCGCTTGCTTAATCACGGCCCAACGGTGCTGGTATCCGCCAGTCATGACGGTGTCAATGACGTGATGGCCGCCGCCTGGGCGTGTGCGCTGGACTTCTCGCCGCCGAAGCTGACGGTAGTGCTGGATAAGATGACCAAAACCCGTGAGCTGATCGAGCAGAGTGGGTGCTTTGTGATCCAGGTACCGACTGTGGCTCAGCTACAGCTGACCTATGAGGTCGGTAATCGCAGCCTGCATACCGACCCCGACAAACTGGCAAACTGTGGCGTCGAGTTGTTCAGTTTTGACGATCGGCCACTGCCTTTTGTGGCCGGATGCTCCGCCTGGCTGGCGTGTCGACTGATCCCGGAGCCCCATAATCAGCAGGCCCACGATCTGTTTATTGGCGAAGTGACCGGTGCCTGGTCCGATACGCGGGTATTTAAAGATGGCCACTGGCATTTTGACTCAGCCGAACCTGCGCTGCGCAGTTTGCACTACGTTGCCGGTGGGCAGTTCTACGCTATCGGTGAATCGCTGAAAGCGAAAACGGGGAGTTAAACCCTGGTGCGAGGTGGTAACCTTTCGCCATAAGACAGCAAATAGCTGATGCTGAATTATACTGAGATCAAGGCGTTCGGCACGGGGTATAGCCATGAATTACACAATGCGCAGTGCTGGCTGGCTGCTGATTTATTTGTTTTTCATTGTTGCTCCGCTGTTTGCTCTATTACTGGGTGCTATGCCGCCCGCGAGGGATTTCTGGACCGAGTTCTCAGTTGCCTTAGGTTATGCCGGACTGGCAATTATGGGGTTGCAGTTCGGTCTGACCGCTCGTTTCCGCTATGTCACCGAACCATTGGGCGAAGATGTTATCTACCATTTTCACCGTCGTATCTCGCTGATCGCCGTAGGGCTGGTGATTGCCCACCCGATTATCTTGTTTGTCGTCCGCCCCGAACTGCTGGCATTACTCAACTTTATTGAAGCCCCTTGGCGCGCCCGTTTTGCCGCGCTCTCAACCTATTCGCTGATTGCGTTGGTGGTCACCGCGCTTTGGCGCGTGCAATTGAATATCCGTTACGAAACCTGGCATCTTACTCATATCATCCTGGCGCTGATCGCGCTCGGGGCAGGGATCCTGCATATGATTGGCTGGAGTTTCTATCTGGATGATCCTTGGAAACGTGGGTTGTGGATTGCGCTGATCGCTTTTTGGCTCGCCTTGTTGCTGTATGTGCGGATCATCAAACCCCTGTTTATGCTACGCAAGCCTTATCGGATTGCGGCAGTCCGCCAAGAACGGGGAGACACCACCACGTTGCTGATGCAGCCAGAAGGGCATCCAGGCTTTCGCTTTTCACCCGGTCAGTTTGGTTGGCTGACCGTCTGGGGTAGCCCATTCAGCCTTACGGGTCACCCGTTCTCATTTTCCTCCAGTGCCGAAGTTGCGGATGGACAGGTCGAGATGTCCATTCGTAATCTGGGGGATTTCACCAGCACTATTGCTACATTGCAGGTTGGGCAACGCGTCTATCTTGACGGCCCCTATGGCGCGTTCACGCTGGGCAAACAGGCCGATCTGCGCGTGCTGATTGCTGGCGGTGTGGGCATTACGCCGATGATAAGCATGATCCGCACGCTGGCCGATCGTGGCGATCGCCAGCCTTTGATGCTGATTTATGGCAGCAAAGACTGGGAGTCGGTCACCTTTCGTGAGGAACTGGCCGCCTTGGAACAAAGAGTGAACCTGAAAGTTGTCCATGTGTTGACACAGCCCCCAGAGGACTGGCCTGGTGAGCGGGGCTTTATCACTGCGGAACTGTTTAAACGCCATCTGCCACCCGGTTATGCCGAACATGAGTACTTTATTTGTGGTCCGAACGTCATGATGGACGTCATAGAGCAGACGTTGGCCGAATTGCACGTGCCGATGTCGCGCTACCATTGCGAGCGTTATAACTTTGCCTGAGGAGAGAGCCGATGCGCCGTCTGTTTGCCGATCGCCTGGCCATTGCCACCATCGTCGTTGTGATCCTGCTAGCCCTACTGTTTGCTTATTTGCGGGTCAGTTAACCGGCGAATCGGCGCGATCCCGCCACGCAGAGGATAATCCCCAACGTGGTGGTCAACATCAGCAGGCTGACGGGTTCATGCAGTAAGCCTGCTGCCAGTGCCAGGCCAAAAAAGGGCTGCAGCAATTGCAGTTGGCCGACGCTGGCAATACCGCCCTGAGCCAGGCCCCGGTACCAAAAGATAAACCCGACCAGCATGCTGAACAGCGAAACGTAGGCCAGACTTATCCAGGCTGGCAGGGGAATAGCCTCCAAGGATGAAGGTATCAGCAGCAGTGAGGTCGCCAGCATCACGGGTAATGCCAACAGCAAAGCCCAACAGATCACCTGCCAGCCTCCCAGCTCACGCGACAGTTTTGCCCCTTCGGCATAGCCCAACCCGCAAACCACCACCGCAGCCAGCATTAAGGAATCCCCGGTCAGTGAAGCGGAGACTCCCTGAGCAAACGCAAAACTCATCACCAACAGACTGCCGATAATGGAAAAGAGCCAGAAAGCGGGACGAGGGCGCTCACCACCCCGTAGCACGCCAAATATCGCGGTGGCCAAGGGCAGCAGGCCGAGAAAGACGATGGAATGGGCCGAAGTCACATGCTGCAACGCCAACGCGGTCAACAGGGGGAAGCCCACCACCACGCCCAATGCAACGATCATCAGGGAGAATACCTGAGCGCCTCGTGGCCGCTGTTGTTTAAACAGCCCTAACAGCAGGAACGCGAACAGACCAGCGATAGAAGCACGAGCGACGGTAAGAAATAGAGGATCAAAACTGAGCACGGCGACTCTGGTGGCGGGGAGTGAACCACTGAAGATCACCATGCCCAAAAAGCCATTGAGCCAGCCGCTGGCGTTATTTTGCTCGATCTTCACCTGCATGGGACACCCTTATTTTCGACGCTGGAGGATTGTGGATCGGCATGTTATGCCGCAAAATCATGACAATCAAAAAATTGTCATGGATACAAGTTGCTATGGCACGAGCCCGTTACAAGTCGCTGGTCGATAGTTTTGCCGCTGATATTCGCACAGGGCGTCTTACGCCAGGGACACGTTTACCCACTCATCGCCAGCTTGCCGCCCAGGAACGCATGTCGTTGGTCACTGCCTCACGGGTGTATGCGGAACTTGAAGCGATGGGGTTAGTCAGCGGGGAAGCGGGCCGGGGGACCTTTGTCCGGGAGATTTCGTTGCCGCCGGGTTTGGGCATCGATCAGCAGGCCGTCGCCACGGACATGCTCGATCTGAACTTCAATTACCCGACGCTATCGTCACAAAGCGAATTGCTGAGATCAGCGTTGCGTCAGTTGGCTTCCTCCGGCGATCTGGACGCATTGCTACGCTATCAACCCCATGCAGGTCGGCCACACGAGCGGGCGGTCGTAGCCAGACATCTGAGCCACCGTGGCTTAAAGCTGGCGGCAGAGAACGTTTTGCTGGTAAATGGCGCTCAACAAGGGTTAGCCATCACCGTGATGGGGCTGTTGCAACCGGGCGACGTGGTCGCGGTTGATGCCTTGACCTATCCGGGTTTTAAAATCCTGGCCGAGAGCTACCATCTTGAGTTGGCCGCCATTCCCGCGTTGAGCGATGGCCCTGATTTGGCGGAACTTGAACGGCTATGCCAGCGCCGCCCGGTGCGAGCCGTTTACTGCATGCCAACGCTGCATAACCCGCTTGGCTGGGTGATGAGCGAGCCACAGAGGCACCGGTTGGTGGCGCTGGCTCGCGAACATGGGCTGCTAATCATCGAGGATGCCGCGTACGCCTACCTGGCAGAGAAACCGCCACTGCCGTTAGCAACTCTAGCCCCTGAATACACGGTATATATTTCCGGTTTTTCCAAGAATGTCGCGACCGGGTTGCGTGTTGGCATAGTGGCTGCCCCGGAAAAATGGATCCCCGCATTGGAACGAGCCATCAGGGCAACCACCTGGAATACCCCGGCGATCATGACCGCGATCCTGTGTGAGTGGATCGAAGACGGCACCGTTATGCGGCTTGAAGACGAAAAACGCCAAGATGCCCGGTTACGTCAGTCAATCGCCAGGGAAGCACTGAGCGAGCTGAACTATATCGGCCACCCTAATTCTTATTTTCTGTGGGTGCCCTTGCCAGAGGAGGTCAGGGCGGATCGCATCGCCGCTGCCTTGTTAAAAGAGCGTATTTCGCTCTCTACCGCAGAACCTTTTGCTACCTCTGCTCATGTGCCACATGCCCTGCGTTTGGCGTTGGGTTCGCTGCCGCTGCCAACCCTGCGACAGGCATTAGAAGTGGTCAGCCGGGTGATCCAACTTCACTCTTATCTTTAACCATCTGCCAGCACTAAAGTGGGTGTTCATACTGATCAAGTGGTCCCAAATTTGGAGCATTTGAACTGCTGATAAACGTCAACCTACTCAGTATGTAGGGGCGCTGCATGCTGCGCCCGTTAATAATTAGCTTGGGGTGAATAGTCCGCCTGTTACCAATTCTGCAGCATTGCCGCTTTGTCATCCATCTGACCGCATGGCGTTTTTCCCAAATTCCATGCGGCCCCTCTATTCATAGCCTAAATATCTGATAACTTAATCCCACGCGTTATTTTATGGATAATTGATCCCCAGGGAGACAACGGTGCGTCATTTCGAATTCAAAGATGATAAATCAAACAAATTTTGGCAAATCGAGCAGTCGGACAGTGACTTAAACCTGCGCTGGGGCAAGATTGGTACGCAAGGGCAAAGCCAGACCAAGAGTTTTGATAACGAAGCCAAGGCCTCGGCTGCCATGACCAAGCTGGTGAAGGAAAAAACCGGCAAAGGCTACGTTGAAATTGCTGTTGATGAAAACGCCACCATTGGCGCCACAGCGCCAAAACCGAAGGTTGAACCAGCTGAAAAAACCCGCGCTGAGCCAATAAGCGATACCCCGGCAGAAAGTGCGCCTCCGGTCTCTGCTGCCACCATACTCTCGCAATCCGTTATCTCTTCGGACATCGCCAAACCTGCTGGCGAAACACCACCGTGGTTAGCCAATGGTGAACCGATTTCCTTACCGAAGAATTTAAGCGTTCAGGCATTGGCCAACCGAGCCCATCCGGGCGAAAAACCAGAGCTAAACGATAAGCAGAGCTGGATCAAGCTTCGCAACCACCTCTATAAAAGTGACGATTTTCAGACTGACTTTGACTCCTCGTCTGCGGAGTTGCGCCAGACTTATGTTGCAAGCTGGCAACGGTTGGCCGATCAACAGATGGACGGTACCATTGAGTCAGATGCGGTGTTGTTTGCCCTGGCATGCAATGCCGGTAGCAACCGTTATTACGGCGATAACAAGACGGATATTACCGACTTTTTAGTAGCCAGAAAGGGATTGCCGTACGCGATTGATGTGCTGCTCCTGGCGCAAGGGATCTGTGTTGAATCAAACTGGGATAGTGATGCACAAAAGCACAGTTACTACCTCAATACAGATATCGCAGATCCGCTAAGCGGCTCGTGGATGTCCCCTTATAGCTGCGCTGAGCTGCATTTCCGTAAGTTCCTGGCTTGTGCCGATGAGGCCGAATGGCAGATTTGCGTGGATAAACTGCTCGCGGGCTTGCCGCAGCTGCATGTTAGCCGCCAGCCGTTGATTGCCTTGTTACTGCCTGAACGCCCAGATATCGCGAACCGGTTAGCCGGTGAGTTGCTCCAACAGGGGGATAGTGACGTCACGCCATGGCTACAGTTGGTTGCCACCGATGAGGCTGTTCTGAAGTCGTTAGGCGTAATGAGCCGTTCTACCTATCGCCACGCTGCATTCCTTAACTGTGAATTTAGTATCGCTACGCTGATTGCAGAGCGCGGCGTTAACGCAGTACCAATCCTGGCCTACCAGCCGGAAATCACCCTTACCGGTGATGCTCTCGCCTGTATTGGTACACCGGCGGCAATTACCGCACTGGCGCAGGTTTCCGGTCAGGGTAAAGCGTTTCTGGCGCGGTTTATCGACGCTGCACACCGCTGGCCACTGGCATCGATCCCGGCGCTTGCCGAGCTGTTGGCCTCTAACAACAAAGATAGCGGCATGTTGAGCGCCTGCTTAAGCAATCTGCTGCTGGCCAATCCTGAACAAGTGGCCCAGTTACTGCCCTGGATGAGCGGGGCAGCGCAAACTCAAGTGCAAGATTTGATTGCCCGCGTATCTGGCCCGGTTGAATTAGCCGATGAGGCTGATTTACCCCTGGTGCTGGTCAGCCCACCTTGGCTACAGAAAAAGAAAAAACGCGAAGCGGCAGTCCTGGCACTTGAGCCACAGGTGCTGGCTCCGGTACTCGATTTAACCGATGAAGAGAAAAAACGGTGGTTAGCGCTGAATGGCTGGGAAGAAAAACGCTATCAGGCTGCCGCAAAAAATATGAACACGCTGGCCAATGAGCTGGGTTTCCAGATTTATCAATCAGGTAACAGAAAGAGCCAGAACGAAACGGCAGCCATTGCCATTAGAAACCGGGATACCCAGGGCCTGATCGACGCCTGGAAGGCTCAGCTTGAACAAACCAGTTGGTCAAACTTTAGTATGCGCTTTACCTCGCTGTTGCCCGATGAGATGGCACTGGCCTTATGGAACAGTTTGTCTACTCACCAATGCAGCGGTGAGGAGTATATGGTGGCCAAATTTGGTGAAGCGGCGCTACCCGGCCTGATCAACGCGGTACGCTCTCGCCCAACAGAACTGACCAATGTCTGGGGCCACGTAGGTGCCAGCGAATTGGCCCCGCTGATTGCCCGTGCCTACCTCAAGCTGAAAACGCTGCGTAGCGAAGCCCAACAGTGGCTGTGTAAATATCCGCAACACAGCGCTATCGGCCTGATCCCTGCGGCATTGGGCAAAAAAGGGGAAGCCAAAGATTGCGCTACCTCGGCGTTACGGATGCTGGCCACGCAGGGGCACGAAGCGTTGATTATGCAGACCGGTGAGGCTTACGGCAATCCAGAAGTAACCGACGCACTGCGCGCTATGCTGGATGAAGATCCGCTCGATCGCTTCCCGAGTAAAATCAGCAAATCTCCTGACTTTTATCAACCCGCTGGCTGGCGTCGTCCGTTACTGAAAGCGAGTAAAAAAGCCTTGCCGGACAGCGCGCTGGAACATTTAGGCACCATGCTGCGCTTCCCAGTAAGTGAAGGGCTGTATGAAGGGATCCATCAGGTAAAACAGGCTTGCGATCCAGACTCACTGGCGGACTTTGCCTGGGATATGTTCTCGGCATGGTTATTTGCTGCGGCACCGTCCAAAGAGGGCTGGGCATTTATGTCTCTGGGCCTGTTTGGTACCGATGACACCGCACGCAAGCTCACGCCGTTTATTCGTGCCTGGCCGGGAGAGGCTCAGCATCAGCGGGCGGTTAACGGCCTGGAAGTGTTGAATCAGATCGGATCCGACGTGGCGCTGATGCTGCTGAACGGCATCGCGCAGAAGGTCAAATTTAAAGGCTTGCAGGATCGGGCAAGGGAAAAGATTGCGGCCATTGCCGAAGCCCGCGAGTTAACCATTGAGGAGTTGGAAGACCGTTTAGCACCGGATTTAGGGCTGGATGAAAACGGCTCGCTGCGGCTGGACTTCGGCGATCGCCAGTTTACCGTCAGCTTCGATGAAACACTCAAACCGTTCGTGCGCGATATGGATGGCACCCGCCTGAAAGATCTGCCGAAGCCGAAAAAGACCGATAATCAGGAACTGGCCAACGAAGCGGTAAACATCTTCAAGCTGCTGAAAAAAGATGCCCGCACCGTGGCCGCCCAGCAAGTGGTGCGCCTGGAAATTGCCATGTGCCAGCGCCGCCGCTGGACCCCTGAACTGTTCGAACTGTTCTTGGTGCGCCATCCGCTGGTACGCCACTTGGTGCAACGCCTGGCTTGGGGCGTGTATCTGGTGGACGATGATTCTACTCATGGCGGCAAATTGGTGGACTGTTTCCGCGTTGCCGAAGACGGCAGCCTGACCACCGCAGAAGATGACGAATACACCTTGCCACAGGGCGATAACGTGCGCATTGGTATTCCGCACGCGTTGGAGTTGCCTGAGCACCAGGCGGCAGGCTTCGGCCAACTGTTTGCCGATTATGAACTGTTGCAACCGTTCGTGCAGTTGGGCCGCGATACCTACAGCCTGACCGAACAAGAGCGGGAAAGCCGTGAGCTGCTGCGCTGGAAAGGGGCCGTAGTCCCCACTGGCCGTATTCTTGGGCTGGCTAACAAAGGTTGGCGCCGTGGCGATGCCCAGGACGGCGGCGCGATCATGGACTTTATCAAACCTATCGATCGTCGGTTAGGGTTTAGCCTGTCGTTTGACCCCTGCATTATCGTGGGCATGGTCGATGAATACCCTGAACAGACGCTGGAGACGGTGGTGATCGACGACGGCCAGTATTACTGGCAGCGAACCGAAGAGCGTAAACCGTTCACTATTGTGGATGACATCGTTATCAGCGAACTGATCCGCGATATGGAAGCCCTGCGCGCCTAAGCTTGCCTTGATCCCGACACATGTCGGGATCGTACCGCCTACCAAGAGAATCCATCCCTATGTCTGAACAACAAAAAATGCAGCGGCCACCAGCGGAAATACAATACGCAGAACAACTTGCCCTGTTGGCAGAATTGGATAACCAGCCGCGCCCGCCGGGCTGGGCACTGAGCCTGAATGCCGCCCGGCGCTTTATTCTGGGTGACGAAAAGTTAGGCATTGAGCGCAAAATTGTCGCCGACGTGGCCTCGATTGAGCGGATGCTGGTTACGCTGGCGACTGGCCGCGGCCTGATGTTGGTCGGTGAGCCGGGCACGGCCAAGTCCATGCTGTCTGAACTGCTGGCGACCGCCATCTCCGGCACCTCCAGCCTGACGATCCAGGGCGGGGCATCGATTACCGAAGATCAGATCAAGTATTCATGGAACTACGCCATGCTGATCAATGAAGGGCCATCGCTGAAGGCATTGGTGCCAGCACCGCTTTATCAGGGGATGCGCGACGGTAAAATCGTGCGTTTTGAAGAGATCACTCGTGCGCCGCTGGAAGTGCAGGACTGCCTGCTAGGTATGTTGTCCGATCGCGTGATGACCATCCCCGAGCTGAATGATGACCATAACCTGCTGTATGCGCAGGAAGGATTCAACATTATCGGCACCGCCAACACCCGTGACCGTGGCGTGAATGAAATGAGTGCCGCCCTGAAGCGTCGCTTTGATTTTGAGACCGTATTTCCGATTATGGATTTCCAACAGGAACTGGATTTGGTGGCTACGGCGTCCAACCGGCTGTTGGAAAAGAGCGCCATTCCTCATACCGTCCCCGTTGAGGTGCTGGAACTGCTGGTCACCACCTTCCGCGATCTGCGCGGCGGTGAGAAATCAGCGGGTAAAGGCGGCGACAGCGCCATGGATCGGTTAACCGCCGTGATGTCGACCGCCGAGGCGGTGAACGTGGCCCATGCGGTGGGAGTGCGGGCATGGTTTCTTGAACAGCGCAGCGGTGAGCCTGCCGACCTGGTGGAGTGTATCGCCGGGACGGTGGTCAAAGACAATGCGGACGATCGGGCAAAACTCAGGCGCTATTTTGAGCAGAAGGTCGCGAAAAAGCCCGGTAACCACTGGCGGGCCTATTACCAAGCCAGACACCGTTTGCCCTAAAGGCGCTGCGTAATGAATAAATCACCGGAAATCATCGGTATCCGCCACCACAGCCCGGCCTGTGCCCGGCTGGTAGCGGCGAGAATTAACACGCTAAAACCGCGCTACGTGCTGATAGAAGGGCCGATGGACTTCAACTCCCGGCTCGATGAGCTATTTTTGCCCCATAAGCTGCCGCTGGCTATCTATAGCTATGGCGTGCCGCAACAGCCTGGGCAGGGCGTGCGCAGAGGTTCCTGGTCACCGTTTGCCGAACATTCTCCCGAGTGGCAGGCGCTGCAACAGGCGCGGGCGATCAAGGCGGAAATACGCTTTATGGATCTGCCGGCCTGGCATGCTGCGTTTGCCGATATTGCTAACCGCTACGCCGATTTAGCCGATGCCGAACAGCAGCAACGGGCAGAGGATTTTGAACAGGCACTGAGCCTGGAGCTGGGCATTCAGGGGAGCGATGCGCTTTGGGATCGGTTATTTGAAGATCAGTGCGATGTGCAGGAGTTGGAACAACGTCTAAGCCACTATTTCGAACGGCTGCGCGGAGAGGTTCCCGGTTCGCAGGGCAACCAGGATCGTGAAGCCATGATGGCCCGTTGGATCCGCTGGGCCATGGATCAACAGGACGGGGCCGTATTAGTGGTGTGTGGCGGCTATCACGCACCCGCCTTGATGAAGCTGTGGCAAAACCTCCCCAGTGAAGATCACGAGCCTGAACTGCCCGCTATAAGCCAATGTTTTGACGATTGGCAAGGCGACACTCAATACACCACCGGCTCTTATTTGGTGCCCTACAGCTATAAGCGGCTGGATGCTTTCACCGGCTATGCCTCGGGCATGCCGTCACCGGCGTTCCAGCAGTGGGTGTGGGAATTTGGCCTGGAGCAGGCCGGGCTATACGCTTTCCAGCGCATACTTGAACGGCTGCGCAAGCTTAACCTACCGGCGTCTACCGCCGATATGGGGGCGGTTTATCTACGGGTTCAGGCACTTGCGCGGCTGCGCGGCCACCAGTTGCCGTTACGCAATGACTGGCTGGATGCCATGGCCGGTTCGCTGGTGAAAGAGGCGATGGATGTCCCGCTGCCGTGGACCTATCGCGGTCCTTTACGGCCAGGAACCGAGCCTATCCTGGTGCAGATGATGGCAGTTTTAGCTGGGGAGTCTCACGGCAAGCTGGCAGCCAATACGCCACGTCCGCCGTTGTTGATTTCACTGGAGCTCGAATTAGCGCGGTTGGCGATAACCATTCCCTCGGAGGTCAAACTCGACCTGCTTAAACCTGAAGATCGCCAGCGCAGCAGAGCCCTGCATCAGTTATCGCTATTGGCGATCCCGGGAATCCACTGCCTGAAGGGCGTTGGGCAAGCCATGTCTGGCGAGATGAGCGAACACTGGCAGCTTCGTGCGCCGCTTGAGCAGATTGCTGCGCTGATTGAAGCGGCCTCCTACGGCGCTACGCTGGCCGATGCGGCACTGGCCAAGCTGGAAGAAGCCTTGCTGGAGCTGCACGGTAGCCAGGGGATGGTGGCAGCGCTGGTTAAATTACTGAATCAGGCGGCGTTGGCCGGTCTGGCGGATTTCAGTAGCCGAGTCGTAGAACAGCTCACTGCGGCGGTGAGCCAGGAAGGGAACTTTGAAGACCTGGGCTTGGCGCTGGAAGCGGCCCACATGCTCTATCGCCACGGTGAAAGCGTAGGTATGCAAGGATCGCCGATCTTGTTGACGGTGATCCAGATAACCTTCGACCGCGCGTTATGGCTATGTGAAAGCTATGGCAGCGTGAACCCCGCCGACAGCCATCGGCACATTGCGGCATTTCAGGCGATCCGCTTGGTGACGCGGGATCTGCTCGCGCTGCCTGATGTCGACCGCAATACATTATTTCCCGCGCTGGAAGCCGATCGCGCGCTCACCGTTTGGCAAAGAAAAGCCGCGTCTACCGATGCCGATCCGCTTAGCCGTGGTGCGGCATTGGGCGCATTACTCAGCCTGAATGACACCCAGCCTGATACCGCATCACTGAACGCACAGCCGTTAGCGCTGCTGGCCACCCTGGCAGCCAATAAAATGGGCGATGCGCTCAGCGGATTGATTGCGTTGGCGCGCCACCAGTTGACCCAGGATTTAACCTTTGTTGACGGCCTGAACCAGTTGGTTACCGCACTGGACGACGAAGACTTCCTGCTGGCCTTACCCGCGATGCGCGGTGCTTTTGCCTGGCTGCCACCCAGGGAGCGCGGTGAGTTTGCCCGCCAGATACTGGAACTCCATCAGGCGAGCCATCTACCGGTTTCGTCATTAAATCGTGAAATTACTGCCGCAACGCCGCAGGAGATTGCCGCTATGCAACAGGCCGAAAAGCGGGCACTGGAAATCCTTGGCCAATGGGGGCTGGCGTAATGGCAAATCAATTAACTCCAGAGTTACAGCGCTGGCGCTTGCTGTTAGGCGAAGCCGCCGAGGCCTCGCTGGGTGAATTAGACGCTCACTATCGCTCCGTCGATAGCGCACTTGAATGGCTATATGGACGGGATCCGGAGCGTTTGGCCCGCGGTGAGCGCGGAGCCAGCCTGGGTAAATCCAACCTGACCACGCCTGAGTGGATTAATGAGATCCACCAGTTGTTCCCCAAAGAGGTGATCGAACGGCTGGAAGTGGACGCGGTTGAGCGCTACGGTATTGACGATGTGGTCACCAATCTTGACGTGCTGGAACGTATTGAACCCTCGGAAGCGTTACTGAAAGCAGTTTTACATACCAAACATTTGATGAACCCGCAGGTATTGGCCGCCGCACGCCGGTTGGTGGCGGAAGTGGTACGGCGGATCATGGAACGCCTGGCGCGTGACGTGCGCCAGTCATTTTCCGGCAGCCGCGACCGGCGCCGTCCCTCGCAGGTCAAGGTGGCGCGTAACTTTGATTTTAAACGCACCGTTGCCGAAAACCTGCACCGTTGGAGCCCGCAGCACGGCAAGCTGTTTATCGAAACCCCGGCGTTTATGAGCCGGGTTAAGCGCCATAGTGAACGTTGGGACATCATCTTGCTGGTAGACCAGAGTGGTTCCATGGTGGATTCGGTGATCCATGCAGCAGTGATGGCAGCCTGCCTGTGGAATATACCGGGCATGCAAACGCGGTTGGTCGCTTTTGATACCGCAGTAGTGGACTTGACCGCAGACGTCAGCGATCCGGTTGAACTGCTGATGAAGGTGCAGCTCGGTGGCGGCACCAATATCGCCAAGGCGGTGGGCTATGCCCAGTCCTGCATCACCAATCCCCAGCGCACGATCGTGGTGTTGCTGAGCGATTTCTTTGAGGGCGGCAGCGAAGGCGAACTGGTCCGGCGGGTGCGTACCTGCATTCAGACAGGAGCAAAAGTGCTGGGGTTGGCAGCGTTAGATCATCAGGCCAACCCACAATACGATCGTGACATGGCTAACCGACTGGTCGCGGTCGGCGCACAAATTGGCGCCATGACGCCCGGCGAACTGGCGGCCTGGCTGGCTGAAAAGGTACAAGGATGACTCAACGTTCCGATTTACTCGAACTCACGCCGGAAGCCCTGATGGCGTTAAGCAACGCGGGCTTCGTCAAGCGCGCACAGAAAGAGGTCGCCGAAGGAAAACTACCTGAACTGACAGAGCGTGACGATGGCTGTATTGATGCCAAGTTTGGAGACGGCAACCAAGTCACTTTTCCGCCAGGAAAAACCTTGCGGGATGCGACCTGTAGCTGCCCGGCCAGCAGCATGTGCCGCCATCGGGTCACGCTGGTCCTGGCCTATCAGGCGTTACATGCTACCGGGTTGCCCCCAGAAGCTGACGATGCTCAGCCGCAAGAATCTGGACCGGCTTGGTCACCGGCCAGATTTAGTGAACAGCTTAGTGATGTCCCGCTCTCGGTCATTAGCCGGGCTAAAAAGCTGATCCAGGGCAGCGTAGTGGTGCAATTGAGCAAAGGCAGCGGGGCGCAAGCCACTCCGTCAGCGCGTTTACCGATGTGTGACGTGCGATTTTTCTCCCGCAACAGCCTGGCCCATGCACGCTGTGACTGTATTCAGGAGACGATTTGCGAACATATTGTGATGGCGGTCTGGGGTTTTGAGCAGGCCGAGATCAGCCAGCCAGACTTTGAGCAGTTAACGCTGCAAATCCGCTTGCCCGACGGCGAACAGGCGCAGGCAAACGCCTTATTCGACCAGTCAGAAGCGGTGTTATTACGAACGTCGTTGGATAAATTGCTGCTCAAGCTGTGGGCGGACGGCAGCAGCCAACCAGAGACGGCCATCAAACCGCTGATGGCGGAAGTGAGTCGCCATGCCCAGCAGCTTCAGTGGCGCTGGGTTAGCGAAAGCCTGGCGGATATTCAGCAAGGGATGGCCGATCAACATAATCGTTCAAGCCGCTATCATCCTGTCGAATTCTTGCAGCGCACCAGCGGGCTTTCCGCCCGGTTAGTCGCGGCCAGGTGCATGGACCAACAGGCGCAGCAGCAAGCCTTACCACGCCTTCCAGCGGCAGAAATTCTTGGCCTGGGCGTCAAAGGTGAGATCCAACTGGAACATCTGAAACTGGTATCACTCGGTGCGCGTTATTGGGCCGACGAGCTGCAGGAAGGGGTGGCTCTGATCTACACCGACCCGGACTCCCAGGCGCTGATGGTCATTGAACGTCAGTGGCCTAAAAATAGCGATCCACAAGGCGTGGCGACGCCGATAGGCAGCCGCAGGATTGCCGGCCACCCGGTAAAAAAACTGGCGGCCTGCCAGGTGATCACCAATGCCGCCAAGCGCCGGGCAAACGGGGCGTTAGACATTGCCAGCGGTAAGCAATATACCAGCGTGTTGCCGCTCTCTTCCCGGGCGTGGGAGCTGCTGGGGGAACCGCTCAGGCAGCCTGATGCGGCAGCGCTGAAACGTCATCTCCAGCAGGCATTGCCGGATTTTGTACGCCCCAGACAGCCGATCGAACAGCTGCATATCTTACCGGTTAGCGAGGTGCTCGACTGGTGCTGGGACCCGGCCTTGCAGTGCCTGCAGATTGATATCTTAAGCGGAGAGGATCGTGATGACAATTTGGTGACGGTGTCACTAAATTACGATAGTGCCGCCCCTCAGGCTACCGAGGTATTGGCCAGGGCAATGCTCACACCAGCAACTCCGCCACGGTTGATTTCAGGCAGGGTGAAGATCGAGTCAGGCAAGCTGTTTATCGAGCCATTGGCCGTAGCCAGTGACACTCAGATATTCTCGCTGTGCGCCGATGAGGCTGAGCCTTTCCCGATGGAACGCCAGGCCGATCTGCAACAGCGTTCAGGTATGCAGCAAGCGTTGGCAGACACTGAAACGTTGCTGGCTCAGTGGTTACAGCAGGGGATCCGGCATCAAGGAGGCCGTGGGATTGAGCGGGTGGAAACGTTGGCCGAGGCGCTAAATGGCTTTGGCCTGGTGCAGCTGTCTGCAGGGTTAAACGAGTTACCCGAGCGTATTCGTTCCAATAACCACACGGAATTAGTCCAGCGGTTGATGACGATTTATCAAACGCTGCGCCTGGTGAAAGACCGGCAGAGTCATTGACTTTGACAGCGCCATGACAGTTCGACTAAGCTTGCCCCACTCATTTGGGGAGTAGCCTTCCTTCATCAAGAAGGAGGATGTGTCAACATACTCAGCAAGTTGCTGTGGCACATCCGTCGATCAGATTGGCGAGACCATAGGGGTAATATTTCTTTTGGATTGGACGAGGAATATTACACCATGGTTTGCTACGTCCAGTCGGTATTTCCATAATGACCCTTTTTTCTGCTTTACTCTCAAATTACCTCACCAAAAAGCCGGGCAAACTGAGGGCTAAAGGATGACGCTGTCATTTTTCCAGCTCGCGATATCCTTAGTCATCATCTTGATTGCCTCTGAAATTTTCACCAATGCCCTGGAGCACCTTGGCGAAAGGTTGAAGATCTCTGAGGGGGTAACCGGTTCGCTTTTTGCCGCCATTGGCACCGCCTTACCTGAAACCATGGTACCCATTTTGGCCCTGGTTGCCGGCACGTCGGCGGCTAATGTTAACGAAGAGATTGGCGTGGGGGCGATATTGGGCGCGCCGCTGATGCTGTCTACGCTGTCGATCTTTTTGATGGCGCTGGCCGTGGTAAGACGGCGGGGTATTAACGGGTCTATCACCCCTGAGCCCACGGGGTTTATACGGGATACGCGTTTCTTCCTGATGGCTTTTGTATTGGCCGCAATCGCCTTGTTTATTCCCGTGGAGATGAAAATCGCCAGGATGGGCGTCAGCGTGTTGTTGGTCTTGCTTTACGTCACCTATATTGTAAAAACCTTACACGCGTCGAAAAAACTGGTGGCGGAGGGGAATGGAACCGCGGCAGATAACGTCATGTTCTTATCCCGAGTGGGATTGCCCACCACACTATTTACCATCATCCTGCAAACCTTAATTGGTTTGGGCGTATTGGTGGCGGGGGCTTTAGGTTTTATAGATGGTGTGGCCGCAGTATCGGAAAAACTTGGCATTTCTGTGTTGCTACTGTCATTGATTATCATTCCTATTGCGACCGAATTGCCAGAGAAGGTGAACAGCATTCTATGGATACGCAAAGGGAAGGATACTCTGGCATTAGGCAATATTACCGGCGCAATGGTTTTCCAAGGCACGATATTACCCGCCATCGGGATATTATTGACGCCATGGCAACCCCGGCATGAAGTGCTGATCGGGGTGTTTATTACGCTTTCATCGGCATTCTGGCTGTGGATCAACGCCAGAAACAAAAATCTGAAAGTGTGGATGCTATTTATTAATGGGGCTTTCTATTTCGCTTATATTATCGCCTCGATCTCATTTAGCGGCTAAAAATCAACCCTCCTGAAATGCTATTGCAGCGGCCGTTGGAGCCGCTGCAGTCAGCGTAACTCTGCTCCAATTTGGCTGCCCATAGCCCGCCGTAAAAAATACTTGACCTTCCAAACGTGACAAGCCGGATAAAGGCAGCCTGCCAAACCTACTGTCGACCATCGTCGCGAAAGGTAAACCGATGCAAGTCAAAGCTATAACCCTGCTCACTGCGGCGATAAGCGCCGCGTTCATGATCTCCGGATGCGAAGAGGCGTTGCCCTCCGGCGCAGCTCCCAAACCGCCTAGCGTTCCGGTGGCCGAAGTTGTCGTGCGCCCGATAACGCCTTTTGTGGAGTTTACTGGCTCGCTTACTGCGGTCAAGCGAGTTGAACTCCGCCCACGAGTCGCTGGCTATCTCCAGGAGGTTAGCGTGCCCGAAGGGCGCTTGGTTAATCAGGGAGACCGGCTGTTTCTCATTGATCCTCGGGAGTTCGTAGCCGCTGTGAACGTTGCCAAAGCACGCCTACGCGAGGCTGAAGCGGCCTCGTTACTCGCCAAGGCGGAATATGCACGCGCCGAGAAGCTGTTCGCCCAAAAGGTCGTCGCTCGGGCGTTTCTTGATACCGCCACCGCTGCAGTAAACGCGGGCAAAGCTCAGGTTGATGCCGCCAAAGCCGCGCTGGATGCTGCGCAACTGGATTTGAGTTTCACCCGCGTCACCGCGCCCATCAGCGGACGTGTCGGCCAAGCCCTGGTCACCGAAGGTAACTATGTTGCCAGTGGTGTGACGCCGTTGACGACCATCGTCTCGATCAATCCGCTGCATGTCTATTTTGATGTCGACGAACGTACTTATTTACGTTCGCTCGCCGCTGGCCGAACCCATGCAACCCCAGAGTCGGCAAAGGCAACCAAAGTCATGGTGGCGCTGATCGCCGACAAGACCTACTCGCGGTCCGGCCATGTCGATTTCCTCGCCAACGCTGCCGATCGCGGTACGGGAACGGTGCGGGTACGCGCGGTGGTGGACAATGCGGATGGGCAATTAACTCCCGGGCTGTTCGCCAAGGTCAAAATGGAGACCGGCACTCCACAGCCCAAGGTACTGATTTCTGACCTGTCGATTGGCACCGACCAGGGCAGCCGCTATGTGCTGGTCGTTGGCAAAGGCGATACAACAGAATACCGGCCGGTCGAACTTGGCCCGATGGCCGATGGAATGCGGGTAATCGAACAAGGTCTGCAAGCGGGTGAGCGCATCGTCGTCAAGGGATTGGTTCGCCCTGGGATGCAGATTACGCCACAGTCCGCAGCGATTGACGGTACGCCTATTGCGCTGCCGCAAACCTCAGGAGGCGCGCAATGAGCTTTCCACGTTTCTTCATCGATCGGCCAATCTTTGCCATCGTGCTCTCGGTGCTAATGGTGTTGGCTGGCACCGTTGCCTTCTTCCAATTACCGCTCAGCGAGTATCCGGCCGTGACGCCACCAACCGTGCAGGTGACGGCCTCCTACCCGGGCGCCAACCCCAAGGTGATCGCTGAAACGGTGGCCGCGCCGCTCGAACAGGCGATCACTGGGGTAGAGGGCATGTTGTACATGTCGTCGCAGTCGGCCACCGATGGCCGGATGATCCTGACCGTAACTTTCGCCCAGGGAACCAATGCCGATATGGCGCAGGTTCAGGTGCAAAACCGGGTCGCCCGTGCGTTGCCGCGTTTACCTGAAGAAGTGCAACGCCAGGGCGTGATTACGCAGAAAACCTCGCCAGATATTCTGATGGTGGTGCACCTGCTATCGCCCGATAAGCGCTACGATCCGCTGTATATTTCCAATTACGCCTACCTGCAGGTGCGCGACGAGCTGTCCCGTATTCCGGGGATCAGCGACGTACTGGTCTGGGGGGCGGGTGAATACAGCATGCGGCTGTGGCTCGATCCAAACCTGATCGCGGCACGTGGGCTGACGGCTGGCGACGTGATAGCCGCGGTACGCGAGCAGAACGTACAGGTGGCGGCGGGTTCGGTCGGCCAGGCTCCCAATTCTACCGCCGCCTTCCAGGTGACGGTGAACACCCTCGGGCGATTGACCGACGAAGAACAGTTCGGCGATATCATCATTCGCACTGGCGCGGATGGCCAGGTGACGCGCCTACGGGATGTCGCCCGCATCGAGATGGGCGCTGATGCCTACGCTTTACGCAGCCTGCTTGACGGTGAGCCCGCCGTGGCGCTGCAAATCATTCAAAGCCCGGGAGCCAACGCGCTGGACGTTTCGCAGGCGGTGCGGGCCACCATGCAGCGGCTTGAAGGCAACTTCCCGGCCGGACTCAGTTCGCGCATCGCCTATGATCCGACGGTGTTTGTCCGGGCCTCGCTGGAATCGGTAGCTACCACGCTGTTGGAGGCCATCTTCCTGGTGGTGATCGTGGTGGTGCTGTTCCTGCGCAACTGGCGGGCGTCGCTGATCCCGCTGATGGCCGTACCGGTATCACTTATCGGCACCTTCGCCGTGATGCATCTGATGGGGTTCTCGCTCAACACCTTGTCGCTGTTTGGTTTGGTGCTGTCGATTGGTATCGTGGTTGACGATGCGATCGTGGTGGTGGAGAACGTCGAGCGGCATATCGAAAATGGTGAAGATCCTCCGCAAGCCGCCAGGAAGGCGATGGATGAGGTTACCGGGCCGATTATCGCCATCACCTCGGTGCTCGCCGCGGTGTTTATCCCAACCGCCTTCCTCAGCGGTTTGCAAGGCGAGTTTTATCAACAGTTTGCGCTCACCATTGCCATCTCGACCCTTCTGTCGGCGGTGAATTCGCTCACGCTCAGTCCGGCGCTTGCCGGTCTCCTGTTGCGGCCACGTAAGATGGGGATCACTCACGATCCTCGTAGCCTGCGTGGTCGTGTTGAACGGAGGTTTGAGCGGTTGGCCCGGGCTTTCCAACGCGCACCGGACGCCTATGGCAACACGGTCCGCAAGGTTGTGCGGGTCAGCGGCCTGGCCCTGGTGGTTTACGCTGGGCTGCTTGCGCTGACCTTCTTCGGCTTCAAGGCCGTACCGCCGGGCTTTGTCCCCATGCAGGATAAATATTATCTGGTTGGCATTGCCCAGCTTCCCAACTCGGCATCGCTGGATCGCACCGAGGCCGTGGTTAAGCAGATGTCGAAGATCGCACTGGCGGAACCCGGCGTTGAAAGCGTCGTGGCATTCCCGGGGCTTTCAATCAACGGTTTCGTTAACGTGCCAAATGCCGCCGTGATGTTCGTGATGCTTGACCCATTCAAAGATCGCACGACGGACGATCTCAGCGCGATGGCGATCGCCGGGCGCTTACAGGCCAAATACGCCAGCATCCCCGACGGTTTCCTTGGCGTATTCCCGCCGCCACCGGTGCCAGGGCTGGGTGCTACCGGCGGTTTCAAAATGCAGGTTGAAGATCGCGGCGGTGCTGGGCTGGATGCGTTGGTTCAGCAAACTCAGCTCCTGATGCAGAAAGCCAGCGGAACGGGGCAGGTGGCCGGGCTGCTCACCAGCCTTGACGTCAATGCACCGCAGCTCGACGTCAGTATCGACCGCACCCAGGCGATGAGCCAAGGCGTTCGTCTGGCGGACGTCTTTGAGGCACTCCAAGTTTATCTCGGCTCGCTGTATGTCAACGACTTCAACCGCTTCGGCCGTACCTACAAAGTCACGGCTCAGGCCGATGCGGATCACCGCATGCAAGCTGAAGCCATTGGTCGGCTGCAAGTGCGCAATGCGGCCGGGGAGATGCTGCCGCTGTCCGCGTTTGTCACCGTTACGCCAAGTTCCGGCCCGGATCGCGTGATGCATTACAACGGTTATCCCACGGCGGATATTTCCGGCGGTGCCATGGCGGGTGTGAGTTCCGGACAGGCGGTGGCGCTGATGGAACAACTGGCGCAGGAAGTGCTACCTGAAGGCATGAGCTTCGAATGGACCGATCTCACCTATCAGCAAAAGCTGGCCGGAGATTCGGCGCTGTTTATCTTCCCACTCTGTGTACTGCTCGCTTATCTGATCCTCGCCGCGCAGTACAACAGTTGGCTGCTGCCCCTGGCGGTATTGCTGATCGTACCGATGTGTCTGCTGAGTGCGATCGCGGGCGTCTGGTTGGTGGGGGGAGACAACAACGTGTTCGTCCAGATTGGGCTGATCGTGTTGGTGGGGCTGGCTGCCAAGAACGCCATTCTGATCGTTGAGTTTGCACGCAGCCTCGAATCCCAGGGTTCGAGCGCTCTTGAGGCGGTTATTGAGGCTTGTCGACTGCGGTTACGACCGATCCTGATGACTTCGCTGGCCTTTATTGCTGGCGTGGTTCCGCTGGTGTTGGCCAGTGGTGCAGGGGCGGAAATGCGCCACTCCATGGGCATTGCGGTGTTTGCGGGCATGCTCGGCGTGACGCTGTTCGGCCTGTTCCTGACCCCGGTCTTTTATGTGGTGATGCGTGGTCTTGCCGCCCGCGTCGAGCATTATCGCTCTGCATCAAAACAACGCATCAAGGGGAGCCAGCCATGAGAGATCGCTATCAAGCTGTGCTACTTCCTCTGAGTGCGCTGTTGCTGCTGGCTGGATGCTCGGCGGTGGGGCCTGACTATGCACCGCCATCGCCGCCGTTGCCAATCAGCTTTGGTGAGCCAACTGCCGAGCTCGGTACGGGGGCCGTCGAGGTTGAGTGGTGGCGTACTTTCGACGATCCGGCGTTAACGGCCTTGATCCAGCAGGCATTGGCCGCGAACCATGATATTGGCATCGCGGCCATGCGGTTGGAAGAGGCCAAGGCCATGCTGCGAGAGGATCGCCAGAACTTCCTGCCCAGCGGCGGCCCCGCGCTTAGTTATGAGAACCGCCGTTGGGGAGAAGTGGAAATTTCACCTGACCAACCGCGGCAACGCGAAAGCTATCGCGGAGCTATCGATGCCACCTGGGAACTCGATCTGTTTGGGCGCGTGCGGCGTTCGGTGGAAGCTGCACAGGCACAAACTGGCTCACGCGAGGCGTTACTGCGTGAAGTGCAGGTGAGCGTCATTGCTACGGTGGCCGCTACCTGGTTCGAATTGCGCGGTATCGAGGCCGAAATTGCCGCTGTAACCGACATCAGCCAAAGCCAGCGTGAAAGCCTGAAGCTGGTTGAGCAGCAGGTCAACGCCGGTTCCGCCAGTGAGTTTGACCGACTGCGTGCCGAGGCGCTGTTACGTAATGTTGAGGTGGCCATGCCTGAGTTGGAACGCCGCCGGGCGGCAAGCATCAACGCACTGGCCATCCTCCTCGGCACAATACCTCAGTCGTTCAGGTCGCCAGCAATTGTGCCGTTGGATGATTCGTTGGCCGTGCGAACTATTGCCGTGGGCGATCCCGTATCGCTCCTCTCGCGGCGTGCCGACATCGCGGCGGCGGAACGCGACCTTGCTGCGGCTACCGCCCAGATTGGCGTCGAGACGGCCGCGCTCTATCCCGAGATCCAGGTGCAGGGATCGCTCGGCTTTGTGGCAGGGAGTCTTGATGCGCTGAACGGGGCCGAGGCGCTATCGGGTTTTATCGTGCCGGTTATTCGCTGGTCGCTGCTGGATATTGGCCGCACGCGCGCCCGGATCGCCGCCAGTGAAGCGCGCAGCAAACAGGCCTTGATCGTCTATGACCAGGCCGTATTGCGCGCCTTGCAGGAAACGGACGATGCCTTTAAAGCCTATGGCGCTGCAGGCAGCACGCTTGAGCTGCGCCTGCTGGAGTCTGCGGCCAATCGCGAGGCGGCTCGTCTGCTCCAGGTGCGGTTTGCCGAAGGTGACGGCCTCTATCTGGAGGTGCTCGATGTCGAACGAGCTGACTATGCCAGCCAGCGCGCGTTGGCCATCGCACGGACTAACCAGCAGCTTGCCATTGTCAGCATCTATAAGGCGTTGGGCGGCGGTTGGGAAGTCTGTACCCAAACGGAACGCAATTGTAATGGGGCCAGCGGCATAGCCAATTCCCCCTCACAGAACTGATTGCTAACAGGCCTTGACCTTCCCCTGGTGGGAAGCTTTAAGCTTTTTGTTACCGAAACTTTCCAGGAGTAGAGTCATGGCTTCCGTTTCCCCTCAATCAGGTTCCCATCAAGCGGCTCGACTGAGCCTACCGGTCGAAGGAATGACCTGTACATCGTGCGTTGGCCGTGTCGAGCGTGCACTAAAAGCCGTTCCCGGCGTGCAAACGGCCACGGTCAATCTTGCCACCGAGCGGGCAGATGTCACCTTCAGCGGCGTGGCCGATCCACAAGCGGCCGTTAGTGCTATTGAGAGTGCCGGCTACGCCGTCCGTGAAGAGACTACCGAACTGGCGATTGAAGAGATGACCTGCGCATCCTGTGTCGGAAGAGTTGAGAAGGCGCTGACCCAACTTCCAGGCGTCCTCTCTGCCAGCGTCAACTTGGCGACCGAGCGTGCGCGGGTACGGCACCTCGCCGGGATTATCTCCACCGCTGACCTTGAAGCGGCGGTTGTGCAGGCGGGTTACAAGGCCCGTCGTTTGTCTGCCGAAACGTCGAATGTAAACGATCAGGATACTGAACGCCGCGAAAACGAAGCGCGCGGCTTACGCCGCTCTTTGCTGATTGCGGGCATTCTCACTTTGCCGGTCTTTATCCTTGAGATGGGCTCGCACCTTATTCCCCCGATGCACCATTGGGTGCAGGGCGTGTTGGGTGAACAGACGAGCTGGTATATACAGTTTGTACTCGCCACCCTGGTGCTGTTCGGCCCGGGCCTGCGCTTTTTCCGCAAAGGTATCCCGGCGTTGTTGCGTGGGGCTCCCGATATGAACTCGCTGGTGTCGGTGGGTACGGCAGCGGCCTACGGCTATTCGGTGGTGGCGACATTCATTCCCGAGGTGCTGCCTAAGGGAACCGCTAACGTTTACTTCGAAGCCGCCGCGGTCATCGTGACCCTGATCCTGCTTGGGCGCACGTTGGAAGCTCGCGCCAAGGGGCGAACGTCGCAAGCCATCAAACGACTGGTCGGGCTTCAGGCCAAGACCGCGCGCGTTGAACGCAATGGCGATACCGTTGAGATCCCGCTCGATCAGGTGACCACCGGTGATGTGGTATTCGTTCGTCCAGGGGAGAAGATCCCTGTCGATGGCGAAGTCGTCGAGGGGGCATCTTATGTGGATGAGAGCATGATCACCGGCGAGCCGTTACCCGTATCGAAGGGCGTAGGTGCTGCCGTTGTGGGTGGCACCATCAACAAGACCGGTGCTTTCAGTTTCCGCGTCACTAAGGTTGGGGCCAATACCGTGCTGGCGCAGATCATCCGCCTGGTTGAGGAAGCGCAGGGCTCCAAGCTGCCGATCCAGGCGCTGGTCGATAAGGTGACCATGTGGTTCGTACCGGCAGTGATGGCTGCCGCCGTGCTGACGTTCCTGGTCTGGCTGATCTTCGGCCCGGATCCGGCGCTGACCTTTGCGTTGGTGAATGCGGTTGCGGTGCTGATTATCGCTTGCCCGTGCGCCATGGGGCTGGCTACGCCGACGTCAATTATGGTCGGTACCGGGCGTGCAGCTGAACTTGGCGTGTTGTTCCGTAAAGGGGAGGCCTTACAGGCACTGCGTGACGTAAGCGTTATCGCCCTCGACAAGACCGGTACCTTGACCAAAGGACGCCCAGAACTCACCGATCTCGTTCCCGCTAAAGGTTTTGAGTACCGCGAAGTGCTGGCTCTGGTTGCGGCGGTTGAAACCCGCTCCGAGCACCCGATCGCCGAAGCGATTGTGCTGGCCGCCAAACAGCAGGGCATCACGCTGGCCCCTGTTGAAGGTTTCGACGCCGTGCCGGGCTTTGGCGTAACGGCCAAGGTTGATGGCAGGGTGGTCTCCGTCGGTGCAGACCGGTTCATGACGCAGCTTGGTCTTGATGTAGCGAGCTTCAAATCTGCCGCCCAGCGCCTAGGTGAACAGGGTAAGAGCCCGCTCTATGCTGCTATTGACGGTCGCTTGGCGGCGGTGATTGCGGTTGCCGATCCGATCAAGGAAACCACGCCAGAGGCAATTAAGGCGCTGCACGCCCTGGGCCTCAAAGTGGCGATGATCACCGGCGACAATGCGGCAACGGCGGCGGCGATCGCCAAACAGCTCGGTATTGATGAAGTTGCGGCAGAGGTGTTGCCCGACGGCAAGGTTGCAGCGCTGAAAAAGTTCCGGGTCAACGGGGCGCGAGTGGCCTTTGTGGGGGACGGCATCAACGACGCCCCGGCGTTGGCGGAAGCGGACGTTGGGCTGGCTATCGGTACCGGTACCGATGTGGCTATCGAGGCGGCCGACGTGGTGCTGATGTCTGGTGACCTGCGCGGGGTGCCGAACGCTATCGCACTCAGCCAGGCGACGATCCGCAATATCAAACAGAACCTGTTCTGGGCCTTTGCCTACAACGCGGTGCTGATCCCGGTGGCGGCGGGCGCGCTTTATCCGTTAAACGGCACCTTGCTTTCGCCGATCTTCGCGGCGGCGGCGATGGCGCTCTCCAGCGTCTTTGTACTCGGCAACGCGCTGCGGCTTAAGCGCTTCCAGGCTCCGATGACGGTTGAGGCTTCTAGCGGGACGGTGGAAAGCGGGGCGGAGATTATCCCCATCACCGCAAGCAAATGACCCATGTCGGGCCATGGTGATGCCCCTCACCCTAACCCTCTCCCACAGGGAGAGGGGACCGACCGTGCTCGCTATCAATGGTAAAAGATCACCTGGCCTACACGTGAAAATATTCCCATATCTGTTCCCTGTGCTTGGGAGCAGGATAGTGAGCCAGAAATGGATCACCATGCCTGACCGCAGCTCCGTATCAGCTCCCTCTCCTTGGGGAGAGGGTTGGGGTGAGGGAGACCAGCGAGCTTAACCAGTAACAATAACGCTAACTGTAGCCCTATGAAGGAGTGAACGATGAATATCGGTCAAGCAGCCAAATCCTCCGGCGTTTCCGCCAAAATGATCCGCTACTACGAACAGATCGGTTTGATCCCCAAGGCCATACGCTCGGATGCGGGCTACCGCCATTACAGCTCTTCGGACGTACATAGCCTGCGCTTTATCCGCCGCTCACGCGACCTTGGGTTTTCTGTTGAGCAGATCTCGGCGCTGTTGGTGCTGTGGAATGACCGGGACCGCGCCAGCGCCGACGTCAAAGAAATGGCGCTTTCCCACGTCGCGCGGCTAAAAACCAAGATCGCCGAACTGCAGGCGATGGCAGAAACCCTCGAGTTCCTGGCCGATCACTGCCACGGTAATGACCGCCCAGACTGCCCGATCCTGGCTGATTTAGCCGAGCCAACCACAGCAACAACAGTGCCAAATAAGGCACCAAAGTTTGGTGTTGCGTCCGGTGTGCTAAAACGCGGGGAAAAGGGGTTTGCCGTTGTAACGAAAGAGAAAATTTTGCAGAAAAACCTTTGACCTTGCCACGCTGGCAAACCTCATAGTGATCTGACACCAACCCGATGGAGATCAATATGCATCATTTCACTGTTCCCAATATGACCTGCGGCGGCTGCGCTAAATCCGTCACCAAGGCGCTACTGAGCGTTGACCCACAGGCCCGTATCGAAACCAACCCGGCGGCAGGTGAGGTAAAGGTCGACAGCACTTTGGCAGCAAGCGAGTTACTTGCGGTACTTGGTAAAGCGGGTTACCCGGCCCGTCATATCTGAATAGCAAAGGAGATCCTGGTATGAAACCTGTCAAAATGGTCATCGCCGCACTCGCGTTGGCAACGCTTTCTTTCTCTGTCATGGCGGCTACGCTGGTTGATGTTGCGCCTGCCAATCAACAGAAAATCGGCGTGATTAGCGCCTGTTCAAGCAGCAACAGCCTGAGCAGCCTCCAGCGTGAACTGGAGAATAAGGCTAAAGCAGCGGGGGCAAGTGCCTATCGCATTATCGGCGCTTCCGGCAACAACCGTATGTGCGGTACGGCCGAGATTTACCACTGATTGTTGCCCTTAGAGAAGCCGCTTGATGCGGCTTCTCTATCCTGCCTTTTTATTCCACGCTGACTAATCGCAACTATTTTCTTATAGTTAACACGCTTTCTAACGCACCGCTTTGTAAGAACCGGCTTGTCACTGGCGTCACAACCACACTACGGTTGATTCGATATCCTTGATTTGCTAAGCGGGCGCAGCATGCAGCGCCCCTACGTTTTGAGCCTGTTGGGTGTTGTCAGCAGTCTTGCTACTTGCGCTTCTTCAGTTGCTGGGTGGCGAATTTCACCACTTTTTCATCCTTGTCCGCCAACATCAGAACCAGGACTTCATCAGGCGTATTAGGGTGTTTGGCCACCAGTCGACGTACCTTGACCGATTTATCCTGCGCCATGATGGTGAGCAGGCTGGGTGCCGCGTAGGGTTGCCCTGGCAGTATCTCTCTTAATTCCAAAGAGTTATGCTGCGCCAGTTCGTTGAGGATTTCAGTTTGCTGATAAGTATAAAAACCCACCAGTGAATAGAGCACGCTCCAATGCTCGCTTTTAACCAGCTTCTCTCTGATATCTTCCGGGGTATTCGGGTTACTCGCCAGGCTCGACAAGACTTCGGCGCTGCTATCTTGCGCCAAGGCTCTCAGCATTGCAGCGGTCGTTTGCGGGTTGCTGGCAACGGCTACCCGTACCATTTCGTCCTCATCGTTGCCCAATTGCTCTAGCAGCGCAGGCGAACAATACTCATTTTCTGCCATTACGCGCCGCTCATCTGCGTCTGCATCGTTGATGCGCTCAGAGAATATCTCAGGATGCTGCTGCACATAGGCAGTTTGATGTTCAAGCGTGACTCTGGCCACCTCTGGTGAGGGATCATTGAGCAGTATTTCAATCAATGGATCTGGCAAGACCCGGTTTCTGGCGACATTTTCCCGCAACATCTCAAACGGGCATTGGCAGAATAAGCTGAGTATCGACACCGGGGTTAACGAACTGGTAGCGATCGAAGCGTTAAACTGGAACAGGCTGCTGGCAGTGTCGTACAAATTGGTTTCAGAAGCCGGAAATTGAGAATAACCAAAGGTGCGGAACGGCGGCGTTTTATCGCGCACTTGAGGACACCTAACTGCGAGTTGTTCCACCCAACGAGAAAAGATTGGCCAATCTATCATGTCATCTTCCGCCAGTACTGCCATACCGGCAAAGCACTCCTCGGTAAATACGTAGGGATGCTGCGCCAGCTTTTGCCATACGACGCGAGCGGCGGTGCTCGGATTCGGATTAAGGAAAAACTGCCGGTTATGAGCCAGCCTGCTCAGAACAAACAGATCCATCGATTGGCTAAGCTGGGTCAATATAGGGCTGGATATCGCGCGTTCCGCCATTTCACCTCTGACCCAGACATTGACGTCGTCCAGTAGCTCCATCATCAACGCTTCATCTTCATGGTAGCGAGAAACCAGCCGGCACCTGACCAAATGAGAAGGATCTTTGGTCAGTGACTGCAACAGGGCCTGAGAAGGATTAACCAGCCGGAAAATCATATTTTCACGCACGGTTTCATCCGGATGATAAATAGCAATATTTGCCCAGCACGCTGGCCAACCTGGGTTGTTATCCAGCTTATCGAGGATCGGGCCAATCGGATCCATAAAATAGTCGGAGTAAACTTTGTCCGCAGCACAGTCTTGATCCGCTATCGATGCCATAGGCCGGCTGACCAGCCCCTCAATAAGCGCAGAAAAGCCTGAGGTTAACGCCTCCCATGCCAAAGTTTCGCTGGCATACTGCCATGGCTGCCAACGCCAGACCAACTCTGGCCATATCATGCACGGTACGATAAACGGTTGTTTGCTTTGCTGCGCCACCTGGATTTTCAGTTCCAGCGAAAGCGCAGGCAGCATATCAAGCAAGGTCTGCGTGGTGGTGTCCTTCGAGTTAGCGACGGCTTTGAGAAAACGATCCGGGAACGCCGCCCAGCCGTGTTCAATCAGCAGGGCCGAAAAATCAGGCGCATTGAGGAGCTTACTGACGGTGTTACTGCGGGCTTGGCTTAAGTCTGAGATGTCCATGGATCGCTGCTTTTGATTATTCCTTAGATGGGGAAATACTATCCGATTCACGGTACGCTGGATAGGTTCCACCAGCCGCAGGAAGATGACTAAACTGCATACTTGATACTGCAGACAAACCCTCACCGGGCTCACAATGATGGGGAGGTGCAGGCATCTTCCGTAATAATAATCAAAAGGTTAGTATTACTTTACAGCTCAATACCTACAAATTCAGCAATCCGAACCTTCAAAAAGGGATAATCTCGTGACCATACGCATTAGGCTTGCTGTCGCAATAACATTGCTTACTGCGACACTGCCCGTATTAGCTAAAATGCCAGAAAACTTTGTCTATACCAGCTCCGGCGATCTCGAAGCGGCGTCAGTCATTATGGCGCGTAGCGACATTGGTGGTGCGCAGATCGTTTACAACTGGCGCTCACTCGAACCTGAGAGGGACAAATACAACTTTTCGCAGATTGAGCAGGATCTGGCTCGTCTCAAAGGAGCCAAGAAAAAACTTTTCATTCAGATCCAGGATCGGTTTTTCGAACAGAATGCCCGATACGTTCCTGATTATCTGATGAATGATGCCAGATACGGTGGTGGGATATCACCACAATTTGACAATCCTGGCGAAGGAAAGCCGATTGGCTCGGGTTGGGTGGCACAGCAGTGGGATCCCGCTGTACGCCAACGTTATCAGGCTCTGTTGGCAGCGCTTGCAGAGCGTTTCGATGGCCGAGTCTATGGTGTGAACTTACCCGAAACAGCCATTGATCTTGACGAGAAAAGGCCACCCAAGGGATTTACCTGCGATAACTATTTCGCAGGCGAAATGGAAAATCTCACCTTTGCGCGCAAGGTGTTCACCAAGTCACATGTGGTGCAATATGTAAATTTCTGGCCGTGCGAATGGAACAACGACCACAATTACATGGGGCGACTGTTTGAGTTCGCAAGTGCCAATAACATTGGGCTTGGCGGTCCAGATATTGTTCCCAACCGCAAAGCGCAAATGAAGAACTCATATCCGTTCTTCAACAAATACAAAAATATGCTGGCACTCGTTGCCATGGCGGTGCAGGAGCCGACCTTGACCTACAGGAACCCCAATACGGGCAAGCCATTTAGCAAGGAGGAGTTTGTACAATTCGCAGAAGACTATCTCGGTGCAGATATCATTTTCTGGAGCACGACGTCTCCCTGGTTGGCGAAGAAATAGGTAACAGTTGCTGAGAAAAGAAAGCCTCACGGCGAAATAATGGGGGCAGGTCACGGCCCGTGATATTTCCCCCGGGAGGCTGAGCTGTTATTAATAAGCACCAGATGATCGAGTCGTTAAACGGGTAGGTCGATAGCTGTCAGGAATTCCCGGTTTTTTCCCGATGGTCAGTTCTTCACTCACCATCCTTCCGACCGTTGCCGCGCAGGTTACGCCAGGATGCATGACCGCCACGTAAATGCCCTTTATATCATCAATAAACCCCATGACAGGATGTCCGTCCTGCGGTACAGGTCGTTGTCCTACCGACTGACTGAGAAGATAGGCCGATGCTGTTCCTTGTAGCCTGCTTTGTATCGCCGTGAGGGTGTCAGATGCCACGGCTTCAGTATCACCCGTAACTGGATAATCCTCGGCTGCCAGGAGATCTCCGTTAAATGCATGGCGAACTTCAATGTCATCGCCGGATATTAGGGTATTAACAACGTGCTTTGTCACGCGGTAACGGAGGAGAATGGCTGGCGAAGCCACGATCGGGAGCGAAATCCCTATCATGCTCAGCAACGAAGTTATACCCGTCCCGCAGGCCAGAATGACACAATCCGCGTCTATTATGCCTTCCGCTGTTTCGATGCCAATTATTCTATTTCCCTCTTTCCTAAACCCGGTGACGAGCGTCTGTGTTTTCAACTCTGCGCCAAGACAGCAGGCCTTATCCAGCAGGGTTCGGGTGGCCTCTGCCGGATCCATTGCGCCATCCTGAACGGCATAATGCGCCCGTGAAGGTGGAGCATTCATCGCTGGCTCCAGCCGGGATATATCAGACTGCTGAAGCATTTTCGACTCATCTTGTTCGCAAGGCGAATTGGCCCCGTAACTTAACGCACCAACCCAACGTATACCAAGCTCCGGAATTTCTTTTTCTAACCTGTGCCAGTCTTCCGCCGACGCTCGGCGGAGAAGTGCATCCGGGGCATCGTCTCTCACCGTGGTGTGGATCCAGCCAAAAGCGCTGCCGGTGGCTCCAGAAGCTGGATACGCTTGGTCGATAACGGTCACTTTTATTCCACGGCTGGCCAAATGATAAGCGATTGAGGCTCCAATAATTCCCGCCCCCACAATAATCATATTTTTTTTAGTGGAGCACATACTGTTTCCTCTTATAAAAGGGCCGGGACATTAGCAAAATCCACCGTAAGCCCTCGACATCATTTTTGTCGCCATTCCTGCTTTAGCAGCGCATAAATCAGCTCATCGCCCCATTGGCCATCAAAGCGATCATTCTGTCGTAAATGCGCTTCTTTACGCATGCCCAAGCGTTCAACCACTCCGATAGAGCCACGATTTGCTGCATCAAGTCGGGCAAAAATGCGATGGAAACCCACTTCGGTGAAGCCGCGTTCCAGCACCGAATGTACAGCTTCTGCCGCATAGCCTTTACCGGCATAAACCGGGTTAAAGATATAACCGATTTCTCCTTGTAGCGCCGCGCTGCTGGCCAGTTTAAGCAACACTTCACCAATGAGTTCGCCGCTATCCTGCAATGTGACGGCACAATAAAAAGTGTCACCATCTTCACTGAAACGTGAGGCTACGGCCTTTGCCAACCGGTTTTCCATTTGCGCTTGATCTGGCGGCGGAGCATACAAGTAGCGATAGACTTCAGGCAGGCGATGGTAAGCCGCATAGGCGTGGAGATCATCAGGGGTAAAACGGCGTAGCCGCAGGCGCTCGGTGGAGAATGGCAGGGTAATCGAATGCAAGAAATTATCCTTTTCTAATGTGTTGTTATGGTGAAGGGGTCGATACTACCAATGGCCCGTTAACGTTCCAGCATAGAAAGAATATGATTTTTGGTAAGCGGGGCCAGTTGCACCGGCTGGTTGCTAGAAGGTTCAAACCATATCACTTCTTCGATTTCTGCAGCGGATAGAAAGTGAGTCTCTTCGGTGCTGACTCTGAACATGTCAGCAATCAGCATATGTCCAGGCTCATTGGCTGCGAGATCCGTAAAGCGCCCTAGTGGGATCATCTCATCAGGGTTGAAGGAGGCATTCAGTTCCTCTTTCAATTCACGTGCAAGTGCCACCTCCGGCCGCTCACCGGATTCAATTTTTCCACCCGGTTGCATAAACCACTCCGTGTTGCGTTTTCTGACCAGAAGGACCCGACCAGCCCGATCGGTTATGACGGCCGCAGCTATATGAATTTGCTTACTCTCTGACATTCTGAATCCCGTTGTTTGGTAGAAAAGCACCCCGCGTGAAGGCATCAAATGTACCAGAGTGGGGAGGGTGATTCCTAGCCTAGTCAGGCAAAGCAGATCCTCTAACCTGTGCTACGCTCTGGTTCTACAAAATCTAGAAGTGGAACTACATGATGACTAAACCTGCTGCCAGCTTTAAGTCCAGTTCGTTTGTGATTGCAGTTCGCGATCTCAAGAAAAGTGCTGCTTATTTTTGCGATGTCCTGGGATTTGACCTGGCATGGCCGGAGGGGATGGGGTGGCAACTCGCCACCAGGGGATGCGTGCGTATCATGTTAGGTCATTCGCCGGATGCAATGCCACCCGCAGATACGGGCGATCACAACTATTTTGCTTATCTGTATGTCGATGATGCCCAAACACTTTATGAAGAGTTTGTCAGCAAGGGGGCGATCATACTGGCTCCACCCGTTGATAAACCGCATGGCATGCGTGAATTTACCGTAGGAACACCCGAGGGTCACAGAATGATGGTTGGCCAGGATCTCGATTAGCGTGTGTTTACCCACTGTGAATTCTAGGAGGAAATAGGGGGTTTTATACTTAATCTGACACTTTCTGCTTTGGGTTGTATAAGGTCTGACCGTCCGCTCAGTGCCAGGAGCGGACGTTACTCATAGCTCAAGCAAACCGCCCCTTAGCCCTTAAAGAATGGAGGGATTGGTATTAATAGGTGAATATCGGAAGGTCTCTAACAGGGAAAGGGCCGTTTTTAGGGGATAACTATATTGCCACCTAGTCACCGTAAGAATATGCACAGAGAGAGCATATTTCACAACAGCCCTCTCAGTTTTATGCAAAGTAATAAAACTTGGGAATATTTAAACGCATTTGAACGTCAGGCGAGCAACGCCATTAACAAGTAAGTGTGTATCAATATCAGTTTTGACTTCACTCATGGATTTATTTTGTACCCTACAAAAATCAGAAGCCTTTTTAGTTGCAGTGCCAATAGCTCCTTGTATACGACCTGCAGCAGGAGCTGCTTCTACCTCAGTGAGATAGTCCCCATTATCCAGTTTTTTGACATCGGACTGATATGTCAAACCCAGGCCTTGAAACTGTGTTTTATCATTTTGCACAGCACAACCGCTTAAAAAAGCACCTATTAAAATAGTGGTAGTAATTATTGATTTTTTCATGTGAAGAATAATCCTTATGTATTTGGTTAGCCTCTATTCTACAAGTTGGAATGAAACATTAATTAAACCAATTGCTATTTATAGATTTGCATAAGGTTATCGTATTGAATATTTGGAGAAATAAATCACTCTAACCGACAAACAAGAACGTCAGGTGACACCGTGAGAGATACTTTCACTTTCAAAACGGGCAGGCATTACTGGCTTTGATCAACTCTTCACTAATAGGGTGAACAAAATGCAACTCACTGGCATGCAGCATCAACCGCGGCGTCCGTTCGGTGCCTGGCAGCAGGAGACCGCCATATAGATCGCAGCCCAAAATAGGGTGTCCCAACTGCTGGCAGTGAATGCGTAGTTGATGAGTGCGCCCGGTTTCCGGGGTTAGTTCTACACGCGTCAAAGCCAGTGAAGTCCCGTCTTCCAACTCGTGATAAAAGCGTTCAACAACACGATAGCGGGAGCAAGCGGGCTTGCCGTGGAGATAGCTTGAGACTGCTGACTAACCCTAACCGGACTCACAGCGTAGGGGCGCTGCATGCTGCGCCCGTCAGAATAATCAATGGATTATTAAGATTACCAGTACATTGCAAACAAGCGTGGGCAAAGTTTTGCCAGTGTTTCCTCATCATCTTCCCAGGCAGTGCCGGTCGGTTCACTCGGGAACTTAATGGTTTTATAGGAGGTTTGTTCAAATAACGCTTCTTCGTATTCAGGATAGAGTTCTTCAATGATTCGGCCTACCAGGTACGAGTAGCCTTCATGTTGTCCTTCCTCTTCACCATCCACAATATCGGCCAGTGAGTCAGGATTTATCAGTGCGGCTTCATACACGCTTTGGCCACGCGAGATCAGCCAGTCTCTGAAATCCATAAACCCATCATCAGAACATCCGCTACCCATGATGTAGGCCGCAGCCCATAAATGCCATGTGTAGGCTTGATTGTGCAGTTCCGTGAAGCGCTTTTTGAATGCATTAGCTCTTCTGGCGAAAGCTTACGCAGTGCGCTATCCAGCGCCTGCATATTCTCTGCTGGATCTTCAATCATTGCTGTTCTGGCCTGATCAATGAGCTGCCAGAAGACTTCATCATTCATTCGTTATCTTCCTTATAACGTGCCTCGCAAGTTGCGGTGGTTTGGGACGTAGTGGGGGATGATATCTAGCGCAACCATCAAAAGCCACGGCAGTTGGGATACCTAAGGCTGTTTTAAGATCTCCCCGGCTAGCGGGCGGCTGGGAAGGGACTAGTTTTCGGGCCAAGCATCACATACGAATCGAGCAATTGTGAAACCTTCGTAAACAATAAATTTGTGATAGCTCATTGTTTTCAACCTTGATGCTTGATTTTCCATGCGTTAATGGCAATCTTGACTCATTAGTAACATTGCTGGATGGGAAGCCGCATGCAGGGTGCTGGGATCTGAGGGCGGTAGCGTGTGCGATTAAGAGATATGCGTTACTGTTAGAGTGAATTCGTAGACTTAGCGACCAGTGATAGAGCAAAAAACTAGGTGTTATTTCAGTCATCTAGTTTGGTGGCAAAAGAGAATTATTAAAAAATGGCGAGTCTATTTTTGAGGGTACACCACCAAGCATAAGCTCTTACGCCATGATGAGAATTGGTCAAGATGCGAAAGATGAGTTATGGGTTAATGGTAGGAAAAGCAGGGGGAGCAAACAAGCACGGAATAACACAAATCCGTGATGAAATAACGGGACATCACCAACTATCTTTACACATTAAGGTTAAAACATATGCAGTATTTTTATAAAAAATTCACAAATTACAATGGGATTTTACAAGGGGATGTATTTAGGGTAAACAATCGTAGTGACTCACCATTTCAGATTGACGAGCAATTTGCCATTTTGATTACAGCAGATTGTGACTTGGCCAATCGAACTAAAAATGTAAACTACCTCACTTTTCTTCCTATTATCTCAAGCACATGCTATTTTGAGAAAATATGGATACCGACATATTTTGATAAGATTCGAATAGAAGTAGCGAAGTCACTCCATAAAATAATAAATAAGCTGGAAGTGCATAAAAAGCATGAATGCAATGAATTAAAAGAGTCAGACCTTAGAGAGTGGCTTAAAAAAAAGAGTTACATTGATATTTTATCTGATTTATCTATAACCGACCGTACTCAACACATTGAAATAGATATCAAACTAGACGAAATATCAAGAGGTGAGGAAACGATAGATAATTTCATTAAAATAAAAGAGATTAAAGGCTCCAAGTTTAAAACTATAACTAATGATTTAAGAGAGGCCATAAAAAAACCCAAAGAGGAATTTTTTGTATTACCGATGATTGACTCTCTATTTGATGAATGTGGAGTTTTAAAACTCAGAATGATAAGGCCAGTTCACAGAAATAACGTTTATACTCAGGAGATCGATGCAAGGTTATCAAACCATTCAGATTCTACTAGCCTCGTTCGCATTGGTAGATTGAGTGATTATTTAAGATATAGTATCTCTCAGAGTTTCGCTTCCCTTTTCTCTCGAATTGGAATGCCAGAAAACTATGAAAGTGACAGGGAAGAGTCAATAAATTTATTAATTGAAAAAATTGAAGGTAAATATGAGAAATAACACTATTGTTCTAGATGAGGGAGCGATCAATCTTCTCGAGCGTGCAATTATAAATGAAGGGTGGTTTAATGATCTTAAAATTCCATCCTCATATAGAAACAACTTATGTTCTCTAAAACATAATGGCATTAACTATATAATATCAAAAAAAGCAAGTGTTGATAGCAAATATCTTGTTATTAAAACTGGAGATGAATTTGCTTTTTGGGGGTTAACAGGTAAAGATTTAATCTATGCCTTTGAAAGGTGTCTATCATTTGCAGTACGTCACTTCAATAAAGATAGTACCAGCGGACGTCATTGGGGTAAGTATATAGATGGGAATATCATATCTTTTTTCGCAACGCAGAGAAACGCAGAAGATTCCCTTAGATTGTATTTTAATATATACCCCATGGATACTAAAAATATTTATCTTTATAATGCAACGGAAAAATTCCCACGTAACCCTGATGAGTTAACAGAAGATGAAGTATTTGTTGATGCAATCAGTAGTGTAAATGTAGCTATCGAAAAATCCACTTATCCTGACGAGGAAAATAAAGATAATGAAGTAAATTTCGGTATCGAACTTACTGAACAAATAAATGACAATCTTTACTATAACTATTCTTTTCAACAATGGTATGATAACAAGCTAACAACGGAACAAAGGGATTTTGTTGATAAAGATTACAATGATCCTGTTCGTCTAAGAGGAGCAGCAGGAACCGGAAAAACTATTTCGATGGTAATAAAATTAGTTAGGGATAGTTATTTATTTGAAAATTCAGGTGTGAAGAAGAGGTTTTTATTCCTTACACATAGCCACTCAACTAGTGAACTAGTAAATAACATGATTTTATCTCTAGATAAAGAGAATAACATCAGGAAATTAAAAAACATCAAAATTAAAGTGTGCTCATTATATGATTTAGCACAAGAAATACTAAATTACAATCACAAAAATATATTCCCAATATCAACTGATGGAAAAGAAGGTCGGGAAAACCAATATGAAATAGTTAACGATCTTATCGAGGAAAGTGCCAAAGACTTGAGGTTTCGCACTTCAATAATAAATAAATGCTCTTCAAAACTACAAGAAAAAATAATCAATGCCGAACATAGACATTTTATTTGCATAGAAATTTTAAATGAGTTTGCTTGCATACTTGATGCTGAAAATATTTATTTAGGGTCTGAAAATTCTAAAGATTATTTACAGGGGCATCGTGAAGCATGGCAAATGGAACTAGTTACCAAAGAAGATAGACTATTACTATTGAACCTACACAATGTATATCGAGAGAAATTGAAGGAATTGAATGCATTAAGTATGGATCAAATGATTGCAGATTTAAGTAATTATTTACGCTCGCATATCTGGAATAGAATATGTGAATCAGAAGGCTATGATGCTATTTTTGTAGATGAGTTACATTACTTCACTAAGCCAGAGAGGATGGTATTTAACGATTTGTGTAGATCTAGACACTCAAATGGTCGACACCCTATATTTATGGCTTATGATATTAAACAATCCATGAGTGATGTTTTTTTAAACTCAATTAGAAATGAGTCCATAGCAAATGTATTCAAGTCTACAGGTGTTGGTGCATCTGAGTTGGTTGAATTAACTAAGGTTTTCAGATATTCACCAGAAATAGCTTCATTCCTAACAGATTTAGATGGTGCATTTCCTGCGCTAGATCTTTCTTCAGAATGGAATAAGTTAAAATTATCGTCGGAAAATGCCAGCGGAGAATTACCAATAATACATATATATAAAAGTGACATAGATCTCATTGACAATACTTTCCAAGAGGCATCCCGGTTGGCGAGAAAAGAAAAACATAAATCAGTGGCCATACTCTGTCTTAATTTGAGTATATTTTCTCGGTATTTAAATGTTGGCAGAATAAAAAATCTTTACGAACCACTAACCTCTAGAGATGAAATATTAAAACCGATAAAATTCAAGGGGAAGTGTTTGTTTAGCATGCCTGAATATGTAGCTGGCATGCAATTCGACACGGTATATTTGATACATATTGATAGGAATGAACTTCCAGATGAAATTACTCACAGTGGAACCCACAGAAGATTTGTCTCTCAAATTTATTTAGGTGCAAGTAGGGCCAAGGAACGCTTGATCCTTGCAAGCTCTGATGAAAGACGTGGCATATCACCTATTCTAAATAGCGCAATTAGTAATGGGACCCTTATTTTACACTCCTAGGAAAATAATTAGTTATTAACTGACCACTTCCATTAATTATTTTTCTGTTCTTATAGATAGTTTTAGGACGTTGCTACCATATTTTATTTCGGGTGTAACGTCCGTGCCTCATTGATAGCTGATGTCGTTCCGCTCAGTGGACTAAATGGGGGAGGTTAGTTATAGATACATTCACTTTCAGAATGGGCAAACATTCATCATGTTTCGTGACCATTCCTGCTTTAACAACGCATAAATCAGTTCATCGCCCCATCGACCATTAAAGCGATCGTTCTGTCGTAAATGAGCTTCTTTGCGCATACCCAAGCGTTCGATCACTCCGATAGAACTGCGATTGGCTGCATCAAGTCGGGCAAAAATGCGGTGGAAACCCACTTTGTTGAAGCCGCGTTCCAGTACCGAACGTACAGCTTCTGCCGCATAGCCTTTACCGGCATAAACCGGGTTAAAGATATAACCGATTTCTCCTTGTAGCGCCGCGCTGCTGGCCAGTTTAAGCAATACTTCACCAATGAGTTCGCCGCTATCCTGCAATGTGACGGCACAATAAAAAGTGTCACCATCTTCACTGAAACGTGAGACGACAGCCTTTGCCAACCGATTTTCCATTTGCGCCTGATCACGTGCAAGTGCCACCTCTGGCCGCTCACCGGATTCAATTTTGCCACCCGGTTGCATAAACCACTCCGTGTTTCGTTTTCTGACCAGAAGGACCCGGCCAGCCCGATCGGTTACGATGGCTGCAGCTATATGAATTTACTTACTTTCTGACATTCTTAATTCCGTTATTTGGTAGAAAAGCACCCCGCGTGAAGGCATCAAATGTACCAGAGTGGGGAGGGTGATTCCTAGCCTAATCAGGTAAAGTAGATCCTCTGACCTGTGCTACGAATAGTCTGTATCGATCAACGGGGAGCAGAACAATACAGCAAGTCAAAATAATTTTAAACTCAGATAGACTCGCCTTGTAAATGGAGGATTATAATGTTAAAAACCGATATTTTTTTGGCGCATGCCAAATGCAAAACAATTTAAAATTAGTCAAGGACGAATAAATGTCTAAGTTTAGCAGCTATGAATATTCACCCTATGAGACACGCAAGATATTACGCACCAGGTTTACATCTAATCTCATTACAACAAATTCACACTCACAAGAAATCAACGAAGAAAATCTGGTAGATGATATTCTAGCACTGGATTATCTGTCTAAAACGGATATAAAACATAATGCATATTTAATCACTTCGAAGTCAGCCTATGAAAATACTAAACAGCCACAACATCTTGATATTTCGTTTGACGAATTGATTAATAAAGGCTGGGTCAAGTTAGTATGGGGTAAGTTGCAGAACATCAGAAATATCAGAATGCATATCTATAGCGTCAAGGATGATAAATATTCGGCTATAAGATCACTGCTTCTCAACCTTGGCAAAAAAACCTATACTATCGTCGCGGATGCAGATGAAGGAAGCGAAAAGACCCCAGTATTTGATCATGAAAACTTTAGCTGCCTTTCTCCAGCGTGGGTTGCCGCAAGATTATGGGAGAATACGCTTAACCAGTGTCAGAACAATGTTGATGCATTGAAAAAATGGCTTTCACTGTGGAGCATATTAGATAACCCTCCGATTGTATCCAGCATTGCCTGGCGTAAAAAAGATGCTCAGGCACTCATCCAGACTGTCCTAGCAGAGCTTAAGCAGGAAAAAGGGTTTACACGATGGGAGAACTGCATAGAAACTCTGGAACGCGAATATACAATACTTAAAGAACTCACGCCGTACCCTGTTTATTACCATGTTAAAACACCTCCATCGACGCTGGTCGGAAAAGCTATCTGGTCAGAGTCCAGAGAAGTGGAGGGTTACTTCTGGGAATCATCTGATACCTATGGAGAAATGCACAATTTAATGCATCTGTTATTACTTCAGATAAACAATGATATCCATTGCAAAGTCCCTCATTATTTAATTGAACCTTTAATAGACATGTCTGCCGAGTACTGTGAAATGCTGTTTTCAATGTTACTTCAGACGAAAAACCTGCCCGCCGTATTGGTTGATATTTTGTTCTACCCGCCGAGCTCAGCTTTGGCTTGTTTGCTCATCGCAAAATGGCCAATACACACTGGAGCTTGGGATCGCAAACTCGTTGAGACTGATTTGCAGATCGCTCGTGAAGCGTGTTTTGATGATGCATTAAGCATTCTGACAAAACACGTATCACTCGGCAGTACCCCACCCTCTGAGATGACTGACCTTTACAACTGGTTGATAGGTAACAACAGTGAAAAATATATTGATAACCTGAAGTCTATAGACTTAACCATAATAAATTTCAGAAAAGCATTAAGTCAGTTAGACAGGAATATCATATTTTCTATGATTTCCCATCTTCTGGAAAATCATGAAATAACAGGCATTTACTCCCCGGAGTTCGCCACGCTGCTTGATTTATGCTCCATAGGACAGCTTGAAGAAAAAATAGATGCGGAAAAAATCCTCAAACTTTATTCGGATTCGTTGCTGAAAGATACAATCGGCAGATCTGTTCACAGGATAGGGAGCGACGAAGCTAACGCTCTTCATAAAATAGCAAAATCAAGCGAAGACACATATAAATCCTTTCTGTACCCATTTGATGTCACCGCTCTTATCAAAAAAATCAGTGAAGACGATAATAGATATTCTGAAGTAAATAAAATTGCGCATTCACTCAGAACTCACATTCGTATTTTATGCAGAACGCTTTCTAAATCTGATGTTAATTCTAAAATATTAATAGTTAACTCATTGATAAAGCACGTAAAATCTGGAGCTTTATTACATAAAGAAAAAGGGCGAATAAATGCATTTTCCCCACACTTTGATCGTTATACATCTTCATCCTCATATATAACTATGGCTTTTGATCTTTCGGTTGCACTATGCCTGATTAACGCTGAGCAGCAGATTTCTCTGGTTAACGCTATATGTGAAACTGATGAACCCAGTATGTTAGCAACATTACTTCCAATCGTTCCTTCCTCCTTGCGGAGTAAGATAATCGAAAGAATTAACGAATTAACACCTGAAGATGCATGTGAAATTTATTCCCTGACAGATATGCAGTCAAGGATAAATGAACTGCTTACAGCCGGTGCTGTAACAGCCGCTGAAGTTTATATGGAATCTGAACGAAATTTAAAAACAATGGGAAAAGTAAGAGGCAGAGAAATACTCCGTCTGCAGTACGAACTCCGTTTGATGTTTTTAAAAAAAGAGTGGGGGAAAATATTTAAGTACCAGATGCCTTCAGATATTATTTCGCATGAAAAAGATGAGGCAAGAGACGTATTGGCTCACTTTCGTGCGCTCGCATTCCTATCTTGTGATACACCCAATCCGATATTTTCTCGCAATGAATTCGAAAGGTTATTTAAAAAACAACCCTCGATTGCACGGGTGACAAACTGGCTTGCAGCGGAACTGCAAATATTAATTAAAGGCGACGTATTCGAACCACTGACAGGAGACGCTTACACAGCAGGAGTGATCGCAGTTTCTAAGCTGGAAGCAATGTTAGCCAAAGTAACAGAAGATAATAATAATGAGCCATTACAGTGTAATACAGCTCTGCTATACCTATTACTCGGTGAGACAGAGAAAGCACTTAATATTCTCTCTGGCTTTCAATTCATTATGCTGCAGGATACTGCTTCAGCATATAAGGCAGTATCCTATTACAGACTTGGCAGACTCCTGGAAGCAAACGCAGCGCTTGATACGGCAGAACATGTTTTTGGCATCACTGAAGTACTGTCGGCTGCCAGAAATTATATTTCCAAGGGCTCTGTAGCGCTTTCTTTGCCTCAGGTAATTATCACCGAGGATATTATTAAAGTGGTTTCTTCAGCAATTTTGAAATTCAAGGATATGAATCCTGATAACAAAGCGGAGGTCTTAAAACATAAAAAGGACTCCTTTGCTGAAGTTTTAGTTGATCACGTAAGAGCAGTTTCTGGTTCGCTTATGGCATTAGTTCCAACAATGAAGCAAATAACAGTAGATGGTTCTGAGGATGATTTATCTGCTTTATTCAGACATTGTTTATCCGGCAGGCTTGAGTTTTTAGGCTGGACTGTTACAGAACAATCGCGTGGCGGATACAGTGGTAATCTCAACCCCGGAGAACGGGATTTAGCTATTAGCTGGGGAAGCACCGAGCTGTCCGTCATTGAAGCTGTTATTTGCAGTAAACCGTTGACCCAGGATGCTCAAAAAGCTGATTTGCTTAGCCATTTTCAGAAATTACTGGGATACACGCAGAGCAGGGTTATGTTCCATATAACATATGCTTATATTGAAGATAAAACTGGTATTTTTGAATTCCTGAAAACCAGCGCCAAAGAACATTCTCCTGATGGTTTTAATTTTATGAGTTTCGAAGATATACCCCATACTGATTCTCGGCCACCTGGGTTTATTGCTTTCTACAGGGGAGATTTTGAAATCTTTCAGGTAGTTTTTTTGATACTGAATATGGGGCAGCAAAGACAAAAGCGTGCAGCAAAAACTGCTGCCGCAACAAAAAAAAGAAAAGCGCCCAAAAAAGTTGAAACCAAATAAGAATGTGTAGCTAATGCCACGGTTTTTTTGGCATTAGCTCAGATTTACCATACATTAACCCTGTGCTGGCTTTTGGGGAAACCGGACTAGTTTCAGGGTGCGCTGCCCCTCAGCTGACAGAACGAGCGTATATTCACATCTCTCATTCCTGGAATCAGGCTGCTTTCACATCCATCACCTATAAAAGGTAAGTAAGCGGGTTCAGAGTAACCGGGCCCGGAAGGACAGTTTTTAACAGGAAAATAGTACTGTTCCCCGAAAAATCGGATCCCCCCTTCAAACTATTTTTACACCACTGATACCTGTAGCAGTTAATGGTGAGCAGGTCACTGTTAGCAATTTCCGCAGATCGCTCTTAGCCTACATGGTTCTCCCCAGTGGCTGGAAACGAACTTTGCAAGCACTACGTTGAATTAATCAACGGAGTGCAGGTCACGACACCGTGAGAGATACTTTCACTTTCAAAACGGGCAGGCATTACCGGCTTTGATCAACTCTTCGCTAATAGGGTGAACAAAATGCAACTCGCTGGCATGCAGCATCAGGCGCGGCGTCAGTTCGGTGCCAGGTATCAGGAGACCGCCATACAGATCGCAGCCCAAAATAGGGTGGCCCAGTTGCTGGCAGTGAATACGCAATTGATGGGTGCGCCCGGTCTCCGGGGTTAGCTCTACACGCGTCAAAGGCAATAAAGTCCCGTCTTCCAACTCGTGATACAAGCGTTCAACAACACGATAGTGGGAGCGAGCGGGCTTGCCGTGGATTGAGCAAATCGACATCAGCGGGAACAGCGCTGGGTCTTTGGCAATCGCAGCGTCTATCACCCCGTTGCTGTCGAGCAGATGCCCGCAGAGCAGTGCGCTGTAAACTTTGGTCACGGTGCGCTGGCTGAATTGCTGGCAGAGGGCGGCATTGATAGCCTTGTTGCGGGCAACTACCATCAGCCCGGAAGTACCGAAATCAAGGCGGTGAACCAGAGTACAGCCGGGGTATATCTTTACCAGCCGATGATGCACCGAATCGAGATTTTGCGGATTCTTTCCCGAGAGGCTGAGCAGACCGGCGGGCTTATTGATCAGCACCAGGTGATCGTCCTGATAGAGGATCTCTATCTCGTCATGGCACGGTGGGGCAATAAAAGTATCGAAAATCGTAGACATCAGGCTGCCGGATCGAGAGTGAATGTGGATAATAGCGAATTTTCAGCAGGCTGGCGAATCTGGCCGTTAGCCTGATGGAACAACGGTAATTTTTGATGAAAGTGATACTAGTACGACATGCGCAAACGGAATGGAATCAGTGCGGCATTATCCAGGGGCATATGGATAGTCCGGTGACTAAACGAGGTGTGCTCGAGACATCAGCTTTACTGGCAGCATTAACAGACGCTGCTTACCCTACAGACTGTGTCTACGCATCTCCTCTTGGTCGTGCCTGGCATATGGGTCAGGCACTAGCGGACTGTTTTCTCTGCCCGTTGGTTGCGGAACCCGCGCTGAAAGAGCAGGCATTCGGTCACTATGAAGGGATGACGCGGGAGCAAATACAATCTGACTATCCCAATGAAGCAGAGTCGCTATTTGCGCGAGATGCGCAGTTTTGTCCCCCTGGCGGCGAGTCGCTGACGCAGGCTTCTCAGCGAGTTATCAATTTCTTGCACAACCAACAAGTGGTGGCTCCACACCAGACAATATGTATTGTATCTCATGGCCAAGTCAGCCAGGGCGTTCTGGCCTTGCTCAAAGAGGGAAGAATCGATAATTTTCCCAGTTATACTCAACCGAACGCGAGCTACTCTGTTTTAGACCTGGCTGGGGATAAATGCGTCACTCTCCGATGGGGGATCGCAACACATTTACTTAAGCTGTTGTGATTCGTCATCATCAATCATTAAGACCGGGAAAGCGCACCCGGTCACGATGCCGATACTCCGTGAATTATCGCCACAGCTAAATGTGCAACTGACCATTAATCAACGTGCAACTCTGCCCACCAACCCAAGGCTCACCGTCAATAAAACGAACGCTAACTCGGCCATCGCGATGTAGTTGGGTGCCTTGTCGAACCTGATACCCCTGCGCCGTCGAGCCACCGTCGGGGAAGTTATTGGCCTTCAACAAACGGGCCAGGCACGCATTGGCACTGCCAGTCACTGGGTCCTCAACCAACTTGTCCCATTCAACCAGAAACGCTCGCATTTCATAATCTGCTGGCTCACCTGATGAATAGGCACCATAAATCACCACGCCATCAACTTGATGATCAGTTTGTAGCTTCTTAATCATGGCTTGATCCTGCGTCATCGTCAGGCAGGATTGAGCGCTTGGCATACGTACCATCAGCCAGCGAATACCCATGTCGGCAATCACCGGTATCGTATCGGCTTCAATAACCGCAGGCAGAAAGGCGGCCATTAGCTGTTCTCTTTCCTCAGCAGTAAGCGTTCGAAGCGTTACCGCAGGTGCGGCAAACGCCAGCGTTCCTTCAGATAAGATATTAACCGCAACCAGACCAACCCCGCATTCTTGCATCACCACACCCGGCTGTTTGGTCACCAGCCCAGCCTCCAGTAATGCATGGGCCGTCCCCAATGTCGGATGTCCGGCAAAGGGCAACTCTTTTTCGGGGGTAAAAATGCGCACCTGATAATCGGCTAGCGGATTAGTCGGTTTGAAAACAAACGTCGTTTCCGAAAGATTGGTCCAGCGAGCTAGTGAAAGCATCTGCATTTCATTCAAGCCCTCTGCTTCCAGGATCACCGCCAAGGGATTACCCTGCAATGGCGAAGTGGTAAATACATCCACCTGTTTGAAGGCGCGAGGTTTCACATCATCTTTTCTGAGCATTTGCCGTCATCCGCTAGATACAAGACTTGATGATAGCGTTATTAAATGACGCACATCAATTGCTAATACCTTAAATTGGTTGGCTTTTGTGATACGTTGGCACTCATTGAGATTGATTTAACGCCAATGGTTATCACCCAAGCCAATAGAAAAACTTTTAACAGATGCTAAATTTTACCGTTTGCCGCCGATCATCAAGTTCTACAAACTAAGCGCGTCTGATAGAACCTTTAGCCCTCAATGATGGAAAATAGCAATGTTGAAGAAATCCCTATCCTGTGTGCTGTTGCTCGCCACCTCAAGTTCAGTGTTTGCCGCACCGCAAACGGAAAAACAAATAGCCGACATTGTGAATCACACCATTGCGCCATTGATGAAAGAGCAGGCCATTCCCGGCATGGCCGTGGCGGTGATTTATCAGGGCCAGCCTTACTACTTCACCTGGGGATTGGCAGACATTGCCGGTAAGCAACCCGTCACGCAGCAGACCTTATTCGAGCTCGGTTCGGTCAGTAAAACGTTCACTGGAGTGCTGGGCGGTGATGCCATTGCTCGCGGTGAAATCAACCTTGGCGATCCAGCGAGCAAGTACTGGCCAGCGCTGTCGGGCAAGCAATGGCAAGGTATCACTTTGCTACACCTGGCAACCTATACCGCCGGTGGCTTACCGCTGCAGATACCGGACAATGTTACCGATGAAGCATCGCTGCAGAATTACTATCAAACCTGGCAACCGCAGTGGGCTCCGGGCACCAAGCGCCTTTACTCGAACGCCAGTATTGGCCTGTTTGGCGCACTGATGGTCAAACCGTCAGGCATGAGTTTTGAACAGGCGATGACCAAACGTGTGTTCCAACCGTTGAAGCTATCGCAAACCTGGATAAACGTGCCGCAGCAGGAAGATAAGCACTACGCCTGGGGCTATCGCGATGGGAAGGCGGTTCGCGTTTCTCCGGGCATGTTTGATGCCGAAGCCTATGGCGTGAAGTCATCGATAGAGGATATGGCAAGCTGGGTGCAGGCCAACATGGCGCCTGCCAACGTGAAGGATGCCTCGCTGCAGAAGGGGATTACGCTTGCCCAGTCGCGCTACTGGCATGCCGGTGATATGTATCAAGGTCTGGGTTGGGAAATGCTGAACTGGCCGGTTAAAGAGAAAACCGTGGTCGAGGGTAGCGATAATAAAAACGCACTGGCAGCGCTGAGCGTCACAAAAATCACTCCGCCAGCGCCACTATCAAGCGCCTCTTGGGTACATAAAACCGGCTCAACCGGCGGGTTTGGCAGCTATGTAGCCTTCATTCCTCAACAGGATCTCGGCATCGTGATGCTGGCTAACAAAAATTATCCTAACCCTGTGCGGGTTGAGGCGGCTTACCGCATTCTTGAGGCATTGCGGAAGTAATTGAATTAGAAGGGCGCAGCATGTGCAGCGCCCCTACATTTTTAGCCCAGCAGTCTCAGGGGGCATATTGTCCCCTGATCTAACCCAAGTCCAAGTTATTTTCCATCACAAAAACCAGATCAATCGCCTTAATCAAACTGGCAGCCTAGCTAGCTCTGTTCTATACGAAGGGTGATTATGGTTACTTAAAAAGCATTCGCTCACGTAAACCTTGAGCTTTATCATAAGTTTACTGCATACCTGATTGATTATCTTGACCTATCATTAATTTGTGGCAACATTCAGACACACCTTATCTAGGACAAACTTCAGTAAAAATTGGTTTTGATCTTGATTAATCACCAAGGGTAATCAATGACCGTAACTATTCTTATTGAAAGTTTATGCCAGTTGGGGATAGGTTGAATATCATAAAGTATATTATTATTTTTCAAAGGGATGTATTTTCATGAATATAAAAAGTTTATTTTTATCAGTATCTATTTTGGGTGCCTTACTTCTAAGTGGTTGTGCTAGTGTCCCACTTGCAACAGAGCAAGAGTCCGTACAAGCTAAAAGCTTCACAACTCCGGATGAAAATAAAGCTGGTTTGTATATTTACAGGGATAGTTTTGTTGGCAAAGCGCTAAAAAAAGATATCTATGTTGATGGTAAATGCATCGGTGAAACAGCAGATAAAACGTTTTTCTATACACAGGTAACTGGTGGGGAAAAGCACAAGATTTCAACGGAGTCAGAGTTTTCTCCAAATGACCTGTCCATCTTCACTGAGTCTGGAAAGAATTACTTCGTAAGGCAATATATAAAGATGGGTGCTTTTGTTGGTGGTGCTGGCCTCAGTCAGTCGACAGAAGAGGAAGGGAAAAGAGTGATCTCAAAGCCAGGAGTTAAGCTTGCCAAAGAAGGACGTTGCGACAACTGATACGATTCGGTAAAGTAGCAAGGTGCCGTTGCATTTAAAAGGTGGCACCTTAATCTCTCTGCTTGGGTATGCAAGTAGGGTGAACGTGGGTGATCTAACGCACAATCAATGACAAAACCCACCAAGTTCCTCAACTGCCCCAGCGGCTTTTCAGGTAATTGACGGCCTGCTGGGTCTGCGGTTGATTAAGATAGTCCTCTCTGAACAGGATCGTGCCTTTAATTTGCGATACGGACTCGTTCAAATCCAGCTGCTTTTGTAGCTCCAGTACGCCACCGTTGACCATCCAATCTGGTTCGTTCTTTGACGGGATCCCAACTTTATACAGTGCAACACCGATATAAAGACTCGTATTGGTGGAGGTCACCACATTCGCCCACCATTTGGCGAGCACATCATAACGGGCCGCGTCACGCGCGAAGGGCCAATACAGCTGTGGGGCAATGTAATCCAGCAACCCAAGCTGTACCCAGCTACGGGTGTCGGCATAAGATTCATCATATGCCGCTGCACCTCGCGTATTGGAACCTGCCACATCGTGTGAGTGGTTACGCCATACGCCAGAAGGGCTGACACCAAATTCAACGTCGGGTTTCAACTTCTTGATAGTACGAGAAACTTGCCCAACCAATTGCTTAGTATTGTCTCGCCGCCAGTCCGCTTTGGAGCCAAAATGTTGACCATACTTTTTGAAGGTCTGGTTGTCGTTAAGCACGGATCCAGGGGACTCAGCATAGAAGTAATCATCAAACTGCACGCCATCAATATCATAGTTGGTAACCACCTCCGCCACGATGCTGGTGATCCAGTCCCGGACCTCCGGGATACCTGGATCGAGCACAAATCGGTCGCCTGCGGTGCGGATCCAGTCAGGGTGCAGCACATAGACGCTGGCTGGTTGCTGCGACAATGTGCGGTTCAGTTTATCAATGGTTACTGGTTTGGTGTTAACGGATACCCGGTAGGGGTTAAACCAGGCATGAACTTTCATACCGCGCTTGTGCGCTTCATCCAGCATAAACTGCAGCGGATCATAGCCTGGGTTGTCGCCAATATTCCCCGTCAGCACATCTGACCATGGCAAAATTTTTGATGCCCAGAGGGCGGTGCCATCAGGCTTAACCTGGAAAAAAACGGTGTTGATACCCAGCGTCTTCAGTTTATCCAGCTTGCCTTGCAATGCTTCCTGCTGTTGTTGAATGCGGATGGCTGGGCTGCTGGCGTTGAGCGATGTCACTGGTGGCCAATCGAGGCGGGAAACGGTTGCCAGCCAAACGCCGCGCACCGGTTCCTGGCTTTGCCGTGATTTATCCGGGTGTGGCTGTTTTGCCACCGAAGGCAACGGAGTGACTAAGGATTTCGCAGGCTCGTTGGTGCAACTGGCTAGTAAAAGCACACCGGCAAGAAGTACGCCCAGTTGTTTAACTTTGGTAAAGCGATGAGAACAGGCGATGATTCGCTCCGGCTTCTATTGATTACTCACTGGGGATAGCCCCAACACAATCCTATCATTCTCTTATTATTAGAATTTTAGTCAATACCGCTAGGGCAGATTGATCGGACGCCGGCCTATTGTCGTGACCTGCTGCATCGATCCCTCTCAAGGAGTTGGAGTACGGCCGTTAATCTGCCGTTTAAATCCGTTACACTATGATGTCTTCTATACCAAGGATTTCACCGTTGCCGTGACTAACCTGTCCGATAAAGGTCTAGATCTCAGTAAGTTATGTTTACAAGCGTCCTCTGCTAACAAAATAGCTCCTTCAATTTAACTAAAGAAACTTTTATGAATAAATGCCTGTTTGCTGTTTTTCCCGCCATTATTCTGTCCGGCTGTGCTGCCACATGGGAACCGTTAGGTACACCAACAATGACCCTGCAAGAGGCGAATAGCCTTTGCGATACTGAGTCATTAGCTCAGTACCCGGTTAAAAATGAGGTTGCTACCAGAAGCGTTGAAAAGCAGGTTTCATTGAAATGCAATAAAGATGACGATGGATGTAACAGCAGTGGTTATAAATATGAAAATAAACTAGGCGTTGAAAGCTACCCCTTGGACGTTAATATAAACAGCCGGAAAGCCGCATTTACTGCCTGCATGGCAAAACAGGGTTGGAAAAACACCAGCTGGCTATAAATAACAGGCCGCGTTTCTGAAGTCTGCATTTTTGATGCAAAGAGCTGTGCTCCAGGCTGATACAACGCCCGGAGCACAAAATGGGATTTTGCGGGTAACGAAATCTTTGGTGGAGACCGAAAATGCCACAATTTATTTAGTACACTCCTCTTCTGTATCAACTCTATCGCAGATCACCTCTACACCAGAAAACGACACCTTACCAGCTCCCTCTCCCTGTGGGAGAGGGTTGGGGTGAGGGGCCAGTAAAGCCAGTGTCTCAAGCCGGGCCGGGGTCAAAGGCACTCTTGGCTGCGGTATGGGCCAGTCAAACAGATGTCGAGCCGCTGTGGCGCAGATTTTCCCCTGGCAGGCCCCCATACCGCAGCGGCTATGCAGTTTGGCGGCTGTCCAGCCCGTTGCGGCGTCAATCTCCCCCAGCGTTACATCCTCACAGCGGCACAGAAAGGTGTCGGCAGCGCCGAGGGTTTTCAGCGTTGGGTTTAGCACAAAGGTCTGGCTGACCGCGGCGGCAAAACGCTGCCATACGTTACGTTTTGCCAGCAATGCCTTAGCTCGCGCGATGTTACCGCTGGCGGCATACCCGGCAATCGCGCCTTCCGCCAAGGCCAGTTCACTTCCCCCCACACCGGTACATTCACCCGCCGCATACAGGTTGGCCACGCTAGTTTGTTGTAAAGCATCAACGGCAATGGCCGCATTCTCTATTCTGCACCCCAATAGCATGGCAAATTCGATATTTGCCACCAGCCCGAATCCACAGGCAAGTCGATCGCAGGCGATCGTACGAACCTGATCCCCTTGTTGGACGCGAACTGCGGTCAGCCGTTGCTCGCCTAGCGCTTCCACTACATAGCTATTGGGGTGATAGCGGCGGTTAATTAAGCGTAATGACTGTCGTACTTTCGCTGGCCAATGCCACAATCCGCTGGCGAATTTCGCCAGGCGTTTCATCGGCGCTTGTTCGGCCAGCAGTATGACCTTGGCACCCGCTTTGGTGACGCTATCGGCAACCGCCAGTAGCAACGGTCCACTGCCTGCAATGACAATCCGCTTGCCTTGCAACGATAAGCCATTTTTGATCTGCGCCTGTAAACCGCCAGCCCCTGTCACGCCCGGCAGCGTCCAGCCAGGGAAGGGCAGTAACAGCTCGCGCGCGCCGCAACATAAGATTAAACGCTGATAGTCGATCGTCCCGCAACCCTGGGCATTTTCATACAGGAGCTGCTGCGGCCCGCTTTGTGCCACGACTTTTGTCGCACTGAGCAGGGTGAAGTTATCCAACGCGTCAACGGCTTGCCGATAGCGCAGAGCTATCGCGGGTAGGGCGACTGCTGGCCCATCACGCCAGATTTGCCCACCAGGCCGAGGATTATCATCAATCATGATTATGCGTTGCCGGCTTTCGCCTACGGCCAGCGCTGCTGCCAATCCGGCAGGGCCAGCCCCAATAATCAACACTTCGCATTGCAGATTGTTCATTTCTGCCCGCTCCTTTCGATACTCATCTCGGGTTGGCACAAGGTTTGGCAGGCCAGCCGCTGTAAGCCATTGATGATCACTCGGCATTCCTGGCACACGCCCATGCCACAAAACGGCGCTCGTGGTTGCTGGCTGACGGAGATCCGGCAATGATCCTCTCCGCTTAAGCTGAGTGCGGCGGCCACGGTGATACCTTCCTGTACCTGATAAGGCTGCCCGGCAATGGTTAAGGCAATCAGTTTCATTGGTTGGCCTCGGCTGTGGTGAACATACGCGCGGCGCGATAAGGGGTGTCATCAATTGCTGTGCGCTGCTGTTGGATTTGTGTGGCGATCAATGCGGCGCTGCCCATCGCCGTGGTTACGCCCAGTCCTTCATGGCCGAGAGCCAACCACAGCCATGGATAAGCCGGGTGGGGGCCTAACAGGGGTAAACCATCCGCCGATGCAGCCCGAAACCCCGCCCAGCAGCGGATGAGGTTCACGGTTGCCAATGCGGGCAGGAACTCAGCGGCACGCTTGAGCATGGTGGCGAGCAACGGCATGTCGATTGCCGGATCGAGCGAATCAAACTGGCGCGAGGAACCGATCAACAGTTGGCCGGTTGGCCGAGCCTGCACGTTAAAGGCCACCGAGGTCCCATCAGAGGCATGCGCACTAGCCCCATAGCCCAACTCAACCAATTGGTGCCGAACCCGTTGCGGGTAACGATCGGTGATCGCCAGTTGGCCTTTTTTCGCTCTGAGCAGCGGGGCTGGTAATAGCTTGTCGGCGTGTAATCCACAGGCTAACGTTATCACCGGAGCGCTAAGCCGCTCCCCGTTGGCCAGCACCACAGCGTGTTGTTCCAACGCGACCACTTCCCCGTAAACCCGCCGTACCGCATCCCCCGCATCTTCAGCCAACCAGCGCGCAGCATTAGGGGCATAAATAATGCCATCCCCCGGCACGCGCAATCCTCCGGCCAATCCGCTCCGCAACATGGGTTCAAGCTGTGCGACCTGTTGTGAGTCCATGAGTTCACTGTTGACCCCAAGAGCTGCCATCCGCTGCTGCTTCACTTCGGCAATCGCCATTTCTTGCGGTTTTTCCGCCAACCACAGCGTACCGCAGCCGCGCCAGGCGCAGTTATCCGGCATACGGTCCAGCACGCGGCGCCACAAATGCAGGGAATAGGCACTCAGTGCCAGCTCTGCTGGGTTGTCATCCATACAAACCAAATGGCCCATGCCCGCAGCGGTTGCGCCAGGGCGGCGATCGTCAACCAGTAACACTCGTAACCCTTGTTGAGCTAGCTGCCACGCGCAGGCAGCACCGATAATGCCCGCGCCAATGACAATCACATCGGCGGTTGCCATTAACGTATCCCCCACGCGAAAGCGTCACGTTCATCCAGCAAGAGTTGGCTATCGGCGCAGATAAAAGCCTCCCCGCGAATGAACGGCGTCACGCGGTTGCCTTCACTAGGCTGGTAATATCCGCTGAATTCACTGCCGATCACGCTGGCCTGTCGCCATACTTCACCTGGCTGCAGTTTTCCGTCTGCTGCCAGGCAGGCGAGTTTGGCGCTGGTCCCGGTACCGCAGGGCGAGCGATCGTAAGCCTTGCCGGGGCATAACACGAAATTGCGGCTATCGGCCCGTTCATCGGCGGCGAAAAGCTCAATATGATCGATGATCCCTCCGTCTTCACCGTAGATCCCCGCGTTTTCGAGCGCCTGCCGTACCGCCCAGCTAAAGGCCGTTAGTGCTTCCAGATTGTGGGTGTCGATCGCCAAATGATGATCGCTGATGAGAAAGAACCAGTTGCCGCCCCAGGCGATATCGCCGGTTACCTCGCCATAGCCGTCAACGGTCACGGCTACCTGCTGGCGGTAGCGATAGGCGGGGACATTCTCAATGGTTACGCTGCCATCGGCGTGTAGCGTGGCGTTCACCGTGCCGACCGGGGTTTCGATCAAGTGTTCGCCAGCGCTGATGCGCCCCAGGTAAGCCAGGGATGTGATTAGCCCAATCGTGCCGTGGCCGCACATGCCCAGATAACCGGCGTTATTGAAAAAGATCACCCCGGCCGCGGCTTGCGGTGAGCAGGGCTGGCACAGTAACGCCCCCACCAGGACATCGTTGCCCCGGGGTTCCAGAATGATGGCGCTGCGCCAGTCATCATAGCGTTGTGCGAAAAGCGCCTTTCGCTCGGCCATGCTGCCACTACCCAGATCGGGAAAACCGTCGATAATCAGCCGGGTGGGTTCACCGCCGGTATGGGAATCGATCGCTCGTAAGGTGATGAAGGGGGATGCAGGTATCATCGGAGTCTCTCAAGGTTAATTAATTGTTACCAATTACCTAAGACTGACCGAAAGCCACCCTCGCGGCTTGACCTGTTTCGGCAAAGGCCATGCCGAAATCAGCACAGTGCTAAATTGCCTGAGCGAACCCATCATTCAGGGGATAATAAAAAGTATTTATTTATCATAATATTAATTATTTTTCAGCGTCAAGATCTCGCTCGACAGCCTGAAATCGGCCGAAGGCATGACAAAAGTATGCGGTGATCCGCATATTGGAAACAACGCGCTTGATAAGTTACAGAAAAGTTAATACTGATCCGGGTGAGTTAAAAACAGCCAATTATGGCCACTTGCTGAAAAGGGTATTGCTATGCGATTAACCTCAAGCTTTCAGGCTCCTCCGCTCACTCCCTGCAATGTTGAGCTGCAACCACAAGAGTGCTTTGCTGTCGAACACCTCACCCAGTTCTGTGATGGTTTGGTGCAGCAGCGCCCTCATTCGTTACATAGCGTATTGAATTCGCTGGCATTGATTGCGCCGCTGCTTAATGCCATTCCCAATGTTGTGTTTTTTATCAAGGATGCGCAGGCCCGCTATCTGCTGGCCAATCTCACCTTGGCCAAACGCTGTGGTTTTAAAACGGTGACGCCGCTGTTGGGTAAAACCTCGGCAGACGTTTTCCCAACCCAGTTGGGTTCTGGCTATACCGAGCAAGATCTGCGGGTGTTACACCAAGGGGTGCAAATCCAGGATCAGCTTGAAATGCACCTATACAGCGGCCGCGAAACGGGCTGGTGCCTGACGCAAAAGCTGGCGCTGTATGACCAGCAAGGCAAGATTATCGGCATGGCCGGGATCTCACATGATTTGCAGGAAGCGAAGGCTAACCACCCGGCCTATCAGCGATTGGCGGCGCTGGATGTTTATATCCGTCAGCACTACGGCAGGCCGATCGCGATGGAAGAGTTGAGGGCGCTGACCGGCCTTTCCGTGGCGCAAATCGAGCGCTACTGTAAACGTATTTTCCACCTGACGCCGCGCCAGATGATCCACAAAGTCCGGTTAGAGAAGGCCACAGAACTGCTGGCCGGTGATATGCCGATTACCGATATCGCATTGCAATGCGGTTATACCGATCACAGCGCTTTCAGCCGCCAGTTCAAGGCCATGACCGGTGCTAGCCCCCGCGATTTTCGCGCCACATTAGTTCCCTAATCACCTGAAATTATGACTTTTATGATGCAACTGCGTCAGAGGCTCCGCTGCGCGCAATTCCCCCTCATTATGCCAATTTCGTCCTCGCATTCGGTGAAAACCGTCAAGCCGCTGCCGAGAATACCGGTCAATCTGTTATTGGATTTCACCAAAAATTAACCGTCATTTAACATTTCAAAGCAAAAGGGACCCATAAGATGAGCAATAAAGCGATTAACTGGAGTGGGGTATTTCCGGCAGTCAGTACGCAATTTCGCAGCGATTTTTCTCTGGATCTGGATGCTACCCATGCGGTGATCAAAAACCTGGTCAAAGACGGTGTCTCTGGCCTGGTGGTGTGCGGCACCGTGGGTGAAAACACCTCGCTGACCATGCAGGAGAAACTGGCGGTAATCGAGGTGGCGAAAGACGCCGCACAAGGCAAAATACCGGTGATCGCCGGGATTGCCGAATTCACCACCGCCTTTGCACAGAATATGGCGCGCGAAGCGGAAAAAGCCGGTATTGACGGCGTGATGGTAATGCCTGCGCTGGTTTACTCATCCAAACCGCACGAAACCGCAGCGCACTTTCGCAGCGTGGCCACCGCCACCGATCTGCCGATCATGGTCTACAACAACCCGCCGATTTATAAAAACGATGTCACACCTGACATTCTCACCACGTTGGTCGACTGCGACAACATCGTCTGTTTCAAAGACTCTTCTGGCGATACCCGCCGCTTTATCGATTTACGCAATGCGGTCGGCGATCGTTTCGTGTTGTTCGCCGGGTTGGACGACGTGGTGCTGGAAAGCCTCGCTGTGGGCGCAGAAGGGTGGATCTCTGGCATGTCCAACGCTTTCCCACGCGAAGGGGAAACCTTGTTCCGGCTGGCGAAGCAAAAGCGCTTCGAGGAAGCACTGGCTCTGTATAGCTGGTTTATGCCGTTGCTGCATCTGGATGCCCGCCCAGACCTGGTGCAGTGCATCAAGCTCTGTGAAGAACTGGTCGGCCGTGGCAGCGCAGTGACCCGTCCACCGCGTTTGGCACTGCAGGGGGAAACGCTGCAAGAGGTGACGACGATTATCAAAACCGCTCTGGCCAATCGACCGACTCTGCCAGATGTCGGCCTGTGATCTCTCAAGGAGGCCCGGCATTTAGCCGGGCAATAACAGGCAATCGAACAGGGGAAACCAATGCCAACTCACAGCACATACGCCCTTAGCGGCAAACAGTTTATTGGCGGGCAGCGGATAGCTAGCGGTAACGCCGAACTCATCAGCCTGCGGGCCGATAATAACCAGCCAACAGGCTATCGTTTCCATCAGGCCAGCATTGCAGAGGTTGATGCCGCAGCGCAGGTTGCTGCCCGAGCCTTTAGCGCCTATTGCCAAACCAGTGCCGAGCAGCGAGCAGATTTTCTTGCCGCTATCGCCGATGAACTGGATGCGTTAGGGGAGGAATTTTTTGCCTTTGCCACACAAGAGACCGCGCTGCCTATCCCACGTCTGATTGTTGAGCGCGTTAGAACCAGCGGGCAGATGCGACTGTTTGCCGAACTGCTGCGCAGTGGCCGCGTGCACGGGGCGAGAATTGATTGCGCATTACCAGAGCGTACACCGCTGCCAAGACCCGATTTACGCCAGTATCGCGTGGCCATCGGTCCTGTTGCGGTGTTTGGTGCCAGTAATTTCCCGCTGGCGTTCTCTACCGCCGGAGGTGATACCGCTGCCGCGCTGGCCGCCGGTAGCCCGGTGGTGTTCAAGGCACATAGTGGCCATATGATCACGGCGGAATTGACCGCGCAGGCTATTGAACGTGCGGTGCAAAAACAGCAGATGCCCGCGGGTGTCTTCAATATGGTATTCGGCAGCAGCATCGGTGCCGATTTGGTGCAACATCCGGCGATCCAGGCGGTAGGGTTCACCGGCTCATTGCAAGGTGGCCGGGCATTATTTGAGTTGGCGATGCAACGTCCACAACCCATCCCGGTATTTGCCGAAATGTCGAGCATCAACCCGGTGGTGGTCTTGCCACAGGCGTTGGCTCAGCGTGGCGCGCACCTTGCAAAAGAGTTGGTTGCCTCTTTCACGCTCGGTTGCGGCCAATTCTGCACCAAACCGGGCCTGATTATCGGCCAACGCAGCCCAGCCTTCAGCCAGCTGATCGCTGATTTACAAACTCAGGTTAATGCTTGCCCACCACAACCCATGCTGAATGCCGGAACGCGGGACCATTATCTGAGTGGCTTGCAGAGATGGGTTCAACATCCTCAGCTACGGCATCTGGCCGGAAGCAGGGCAGAACAACCCCATCTGGCGGTAGCTCAGCTCTATCAGGCCGACATTAGTTTGTTGATTAACGCCGATCCGCTGTTGCAGGAAGAGGTTTTTGGCCCCGTGGCGATAGTTGTTGAAGTCGCAGACCAGGCGCAACTGCTTGCCGCACTGGAAAACCTGCAAGGGCAACTCACCGCCACGCTTCTGGCTGAACAGGAAGACCTTGGCGAGGCGAGTGAGTTGGCGCAATTACTGATCCACAAAGCGGGGCGTGTGCTGTTTAACGGCTACCCGACCGGCGTGGAAGTCTGCGAAGCCATGGTGCACGGCGGCCCTTATCCGGCGACCAGCGATCCCCGTGGTACCTCGGTCGGTACGCTGGCTATCGAGCGGTTTTTACGCCCGGTCTGCCTACAAAACTACCCAGCAGCGCTATTGCCCCCCGCGCTGCAAGACAGCAATCCACTGAACCTGTTGCGCCTGGTCAACGGTGAATACACCCGCGCAGCCCTCCATTCACCTGTGGCAATGAAATAATTCGAAAGGTAATGCTATGACCATACAGGGAAAATTTAAAAAGCAGCTGACGCTAACCGATCTGACATTTATCGGCCTGGGCGCGATTTTTGGTTCTGGCTGGCTGTTCGCCGCCAGCCATGTTGCTTCTATCGCGGGGCCCGCGGGGATCTATTCGTGGCTGATCGGTGGGTTCGCCGTGCTGCTCCTGGGGATTGTTTATTGCGAGCTGGGTGCAGCGCTTCCCCGTGCAGGTGGCATCATTCGTTACCCGGTGTTTTCCCACGGGGAACTGATGGGCTATCTGTTGGGGTTCATCACACTGATTGCGTTCTCCAGCCTGATCTCGATCGAGGTTGTCGCCGCCCGGCAATATGCAGCAGCCTGGTTCCCCGCGCTCAGCCAGCCTGGTTCGGGCGATCCCACGTTGATCGGTTGGCTGACGCAATTTATCTTGCTGTGTCTGTTCTTTACGCTGAATTACTACAGCGTGAAGACGTTTGCCAAATCCAATAACCTGATCAGCATACTCAAGTTCATCGTGCCGGTGCTGGTGATCGTGGTGCTGTTTACCTTCTTCAAACCTGAAAACCTGCACAGTCAAGGCTTTGCTCCCTTTGGTTCCGCCGGGGTGGAAGCGGCGATTTCAGCCGGTGGGATCATCTTCGCCTATCTGGGGCTGACGCCAATTATCTCAGTGGCCAGCGAAGTCCAAAAGCCGCAGCGAACCATCCCGATCGCACTGATCCTGTCGGTGGTGCTTTCCACCATTATCTATGTGCTGCTGCAACTGGCCTTCCTCGGCAGTATTCCAAGCGAAATGCTGAGCGGCGGCTGGCAGGATATCAGCAAGCACTTTTCACTGCCGTACCGCGATATTGCCGTTACGCTGGGGATGGGGTGGTTGGCTTTTCTGGTGGTGAGCGACGCGATCGTTTCACCGAGCGGCACGGGCAATATCTATATGAATGCCACGCCGCGTGTAGTGTATGGTTGGGCGCGGGCGGGGACTTTCTTCAAAATTTTTACCCGCGTCGATGGTGAGTCGGGGATCCCGCGTCCGGCGCTGTGGCTGACTTTCGGGTTGGCTATCTTCTGGACGTTGCCTTTCCCTTCCTGGGAGAAGCTGATCGGGGTAGTTTCCGCCGCCTTGGTACTTAGCTATGCCATTGCCCCGGTTACCGCCGCCGGGCTACGCCGTAATGCACCGAATTTGCCGCGGCCGTTCTTTGTCTGGGGATTTAGCGTGTTAGGGCCGGTGTCATTCATCATTTCCGCATTGATCGTTTACTGGTCAGGTTGGAACACCGTCTCCTGGCTGCTTGGCCTGCAAATTCTGATGTTCTTTGTCTATATTCTGTTTAAAAACAAAGTACCGACTCACGCCGTCAGCCTGAAGCAGCAGATTTGGTCTTCGCTGTGGCTGATCGCTTTCTACGCCTTGATCATCGTAGCTTCCTATCTCGGCAGTTTTGGCGGTATCAATGCGATTGGTCACCCGTGGGACACCCTGTTGGTGGCGGGCATCGCGCTGCTGATTTATTACTGGGGAGCTTACACCTGTTTACCTCAGGCAAATTTTGTCGGGGACGAGGAAGAGTAATGCTAAAGGAGGAAACGACCATGACCAACACCGTTAATCTTACGTTGCCAGAGGCCTATCAACTGGCATACCGAGCCTTGCACAGTAACGGTTTCAGCGCCAGACATGCCGATGCGGTGGCAAAGAACGTCGCCGCCGGTGAACGTGATGGCTGCCATTCCCATGGCTTGTATCGTGTACTGGGCTGTGTTCGATCGCTACATGCCGGCAAAGTGATGGCAGATGCCGAACCGACGTTCACCGACAGCGCTCCGGCGATTTTACGCGTAGACGCGCATGGGGCGTTCTCGTTGGTCGCCTATCAAGCGGCGCTGCCTGCCTTTATCGCCAAGGTTCGTCACTGTGGTATTGCCGCACTGGCGATCAATCATTGCGTCCACTTCTCTGCGCTGTGGGCGGATATCGAGCCGCTTACCGAACAGGGATTGGTAGCGTTGGCTTGCACCCCAAGCCATGCCTGGGTAACGCCCGCCGGGGGAAGTCAGCCCTTGTTTGGCACCAACCCGATAGCCTTTGGTTGGCCACGCCAGGGACAAGCCCCGTTTGTGTTTGATATGGCGACCAGCGCAGCTGCACGCGGTGAGATTGAGCTGCATCGCCGGGCAAATAAGCCACTGCCAGAAGGATGGGGAATCGATCGTCAAGGTAAACCTTCCACCGATGCTGCCAGCGTACTGCAAGGCGCAATGTTGACGTTTGGCGGCCATAAGGGCTCTGCATTGTCAGCTATGGTGGAGCTGATTGCCGGGCCGTTGATTGGTGATATGACCAGTAAAGAATCGTTAGCTTACGACCAATCAACAGGCTCTTCACCGTATGGCGGAGAACTGATTATTGCGATGGATCCCGAGCGTTTTCTGGGGGCGGAGAAGGAAGAGCATTTCGCCAGAGCGGAAGGGCTTTTTAATGATATGGCAGAGCAAGGAGTCCGTATTCCTGGGGAGCGGCGTTTTAAGGCGCGTCAGCATAGTGAACAGTTTGGTGTGACATTACCGCTGACGTTATATAAAGAGATTGTGGCGTTGTGTCTGTAACCCCCTAGCAGGCTCATCGTTTACCGATGGGCCGATGTGTTTCCCGTTAAATACTCTCTTGTCGCTGTGATATAGATCTGCGTGCAACAATGTGTTAACAATGTTGAAACAATTTATTCGGCGGTAATATCAAAGAGACCGTTTGGTAAACACATTTTTTAAGGGGAAGGGCATGAGACAACAACGCTGGTGGGGAGTCGTGGCGGCATTGCTGCTAATCGTGATCGCTTATGCTGACCGGGTAAATATCTCCGTCATGCTGGTTAACCCCGAATTTCTCCATCACTTTGGCCTGGCAGACAGTCGCGCCTATCAAGGCACGCTGATGACCGCCTTTCTGCTAGGTTATGGCCTTTCAGCCATGTTGTTGACCCCGTTTCTGGAAACGCTATTCGGTTATCGTAAAGGTTTGACCCTCAGTGTGGTTCTCTGGGCGCTCTTTACCGCGGCTTCTCCGTTGGTCGGATCGTTCATCATTTTACTGGTCGTACGGGCCTTCCTCGGTATTAGTGAAGGGCCACTTTTCTCGCTGAAAACCATGTACATCAGTGACCATTTCGCCGCCAATGAGCGGGGAAAGCCCAATGCGGTGTCGGCATTAGGCGTATCTTTAGGCTTGGTGATTGGTTTTCCGCTGGTGACTTTTCTGATGAGTCATCTCGGTTGGGCCCTTTCTTTTCATGTCCTGGCGTTTATCAATCTCCTGGTCGGCTTGCTTTTGGTACGTGTGTTTATCCATCCTAGAACAACCGGAGTGGTGCAACGCAGCAGTGAACCCATGATGCAACGTGTCTGCCAAACCTTCATTCTGGCTTGGAAAACGCCAATGCTCGGCTGGATCATGCTGGTTGAGATAGCTACGCTCAGTTATCTTTGGGGTTCCAGTTCCTGGCTGCCCGCTTACCTGACCAATGAACGTGGTTTTTCCATCAAGCAAATGGGTTGGCTAGCATCGCTACCCTTTATTATCAGTATCTTCTCCAAGTATCTTGGCGGGGTGATCCTGGATCGTGTCAGACCACAACAGATGCCATTGATTTTTGCCTTTGGTGGTGCGGCAACGGCTATCTGCATGCTAGGCGTGATGTTGAGCTCGCAAAGTGGCTGGCTGGCCGTGTTCCTGTTATCGGCTAACGCTTGTTGGGGGGCTCAAGGTGCAGCAATTCCCACCCTGATCCAGCACCATGCCAAAGCAGAAAGCGTTGGTTCTGCTTATGGGCTGATCAACGGTGTGGGTAATATCTTTTCGGCATTTATTCCATTACTGATGGGGTTGGTGATGATGTCGTTTGGCACCGTCTCATCAGGCTTTTCAGTGCTGGTGGCATCGCAGGTTCTGACTATGTTCGCTGGTGGGATGCTGTTTATTCGCATGCAAGGAAACCGGCAATTCACCACGGCGTGGTGAGCGTGAAGGGCTTGGCATTGTTAGTCGATCTGCAATTCGGCAGCGAGCAGCTCCAGCATGGCATCCACTTTTGGCTGCAGTTGTCGCCCAATGGGCCACACCAGATTGAGCGGCAGGCCATCAGTTGTCAGTTCCGGTAGGATTTGCACCAATTCACCACGTGCAATCTCATCGCAGACCAGCCACGTTGCCAACTGTGCGATGCCGCATCCAGCCTTGACCGCGGCAACCTGAGCCTCGCCGTTGCCGACAATAATGCGGCCTTCCATCGTGCGCCGCTCAATCATTCCTGCATCATGCGCGATCAGCCACGGGCCTGTGGTTCCATCGGCCTTGCCATAGAGCACGGCATCATGGCGAGACAGTTCGGCGGATGATGTCGGTGTGCCATTGCGAGCCAGGTAATCGGGCGAGGCGCAGAAAATGAGGCGTTCACAGCCCAGGTAGCGATGGCCAACTGAGCTAGGCCAATGATCCGGGCCACCGATACGCACCGCCACGTCAATGGCTTCTTCAAGCAAATCAACGAAGCGATCGGTCAAAGAGACATGCGGGCGTAAGTGCGGGTGCTGCTGCGAGAACTGGAGCAGCAGCGGCCAAACCCGAAGGCGGCCAAATGTCGCCGGAGCATCTAGCCGCAGACGACCCACTGGTTCGCTGTGCTGTGCGGCGAGCACGGCTTCAGCTTCTTCCAAGTCGACCAGTACTCGTACGCAAGTGCGGTAGAACGCTGCCCCTGCATCCGTCAGAGCCAAGCGGCGGGTGGTGCGCTCGAACAGCCGGGTCCCGAGACGTTCTTCAAGGCGCGCCACACTTTTGCTGACGGCAGAGCTGGTCAGGTGCAATTGCTCTGCTGCTGCCGTGAAACTGCCTGCATCGGCCGTCGCCACAAAGGTTTCGATGCCCTTAAGTCTTTCCGATGGGATCATGCTGCTCTCGCCAATTAAGGAATTAAATTCAATAATACCGGTAAAATATATCAATAATAAGAATAAATTTCTTAAATATACTAAGGGCAACAGAAAATCCCCATGTAGGAGCCTTTTCGATGTCTTGTATTACCGCACCGGGTACCGCCATTTCGGCGAGTCGTAGCCGCCTTTCCATCGTCATTCTTGCGGTGGCGGCTTTTGTCATTGTCACGACCGAATACCTGATCGTCGGACTATTGCCAGCACTGGCACGCGACTTGGATATTTCAATTTCGGCAGCCGGCCAGTTCGTCACCCTGTTCGCCTTCACGGTCATGTTGTTCGGTCCTGTGCTGACTGCGCTGTTGTCTCACATTGAACGTAAGCGCCTGTTCATTGCAATTCTGATGATCTTTAGCCTCTCAAATGCTCTGGCCGCAATCGCTCCGAACGTTTGGGTGCTTGCGATTGCCAGGTTCATTCCAGCGCTGGTGCTGCCCGTGTTCTGGGGGACGGCCAGCGAGACGGCCGGACAGATTGCCGGGCCGCATCGTGCCGGTCGAGCAGTATCGCAGGTGTATCTGGGGATCTCAGCCGCCTTACTGTTTGGCATTCCACTGGGTACGCTAGCGTCGGACCTCATCGGCTGGCGTGGCACCTTCTGGATACTGGCAGGGCTGTCGCTGGTTATGACATTGGCCCTGGCGATCTTCATGCCGACCCTGGCACGCCCCGAACGGTTGAGACTGGCAGAGCAGACACGCATCCTCAAAGACCCGTATTTTGTCGGTAACGTTGTGTTATCGGTCGTTGTGTTCACCGCAATGTTTACGGCTTACACTTATCTAGCCGACATGCTGGAGCGCATCGCCGGTGTGGCTCCGGCGCAAGTCGGTTGGTGGCTCATGGGCTTCGGTGCTATCGGCCTGGTCGGTAACTGGCTTGGCGGGCGCTTTGTGGACCGCAGCCCACTGGGCGCTACCGCCATATTCTCGTTATTGCTGGGCGTAGGCATGATGGCCAGCGTGCCAGCGGCAGACTCGCTCATTCTGTTATGGTTGGCACTTGCGCTTTGGGGTATTGCCTATACTGCGCTGTTTCCAATCTGTCAGGTAAGGGTGATGAAGTCCGCTTCACACGCTCAGGCGCTAGCCGGAACGTTGAACGTCTCTGCTGCCAATGCCGGTACGGGCCTTGGTGCCATTATCGGTGGCCTGGTGATCCCCCAATGGGGATTGGAAAACATCGGTTACGTTGCCACAGGCATCGCGATAACAGCCATTTTGCTGGCGGCTTGGCTTGTATGCTTTCGGCGGCAAAGAGCGGAATAAGTAGGAAAGGGCAGGTGACCGTCTATGCGGTCACCTTGATAAAAATTACGAAACAAATTACTTCAATCTTTCAAAGCCTTGCTCCAGATCGGCTTTCAGTTCATCCATATCCTCCAGCCCAATCTGCAAGCTTCTCTGCGGCTGTTGTCTTTTAGAACTCACCTAGCACGTTCAAAATACAGACAATTAGGTATCAGAAATCGTATTTTGTACATATGATACTTTCATGTATCAATATGGATTTGTGAGACTTACATGGCGTTACTTGGCTATGCCAGGGTACCGGATTTTAGCGATATTCTCCTTAAATTCATGGCAGTGATATTGTTTCTAATGCTATATGTTACAGGTGCGAATGCCGCAAATACTCATGGCGTTGGGATCAAAAAGCTTGAAGTTGTCGACCCAATTGATCATCATCCAATGGAAACGGTGGCGTTCTTTCCAAGTTCAGGGCTCTCGGGGATTACAAGCATCGGTCCCTATCAGATTTCAGCGTCCAAATCGGTCTCTATTGGGAGCGATTTATATCCGTTGGTTCTGCTTTCGCATGGAAACATGGGTAGTATGTTAGGACATCATGATCTGGCCACAGCCCTCGCTAAGCAAGGACACATCGTCGTAAGCGTGACCCATCCGGGCGATAATTTTCAGAATTCGAGTCGAGTCGGGGCTACTAGCACGATCTACGGACGCCCCTTGCAGATATCTGCTGCTTTGTCGGCTGCTCTAAAAGATTCGGTGCTAGCGCCACATATTGATAAAGATCGAATAGGATTTTTGGGGTTTTCTGCCGGTGGAACAACAGGTTTGATACTCGCAGGAGGCAAGCCGACTCTTACTCGCCTTGTTGAGTACTGCGCCAAGCGCCCCAACGACCATCATGTTTGCGAAGCGAAGGGCCATATCAGGCTTGATCATCCCGAACTAGCCCCGTCTGCCGATCCGCGTATTCGGTCATTCGTCCTGCTTGCTCCCTTAAGTGTCATTTTTACACCAGAGGGATTAAAGCCTGTTAAGTCACCGTTATTTATTTTTGTCGGGGATAAGGATGAGGAATTATCTCCTGATGATAACGCGATAGCATTGGCGAGTGAGACAGGGGCTTCATTACAGGTCATTCCTAACGCTGGCCATTTCACGTTTTTATCACCATGCTCACCTGATATGAGCCGTACGATGCCGGATTTATGTACGGATCGTAAAGGCATAGATCGTGTCGCGCTCCATCAACGAATTATTACCGAGATAGCAACTTTCTTCAAAAAATCGCTTGGTGTGAAATAGTGGAGAGATGATTTTGTCTGCTACCTTGGGAGTGAGGTTTTTTTTTAATAAATTGATTTAAGGGGATTTAATGGTGATTATCATTGAAAGTCTGAAAACAAAGTATCCGGGGGCCAGTGCATGGCCATTTGGCGATTCCGCCGAAATGGCAGACGAGCTGGCAGACCTGGTTATTAAAGGGGTAAAAACCGCAACCTGCTGTTCGCTTTCATCTTTCAAAAATGAAGAAGAATCACCAACGATCGGCGGCTACAGCATTATCCTAAATGGCAAAGGTGTTCCAGTCTGTGTCATTAGGACGATCGCTATGCGGATAATTCGTTTCTGTGATGTGACAGACGAACTTGCGAAAAAAGAAGGCGAGGGAGATCTCAGCCTCAGGTACTGGAGGCAAGGGCACAAAGAGTTCTTCCAAAGAGAAGGAAGTTACTGCGACACAATGGAGCTTGTTGCAGAAGAGTTTGAACTGGTCGAGTTGTTGTAATCTATGATCTCACGGTGCCGTAAATTAAATGGAATAGGGTCAATTTAAATGCAGCTGATTTATCCCAGTGATTACTTTAACCCTGCCAAGGCCGATGAAACCTTTGAGCAGGAGTTTACCTGTGCCAGACAGAATGGATTAACCTGTGTGCTGCTGTCCTCTGAACACGCCTCGATGGGAAAGTACAAGTTCTCTCACAGCTTTGAGCCAGATGTCCCCGTGATATGGCGTGGATGGATGCTAAGCCCGGAAGAATATCAACAACTGCATAGAGCCGTTTCGCTAAGCGGCGGGCAACTGCTTGAATCATTTGATGATTACATTCGGTGTCATTACATCACCGGCTGGTACGAAATTTGCCAAACGTATACACCGGAAACCGTATTGGTCAGTGCAGATGCTGATTTCGGTATGCTGACCGATCAGCTTAAGTGGCCGTGTTACTTTGTTAAGGATTATGTTAAATCACTGACAACCTCCAGAGGCTCTGTTGCCGCAAATGCCGATGAGATCCGCGAAGTGTTGAAATCCATTGAGCACTTCCGTGGGAAGATTGAAGGGGGAGTCAGCCTTAGACGTTTTGAAAATTTTATCCCCGAGAGTGAGCGCAGATATTTTTCATTGAATGGCAAGGTTTTCTCTGCTGACGGAATTATTCCAGAGGTGGTTATTGAAATCGCGCAGCTTATCGATGCTCCATTTTTCTCCATCGATATGATTGAAAATGATGCGGGTCAGCTCCGGCTTATAGAGATCGGGGATGGGCAGGTATCCGACATCAAAGAATGGCCAGTTGAGCGTTTTGTCCGGATATTTATGGCGTCATAGGAGCCCAAATAGACGGGCTTCAGGGGCGCGCAAACACCCCGATTTAACTTACTCAAATAACCTACGGTGTAGCGCAATAACCGCACCATCAGCAACGTCGCTTGGCAGCAGGAAGCAAAGATTATCATTGGATGCGCCATGGAAAATCATGCGCACGGCATACTCATCCAGATCCACAAATGTATCCCGGCATACGCCCGTGCCACGATGGAGTTGATTGCCAATCAGCGTGACCAAGGCCAGCCCGGTTTCAATCTCGACCCTGCAATGAGAAGAGAGTGCAGTAAGCAACGCGGTGGTCAGGGTGTGATCTTCTCCTGAAGTAGATCCCGTGGAATTCAGGGCTAGCGCTATGCAGCTCTCGGAGGTAGTAACCAGATCCACATCAACCTGATGTGCTGCCAGAATCGCGAACATTTCGGCAAAGAATAGGTATGCCGGTTGCGCATGCAGGCTGTGCAATCTCAGCAACGTCTGTTTGCGACGAACGGCAATGGCGCGATAAAGTGGCGGATCCTCTGTCTCGCGGCGAACCAGCGTTCCACCGGCAGCGGTATTTTTGCTGGAGCCCACAAAGACCGGGATATTTTTCCGCATTGCGGGTAACAGGGTCGCCGGATGGAGCACTTTCGCACCAAAAGCAGCCATGTCGCTGGCTTCGGAAAAGGAGATATGGTCGATACGCTGGGCCTGCGCCACAATGCGCGGATCGGTGGTGTAGATCCCGGCCACATCAGTCCAGATATCGACACGTGAGGCCTGCAATGCTTCCCCTAGCAGGGAGGCGGTATAGTCGCTGCCACCTCGGCCAAGCGTGGTGGTATGCCCAGAGTCATCACTGCCGATAAAACCTTGGGTGATAACAATCGCCTGCTCAATACGCGGCCGCAGATGGGCTTCAGCCTGATCTTCCACCAGGCTGATATTGGGTTCGGCACAACCGTAAAGGTTGTTGGTTCGAATGACTTTACGGGCATCAAACCATTCTGCTTGCGCCTCACGTTCACGAAGCACTTCAGCAAATAACAGGCTCGACATCAGCTCGCCATGGCTGACCAGTTCATCACTCAGCGCCGTGGAAGGTGTTGCCAATGCCGTCTCGGCAAGACGGGCAATATTTTCAAGGAGTTGATCGATTTCTTTGCTGATGACCAGCGGCGCTTTCAGGCGGGAAATAATGTTGTACTGGATAGTGCGAAGGGTATCAATTTTATCCATACGATCACGACTTTCCAGCCCTTCAGAAAGTTCGACCAATAGATTTGTGACCCCTGCGGAGGCAGACAAAACGACCAGCCGGACGTGGTCATCAGCAAGAACAATACCGGCACTGCGATTCATCGAGTCAAAGTCAGCAACGCTGGTGCCGCCAAATTTGGCAACGACGAATTGTGGATAAATGCGTGTCATAACAATCTCATATCAGGGCGCCATAAAAAATGGCAAGAAAATTTTCATTCTCGGCATAAGGGAAGCACGCTTCGCCTTACGAAATGTCCGCCCGCGAACATTTCTGATGACAACCCAGGAAAGCCTCCTGTTGTCGATAACGCGTATTGCCTCTTACGCGTTACCGGTGTGATGCGCATTATTATTTATTTACGGATAGTAAAAATAAGCGCGCCATAGTAAGTGATTTATCTTAATGGATCGACATTTTTATTTTATTTGGCAATAAATCAGTGAAAAAGAATGCCTTACAGACCAGAACCTAACATTCTTAACGGTAAAATCGTGTAACAAAAGAATAAAACCATATCAAACCGATGGTTTTCATGACGTTGTATCCAATCTGGACATTCGTAACGCTTTGCGCGACATTGGTAACAAAAATTAATGCATCGAGAATTGTAAGTCATTGTTATAACTAATTTTTAAAGGGGATATTGCATGCTAAAACAAATGATTGAGTACACCATTAAAATAATATATATTGGCCGCGTTTTTACAGGCAATCCCCTTAACCTTTTACTCAACCCGGCGTTAATAATACCCGAGGTTGTGGGAGTGATATGATGACGGATAAAGTCCGTATTGATACTTTAAGTGCTAGTTCATTACCACAAAGCAATGATACCTTTTTAGCAAGACAGGCCGAGTTTGAGTCTAACGTCAGAAGCTATCCACGAAAACTGCCATTGGCAATAGCCAAAGCGCAGGGCGTTTGGATTACTGATGTTGAAAATAATCAATATCTTGATTGTCTTGCAGGCGCCGGGACTCTGGCGCTGGGTCATAATCATCCTGACGTGCTTCAAAGCATTCAAAGTGTCATCAGCAGCGGCTTACCGTTACATACGCTGGACCTTACCACTCCTCTGAAAGATGAATTTTCCTCTTATTTACTCTCTTTATTACCGGGCCAGGGCAAAGAATATTGCCTGCAATTCACCGGTCCGTCTGGCGCTGATGCGGTTGAAGCCGCGCTCAAACTGGCCAAAAAAGTAACTGGCCGTTCAAGCATCATCAGTTTCTCCGGCGGCTACCACGGTATGACGCACGGCGCGCTCTCCGTAACCGGTAACCTGTCACCAAAAGAAGCCGTCAGCAACATGATGCCGGAAGTGCAGTTTATGCCTTATCCGAATCAGTACCGCTGCCCGCTGGGTATCGGTGGCGACGCAGGCGTAAAAGCGCTGACGTACTACTTCGATAACTTGATTAACGACGTGGAAAGCGGCGTACGCAAACCAGCGGCGGTGATCCTCGAAGCGGTGCAGGGCGAGGGCGGTGTGAACCCAGCTCCGGCCGAGTGGCTGCAGCGCATCCGTAAAGTTACGCAGGAGCATGGCATTCTGCTGATCATCGACGAAGTCCAGGCTGGTTTCGCACGCACCGGTAAGCTGTTCGCATTTGAACACGCAGGTATCGAGCCAGACATCATCGTTATGTCTAAAGCTGTCGGTGGCGGTCTGCCGTTGGCCGTACTGGGCATCAAAAAACAGTTTGATGCATGGGCGCCAGGCCACCATACCGGAACATTCCGCGGTAACCAGCTGGCAATGGCCACCGGTCTGACCACGCTTAAGCACCTTAGAGATAACGCCATTGCGGATAAAGTTGCCGCCCAGGGCGAGTGGCTGAAAGGCAAACTGGCCGAACTGCAAAAACGTTATCCGGTTATCGGTCACGTACGCGGCCTGGGCCTGATGATCGGCATTGAGATTGTGAAGCCTAACGAAGCACAGGATCACATGGGATGCTACCCGGCGGATGGTGAACTTTCGGCATTGCTGCAGAAAAAATGCTTCGAATCCGGTCTGATTCTGGAGCGTGGCGGCCGTCATGGTTGTGTACTGCGCCTGTTGCCATCACTGCTGATCACCGACGCTGAGCTGGAAATTTTCCTCGATAAATTTGAAAACGCCTTGCTGGCCACTGGCATGGAGCCGGTTTAATCGGAGTTAACGATCGTGTCTGATAACAACCCAATTCTGTCCGGTTCGGTGCAAAGTATCGCCGCCTATCAGGATGCCATTGAGCAGAGCAGCAAAGCCGTTATCGAATGGCTAAAGCAGCCAGAAATGTATCAGGGGAAAACCGTCGACCAGTTGCGCGAGCGCATCCAGTTGAACTTTACCTCTCAGGGCCTGGGTAACCAGGCCGCCATTGAGCGCGCAGTTGAGTATTTCCTCAAGGACAGCCTCTCTGTACATCACGCACAATGTGTGGCGCATCTGCACTGCCCGAGCCTGGTGATTAGCCAGGCTGCAGAAGTGCTGATCAATGCTACTAACCAGAGCATGGACTCTTGGGATCAAAGCCCATCAGCGACCATCATTGAGATCAAACTCATTGAGTGGCTGCGAGAGCAGATAGGATACAGCGCCGGTGATGCCGGCGTGTTCACCAGTGGCGGCACCCAGAGTAACCTTATGGGGCTGATGCTGGCGCGTGATGCTTTCTTCGCGCGTCAGGGGCACTCCGTTCAGCAGCATGGTTTAACGGGTGATCTGAGCAAAATCAAAGTGTTCTGCTCCGAAAGCGCACACTTCTCCGTGCAAAAAAACATGGCGTTGATGGGGCTCGGCTACCAGTCAGTCACCCAGGTGAAAACTGATGCGTTCTCGCGTATGGATCTCGCTGACCTGAAAACCAAACTGGCGCAGGCAAAAGCCAACGGTCAGCAGGTGATGGCGATTGTGGCCACCGCCGGTACCACCGATGCAGGTGCGATTGATCCGTTAGAGGATATCACCGCGCTGGCAGCACAGGAAAATATCTGGGTTCACGTTGATGCCGCATGGGGCGGAGCGCTGCTGCTTTCTGAGAAGTATCGCCACTACCTGAACGGCCTGGAATCTGCAGACTCTGTGACCCTGGATTTCCACAAGCAGTTCTTCCAGACCATCAGCTGTGGTGCATTCCTGTTAAAAGACGCACGCCATTACGAGCTGATGCGTTATCAGGCGGCGTACCTGAACTCTGATTTTGACGAAGAGCAGGGCGTACCGAATCTGGTGTCAAAATCACTGCAAACCACACGTCGTTTTGATGCTCTGAAACTGTGGATGGGCCTTGAAGCGTTGGGTAAAAAGCAGTACGCCGAAATCATTGATAACGGCGTTACGTTGTCACAGAAAGTGGCTGAGTATGTCTCTGCACAGCCACATCTGGAACTGGTTATGCAGCCACAGTTGGCAAGCGTACTGTTCCGATTCTGCCCGAAAAGCGACGATCGTGCGTTTATCGCGCTGTTAAACCAGCGTATTGGCGATGTTCTGTTGGCATCAGGTAGCGCCAACGTTGGGGTAACGGAAGCAGATGGGGTAACCTGTCTGAAGCTAACGCTGCTGAACCCAACGGTTTGTCTGGAGGACGTAAAAATCCTGCTGGCAAGCGTGAAAGAGACGGCTGAAAAATTGCTCAACGCGTAATCCTTTAGTAACCAAATCTGCGTCGAGTTGCTAGTCAATTCGGCGCAGCCGAAAGGCTTCCTCTGTTGAAATCTGCTGGGTAATGACAGCCATTAGTTCTCAGATTTCACGTAGCGCGATCAAAAAAGGAGGGCGTTTTGAACGATATTGCACAGCTTTTGCCTGTGATCCAATCACTAGAGATTCAACTCCATCAGTCGGCAACGCGCAACGATGCTAATCTCGTCGGAAAATTGCTGCATGACGATTTTGAAGAGATCGGCTGCTCCGGGCTGCACTATGACAGACAGCAAACCATTGTGGCGCTAAAGTTGGAAAGCGGCCAGCCAGAGATTTTTGCCGAAGAGTTCAAACTGGTGAAGATTGCCGATGGTGCCGTATTGTTGAGGTATAAAAGTTTTCAATGTGATGCGGATGGCAGTATTGTTCGCCGTGCTGAACGTTCTTCGATCTGGTTGCAATCGTCACAAGAAAGCGGATGCCATTGGCAAATGCGTTTTCATCAAGGAACACAGATCGAGGATTGAAGCCGACTGTGTATCAACTCGAATAATCGCCACTCATGAACCAACTTCTAGAAAACCAAGCAGACAAAGCGTGAAGGTGAGGAAGCCTAGCGGGATACCCTGTGCGTAACTGCCAATGCAATTTAACTTATGTTGAGTAAAAATGTGCTTCACACTTAAAGTTTGATTCGGGTGGTTATTTTTGTATGTAGCTTTCATCATAACTGTTAAATTTTCAATAATTCACTTCATGAACCAAGATTGTCTGCTGCTTTTAGTCCGTTTACACTACTCAGTAAATTTTGTTTTCGATCCACCTAAGCTCGAAACTCTCTAGTAAAAACCTTCAAATTTCGTGATTTAACTGATTGTTCTATTGAATAAATTGAATTAGTAGGTAGGATCCAATCTCGCATCAGGGCATACTTTCCTGAGGGCGGTAGCGTTGTCAAAGTTAGCTAGGCTTGTATGAGGGGGATCGGTCGGATAAGGTGATCCTACCCGACAGTAGTGGACACAGGACTACGTGAGTAATCTCTCGACCAGAGAGGAGACTCACATGACAACATCAATCAGCAAGAAGCCGCATAAACAGAATTTGACCGAATTTCAATAGGAAGCCCTGAAACTACAAACAGAAGCAAGCTGGCTGTATTTGGCCGTAGTAATCGACTTATGGGTGCGGGTAGTTATCGGCTGGTCGATGTTGATCGCGGATGACGGCACCGTTGGTCTGTAATGCACTGGAAATGGTACGGTGGCGAAGAAAACTGCCGAAACAGGCTTTCGTCCATACCGACCGTGATAACCAGTACTTTTATGCTCTCTCACCGCAAAACTAGAGCTGAGTATATTTCAGTCTTTTTAGACTAGTAATGACTCTGCATCCACCTTACCACAAAGGCGTTAGTGCTCAATGAACTGATAGGTTACAATAAGGACTTATCAAGCTTGGCAGAACACAGTTTTTTGAAAATTAAGGAGTTCAATAAATGCACGAGAAAGATAATTACGAAGATGCTATTGAGCTTGAGAATCAAGATGAACTTGAATTGACCTCTCATCCGCATCAAATGGACACTGATACGGAAGTGCGCATTGCTAAAGAACAATCAAGCGTCTTTGAGTTATTGAGAAAAGAAGGCAACGGAAAGCTAGTCTTAGCACCTGACTTTCAAAGAAAAGATGTATGGGACAAAAAACACCAATCTGAGTTGATTGAATCAATATTAATGGGGATTCCGATACCATTAATTTATCTTTTTGAAGATGAAAATGGAATTCGTCAAATTATTGATGGAAAACAACGTGTATCGGCTTTGAAGGAATTTTTAAACAACAGATTCCGTTTGACAGACTTATCAATGTTTCCTAATTTGAAAGGGAAGAGATTTTCAGATATCCCGCAATTACTTCAGTCAAAACTTGAAGACTATCAATTACATTGCTACATAATCCAACCACCTACTCCAGAATATGTAAAATTCAATATTTTTGAGAGGGTCAACCGTGGTGGTATAAATCTTAATAAGCAAGAGATGAGGCATGCGCTATATCAAGGTAAAGCGACGGACTTAATACAAGAACTTGCGGAAAGTTATGAGTTTAAGCTCTCTACTGGTGGTGGTGTGAAACCTGAACGGATGAGAGACCGATATCTAGTTCTGCGGTTCATCAGTTTTTACTTATTGATGACCGAAAAAAAACCTTTTATTCAATATCGATCTGATATTGATACTTTCCTGGCCTCAACCATGAAATTTATAAATTCAAAGGCCAGTAATAGTATAGTTGAAAAAATTAAACAGGCTTGTTTAAAGGGTATGGGGAATATCTATCGTCTAATGGGAGATGAGGCGTTCAGATTTAAACCAAAAGCAGGTGGTAACAGAAGACCAGTAAATATGGGGCTCTTCGAAATGCTTGTATTTGCATTTAGTTTTGTCGATGCAGATAAGTTAGAAGATTATGATATTGAAGATTACATAAATGATTTTAAAAGTAATTTTGAAGAGCTTGGCATGTTTTCAGGTTCAATTGACACAAATGAATATGTAAAAATAAGATTTGATTTTGCAGCTGAAATAACAAAGGGCTTAAAAAATGCTTACTCAAGTTAACATTAAAAATTTTAAAAGTATTAATGACGAAAAATTAAAGCTAACACCTTTAACGATATTGACTGGAACTAACTCTTCAGGAAAATCAAGTGTAATCCAAGCAATCATGTTGATGATCATGAACAGTACTGAAAGCAATCAATTTAGTATGGATAGCTTGCTTAGATATGTTAGTGAATTCAAAACCATAAGAAATAAGAGAACCAATGCAAAAATAATCGAAATATCATTGCATGACAAAAATAATGAAGTCCATAGCGTTATTTTTAACGATGATAGCATATCGAAGAAAAGCACGGAACTATATTATTACGAGCAAGCAAAATATAAGCAACTTCCTGAACTTCTTTATCTCAATGCAAACAGGCTTGGTGCACAAGACTTTGTTCCTTCTTCTAATCGCAGAGTAGGAGAGCAAGGTGAATTTATATTCTCTACTTTTGAAAAAATAAAAACTGAAATAGCTGAAGAGAGCTTGATAAAGTTCGAGAATTCTAAAACCATATCATTCCAAGTTGCTGAGTGGTTAAGCTATATAACAGGAACCACCTCAGAACTCAAAACAGAGAAGGTTGGTGAGCAGGTTAATATTTACTTTAGCATCAAGGACTTAGAGGGTGATGTATCTCCCTTCAATCTTGGTGCAGGAATGAGTTATATAAGTAAGGTTATTATAATTTGTTTAATGGCCAAAAAGGGCGATTTAGTTATTTTGGAAAATCCAGAAGTACAATTACATCCTAAAGCTCAAGCTCATTTAGGGGAATTCCTTACCTTTGTTGCAAATGGTGGAGTTCAACTTATAGTAGAAACGCATTGCGAACATTTATTAAACAAAATAGCGTATCAAATTTTTGACGATAAGTTTTCTAACAACGACTTAGTTATTCACTATAAGTCAAATGTTGAAAATAACTTTACAACTCTTTTAATAGATGAGAATGGAAGCTATACAGACTTGAATGGTCAACCAACTAGCTTTCCATCAGGTTTCTTTGATGCAACTCTTAATGATCTTTTGAGTATGAGGTAACTATGTTAGGGAAGATGGTTTTAGATAATTCCTTATTAATCGCGTATGAAAATAAAAAGGAATCGAAAACTTTTAAACTACTAATGAGGAAATTCACACATCCTTATGCGACCAACTGGAAGCAGATTAAAGACGCATTAAAAGAAGGGCTTGTATTACCTAACCATGTTCAAACATTGTCTCAAATGGCAGGTTTGCCAGAATATAATGATGATCTCATTACGTTGGCATCAAAAACAACATTCAAGATAATTTTAACTGAAGACAGTTCCAAAGCATTCCCATATGTACATTTTAAAAATGACATGGTTAATAAAAACATTGTTTTTTCATTATCTAGCACTGATAGCAGACAAGACTTAATCAGTTATTTGGAAATAATGTGCAGCAATGCTACAAAAATAACAATTTGCGATAACTATTTTTCTGAAAACTGGAAAGAAAATAATAAATTATTCTATCGAGTTCTCCCCAGAAGGGGGTTGCACATTGAATATGCCGAAGTTGCATCAGGAATAAATGCAAGAGCAAATAGCTCAGAAATAACTAACACATTCTTGCATACCATATGTACAGGTTGGACATCAAGTGTATCGGTACTTCAAAAATATTTAAATTGTCATGACCGATATTTGTTAATTGAGTCACCTGGAAGCAAAATAGAAGTTATGCTATCAAGCGGTTTTCACCATCTTTGGAAGGCTAATCCTAAGGAGATTACTTGTGTCTTTACAGAAATTCTACTGTAAGCACACCAGCTTTAGTTCCAAGCACTTTTTGATATTTCCGGATTTTCAGTCATCAGCCGGTACTCTTCCGGCGTCAGATTGTTCACGGATTCATGAGGCCGCTGGCTGTTATATTCCATCAGCCAGCGCTCTGTAATTTCCCTTGCTTCATTCAGGGTTCTGAAAAGATATAAATCCAGTATCTCTGTCTGGTATGCCTCCGGAGAAACTTGATGTGTCAGCGCTTTAGCCAGATCGAGGCATTCATCCTCGGTAAGCCAGCAGGTCAGGGCAACCGTAAAAGCAGCGCCGACTGACCAAAATTTCATTTAGGCAAATATCTGCTGCAGCCAAGCATAACGTCTGGCAAGAAAAATATAAGGGAAGGGTAAGCACTTGATTGATCGTCGTATGCTAGGCGCTATGAGCAAAATGTCCCCCAAATATTATTTAACATAATATACATTATGCGCACCAAGGTAACGATACGTGGAATCTGGCTATCTGCTACTGTCATTGGTCTTCATTGGCCATTGTCAAAAATTCACTTGGCCAGCCAACCCCATGCTCTTACCTGACTTTTCAGTACCAAATCATACAACCGACAAAGCTTGTTCTTCATTTGCAGTTGGCCAGCAAGGATCGAACAAAATCGAGAACTGAGTCTACCAGTTTCCGGCGTAGTAAATTATCCCAAAAAGCTGACGATCCTTCTCACACCCATCCCTCTTTTAAAGCTATTTCCAGAAGATATTCAAATGCATACATGATTTGATATTCATACCGATATTGCTCGACCCGACGGCAACCCTCCCGTGCTTTACGAATATCATAAGCCAGAGGAAGAAGCCCCGCCAGACGAGTTAGGAACAATGTCTGCTACCAATTGCCGTAGGGATAGGTTTTCCCTTTGATAAAATCCTCAGTATTTTCCCCATATTCATAGCCGTTAGAAAACCGTGTTATCCCTTTGCAAAGCTCTAATTTATCCCCGGACACGGTCTTTAAGACTGATGGCGTCACGCGATAATTAGGCTGACTACCGATACCTCGTAGCCAGACTGCAACCTTACCTCCCGGAGCCAAACCAATTTGTATGTTGTCGTAATACCCGATATTACCCTGATAATCCTTATACACGCTGGGATTGCGCATTTTTTCCACAACGGCGTCAGGCAAGGTCAGGCGAGTTTCATACACTCTTTTATCAATCACCGAGTCCCAGCAAAAAAGAATATGCCTGGGGGGCTGTTTAACGTGATTCCAGTGCCCGTTGAGCGCCCGCGCGCGGTCGTTCCATTCGCCGACAACGCCATACAGCGCCTTCGTGCTGTCGAGAGTATTAAATCGATAATCCGTACCGCCAGCATCAAGGATAGCGACAAAAGTTACTACCGCAGGCAGCGCCTGAGGCGTGAAAAAATTAAATTTCCACTCGGTGGGCACATCGTTTTGGACTGAAGCCTCGGGCTGGCCCGCACCATGGCACGCCATCAACACCAGTACCGGAAGAAGCACCGCCAGACGGGATATTTTCATATTTTATTACCATCCATATCGTAAACCGTTCGTTGCCAGCGTTCGTCCGGACGGTTGGTAAAGGTCACCAGCTTCGCGGGTTTGACTGCACCAGCTATCATCCCCTCACCGTCTCTGACCACGCTATTCCAGTTGGCTGAACAGTGGATATATTTTTCTGCCAACATTTCGATTTCCTGAGTGGCAAAGCCGGGAGCAAATGTCCCATTGCGTACCGCGCGGCCCATCACAATCGCTTTTTCACACAGGCTGTTCAGATCAGCTCGCAGTGACAGATTATCGTCTTTAGGTAATATGGGATCGAATACCACACCCGCGTCCTGTGCCGCATCCAGCATCACCCTCAGTACTACCCTCGACCAGTCGTTGCGCGTCGGGCGCTCAATGACCGCTGCTGCCCCGCTTCGTTTTTGCGGCCTGCCGTAGCGATCGGCTGGCATCCGTTCGTCGTGCCAGGTATCAATGTTAATCTCCAATGCCTGCAACAAAGAGGCAATCGCTGGCCAGGTATCCATCGCGCTGAGCTGCTCACAGGCCTGCTGATAAACTCGCGTTTTCGTATCAGGTGTGGAAAAGGGCACGGTTTCAAACTGCGGACGGGTAATGAAATAGGCTTCGTACTCGTCAGGGTTGTAACCGCCACCAATGTCAGAGTGCGCACCAGGCAAAGCCAGTTCCGGCCACGCAGGCTTCACACTGTTCAATGCAAAGTTAAACCGGCATTCGTGCTGTGCGGTGATATGAAAAACCTTCTCGGCCACTCCCGGACGCAGCACAATATTCACCTCACCCGTATCGGCGCTGTGCGGATTGAACCCGTTGACCGGCGTACCAATGCCAGCCACCGTATCAAATATCCCCAGAAAACGCGTTTTACCGCCGGGCGTGCCTGAGAACTCAACACTTCCCAGACCGGCCTTGATGGCAGCGATAATCGCCTGATCCTGACTGAATACCCGGTTGGCAAAATGCCGAGCCGCCGCGGCTCCCCGGCTGAAACCGAAAATATCAAACTGTAATTCCCTGACGATGTCGATATCGGTTCCGGATGGATTGGTTAAATAGTCTTTGATGGCGGCAACCAGTGCCCTCACTGCCTTGTCGGTTTTACTCACCACACCGGAGTTACCCCGGCCGGTGCCCATCCCGTAAGCACTGTCACCTTCCCCGCTTTCCGTACCAATCCCCTCGATATAAATTGCGTTCTGTCCCTGCTCACTATCAACGGGGAGGTTGGTAGAGTACAGTGTATTGAGCCAGTGCACATTGGTGTAATATCCGAGATGACTACCTGCAGCGAAGCCGCTGTGTCCGCTTTTTAGCTGAACGCACTGGAAATAAGCTGATTGAGCATCGGCATTGTTCATCCCAAAATGCTCTCCGGAGCAGGCATCAAGGCTGGCGGCGGTATTATCCGCATTATTGCCGGTGCCGTCGAAAAACACCCCGATGGTCAGGGTAATTTCCCGTTTCTGCCTTTCCTTTTTGGCCGCCTGCGCGTGCTGCTCAGGCTCTGCTGTCTGTTTCTTCACACTCTGAGCATACTGCGCTGGCTCCGCTGCCTGTCCGCTATTCATCAGCATTGAGCTCGGAGATATTGATGGGGTAACCGAAAGCGGTTGACTGCTCGCAACAAGACGATGGCTACCAGCCGGACAACCACACGCCACACGATGGCCGTCAAGTGCCGTTGGTACACCATAAAAACTTAAGTTTGCTTCCCCTTCGGCAATAACCCCGATTTTCCCGCAAGACGGACACGAAACCTTATGCCCTTTCAGCGCGACGGGAATACCATCACACGTGTAACGATTTCCCAGAACTCCCTCCAGTACCCGCCCCCCTGTGGTGGTGGTATCGCCCTGGCAAATGACCGATATTCCCTGGTAGTTCATTCCTCTGCTCATATCCTGCGAGCCTCTTTGTCAGCCTCTTCCATGACATTACTCCATGTTTTATTAAGGGTTGTATCCGGAACCAGACTAAACTCTCTACGACAAACTGTCAAAAATCGACCAATTTGAAGAAGCCAGTGGACACCAGCATGTTAAACATCAACATCACGAAATCGGCGCCAATGCGTATCATCGGCCTGTCTCACACGGGTTCTTACAGAGAGAGCAATCGGGCTTTCACTGGAGCTATACCAGCTGGTGAATTGTGTTCGCGCTGAAAAACCAAGTATTAATGTTGAGAAAAATTGAAGTGGCATTCAGCACTGGAATGCCACGGTGTGCGTCCCTAGCGATACCGGCTAGCTACCTCAACGCCAGTTCGGATCCTTCATTACCGAATAGCGACCACTGCCAAGGAAGGCGATGGCCAGCCCGGCAAAGAAATACACCGCCATATCTTCTGCTCCCCAGGCCCCAACCTTCGTCAGCATCAGCGCCTTGCCGGGGTCGATCAGCAGATAAGCCGCCAGCATGGTAAATGAAAACACCAACGCCGCCGGGCGGGTAAAAATCCCCAAAATAATCAACAGTGGAGCCACTAACTCGCCGAGGAAAACGCCGTAACCGATAAATCCTGGTAGCCCATGTTGAGTCAGCAATCCCTGGATATAATCGATACCGCCGATCAGTTTATGCCACCCATGGAATATCATCATAATGCTGAACGCCAAGCGCAGGATCAGCTTGCCCAGATCCGGACGATCCATGACACGATTAAACCAATTCACCATGTTGCACCTATTGAAAGTTAATGAGAATCACAATCAATCTAATCCTAAGTTGTATTTTTACAACGGAATTCGAAGTAAACCTTGATCTAACACATTAAACAACCTTTCATAAAAACCGACACCACCTGCATGCCTGCCTCCTTAGAGCGCAGCGTTATAGTAAGCACGTAAAGAATTATCTTTCTATCTATAGGAGCTAAATGTTAATAATTGGCATTTTATGCTGACGTGCGTTTTTTTACAGCAAAACACCTTGCCCTCAGGGGAATTATATATCATTAAATACTTTATTAATGCTTAAGCTTGCGGAATATGGTCTCTCATACCATATTTATTACACTCCGAAGAATGTGGTGGATTAAGTGAAATTAAAAACTTAACCACGTACTTTAACCCGTAAAATTCTGAACGAGCTTTTATTTTAATGAGATACCACGTGCCTGCGCAATGCTGGCACGCTATGTGTATTTCATTTTATTTAGCATAGCAATTCACCGCCAATATAATTAGCCCGGGAAGTAAACATTGTGAATCTCACGTGACTTTTCGCCACCAGCGGTGGCCTTGCTTGCGTGTGGCACATACTATTCGTTCCAATTCAAAAGGTTAACATGAGTTAAATTACCGTTATTGTTTTTACAATAGCGTACTTTTTAGTGCGCCTAAAGAACGAAAAATCATGAACATCCACGTTACTGGAGGCTCAGGGATTAATACGCCCTATTAATCCATAGCAATAAATAAAACGACTAATGCAACCTGTTTTATTGATTTTTCCCGGTGGCAGTAATAACGCCACCATAATAAAAACCTATACAGGCAGCACCTTATGAGCGATGAACAACTAGCATCCGATGCGGCACTACAGCAATTTATCGATCTTTCCCGTTTATTAACCGGTTTTGACCGTTTTGAGTTACTCGGTACTGGCCAAGCCGCCTTTTATTATGACTGGGTACAAACGCACGCGGCAGAACGTTTTGCCACATTGTTGGCGACCTACGGCGAACTTCCGGCAGATGCTGCACAGCACTCGTCCTTTGTAGAAACCCACCTGCTGCGTTCAGAAAAGTTGTCAACGTTGGTGCGCAGCATTATCAAACTGTGGTACCTGGGTCAGTGGTATTCACCAGACAACCCGAAGGAGACCCAGATCCCCAGTGCTAACAGCTATCAACAGGGCTTGGTGTGGGATGCGATCCATGCCCATCCACAGGGTGCCAAACAACAAGGCTTTGGTGCCTGGTCTGAACCACCGGTAACCTCCTCTACGGTGGTGAAACTATGAATATCATCACTCCTGAACAAGCAGAAAAAAACGAGTACGACGTGGTGATCGTGGGCGGAGGGATCTCCGGCGCCATCGTTGCCAAAACCCTGACGCAGGCGGGAAAACGCTGCCTGATCGTCGAAGCCGGTACCGGATTGGGGACGGACTATCAAGGCTATCTGGACTACCTCAACACCTTTTATACCGCCACCATCAAAATCCCCAATGCGCCCTACCCAAGCAACCCTAATGCCCCGGAACCGCTGGAAACCGAAGTCAGCAAAACGCCGAACGACGAGGGTTATTTCGTCCAACGTGGCGAACTGCCCTTTAGTTCGACCTATACCCGCTATCTCGGCGGCACCACCCTGCACTGGCTGGGCACATCCTTACGTATGCTGCCCGAGGACTTTCGCACACATTCACTATATGGCGTCGGTATCGATTGGCCGATCGATTATCAACAGCTGGAACCCTGGTATCGCAAGGCCGAGCTGGAACTGGGGGTTTCCGCCGATATGGAAGAACAGTCCTACCTTGGCGTCACCTTCCCGCCAGGTTATGTCTACCCGATGCACGGTCTGCCCGCCAGTTGGAGCGATAAGCAACTGGCTAGCCGTATTGACGGCATGAAAGTGATCGATGACGGCAAGACCTATATCCTGAAGGTGCGTGGCACGCCCGCCGCGCGCAATAGCGTGCCCAATAGCGCCTACGATCATGGCCGGGGTTATACGCCAAAAGGTGCCGTGGGTAACGACAAAGTGGGTCACCGTTGCATGGGTAACTCCAGTTGCGTGCCCATCTGCCCCATTCAGGCCAAATACAACGCCCTGAAGACGCTGGACACGGCCAACCACGAAAAGCTCGATATCGTGCTGCAGAGCGTGGCTTTTCAATTGGATATCGATCCGCACAGCAAGGCGATCTCCGGCGTTCAGTTCAAACACTACCAATATCCAGGAGACTTTACCCCCAGCCTGCATACGGTGAAGGGTAAACGCTATGTGCTCGCCGCCCACGCCGTCGCCAACGCGGTGCTACTGCTGGCCTCCGATGCCTGCAAAAGTAGCAAGGTGGTTGGCTGCCATTTGATGGATCACCCGGAACTGCTGACCTGGGGGTTAACCAAAGAAACACCGCTGTGGCCGCTACGTGGGCCATTGGCCACCTCCGGCATTGAAGATCTGCGCACTGGCAGCTTCCGCAAACACCATGCTCCGTATCGGTTCGAAATGGGCAACGACGGTTGGTTGTGGCCCGCTCAAGCACCGGCGAAGGATCTGAACGACCTGGTAGATCGCGGCAAATTCGGGACCGAATTACGTCAAGAGCTTAAAAAACAGGTCTCACGCCAGTTCCGCTTCGGCATTCTGGTAGAACAACTGCCAGACCCCAAAAACCATGTCACCATCGATAAGCAATTTCTCGATAAAATGGGTAACTACCGTCCGATCATTAATTACACTTTATCGGACTATACTCGGGACGGTTTTGCCAGTGCGTTCGACGTATCGATGGAGATCTTTAAACAGGCCGATATCGACAACCATTCCAGATATTCGGAGAAGGACCCCGGATACTTTCTCTGCAAAGACAAAAAAAGAGGCTTCACCTTTAACGGTGCCGGGCATTTTGCCGGAACCCACTGCATGGGGAGTTCACCGGAAAGCTCCGTGGTGAATAAATATCAGCGTACCTGGGAGCACCCCAATCTCTATCTGGTGGGCTGCGGCAACATGATCAACATGGGTACCTCAAACCCCACGCTGACGATGTCTGCACTTACCTTCTGGGCTGCGCATAACATCCTGCAGGATCTCAACGGGGTACCCTATGCGGCAGATTGATTGGCAGCAAGCCACCGCCCAACCCTATGATGCGGTGATCGTAGGCTCAGGATTTGCCGGTTGCATCATGGCCAAGCAGCTGACCCGCGCTGGCCGCCGGGTGCTGATCGTCGAAGCCGGGACGGGCAACGACAGCTTTGGCCAGCACCTGGATCATGTACAAACCTTTATGCAGGCCGTGGCAAAAACGCCTAACGCGCCCTATCCCGATTCACCCAACGCACCACAGCCAGAAGTGACTGACGTTGAACCCATCACGGTCGGTAAACCTTCGCACAAAGGGTATTTCGTGCAGATGGGCCCCTATCCCTTTGAAAGTAACTATACCCGCCGGCTGGGTGGCACGTCGCTGCACTGGTTCGGCAGCTGTCCACGGATGCTGCCAGAGGATTTTGCCATGGCCACGCTGTTTGGGCGTGGCGTGGATTGGCCGCTGAGCTATGAAGAGTTACTGCCCTATTATCAACGCGCTGAACTGGAAATTGGGGTTTCCGCCGACGTACAGGATCAGCAATACCACGGCATCTATTTTGCACCAGGCTATCAGTACCCGATGCAAAAAATCCCGCAAAGCTATCTGGATCGCTGGATGATCGCCGGATTGGCCCAGGCCGAATTACCCGGTACGGCAGACAAAGCCCAGATCCGCTCTATCCCGCAAGGCAGAAACAGTGTGCCTAATGCAGGTTATACCCCGCGTGGTGCGGTGGGTAATCCGGCCGTGGGTCGTCGCTGTATGGGCAACTCCAGCTGTATTCCTATCTGCCCGATCCAGGCTCGTTACAACGCGTTAAAAACCCTGGTGGAAACGGATGCCGATTTGCTGATCCAGGCGGTTGCCTCTCGTCTGCATATCTCGCCAGAGACGGGGCACATCAGCGCGTTGGACTGCAAGGTGTGGAAGAATGACAGCAGCCATGACTTTGAGCCAATCACCTTACACAGCGAGCTGTTTATTCTGGCCGCCAATGCTATCGAAAATGCCGTGTTATTACAGGCATCACAGGCCTGTCAGTCCAGCGGAGAACTGGGGCGCAACCTGATGGATCACCCCGCCATTCTGTCTTGGGGATTAGCGCCGGAAGCGATAGGTGCATTTCGTGGACCGGGTTTGACGTCAACGCTGGTGAACTACCGGGGTGGCGAATTCCGCCGCGACCGCGCCGCATTTGTGCTGGAGATCGGCAACTGGGGCTGGAGCTGGCCACGCAACGAACCGGTGGACAGCACGGTGGATATGATCGATGACGAGCGATTATATGGCAATGAGTTACGCCAGCGGCTTGGGCAAGTACTACCCCGGCAAATCCGCCTGGACATGATGACCGAACAGCTGCCGGATGCCGCCAATCGCGTCACTATCGACGATCGCTGGCGTGATCCGCTCGGCAATTACCGGCCAGTGATCCACTACAATGTGGACGACTACAGCCAGGGCGGCATGGTGTTTGGTCGCGAAGTGGCCAGCAGCCTGTTTAGCCAACTGGGCATCAAGGATTTCACTCACTACCGATCAGACAACCCCGGTTATTTCACCTGGCAAGGTAACGGTTACATCTGGGCGGGCGTTGGCCATATTGCAGGCACCCACCGGATGGGAATGCGGCCAGAGAATTCGGTAGTCAACCGGCACCAGCAAAGCTGGGATCACCCCAACCTTTACGTTATTGGCTGCGGCAGCATGCCAACGCTGGGCACCTCAAACCCCACGCTCACCATGACGGCCCTGACCTTCGCCACTGCCGACCATATACTCGGACGGAAACATTGATATGAACATGACCGCAAAAGCCAAGACCTTCCAGCTTGCTGAAACCTCGTTTGCCCAACTCGGCTATGTGCAGTTTGCCGACGAAAAAAGCCTGGCGCAGGATCTGACCGAACTGCGCAATCTGCTGCAGAGCGCCATGCAGCTGGAACATGCCACCATTCCCCCCTATCTGACGATGCTCTATACCCTGGATGACGACGTTGACTGGCGCATCATCGAAACCCTGCGTTCGGTGGTGGTGGAGGAAATGCTGCACTTCACCCTGACGGCCAACCTGCTCAACGCCATCGGCGGGACACCCGCGGTCGATTCGCCCGACTTCCTGCCCCGTTATCCCGCACGTCTGCCTTACGATATTGATGATATTGAAGTGAATCTGTACGGCTTCTCCAAAAACGGTATCTTCCAGGGCATGGTGATCGAGCATCCGAAAGATGTCCGCCCGCGCGCCATCGCCAATGAAGTCCCCAGCGATATGACCATCGGGGAGTTTTATCTTTACGTTGAATCGCGGCTGCGGGCAGCGGTGGAAACCCATGGAGAACGGGCGATTTTCTGCGGCGATCCGCAGCGCCAGATCCCGCCGGATGTTTTCTACTACGGCGGCGGGGGCAACGTACTGAAAGTAAGCGATCTGAAATCCGCGGTAGCCGCCATGAAACTGATTACCGATCAGGGTGAAGGCACAGAAAACGATATCTGGGTGGTGGATGAAGATGAGTTGGCCCACTATTTCCGTTTTAGCCAGATCTACAATGAACGGCTGTATCAAAAAGGCGATACCGTGGCCAGTGGCCCTACCGGCGACCCATTCCCGGTGCCGTGGAACAAAAGCGTGCTGATCGACAGCAATGCCAAGGTCAGCGATTATCCACCCGGAGAGGTTCGTGACGCCATCACCCGGTTTAACCAGCGTTATTTTCAGTTACTTGGCGATCTGCAAACTGCATTTACCGGTGCCCCAGACAAGTTGATGGCCGCCGTGGTGGCGATGTGTGCGCTGCGGGATGATTTCCGCGCCATAACCGCCAACCCTTTCCCCGGCAAGGAGTTATTTCACTGCGCCCCCACGTTTGAGTACACCGTGGCTAACCACCAGCCGCTGGGTAAACAGGTGTTGATGGCTGCTCCGGCCACCGCAGCCGTAACCTTAACCGACAGTGCTGATGCCAGTGCAGATGCCACTGCCAGCAATGAGGCTACCCTGGATCAACTACAGCAAGCCTATTCCACCGGTAACCTGCAGTTGGCTCTCTCTTGCATGAGTGACGAGGTGATCTGGGATATCTCCGGCCCCAGCGAATGCCCCTATCTGGGCGTGTTTTACGGCCACGAGGGGTTTACCCGTTTTTGGACGCTGCTTGGTGCAACGGTGAATTTTGGCAGCGCGGGCGTCGAGAAATCCTTCTTTAGCGGCGATCAGGCAATGTCCTACGGAGGCGAACAAGGCACGACCAAATGCGGCCGCGTGCCCTATCGCTACGACTGGGCGATCCGCTATCAATTCAATGAACAGCATCAAATCACCCTGATGCGTCAGTACTTCAACCCACTGAACATTCTTTCGGCGCTGAAGGCCGCGCCTTATCCGGTACCGGCGGCTTGCCCACACTCGGCCAAACCTCAATCCCAACAACAGTAGGAACCACGCACATGTCTAATCAGCAGAATGATTTACCCAGCATCCCGACGCCGTTCACCATGCCGTTCTACTACGCCTCACTGACCAACGTTGGCGTGTATTATCTGGTGCCGTTGAGCCGCGTGGAACCTTACTTGCAGGGAACCGGGCTTAGCCCAGCGCGGTTTGGCGACAAGGCGATGGTGAGCTTTAACTTCCAATTGTATGCCGGGCAGTTTGCCTCTGGTCTCAATACCCCGCCGGAACAATGGGGCAGCAGCGGTGCGGCGATCACCCAAGAGCTGGAACTCAACATTGTCGCCTATCCTGAGCACCGTAAAGACCAACTGGCCCCTATTGGCTATCAGGAATTTATTCAAGACGGCGATCAAACCAAGCTGTACGGCAACCACCGCGTCTGGGTGCCTTGCGATGCCCCCATCGCCATCGCCGCCGGTGAGCAACTGTTTGGCGAGCCTAAATTCCAGACCACTTTCAAGGTCAATTTGGCCTCACAAAATCCGGTGCGGACCAACTCTCCGGTCTATCAGCCCGAGTGGGTGGAAACCTGGGGCTTCCGGGTGGACGATCCAAAGGATGCCAAGACCGCGATCTTCACCTGCATCGTCAACACCTTGGGCATCAAGTCGATCCCGGGCAACATCTCGCCAATTACCGAATACGGCGTTCACGACGGCAAACTGATCGGTTGCCGCTGGAACATCCTGCAGGCGATGGATACCTATTTCCTCAACGGCGGCCACGCTGAGGCGGTAAAACTGGTGCTGGGTACCAGCAGCCACCCCATGCGTAAAGATCTGGAGCAGTTGATCGGCGGTTGCGCCCCTGTGGCAGTGCAAACCCTCAACTCAGCCCCTGCGGCCATTCAAAGCCGCGCCTATTACCCATAGCCGTTTGCCCCGCCGCCGGTTCGGGGCGGGGATGATTTTTCGCATGCCACGTTCCGGGAGCCAACTATGAGTGAAGTCGACAACATCTACTTTTCCCGCTTTGCCCAGATCAAGGGGCAGTCTTTTGACTATATCGTGATTGGTGGCGGTGCCTATGGCACCAGCTTTACCCACCGGGTGCTGCAACATAATCCCCAGGCCCGCATTCTGGTGCTGGAGAAAGGCGATTACCTGATCCCCGACCATATTCAGAACATTCCACCGGCCTACATCAAACTCAACACCAGCGTAGGTATCCGGCCATGGACCTACCATGGCTCTGCCGATATGAAACTCAGTCTCAACTTTATGCCGCAGATCCCTTATGTGGGTGGCCGCGCGCTGTTTTGGAACGCCTGGACCCCGCAACCCGATAGCAGCGAAATGCCGGACTGGCCAGCGCAGGCGATCGAGCGTCTGGATAATCAGTGGTATCCCACCGGCGAATTTATGGGGAGGCGCTACTCCCTGGACATCCCCGGCAATCGCAACCAGTCACTGAATCGCTTTATGGGTGAACGCCTGTTCTCGCAATTGGCCCATATCAGCGGAGCCAAGCCGCAGCCAAGCCCGAGCGCGTTGGACTCGGCCATGGCAACTGGCCAAGGAGTAGCACCAGAGGATTGGGCCAAGTTCTCGCCCATTTCGGTACTGGTGAATGATGTGCAGGCTTACGCCTCACTCAAGGTAGTGGTCAATGCCGAAGTGGAAAAACTGATTGCAGAGGGTGACGTTGTCACTGAAATCATCACTAAAGAAGGGTCACTAAGCGTCGGCAACGCCAAAGTGATTTTGGCCTGCAACACGTTGGAAGCCGGTTTTATCCTCACCAAGTCTTTCCCTGACGATAAACTGGTAGGAAAAAACCTGTGCGGTCATATCCGCTCCTGGCTGGCCGCCCGTATCCCCGCCAACTGCCTGCCAGCATTGACCAACCAGTTGCAAACCGTGGCCTATTACCTGCCCGGCATCGATAAAACCACCAACCGCCTGATGCACACCCACATCAGCGTGGTCCATAACCCGCAACCCGCAGAAAGCTACGACGTGCTGTACCGCATTCTGCCAGATGCTTCTTCACCAGAAGCCGTTGCCACCTATCAGGACCCTGACTACGTGGTGATCATGCTGCATTCCATGGGGGAGTTCCTGGGAGAACGTTCGGCAAACTCGTGGAATTACGTCACGACTAACCCGCTGGGTGAGGCCGAGGTGTATATCCAGATGAAGGAAACCGACCGTCAGTTCTGGGATGCGATGGATAAAACCACCTATGACGTGATGTACGCTCTTGCCGGAGATGCTCCTCTTGAGTACCAGCACAATAACCAGGACGGCAGTTTCACCTGGGAACCTTCACCGCCAGACAATATTCGCAATCAGGGGTTGGTGCACGAAGCTGGCACCTTATGGATGGGTGATGATCCGGCCACCTCGGTCACCGCCCTCAACGGTCAGATGCACCGTTACCCGAACGTATATGGCCTGGGCAGCATGTTGTTCCCCCGCCCAGGCTCATGGAACCCAACGCTGACCGGCGTAGCCCAGTCTTTCGCCCTGGCCGATGAACTCAGTGGCCCACATCAGGATCAAAATCAATGAAGCGACGTAAACTGAAAATTGATGTGCAGAAAGTCCCCAAATCGTACCGCGCCTATCTGGAACTGTTGGCCAGCAAGGGGGAAGTGGTGGCGATACCTGACGAGGTGGATTGGTATCTGGAGATCGGCGCCATTCTGCGCCACGCCTGCGAAACGGAAAGCCCGATGCCGCTGTTTAGCAAGGTGAAGGGCGCCCCCGGTTTCCGGGCGGCAGAAATGGGCCCGACGGTCAGCCGCGTACCTGGCAAACGCTGGCAGCGTCTTGCGCTGATGCTAGGCTTGCCGGACGATGCCCAGTTGCTGGAGATCCAGGATGCCTTTCTGGATGCCATCGGTCAGGAGCCGCATCCGCCAGTGATGGTCGATCCGGCCACCGCCCCGTGCAAACAAAACAAATGGGTGGGCGATCAGGTGGATATGACCAAAATCCCGGCTCCTATCCTGCACGACGGCGACGGCGGCCGCTATTTCCAGACGGCCGGAGCCATCATGGTACGTACCCCGCCAGGTGAGCCTGTACCGGAGGACGCTTACACGGTAGATAAGGACGCCTGGACCAATTGGTCATTCAGCCGGGCGATGATCGCTGGTTCACGGCCGCAGAATAACCCAACGCCAAAACCGCCTCACGCCAGTTCGGTCGGCGTACCTCACGGTAATGGCCCGCATTATTCGAAGAACAATATTGTCGGCCTGTGGCTCCCTTTCCAGCATAACGGCATGATCTACAATATGTGGACGGCCCAGGGGAAAGACTGCCCGTTTGTGATCGCCCTTGGGGTGCCCCCGGCGGTCACCATGCTGCTTTCTGCGGCTCCGCCAGCTTGGCATGACGAATACAACTATGCTTCGGCGTTCCTTGGCCACGGCATCGAGATGGTGAAAGCGGAAACCTGTGATGTGCTGGTGCCTGCCGAATGTGAAATCATCATCGAAGGCTACGTCAGCGCGGATAAATCCGTGGCTGAAGGCCCGTTTGGCGAGTTCCCCGGCTACCTTTCCAACCAGTCCAGCCTGAAACCACTGGCGAAAATCACCTGTGTCACCTTCCGCGATGAGGCTATCTTGCCGATCTGCATTCCGGGGATTCCGATCGACTCTACGCTGATGCTCGGCTGCTTCTGTTTATCTGCCACCGCCAGAGTGTATTTTGAAAAGTCCGGCCTGCCGATCATCGACTGTTTCAGCCCGCTGGAGGCCTCTTCCCATTGGCTGGTGATCCGGGTCCGTGACGACTGGCATAAAATCACCGGCATGACGGTCAAAGCCTTTATCGACAAGATTGCCGAAGTGTTCTGGACCAACCATATCGGTAAAACCACCGCCAAGCTGATCATCGTGGGCGAAGATATTCCCCCTGATGACAGCAACAAAGTGACCTGGGCATTAGCGACACGTAATAATCCGGTGCAGGGCGTGTTTCACTATCCGCAATATGACTCCGACGGTACCGGGTTACAGATTTACCTGGATGTAGCCACCAAACTACGCGGGCGCGGCGGCTTGGTGGCCTACAGTTGCCTGCAGATCCAACAGCAGGTTAACCAGCCGTTGGAGCAGGTATTGAGCTTTGCCACCAATTATCCGCTGCCATTGCAGGAGAAAATCAAAAGCAAATGGTCTGAATGGGGATTTGATCGCTAAAAAACCGTCCCCGCACCGTTTAGGCGGTGCGGGGATCGCTGCGGCAAATAGACTTATTGCACCACACACTTGGCAGCCACTTTCGGGTAATCCTGCATGGTGGCGACGTTGGCCGGTAAACGGTACTGCAGTGAACAACGCTGATTGGCTCCCTGCCCCCATTTCACAGTCAGTCGCCCCTGCGGTGCCAAACCGCGCGCAAAAATCAGGTCACCCTGGCCGACCATCGCCAGATAGTTTCCCTTGTCATCCAGCACTTCTGAACCCAACGGGATTGGTTTCCCATCCGTACGGCTAGCCTGTAACATCACCGGCGCGCCGGTCTCAGTCTCGTATTTCAACATCGTGATGGCCCCGGCGCTGGGAGCAACCTGCTGAGAACTGCCCTGGATCTCTACGTTCTGCGACGTTCCTTTCGGATCGAGCGCGATTTCGTTCTGACGGTAAGGCATCAGCCCGGAGACGACCCCGAAGCCGTTACCCTGAACGGCCGCACCGACGTTGCTGCTGATGGTTGCCCCCTGCGCGCCTTTGGCCTCTACCACCGCCATGGTTTCCCCCTGATACTGCGTAAAGTTGACACCACCTGGGTGGGCGACCACGCTGCCGCTTAGCCCCAGATTCAACTGCCGGGTACTATTACCGCTGCTGGCCCCGCCGCTCATCACCGAATACGGTGAGTTGTACTGTACGTTGCCGCCTAGTGAATTGGCGCTATAGCTATCAGCCCGGTTGCTACTGCCAAACGCGTTGTAGCTCAGTTGATTATTCTCACCCATCGTTCCGCTCAGGGTAGTTTGCCCGGTGGTGTTCTTGCTGTCGCTGTAGTTCAGCGACGTCGTCAGCATCGGCGCCCGCGACTGGCTGCCCAATGGAATGCTGACGCTGGCCTGATACTGCGTATCCGACTGGCCCGCCGAGCCGAGGGTGCGGCTAACACCGACGTTGAAGCTCCCCCAATTGTAGCTGTTGCCGTAACCGGCCTGGAACGTGGTGCTGGTGCCCCCACCGTTATGCCAGTAGTTCTGCGCCGAGCCGCTGAAGAACAAACTGCCGTACCCGTCAGCCAACGGCTGGTTGACGTTCAGTTGATAACGGTTACGTGGCCGAGAGGTCTCAGAAATATCACCAGCCAAACCGGGCAGGCTCCCCGCCTCGTTAAACGTGGGCGTTTCGCTACTGCGCGCCCGGGCAAAATCACCGAAACTCAGGTAGCCGTCGCTCGAAAAACGATAGGCCGCCAAGGTAAAGTTGGTACGCGTTTCAGGCAGCAACTTGCTGTAGGTCGCCCGGTAACTCTGCCCCTGCATATGCTCATCGATCCCGGCGGTATTGCCCTTTAAACCGCTAGCCCAGGACTGGGTGATATCTACCGCCACCGCGCCCAGACCGGTGTTCAACGCCAGCCCCCCCTGCAACGACTGATACTTATCAGCCACAATGCCGCCCGTGTAGGCCGTCACCAGGTTGGAAATCCCCTGCTGCCAGGTGCCCAGCAAGAAGCTGGGGGCTGCGTCGAGCGTGCTGTCACGATATTTTCCCGCTGACAGGTTGAAACGTGAAATCCCCGGGCGCAACATTTGTGGTACCGCTGCATAGGCCACGGTAAAGCTGCGGGTCTGGCCGTCAGCTTCGGTTACCGTCACCAGCAGATCGCCTGAGTAGCCGGTGCTATGGAGATCGTCGATAGCAAACGGGCCTGGCGGCACGCTGGTCTCATGGATCACGTTGTTGCCCTGGCGCACGGTGACCTTGGCGTTGGAATTGGCGATCCCGCGGATCACTGGCGCAAAGCCGTTCTCGGTATCAGGATTCATACGGGAGTCACTGGTCAACTGCACGCCGGTGAACGGCACGCTGTCAAACTGGTCACCCGGCGTGAAGTATTGCCCCACCGAGAACTGCGCCCTGAGCGGTGCGATCGAGCGCTGAGCGTAACTACTGATAGCCTGATAGTGATCAGAATTGTTGCTCCCATCCGTCCGGGTATAGCTGCTGTTATGACGCAGCCGCCATGCGCCCAGGTTCACCCCGCTATTAAAACCACCGAAATACTGAGTGGTATTGCCCCCATCCCGGTTGTCGGTGTGAAAAGCGTTGAGGTTATAGCCGACAAAACCAGCGGTGACGCCATGATCCCACAGCTCGGGCGCGACCACGCCACGGCGTGAACCGATAAAGGCTTGGGGTACGGTGATCTCCAGCATCAGCTCACCGGTATTGGCGCTTAACTTGAAACCGGGAATGAATTTCTCGGCGTCAAAGCACTTCTCGTTCTTCAGCGCCTGTTGCGCCAGCGCCGCCTCGGGAAGTTTGCTGGCATCCAGCCCCCATTGCAGTACCTGCTCAGAGGTAAAGCAATAGTTCACCCCCGCCTCGGGGACAGTATGGGTTACCGCAATCTCCTGGCGGCCGACCCACAGCTCATTAACGTACACATCAAAGCGATAGTGGCCGGGGCTCAAGGTGTTACCTTTGCTGAAACGCGAGAGGTCGGCAGCCTGGCCGCTGAGCCCGCGGAAAAAACCAGGGTCGAACTCTGCCAACTCCGGAGAATCCTGGTCTGTAGCATGGGCAGCCGTACTTACCGCCATCGCCAATAGGCTGGTCACAAAGATCTGACGAGTCTGGCGAGGAGTAAATGCGTTTAAGAAGCCAGCAAACATGACTATTTCTCCGAAGTTGGGTGGTTCTAAAAGAGGTAATAAGCAGTAAGTCATTGCTTTTTTAAAGGTAACCATTGTGGATGCCCTTAAAAAATCAGGGATACCGTGACTACCAGTATCCCCAAGGGGATTAGTTGTAGTTCATTGAGAGTTCAACGTGTGAGACCACCTGACCAGCAGACGCACCGCCATCCTTGGAGTAATACTGTGCGAAGAACTTCAAGGTCCCGGCTTCGCCGACGATTGGGGTCGTTACCGTGTCTGACGCCAGGTTGAGCGCGGTACCCGCAGCATCGAGCAACTGAACCTCCACGTTGGTGGCAGCGTTGGTGGCAGCCAGGTTTTTCATGTTGCCTTCGGCGCTGATGTTCGGGCCGTTTTCGAAAGTGGCGGTTGCACCGGTGGTGCCCACATCACAGCCAGTCAGTTCGAAGGTCACGGGCACACGGCCAGCCCATGAACCTGCACCGGTCAGGGCAGACTTGGACAGAGTTGGCAGAGTGACGTTCTTGACCGCTGGGCTGCTGGCGCCATTGATCAGGCAAGTGCTTTCAGTCAGTTCACCGGTGATGTTGATTTGCGCATCGTAGGCAAAAGCGTTGCTTGCCAGACCAGCCAGGATCAGAGTTGCCAGGGCAGTTTTGATAGAGATTGCTTTCATGTTTTATATTCCTTGGTTTTACTAGAGTGTATTCAGAACAACAAATGGTTTGCTGTTGATTAAAATTAAACTATCGATGGTTAACGCTATCTATTCATGATTGCGATACAACCCTGAACGGGTTTATTTCACAAATGCGAATATATTGCCATATTGCTGACTGGAGTAAATAAGGATATCCTTATTCTTATACAATTCAGGGGTAAGCGGTGGTTCAGATAACGCCAGATAACAATACCAATAAAAACATAAACAAAAATTAAACAGGGATTATGAATATGATCTAAATCAATATTAATTATTTATATCAATAAAAACAATTAATTACACCCATTAAGATATAAGACAAAATTGAATAAACGAACAAACTCAACCCTAATGCAAACCTGTTTATTTAAATGCGGAAATTGATATAAGGAAAGCCTTATTAAGGGAAGAAATTATTTTTAACTTACTACAAATCTTGGGTGAAAATACACTACGCGAAAAAAGGTCAAGATGGAACGTTTCTTTCATTCAATAAAAAACCGGCAGATTCACCGGTTTTTTGGGCAACGATTGCGTTACTGATAAGAGAAAGTCACTGTGGCTCTGGCCTTCACACTGCCTGCCACCATATTCTGCTCTGTCTGCACGTATCTCGCTTTCAGCGGGATAGTAAAGGGTTCACTCCCCCCACTGCCAGCAGTACCGATATACCACTGGTTGGTATTCCCGGACGCTGAAGAATCGGGACCAAAGGATATCGGTAAGCCATTGCGCAGTATCTGAACCCCCACGCCTGATGCTGTGGTGCCTTCGGCAGGTTTGAGTATATTACTGGTATTGCCGGGATCGGAACCATCGGTCATCGTGGCATACAGCTTGACACCACTGCCACAGAGCGTTGTCAGCGAGAAATTAGCCTCTCCCCCTGCCGAGGTACCCACGCCGGAAAACTGGTTTTTACCAACCGGCAGCAGCGGCACATTCTGCGAGGTGCTACTGAGCATCTCGCAGGTTCTGGCCGTAATGGTCACCGTGCTAGGGTTGAGTATCAAATCGGTTTCAGGAGTCGTCACGTTATTGGGCCCATTGGTATAAACACGGACCAATCTCTGTCTGGCAATGGGGTAAACGCCGCTGGTCAAACGTCCGGTGACGATCAGCTTTGCCTGAATGGCTAACCCCATACCTTGTGATGGGCTGGGAACGGGACTGAATGTAGTGATCGATGTTACTGGCGTATATTTCGCCGCCGACATCGCTTTTATTCCAATAATAATGCCGATCCCCGGGTTGTTGGTGGAAAATATCGGATAGGTGATGCCATCCTCGGTATAGGTTAGGTTGGGAATTATGGGGCCTTCCAGCGTTGGTAACGTAATACCCCAGCTAATCAAGCAAGTGGCATCACCAGTGAGATAATTGGGGCTGACTATAGCGGCTCCCCAACCGCTGGTGATCGGTTGACCAATGGCTGGGCCATCCGCCCCACCTTCAAACGTCAGCGGCGGGAAAGTCATGGAAAGCGGCGCAGGCGGGTTACATACAGTGACAGCACTGGCCTGGGAGATACCCATAATGGCCAGAGCCACGCTACCCAGGGATAGCGCGAATAACCTGGCGCGCGATATCTGCTTTGTTTTCATTTTTTTTATCATCTTCTGAAAGTCGATATTCATATTCGAACTCTGTCTTAGACGCATAAGCTCGGCCATTTGGGAGGAAAATCCCATTGAAGCTGGCTTTTCAGAGCTTCAGTGGCGTGGTTTGCGTTATGGCGGCGCCGTAGTCGTTGATCCAGCTGTACGTCACGTTGGCTTGCCCTGCCGGTAACGACCCCGTACCTTTCAGCGTGATATTCTGGCTGCTGAACGGAGCCAGGGTTTTCCCCTCGGCATCTTTAAATGACGCGCTGCCACTTTTCAAAGTGACAGTGGACAACGAGACATAGAACGGGCTGTTGTTCCGTACCTGTAGTTCTACGCCGTTTTTTCCAGCCGTTCCCCGTGCCCAAGTGAGAGACTCAGCGGCTTTGACCGGGTTGCCTGTCAGCCCTTCAGGGCGGTAAAACAGTTTGATACGCGACCGATAAGCCACCTGCATCACGTTGGCCTCGGCATCTTTAGGCTGCGGTGGCACGTCGAGCAGGTTGAACCAGAAGATAGATTCCCGATCTTTCGGCAGTGCCGCGCCGGTGAACACCACGCGGAATGCCTGCCCCTTGTTGGGATCAATACGCACCAGCGGTGGCGTCACCAGGAACGGAGCATTGGCGGTATCGGCACGGCTATTGGGGTCGCCCCGATCGATCCACACCTGAACCATGGAGGGTTCTTTCCCCATATTGGTGGTTTTTACGGTGATTTCTCGATCTTTAGCCGGGTAAACCAGCCGGGTACCGGAAATGACCACGTTGGCCTGCACCTGAAACACCCAACTGCAAAGTACAGCAAAGAGGAAGGCGATAATTCGCGATCTGTTCATGATTGATATCATCCAAAAAATGAAAAAGAGAAAAACAGTCTTTTAAATAATCATAGCGCTTAAAAACAACTAGGTAGGATCCGTTTTGCTGTCCTGTGTTGCCGGGCGGAAATCTCGCTCACCGCTCGCACTTCGCAGCGACTTTCGGGTAGCCCTGGATTTTGTCCAGGTCTGCAGGTAAACGGTACGGCAGTGAACAACGCTGGTCCGCGTCCCGCCCCCATTTCACCACTAGCCGTCCCTGCGGAGGCAAACCGCGCACAAAGATCAGGTCCCCCTGACCCACCATCGCCAGATATTGCCCCTTGTCATCCAGCACTTCGGCCCCCAACGGGATCGGCTTGCCGTCCGTACGGGTGGCCTGCAACATCACCGGTACACCGGTCTCGGTCTGGTATTTCAGCATCGTGATGGCCCCAGCGCTGGGAGCGACCTGCTGGGAACTACCCAGGATCTCCACGTTCTGCGATGTCCCTTTAGGATCGAGCGCGATTTCGTTCTGACGGTATGGCATCAGCCCAGAAACCACCCCGAAACCGTTACCCTGCACCGCTGCACCCACGTTGCTGCTGATGGCCGCCCCTTCAGCCCCTTTGGCCTGCACCACCGCCATAGTCTCCCCCTGGTACTGTGTCAAGTTGACACCCCCTGGGTGTGCGACCACGCTGCCACTCAACCCCAGGTTCAACTGCCGGGTGCTATTGCCGCTGCTGGCACCGCCGCTCATCACCGCATACGGTGAGCTGTACTGCACGTTGCCGCCATGGGAATTGGCGCTGTGGCTGTCAGCCCGGCTGCTGCTGCCAAAGGCGTTATAGCTCAGTTGGTTATTTTCGCCCATCGTACCGCTCAGGCTGGTTTGCGCCGTGGTGTTCTTGCTGTCACTGTAGTTCAACGAGGTGGTCAGCATCGGCGCACGCGCTCGGCTGCCGAGGGGTATGCTGATGCTGGCCAGGTACTGCGTATCCGACTGTCCAACCGAGCCGATAGTCCGGCTGATGCCTACGTTGAAGCTCCCCCAACGGTAGCTATTACCATAACCAGCCTGGAATGTGGTGCTGGTGCCCCCACGATTATGCCAGTAGTTCTGCGCCGAACCGCTGAAGAACAGGTTGCCGTATCCGTCGGCCAACGGCTGGTTGACGTTCAGTTGATAGCGATTACGCGGCCGGGCAGACTCTACAACGCTGCCTATCAGGCCGGGCAGACTGCTCATTTCATTAAACGTGGGCGTCTCGCTACTGCGCGCCCGGGCAAAATCGCTGAAACTCAGGTAGCCCTCACTCGAAAAACGGTAGGCCGCCAGGGTAAAGTTGGTGCGCGTCTCATACAGCAGCTTGCTGTAGGTCGCTCGGTAACTCTGCCCCTGCATATGTTCATCGATCCCGGTGGCATTGCCCTTAAGGCCGCTGGCCCAGGACTGGGTGAGATCCAGTGCAAACGCTCCGATGCCGGTGTTCAATGCCAGCCCGCCCTGCAACGACAGATATTTCTCTGCCACAATGCCGCCCGTGTAGACGGTCACCAAGTTGGATACCCCGTGCTGCCAGGTGCCCAGCAACAGACTGGGGACACTGTCGAGCGTGCTGTCGCGGTATTTCCCCGCGGACAAGCTGAAGCGCGAAACACCTGGCCGCAACATCTGCGGCACCGCCGCATAAGCCACGGTAAAGATACGGGTCTGGCCGTCGGCTTCGGTTACAGTTACCTGCAGATCGCCGGAATAGCCGGTGCTGTGGAGATCGTCGATAGCAAACGGGCCTGGCGGCACGCTGGTCTCGTGGATCACGTTGTTGCCCTGGCGGATGGTGACTTTGGCGTTGGAATTGGCGATCCCACGGATCACCGGCGCAAAGCCGTTCTCGGTATCGGGATTCATGCGGGTGTCGCTGGTCAACTGCACGCCGGTGAACGGCACGCTGTCAAACTGGTCACCCGGCGTGAAGTATTGCCCCACCGTGAGCTGGGCTTTGAGCGGCGCTATGGAACGCTGAGCATAGGTACTGATGGATTGATAGTGGCCGGAATTGTTGCTGCCGTCACTCCGGGTATAGCTGCTGTTATGACGCAGCCGCCAGGCCCCCAGGTTCACTCCACTGTTAAAACCGCCAAAATACTGGGTGATATTGCCCACACCCCGGTTATAGGTACGGAATGTATTCAGGTTATAGCCGACGAAACCGGCGGTAACGCCATGGTCCCAGAGTTCAGGTGCCACCACGCCACGGCGTGAACCAATAAAGGCCTGGGGTACGGTGATCTCCAGCATCAGCTCGCCCGTGTTAGCAGTAAGCTTGAAGCCAGGAATGAATTTCTCGACGTCAAAGCACTTCCCGTTCTTCAACGCCTGTTGGGCCAGCGCTGCCTCGGGGAGTTTGCTGGCATCCAGACTCCATTGCCGTACCTGTTCAGGGGTAAAACAATAACTCATCCCTGCCTCTGGGACGGTCAGGGTTATGGCGATTTCCTGGCGACCTACCCATTGACTATTGACGTACACATCAAAGCGATAATGCCCAGGAGTCAAGGTGTTGCCTTTGCTAAAACGAGAGAGATCGGCCGCCTGGCCGCTGAGGCCACGGAAAAATCCGGGGTCGAATTCAGCCAGCTCCGGAACGTCATGGTTTGCAGCATGAACTGTCGAACTTACCGCCATCGCCAACAGGCTGATCATAAACATCTGCCTTGTCTGACGAGGAGTCACTACGTGTAGAAGTCCAGCAAGCATGAATATTTCTCCAAAAAGTGGTGGGGCCAAGGGATAACCAGCAATGACCAAATTCCATTTTTTTAAGGGCACCCTATTTCAGATGCCCTTAAAAATGAGGGGATACCAAAACCACAGGTATCCCCCGGGGGAATTAGTTGTAGTTCATTGAGAATTCAACGTGTGAGACCACCTTACCGGCAGTAGCCGCACCATCTTTAGAGTAATACTGGGCAAAGAACTTCAGGGCCCCGGTTTCGTTTACGATTGGAGTGGCTACGGTGTCTGATGCCAGGTTGATCACGGTACCCGCAGCATTCAATAACTGTACCTCGACGTTGGTTGCCGGGGTGGCAGTCGCCAAGTTTTTCATGTTGCCATCAGCGCTGATGTTGGTGTCGTTTTCAAAGGTCGCTGTCGCGTTGGTGGCATCACAATCGGTAAACGTGAAAGTGACAGGTACACGACCAGCCCAAGAGTCCGCACCGCTCAGTGAAGACTTGGACAGGGTTGGCAGAGTGATATTCTGGACTGCTGGGCCTGTTGTGTTACCGTTGATGACGCAGGTGGTTTCAGTGAGTTCACCGTTGATATTGATCTGCGCATCGTAAGCAAAGGCGTTGCTGGACAGACCGGCCAGGATCAGGGATGCCAGGGTAGTTTTGATGGAGATTGCTTTCATGTCTATATTCCTTGTGTACATAAAGTTAAATAAATACAGCAAATCATTTGCTGTGCCTTTTTCATTTTTTAAACTGGATTGCATTGTTAATGGTTAATTACATTAAACCATTAGTGCGCGGAAGCTTAGCTTCTTATATCGAGGGGAGATGATTCAGTTATTTTAGTAAATAAGAATGGCCTTATTTTCACTTTACCACCTCCCTGTAGCAAGTTGCGATTCCGATAACGCAGGGAAATCCTAGCACGAGAAATAAAATAAAGTCCAAATAAAAAATCAAGATTAACCCTATGCATGAATTATTATAAAAAGGTAACAGGGGATTGAGTGGAAATTATATTTTATTATTGAATTTCAATAAACAAACTGAAGTTAATTACATTTTTTAATAAAAAAATAGCTCTATGTAAGATAACTCACAACAAGAATGCGGTTTTTATCTTGCCGTGTTAAAAGTACGTAAGTAAGAATGTGTCTACAAAAGTAAAGGCGAAGACATTAGATGGAGCATTTCGACAAGGTGCCTACCCCCATTTGCTGGCGTGATAGGCTCCTGGAGCTATTGCCTGGCTTGGCCAGTAGCAAGGAAAACCGGGTTACTTGCCCTCACCGTTGCTGAAAAACGCATCAATATTGAGATCGTGATTAACCACCTCACCATTAAGCGATCGCACCAGCAACTCACTTCCTAACAGTTGCAGTGAGAGTACGGCATCGGGTTTGACGCGTTTGATCTTGTTCATATTCTGGCTTTCGTTGACCAACGTGATGGTTTTGGTGTCTGCCCCACCCACCTCTTTGGCAGCCAATATGATGAAAGCGTTAACCGCATCGCTTTCGGTCAAGGCAACAATGTATTTCGCCTTTTCTGCCCCGGCTAATGCCAGCGTCGCAACGGCGGAAGGATCGCCTTCAACCACATCCGCATGGTCAGGGTAATGTTGCTTATTGCCGGGTTCACACACAATGGTCACGTTACCGCCGCTTTCAATCAATCCCTGATAGACATTTTGTGCCAATGAAGAGGTACCAACAATAATATAGTGATTTTTGCGAACCATGTGAGAGAACCGCCCTTTGATAATACGTTGAAGATTTTGGCTGATTAGCACGCCAGCAACCGATGCCAGAGAAGCGGCAAAAACCGTAATGCCAAAGATAATCACCGTGAGAGTGAACATTCGCGCAGCAGTGGTATGCGGAATGATATCGCCAAAGCCGACAGTAGACATGCAGACCACGGCAAAATAAAACGCCGTAGGCAGGTCGGTGACCGCGGGGGTGAATTGATCGCCAATGTATAGCGTTCCTAACATACTGTAGACAATCAATGAGGCTATGCTGGTGACAGCAAAAAAACTGGTACTCGCCAGCTTTCGTTGGTCGAAACGGCGCCAGTAGATGATCATCCCCAATAGGGTGAGCAGTGAATACCCTGCCAACACAGTGATTTGCTTATAGATAGCGATATCAACGATGACGATACAACTGAGCAACAGTAACGAGAAAAACCAGGCAATACGCGTTCTTAACAGCAACATCCCCGCCATAAACAGCAGCACGGTGCCAATCATAAAGCGAGGAATATCCATCGCATCAAGAAAGCCCAGAGCCTGTTGCCAGGTGCTGAAATTTTCCACAAAATCATGAGAATGCTGCAACCCGTGCCACAGGATCGGGCTAAGTACCAAGTAGCCATTATGCGCAACCATCAACGCCAGGATAAACGTTGGTGGTACGTATTTTTCTATTGTTCTCACGATTTTCATAACTTTCATCATTTCAACACCATGACTTGGCCGATGGCCTATTTATAGCGGGCTGTGACTTAGCGTGCCCGATGGGTGAACAAAAAGTAGCACCTTGAATAATGAATAAACTTCCCAACGAATATGCCTGCAAAGAGTCCGCCAGAAACGATCGCCAAAGCGCGCCAACCTGATTGCAGTAATGTGTCTGGCGATATGGAGGCGATGACACCAAGAATGTACTTGGTGACAAACGCGATCATCATCAGAGGTAGAACCGAATAATCAGCAGGCCGGCTTATGGAGCGCGGCTCACCGCTCGCTTCGATTCGCGCCGGGTTTACCAGCTTATAGCCGATGAAAGCTCCCAAGGCCAGCCCGCAGCACCACATCAATAGGGCGATAACGGTGAGTTGATGTCGTGCCACCAGATCATAAATGTCCCAAAGCAGAAAAACGAGCGGGATGATCGCCAGTTTTTCGAGGGAAACTATGGCGGGCTTGCGAGCTTTTAGCCCTCTGATGAGCAGGAAGATGAAAAGCACGTAAACCCACGCGGGGGTTTTAGTCACAATGGCATAAACAAATTCAATCACCTACGCTCTCCTTTTGGCAATTCATTCCCAATCTCGGCCAATCGCACTAGCGGCGTTGCGCCAACCAGACGGTACGGCCACCACAGTCGGGATCTTCTACTATCGTTTTCACCACGCTAAACCCCTGCTCTTGCAATAGCTGCCGATATTCTTCGGGGGCCAAGCTGGCATGATAAAGGGCTTCGCCTTCGAACGTGCCGATAGCTTCGCCATTGCTGGTGCCGCTGGTAAACATTAATGCAGCCTTGCTCTGGGCATGTTGCCGGAAAATATTAAACATCTGGCGCTGATCTTCGCGCGTCAGATGGAAAAAACTGTCCCAGGCAATTAGCCCATCAAATTTGTCTGTTAGCGCCAAGGTTCTCATATCGGCCACAGCCCAGCGTTGTTCCGGAAAGCGTTGGAGGCAACGGTCGATCATCGGTTGCGAACTGTCCACCCCCGTCACCTGAAAACCCTGGCGGATAAAATAGTCGGCGATCGGCATGCCGTTGCCACAGCCAATATCCAGGATCCGCCCGTTGTTGGGTAACAGGCTCAGGAAGCGCTCCAACCAGGGTTGCTCAAACAGAGTGGTTGACCGTTTCTGCTCAAACGCCCCGGCATGCCGTTGATAGATGCCGATGATGTTATCGGCCATTGAGTTACTCATCCGTGTTCCCCCATCAAGATGAATGTTCTTCTTCATCAACCAGACTTTTTTCCCGGTGTTTCATAAACACCACCTCTTGTGGGCTGGACAGGTTGACATTATGGGCGCGCAGGAGCTTCAAAATATTGAACAGCAGATCGCTCTTGGTGGAGCCGACCATGCGTGGGCTGGCAACGTAACCGGTCACGCTGAGGATAATCCCGTCTGGCCCGAGCTGGCTGAAGCGAACGTATGGGGCTGGCGTTTCCAGAATGGATTCGTGTTCATGGTAGGCACTCAACAACACGTTGCGTACCTGCTCGGGATCGATATCGGTAGGGAAAGTCAGCGCGACGGTGACCACCCCTTGGGCATTCCCCATGGTGGCGTTACGCACGTTCTGCGAGATTAGCTGAGAGTTAGGCACAATCATGGTCGAGCGATCGCTCAGTTGGATCTCGGTGGCACGTACATTGATTCGCCGTACATCCCCTTCAACCCCGCCGATACCGATCATATCCCCGACTTTAACCGGGCGCTCCGTTAACAGGATCAGGCCAGAGATAAAGTTTTTCACGATTTCCTGCAGGCCAAAACCGATACCTACCGATAGCGCACTCACGATCCAGGCCAGGTTATTCCATTGGATACCCAACGTCGCCAGCGTGATCAGGATCAGCAGCACATAACCGACGTTGCTGAACAAGGTCACCAGCGAGGCGCGGATACCGATATCACTGATGGTTTTTGGCAGCAGTTCATGGCTTAGCCAACGTTGCGTGACCCGCAGCACATAGATACCGATCGCCAGGCAAACCACCGCATTGAGCAGGTTGCTTGGCACGATATTCAGCCGTTTCAGGCCTTCGCCGCTCAGGATGGCAACAATCTTTTGCAGCAAGGAGTTGGGCGTGGTGGTGCCAAAGGAGCCATTAATCAGGGCAACAATCATCAACAATATCAAGGAGCATTTGGACAACGCCGTGAAGATGACGGTCAGTTGCTCAAGATGGCGATCTTTAAAGTGGAGCGATTTTTTCAGCGCCCGCCCGCTGGCAGTTTGGGGGGAAAAGATGGCCGTACAGAAATCGGTAGCAAAGATCACCAGGAAATAGAACGCCATCAGTACCAGCGCAGCCCAAATCAGCTGATAGGTCAGGAAACGAGCGAAGGCCACATAGCCGATCAACAGTGATAACAGGATCACGGTTGCCGATACCACAATAACGATATGGATTATCCCGGCAATTACCGAGCGTTTTTCCAGATGCATCCCCTGCTGCTCTAGCTTAAAGCGGATGCGGCGTGCCCGAACCGGGACTGCGAACAAGATTAATGCCATCAGTGCGGTAGCCAAACCATTACCTAGCACCGTGCTGCCAAGACTGGCACCAATCACGTTATTAACCAGTTCCACGGTGCCAAAAGCCATAGCCAATCCGGCCAATAACGGCGACAGGAAACGCATGCCGCTCGCAATGGCATCATCCATCTGCGCCAGACGCCATGATGGACGGCTCAGCGACAGGTACGCCCTGCCTAATCCCGCGATCAGCGCGCAGAAAATCCCCAACTGCATAAATCCATCGGCGAAATCCTGAACCTGGGACGTCAGCGGCTGAACACGAGTAAACGCAGAAATAAGCAGATTTAGCGCCAGTGTGGTGGCAAACAGCGTGATCAGCACCGTCATTAATGCCATAAAACTGCGGCGCAAGCGGCCATCGGGTAAATAGCGGATACATACCCAGGCAAAAAACTGTTCCACGAAATAGCGCCCTAGAGACCAGCAAGCCGCAGCCAGGATCAGTAAAAATATCGTCCCGTAGCGCCATTCCTCCTGCCAACTGGCATCCAGGGTTTGCTCCAACTGCTGCTTAAAGTCATTAAGACGAGCTAAATCCTCAACCTGTGAAGACGACTCTGGTAACCAGAATTGCGAACTAAGAATACTGCCGCTATTCAACGCCAGTTGGGATTTGAAGGCCACGCGGCGCAGATCGGTAATTTGTTGCCCTAAGTCGAGCGCCCCCGTTCTGATGGCTTGCGAACGTTTTAAGGCATCGTCCAACTGTTTTTTGGCATTATTGAGCGTATTGCGTTGCTGCACCACACTGGCGGTTTCGGTCATTACCCCAGGTTCGGGTTGTGGGCCAAGCACGTCTAACTGTGCCTGCAACTTCACCTGCATGGGTTGCAGGTCGGTGGTCAGCTTTTCTGCGTCCGTGGCCAAGACCTGCGTGGCTTCAAACAGCTTGTTCAACTGACCATCGGAGCCCGCCTTTGAGACCTGCTGTTTAATCGTATCCAGCTGTTTTTGATAATTTTTCAGTGAAGCCGCAATTTCCTGCGGGCTGAGTTCAACCGCAGCAGCACTCTGCTGCGCTGCATTGGCTAACGGGGCAAGCGGTAAGCCGGACAACAAAAAGGTGAACAGGAAAATCTGTAATGACTTGATCATAACGGTGAATGCTCAGCATGGGGTTGGCGATAAACGCAACAGGCGAAACGATGAATATCACTGCACCTGATCAACAATAAGCGGTGAGTATAATAACAAGCTATTCAGTGAAAAAGCGCATTAATCCTAGAAGGTTAGTAGAAATTTTAGCTAACGCCTCCCTTACCCTTATTTAACCCCCTACACCAACCCATTGTTTCACCAAGCGGGCGCAGCATGCAGCGCCCCTACCTACTGAGCCGGTGGAGATCTGTCAGTCGTCTCACACTAACAGGTAGGCCAGTAGCAGAAACCGCAAATCCTCTTTATAATTCGTTCACCTATCAACCAAAAACTATGAAAAGGAGGTCCCCAATGCTGTCTTGTGAATTGTTTATACTTTCACATCACCTTGGCGATCGTCGCTGCTCAAGCATTACCGGTATCGTGCTCCGATAACCTAAGCTTGAGCGAAGTTTACTCACATCAAAGTTCTTCCCTCCGGCTTACCGGGTTATCGTCGGCAATTTTTTGACGATAGGCGTTTGCATGCCTGTAACCTTGAGTAAGCACCATGACAACATTACTTTCTGCACAATCTGTTGGTATTGATACCGCTTTCGGCCCGCTGCTGGCTGAGGTTTCCTTTAGCCTGAAAAAGGGCGACCGCATCGGTTTAATCGGCCATAACGGCTGTGGCAAAAGCACCCTGCTTAAAATTCTCAGCGGCGATCTGCCTGCCAGCGCAGGCACCGTCACCCCATCACACCAATGCCTGATGGCTCGAGTGGAACAACACCTGCCCGAAGCCTTGTATCACTGTACCCTGTTGGAAGCAGTGCTCACAGGCCTGGCAGATGGCCAACACCAGCCTGAACGTTGGCAAGGTGAAGTGTTACTCGCCGAACTGGGATTCGACCGAGCGGCATGGGATCTGACGGCCGGCACCCTGAGCGGTGGCCAGCATACTCGGTTGTTGTTAGCCCGGGCGCTGATCCGCCAACCTGACTTGCTGCTGCTGGATGAACCCAGCAACCATCTGGATCTGCCGACGCTGCTGTGGCTGGAGCAATTCCTCAATGGCTGGAACGGTAGCTTCGTGCTGGTTTCCCACGATGGCCGGTTACTGGACAGCGTAACCAACTGTACCTGGATCCTGCGTGATAAAACGCTGCAGTATTTCCGTTTATCCTGTTCGCAGGCGCGCATCGCACTCCAAGAGCAAGACTTGGCCGATGAGCACCGCCATCAGGCTGAACAAAAGGAAATTGACCGCGTAGAGAAAAGTGCCAAACGCCTGGCTGTTTGGGGTCACGTATATGACAACGAAGACCTCTCGCGTAAAGCCAAGCAGATGGAGAAACAGGTGGTTCGATTAAAGGACCAGCAAACCACCTTGAGCGCTGGCAACCAGTGGCGGCTCCGGCTCAGTGGTGAAGCGCTGCCTGCCGATCGACTGCTGGCGTTGGAGCAATTAGCCATTCGCCCTGCTCCTACGGCGCCGGTGCTGTTCAGTCTGGATCATCTCCAGGTAAAAAGTGGCGATCGCATCGCGCTAGTAGGCCGTAACGGCTGTGGCAAGTCTTCATTGCTGCACTTCCTTTGGCAGCAATACCAACAAGCAAGCTGTCAAGGAGCGGTTTTTCACCCTCGCGTGCGTATTGGTTATTACGACCAAAATCTGCAACAGCTCTACGATGAGGACTCGTTAAGCGATGCCCTGAGCCATTTCGCGCCCCTGACCGAAGACCAACGGAAAATGGCGTTGATCGGTGCCGGTTTCCCCTACCTGCGCCATCAACAAAAAGTATCTACGCTGAGTGGCGGCGAACGTTCGCGGTTACTGTTTGTTGCGCTTACTCTGGCCAACTACTCACTGTTGCTGCTAGACGAACCGACCAACCATCTGGATATGGAAGGTAAAGAAGAGCTGGCCGCAACATTGCAACAGTTTGCGGGAGCCGTGCTGCTGGTCACCCACGATCGGACGCTGATGGAGCAAAGCTGTAATCGCTATTGGTTAATAGACGATCGCCAACTGAGCGAATGGCACGATCTTTTACCCATCTATACCACCCTGAGTGGTGGCGGTAATGCTGAGCTGGTGATATCCCCTGAACGCGAACCGTTCGCTGAACCTGCGATATCAACCAATGAAGATCACCTGCTGGCGACTCTGGTTGCTCTGGAGCACAAGCTTGAGGAGGATATAACGCGTAAACCCAAGCATCAAAAGCCGCAGTTGCAGCAGCAATGGCGGCGCGAGATCGCGGAGATTAATGGCAAACTTGGGTTGATTTAACCCAACTATGGGCGTGACTAGCGTATGAACCCAATTGAGTTCGGTCATCTGCTGGTCGCGCCCATCCATTAAACTTTTGTCCGGGCACATGGAGTGTTAACAAATCACGATCGGGCTGATCATCAACCGCATCTTGATGGCAAAACTCAGATAAATCGTTGCATCTCCCCTTACTGACTTTTATCTAGGAATAACCTTGGAAAACGCATTGTTATCCACAAATATACTCACCGATCTATTAATTAAGATTATTCTCGATCGTATTGTCGTGTGTCATTAATGGCATTCAACACAAAAGGAAGTGCTGCCTTATTAATGAATCATGCCAATCATTAATCAATGCCAGTAAACCCCTCTCTAAACTCATAGTCTAACATCACGACAATGGCGCCCTAATGCATTGATTGCAAATGGTAATTTAAAACCATCACTTGTTTCCATCTGATTGCCGATTTATTAAACCCTAAGAATATTTAATTAAAAAACAGATCGCTAAAATAACGTATATAACAGTAAAGTTTAATTCCTGCTTTTAAATCTTTATGTTAATGTATCTCCTACAACAGCACTAATTTAATAATAGAGTCACACAACCCATTACCTAGGAAACCACACCTCATGGAGCGTTACACCTTGACCAGCGTCAGAGAGTTTATATATAGAAAGCATGACGGAGATATTAAGACCTTCGCACAACTGCACCGAACCAGTGTCTATAAGGTTAATGAGTGGATCCGCCGGGATGCGCACATTATTAATGGAAAAATCTGTATCCCTACCAGACACTCAGCCTGATCCTACACTTCATCAAGGGGAAGAGTATTCTTATACCCGTAATCATTGAAACTGCTTGATTTCGGGTAGTTAGAAGATCATGCTCAGGTCATGAACTCTCCCCTGAACAGATTGCGGCCCTTATTGCCTTTCATTAGAGCAGCATCGCAGCTACCAACAAAAATGAGAGGCTAAATATGCTTGTTCGCCTGGCCATTGAAACCGATGCCACATCGCTGATTGCTATAGACACCGTTGCCTTGCACGAACCGAAACGCGCGGCGCAAATCCGCACCTGGTGTGCCCAAGCTGTCTGTTATATTGCCGAGGAGCAAGGTGTGGTGATGGGATATGGCGTGCTGAACTACCATTTCTTCGGCTGTGGTTTTATTGAAATGCTGATGGTGGGGGAACACTGCCGCCGTCGGGGCATCGGTCTGGCGTTGATTGCAGCGTTGAAGTCCCGCTGCCGGCACCCAAAGCTATTCACATCCACCAATCGTTCCAACCTGCCAATGCAGCGTCTGCTGTTGAACGCCGGATTCATCGCCAGCGGTCAGGTCGACAATCTCGATGACGGTGACCCGGAACAGGTGTTTTTTATCCCAGTTGGGAGCGAAAAAACAGACATAGTCCTTTAGGCGTAAGCAATGAACGTCACGGTGAAGTACAGAATCTCATCATTATTGCGGTTACTGTAGTCTTGAGTGTTTATCCTGCAGCTTAAAGTTAAATGAGTGTATTTAAAATCCCAAACCTGCCCCTACTGACAAAACTTGAAATCCCCCGCCCAGAGCTAATAGTTTTTAGAGCGCCACCAGGTGCAGTGTTTTTGTCAGCCTAGTGAAGGTGTGCACCATTACCCGCTCAATGGCAGCTTTTATCCCGTCGTGGCTTTTGGGGACTCAACAGATAATCGACTACTGCATCATCCACACAGCTGTCTACGCCGGTCAACGCCAGCGTATGGCCATCCCCATCGCGGGTAATCAGCGGGCTTTTAAAACTCGAAGCCATTTCACGGGCGTTACGGTATGGCGTAATTGGGTCATAGCGCTGGGAAATGAACAACAACGGCGGGAGAGCGGTAGAAAGCACTGGAGCATGCGGTTCCACATGGCCAGGGTATGGCCAGAAATCACAGGCCTCGAGTGGATACTCATGCAACGGTAAGTAGTTGGGAAATGAGGCAGCGGTATTGATTTGTTGGCGCTGCCGACGTAACAGCTGCTGGTCAGCATCAGGATCCGCCATATCTGCACAGGTGATCACCATTTGCGCATCATCAGCGTCTGGGGTATAGCTTTCGTCGATAAGATCGGTCACCGCATCGTCGGCTTTACCCTCATCAATTTTACGCAAGGCCGTGGCCAGTTCGGGCCAACGCTCCCGCCAGGGCAACAGGTTACGCGTCAGAGTGATCACGTCATCGGCAGAGATTTCATAACCCGACGGAGTAACGAAAGGAGTATCGTGCAATTTGCGCAGCATCCTATGGTACCGCTGGATCGCCAAGTTGGGTTCGCTGGTTAATGGGCATGAGCCGCTTTTCTCGCAGTCATCGGCAAACCGTAGGAAACTTTGCTGAAAACCCCGCTCCTGATTGATGCTTTGGCTAAAGTCATCTTCTTTCAGGTTTACTACGCCATCGAGCACCAACGCGCGGGTTTTCTTCGGGAAACGCTCGGCATACAACTCCGCGACCTTGGTACCGTAAGAATACGCCACGGCGGTCAACGCGGGTTCACCCAACGCCCGGCGAAGGATATCAAGATCGTTAACGGCTTCGTGCGTGCCCATATGTTGCACCACGTCGGTTCCGGTCTGCTTGATGCAGGCCGCCACCATATCCCGTGCCTGTTGCTCTGCACCAGGAAGATCGTTTTCATCGGGTGACGGTGTTTCCTCACTGGCTGTCTGTTGACAGGAGATCTTGGGTGTCGATTGCCCCACACCACGCGGATCATAGCCAATGATGTCGTAAGATTTTTGCAACCGCCAGGCGGGCCCCTGCTCGGCAATTTTTGGATTGATCCCTGGCGAGCCAGGCCCATCCGCGATGATCACCACACTGCCTTTTTTTGGGCCTACCGCAGGTAACCGCGTGAGAGCCAGCCGAACGGTTTGTGCTGCATTCTGGTCACTCAGTGGCGCTTCGACATAGCCACATTGTAACCCGGCCGGAGGCGGCCCATCGCTGAACCAGTGCTGAAAGGCGGTGCTGTTGCAGGGTTGCCATTGAATGGTACCTGGTGCGGTGCCAGATGGTTTGGCATAGGCTGGCAGCTGGACCGCAACGGCCAGCAAAAACAGAACACGAAACGCAGTCATGACGAGTCCTTTCAGCAAACGGTTATTCTGGATTTTAACGTCGATACATTAAACCGCCCGCCAACAGATCATGGAAGGGGTATAGAGGAAATACCGTATACCAAACGGCAGGAAAGGTTCATTGAAAAAGAACGCATTTGAAGGAGGATAAACCGGAACCGACGCGGGTAGCGGCGGCTCCGAGGTTGTGAGAAGGCCAGACCATTTTTACCGACAGTAATGACGTAGTACTGCGCCCTCAAAACCCTTTAGGACATTTCTATCAGAAACGATAGCCAGCACCAACGGTCCAGGTACCGACTTTAAAGTCACCCAGCTTTGAATACTCGTAGTGAGCATCAAGAGCAATATTAGGGGTTACGTTAAACTGTAAGCCAGCACCGTAAGCGACGCTGGTCTTGCTTTCGTCTGTGTTAGCAGAGTACCCCAGCATAGAGACATTGGATGTCGCCTTGCCGTGGCCAAAACCGATTAAACCGTAGGCGCTGATATAGTCATTAAAGCGATAGGCTGGGCCAGCAGTCAGTGAGTAATATTTTAAATCACCATCGCCCACTTTGTTACTGCCATAATAATAATCATACGACTGTGTGGTGTAGGTGAATGAAGTGATAAAGCCTAAATTGTTATCCATTTCATAGCGATACTTGAGGTTGAAACCCTTAGGATTCTCATTCAGGCTGTTGCCATCAACCTTCACGTGGCTCTGAGCGTAACCTAAAGAAATGGTGCTTTCACCCGCAGCCTGAACGCCGAAAGACAACGCCATTGCGCCAGCCAGAAGTACTGATAAATATGTTTTTTGCATGTTAATCTCTTAATCCATGAGTAAATAAAATTCGCTCTGCAATAAAATAATGTGCTATTTGAGCGAATTCGGAATTTAACCATGAAGTTTGTGGGATGTCTCGCTCTACTTCACATAAATATCAATTTCTCTACGGGGAAATTTATAGCAACAAGCAAGTTAGCTTATTTTTTAGGCGACCTGAACATTATTTATATGGCTTGCTGGAAATTTCTTGTAGGGCAGTTCAGTTTGCCGCCCTTTCACACCCTAGCAAGTGCCATCCGCAGAACAACCTTGTGATCTATAATGTTTAATTTTTAAACGGCCTATCACAGTCATAGGTTAATAAAGTCCATACCATCAACTACGATTACTCTAAGGCCCCAGGACGTTGTTGTTCAGGGCCTGGTTGATAACCCATTGAGGGATATCATTTTACGTAAACTGTTAAAGCCGTACGCCACAAGGCTAAGAAAGGTTGATTATGGCACGCACTACCCCCATCGAACGCTACCGCAATATCGGCATCTCGGCGCACATTGATGCCGGCAAAACCACGACGACCGAGCGGATTCTGTTTTACACCGGGGTCAGTCACAAGCTGGGCGAAGTCCACGACGGCGCCGCTACCATGGACTGGATGGCGCAGGAACAGGAGCGCGGGATCACCATTACTTCCGCCGCCACCACCTGCTTCTGGAACGGCATGGAGCATAATTATCCTCAGCACCGGATCAATATCATCGATACCCCCGGGCACGTCGATTTCACCATTGAGGTGGAACGTTCGATGCGCGTGCTGGACGGTGCCGTGATGGTGTACGACTCGGTCGGCGGCGTGCAACCGCAATCTGAAACCGTGTGGCGTCAGGCTAATAAGTACAAGGTGCCGCGGCTGGCCTTCGTCAACAAAATGGACCGAACTGGCGCGGACTTTTTCCGCGTGCGCAATATGATGATCGAGCGCCTGAAAGCCAATCCGGTGCCGGTGGTGATCCCCATCGGTGCAGAAGACCATTTTGCTGGCGTAGTGGATTTGATCCGCATGCAGGCCATCTTCTGGGATGAGGCGACTCAGGGTATGACCTACCGCTTCGAGGCGATCCCCGCAGAAATGCTCGAGCAGGCCCAAGAGTGGCGTGACAAGATGATTGAAGCTGCGGCGGAAGGCTCCGAAGCGCTGATGGACAAATACCTCAATCAGGTCGAATTAACCAATGAGGAGATCGTTCAGGGGTTACGCGCCCGCACCGTTGCCGGTGAGATCCAGCCAATGCTGTGCGGTTCGGCATTCCGCAACAAGGGTATCCAGCGCATGCTGGACGCGGTGATCGAACTTATGCCCTCTCCGCTGGATGTACCGCCGATGGAAGGCCATGACGAACGCGATAACATTATCACCCGTAAGGCCGATGATAATGAAAAATTCTCGGCGCTGGCATTCAAGCTGATGACCGACCCGTTCGTTGGCCAGTTGACCTTCGTGCGCGTCTATTCCGGCATCGTGGCCAAAGGCGATAGCGTCTATAACCCGGTAAAAGGCAAAAAAGAGCGTATTGGCCGTATCGTGCAGATGCACGCCAACGACCGTAAAGAAGTCGATGAGCTGCACGCCGGGGATATTGCCGCCTGCGTGGGCCTGAAGGATGTGACTACCGGCGATACGCTATGCGATCCCAATGCCATTATCACGTTGGAACGCATGGTGTTTCCGGAGCCGGTTATCGCACAGGCCATCGAGCCAAAAACCAAGGCCGACCAGGAGAAAATGGGGATTGCGCTGCAACGCCTGACTTCGGAAGATCCTTCACTGCGCGTACGCACCGATGAAGACTCCGGCCAGACCATTATCTACGGCATGGGTGAATTGCACCTGGAGATCATAGTCGACCGGATGCGGCGCGAGTTTGGCGTTGAAACCAACACCGGCAAACCGCAGGTCTCTTACCGCGAAACCATCCGCCAGAAAGTGACCGACGTAGAAGGCAAATTTGTACGTCAGTCCGGCGGTAAAGGCCAATATGGCCACGTGGTGTTGACGGTGGAACCCAATGAACCTGGTAAAGGCTTTGAGTTCTTTGATGAGATCAAAGGCGGCGTGATCCCCGGTGAATATATTCCGGCGGTGAAAAAAGGCATTCTGGAGGCGCTGAATAATGGCGTGCTGGCGGGTTATCAGATGGTCGATGTCAAAGTGCATCTGACCTTCGGTTCCTACCACGATGTGGATTCCTCCGAGCAGGCATTCCGTATGGCGGCGATCTTTGGGTTTAAGGAGGCCTGTCGCCTGGCCAGCCCGGTTATCCTCGAGCCGATCATGGCGGTAGAGGTGGAAACTCCGGAGGATTACGCGGGTAACGTGATGGGCGATCTGTCGTCACGGCGCGGTATGGTGCAAGGGATGGAGGATATCCCCGGTGGCGGAGGCAAAGAGATCCATGCCAAGGTGCCGCTGTCTGAGATGTTCGGTTATTCCACCACCCTGCGCTCCATGTCGCAAGGCCGTGCCACCTATACCATGGAGTTCAGCCACTACGCAGAGGCTCCACGCAATGTGGCCGAAGAGATTATCCACCACAGTAAACGTTAATTGATAACGGCTACGGGGAAACCCGTAGCCTCAGATTGATGGCAAAGTTGAATTTGCACTGGGCCAATTAACCCGCCTTGTTAGCGTGTCTCTTCCAACGCCATTACCATCGGTTCCAATTTAATACGCATGGCGTAAATCACTCCAATCATCAAACAGGCAATACCGCATAGCGTTAGCAGTGGTGGCCAGCTATGGCGCAGCATAAAGGTATAGGCCAATCCAGCCAGGATCTCAAACACGATCAACGGGCCTAGCAGCACCGTTGGCAAACGCTGGCTCGCCTCATTCCAACACAACGTACCTAGCCAGGAACACAAAACGCCAATAGCGATCATCAACGGGATAAACACCTGCGGCCTGGGGCCGAACGGCAGCGCGAATTGCGGCTGTGTCAGCGCCAATTGTCCGCAAACCAGCAAATAGCCCACCAACGCCAAAGGTAAGGTCACAATCCCCTGTGCTGTGGCCCAGGTCGCGGACCGTTTGTCCGGGTTATCGCGTAACCAACGCGCGTTACGCAGAGGGAACCAGGTCCAACACGCCACCGCTAACAGTGCCAATCCCAAGCCGCTGGTATAACGCCAAACATCAATAGGCTCGCTATTGCCCTGCAGTTCCGCAATGTTGACCAGCACCAGCCCGAGGGCAATCACCAGTAAGGCCGGAGTCAATTTTCGCCAGGAGAGACGGCCGTCGTGATGGCCATAAAACAGATTGGCTGCGACCGATATCACCACCGGTAACGTGCCGATAATCATGGTTGATACCGGCGCTCCGGTACGTTGGATCGCGCTGGCCAGGCACAGGTAATACAGTAGATTGCCGATCGCAGTCAGTTTTAACGCCTCTAGCCAATCTTTTGCCAGCAACTGACGTAAACGGCGGCGATCCAACCAGGCCAACGGCAGCACGACAAGCCCAAAAGCCAGATAGCGCCCAGTGGACTGCAACGCGGCTGGATAGTCTGGCACCAATACCGGGCCAATAAATATCAGGCCCCACATCAACCCGGCAATCAGGGCAAACATTACACCGACAAACATAGTGACTCCATCATCAACAGCCATTCTCAAGTGGCATCAGGATAGAGGGACGTGGGGGCAGAATATTGTACCAGGTTGCTGTTTTACGCCCGCTTTTGCGGCGGAAGTTAACGCATCACCTGCTTTTGGTAGCGCGCAGGCGTGACACCGTAACGATTAACCAGCGCTTTGGTAAGATGTGCCTGATCGGTTAACCCCACAGCTACGGCCACCTGGGCCGCAGGCATTCCCCGCCCGAGCATCTGCTTGGCCTTTTCGAGCCGGATCGCCATCAGCATCTGATGTGGGGTGACATGGAATTGCGCCTTGAATTTACGCTGGAAATGATACGGGCTGAGCGAGACCAGCGTCGCCAGATCGCTCAACGTGATTGGGGAGGCAAAGTTATCCCGCAGATACTCCTTCACTATCGCCATGCGATGGGCGGCTTCATTCTGCTGCGGTTGAGCAATACGCGCGTGAGGGCGCAAAATATCAACGACGGACAGCAGCAAGCTATCGAGCGCCAGCGTGTCCCGTGTTTGCCATAACGCCGCCAGCGTTTGCGAAAGCCGCTTGGCCGCCGCCGCATCATGGTGGATCACGTCGTGGAACCAGCAGCCCTTCTCACCGGAAATCCGCTCCAGCGCTGCAGGCTCCAGATAGATCATCCGATAGTTCCAACCGCCTGCCGTTTCCGCTTCACCGGTATGCAGCTCGTCCGGATTCATCAGCACCAAGGCCCCCGGAGCGGCTAAATGTTGTGCCCCACGGTAGCGAAAGCGCTCCGCACCGGCTTCCACCGTGCCGATGCCAAACGCATCATGGGCGTGCGGCTCAAACGCATAGCGATCGATATGGGCCTGATAAAGCTCCACGCCCGGCAACTGCGGCAAATGCCGGAACTGGGCGCGATCTTTCTCAAACGGAAACTGTTCTGGCACACCTTGCACTTCCCTGGCTCCTGTTACGTTTTAGGGTTGGCATTAAGCGATTTAGCTCGCAGGACTGATAATAACGTGTCAGCACTAGATTTATCATTTTAATACCGCATTGTCCCGCCTTCCCTGGCGGGATGCTTATTAAGGCAATGTCTCCAGCGCAGTAAACAGAACCTGGGCCGCCGGGGTCAAACCAGTCATATGCATGCAAGCGTGCACCATCCCAGGCAAACGCTGGCATTTCACGTTAACGCCAGCTTCTTGCAATCGCTGTGCATAGCGTTCACCTTCATCCCGCAGCGGATCGTATTCGCATACCAGGATCGTCGCTGGTGGTAAGTCTGCCAGCGTTGACGCATGCCAAGGAGAAGCATAAGGCTCCTGAGGGTCGGTATCCGGCCCAAGGTAGTTTGCCCAGCACCACCCCATGATCTCCTGCGTCAGGTAGTAACCTTCACCATATGCGTCAAAGCTTGGCATCGCCATCCCGCTATCCAATGCAGGGTAAAGCAGGTATTGATGTTCTACGGCTGGCCCTGGCCGATCTCTGGCCATCAGAGCTGCCGCTGCCACGAGGTTCCCACCCGCACTATCCCCGCCAAGCGCAATCCGCTGGGGATCAATGCCGATTTGCGCTGCTTGTTGCGAGGCCCAACATAGCGCCTGATAAACGTCATGCAACGGCGTCGGGAAAGGATATTCCGGAGCCAGGCGATAGTCGACAGACAGGATCACTCGCCCAGTGGCATTGGCCAACGCGCGGCAAGGCACATCGTAAACGTCAAGCGAGCCCAGACACCATCCGCCGCCATGAGCGAACACCATCGCCGGAAGCGGCATATCCTCCAGTGCATTTAGGGGAGTATAACCGCGCACGCTAATAGTTTGCCCGCCGCCAACCGGGATGTGGAATGCCATTATTTTTTTGACGGGCTGGGGTGCCCCCTGCAAGCGCTGTAACCCAACTGCCGTTTGCGCACGTAACTCCTCCAGTGAGGATGGTGCGGGCGCATCCGCCTGTTGCTGCAAAAATAGCGCGATCTGCTTATCCAGCGGCATGGGCTTTAGCCTTCCTGTAAAAAAGGCAGGATCAGGGTGATAAATTCCTCGTGGCACTCCTCGGTAATGAAATGCCCACAGCCAGGCACCACTTCGCCTTGGAGTTGGTTAGCCTTACCTTGCAAGGTCAGGAATGGCGCATCGCGGGTAGCATGTTCTGCGCCAATAGTCATCACCGGCATCATTAGGGGCGTTTTAGCCCGCAACTGGTTTTGTCGAATGGTCTCAGGAATGGCCCGATAATAATCAAAACCGGCCCGCAAGCTGCCAGGTACCGAGTAAGCCGCGATGTAGGTTTCCGCGGCGACGCGATCGCGCCGGTAAGACCAGCGGTTGAAAATGTACCCCAGATACTCAGCCTCTCGGCCGGTAGTCAGGGCTTCGGGCAGGTCGGTTAACTGGTTAAACATAAAATGCCACAGGAAGATGTTGTCCTCGGCGGGAACAAAGATCGGCGGTGCCTCTGCCAAACCGGGGATCACCGCTTCGGTCAGCACCAGCCTGCTCACCGCCTGAGGGTGATCGCTGGCCAACGCATAACCCACCCACATGCCAATATCATGGCCGATCACCGCATAGCGCTGATGCCCCAGTTGCGCCATGACCTGATGGAGTTTTTCGGCAACGCTGCCGGTGTCATAACCACCGAGGGGTTTGTCCGAGTCTCCTATACCAGGAGGATCTACAGCAATAGCCTGAAAGCCCGCATTGGCGAGCGCCTGCATTACGTAACGCCAGGTGTACCAGGTTTGTGGCCAGCCAGGGATCAGCAGCACCGGTTGCCCGCTACCGGCGATGGCGCAGTGAATACGCTGGCCGTTGATTTTAATATAGACGTGTTCGGCCTCGAGCCCATTGGATAATGGCCCGTGAGTCAGCATAGTCATAAGGTGCTCCAGAGGTTAGCGAATGCCCAGCAAGGCGTTGATTTGTTGTTGGTTGACCGGCGCACCGGCAAAGTCATCGAACACTTTATCCGTGACCGGAATAATATGGTTGCGGATAAACACGGCGCCTTCTTCGGCCCCGGTTTGTGGATGCTTCAGGCAGCATTCCCATTCGAGCGTGGCCCAACCGGCATAATCGTACTGCGTCAATTTGGAGAAAATGCCTTTAAAGTCCACTTGCCCATCCCCTAATGAACGGAAACGCCCTGCACGATCCGCCCAGGACTGATAGCCACCGTAAATCCCCTGCCGACCACTTGGATTGAACTCTGCATCCTTAACGTGAAACATGCGGATGTGATCTTTATAGATATCGATAAATTCCAGATAGTTGAGCTGTTGCAGCACGAAATGGCTGGGATCGAACAGCATTTGGCAGCGTGGATGAGCCGCAACGCGCTGATGGAACATTTCAAAGGTAATGCCATCATGCAGATCTTCGCTGGGGTGGATCTCATAACACAGGTTGATGCCCTGCTCATCACAGGCATCGAGCACGGGTAACCACCGTTTGGCCAGCTCATCGAAGGCCGTTTCAATCAGCCCTGCTGGCCGTTGCGGAAATGGAAACAGGTAGGGCCAAGCCAGCGAACCGGAGAAGGTACCCATTTCAGTCAGACCTAGGCGGGCTGATGCTTTTGCCGCCAACAGCAGGTTTTCTTTGGCCCAAAGCGTTCGTCCTTGCGGATCGCCACGTAGTCCCTCCGGCACAAAACTGTCGCATAACGCATCATAGGCTGGATGCACCGCCATTAGTTGGCCGAAAATATGCGTGGTTAACTCGCTGATCACCAGGCCGTGCTGCGCCAGCATGCCGGTGATGTCATCGCAATAACTTTGGCTTTCCGCCGCCGTTTTCACATCAAACAAACGACTATCCCACGCGGGGATCTGCAACGCTTTAAACCCCGTCTCTTTTGCCCAGGCGGCAATCGCTGGCAGGCTATTGAACGGTGGAGCTGCATCACTAAATTGAGCAAGGTGCAGGCTGGGGCCTTTAATCGTTTTCATTGTCTTTCCTATTGTTTGTCGATTGACAAACAATAGGCTTAAATCGAATCATCGGCAAGAGGATTTTGAAATTCGTTGGCGTTATCCGCTATTTAAGCGATCCTGTACTCCGCAGCAAAATCACCGGAGAAGATGACGATGGCAGGTAGACCCAGAGAGTTCGATCGTGAACAGGCCCTATTGCAAGCACGGGACTTATTTTGGCGACAGGGATTTGAAGGCACCTCGATGTCTGACCTGGTGGCCGAACTGGGCATTGCCTCGGCGCGGATCTACAAGGCCTTTGGTTCGAAAGAGCTACTGTTTCGTGAAGCGATAGCACACTACGAAGCCCACGAAGGTGGCTTTGCCGAGCGCGCTTTCGAAGAACAGGTCAGTGTGCGTGAAGCCATCAAACAGATGCTGCTCAACGCCGTTGCCCTCTACAGCCACGGTGAGTTTCCCCAAGGATGCATGGTGGTTTCATCTGCGGTCAGCGTCAGTGAAGATAATCAGGGCGTCATGCGCTGGTTGATGGAACACCGCCAACAGCGCACCCAAGGCATTATCGACAGATTACAGGCTGCGATTCAGGCTGGTGAACTGCCCGCCAACACCGATGCAGAGAGCCTTGGCGATTATTTTGCGGCGTTCCTGCATGGCTTGTCCGTTCAGGCTCGGGATGGCGTGAGCCGTGCCCGGCTGGAAAAGGCGGTGAAACTCGCCCTTACTATGCTCGATCGTTCCCCGGAGTAATTACCTTACCCACACTTTTAATGTGACAAGGTTAAAAAATATTCAACAACCTGGTTGAGTATTGACGCTGACGTTCTATATTTAACCATATGGTTAAATTATCTTCCTCACCGCTGGACGCCATTTTCCACGCGCTGGCCGACCCGACAAGGCGCGCCATCCTGCGTACATTGGCAGAAGGCGAACACAGCATCGGTGAACTGGCTGCGCCGTTCGAGATGTCGTTTGCCGGAGCTTCCAAGCATATCAAAGCGCTGGAGCAAGCCGGGCTGGTGCAACGCACCGTGCAGGGAAGAAACCATATCTGCCGGCTCGCTCCCGAGCCAATGGTGCAGGCCATGCAGTGGCTGCAAACCTACGAACATTTCTGGAATGAGCGGCTGGACGCGCTAGAACAAGCGCTGTTGCAAGCCGACTCGCATCCTCCGACGGAGTGAACCCATGAACGACTACGGTATGATTATTGAAACCGGTACGCTGCGGATCCAGCGGCTGCTGCCCGGCCCGCTCAAACGCGTCTGGGCCTACCTGATCGAATCGGATAAACGCGCCAGCTGGCTGGCCGCCGGTGAGATGCCCATGCAGGTCGGGGCCAAGATCGAGCTACTGTTCTGCAACGCCGATTTGGCCGGTGAGGATGAAAAACCGCCGGCAAAATACAAATCCTGTGCCGGTAAAATCGCCCAGATGGGTCATATCACCTGCATTCTGCCACCGCGCCTGGTGAGCTTTACCTGGGCAGAAACAGGGGAAGCCCGCCCTTCTGAAGTCACTATAGAACTGACCGAGCAAGAGGATAAGGTGCTGTTGACCCTTACCCATCGCCGCCTGGCCAACCGCGATACCCTGCTCAGCGTTGCCAGCGGCTGGCATACCCATCTGGATCTGCTGGCCGATCGCCTGCTGGAGCGGACACCCAGCCCGTTCTGGGCCTCAATGAGCCGGTTGGAAGACGAGTACCGGGCCAAACTGTAAGCCAGCGGGATGAGGATTGCGGTTCTCATCCCGCCAATCGTTTTAAATTGCCAACAGTTTATCCATTGCTCTGGCCTGTCCAAGCTTGATGTAACGGCTCGGGCTCGTACTTATCCCGCTTGTTCAGCTCAAATTAATGGCAAACGAACCCGCATTTATCTTTTCCGGCTTGCATTCCATTGCTCCGGGCTCACAATAACTGCGAATGAAATAGTCCGCCTTAGTCAAAGCAAAAACGGAGATATTTGTGAGCCATACTCAACGAGAAGACGCTTGTTCAGCCGTCCGAGTGCCTTCAGCTCTGTGCACGCAATTGGATGGATATAAATGGGCGCGCAATAACGTTGGTGAATCTGGGGCAGCCATCTATCGCCTATATGGTAAAAACCACGCAGCAGAATTGTATCTGAAGCACGGCAAAGAGACTGTTGCCGACGCTATTACAGATGAAATGGCCAGATTGAACTGGCTGGCTACTTGCATGCCTCTTCCGTCCATTGTGCATTTTACCCGTACATCCGATGAGGCGTGGTTGCTGACGACAGCAATGCGCGGAAAGACAGCTTACCAGATGTTAGAAGCATGCCCCGACGCACGTACCGATGTTGTTGATGCCTTGGCTGCATTTCTGCGCAGGCTACATGCTATTCCTGTGTACAACTGCCCCTTTAACAGCGATCACCTATTTCGGCTTATTTTGGCGCAGGAGCGAATCAGTGCCGGTCTGGTCGATGTCGATGATTTTGATGAGGAGCGACAAGGCTGTACAGTCGAACAGGTCTGGAAGAAGATGCATACCCTTTTGCCGTTCTCACCCGATCCCGTTGTGACACATGGTGATTTCTCACTTGATAATCTTCTTATGGATGAAGGTGAAGTGATTGGCTGCATTGACGTTGGACGAGTCGGGATCGCCGATCGCTACCAAGACCTTGCTATACTCTGGAATTGCCTCGGTGAGTTTGGCCCTTCATTACAGGAAAGACTTTTTCAGCAATATGGCATTGCTAATCCCGACTGGCGAAAACTGCAATTTCATCTGATGCTGGACGAATTTTTCTAAAATCAGTGGACATAACTAACCCAGAATTTAAAACTCCCACTTGGTGACTGGAGTATAATGCGTGCACCAATCTGATGCCCTTGAAACATGGAGTTACGATGCGTCAACGTATTATTGTTTGCCCGTTAATTGAAAACGATAACGCCTATCTGCTATGCAAAATGGCGGCCCATAAAGGGGTGTTCCCTGGTCAATGGGCGTTATCCGGCGGTGGTACCGAGCCAGGAGAAACCATCGAGCAGGCGTTGCGTCGCGAAGTAAGTGAAGAACTGGGTAGCGATCTGGTGCTGGACCGCATTCAACCTTGGACGTTTCGCGATGACGTGCGGGTGAAGACCTACGAAGACGGCAGCAAAGAGCAAATCTATATGATTTACCTGATTTTTGACTGCCACGCGGCCAACCGCACCATCACGCTTAATGACGAGTTTGAAGAATATGCCTGGGTGCGAAAGGAAGAACTGGCCAGCTACGATCTGAACGAAGCGACCCGATTCACGCTACGCCAACGTGGGTTGCTGGAGTAGTGATACCCCTCACCCTAACCCTCTCCCAAAGGGAGAGGGAACCGATCGAGTTCGTTGATTATCTTGCGTAAACCTTACCTTTCTTGTTTTTATTCCCTACTTTCCGAAGCAGCACAACTTGATCAAAAAAGGCGGACTGCTCCCTCACCCTACGGGAACCGATCGAGTTCGTTGATTGTCTTGCGTAACACCTTGTCTTTCTTGTTTTATTCCCTACTTTCAGAAGTAGCACAACCCCATCAAAAAAGTCGGGCTGCTCCCTCGCCCAAAGGGAGAGGGAACCGATCGAGTTCGTTGATTATCTTGCGTAAACCTTACCTTTCTTGTTTTTATTCCATACTTCCCGAAGCAGCACAACCTCATCAAAAAAGCCGGGCTGCTCCCTCGCCCTACGGGAGAGGGTTGGGGTGAGGGGCAATCGAGGACGGATTAACCTGCAATTACCCCGGTTCTTCAAATCCCCCCTAACCCGATAAACAACCCGGCAATGGTGGCGCTCATCAGGTTGGACAGCGTCGCCGCCAACAGAGCCCGGAACCCTAACTGAGCAATTTCCGAGGCCCTTTCCGGCACCACCGCACTGAAAGCCCCCACAACCACGGCAATCGAACCAAAATTGGCAAAACCGCACAGTGCGAACGAAATCACCGCGATGGTTTTCGGATCAAGTAGCATCGCGCTTTCTTTCAGGTAAGGAGAGAAGCTGAGATAGGCGACAAATTCGTTAATTGCCAACTTCTGGCCAATCAACCCCCCTGCCAGATCGGCATGTTCCCAGCTCACGCCCATGATGTAGGCTAACGGAGCAAACAGATAGCCCAGCAGGCTTTGCAGACTGACGCTTTCAACGCCAAACAGGCCGCCAACGCCGCCGATGATGCCGTTGATCAACGCGATCAGCGCAACGAAAGCCATCACTACCGTGGCAACACCCACCGCAATCTTCAGCCCCAACATTATTTTTCTTTTATTGACGGAAAACACAAAGCCGATTAATAACAGGATCGACATACCTGCCAAACTGCGCAACAACTCCATAAGGCCCCCTTCTATTTTGTTTATTTCCTTCTTTACTCGGCAAACGGCAATAGCCTGCCGCCTGCCGAGGCAGAAGTGATTTATCAAGGACAAACGTAGAGTGCTAATTTAAGCGTTAAGCGCAATTTCGCTGATAATGACCTGCGATCTTGGCTGCCAATTCGGCATTATTAAACACCAGCTGAATATTGGCCTGCAGGCTGTCGCCGCCGGTCAATTCAGCGACTCTGGCTAGCAGGAATGGCGTACTATCCTTGCCGGAAACACCCTGCTCCACGGACTCTTGAACAGCCTGCTCAATGGCCTGGTTGATCTTCTCTTCAGGCATTGCGTACTGCTCTGGGATTGGGTTGGCAATCACCATCCCGCCCTGCAAGCCAGCAGCCCACTTGGCGGCCATTGCCCGCGCGATTTCCTGCGGCGTATCCAGGCGTACGCTAACGGAGTAAGGGCTGGTACGGCTGAAAAATGCGGGCAGGCTATCGGTGCCGTACCCCACCAAAGGCACGCCGTGGGTTTCCAGATATTCGGTGGTTAAACCGAGATCCAGGATCGATTTGGCACCGGCGCAAATCACCGCCACGTTGGTTTGTGCCAACTCCTGTAAATCGGCTGAAATATCAAACGTCTGCTGCGCGCCACGGTGCACGCCGCCAATCCCGCCAGTGGCAAATACGCTGATCCCGGCCAGTTCGGCAATGATCATGGTAGAAGCCACGGTGGTTGCGCCGTTTTTGCCACTGGCAATAACAAACGGCAAGTCGCGGCGGCTCACTTTGGCGACCCGGTGCCCTTCGCGGCCCAACGTTTCTATCTCATCATGGGATAGCCCCGCCTTCATCCGCCCATTGATCACCGCAATGGTCGCTGGCACCGCCCCGTTGGCACGGATCTTTTCCTCTACCTGCAAGGCGGTTTCAACGTTTTGCGGGTAAGGCATGCCGTGGGAAATGATCGTCGATTCCAACGCCACCACCGGCCGGTTTTCGGCCAGGGCAAGCGCCACTTCAGGAGCGATATCCAGGTATTGATGGGTGATTAGGCTATTTTGCATGATTGTAATTCCAAAAGTTTTTGAACGCTGCCTTGTGACAGGTTCGGGTTATTGGTGAACTCAGAGGCCAGGGTCATTGCCGAACAGCCCTGGGCAAAACGAATACTGTGATCGAGTGGGAAATCCTCCAGCCAGCAACTCACCAGCCCCGCCATCATGGCATCCCCGGCTCCGGTGACGTTGACTACCTGAGTCGGCAGCGGTGCCGACCAACCTTGCTGGCCGTCCACCTCGCTGAAATAAACGCCGTGGCTACCCATACTCAGGGCCAAACGCTGCACACCTTGCTGGTGGAACCATTGGGCCACCGCCGGTGCGTCGCTCGCCTGGGATATTTTCATCCCGCTGAGGATTTCCGCCTCAATCCGATTCGGCTTCAACGTATGGATATGCGAGAGCCAGTTTTTGATTTTTGGCGCTTTAAAAGCAGAAACCGTATCGACAAATACCGGTACATTACCGGCATTACTAAATAACCAGGCCAGCGCGTCTTCGGTCAGGTTGCAGTCCAGCACCAATACACCACTGTGCTGAATTAAATCCTTGGAATGGGATAACAGCGCCGGGGTCAATTTTTCCAGGATGCGCATGTCGTTGATAGCGACCAGCATTTCACCATTGCCATCCAACAACGAAACGTAGGTCGAGGTATTTTCACCATGCAATCGGTGGCAATTATCCACGTTAACACCCGCCAGCTTTGCCTGTTCCAGCAGCGTCGTGCCGTAGAAATCGTCGCCAACCACAGAAACCAGGTGGCATTCGGCCCCTAATAACGCAATGTTCTGTGATATATTTCGCCCAACGCCTCCCGGGGTACACTTTATTTTCCCTGGATTGGAGTCTTCATAAACCAACTGCGTATTGGCATAACCACAAACGTCCATATTTACCGAGCCAACGGTGACTACATAGCGGTGTTCGGAGAGAATATAGCCTTTACCTTTAATATAACCTTTATTCATCAAATTCATAATGTGGCCTGCCACACCAGAACGGCTAATACCTAGAATATCGGCGATTTCGTGTTGTTGAATCAACGGGCCCCGCCGAAGGAGTTGCAGTATCTGTTTTTCCCGGTTGGTCATAATTAACACTTGTTTGTTTTTGAACAGGTGTTTGTTTTAAATCGGAACCCGACAACAGTAAAGCGGTAACTATCGGAGTTGAGATTATGATCGTAACTTGTCGCAGCGCCGTTTTCAGCGATTAATTTGTGATGTTAATCATATTAACCCAGAATTAAAACGTTTTTTCTTATGGTTTTTCGGCGAGGGCAAAATTTTGTGCTGAAGATAAACTCATTAAAACAAAGGGATGGATTTTGGAGTTATTTAAACCAACACGTGTTGGTAACCCTGTTAATTACAAGGATTAATCTCACTACGGTTGATTTCGATTACACAGAAAAACGATCGGCCTCACACAATTCTCTTTCATGGCATCGATTATAACCATCCGAGAGCAGTCACCTGCCCTCGGAGAGCGTTAAACGTAGTTACTTATCCTTCAGCCCGCGGTTGATGAGCATCGGTTCAATACTCGGCTCCTGCCCACGCCATTTAACGTACATCTTTTCCAGATCCTGACTGTTGCCCTGTGACAACACCTGCTCGCGGAAACGCTGGCCATTCTCTGCCGTTAATCCACCGTTATCGCTGAACCATTGGAAGGCATCATCTGCCAGCATCTCCGTCCACAGATAGGCGTAATAACCGGCGGCATAGCCGTTGCCCCAGATATGCTGGAAATAGCTGGAGCGATAGCGTGGTGGCACATAGCTGAGATCGATCTTGTCCTGGCGCAGCGATGCGGCCTCGAACTTGTCCACGTCCTGCTGCGGTTGATCGGCGCCCAACATGTGCCAATGCATATCCAGCAGCGCGGCGGCCAACAGCTCGGTCATGGCGTAGCCCTTGTTGAACTTGTCGGCCTTGTTGATTTTATCGACCAACGCCTGCGGCATCGCTTCACCCGTTTGGTAATGCTTGGCAAAGTGGGCAAATACTTGCGGATCGCTGGCCCAGTGCTCGTTAAACTGCGACGGGAACTCGACAAAATCGCGGGCAGTGTTGGTGCCAGACAGGCTTGGGTATTGCTGATCGGCAAACATGCCATGCAGCGCATGGCCAAACTCGTGGAACATGGTGATCACGTCATCATAGGACAGTAACGCCGGTTGGCCCGCTGCGGGTTTGGTGAAGTTGGAGACGTTGTAAATCACCGGCTTGGTACCGTTAAGTTTGGACTGCTCAACGAAGTTGCTCATCCAGGCGCCGCCGCCCTTGTTGTCACGCTTAAAGAAATCGGTGTAGAACAGCGCCAGAGACTGGCCGTCTTTATCAAATACCTCGTATACCCGCACGTCCGGATGATAAACCGGGATATCTTTGCGCTCTTTAAAGCTGATGCCGTACAGCAAATTGGCGGCGTAGAATACGCCGTTATGCAGCACGTTGTTCATCTCAAAGTAAGGCTTGATCTGTGATTCATCCAGATCGTACTTCTCTTTACGCACCTGCTCGGCATAAAACTGCCAATCCCAGGCGGCCAGCTTAAAGCCGCCGTTTTGCCGATCGATCACTGCCTGAATGTCTTTGGCCTCACGCTCTGCCCGGGCCGTGGCGGCAGGCACGATATTACGCATAAACGCCAACGCCGCATCCGGAGTTTTCGCCATCTGATTTTGCAACTTCCAGGCGGCATAGTTCGGGAAGCCCAGCAGTTTGGCCTGCTCGGCCCGCACTTTAGCTAACCGCGCCAGGGTTTGGCGGGTATCGTTGGCGTCATTTTTCTCTGCGCGGTTGATCGAAGCTTCGAACAACTTTTGGCGAGTATCGCGATCTTGCAGGTTTTGCAAATCAGGCTGTTGCGTGGTGTTCTGCAACACCAACAGCCATTGCTTATCCAGCTTACGTTCACTGGCCGCCTGCGCTGCTGCTGCCAACTCGCCCTCTGAAAGCCCGGCCAGCAGGGTTTTATCACCAATCGCCAACGCGCCGTTTTTGCTGGCAGCCAGTAATTTATTGGTGAACTGGGTGCTCAGCGTCGCCGCTTCCTGGTTCAATGCTTTCAGTTGGGTTTTATCCGCGTCAGAAAGATTGGCCCCGGCCAGCACATAGTTCTTGTAGGTCACCTCTACCAGCCGCAGAGACTCGGGGTCCAAGTTGAGGCTATCACGCCGATCGTAAATCGCCTTGATGCGCGCAAACAGCTTGCTGTTCAGCATGATGGCATCATCTAATGCCGCCAGCTTCGGTGAGGTTTCTTCATCCAGCTTTTGCAGCGCGTCGCTGGTGTTGGCTGAGGTCATCGCGCTAAACACGCTCATGGTGCGCGTCAGCAGTGCGCCGCTTTTTTCCAGCGCCACAAAGGTATTATCAAACGTAGGTTCTGCCGGGTTATTGGCGATCTTTTCGACTTCTGCCAGTTTCTGCTGGATACCGGCGGCGATGGCCGGGGCATAATCGCTTTCGCTGATGACATCAAAGCGAGGAGCTTGGAAGGGTAACTGACTGGTGGCAAAGAACGGGTTTTCTCCCTGCTTATCCTGCTTAACTTCTCCGGCCACTTTCGCCTCCTTAGTCTGGGTGTTCGTTTCTGCCAGCGCGGGCGTGCTTAGCGCAACGCCAATCGCCAGTACCAGGGTTGATAAACGCATCAAATTGAAACTCCTCCATGTCTTAATCTAGGGACGCTGTGTCCACTTGAATAGAAGCTGCAAATTCAGCAACATAGCCTAGCTTAGGCTCAGATGATCGTTTGAGCAAAAATAACTGAAAATTTCTAAACAGGCTCTGCGGGGGGAGAACAAAGAAAAAACGCGGCCAGAGGGCCGCGTTATCGTAAGCTGACTTATTTCGCTGTCATCAGAACTGATAAACCAAACCGACAGCAACCACGTCGTCGGTATTAATTCCGGCCGATTTAGTGAAGTCGTTTTCATCCAACAGGTTGATTTTATAATCCACATAGGTGGACATGTTTTTGTTGAGGTAATAGGTCGCACCCAGGTCAACAAACTTGACCAGGTTTTCACTACCGTAAGTATTGCCGTTGGTAGCTTGCCCCAGGTTCTTGCCGTTGGTTTGGTTATAGCCCACAAATGGGCGCAGACCGAAATCAAACAGATAATGTGCATAAGCCTCAAAGCTTTGCGCTTTATTGGCGTAGCCATAAGCCTCACTGTCTGAACTGCCGAAGCGCGCTGCATTATAGGACTGGGTAAACATAACGGCCACATAGGTATTGCTGTCGTCATATTTCAGGCCGCCTGAATAACCTTCTGCATGGTCACCACGCCCCATGATGCCGCTATATGCGCCACCGCCATTTTGCTCGCTGGTACGTTTGGAATTAAAGAAGGCACCCGCGGCACTAATGCCGTAGCCGATATCATAGTTCACCGACATACCATAACCATCACCGTTCTGACCCAGAACGTCGCGACCATTATTAGTTTCTTCCGCACTGCCGTTTTTACCCTGGTATTGCACAGCAAAATGCAGGCCATCAATCAGGCCAAAGAAGTCATTGTTACGATAGGTTGCCAGACCGTTTGAGCGTTGGAACATGAACTGGTCGGCCCCATAGGTGGAACCGTCAAATTCTGGCTGCATGTCGGTATAAGCCGCCACGTCATACAGGACACCATTGTTACGGCCATAGTCGAAGGAGCCATAATCAACGACCTTCAGCCCTGCAAAACCATAACGGGTGAAGGCATTGTTTTCGCTTTCCGGGGTGTTGACGTTGACCTGGTATTCCCACGTGCCATAGCCAGTGAGCTGATCGTTAATCTGCGTTTCACCACGCAGGCCCATACGTATGTAAGACTGGTCGCCATCAACGCTATTGTTATCAGAGAAATAGTGCAGGCCATCGACTAAACCGTACAAATCCAGTTTATTACCGTCTTTGTTGTAGATTTCAGCGGCGCCTGCGTTGCCAACCATCAGCAAAGCAGGCACCATCAGAGAGAGTACTCGAAGTTTCATCGTGATTATCCTCTATTATTATGTCGTGCTATAGCCACTGCTGTTACGAGCATGATTAGCTCGTGGGTCTATTACCGTTTTGATGGCGGTAATAATATTAATTTATACCGAGACGACTTGAATGCAAGGTCGGGTGATTATTTTTTGACCATGAGTGAGTGTCTAAGGCAGGGCCAAACTGGCGCAATAGATAAAAGAGGGTTATGTCAGGATAAAAAACATAATTGATGCAACAGGTTGGAATTTTGACAATTCATTACCCATGCACCAATTAATAAAGCTAAACGCTCACGTTGACTTTATATGAGTTTATGCTACTCACTCTATGAGTGTAATAAAACGATTTCAAAACATTGCCAATAATTTCTTTAATAAAGAGATAAAATGGAATATCTGAGTTCCGTACCTATCTCAACTACAAAACAAGCATCATAAATCTGCTGTTTGGATCAGGCTGATACTCTGCGAACGGTTCGCAATCCACAAAACCATGCTTGCGGTAAAGCTGATGACAGGCGGCAAATCCCGGTTGTGTCCCCGTTTCCAGGCTGAGCCGCGAAATACCTCGCGCGCGAGCGACTTGCAGGATGTGCAGCAAGAATTGATTCGCCACGCCACGACGTAAAAACGCCTCCGCCGTGCGCATTGATTTCAGCTCGCCATGCTTTGCATCCAACATTTTCAACGCACCAATCCCGGCTAATTGATCCCCTTCCCACGCAGACCAAAATGTCACGGCAGGGTCACGAAGTTTTTGAACGTTCAACGCATGGCTGCTCTCTGGAGGAGATTGTTCCAGCATGCCAGAAATATGATAAGCCACTAATGTTTGCACGGCATGGTGGGTAAGATCGTCAATTTTGATGGTGAACATACTCGTTTCCAAAGGTTGGTTTTAATTGTTTGCACTATTAAAGCGAGCGACCGATTATTCGTCCAATATCGATTTCTTATGGCGGAAGCAACGCCGCCAGGCTAGATGACTAACGTAAGTGTCAGGCAGATAGTTAATTCGGTAAGGCACACCGGGGCCGCATTTTTTCACTTTCCGGCGGTGGTTCAGGCCATCACTTGATTTCCGTCAACAAGACCTTATCGCCACTCTGTTGTTATTGGGAAACCGAGGCTTTAAATCATAAGGGACTTATGAACGCTATCGCTTGCAAGGCAGTACTGTTTGACCTGGACGGCACCCTGGTGGATTCAGGAGCCTGTATAGAGACATTGTGGGCTGAATGGGCCAACCGGCATCATCTGGATGTGGACTATGTCCTAGCCAATATTCACGGGCGCACCATCGAGGAAACGCTGCGGTTCGTCTCCCCTTACTTTGACAATCCACAGTGCGTTGATGAAGTCAAAACGCTCGCCATCGAGGCTCTCAGCCAGGTTGGCGCCATTACCGGTGCCGTTGAGCTGGTACGCCAGTTGCCGCCGCAATGTTGGGCAATTGTCACCTCCGGCGCCAAGAAAGTGTCGATGCAAAGCATGATCAGCGCAGGCATCCCACGGCCGCACATGATGATCACTTCGGAAGATATCGTGCACGGCAAACCCCATCCAGAACCCTATCTGATGGCGGCAGCCGGTTTTGGCCTGCCGGTGCAGAAATGCGTGATTTTTGAGGATGCGATTTCTGGCGTGAACTCCGCCCTTGCCGCCGGTGGGCAAGTCATCGTCATCGGTAACGGCGTGCCGATTTCCTCCCCGCAAATCAAGGCCACCGTGGCCGACCTGAGTAGTTTTAAAGCCGAGTTTATCGACGGCATCATCCATTTATCCTGGTAATAACCACACGCTCGCGGACACACGATGCATCTAGATGGGCACACTTGCTGTGCCCGCTAATAATCACACTATTAACTTCTTTTTAACCTCCCTACGATGCGTTATGCTCAAAAATCCGACGTGGTGATTTTTGAAACGGGATTTCTGTTATGCATGCATATTTACCGTGCTCCAGCCGGAGCCGTCCATGAGTTGGTTCTCCCGCGCTAGCGCGCTCCCCCTGCTGGTTGCCGGGGCATTCTTTATGGAGAACCTGGACGGCACGGTGATCGTTACCGCGATGCCGCAAATGGCGGCGGCCTTTGGCGTACAGCCGGTAGATATGAACATCGGGGTTTCGGCCTATATTCTTACCCTGACGGTGTTTATCCCCGCCAGCGGCTGGATCGCCAACCGCTTTGGTGCCCGCAATATTTTCACCGCCGCCATCGTTATTTTTACCCTGGCCTCGGTGCTATGCGCCCTCAGTACCACCTTGCCGCAGTTTACCGCGGCTCGTATCCTGCAAGGCTTTGGCGGTGCGCTGATGGTGCCGGTTGGCCGCCTGGTGGTGTTACGTAATACCGCCAAACCCGATCTGATCAACGCCATTGCCACTATCACCTGGCCGGGGTTAGCCGCCCCGGTCCTGGGGCCTCCGGTTGGCGGTTTCATCACCACCTACGCTTCCTGGCACTGGATTTTTATCCTCAACGTGCCGCTTGGCCTGTTGGCCCTGTTCTTCGCCTGGCGTTTGATCCCTCATGAACCCGCGCAGAAAGGCGTTCCCTTTGATGGGCTGGGTTTTGCACTCACCGGAGTCGCCTGCTTTGGGCTGATGTTTGGGCTGGATCTGATCAACAGTCCGCAACTTTCCTGGCTGGTGCCTCTGTTATGTCTGGCTGCTAGCCTGGCGCTGGGAAGCCTGGCGATACGTCATGCCAAACGCCACGCCTATCCCTTAATGGATCTCTGGGCGATGCGGATAAAAAGTTACGCTGTCACTATTAAGGGCGGCACTCTGTTTCGCATCGCCATCGGTGCCGTGCCGTTCCTGCTGCCCTTGCTGTTCCAAATCGGCTTTGGGCTGAATGCCTTCGATGCGGGGTTACTGGTACTGGCAGTGTTTGCCGGTAATCTGGTGATGAAGCCATTCACCTCACCCATCCTCTACCGGTTCCGCTTTCGTACCACGCTGGTGGTCAACGGATTACTCAATGCCGCCACCATTTTTGCCTGCGCGCTCCTAACCCCGCAGACCCCCACCTGGCTGATCCTGGCGCTGCTGTTTGTCAGTGGTTTGACACGTTCGATGCAGTTCACCGCACTGAATACGCTGGCGTTTTCCGAGGTGCCGCAACCGCGCATGAGCGGTGCCAACACGCTGTTCAATATGGCCCAGCAAATGGGTAGCGGCCTGGGGATCGCCATCGGCGCACTGGCGCTGCGGTTGGCGGAGATGCTGATGCCACAGCAACAGGGCGTGGTGCCGCTGGCCGACTTCCAACTAGCCTTTATCGTGATTGGCGTGATCGCCCTGGTGGCGGTGCTGGATAGCTTTACGCTGGGCGCAGAGGCGGGCAATGAAATCCGCCAGAGGAAAAGCACCTCTACGTCTGAAAAATCTATGGCAACCAAAGTAAGGAGTTAAACGATGCAATACCGTCAACTTGGCCGGTCCGGCCTTAAAGTTTCGGCACTAAGTTTAGGTACCATGACCTTTGGAGGACAAGGCAAATTCGCCAAAACCGGCGCGACAGACGTTAACGAGGCGCGCAATCAAATCGCCATGTGTATTGATGCGGGGATCAACCTGTTCGATACCGCCGACGTCTATTCGGCAGGCCAATCGGAGGAGATCCTCGGCCAGGCATTGGGCAGTAAACGCCACGAAGTGCTGGTAGCCAGCAAGGCCCGTTTCCCCATGGGCAGCGGCCCTAACGATGCCGGGCTGTCACGCCACCACCTAATCCGCGCTTGCGAAGCCAGCCTGAAACGCCTGAATACCGACTGTCTCGATCTCTATCAGCTACACGAGTGGGACGGCATCACCCCGGTAGAGGAAACGCTGCGGGCGCTGGAGGATCTGGTGAGCAGCGGCAAGGTGCGCTACACCGGTTTGTCCAACTTCTCCGGTTGGCACCTGATGAAACACCTGGGCAGCGCCGAACGACTGGGATTAGTGCGCCCGGTCAGCCAACAGATCCATTACAGCCTGCAGGCGCGCGAAGCGGAATATGAACTGCTGCCTGTTGCTCAGGATCAAGGGCTTGGGGTATTGGTCTGGAGCCCATTGGCCGGTGGCCTGCTCTCGGGCAAATACCGCCGTAATCAACCCACACCGGAAGGCACGCGCCATCTGGCCAACTGGGGTGAGCCGCCGGTGCGTGATCAAGATGCGCTGTTTGATATTGTCGAAGTGCTGGTGGATATCGCCCACTCCCGTGGTATCTCTGCGGCACAAATCGCGCTGGCCTGGCTGTTGGCCCGCCCAACGATAACCTCGGTGGTCATAGGAGCCCGGAACGCGGAACAGCTCAAAGATAACCTGCACGCCGCCAACCTGATCCTCAACGAAGAAGAGCTGCAGCGCTTGGAAGAAGTGAGCCGTCCGCCGCTGATTTATCCGTACTGGCACCAGGCTTCAACCGCGCCAGATCGTCTCTCTGCGGCCGACCTTTTGCTCCTCGCACCTCACCTGGTAAAAAAATAAGTCGCATCTGCCGCTAATCAACGTAATATCGATGATCCGCCCCGTTTTAACGGGAGCGGATTTTTGCCGTTTTAGGCCTGAAAAGCGAGGTAATAATAATGATGCACAGTGACCTTACTCAGTGCCGTGTGAATACCGATCGGTTGTTGATTGCCCCCTTTACCGCAGCAGACGCCGACGATGTTTACCAGGCGATCACCCCTACGCTAACGCGTTTTATGACCTTTGAACCAGAAGAGTCTCCCGAGGCATTTGCCAACGTCTGGGAAGGCTGGCTGCCGTTGATCCGTGAAGGTGAAGAAGTCATCTTTGTGGCACGGTTGCGTGACAGCAAGCAGTTCGTTGGCATGGGTGGCGTGCATAATCTGCACCAGCAAAAACCAGAACTCGGGATCTGGGTGAAAGAGAACCTGCATGGTAACGGCTACGGCCGCGAAATCGTCCATGCCATGGCAAAATGGGCCAGCGAACGCTACCACCCACCGTATTTCATTTACCCGGTCGCCGAGCAGAACACGCCAAGCCGCCGCATTGCCGAATCGCTGGGTGGCACCGTGCAAGGCCGCCGCGAAAATATCAAATACGACTGTGTGGTTTACCACGTGCCGGCCATCACCGGTTAAAATTGCAGGGTTAACGCAACCGCGTTAGAGTGGATGCAGGCTAAAAACAGTTAAGGAACAGCAGCATGATTATTTTTGTCACGGGCGCTACCTCCGGTTTTGGTGAAGCAATTGCCCGCAAATTTGTCGGTGAAGGCCATCAGGTGATTGCCACTGGCCGCCGTGTGGAGCGCCTGGAGGCGCTGCAGGCAGAATTAGGTGAGGCACTGCATATCGTGCGTTTGGATGTCCGCAACCGTGCGGCGATCCAGCAGGCCATCGAAGAGTTACCCGCAGCGCTGCGCAACGTCGACGTGCTGGTGAATAACGCCGGTCTGGCGTTAGGCCTGGAGCCTGCGCACAAGGCTAATGCAGACGATTGGGAAACCATGATCGATACCAACACCAAAGGGTTGGTCAACATGACCCGCGCGCTGCTGCCAGCCATGGTGGAACGTAACATTGGCCATGTGATCAATATCGGCTCCACCGCCGCCAACTGGCCGTATGCCGGTGGTAACGTTTACGGCGCTACCAAGGCCTTCGTTAAACAGTTCAGCCTGGGTCTGCGCGCCGATCTGCACGGCACCCGTATCCGCGTTACCGATATTGAGCCAGGCATGGTTGGTGGCACCGAGTTCTCCAACGTGCGTTTCAAAGGGGATGACGGCAAGGTAGACAAAACCTATCAAGGGGTAGATGCCCTGACACCGGATGATGTTGCCGAAGCGGTATTCTGGGTGGCAACGCTGCCTTCCCGCGTCAATATCAATACCTTGGAAATGATGCCGGTCAGCCAATCCTTTGCCGGGTTGAGCATTCATCGCGGTTAATGGTCTTACTCTGTGGCAGGGCATCAGCCCTGCCATTCAAGCAGGCGCAGCATGCGGCGCCCCTACGTAGTGCGCCAGCCGGAAACGATAATCAGCATCCCCAGCAGTGCCACCCCGGCCCCCAACCAATCCATAGTCGACAACTTCACACCATCTACCACCCGTAGCCAAAGCAGCGCCGTTGCCACATAGACGCCGCCATAGGCAGCATAGACTCGCCCACTGGCCGCCGGATGCAGCGTCAACAACCAGACAAACAGCATCAGGCTGAGGGCCGCAGGCAGCAACAGCCAGGCGCTGGCGTTTTTCTTTAGCCACAGATAAGGCAAGAAACAGCCAATGATTTCGGCCAGCGCGGTGGCAAAAAACAATAAAGTGGTTTTTAACATTACCGCTATTCTCTCAGTAAATTAAACGAACAAAGCGATGCGCTGGTGCAATATAACAGCACGGTGATATATTTAACCCATGCTACAGCCAGTGTTGCTGGTGGATGCAACACTCACTTATAAGGATGAAACGATGAAATTACTTTCCCTTCCGCGCCTGATGTTACCGGTTGCCATGTTATTGCTGGCCGGTGCCTGGCAAGCTCCTGCCTTCGCTGCCTCTTGCACCCAGGGCAGCACCTGCGTCACGGTTGACGGCAGCGGCGGCGCAGCCATGAGCAACGAACAGGCTCGCCAAAGCAAAGAGCAGTGGAACGAAACCAAATCGCTGCGCAGTAAGGTCAATACCCGTGTCGAGAAGGAGTTTGACAAGGTTGACCGTGCTATTGATGACGAAGATCGTTGTGATAACAGCTACAACGTCAATGCCTATTGGGAATCGTCAACCCGTAAGTGTCTGGATCGCACCACTGGCCGTCCAGTCACGCAGTAATAGCGAGTAAGGGTAAACTATTCAACCTGATGCTGCTATCCTGACAAAGAACATTCGTCTCGAATAAGGATCCAATGATGAAAAAAGCGCTTGTAGTAGGTGTACTGCTGTTAGCCACCGCGCCGCTGGCCGCTTTTGCCTCATGTGAGAGCATAAAGGCGGATATTGCCCAGAAAATTGTCAATAACGGCGTACCGGAATCCGGCTTCAAGCTGGAGATCGTACCTAACGATCAGGCGAACCTTGCCGGTGGACAGGTGGTCGGCCATTGTGGTCAAGACACGCAGAAAATCGTCTATACCCGCCTGATTAACGGCGACGACAGCGGCGACGCGGCGCAAACTGGCACCAGCCAGGATACCCAAGCCCCGCAGTAACCGACTCCAGGGCGCAGTTCGTTACTGCGCCCCTCTTCTTTAAGCCTGTTTAACCTCTTCACCTTCGCCCTGTGGCCGATGACGCGCCGGGATCAGCATAGCCGCACCCAAGGCAAACAGCGATATCAACGCCGAGACCAGAAATACCCAATGCATTGAGGCGGCGACATGCCCAATAAGATCCGCCAGCTCCTCTGGCCGCATGGTGTTGCGAACCTCTGGCTCCATCAACTGCTGCACCGGATCAACCGTTTCTGGCAGTCGCAAATGCAGGTTGATATTCAACGTGGCCCCCAGAATGGCGGTGCCGATGGCCGAGCCGACCATCCTGGTGAATACCGTGCAGGCGGTTGCGATACCGCGAATACTGTAATGTGCCGCATTCTGTACCGAGACCAGGAAGGTGGTATTGCACAACCCCATACCGACCCCGATGATAAACGCCGCAACCCGCCCCCACAGTAACCCACCCGAAGGCTGTAACAGCAGCAGGATAAAGCCACCGGCCGCCAACAGCAGCGCGCCAAGCAGTGCTGTGGTGCGATAAGAAGTCAGCAACATCAAACGCCCGCTCAGCATACTGGCCAGCGGCCAGCCAATCGACATCAAGGCCAATGTGGTTCCGGCTTCCAGCGGAGTTCCGCCCTTCACGCCTTGAATAAAGGTTGGCAAGAAGGCGCTGATGCCCATCATGGCAGCACCGATCACCACGCCGCCAATATTGCCAGCCACAATTACGCGATTTTGCCACAGGGCCAGTGGGAATAACGGTTCAGGAGCACGGCGCTCCTGACGAATTAACAGGTTAAGCGCCACTAACGCCAACGCCAGCAACGGTATGACCCACCATCCCAGCATTTCCGCCTGCAAGAGTGAAAGCAGCAATGCAGCGACAAAGATCGTCAGCCAAGCCGTTCCCGCCAGATCCAGCGCATGTTTGCGCCCCTGTTTGAGGTCTGGCAAGTAGCGCCCCAGGAAATACATCGCCAGCAGGCCAATGGGCAGGTTGACCCAGAATACCAAAGCCCAAGACGTGTGCTGTACGATAAACGCGCCTAGTAGCGGGCCAAGAATGGCCGAAACACCCCAGACGCTAGAGAGATACCCCATCACTTTTGGCCGTTCGGTGGCGCTGTAAATATCACCGATCACGGTGGTAGCGATCGGCATGATCGCCCCGGCGCCCAGCCCTTGCAGCAGGCGGAAGGCAATCAGCCAATACATATTCGATGAGAAACCGCACAGGACCGACCCCAACAGGAACAGCGTGGCGCCAAAGAAAAAGATCGGTTTCCGGCCGTATAAATCCGCCAAACGCCCGTAGATCGGGATGGTAATGGCCTGTGCCAGCAAATAGACCGAAAACACCCAGCCCAGCAACGAAAAACCACCCAGATCGCCAATAATCGTCGGCATCGCGGTGGCGACAATGGTCGCTTCAATGGCAGACATGAACATTGCCAGCATGCAGGCAATCAGGATCAACGGCCGATGGGCTACTTGGGCAGTGCTCGAAGAAGTGTTAGTGGTCATCAGTTTAAAATGTGTCCCTATGTCTTTTATTTTCCCCGGATTATAACAGCCAAGGCATATTCTGTAGTTTGTCTGGGGATGTTGTGCACCAAAATCCCGCGACAACGCACCAATCGAACAAATTGTGACGGCGTCACCTATAAATGGTCACCTAATTGAATAATAAGGTATTTCTTAGAAATGACCTGAGAGCCACGCCACGCCTGCCTCATCGTTAAAACCTATCCGAACGATAGCGTACACCAATGATGGTGATTGATTTTAATCAAGTTGCCAACTGCCCCAGCCCGTGACAATCCGATTGCCCCTTTTATTACCTCTTTATATGTAGGGTTTTTTGGCAGTCAACTCATTGGAGCGAGAACATGATTAAAAAAATTATTCTGGGATGTGCCGTTACCGCCGTCGTCGGCTATTTGGGGACCGTCGGCTATGTCTACCATTACGATCAACAGCGTAACCCCGTCGTTGCCAGCAATCAAATCGATACCCTGTTAACCCGCAATGGTTGCGACTATTGCCACTCCAACTCGGCTCAGCTTCCCTTCTATGCCGAGTTGCCGATCGCCAAACAAATTATGGCGCAGGATATCCTCAGTGGAAATCAGCATTTTAACCTCGATGCTACCCGCACTGCTCTGCAACAAAAAACCGCGGTACCTGAAGTCGATCTGGCCAAGCTGGAAGCCGTGCTGCAAAACCAGGAGATGCCACCGCCACTGTATAAGATGGTCCACTGGGCCGGAAACGTCAGCGACGGCGATCGTAATGAACTACTGAGCTGGGTCCGTCAACAACGCGAACAGTTCTACACTTTGCCAGATACGCCAGCCGAACTACGTGGTGCCGCCTTACAGCCGGTGCCATCCTCGCTACCTACCGATCCTCAAAAAGTGGCGCTGGGCTTCCGGTTGTTCCACGATCCGCGCCTATCGAAAGATAACAGCATCTCATGTGCCCACTGCCATAAGCTGGGCGAAGGTGGCGTGGACGGTCGCGTCTCATCGTTGGGGGTTGGCGATCAGGTTGGGCCAATCAACGCACCGACGGTGTTTAATGCGGCCTTCAATATGGCGCAGTTCTGGGATGGTCGAGCGGCAGATTTACAGGCCCAGGCTGGTGGCCCGCCGATGAACCCGATCGAGATGGCCTCCGAATCCTGGGATGAAATCATCGCTAAACTGGATCAGGACGCCTTGCTGAAGGCCGATTTCCGGCGCGTCTATGCTAACGGCTTCACCGGCGATAACATTACCGACGCCATTGCCGAGTTCGAAAAGACGCTGATCACGCCAGATAGCCCGTTTGACCGTTACCTGAAAGGCGATAGCGACGCCCTGACGGCGCAGCAAAAACACGGCTATCAACTGTTCCAGCAAAACAAATGTGGCACCTGCCATACCGGGGTCAACCTTGGGGGCCAGTCCTATGAGGTCATGGGGCTGAAAGCAGATTACTTTACCGCTCGCGGTAACCCCACCGAAGCCGACCTTGGACGTTACAATGTCACTAAAAATGATAGCGATCGTCATCGCTTCAAAACCCCGACGTTACGAAACATCGCCCAAACCGCCCCTTACTTCCACGACGGCAGCGTGACTTCGCTGCATCAGGCGGTCAAGGATATGCTGACCTATCAGGTCGGCGTTACCCTACCAGAAAGCGATATCAAGGATCTGGTCGCGCTGCTGGAAGGCATGAGCGGTAAATATCAGCCTGCCACGCCCCCGGGCGGTTGATACGGTAGCCACAACGCCAGGGTTCTGATAAAGATTCTCTGGTTTTCAGGTGGGTTGACAAGCACAATGCCCACCTGAACCTCTTATTCTTCATCATCTGCCGACACATGAATCAATTGGTCCCTCTGCATCACTATCGCGCCCTGCTGCGCCATCTGTTTATTGCCGTCCTGCTCGGCATTTGTGCTGCGCTGGCCGTGTGGTTATTTCACCGTGCCATGTTCGGGCTTGAATGGTTGTTGCTGGATCACGATGAAGGCAGTTTGGTGGCCGCTGCCGCTGCACTGCCCGGATGGCGGAGAGCGTTGACGCCAGCATTGGGTGGATTGGCCGCTGGCTTTTTGTTGTGGATCTACCAGCGTTATCAGCATCAAAAACCCATCGCTCCAACGGATTATATGGAAGCGATTGAAGCCGGTGACGGACGATTGGCCGTTAACGCCAGCCTGATAAAATGCCTGGCCTCGCTGTTGGTGGTTTCCAGCGGTAGCACCATTGGCCGCGAGGGGGCGATGATCCTGCTGGGGGCGTTGGTGGGTTCAGTATTTGCCCAGCGCTTTACCCCGGCGAAAGAATGGAAATTGTGGGTGGCTTGCGCTGCCGCAGCCGGGATGGCTAGCGCCTACCATGCCCCGTTGGCGGGTAGCCTGTTTATCGCGGAAATCCTGTTTGGTTCGCTGATGCTGGCCTCGCTTGGCCCAGTAGTGATCGCCGCCGTAAGCGCGCTGCTGATGACCAATCTGCTGAACGGTGGCCAGGCTCCGCTCTACATCGTGGAGCCTCTTGCTGCTCCCTGGCCGGTGCAGTATCTGTTAATGGCTTTGGTGGGCATACTGGCAGGAGTTTGTGGCCCGCTGTTTCTGTGGGCAATGGCGGCCAGCGGCCGGGCATTTCGCTCGCTCAACCTCATACCGCCATTACAGCTGGCGCTTGGCGGGCTGATCGTCGGGTTGCTTTCCTTGTTATATCCCGAAGTCTGGGGAAATGGCTATAGCGTGGTGCAGTCTCTACTCTCGGCACCACCGGGGATGCTACTGGTCAGTGCGATCCTGATTTGCAAACTGTTAGCCCTGTTGGCCAGTAGTGGATCAGGCGCACCTGGTGGCGTGTTCACGCCGACGTTATTCGTGGGGGCCGCATTGGGCTCGGTAGTGGGCCAGATGTTTGGTCTGTGGCCAGAGCTGGGTACTGCAGTGCCCATTCTGCTGGCACTGACCGGTATGGCGACATTGCTGGCTGCCACCACTCATGCGCCCATTATGGCGGCATTAATGGTGTTTGAGATGACCGGGGAATATACCCTGCTGCCAGGCATTCTGTTGGCTTGCGTTATCGCCACTACCATTGCTCGCGGGCTACGCCCACAGTCGGTTTATCACAATGCGTAACGATCAACCAGCTGCGAAACGTCCAGATACTGTGCCAGCTCACGTTGTTCCGCACGCGGCAGATATGGGATCTCACCCAGCAATGGAGCTGGAATACGCTGCTGCATCGCATCGATAGTTTCTGCATAGTGGGCTAAACCGGGGTTGATTCGATTAGCCACCCAGCCCAGCAATGGTAAGCCATCGTTAATAATTGCCTGTGCGGTCAATAGCGCATGGCTGACACAGCCCAGTTTGATCCCGACCACCAGGATAACCGGCAGCTGTTCCTGTACCACCCACTCGGCATAAGGACGAAGATCGTTCATCAATACCCGCCAGCCGCCGCTGCCCTCTACCACTACCGTGTCGGCCTTGGCGGCGAGATGATGCAAACCACGGCTCATCAGTCCGTAATCAATATCCTGAGTTGCATGGGCATGAAACACCTCATCCAGACAGGTGATCGGATTGATTTCGTCATAGGACAGCGGCAGTGAGGAAGAGGCCTGTAAAACTAAAGCGTCTCGATTGCGGATACCTTCACTGGTTTCCTGGCAGCGCGCCGCAATGGGCTTATAACCCGCCACTGAGCGACCTTGCGCGGCGAAAGCCTGCAATAAACCGCGGGAAACCACTGTCTTACCTACGTCGGTATCCGTGCCTGTAACAAATAAACGCTTTAACATGAATAGATTGCCTTGAAATGCCTCGTTAACCTAAAAAAATCGCCGTAAATCACGACGAGAGTCGTCCTACGGGAAAAGTCTAGGGGATGCAACTCAACGGGGGCTTGAGGTAGCTCAATCTTTTGGCGGTAAATAATAAGAAACACTGATAAGGGGTATCAAGGTCAATGGAACGAAAGCGTACCCAGTTTTTTGTGTCGCCAAATACCTCGTATCGGCATGACCCAGGGATCTAACTACCGTTGTTTTAATGGTCGTTGAACCTGACCCCTATTTTCTTTTTGTCCACCATAGCGGGAAGGTTTTCTGGATGAATAACTTTCCCGATGGGGGTATAGCGGTAGGAAGACTCAAATGATGCATAGAACAACACCAACGTTTGCGTACCGTACAACATGAGATCGCCTGCATGAATGGTCCCTGGCCGTACAGGGTTTGAAGGCAACTTATGAGGAAGGTCGGCAAATATCTCATTACCATTCAACTCTTCCATGCCAAGTTGCAATGGTAAAGTATTAACAAATGCTTTAGCCGCTGGATTGTCGTGAAGTTTGACCTCAAATTGTTGGTCATCAATGTTCATTTTAACCGTCATCGGGCTCTCCTTTAGGGACGGGTTAATGTTCATGTCGGCATGACCAGCAAAAGTACAAGCCAGCAGCAGACCCGGCATTAAAGTGCTCTGATATTTCATACGATAACCCAGAAAAGAGTAGCCACACCCGTCAGGGTGCGGCTTTAGACATTATTTGAGGTTAGCGTTAAAGAACGACGTCAGCTTGGCAAAAGGGATCATGTCGCTACGGTCATACAGATCGACATGGCCTGCCCCTGGCACGATGTACAACTCCTTTGGCTGTCCGGCAAGTTTGTAAGCATCTTCACTAAATTCTTTCGAATGCGCCCGATCGCCGGTGATGAACAGCATCGCGCGTGGCGAGATCGTTTCAATATCGTTGAACGGATAGAAGTTCATGAACTTCCCAATGCTGCTCAACATCGGTTTAGTTGTCAGCTCTTCTTTCCCACCCTGTGGCGTAAAACTACCTCGCGGCGTGCGATAGAAATCGAAGAATTCTCGTTGAATTGCAGGCGTTGAATCATCAAGCTGGTTAACGGTGCCTGGGATATAAGCAATGTCTCCGCCATTAAACTCAACAGCTCGTTGTTCTATTGCAGATTTAATGAATGCTTTACGCTGTTCAGGCGTAACGGAATGATGAAGACCTTGGCGGAAAGCCGCCCCCATGTCATACATACTAACCGTGGCCACGGCCTTCATTCTCGGGTCAATTTTGGCAGCACTGATAACGAAACTCCCGCTACCGCAAATACCCAGCACGCCAATTTTCTCCGGATTAACGTAAGGTTGAGTATTCAGGTAATCGACTGCGGCACTGAAATCATCCGCATAAATTTCCGGAGAAATAAGATGGCCGGGTTTTCCTTCACTCTCTCCCCAGAAGGAAAGATCAATTGCCAACGTCACAAACCCTTGCTCGGCCAGTTTCTGGGCATACAGATTTGAGCTTTGTTCTTTTACCGCCCCCATCGGATGGCCAATGACAATCGCCGGGTTTTGCACATTCTGATCCATCCCTTTAGGTATAAACAGATTGCCGACTACATTCATCTGATACTGGTTTTTAAAGGTCACCTTTTGCTGGGTGACCTTATCGCTTTTGTAAAAATTATCGGCTCCGTTAGACATATCGGCGCCAACTGCCGCAAATGAACTGATTAACAGCCCTAACAGCATGGTAAATTTTCTCATCAGAGAATTCCTCATTGGGTTTGGTGGATATCTTTACGTGACGTCAATAACGCCAGGGCGGCTGCTATCACTAACAAAATGCCGCTGATGGTGAAGGTGCTTTGATAACCGCTATGGTCAAATGCTAACCCGCCGATTGTGGAGCCCAATGCGATGGACAGTTGTACTATGGCAACCATCAGGCCACCGCCAGCCTCCGCATCCTCCGGCAATGTTCTGGCGATCCACGTCCACCAACCGGTGGGTGCAGCTGTGGCGATTAAGCCCCATAAACCAAGCAGTGTTGCAACGATCCAGATACTGTGACCAAAAGCGATCAGTGCTCCGGCAATAGCAACCATAAGCAAAGGGATGGCAATGAGTGTGGGGTAGAAACCTGATGCCAGAAATGCGCTAATCACCAGGGTTCCCATAAAGCCAGCAACTCCGATTGTCAGTAAAATAAGCGACAACGTGGTGATATCTACCTGCGTTACCCTCTCAAGGAACGGACGTAGATAAGTAAACAAAGCAAATTGGCCCATAAAGAACAATCCGCAGGCCGCAAGCCCCATGGCCACAAGCGGGTTAGCCAAAAGACGAAAAACACCGGTACGCTTATCGCTTTTATCAGCCGTCATTGCAGGCAGGCTGAACCACTGCCAGATAAAAACAATCACTCCAACCGGAACAAGGCAAAAGAATGCGCCTCGCCAACCGATGACCGAGCCCAGATAACTACCCAGTGGTGCGGCTATAACGGTTGCCAACGCGTTACCCCCGTTAAAAATGGCCAGCGCACTTGGAACCTGGTGTTGCGGAACCAGGCGAAGAGCAGTAGCGGCTGATAAGGACCAGAACCCACCAATAGCAATACCAATCAGGGCACGGCCAACCATGTAAATCAGATAACTGGGCGCTAGCGCGATAATGGCCCCGGAAAACGCCATCAACGCGGTCATGCTCAACAGTAATGTCTTGCGATTGAGACCTCCGGCCAGTGTAGAAATGGAGAGACTCGTCAGTACCGCAAACACGCCGGAAATAGCGATCCCCTGCCCAACCAGCCCTTCACTGACGCCTAGATCTCCCGATATGGGCGTCAGCAGGCTGACAGGCATAAATTCCGAAGCAATGAGCGCAAAGACGCACAACGTCATGGCGAAAACTCCGCTCCAGTACGCGCATTCTTTGTGAAGTGATAGATCGTTCGACAATATGGGCATAAATTGCTGCTCCCGAATAATCCCCGGCAGTTTTCAGGTAAACCGCGGCCGAACGCTATTCGCAGGAATAACGTCAGGAAAGTAAAAATGAAAAGAGCAACAGCGTTTATCTGCCATCACTTAATAATCTGTTGCTGGAAATTTTACACTCAGGGCGCATCATTACTAGCTAATGAATGCTTAATAGGTTTATAACTGTAGCTTATTAATGAGACGGGCCATACCTGATGAAACGCAACCTGAACGACCTGCTCTATTTTGTCACGGTCGCACGTGAAAGCAGCTTTACCCGTGCCGCAGCTCAGTTGGGCGTAACGCAGCCTGCACTCAGCCAGGCGATTTCCGCACTTGAAGATCGTATGCAAATTCGTCTGCTGACGCGTACCACCCGTAGCGTATCGCCAACTTCCGCCGGAGAGCGTTTGCTACTGGCTATAGGTAATCGCATCGATGAGATTGAAGCTGAACTGGATATGCTGACCGAGCTGCGCGATAAGCCTGCAGGTACAGTCCGCATCACCTGCGGGCCAAATGTTTTACACAGTACCCTGCTGCCAAAGCTGACCCCGCTGTTGCATGAGTACCCGGATATTAATATCGAGTTCGACGCGAATCATGGTTTTCGCGATATCGTGGCAGATCGTTTTGATGCGGGCGTTCGACTGGGTGACACCATTGATAAAGACATGATAGCGGTACCCATCGGGCCCAAATTACGTATGGCCGCAGTGGCATCTCCGGGTTATTTTTCACGTTATCCTGTACCCAACACCCCCCATGAGTTGACGCAACACAGGTGCATAAATCAACGTATGGTCAGGTCTGGGGGCTTGTATATCTGGGATTTTGATCAGGATGAGGGGGATCTTAATGTTCGCGTCAGCGGACAGCTCATTTTCAATACCTCTGAACATATTGTTGCTGCGGCGCTTGCAGGACACGGGATTGCTTTTTTGCCAGAGGAAGAATTTGGAACACATATTAAAGAAGGTAATCTGGTGCGCGTGCTGGAGCAATGGTGCAAGCCCTTCCCCGGCTACTACCTGTATTATCCCAGTCGCAAACAGCCTTCTCCAGCCTTCTCGTTGGTCCTTGAAGCTCTTAGGATCGGCCAAAAACGCAAACCCACCAAGGAGACGCTGGAAGTGTAGCTTTTGGATCCAATCCCGGATAGTTAACGCCACAGCGTGAAAGAAGACAGCTAAATCAACCTTGTAGCAATTTCACCAACAAAGAACCGTTATACATGGCTTCTTTCACCAGTGCGGCTCCCGGCATGGTGCCTTGGTTGAAGAACTGGGTGGATTCAACCTGAACGTGCTCGCTGTAAGCAGGCAAGGATTGCTGACGAATGCAGGAAGCAATCGCCGGATGCAGGATTTCTGCGGCACGGTTCAACGGTGAACCTACCAGGATTTTTTCCGGGTTGAACAGGTTGACCATGATCGCCACGATGCGCCCGACGCTGTGCCCGACGCCAAGAATAATATCTTTGGCTAACTGATCGCCAGCCATTGCCGCATCGCACAGCGATTCCACGGTCAAAGGCGCGCCATGTAGCATGGAGGACATCGAACCTCCCAGACGTTGCTGGGCAATTTCCAACATGTTTTCAATGCTGGCGACCGTTTCCAGGCAACCATGGTTGCCGCAATAGCAGCGTTTACCATATGGATCGACCTGTGTGTGACCAATCTCCACCACGCTGCTGCTGCCCGCATGCAGTACGCGTCCGTTGGTGATCACCCCTGCGCCGACGTTATGATCGATGACGACCTGAATGACGTTATGGCTGCCACGGGATGCGCCATACAGCGCTTCTGCCATCGTCCAGGCACAGATATCATGCTGAACATAAACCGGTAGGCCCGTCAGTGTCTCTAGCGCTGGTCCCAACGCCATTTCGTTGACGTCATAAAACGGCATGCGGTGAACAATACCCGCTGCGGTATCAATCATGCCGGGCAGCGTAATGGCGATGGCGGTTAAACGTTCCAGTTTGCTTTGGTGGCGGATAAAGAACTGCTCTACTTCACTAACGATGCGCTGTAATAACGGCTCGGGATGTTCGGCTTTTAACGGCAGCAGTTCTTCCACCACCATCTTGCTACTGAGATCGCGCAGCGCCAGGGTAATGGTGCCTCGGCTGATGCGTGCAGAGAGGTAATGCCAGGCTTCGGTGTCCAGCACCAGGCCAACTGCCGGTCGGCCACGGCTGCCCACTTCCTGATATTCGGTTTCTTTAACCAGATGCGCTTCGAGCAGTTCACGCACTATCTTGGTGATACTGGCAGGCGCCAGCTGTGCCCGCTTGGATAATTCGATGCGCGAAATCGGTCCCAGCCGATCTATCAGCCGGTAAACTGCCCCTGCATTGGTTTGCTTGATCTGATCAATATGCCCAGGCTGCCCATCCGAAATCACACACCCGCTCCTGCTATTTTTCGCGCTTCTAAATAAAGATTAGGGGCTATGGTGGGGCTTTTGGAATACAGCGTCAACTATTTGATTCGTTATGTGATTAACAGCACAAATTCACCGAGCTTTCCGCTAAAAACGCCTCTTATTTACACAGCTTTGGGCTCGAGCATCAGCGCCATTAACGCCTTGGCCGCTGCCGATAACGGCCTGCTGCGATGATGTACCAACCAGACCTCGGTCATCGCCTCCGGCTCGGCTAAAGGGAGATAGGTCACCCCATCGATCTTCACTCGGCCAAAGGACATCGGCAAAATGGAAATCCCTAACCCAGCCGCGACCAGACCTATGATGGTCATCGCTTCCCCCACTTCTTGCGTGATGTAAGGCGCGATCCCGGCATTGGCCAGCAATGCCAGAATTTCGTCGTACAGCGCGGTGCCCACTTCACGGGAAAAGAACACAAAGGGTTCCTGGGCCAAATCGCTGAAACGCAGCGTGCCTGGTGCCTTTAGGGTTAGCGGATGGCCATTCGGCACCACGGCAAGTAAGGGCTCGCGTAATAGCAACTGATGCTGCAGCGCGTCCGGCAAGCGGGTATTGCGCATCACCCCAAGATCAAGGTCACCGTTGAGCAGCGGCTCAAGCTGTTGCTTGGTGTTCACCTCGCGCATTTTGATATGCACATCCGGTGATAACTGGCGAAAAGCTCGCAAACTACGGGAAACTACGCTGATAAACGGAGCCGAAGAGGTAAAGCCAATCGTTAGTTCACCCAGTTCGCCACGCTCCAGGCGCGCCGCCTTCTCTGCTGCCCGGTTGACCTGGGCAAGCACCTGATAGGCTTCTTTCAAGAACATCTCACCCGCCTGGGTCAGGCTGACGTTACGGTTATTGCGCGCAAGCAAACGCGCACCCACCATATCCTCGAGTGCCTGGATTTGTTGGCTAAGGGGCGGCTGGGAAATCCGTAGCCGTTCTGCAGCCCGGCCAAAATGCAACTCTTCGGCGACGGCGACAAAGTAACGCAAATGTCTGAGCTCGATATTCATACTTTAAACATCTTAATTAGGATGATTAATATATTAGACAAAAAACTGGCCGCTCCCTATGATTTTGTGATTCAAGACGTATTTTTCATCTCCCGAACCCGGTAAGGAACCACTGTGACAACCGCTTCGCGTTCTGCGGCCAGTATGCCAAAAACGCTGCCAGCCCCTGACAGTGCCCCAACAACCAAACGCACCACGCTGAATAAACTCCCCTACATCGAACGCGGTACACCGCAGTTTATGCGTGTGACCTTGGCGCTGTTCTCTGCCGGGCTGGCTACCTTTGCGCTGCTGTACTGTGTGCAACCGATCTTGCCGGTGCTTTCGCAAGATTTTGGCATCTCCCCAGCGGAGAGCAGCCTTTCCCTTTCCTTCTCCACTGGGATGTTGGCCATCGGCCTGATGTTTACCGGCCCGCTGTCAGATGCTATCGGCCGTAAGTCGGTGATGGTGGTGGCCCTGCTGTTGGCGGCGATCTGTACGCTGATTTGTGCCTTCATCACCAGTTGGCACGGCATCTTGGTGATGCGAGCGCTGATTGGGCTTTCGCTGAGCGGGGTTGCGGCAGTCGGTATGACCTATCTGAGCGAAGAGATCCACCCGAGCTTCGTGGCCTTTTCTATGGGCCTTTATATCAGCGGCAACTCGATCGGTGGGATGAGTGGGCGCCTGGTGACCGGGGTGCTCACCGATTTCTTCTCCTGGCGGATCTCACTGGCGGTGATTGGGGTGTTCGCCCTGGCGGCGGCCTGTATGTTCTGGCGCATTCTGCCCGCGTCCAAGCACTTCCGCGCCAGTTCATTGCGGCCCAGAACGTTGCTGATTAACTTTAAGCTGCATTGGCACGATAAGGGGCTGCCGCTGCTGTTTGCCGAAGGTTTTCTGCTGATGGGCAGCTTTGTGACAATGTTCAACTACATTGGCTACCGCCTGCTGAGCGATCCTTATCATCTTAGCCAGGCAATTGTAGGCCTGTTGTCGGTGGTGTATCTCACCGGTTCTTACAGTTCCCCCAAAGCGGGTGCCCTGACCTCAAAATATGGCCGCGGCCCGGTGCTGCTGGCGTCCATTATCATTATGCTGATCGGGATACTGATCACCGCCCTGGCCCCTGTCACTGTGATCTTTATTGGCATGATGCTGTTCACCGCCGGTTTCTTTGCCGCCCATTCGGTTGCCAGCAGTTGGATTGGCCGCCGCGCACGCCGGGCCAAAGGCCAGGCTTCTTCGCTCTATCTGTTTTGTTATTACGTGGGTTCCAGCGTTGCCGGAACGCTGGGTGGCGTGTTCTGGCATAACTTTGGCTGGAGCGGCGTAGTTGCGTTTATCAGCGTGATGCTGTTGCTGGCCCTGCTGGTTGGCCACTACCTGAAGAAATTGCCGGAAGCCGCGCGTATTTAATATCCTGCTCAGGGAAAACCAAGGGGCGCACATGCAGCGCCCCTTCTGCACTTATTATGACTGAGGAAAGCTACTGTCATGATTTTGCTTAATGGGTTTTACCCGTGCTTTTTCCAACATTCATTTTATGGGGCTGTCGCCAGGCGCCGGGCAGCCTCAACGACAGAAGCTCTCCGTCTGGCATGCTCTTCAGCGCTGTCTGGCCCCGTTAACATACGCGCGACCTGTGGTACTGCAGACCACCATCCGGCCAGAGCCAATATCAGAAAAGCCAAGTGATCGGCGTCAAGGGCCCGGGTAACAACTCCCTGGTGCTGCCCATCGGTCACGGCCTGAACCTTATAACCATAATATTCACGTCGCAGTTCTTCGTCCGGCACCTCTCCGTCGTAAGCTAGTCCTTCCCAGCGCATAAGCCTGCTAAGCTCAGGGTTTTCGAGGTGATAGTCATAAGCACGCCCCGCGTAATCTCCAATATCTTCAACAGCAAAGGATTGTACAGGCACAGCCAGTGCCACCTTGGCTAGTTCATTGCGTAACACGGCTGCGAATAACGCTGGCTTGTCGCCAAAGTAATTGTAAACACGTTCTTTATTGACTCCTGCCTGCCTGGCGATCCGTTCGTGGGTAGTGCCATTCGGGCCAAACTGGGCAAATTCAACCATCGCTGCTTGCAGAATTTTACGTTTCGTCCCTTCAGTATCCCAGGCCATTTTTTACTCTCTTAACTATCGGTTGTGGTTGTCGCGTAATCATACTATAGTAATTTCCAACTAAAACGTTGGAGTTGTAGTTTTACCTGTTAACTGGAGTATGAAATATGAAGAACACCATTCTTATCTGTGGATATGGCCCGGGCATCTCTCACGCGGTTGCCCGCCGTTTTGGCAAGGCTGGTCATCCTGTTGCCCTGATTGCACGCAATGTTCAACGTCTTGCTAAAGCGGAAGCAGAGCTGACGGCCGAAGGTATCAAGGTTAAGGCTTTCTCGGCCGATTTGAGCGACGTTAAGGCGATACAGTATGTCGTCAAGAATGTACGTGAGATACTTGGGCCCATAGGTATCCTGCACTGGAACGTCTTTCTCGATATCGAAGGCGATCTGCTCTCCACCTCTCCTACGGAGCTGAGCAAGAGTTTCGATCTCCGGGTTGCTGGTTATATCGCTGCCGTACAGGAGAGCCAGGAAGACCTCGCAGTATCGAAAGGGACTGTACTGGTGACCAGCGGCGTCATGGCACTGGATCACCCGCAAATCAATGCATTCGCCGTCAATTATGCTGCGCTGGCCATCAGTGTTGCAGCGCAACGTAAAGCCACCCATATCCTGGCGCATACCCTCGCACCACGTGACATTCATGTCGGTGAGGTGGTCGTCAATGGTTTCGTTGAGGGAACGCCAGGCGGGATTGGAAAAAGTGATACCGTCGCACCGGCAGATATCGCTGAACAATTCTGGGAATTACACACAGCACGTCAGTTGCACTCCGTTATGGTTGGAGGAGCCGTTCCGGTCTCGGAAACAGGATTCTATGGCTGATTACAACAACACTATAGATCTGGCGGCTGACCCCGCCAGCAAACATACCCACCAAAACCCAGCTCATAGCGCAAGTGGACGTGAAGTTACGTTACTGGTCGTGGTGGCGTTGTTGGTGCTGACCCAGCTTTATCTGGCAATCCCTTTACTCGCACCTGTCGCTCAATCGTTCGGTTCGGCAACACCAGGCTCAGTCACGTTCGCGCTAGCCAGTTGTTTCAGCCTAGCCTATGCTGGAGGATTCCTGATCTGGGGGCCGTTATCCGATCAGTATGGTCGTCGGCTAATCATGCTGGTCGGGCTGAGTGCACTGTCGGTTGCCACACTCGCCTGCGTTTTTGCGCCTTCCTTGCCCTGGTTGGCGGGGCTACGGATGTTGCAGGGGCTCGCTGCATCCAGTTTCGCCCCTGTGGCACTGGCCTATCTTGCCGAAGCGGTATTGCCACGCCATCGGGCAATTGCCATCGGGGCCATGTCTACGTCTTTTCTCGTGGCGGGTATCCTAGGGCAAGTGTTCGCTGCCTGGGTGGCGCTACAATGGGGTTGGATCTGGGTATTTATAGCCACGGGAACTGGCCTGATGGCCGTGCTCCCATTCATTGTGCTACTGATCCAGGAACCCGTCCGCACCGCCGTTGATGGCCACCTGGGCCATCGTTTCATCGCACTAGGCAAGATTGCCATGCGGCCCGCCATTGTGCTGCTTTCATGCGCGCATATCACACTTCTCCTGTCTTTTGTTGCGATGTATACACTGTTGGGGCCACATTTGGCAGGGTTGAACCTGGATCCTGACCTGGTCATTGCACTTCGCCTGTCTGGATTGCCAGGTATGTTCATGGCCTTGCTGGTTGGACCGCTTGCAAACAGATTCGGGATGCCGGGAGTCGCAAGTGTGGGTTACCTGGTTGCAGCTGTCGGCCTCACCCTGGAGGCGATTTTGTCGCAGACGATAATAGGTATTGGCATCGGGAGCCTGCTCTTCGTTACCGGTGTCGCTTTGGCTGTCCCGGCAATGATTAGCCGATTTGGCGATCTGGCCGCACCTGACCGCGCAGCTGGCATGGCACTGAATGGCTTTGTCTTGTTCATCGGCGCCAGTATTGGCCCGCTTATCGCGTCATGGGTACCCGGCTTCGTCCCGCTCCTTGCGGGGCTCACGGTGGCGCTTTTACTGGCCAGTATCTGCGTGATGAAAAGCGCATCACTTACCTCATCCCCGAGGAAATCATGAACGCTAAACGTTCTTCGCTCACTTCAGTCCTCGCGGTCTGGTGGAACCTCTACCGCTTTGTCCTGGTGTTCCACATCGGTATTGGGCTTACTGCTGGTTTTTCCTCGTTCGCCTTGCAGGCAGCTACTGGCGCAGTTGATCATGACACAGCCAGCATCCCTGATACTCATCACCTCACCAGTCAGCGTTCAGTGACTCTGGATAGTAAGCCCGTCGTGCTTAGCCGCTACGAGAGGCGTGACGGACGGAATGCCTTCCTGGAGGGGGAACACTTTAGTACTGTGTTCGCCTCCGATGGAACACTCAAAGGTTTTGCTAACATCTCGCTAGAGCTGGCAGGAAAACCTTTACCATCCCGAGAACGCTCTGAGCAGATTGCAACAGAATTCCTGCGCAGGGCTGCGCCCGATTTGCTGGTCAACATGAAGGTGGCCTCTGTCGCTCCCCACAGTGAACCGGTGCGTATTACACACGCTGGCCGTAGTGAGACAGTTCAGGTCACCGGTATAAAACTCAAGGCACGTAATCTTGCTGATGGGAGTTGGTTCTGGGTCATAGTCGGCAGCGATGAGAAACCCATGTTGTTCGAGCGAGATTTGCAATGGGCAACCCTGCTTGCTCGCCGTAAATCGGAACAATGGCTGCATGACCGGTGGATAAAGGCACAGCTTGCCCAACAGAACGATAAAACAGACCGTTGGAACCTACCATGGACTCATTAACACAAATTGTTCTTGGCAGCAGCGTTGCTGCACTTGTCGTCCCTCCACGCCATCGGCGCATGGCGATACTGGCTGGAGGTATACTCGGGACTTTGCCCGATCTGGACGTGGTTTGGTTTAAACTATTCAGCCGCGATGTTGTTACAGAAGTGACCTGGCACCGGGGGCCATCGCATTCACTTTTGCTGTTAACGGTGTTGGGATTATTACTCTGGTTAGTGCTTAAATCCCGCAGCAGCCTAGTGCAAAGATCCCCGCTGCGGTGGCTATTGGCGATCTGGCTTGCCTTGATAACGCATCCTCTACTGGACGCTTTTACCGTCTACGGTACCCAGTTGTTCTGGCCCATGAAGACCCCGCCAGTGATGTGGGCGACAATCTTCATCATTGATCCGTTGTATACCGTACCCTTGCTGGCAGGGGTTATTGCTGCCTGGCGGCTAACCTACCAACCCTCGCAGCAAACAAATGAGCTAGGCCGAGACAAGGCGGCACGCAACTGGCTGGTCGCGGGTTTGCTGGTGAGCTCGGTTTACCTGGCGTGGAGTGTCGGCGCCAAAGCACTGATCGACAGAGCGGCATCACAAAGCCTGGCGGTCCTCAACTTACAGAACGCACCTCGTTTTTCAACCCCCCTGCCGTTCAACACCCTGGCATGGCGAGTGATCGTGATGGAGCCAAAAGGTTACTGGATCGGTGACCGGTCCCTTGTTGCAGATCGAGAAGCAATGCCATTTACTTTTTACCCAAGCGACAACGTTATACTGGAGCAGTTGATATCCGAGCCAAAGTTGGAACGTCTGCGGTGGTTCACACATGGATTTTTCGCTGCCCATACGCAACAACAAAACGATGGTGAGCTTCGTCTGATCCTTGCCGATCTACGCATGGGATTAGAGCCAGACTATCTTTTCCGCTATGACATTGCTGGCAAAGATGAACATGGCATTTGGTCCGTCACCCCCGAAATTACCCAATTATCCACATCTGCTAATTTCTCCAACACGCTAAGCTGGGTGTGGCGGCGCATTTTTGACAGTAAAGCAATACCGTGATTAGGGCGCATCGATGGAGCACGGTTCATGCTGGATTAGTTTCGTGCTCCTCACCTCCGCATGCAGACAGGATTAAGCGGTGGATATTTTCCGCTCCTAAGCGGCCCCCTACACTTAGGCCGAAGTTGCCACCTAGGTTACTCTACCCTACAATGTATGTTGTAACTAAAATGCGAGGTAATGATGGATAAGTACAGCCTGATCGGCAGAATGAATGCGCGTTTTAGCGAGCTGGAACAAGCATTGGCGCAACTCCACCAGCAAATCCAGCCGTTGCGGTTGCTGGCAGCAAGGGTATTCAGCCTGCCAGAAATCGAGAAAGGCAAGGAGCATAGCGCCATCGAACAGATCAGCGTGGAGCAGCATGTGGGCCAGGCTGCCCGTGACCTTGCCCTCGAACACTACCAACGGCTGTTTATCCACCACAACCGCCAGCATATCAGCAGCAAGGCGGCGGTAAGATTGCCAGGTGTCATTTGCCTTGAGACCGAACGAGCCGAGTATCTGGCGCTACAACAGCAGATCGCCCTGATCAACCGGTTGAAGGCGGAGCTGGAACAGATCATTACCGTAGAGTCTGGCCTGGCCCCCGAGCAACGTTTTGAGTTTGTGCACACCCACCTGCACGGTTTAATCACCCTCAGCGCCTATCGCTCCATCACCCTGCTCACCAATCCGGACTCGGTGCGTTTTGGCTGGGCCAACAAGCACATCATCAAGAAGGTAAAACGCGACGATATCCTGGCGCAATTAGAGAAAAGCCAGAAAGCCGGGCGCGCCGTCCCGCCCTACAACCGCGAACAGTGGGCCGAGTTGGTGGGCCGTGAAATTGACGACGTCAGCCGCCTGCCGCAGAACGCCACGCTGAAAATCAAACGGCCGGTAAAGGTGCAGCCAATCGCACGCGTATGGTATCAACCGCAGCAAAAACAGGTACAGCACCCCTGCCCGCTGCCGCTGATTGCCCTGTGCCAACCAGAGATGGGCGCACAGGTACCGAAGATCGGTGAACTGCTCAATTACGACGTGACGGCGGTAAAACACAAATATAAGCCGGAGGCTAAGCCGCTGCGCCTACTGGTGAAACGCCTGCATCTGTATACCGACATTGAGGGATAATTATCGGTTTACAGGGTATTTGGTTGAACGGGCACAGAATGTGTGCCCTGCATGGCGAATCGAGCAGTGAAAGAATTACTCGTCGTTAAGCTTGTAAACACGCAGACGATGGCCATCAGGATCGGTCGCAACAAAGGTGTAGCCGAAGTCGAGATCGACCGGAGATTGCACGATAGTTAACCCTTTATCCCGCCACTGTTGATAGAGTGCATCGACCTGTTGTGGTTGTTCACACATAAAGCAGATCTCTGTGCCGCCACCGGTCGTCGCTGGCGCAGGCTCTACGGTATGTTTTGACCACATGCCCAGTTTGAAACCGTTATTGAAGATAAATAAGGCAAAGGTGGGAGACTGCTCGACAGGTTCGGTGCCCAACAGTTGGCGATAAAATTCGGCGCTTTTTTCTGGGCTGTCGACATAAATCATGGTCATGCTTGGGGTAGTCATCACGTTATCCTCTGAGTGGGAACCGGCTGGCTCCTGATAACGTCACTCTAGTGCACCCTACTGTCAGTTTATGGCAGCAGGATCATTGGGCAATACCCTCACTTTCACGCCACAGCTTCATCAATGCCCGGCGGCCGCGCGGGTAACGGTGCTCCAATAGCGTTAACCGGCCAATACGGTCAAGGCGGAAATGGCGTATCGAGCCACGCAATTCACACCAGGCCATCAGGATCTGTACCTGTTCAAAGTAGCCCATGGCAAACGGCCACAAGATACGCTCACTGCCATTCCCGGCATAATCCCGATACTCCACCTTGATTTTACGCTCCAGACGGATGGCTTCACGGATCGTCACCAGGGTCTCATCCGCCACATAGGCGGTAGGCACCGGGCCGATCAGCAGCGTATTGGCATCCAGCTCTTCACGCAGTTCCGCAGGCAACACGGCGGCAATTTTTGCCAACGCATTGGTCGCCGCCCCGGCAAGCTGGCTGTCACCCCGGCGTTCCACCCAGCGCATACCCAGAACCAGCGCCTCGATTTCAGTTTGCGAGAACATCAGCGGCGGCAGCATAAATCCCGGCCGTAATACATAACCGATCCCCACTTCGCCTACAATATCTGCCCCCTGCTGCTGCAAGGTGGCAATATCACGGTATAAAGTGCGCATGCTGATCCCCAGCTCTTCGGCCAGAGAATGCCCGGCGACCGGGTAACGATGGCGGCGCAGGATCTGCATCAGATCGAGCAGGCGTTGAGTGCGGGACATGGGTTACTCTCGTTGCAGCAGTTGTTGAATAAAGTCGGCAAAGGCACGGGCCTTGGCCGAGATGAAGTGCCCACTGGGAAACACCGCCCACATCGCCAACGGCGGTAGCTGCCATTGCGGCAAGACGGTAACCACCTTGCCCTCACGTAATTCGCTACGAAACAGCCCTTCACAGGCTACCGTCGCACCAAAGCCAGCCACCACCATTTCACGTAAGCATTCGGTAGCACTCACGCGCACCCGGCCCTGTAATCGGACCTGTTGCTGCTGTTGTTCATGGGTGAACAGCCACTCCTCAGCGCCACCAGCACGGTGATGGATCACCATATCATGCTGTAGCAACTCCCGTGGCATTTGGGGCATCCCTGCCCTGGCAAAATACGACGGTGCCCCGATGACTCGTTGTGTTGCTGAGCCCAATTTGCGGGCGGTAAAGCCGGAGTCAGCTAAATCACCAATACGCAAAGCGATATCGATCCCCTCAGCGATCAGCCCTAACTCGCCTTCATCAAGCAGCAGATCCATTGCCAACTCAGGGTTGTCGTGTAGAAACCGGGTCAAGTCCGGCAGTTCAATCATGCGGGAAAACACCGCAGACGAAGCGACCCGCAGCCGGCCGGTCAACACCTCGGCCACGCCTGACACGGCTGATTCGGTTTCCGCGACCTCATGCAAGATGTGCTTGGCCCGTAGATAGAGCTGTTGCCCAGCTTCCGTCGGCCGTAAACCGTGAGTGGAGCGAAGCAGCAAGCGCGTATTCAGCTGTTGTTCCAACCGGACAATCGCCTTGGATACCGCCGGTTGACCAACGTTAAGCCGCCGGGCCGCAACGGAAAACGATCCCGCCTCAAACACGCTGATATAGGTAGCATAGTCGCCTAGCTTGTCCATCCTGCCATTCCCCGTTGGAATAACCATTAGTGATCACCGCACTCTACCCCCATACAACGACAATAGGCAAACTGGTTGCTGTCCATTCGCTATCTTAAGGAACAACATGAAACTTCAGGATCAGCTCGACGCGTTCAAGGCCGCTTTTGAAGCAGGCCAACTGCCCTTCAAGCTTGCGCCCTCGGATCATGAACTCTTGCGTCAGGGTATCGACGAACTTATCAGTGCAGAAATGGCCAACAACGCCTTGTCGGTCGGAGATCGTGCCCCTGAGTTTACGTTGCCGGATACCCAGGGTAACCCAGTCTCTTCCCGGCAATTGCTGGCGCAAGGACCGCTGGTCATCAGTTTTTATCGGGGAGGATGGTGCCCATACTGCAATATGGATCTCCAGGCTCTGCAGGCCGTTCTGCCTGAGTTGCGTGACCGTGCCAACCTGGTGGCCATCTCGCCACAGTTGCCGGTTAACGGCCAGCAAATGCAGCAAGCGCATGGTTTAACGTTTCCTTTGCTGACGGATAGCGGCAATAGTCTGGCAGCACAGTTTGGTTTACGTTTCGCGTTGGCGGATGATCTTGTCGAGCTGTACACCAACAGCTTGGGTATCGACCTGACCAAGCTTAACGACGAAAGTGAATGGACATTGCCGATGCCTGCCCGCTTCGTTATCGCGCCTGGCGGTGACATCATTTATGCAGAAGTTAACCCGGATTATACCCAACGTGCGGATCCGTGGGCGTTGGTTTCATTGCTGAAAGGTTGAGCCGCGCTGCCAGGCGCTATCACCGCGCCTGGCCTTTGGCCTTATTTCCTCATGCTGCCGACCATCTCCTCTGGCCGTACCCATTCGTCAAACTGCTATAAGAAGGGATTATACACCGACTTCATGAAAAATTTGGTCATTCAGCTGCCGTCATCACATGCCACTAATTACCTAACCAGCCTGGCGACATCAATCTAATAATGCAAAACAGAACCAGCTGAAACCAAGGAGCATTTATGAGCATTGATTTGAACTTTGAAAATCTTGAGCAGCGAGCAATTCAATATAATGCCCGCGCGTCAGTAAGCGATTTTTCTGGTTGTATGACGCAATACGCCGCGCTGGCGGAACGCGCCAAGTCCTCAACGGCTGGTATTTACGATCTGCAATATGGGATGGGCATAGCGGAGCGTCTGGATATCTTTCCGGCAGCCAGGCAACCCGCCCCGCTGTTTGTCTTTATTCACGGCGGCTACTGGCATTCGCAAACCAAAGAGGATGCATGCTCGATGGCGCATTCTTTTACCCAGCACAATGTGGCATTGGCTACCTTGGAATACACATTGCTGCCCGAGGCAACGCTGGCAGAAACTGTCCGCGAGGTGCGCAGCGCCATTTCCTGGCTCTATCACCATAGCGCGCAGTTTGGCATCGACCCCGAGCGGATTTTCATCGGTGGCAGCTCTGCGGGTGGCCATCTAACAGGCATGTTGATTGCCGACGATTGGCAGACATCGTATCGGGTGCCACCCCAGGTCATCAAGGGAGCGCTAGCATTAAGCGGGCTGTTTGATATACGTCCACTGTGTGATATTTATATCAACGACTGGATGCGCCAGACGCCTGAGCAGGCCAAATTACTGAGTCCCATGTTTCTGCTGCCCGAAAAACGCCATGCTCCACAGATTTTACTCAGCGTCGGAGCCAAAGAAACCACTGGGTTTAAGCATCAAACTCAAGCCTATTACGCCGCCTGTAAAGAAAAAGGATTAGACGTCCAGATAATTGAGGACCAGGAAAATAATCATTTCACGCTGGTTAATGAGTTGGCAGATACACAGAGCAACATGTTTAAACATGTGATGGCGATGATCCACCCGCAGGGCCAATGAACATCCTGTAGTCAAGTCGCCTAGGTATCGGCACCTTGCCAATATCCATCCTGCGCACCCCGATCTCAGGCGCAGCTTGGTACGCCTGAGATTTTCTTGGCCTTATTTCCTCATGCTGCCGACCATCTCCTCTGGCCGTACCCATTCGTCAAACTGCTGCTCGGTCAGATAGCCCAACTTCAGCGCCGAGGCTTTCAGGGTTAATCCTTCCTTGTGGGCCTTTTTGGCGATTTCCGCCGCCTTGTCATAACCGATATGGGTATTCAAGGCGGTAACCAACATCAGCGACTCGTTAAGCAACTGGCCGATGCGTTCGCGGTTCGGTTCAATCCCCACCGCGCAGTGCTCATTGAAGCCGCTCATGCCGTCTGCCAGCAAACGAATAGATTGCAGATAGTTGTGAATAACCAGCGGACGGAATACGTTCAGCTCAAAGTTACCGGACGCGCCGCCAATGTTCACCGCCACGTCGTTGCCCATCACCTGTGCACAGAGCATGGTCATGGCTTCACACTGCGTTGGGTTGACCTTCCCCGGCATGATTGAGCTGCCTGGTTCGTTTTCAGGGATAGAAATTTCACCGATGCCGCAGCGTGGGCCAGAGGCCAGCCAGCGCACATCGTTGGCGATCTTCATCAACGAGGCGGCCAAGCCCTTCAAAGCACCGTGGCCATGCACCAGCGCATCGCAGGTTGCCAGGGCTTCGAACTTGTTCGGCGCGGTGACAAAAGGCTGACCGGTCAGTTCTGCCAAAGCCTTCGCCACCCGCACCGCGTATTCGGGATGAGTATTCAGCCCAGTCCCTACAGCCGTGCCACCCAAGGCCAACTCACTGAGATGCGGGATGCTGGCTTCGATATGTTTGAGGTTATATTCCAACATCGCCGCCCAGCCGGAAATTTCCTGGCCCAGCGTCAGTGGCGTAGCATCTTGAAGATGGGTGCGACCGATTTTAACGATATCGTGGAAAGCTTCCGCCTTGGCATGCAGCGTGCGGTGCAGCGCCTTCAGCTCTGGGATCAGATGCTCGCGCACCGCGATAACCGCCGCCACATGCATTGCGGTAGGGAAAACGTCGTTGGAGCTCTGGCTTTTGTTGACGTCGTCGTTGGGGTGGACCCGCCGCGCTTCACCACGTTCGCCTCCCAGCAACTCGCTGGCACGGTTGGCCAGCACTTCGTTCATGTTCATGTTGGTCTGGGTGCCGGAACCGGTTTGCCAGATCGACAATGGGAATTCATTGGGGTGCTTATCCGCCAGCACTTCATCGGCAGCCTGGATAATCGCCTTGCCCCGCTCTGCAGGCAGCAATCCCAGATCCATATTGACGCTGGCTGCCGCCCGCTTGGTCATCGCCAACGCATGGATCAGCGCCGGAGGCATTTTTTCTGATGAGATACGGAAATGTTCCAACGAACGCTGAGTCTGCGCGCCCCATAGCTGATCGGCGGGTACTTCGATGGGGCCCATTGAGTCTTTTTCAATCCGAACGCCTGCCATCACGGTCTCCTTAGCACAATTCCTAAAAATGAAAGGGTATGCCAACGAGTGACAACCCGTTGGCGAGCCACCTCAGTATAGCCAGATAATAACTATTCGCATTAACGCCCAGACTAAAGAGCATTTTTAGCCATCTTGGCTTGCATGCGCCTGCGCCACATTGTTTACTTAGCGCAATTTTCTTGAGAAAGCAGGGATACGATCATGCAAAAAATGACTAATGCCATCCAAAACTACGCCTGGGGCAGCGTTGATGCGTTAACCAAGCTGTATGGCATTGCCAACCCGACGGGCAAACCAATGGCCGAACTGTGGATGGGGGCCCACCCTAAAAGCAGCTCACAGGTCACGGTTCAGACGGGGAACCTGCGTTCTCTGCGTGAGGTGATTGATACCGACCAGCCTAAACAACTGGGTGCCGAAGTGGCACAACGCTTTGGTGAACTGCCGTTCCTGTTTAAGGTGCTGTGTGCCGACCAGCCGCTCTCCATCCAGGTCCACCCAAGCAAGAGTGCCGCAGAGGTGGGCTTTGCCAAAGAAAATGCCGCCGGTATTCCGTTTGACGCCGCTGAGCGTAACTATAAGGATCCGAATCACAAGCCGGAGCTGGTGTTTGCCCTGACGCCGTTCCTGGCGATGAATGGCTTCCGCGAACTGGACGATATCGTTGCGCTGTTACAACCCCTTTCCGGCGCACATCACGATATCGCCGCCTTCCTGCAGCAGCCGGATACCGCCCACCTAGCGACACTGTTTGCCAGCCTGCTTGGGATGAGCGGTGAGCAAAAAACGCTGGCGCTTGGCGTGCTGAAAGCCGCCTTGAACAACCAGCAGGGTGAGCCTTGGGACACCATCCGCTTTATCGCGCGTTTCTATGCCGACGACAGCGGCCTGTTCTCTCCGCTGCTGTTGAACGTGGTCAAACTGTCACCGGGTGAAGCCATGTTCCTGTATGCCGAGACCCCACATGCCTATCTGAACGGCGTCGCGCTGGAAGTGATGGCAAACTCTGATAACGTGCTGCGCGCGGGTCTGACGCCAAAATTCATCGATATTCCTGAACTGCTAGCCAACCTGCAGTTCCGCCCACAACCGGCATCTGGCCTGCTGACTCAGCCAGAGCAACGTGGCAAAGAACTGTTCTTCCCGATCCCCGTTGAGGACTTTGCCTTCTCGCTACACGATCTCGATGCCACACCGCAGCCACTGGCGCAAAACAGCGCGGCAATTGTGTTCTGCGTTGAAGGTGAAGCAACGCTGGAGAAACAGGGCCAACAGGTCATCTTGCAGCCAGGTGAATCGTGCTTTATTGCTGCCTTTGAATCCCCGGTTACCGTCACCGGGAGCGGCCGTATCGCCCGCGTTTATAATCAGTTGTCCTAATTGACGGTAAAATATAGGTAAATAAGTTGCTAAGATGATTAGTTTACCTACACAATAAAACGCCTACGGGCGTTTTTTTGCAGACCCAATTGGTCGCCCTGCCCTCTACCGGCTTAACAAAGGAAGAACAGAACTATGAAAAAATCGTTAGTCGCTGTCAGCGTCATTGTGGTGCTCGGCGCAGCATGGACTGGGGCCTCTTGGTACACCGGCAAGCTTATCGAGCAACGGATGGGGGAAATGGTAGACACAGCCAATAGCCAGTTGAAAACCATACTGCCTAAGGCTGGGGTCAAGATGAGCTATGAAAACTACCAACGCGGGATTTTCAGCAGCCAAGCCCGTTTTGTGCTGCGTGCGGATGGTAGCATCACCACCGACGATGCCCTGCTGAAGTCCGGCGAAGAAGTGGCCTTCATTGAAACCGTCGATCACGGCCCATTCCCGCTGGCCCAGTTGAAAAAATTCAACCTGATCCCAAGCATGGCTTCGGTACATACCGAGCTGGAAAACACGCCAAAAGTCAAAACCCTGTTTGAAATCACCAAAGGCAAGTCACTGTTCAGCGCCGATTCACGCATTGCTTACAGCGGCGATGTCGCCAGCTCCATCGATGTGATCCCTGTGGAATACCAGAAAGACAAGTCCTCACTGAAATTCAGCGGTGCAAAAATTGACGCGGATATCGGCAAGGATATGCAAACCGCTGTCCTGGACGCCAGCAGTGATAGCCTGGTGATCAGTGGCCCGAATCAGTCCGGCCAGAACGAACAGATGACGATGCAAGGGCTGACGCTCAAAAGCAACACCCATCTGGGCCAATACAGTCTGAGCCTGGGTGAGCAAGCGCTGGGCATGAAGCAACTGACCATGGCTATCGACGGTAAAGACGCCATGACGATGGAAGGCTTCAACCTGGCCAGCCAGTTCGGCGAGAAAGGCAACAACCTCGCAGGTCAGCTGGACTACACCATGGCAGCGTTGAAAATTCAGGGCACCGATTTTGGCGCGGGTAAGCTGCTGCTGAAAATCGACAACCTGGACGGTAAAGGGCTGAAAGAGTTTGCCGATCGTTACAACCAGCAGGCCATGGCCTTGCTGCAACAGGCAGAAACGCTGTCACCAGAAGCCTACCAGCAGCAAACGGCTGAAATGCTGGTGCAAAACCTGCCGCTATTGCTGAAAGGCAACCCAACCATCAGCATCGCACCGCTGAGCTGGAAAAATGCCAAAGGTGAAAGCGCCTTTACCCTTAACCTCGATCTGCTGGATCCTTCAAAGGCTGGCGCTGCGGCCGAATCACCGGACCAACAGCTTGCCCGTTCGGTCAAGAAAATCGACGCGCAGTTGACTATTCCGGTCGCTATGGCACAGGAAACCATGGCTCAAGCGGCACAGCTGCAAGGTGCCAGTGCACAACAAGCACAGCAGCAGGCCGAGCAGCAGGTGAAAAGCCTGGCGGCAATGGGCGAGATGTTCAAGATCACCACGCTGAAAGATAACGTGATTAGCAGCAGCTTCAAGTATGCCGATAACCAGATTGAGCTGAACGGCAGCAAAATGTCGCTGCCGGAGTTCGTGGGTATGTTCGGGATGCTGGGCGGCGCTTCCGCTCCAGAAGAAGATAGCGCTCCAGAACCCGATCAGCAGGATGCCGCTCCGGCACCTGAGCAGCCAACTCTGCAAGGGCAATAAAAATACTCTAGGGCCAGGCGATATCTGGCCCTTTATTTTTACCCATAAACAGCATCGCGGATCTGCACGGGATATAAACCGCTCATACCCTCAATTGCGGTGTTGGTCAGCGCTACCACGCTCAACTGCGCGACCGGATCGTAAAACCAGCTGTGCCCATATACGCCGCCCCACTGCATAGTGCCATTATTCTGCGGCGTTGCTGCCAATGCGGCATCCACCAGCACCGCGCCACCAAAACCAAAGCCCCAACCCGGCCCCTGAATCTCTGCCTGCGCTCCTACATGGGGTTGTCGCATCAATGCGGCGGTTTCTGGCTGCAAAACCCCGTCGCTACCATTACGCAACGTCTCCACCAGGTGCAGCACATCGTCAGCGTCGCCAACCATTCCCGCGCCAGCCGAAGGATAAGCGTGGTGGTCAAGCGCTCGCGAAGGCGCAAACTCTACGTCAAAACCAAACTCCTCAGGAAGCCTTAGCAGAAAGCCGTCATACATCGCTGCCGGTTGCGGTTCAGTATTGTAATAGGCCGTAGCCAGCTTATCGGCGTTCAACGCATAAAAACCGGTATTCCCCAGCCCTAGCGGTTGACCAGCCCAGCGCTCGAATAGCTGTGGCAAAGGCATACCAGCCACCTGCTCTACCACCGCACCCAATACGTCAATGGCCAGTGAATAGCTGAATTCGCTCCCCGGCTCTGTCTGCAATGGTGCCTGCGACAACCGACGCAGATTTTGCTCCAGCGTTAACGAGGACATCTCCAGGCCGTCGTGGATCCCTAACCGCTGATAGATCCCGCCCTCTGGTTGCTTGAAACGGTAGTCCAGCCCGGCGGTGTGGGTTAACAGGTGGCGAATCGCGATCGCTGGCCGACGTCCATCGGGCAACGCCGGAGTAAACCACGGTAGCCAACGGCTCACGGCATCATCCAGACTCAGCAATTGCTGTTCTATCATGCGCATCGCTACCAGCGTGATGTAGGGTTTAGAGACCGAAGATAGCCGGAATTGGCTGTTACGCTGCATGGGTTGCCGCTGCTCGCGATCGGCATAGCCGCTGGCACCGGCGTAAATCACTGCCCCCTGTTGAGCCACCAGCACCACGCTACCTACGATCCGCCCTTCGGCGATCGCCTGCTGATTAACTGCCTCTATCCGTTGTGTCAATGCCTGAGCCATAACTGTGATCCTCTTAAGGTAATCAGGCCAGTCTACGGTTTCGATCATTAAATAAAATAGGCTAAAATTTAATGAATCATTAAGTTGGAATTATTAATAGATGAGCTCACTGCTGCAATTACTGCCATTTTTCGACGCCGTTGCCAAATTGGGCAGCTTTACCCAGGCGGCCAATCATCTGGGCGTCACACCGCCTGCGGTTTCACAAAATATCCGCGCGCTAGAGGCCCTTTTGGGAGTACGCCTGTTCAACCGCACCAGCCGTTCAGTCAGGCTAAGCGATGAAGGGCTGGCATTTTATGAAAAAATCGCCCCCGCTATGGGCCAGATTGAGATCGCGGCAGAAAATGCCAGCAGCCAACGTGGTGAACCAAGCGGATTATTACGTATTACCTTGCCGCAGTTGGCCGCGTCGATGCTGGTCATGCCCTATCTGCCGGAGTTCCATGCGCGCTATCCTGAGCTTAAGCTGGAGATGTTTACCGACGACCGTTTTGCCGATCTGGTGCTGGATAATTTTGATGCGGGCATCCGCATGCAGCGCATGTTGCAAAAAGACATGGTGGCCGTCCCTATCGACAATGGCCAACAACATGTGATCGTGGCTTCTCCGGGCTATCTGGCACAACACGGTCAGCCCGAAACGCCGCAGGAGTTACAGCAGCATGACTGCATGCGCTACCGCTTTCCCGGCAGTGGCAAACTGGAACCCTGGTATTTCAGCAACGGTACTGAGCATTTGACGCTGGAGGTCAACGAGCGGCTGATCTTCAATGAAAACCAGCTGCTTAAAGACGCGGCGATAGCGGGATTAGGGCTCACCCAACGCTTTCGGGCTGCCGTACACCAAGAGTTGCAGAGCGGGCAACTGCGAGAGGTTCTGCAGGATTTTAGCAACGTCGCGCCGGGGTTCTTTATCTACTTTCCGGCGGGCCGCCATATGCCGCTCAAGCTGCGCGCCTTTATCGATTTTATGCGGGAAAAACGCGAGCAGCAGATCAAGCCGATCCGCGCTTGAGCTTCTGGGTATTGAAGGCCTGGGAGGGATCTTTCACTTTTTGCTTTCAGCGTGGCATCAGAATGCGATTCACTCATGGCATTGCTGATTAAGTATCCAGGCAGAAATTGCACTTAGGGAACCCGGCGAGTAAGCCTGTTGTCCGGCCAGCAGAAATCCCCCTTGCTTCCACCAAGGCCACTGAGAGGATAGCTGGTAGTCAAACCATTCGCTCCGTAAAAGCCCGTGGGTAGCATCAGCGACCAGTCTGATGCAGCGAGGTGTTTTGGCCGGTAGTTCTTCGCTCCAGACAGCAATCGTTTCGTGAGGATCGACATTCCGATCGTCCGCCCCCATCAGGATCATTACCGGCGTTTGCATCGCTGAAATAGCTTTCCTTGCATCGGCCTGTGAGTTTCGACGCTCAAAGTCCTCCCGGGTACAACGAGAAATACAGGGAGATGCGGCTGCTTCCTGCGTAAACTGCCTGTCAAAAGCGGTGGCTTCTCGTGCTTGCGCCTTCACGATATTCTCAGCTGACAGGCCCTCAGATTTTAGACGTTGCCCCGTATAATAAATCCCCTGAGCTCGCCAATTTATCGCCGCCCCCACCAGAATAACAAAGTCGGTTTTTACCTGTTGGCTGGCCTTTGGCACGACCCAACCCGCCTGAGAAAAGCCAAGAAAGCCTATATCGCTGTGGTTAAACTCCGGTTCCTGTTTCAGTTTTCTCAGAGCAGATGCCGCTTCATCTGCACGATCTGACAGGGTTTGTGCCAGCCAGTTACCACTGCTTGCCCCAACGCCGGGTTTATCCCATGAATAAACCGCGATCCCTTGGGCAACCAGGAACTTCACCAACGGAATATAGCCGCCTTCAGACCAGCGGTCTTGAGCGCCATCGCCATGAACCAGCACGACAAGCGGTGGGGATATCTTCCCAGGAGGGAGGATTAATGTGCCTTCCAGAATGTCCTGATGATGCTCAAAGCTGATAGTTCGTTGGTGCGCATCATCGGAAAGTTCAAATTCAGATAACCGAATCAGCGAAAAAACGACCAGGAAGCTCACCATGCAGAAACCAAATATCCCATATCTGTTCATAGCTGCTCCCAAATTAAATCTCATATCGTGTCGGTTATATCAAAAATTGCGCTTTAATTTAATCAAGCATCAGTGCAAGGCTGTTTAGAGACACCTGAGAATTTATAATACTGGGACAACAGCAAGATTGGAGATATAGCTGCGGATCAGGCCGATCCGCGCTTGATCAGCTCTGGGGACAGGATCACATTCTGCGGTGCTAATGAATCATCGCCAATACGTTGTAACAACCGCAGAGCAGCACTGCGTCCAACCTCACGAGCCGAGCTGGAGATAAAGGTCAGCGGGGGTTCGGTCAGTTCGGCCTCCGGCACATCGCCAAAACCGATCAGCGCCACCTGTTGACCGTAAAAGCTGTCCATCCCTTCCGAGCCAATACTACGGCCACTGCGCACGATACCAAAATAGGCACCCAACGCCACCGAGGCCTTATGGCACACCAACGCACTGATATTGGGATACTGACGCAACAGGTTTTCGGCAGCTTCAGCCGCTGCCCGTTGATGGCAATCGCATTCGACGATCCACTCTGAGCGGAATGGCAGGCCGTATTGCACCAGGGTGGCACAGAATCCCCCCAGGCGTTCGGCGCGGGTGAGTGAATCGCTTTGTCCACCAAGGTAGGCGATCTGGCTATGCCCCCGTTTGATCAGAAATTCGGTGGCCATTTTCGCGGCCTGCATATTATCGGGCCGCACCACGTCTACACCTTCCAGCCCATTGGAGCGCGCGGCACACACCAGCGGCACCCCCTGAGCTTCGGCTTTCTCTTTCAGCCCTTTCGCGGTACGTACCCCACCCGCCAGCACCATGCCGTCAACGCCGTGCTCCAGAAGCATATCAAAACAGCGCATCAGCCCTTTGCCTTCGCGCCCGCTTTGGGTCAGAAACAGCACCTTGCCATTGGCTTCCAGTACCTCACTCACCCCGGCGGTCATCTCGGCATAAAACGGTTCGCAGATATCACGCAGGATCAGCCCTACCACCCCCGATTCGCCACCGCGCAGCGTCGCGGCCTGACGGTTGCGAACATAGCCAAGCTGCTCGATCGCCTGATTCACACGGGTCATGGTGGTGGGAGAAATACGCCCTTTACCGCTCAGCACCAGGGAAACGGTGGTCACGGATACGCCTGCCAACTGCGCGACGTCAGTGATAGTGATCTTTTTGATGGTAATAACCTCTGCAATGCCCTATCAGGGCGAGTTTCACCCTGATAGCAAATGGTATACCGAATCTCTCAATGCAGTAAAACGATTTACCCACATAAGTATTGTCACCGCAAAGCACCGTTCATAATTGTGATTAGGGACGCATTTTTACTAGGTAAAACGTTTTATCTTATTTTTACCTAATCGGGTACACACAACATTGCATGCTTTTTCGCCAGGAGTCGTCGGTTATGCCAGCGTCTAAAAAACAAAAAATTACGCTTTGGGAGTTTTTCCAAAGCCTGGGCAAGACATTTATGCTGCCCGTCGCACTGCTTTCATTCTGCGGCATCATGCTGGGGATCGGCAGCTCACTAAGCAGCCGTGACGTGATCACCTTGCTGCCTTTCATTGGTCATCCGGCTTTCCAACTGCTGTTCACCTGGATGAGCAAGATCGGTTCCTTTGCTTTCAGCTTCCTGCCGGTGATGTTCGCCATTGCCATTCCTTTGGGCATGGCGCGTGAGAACAAAGGCGTGGCCGCCTTCTCTGGTTTTGTCGGCTTTGCCGTGCTGAACCTGGCGACCAACTTCTACCTGACCACGTCAGGCGTGCTGCCTACCGTCGATCCGCTGGTGCTGAAAGCCAATAACATCCAGAACATCCTGGGCATTCAGTCTATCGATACCGGTATCCTCGGTGCGGTGATCGTCGGGATCATCGTTTATCTGCTGCACGAGCGTTTCAACACCATCCGCCTGCCGGATGCGCTGGCGTTCTTCGGCGGTACCCGCTTCGTCCCAATCGTCACCACCGTGGTACTGGGCCTGTGCGGCCTGATTATCCCGCTGATCTGGCCTTGGTTCGCTGCCGGTATTAACGGGTTGGGCCGTATGATTAACGGCGCAGGCATGTTTGGGCCGATGATTTTCGGCTCCGGCGAACGTCTGTTGCTGCCGTTCGGGCTGCACCATATTCTGGTGGCACTGATCCGCTTTACCGAAGCGGGCGGTACGCTGGACGTTTGTGGCCGTGAAGTCAGCGGTGCATTGACCATCTTCCAGGCGCAGCTCTCTTGCCCAACCACCCACGGCTTTGCCGAAAGCGCTACCCGCTTCCTGTCCCAGGGTAAAATGCCTGCCTTCCTCGGCGGCTTGCCGGGTGCAGCGTTAGCCATGTACCACTGTGCCAAACCGGAGAACCGTCACAAGATCAAAGGGCTGCTGATTTCCGGTGTCGTGGCTTGTGTCGTCGGCGGTACCACCGAACCAATCGAATTCCTGTTCCTGTTTGTGGCTCCGTTCCTGTACCTGATCCACGCTATCCTGACCGGTCTGGGCTTCACCGTGATGGCCTTACTGGGCGTCACTATCGGTAACACCGACGGCAACATTATCGACTTCGTGGTGTTTGGTATCCTGCACGGCACCGCAACCAAGTGGTACCTGGTGCCGTTGGTGGCCGCCATCTGGTTCGTTGCCTACTATGCGATCTTCCGCTTCGCCATCCAGCGCTGGAACATTAAAACGCCGGGCCGTGAGACGGAAACCACCGCTACGCAGAGCACTCCTGTCGGTGCCGTGGGTAAATCCGGCTATAACGTGCCAGCTATCCTGGCGGCGTTAGGCGGTAAAGAGAATATCGTTTCGCTGGATAACTGCATTACCCGCCTGCGTATGTCGGTTAACGATATGAGCAAGGTGGATGATGCGGTGCTGAAAGCCAACCGGGCTATCGGCGTGGTGCACCTTAATGACCATAATCTGCAAGTGGTCATTGGCCCGCAGGTGCAATCGGTGAAAGATGAGTTAGAATCACTGATGGCCAACGCATAACCTTCCCCCCGGGCGCAGCCTGCTGCGCCCTTGTTCGGAGTTTCACATGTTTGATTTTTCTACCCCGGTAGATCGTCACGGTACCTGGTGCACCCAGTGGGACTACATCGCCGACCGGTTTGGTACCGCAGATCTGCTGCCTTTCACCATCTCCGATATGGATTTCGCCACCGCCCCCTGCATTCTTGAAGCCCTGCAACAGCGCCTGCAACACGGCGTGTTGGGCTATAGCCGCTGGCAGCATGAAGACTTTCTTGGTGCGGTACGGCATTGGTATCAACAGCGCTTCAATGCCCCCATCGATACGACCAAGGCGGTCTATGGCCCTTCGGTGATTTACATGGTGGCGCAGCTGGTGCGTATCTGGTCGGCTCCGGGGGAATATGTGGTCACCCATACGCCAGCCTATGATGCGTTCTATAAGGTGATCCTGGGTAATCAACGCCAGGTGTTGCCTTGCCCGCTGCACAAAGTGGATAACGATTGGCAATGCGATATGGCGCATCTGGAAGCCCTGCTAGCGCGGCCGCAAACCAAGATCCTACTGTTGTGCAGCCCGCAGAATCCCACCGGCAAGGTGTGGACACAGCAGGAGCTGGAGCAGATGGCAGAGCTGTGCGAACGCCATGACGTCAAGGTGATCAGCGATGAGATCCATATGGATATGGTTTGGGGGGAACATCGTCACACTCCATGGAGCCAGGTAGCTACCACCCCGTGGGCGTTGCTGACTTCCGGCTCTAAAACCTTCAACATTCCGGCGCTCACCGGGGCCTATGGCATTATCAGCGATGATAGTGCGCGGGATAGCTATGTTCAGGCGCTAAAAAGCCGCGATGGATTATCCTCTCCGGCGGTGCTGGCGGTTGCAGCCCATATTGCCGCCTATCGCCACGGCGAGCCTTGGCTAGACGCCCTGCGCGACTACCTGCAAGATAACCTGACCTACGTGGCAGAACGGCTCAACCAGGCGTTGCCACAGCTAAACTGGCAGCCACCGCAGGCCACCTATCTGGCGTGGATCGATATACGTCCGTTGGGCATTGACGACCGCGAATTGCAGCAGGTGCTGATCGATCGTGAGAAAGTCGCCATCATGCCCGGCTTTACCTATGGCGAAGAGGGCCGTGGTTTCCTGCGGCTGAACGTCGGCTGCCCTCGCAGCAAGGTTGAGGCTGGGATGGATAAGCTGATTGCCGCGTTGCAATTTGTCCTGGATGCAAAATAAGTTATATCGCCAGGGGCGTAGTGCCCCTGGTTTTTCATTGAGTGCCAACTCCCCTCAGCATTTGCTGGGATGCCAATTAAATCCTGAATCATTCCAATTGACCTGATTTCATCGACTAATGACCCGAGAGCATGTCACGGCTTACCCTTGCCTCATTTTATAGTAAGCCCACTCACATCCATCCTGCCGGAAAACAGCAAACACGGTGGATAAGCCTCGATATCTGATGAATGACTGGAGCAATCAATGAAATTAACGCAAATCCGCAATGCAACGCTTGTGCTGGAATATTCCGGTAAAAAATTTCTCATCGACCCGATGCTGGCAGAAAAGGGAGCCTGGGATGGCTTTGCCGGGCATGCACGCCCGCACCTGCGTAATCCCATGGTTGCTTTGCCTGTGGCCGTAGAGGATTTACTGGCTGTTGATGCCGTTATTCTGACCCACACGCATACCGATCACTGGGATGAGGCGGCGCAACAGGCTGTACCCAAAGACATGCTTATCTACACGCAGGATGAGAGCGACGCGGCGCTGATCCGCTCCCAGGGCTTTCGCAACATCCGCGTTCTGAAAGAGGAAAATCATTTCGTTGACGGTCTGACTATTTATAAAACTGACGGTCAGCACGGCAGCAACCAATTGTACGCAGATGCTCAATGGGGCGATTTACTGGGTGATGCATGTGGGCTGGTCTTCGCTCATCATGATGAAAAAACGCTTTATATCGCGGGTGATACCGTCTGGGTTAAACCTTATGTAAGAAGTCTGCAACGCTTCAAGCCGGAGATTGTGGTGCTAAACACCGGCTATGCTATCAACGACCTTTACGGCCCAATTATCATGGGCAAAGAGGACACGCTGCGCACGTTGAAGATGTTGCCGACTGCCACCATCGTGGCGTCTCACATGGAATCGATTAACCATTGCCTTCTTACGCGTGCGGAGTTAAAGGAGTTCACCCTTGAACACAGCATTGAAGATCAGGTTCTTATTCCTGCTGACGGTGAAACAATGACTTTCTGATAAGTCACTCCGTCTGGTCGAGGGGATGTGCCATTCCGGCAGGTCACCTGTTATCCTTTGGTCAGTCAAAATCAGCATTTTAACCGTCGGTGACCCGGGGGTTAGCATTTACGGTAAGGTTAACGTTATGTCTGCACTGACGGTCGCCGTGATCGCCACGGCCGGATTTAGCCCGTTTCACTTTTCAGTGCCCTGTATTATTTTCGGACAGTCGATGCCGCAGCCGGATTTATTCAGCGTCGAAATCTGTGCTGAAAAACCGGGCATCATTTTGTCTGATATTGGCCTGTCCATCAACGTGGAGCATGGCCTTGAGCTGCTTGACGTCGCAGACATTGTTATCGTGCCCTACTGGAATCATCCTGAAGAAAGACCATCTCAGGCGATGTTGGATAAGCTAATAAGCGCATGGCAGCGCGGTGCAGAAGTGGTGGGCCTTTGTCTCGGCGCTTACGTGCTGGCTTATTCAGGTTTACTTGATCATCACCGTGCCGCAACGCACTGGGAGTTCGAACAGGACTTTATTGAAAGATTTCCCGCCGTGCATCTGGACAGCAACTCGCTGTATACCAGTGATGAACGTCTTATTACCTCTGCCGGCACCGCTGCCGGCATTGACTGCTGCCTGAATATTATCCGTGACCATTACGGAACTACGGTTGCTAACCGGGTGGCACGAAGAATGGTTGTACCTCCTTACCGCGAAGGCGGTCAGGCTCAGTTTATTGAGCGCCCCATCCCGGTAACGACGCGTGACAGCAAAATGAACGAGTTGATGGACTACCTGCGTCGCAATCTGGACAAGCCGCACGATCTTGACTCACTAGCCGGGTTTGTCAGCATGAGCCGGCGAACGTTAACCCGCCATTTTTTCAAGGCTACCGGGACAACGCTGGGAGAATGGCTTAACGCAGAGCGTCTTCAAAGAAGTCAGGAATTGCTGGAAACCACAGACGACAGCATTGAAAGTGTGTCAGACATGGTTGGATTTCAGTCGCCAATTTCTTTTCGCCAGAGTTTTAAGGCGAGATTCAGCGTCAGCCCAAGCGAATGGCGCCGGGCATTTCGTGGCCCTGCGCCTATTGTTCCGGAAAAGGCCTGAGAGCAAAGAAGAGTTGTTAAAAAGAGGTTTTCTTCTATTCCAGCGAAGGTGTCTACCTTTGAGCAACCCGCGTTACGATCCCCAGATAGCGTACTGGCATATGCTATCGGTAGGTGGACATAAAACGAAAAGGGAGTACATCTTCCCCTGCTCCTGAACTGCGATCTTGCGATTTAATGTGACTTTAATCACTTTTTCATGCAACGAGATGGCTATTTTCATTCGTTTGTTTTTATACTGATCTGCACTTTACCTATACAAAAATAATGAGTGCCGCCATGATTGACTCCCGCTTGCCCCTTACCGATATTCACCGTCACCTGGACGGTAACATCCGCGCGCAAACCATTCTTGAACTGGGCCGCCAGTTCAATCTAGCCCTGCCAGCCAACGATCTGGCTGCCCTGCTTCCCCATGTGCAAATCACCCAGACTGAACCCGATCTGATGAGCTTTTTACAAAAGCTGGACTGGGGCGTGGCGGTGCTGGGCGATCTGGATGCCTGCCGTCGCGTGGCCTATGAAAACGTGGAAGATGCAGCAAACGCTGGATTGCACTACGCCGAACTGCGTTTCTCCCCATACTACATGGCGATGAAGCACCAGCTACCGGTGGCTGGCGTGGTGGAAGCGGTGATTGACGGCATTCGCTCTGGTTGCCGCGACCGCGATATTGACGTGCGCCTGATCGGCATCATGAGCCGTACCTTCGGCGAAGCGGCCTGCCTGCAAGAGCTAGACGCTTTGCTGGCCCACCGCGACGGCATTACCGCGTTGGATCTGGCCGGTGATGAGCTGGGCTTCCCTGGCAGCCTGTTCCTCAGCCATTTCAACCGTGCTCGTGACGCAGGCCTGCGCATTACCGTTCATGCCGGTGAAGCCGCTGGCCCAGAAAGCATCTGGCAGGCGATCCGTGAGTTGGGTGCAGAGCGCATCGGCCACGGGGTTAAAGCGGTAGAAGATCCGGCACTGATGGATTACCTGGCGCAGCATGCCATCGGCATTGAATCGTGCCTGACCTCGAATATACAAACCAGCACTGTAGCTTCGTTGGCACAACATCCGCTGGCCACCTTCCTGCGCCATGGCGTGGTGGCCTCAATCAATACCGACGATCCGGCAGTGCAAGGCATTGAGATTGAGCATGAATACCGCGTGGCGGCTCCACAGGCGGGATTAACGCCGCAAGAAATCCGCACCGCGCAGGAAAACGGCCTGAAGATGGCCTTCCTCAGCGAGCAGGAAAAACAGGCGCTACGCGCGAAAGTACTTGGCTAAGGCCATCAGCAGGCTCAGTGGCCTGATTGGTCACTGAGCCTGATCCTTATACATTGCACAAGAACTCGCTAATCGCCTCGGTCACTTCCGTAGGGGCTTCGATCGTGGGGTGATGACCCACGTTGGTTAAGATTGCCAACGATGCATTCTCAATCGCCTCAGCTATTTCACGGCTAAGTTCAACGGGGGTTGCCGTGTCATGCTCACCGCAGATTACCAACGTAGGCACTTTGACCAGGGGAAGTAATTCCTGCACATCGCCCCGGGTAAAAACAGCGGCATCAAGAGCCAATACCAATCCAGCCCGATCGTGAGCCAGCATCACACCCCTTTCGTGGAGCACCTCGCCAGGATTATTCAACAACCACGTGGCACCATTGATATGATGCTGAATGGCGCTAAATACCGCTTCACGCTGTTGCTCCGCCCCGTTGATGATAATCTCACGCTGCCGTTGCCAGTGATCCAACCGCTCAGGAAACTCTGCTCTGGCACTGGTACCGATCAGGACCAATCCCGATACTAACCCCGGATAACGGGCCGCCAACCTGATCCCGACCATTCCGCCCTGACTTTGGCCAATAAAGGTGACCGGTGCCAGCGACAGTTCCAGGATCATCAACGCGATATCCCGACACAAATCGTCAAGCGTCCACCCATCAGGGTGATACCCACTTTGCCCATGACCGGGCATATCAAAAACGATACAGCGGTATGACTCACTCAGCGCGTTAACCTGAGCGGTAAAAACCTCATGATTTACAAACAGCCCATGGGCAAATATCAGCGTCGGACCTTCGCCACGCTCCCAATAGCGATAAAGGGTATGGTTAATTTTAAGCTGTTGCTGCTGCCACCGATCTGCGGGATCAAAAGCCCGGCCAAGCAACGCCGAATCTTCAAATATCTGATAGCGAGCGATCCTCGAGTTGGCGACTTTAAAATGAACGACCATGTCACTGCCCACGGTATTGCCTGTACTTAGCACGGTATGACGAAAGCGCCCCAGAGCCACGACGTTCTCGTGATGATCGATAAGCTCACTAATCACAAATTCTCGCGGTTTGAAATTGGAGAGGAAGCTCTCCAGCCAGCACCGGACCTGCGCTTTCCCTTGTAATATCCCAACGGTAGAAACGTGTGAGCTGCCGTCGATATGCCAGACTACGTCATCGTCCAACAGTCCAACGGCCCGTTCAATATCTCCCTGCGCAAATGCAGAGAAATAAGCCTGCACCACTTCCGTCACGCTCAGGTTTGCAGCCATAGGGCTATCAAGTATTTCCACTGTGTCACTCCTGGTGAGAATAGATCAACGATGAAATTATCGGCTGATGTTACCTAAGTGGGATTATAAGAATTCCAAATACGAAAAAGTACGGACATAATCAGGAAATCATTTTCTAAAAATAGAAAACATCAATGGCCGCATCTGAACTGGACTGGAATGATTTACGCTTTTTTCTTGGCGTTGCGAGAACGCGGAGTTTGACCAAAACCGCCACGGCGCTGAAGACCAGCCAATCAACGGTCGCGAGAAGGATCGGGGCGATGGAAGACAGCCTGCATACCCGGCTGTTTGTGCACCAGCAGACCGGTTATTTTTTAACGGATGCCGGGCAAGACGTGCTGAAACACGCTGAAGAGGTGGAAGAGAAAGTTTTGTTGCTGGAAAGCCACCTATCCGGATTAGACCTCCGTCCTGCGGGGACTGTGCGGCTAGCCACGGCGGCCACGCTGGCAAGTCATCTGATTATTCCGGCATTGCCACGCTTTATCGCACGTTTTCCCGATATCACACTGCAAATCATTACTGGCGTAGATACCGTCTCGATCAGCCGCCACGATGCCGATCTGGCTCTCCGTCTGGTTCGCCCAGAACAAAACGCACTGAAAATACGCCGAGTGGGCCGGATGACATCGGCAGTCTATGGTTCTGAAACCTATTTACGACAACATCCGGCTCCCGATCAACACCCGCTGGACGGCAGAAGTTTCATCACCTGGGATAGCGCTTATAGCCACCTTCCCGCGGCAAAATGGCTGACCATTGCCATCCCACAGACCTCTTCGGCGTTGGTTATCACCAGCGTTGACTCGCAGATTGCCGCTGTCAAAGCCAATCTGGGTCTGGCGGTATTACCTTGCTATATCGCTGCGCAAAACAGCGATATGGTTGAGGTTTTACCGACAGAACAGGTGCTTGCCGAAGATTTGTGGTTAGTCAGCCATGCCGATCTGACCGCATCAACACGTATCAGGGCCGTGGCTGATTTTTTAGTGGAAATGATTACCGAAGCGCAGTTGGTATAACTTGAGGCAGGTACCGATAAATAATCACCAGTGCCTAAGCGGATTAGACCGCGGAGGGCCTATACGGTAATACCACCCGGTGGCTCTCCTCGATCAGGGCCACAATCTCGGTACGTGGCCCCTCCAACCAGGCTTGGCTGCGGTAGAAGGCCTGCAATACCTGTTCCATTTCCGCCATGCCGTCAAACCGCCGCATCAGGTAGTAGGCATCGGGATCGTGTAGTGAGACACCGTGCTCCAGCACGGTGATCCCTGCGGCCTTATGGAGCGGCACGCTATCATGCTGCATGAGGTGGTGAAAACGCTTGCCACTGCCCGCTTGTAAACGATATTGCAAAATCTCGACTACCTTGCTCATGCTACGTCCTTGTCTTTTATTTAGTTACGGCAACTTCGCGTTGCTGTGCTGTTTTACGCGCATAGCGCTGTGCCAGTACTGCACATACCATCAACTGTACCTGATGGAAAATCATCAAGGGTAATACCATAGCCCCAACGGCAGCGGCCGGAAATAGCACGTTAGCCATCGGAATGCCGTTGGCCAGGCTCTTTTTCGAACCACAAAACACGATAGTGATCTCATCGGCGGTATCAAAGCCCAGCCAACGTGCAGCATAGGTGTTGATAATCAGTACCACCGCCAACAGCACCAGCGACATCACCAGGATCGTCAGCAGCGACCAGCCGTCAATGGTGTGCCAAATCCCCTCAACCACCGCCGCGCTGAACGCGGTATAGACCACCAGCAGGATCGAGGAACGGTCGGTGAGGTTAATCAGTTTGCGATGGCGATCGATCCATTTGCCAATCAGCGGACGCGCCAGATGGCCAATAACAAACGGCACCATCAGTTGCAGAATAATCGAGCCGATGGCATGCAACACATCAGTATTGCCTCCTTGCGTATGCATCAATGCCCCCACCAGCAGCGGAGACAGGAATACCCCAAGAATGCTGGATGCCGAAGCGCTGCAGATCGCTGCCGCCACGTTACCTCCGGCAGCGGAGGTGAAAGCGATTGCCGATTGCACCGTGGCAGGCAGAGCACACAGATAGAGGAACCCCAGATAAACGGTGGGCGTCATCAAGCCCGGCACCAGTACGTTCATCGACAGCCCTAGCAGCGGGAAGAGCGCAAAGGTACTGAGAAACACCACCAGGTGCAGCTTCCAGTGGCTCATTCCGGCAACGATCGCCTCACGGGAAAGTTTCGCCCCATGCATGAAGAACAACAGGGCTATTGCGGCGGTGGTTAAATGTTCGAAGAAGGTCTGCCAAATCCCTTCACAGGGCAACAATGAGGCCAACAGCACCACCATCAGCAGTACCAGTAAAAACTTGTCGATACGTAGACGTTGTAACCAGGACATCCTGCAAAATTCCTTGCTATTAATGCGTAAAAAAGGGTTCAGAAGCGCTCTGAACCCTACTGTTATTATTGATATTAGCTGACCGGTAGCGCTTTTTGCTGTTTGGCCGACTCAATGCCCAGCTCGATCATTTCCATGACCTGTATCGCCTCGCTGGCCGGAACCGGGTTGGTACCGGCACCGGAAATTGCGTCGCGAATGGCGGCGTAATAGGCCGGGTAATTGCCCGGAATGGTCAACAGCGGCTGTTCCGCCAGCATGCCGTCACGTGACAACGTCACCACTCCGTCGCGCATGTCGTAACCCCAGTCGGCCTGCGGCAAACGCTCACCGGCTTTCAGGCGGTCTTCCTGCGGATCCAGACCATATTTGATAAAGCTGCCCTGCGTGCCGTGCACAATGTAACGAGCAGTTTCTGCCGCGGCCAGCACCGTGCCATGCAGCACCACACGCCGATGGCCGTAATTAAGCACCGCATGGAAGTAATCTACCGATTGTGAACCCGGGCGTAGCTCGCCGAGATCGACAAACAGCGTTTGTGGCTTGCCAAACAGCTGCAACGCCTGGTCGATCAGATGCGGCCCCAGATCGTACCAAATACCGCTGCCAGCACCACCTTGCTCACGCCAGCGCTGGCGGACTTCCGGGCGGAAACGATCGAAATGGGATTCAAAATAGACCACTTCTCCTAAAGCGCCGTCTTTCAGCAGGGTTTTTAAGGTCAGGAAATCGCTGTCCCAGCGGCGGTTGTGAAACACTGAAAGCAGTTGTCCACTCTGCTCTGCCTGCTGTTGTAGCTGCTGCGCCTGTGACAGTGTCACGGTAAACGGTTTATCCACCACCACATGCTTGCCCGCCGCCATCGCCTGTTGTGCCAATGGGAAGTGGGTATCGTTCGGGGTTGGAATGACAATCAGGTCAATCGAGGGGTCGTTAAACAGCGCCTGCAGGTCGCTGACCACCGTCATCATCGGCCAGTCGGCGTGGACTTTACCGGCGTCGCTGCTGGAAACGGCGGCCAACTCCATGCCAGGGGTTCCCGCGATCAGCGGAGCATGAAAGGTCTTGCTGGCGTAACCATAGCCCACCAGGCCAACGCGGATTGTTTCAGACATCTTGTTTCCTCATACAGGGCGATATACGCATCAATTCCAGGCGGTTGAAATGCTACGTCCATATAAGTCAGGGGCAAGAAACCCGCTCCTAGTGTTGCCGCGAGAAAAGATGAAGTCGTGATTGATTCGATTTGACACCATGATGCGGGCTGGAACAAGAGCTAAATGCAGATTGTTAACAAACTGGCAATAAACTGAACCGGCGCAGCATGCTGCGCCCCCAACAACGGTCGTATCCGCATGCCAATTAACGGGATGCGGCAATCAGTGGCCGATCCCGGGAAGGGTTCACCGGGTAGTTGATCTCCAGGCTGCGGCGGCGAAAATCGCTGGGGCTGACGCCAACCCGCTTGCGAAACACCCGGGAAAAATAGAGCTGATCGTCATAGCCAACTACCCGGCCAATAGTGGCAATCGATTCCTGGGTAGTTTGCAGCAGCAGTTTGGCGCGGATCACCCGCTGATCTTCACGCCAGCGCAGGATATTTATCCCGACCTGGTCACGGAACAGATGTGCCAGCCGCGAAGGCGAAAGGCAAACGTGGCGGGCCACTTCATCGATACGCAGCTCCCCTGCCAGATTGCCGGTAATAAACTGGCAGGCCTCAATCACCCGTGGGTCCATAATCTTCTGTGGGCTGAGGGGATCCTCCTCCATCGCGCGCAGCAACAGTCGTTCCAGCAGGTTCATGCCAATTTCTTCGGCAAAACGGCGGCCGGAGCGTTGGGTCTGCTCAATGTTGGCAAATAGCCGGTCAAACTCGGTCAGCAACTGGTTGTTGGGCAGCGTCAGACGCCCTACCTGATGTGCCTTGCTGTGCCATTCCAGCCAGTCGGCCCAATAGGCACGCGGGCGGAAATAAACCCAGCGGTGATACCAGCAGTCACTATCCGGTGATCGGCCATAGTTATGTGCCGCCTTGGGCGGAAATAGCAGTAGATCGCCGGGGTTACAGTAAAGCGTCTCCTCACCGTCAAACACTTTGCCCTGGCCTTTAATGGTCAGATTGAGGATGTAACCCTTCATGCCGCCGGGGCGGTCGATAAAGAAATCCAGCGGTCCGTCCGCCATAATCGGCGTCAGCCCGGCAACCAGGTAGGCGTTAAAGGTGTAACCCGGCAACAACGGGTTCGGTTGGGGTTCCTGAACCATGCGATGATACATCTGGCCTCCAAAAGTGTCGTTTCTTTATCCCAATACTTGGCAAAATGAGTGGCCTGTTCCCCTCACCCTAACCCTCTCCCACAGGGAGAGGGGACCGATCGAGTTCATTGATTTTTCTGTGTAATACCTATCTTTCCTCTTACTCCCTACTTTCCGAAGCTGCACGGGCCAACCACGCGTTCCGTGCAGCTCCCTCTCCCTGAGGGAGAGGGTTGGGGTGAGGGGAAAATAGAGATTGCTGAATAAACGACAAAACACTATCCACCTATAGCAAGTTTACCCATTCGGCAAAATGCTGCTCATGGCAATCGCAAAATTGTGATGGGTCTTCACGCCCTGCTCTTCGCTTGTTGCTTGTAGCGGTCAAAAATCACCGCGGCCAGCAGGATCACGCCGCGCACCACATACTGCGAGAACGGTGAGATATTCAGCAGGTTCATGGCGTTCTCCACCGTGCCCAGGATCAGGATCCCAGCGATAACATAGGAAATTTTGCCAATGCCCCCTTTGAGCGAAACGCCCCCCAGCACGCAGGCGGAAATCACGATCAGCTCATAGCCGATGGAGGTCATCGGCTGGCCGCTGGTCATACGCGAAGCCAGAATGATGCCCGCAGCGGCAGATACCAGCCCGGAAAGCACAAAGATGATGATCTTGGTACGCACCACCGGCACCCCAGCCAGCCGAGCCGCCTCCTCGTTACCACCGATAGCCAGAGTATTACGGCCAAAGGTGGTTTTATTGAGCAGGAAACCAAACAGGATCAGGCAGCCAATGGTGATCCAAATCGGTGCAGGCAGCCCCCACCAGTTGGCATAGCCGAGCGCAAAGAAACGCTCGTCTTCGATCCCCACCGCTTTCCCATCGGAAATGATATAGGCCAGGCCGCGGAAGATCTGCATGGTGGCCAAGGTGGTGATCAGCGCGTTAATCTTCAGCCGCGCGATCACAAAACCATTGATCAACCCAGAAAGCACGCCCAACAGCAAACCGGCAGCCACGCCGATCCACAGGCTCTCGGTCATGTTGATGACCACCGCCGCGGTGACACCCGCACAGGCGATAACCGACGCCACCGACAGGTCAAAATCGCCCGAGGCCAGACAGAACAGCATGCCGCACGCCACCATACCGGACATGGATATCGCCAGCCCCAGGCCCTTCATATTGATAAAGCTGCCAAAATTCGGCACAAACACGACGCAGGCAACAAACAGCACGGCAAATACCACCAGCATGCCATAGCTGTCCCAGATACGCGCCAACCCAAGGCCGCCGCGGTTTTTCACAGAATTGGTTGTCATGCTCGACATCTCTTGCTCCTTCGCAATCAGGCCATCGCCGCTGCAATATCGGGGGTACGTAACATCGCCAGGCTGAGGGCTTTTTCCTCAGTGGCCTCGCTATGGGTCAACTCGCCAGAGATCGCCCCTTCACGCATCACGATGATGCGATCTGCCAGCCCCAGTACTTCGGGCAAATCGCTGGAGGCGAACAGCACCGCAATGCCCTGCTGCGCCAGCTGATAAATCACGTGGTAGATTTCGTGTTTTGCGCCAACGTCAATACCGCGTGTCGGCTCATCCAGCAGGATCACCTTCATCTCTTCCGACAACCAGCGGCCCAGGATCGCCTTCTGTTGGTTGCCGCCGGAGAGATTCATGATCAGCTGTTCGGCGGTGGGGGTTTTGATATTCAGCGCGCGGATATGGTGATCGGCATTGCTGGTTTCCCAGGCGTTATCGATCAGGCAGCCCGCCTTGATGCTTTTGCGGCGTGCGCTGATGTTGATATTGTCACGCACCGAGTGCACCGGAATGATGCCGTCGGCCTTACGATCTTCCGGGCACAGCATCACGCCCGCACGGATAGCGTCGATCGGTGAACGAACATCGAGCCGCTTGCCATCCAGCATCAATTGGCCCGCAGTTACCCGCGTAGCGCCAAAAATTCCTTTCATCAATTCGCTACGCCCTGCGCCTACCAAGCCAAACAGGCCAACAATTTCGCCAGCGCGTACGTTAAGGCTGATAGGCGTTTTCACCCCGGCGGCCTGCAAATCGGTAAGCTGCAAACGCACTTCTCCCAGCTCGCGTGGCTGATAGCCATAGACATCACCGAGATCGCGCCCCACCATCGCCTGCACCAGCACTTCATTGTTCACCTGCTGCATATCGTCGAAGGTGCGTACATAGCGGCCATCCTTAAACACCGTAATGGCATCACTCAGTGCAAAGATTTCCTCCATCCGGTGTGAGACATACAGGATCACTCGCCCTTCGGCCCGCAACTCGCGGATCACCCGGAACAACTGTTCAATTTCACGTGCCGACAGCGAACTGGTCGGCTCATCAAACGCAATCACTTTGGCATTACGCGCCAAGGCCTTGGCAATCTCCACCATCTGCCACTGGCCAATCGACAGGTACTTCAGCGGGGTATCCGGATCGATGTCCAACCCGAGGTGTTCCAGCTGTAAGCGGGACTCATAACGCAGCAGTTTGCGATCCACCAGGCCATGTTTGGTCGGCAACTGGCCAAGGTAGATGTTCTCTGCCACGGTCATTTCCGGCACCAGGTGCAGTTCCTGGTAAATAATCGCCACCCCGGCGTTCAACGCGTCGGTGGTATTGGCAAACTGCACCGCTTGCCCCTGTAGATGGATCTCCCCTTTGCTTGGGGCGTAATTACCGCTGAGAATTTTCAGCAGCGTCGATTTCCCGGCGCCGTTTTCCCCCATCAGCGCGTGGATCTGTCCGGCCTGACAGTTGAAACTGATATCATCCAGCGCTTTGACGCCAGGGAAGCTTTTACCGATGCCTTTGAAAGCCAGATAGGGCGTGACGGCAGTCATAGTGCTTTCCTCAATGCTATGCGATAAATGGCCGCCCGCTTGATGCAGGCGGCTCGCCCCTTACATCAGACCTTTTTTCTGCAGTTCCACCTGGAAGTTGTCGCGGGTGATCAGCACCACGTCAGTCACTTCGGTGAACTTCTCTGGTTCCACGCCTTTCTCTACCCAGTCATGCAGCATCTGAATGCTCTTGTAGCCATGAATATCCGGGCTTGGCAGCAGTGAACCGTAGAAGCCGGTAGCCTGTTTCTTGGAAAGCTCGCTTACCGCGTCAACGCCGTTGATACCAATGCCGATCACGTTAGGCGCTTTAAAGCCCTGGCCTTCGGTGGCACGCACGCCGCCCAGCACGGTGTTGTCGTTCATCCCGACGATCAGCCAGTTTTTCACTTCCGGATGCTGCACCAGCATCGAGTTGGCGGCATCGAACGCCCCAGGGATATCGTTGGATTTGGTCGGTACCTTGTAGATTTGCTGCTCTGGGAAACCAGCGGTTTTCAATGCGTCCATCGAGCCACCGGTACGGCGGCGTGCCGTGTCCAGTTCATCGGAGGTAATCGCCATTACGCCGGTCTCTGCCACTTTCCAGCCACGTTTGTTCATCTCTTTCCACAGCTCTGCGCCTTGGCGTTCACCTATCTTGGTGGCCGCCATCATCACTAGCGGCACGCTCTCCATCGGTTTGCCTTTGGCGTTAACAAACTGGTCGTCAACCGCGATCACTTTCAGATCGTAGCTGCGCGCCTTGGCGACAATCGCCGAGCCGAGTTTCGGATCTGGGGTGCAGATGACAAACCCTTTGGCCCCGCTGGCTGCCAGGCTGTCGATGGCATTGAGGGTTTTCTCGCCGTCCGGTACGGCAATCTTGATCACTTCAAACCCCAGGTCTTTACCCGCCTTGTCGGCAAATTTCCATTCGGTCTGGAACCAGGGCTCTTCTGGCTGTTTAACCAAAAAACCCAGTTTCATGGTCTCTGCGACAGCTGAATGTGACATAACCGCCGTCAGACCAATCACTGCCAACGCCTTAGTGAATTTATGCATGGTACTCTCCGCTGTTTTGCTTTCATCGGCAGAAAAACCGGGCCACCGTGAAAACGTTATCATTATGAGATCCTGTCACGACAATGGCCTTATATCTCGCTTCTTGCCGTCGACTCAGGTAAGACGCAAACAGTTTTAGCCGGTATTTGTTAGTTAAATGTAGAGCGCTATCACATCCCGAGATAACAGCAGATATGTGCATACATTTAGCAAATTTAACCAAGTGATAACTTTTGACCCCCATCACAAAATCACTGTAGCAAGCAGAAAAGTGCATACTTCCAGCCAATGATTCCTCACATGCCTCGCCGTCCCGCTCCTATCGTTAACCTCAACCTAACAAGTAAGGAGTCCGCATCATGACGGCAGGTGCTATTGCCCTGGGATTAGACTTCGGCAGCGATTCAGTGCGGGTACTGGCTGTCGACTGTCAAAATGGTAACGAACTGGATACCGAGGTGGTCTACTACCCTCGCTGGCAGCGTGGTGACTTTTGTAACGCCGCGCAGAACCAGTTCCGCCACCATCCACTCGACTATATCGAAGCCATGGAGCAGGCCATCGTCGCCGTGGTGCAGCGCATGAGCCAGGAACAGCGGCAGGCCGTGGTCGGGATTGGGGTAGATTCCACCGGATCCACTCCCGCCCCGATTGATGAACATGGCGATGTATTGGCGTTGCGGCCGGAGTTTGCCAGCAATCCCAACGCCATGTTTGTGCTGTGGAAAGACCACACCGCCATCGAGGAGGCGGAGGAGATTAACCAACTGTGCCGCCGTGGCGATTTCCCCGACTATTCGCGTTATATCGGTGGCGTTTACTCCTCTGAGTGGTTCTGGGCCAAGATCTTGCACGTTTCACGCCAGGATGAAGCGGTACGCCACGCCGCCGCCTCTTGGGTAGAGCTGTGCGACTGGGTACCAGCGCTGCTTTCTGGCACTACCGCACCGGATCGGTTAAAGCGCGGCCGTTGCAGCGTTGGGCATAAAACGTTATGGCATCCGGACTGGGATGGTTTGCCACCTAAAGCCTTCTTTGCGGCTTTGGATCCGTTGCTGGTGGAAGATCTGCCCTATCCGCTGTTTACCGGTTCTTACACTGCCGATCTTCCGGTAGGGACTCTGAGCAAAGAGTGGGCCACACGGCTTGGGTTATCAGAAAGCGTGGTGCTGTCCGGTGGCGCGTTTGACTGTCACATGGGGGCCGTCGGAGCCGGTGCGCAGCCTTATACGCTGGTGAAGGTGATTGGCACGTCGACCTGCGACATTCTGATCGCCGATCGTGAGCGCGTGGGCGATCGTGCCATCAGCGGCATCTGCGGCCAGGTGGACGGCAGCGTGGTGCCGCAAACCATCGGGATGGAGGCCGGGCAATCCGCTTTTGGCGATATGTACGCCTGGTTCAGCCGCCTGCTGAGCTGGCCACTGCGTGAAGCCGCCAAGACGCAACCGCAACTCCAGACACAGCTGCAACAAATCGAGCATGACATGCTGGCCGCCCTGACCGCCGCCTGGGCCAAAAACCCGTCGCTTGACCATCTACCCGTGGTATTGGACTGGTTCAATGGCCGCCGCACCCCCTACGCCAACCAGCGCCTGAAAGGAGTGATCACCGATCTCAACCTCGGCACCGATGCGCCCACGCTGTTTGGTGGCTTTATCGCCGCAACGGCTTTTGGCGCTCGTGCCATCATGGAGTGCTTCGAACAGCAGGACATTCCCGTCGATAACGTGCTGGCTTTGGGCGGGATTGCCCGCAAGTCACCGGTGATTATGCAGGTTTGTGCCGATGTGATGGATTGTCCGCTACAGATCGTCGCCTCCGACCAATGCTGTGCACTGGGTGCGGCCATTTTCGCCGCAGTGGCCGCCGGGCACTTCAGCGACGTTCCGCAAGCTCAGCAGCATATGGCTTGCAGTATTGAACGTACTTTGCAGCCCGATCCGGCAAACGTCACGCGCTACCAACAACTTTATGAACGCTATCAACAGTGGTGCCAAGCCGCAGAGCCGCGCTTTGCCGCAACCACCAAAAATTAATACGCCGGGGCAGACCCCCTCGGCTCAATAAAACCTCTAGATCCAGGAGTTTTTGATGAACATCTTTAAGCAACGTGAAGTGTGGTTCGTGATCGGTAGCCAGCATCTCTATGGTCCCAAAACCCTGCAACAGGTGATGGGAAACGCCGAGCAGGTCGTGAACAGCCTGAACCGCGACGCAGGTTTACCTGTGAAGATGGTGCTGAAACCGCTAGTCACCACGCCGGATGAAATCACCTCCGTCTGCCGTGATGCCAACTATCACCAGGACTGTGTCGGCATCATCACCTGGCTGCACACCTTCTCACCGGCAAAAATGTGGATTGCAGGCTTGTCGATCCTCGATAAGCCGCTGCTCCAGTTCCATACCCAATTTAATGCCGAGGTTCCCTGGGACAGCATGGATATGGACTTTATGAACCTGAACCAGACCGCCCACGGTGGCCGTGAGTTCGGGTTTATCGGTGCTCGTATGCGCCAGCAGCACAGCGTGATCGCGGGCCACTGGCAAGACAAAAATGCCCAGGAACGTATCGCTCAATGGATGCGTGTTGCCTGTGCCAAACAGGAAAGCCAGCAGCTGAAAGTGGCGCGTTTTGGTGACAACATGCGCCAGGTCGCCGTGACCGATGGCGATAAAGTGGCCGCGCAGATCCAGTTTGGCTACTCCGTGGATGCTTACGGCATCGGCGATTTGGTCAGCGTAATCGATGAAGTGAGCAAGGGCGATATCGATGCTCTGATCGAAGAGTACGAAGCCAGCTATGAGCTGAGCGACGTAGCAAAAGTTAACGGTGCCAAACGTCAGAACCTGATCGATGCCGCCGCTATCGAACTGGGTATGAAACGTTTCCTCGAACAGGGCAAGTTCCACGCCTTCACCACCAATTTTGAAACGCTGCACGGCATGAAGCAGTTGCCAGGTTTAGCGGTACAGCGCCTGATGCAGCAAGGCTACGGCTTTGCCGGTGAGGGCGACTGGAAGACTGCGGCCCTGCTGCGCATTATGAAAGTGATGGGCAGCGGCTTAAACGGCGGCACCTCGTTTATGGAGGATTACACCTACAACTTCCAGCCAGGCAACGATCTGGTGGTGGGTTCCCACATGCTGGAGGTCTGCCCTTCCATCGCCAAAGAACACAAGCCGCTGCTGGATATTCAATATCTGGGCATCGGTGGCAAGGCCGATCCGGCCCGCCTGATCTTCTCTACCCCGGCAGGCCCGGCGGTAAACGCCAGCCTGATCGATATGGGCGATCGTTTCCGCCTGCTGGTCAATCAGGTTGATACCATTGAACAGCCTAAACCGTTACCTAAACTGCCGGTGGCGCGGGCGATCTGGCGTGCTCAGCCTTCCCTGGCTACGGCAGCGGAAGCCTGGATCCTGGCAGGTGGCGCACACCACACGGTGTTCTCGCAGTCACTGAACGCCGACTACCTGCGTCTGTATGCCGAGATGCACAACATCGAATTCCTGCTGATCGATAACGACACCACCCTGCCAGCGTTCAAGAACGAAATCCGCTGGAATGAAACCTACTACCAAATCAACCGTCGCTAAACGCTCCCGCAAAAACTGCAACCGGTTTCAGAAACCGGTTGCAAACTCATTTCAACTCGACCTAAACTAGACTCAATATTTAACGTATAGAGAGAATAGTTATGTCTGCTTTCCCGAAAGAGTTCCTCTGGGGCGCGGCTAGCGCGGCGTATCAGGTTGAAGGCGCACACGATGCCGACGGCAAAGGCCCATCCATCTGGGATACCTTCTCCCACCTGCCAGGCACCACTTACCAAGGCACAAACGGCGACGTTGCCGTCGATCACTATCACCGCTTCCGTGAGGACGTGGCGCTGATGGCCGAAATGGGGATGCAGAGCTACCGCTTCTCTATCTCCTGGCCGCGCCTGCTGCCACAGGGCCGAGGCACCATCAATGAGGCCGGGGTCAAATTCTATAGCGATCTGATCGATGCCCTGTTGGAACACAACATTGAGCCAATGATCACCCTGTACCACTGGGATCTGCCGCAGGCATTGCAAGATGAAGGCGGTTGGGAAGCACGCAGCACTGCGGAGGCTTTTGAAGAGTATGCCCGCCTGTGTTACCAGCGTTACGGCGATCGTGTCAAACTATGGTCTACCTTCAATGAGACCGTGTGCTTTATCGGCTTCGGTTACATCACCGGCGGCCACCCACCAGGCGTACAGAGCCCGGCGCGCGCTATCCAGGCCTGCCACCACGTCTTTGTGGCCCACGCCAAAGCGGTGGCTGCATTCCGCACTAGCGGCATTGCCGGCCAAATCGGCTTCGTCAACGTGTTGCAAACCCATACCCCGCTCAGCCAGTCAGCGGAAGATCTGGCGGCCTATCAGTTGGCCGAAGGGATCTTTACCCACTGGCTGTACGATCCAGTGCTGAAAGGGGAATATCCGGCTGAACTGCTGGCGCAGACTCAGGCACTGTGGGGCGTGCCACAATTCGCACCTGGTGATGAGCAACTGCTGCACGACAATATCTGTGACTTTATTGGCCTGAACTATTACAAACGTGAAACCATCGCGGCCAATAATCAAGAGTCACATCTGACCATCAACACCACCGGTGAGAAAGGCAGCGGCCACCAGCAGGGTAACGAATTCGGCTTTAAGGGGCTGTTCAAGTTCGTCCGCAATCCGAATGGCGTGTATACCGATTGGGACTGGGAGATTTATCCCCAAGGCCTCACCGAAGGCATCATGAATATCAAGGCGCGTTACGGCGATATTCCTATCTACATCACCGAGAACGGTCTGGGAGCCAAAGATCCGATTATTGATGGTGAAGTGGTGGATGACGATCGTATCGACTATCTGCGCCAGCACATTGGTGCCATTGAAGACGCCATCAAACAGGGCGCCGACGTACGCGGCTACTACCCATGGTCGTTTATCGATCTGCTGAGCTGGCTCAACGGCTTCCAGAAGCAGTACGGCTTTATCTACGTTGACCACAACAAAGATCTGGCACGCCAGCGTAAGAAGAGCTTCTTCTGGTACCAAAAGCTGATCGCCAGCAACGGTGCGGAACGTTAATCACATTCCCATTGTTACTGGACATAATACCGCAACACCCGAGCTTGAGGCTGGTGGGAGTCATTGCAGGTTAGCCGACCGTTGAGCGCAGGGATGCGCGATACGAGCCTCCAGGGATGGATTCACGGCGTGTCGGCGTTCTGTATGACTCTCACCTGTTGCACCATTACCTGCAGCGACCCAACCTGACTAACATTTTTATAGGTTAGGCCAACGAAATCGCCTTCTCCTCGCGCATTGGCTCATATTTGAGTAAGCTATGCCGCTTACTTCGTTGGAATACCACTCAGGATCTCGTATGACCCAAGCTGAATATTCGCGCATCGGCGGTTGGCTGCTAGCCCCGATGGCCTATCTGATCGTTACCCTGCTCAGCGCCAGCCTGATGTTGGCCCTGTACGGTATGGCCATTTTTATGCCGGAATCACGCGAGTATCTGAGCACCAATGCTCACGCCTTCTCCACGCAGTGGTATCTATCGGTGATCACTACGCTGGTGATGTGGTGCTTTACGCTGTACCTGCTGTGGCTGTTCTGCCAGCGTTCACAACGTTTTCCAAAGCTGTTCCTGGTCTGGCTGCTGATCACCGTGCTATTGGCAATCAAAGCGTTCGCCTTTGCCCCCGTGCCCGATGAACTTGCCGTGCGTAGCCTGCTATGGCCGTTGGTGATGGCCGCCCTGCTGGTGCCCTATTTTAAGCGTTCCCAGCGCGTGAAAGGCACCTTCACCGAGAAGTAACCACGTCAAGGCACGATTTGATCGCACTGCTGTGTAAATTTTCAACAAAACAGGCAAAAAAGCGCAATACCCTTGCGATTAGTATGTTGTCGTTACGCCGCCGATTACCGATAATAGGCGGCTTTTATTTTTTTAGGCATTGCAATGACCGAATACCTGCTCTTGTTTGTTGGCACCGTACTGGTGAACAACTTTGTCCTGGTGAAATTCCTGGGCCTGTGCCCCTTTATGGGCGTTTCCAAGAAACTGGAAAGTGCCATCGGCATGGGCATGGCGACCACATTCGTGATGACGCTGGCTTCGGTCTGCGCCTGGCTAATCAACAGCTTTATCCTGATCCCGTTGGATCTGGTTTATCTGCGCACGCTGTCCTTTATTCTGGTGATCGCCGTGGTGGTGCAATTCACCGAAATGGTGGTGCGTAAAACCAGCCCGGCGCTGTATCGCCTGCTGGGGATTTTCCTGCCGCTGATCACCACCAACTGCGCCGTGTTAGGCGTGGCGTTGCTCAACGTCAACCTTGGCTACAACTTCCTGCAGTCTGCGGTTTATGGCTTTAGTGCCGCCGCAGGCTTCTCATTGGTGATGGTGCTGTTTGCCGCCATCCGTGAACGCCTGGCGGTAGCCGATGTGCCCGCGCCGTTTCGCGGTTCCTCCATCGCCTTGATCACCGCTGGCCTGATGTCTCTGGCCTTTATGGGCTTTACCGGGCTGGTGAGATTCTAATGACTGCGTTGTGGATTGCGGTGGCGGCATTAAGCGCTCTGGGGCTGCTGTTTGGCCTGGTGCTAGGCTTTGCCGCGCGCCGCTTTGAAGTCGAAGAAGATCCGGTTGCCGAACAGATCGACGAAATTCTGCCGCAGAGCCAATGTGGCCAGTGCGGTTATCCTGGCTGCCGCCCCTATGCCGAAGCGGTTGCCAATGGCGAGATGATCAACAAATGCGCACCGGGTGGCGAGCAGGTGATGCTCAAGCTGGCCGAGTTACTGAACGTCGAGCCACAACCGCTGGACGGCGGTGCCGCCGTGGCCGAACCGGTACGTAAAGTCGCCTTTATTGACGAAGCCAACTGCATCGGCTGCACCAAGTGCATTCAGGCCTGCCCGGTCGACGCCATCGTGGGTGCCACCCGCGCCATGCATACGGTCATTACCGATCTCTGTACCGGCTGTGATCTGTGCGTTGCGCCCTGCCCAACCGACTGTATTGAAATGAAACCGGTCGCCACCACGACCGCCAGCTGGAAGTGGGATATGCAAACCATTCCGGTGCAAGTGATCCCCGTGGAGCAACATGTTTAATCTGTTCGCCGCTTTGAAAAAAGATCGGATTTGGGATTTTGACGGTGGGATTCATCCACCCGAAATGAAGACCCAGTCCAGCGGTGTGCCACTGCGCGTGGCTCCCCTACCCGACATTTTTATCGTCCCCTTGCAACAGCATCTCGGGCCAGAAGGTGAGCTGTGCGTCAAAGCCGGTGACCGAGTACTGAAAGGCCAACCGCTGACCTTTGGCCGTGGCCGCACCTTGCCGGTACATGCGCCCACCTCGGGCACCATCCGCGCCATTGAACCTCACGTTACCGCCCACCCTTCAGGGCTGGCGGAACTGTGCGTGATTATTGATCCAGACGGTGAAGATCGCTGGTGCGAACTGACGCCGGTCGCAGATTATCGCCAACTGGACGCGGCAGAGCTGATCCAACGTATTCATCAGGCCGGGATTGCCGGTCTGGGGGGCGCAGGTTTCCCAACGGCCAGTAAACTGCAAGGCGGCCGTGAAGAGGTGGAAACCCTGATCCTCAACGCTGCCGAATGCGAGCCCTATATCACCGCCGACGACCGGCTGATGCAGGAACAGGCCGCTCAGATTATCGAAGGCACCCAGATCCTGCGCCACCTGCTACAACCCAAGGTGACGCTGATCGGCATCGAAGATAACAAGCCGGAAGCCATCGCCGCTCTGAAAGCCGCTTTGCGCGGGCAGGATGGGATCGCCCTGCGGGTGGTTCCCACCAAATACCCTTCCGGTGGTGCCAAGCAGTTAACCAAAATTCTGACGGGCAAAGAAGTGCCTCACGGCAAGCGTTCGTCCACCATCGGCGTGCTGATGCAAAACGTGGGCACCGCCTTTGCCATCAAGCGGGCGATTGTCGATGGCGAACCGTTGATTGAGCGCGTCGTCACCTTAACCGGTGATGCCATGAGCCAACCGGGCAACGTCTGGGCGCGCCTCGGCACGCCGGTGCAACACCTGCTGGCCTTTGGCGGCTATCAACCACAATCCCCGCAGATGGTGATAATGGGCGGCCCGCTGATGGGCTTTACGCTGCCAACGTTAGACGTGCCGATCGTCAAAATCAGCAACTGCTTGTTGGCCCCGACGGTTGACGAAATGGCAGTACAAGAGCCAGAGCAGTCATGTATCCGCTGTGGGCTATGCGTTGATGCCTGCCCTGCCGGGCTGTTGCCACAGCAGCTTTACTGGTTCAGCCGTGGCGAAGAGCACGAGAAGGCGCGTAAGCACAATTTGTTCGACTGTATCGAATGTGGTGCCTGTGCCTACGTCTGCCCCAGCAATATTCCGCTGGTGCAATATTATCGCCAAGAGAAGGCCGAGATTAACGCGTTGGATCAGGAGGCGGCGCGTACCGCCGAAGCCAAGGCTCGTTATGAAGCCAAGTTGGCCCGCTTAGAGCGTGAGAAATTGGCACGTGAAGAACGTCATAAAAAGGCCGCGGTGAAACTGACCGACAGCGATCAGGATGCCGTTCAGGCGGCGCTGGCTCGCGTGCGCAGTAAAAACAGTGAGGCTGCTGGCATTGCTATCAGCGGCCAGGAGCCGGATAACAGCGCTGCCATTGCTGCCCGCGAAGCGCGTAAAGCACAGGCAAGAGAGCGCAAGCTCGAGCAAACTAGTGAAATGCCTGCCGCAGCGGTGCAAGATGAAGATCCACGTAAAGCGGCCGTGGCTGCAGCATTGGCACGAGTCAAAGCCAAGAAAGAGGCGCAGGCACAAGACGCTGAAAGCGTGGCGGAAACTGTAGCTTCAGAGGATCCGCGTAAGGCTGCGGTAGCGGCGGCATTAGCCCGCGTGAAGGCGAAAAAGGCCGCGCAGCAGGCTGAGCTTTCACAACCGCAGGTTGACGAGGAACCCATCCCTACGGCTGAACCGGAAGATCCACGCAAGGCCGCCGTTGCCGCCGCGCTGGCCCGAGTCAAAGCCAAAAAGGCCGCTCAGCAAGCGGAGCTTTCTCAACCCAAAGTTGACGAAGAACCCAACCCTACGGCTGAACCGGAGGATCCACGCAAGGCCGCCGTTGCTGCCGCGCTGGCCCGCGTGAAGGCGAAAAAGGCGGCGCAGCAAGCTGAGCTTTCTCAACCGCAAGTTGACGAGGACCCCATCCCTACGGCTGAACCGGAAGATCCGCGCAAGGCCGCCGTTGCTGCCGCGCTGGCCCGAGTCAAGGCAAAAAAGGCCGCTCAGCAACTGGCGATGGTAGATAAAGAGTAAGCGGTATGGGGTCTTGCCGAATGCAAGGCCCCACTTAATCGATAGAAATCAGGTAGGTGTAATTGACATCGATCTGCCGCAGTTTCGCATCCTGGTTCCACGCCTTAGCTTCGATCACCTCCATCTCTACGCTTCCGCGTACTTCATTACGCAGCCCTGGCATCACATGCGAGATCAGGTAAGAGATAAATTTCACGCACTCTTTGGCCGTCCCCTGATGGGTAATCGCGATGTACTCACGCGCTGGCAAGCGAATATCTTCAATCTTGTGACCAGAAAGGATATCCTTCTTGAATTCCGGCTCCACTGCCATGGTATGCGTGACTGAACACTCGCCTTCGCCGCGCTCATTGTCAGAATGGATGCTGTAAACCTTGTGGCACTCCATATTCAGCCCTTTGAAGAAGTCATTAAAGATTTCCCCCTTCATGGCGATACAGGACGAAATGGCCATCTCTTGGGCAGTATCAAATTCCATCTCACGCGTAAAACCGACCAGGTGCGTATCTGGCAACGTCAGCCGTTGAATCTCCGGATAGAAACCAGCCTCATATACGGCTTCGAAGTCGAAGCGCGGCATCAGGCTCTTCACGTCCCATTTCTCCATGGTACGGTAGCGGTTTGGCGTAATGCCAAAACGTTGCTTAAACATCCGGGTGAAGGTTTGCTGTGAATCAAAGCCCAATTCATCGGAGATATCGATAATCGTACGATTGCTGATGCGCAGCGCGACCGCCGCACGGGTAAGAATTCGTGAGCGAATATAGGTGGCGAGCTGGATGCCGGTGATACGCTTGAACTTACGCTGCAGGTGCCACTTGGAGTAGCCGGAGATACGCGCAACTTCATCCAGATTGGGCCGCGTTTCCAGATGAATTTCGACCCATTCAATCAGCTCTTCAATAAATAAAATATCTTCATTAGTCATTATTAGATGTTCGCTACTTCAAAAATGCTCAGGATAGTAACCTGCGTTAATTATATGAAAGTTGTTATTCCGTGCGCAAAGCAGTCCAAAAATAGCAGCTCGATCATCAGTATGACAACCCATACTGCACGTTTTACATCCAGCCTGGCTTTTTCTCACCGCAAAAGCTGAATATCCTTATGATTAGCACGTATTACCCGGCATATGATTGAGGTAGAATGCAGCGCTGTAATTTCCCCCGGTGCCCGCACCGTGAATGCACTGATTAACATGGCAAAGAAATGGTAGTTATTCTATGAAGTTCAGGCCGGTACAACAGGCAGCCCCCAAGGGCTTACACATCGCCAGCTCTCCATTTACCCATAACCAGCAAAGCACCAGCCGCATCATGCTTTGGGTTATGCTGGCCTGCATTCCCGGCATGGCCGCACAGGTGTGGTTCTTTGGCTATGGCAACCTTATTCAGACCGCGCTGGCCATGGTGACCGCCCTCGGGGCCGAGGCCGCCATTCTTGCGCTACGTAAACAGCCAGTCAAGACACGGCTGGCAGATAATTCCGCCCTGCTCACTGCGCTGTTGCTGGGCATTAGCCTGCCACCGCTGGCTCCCTGGTGGATGATCGTTATCGGCACCTTCTTCGCCATTGTGATCGCCAAACAGCTATACGGCGGACTGGGGCAAAACCCTTTCAACCCGGCCATGGTGGGTTACGTGGTGCTGCTAATCTCCTTCCCGGTACAGATGACCAGTTGGTTACCGCCGGAAGAGCTGCGCGCAACCGCCCTGACCCTGCCGGATACCCTGCTCGCTATTTTCAGTGGCCACACCGCCCAGGGAGCCACTCTGCACGAATTGCAGATGGGCGTTGATGGCATCAGCCAAGCGACGCCATTAGACGGTTTTAAAACCGGCCTACGCAGCGGCCACTCGGTCGAACAGGTACTCCAGCAACCGCTGTTCGGTGGCACCCTGGCCGGTATCGGCTGGCAGTGGATTAACCTGGGCTTCCTGCTCGGCGGCCTGTTTATGCTGGGTCGTAAGCTGATCCACTGGCAAATCCCGTTCAGCATGTTGGCCGTCATTGCCCTGTGCTCAGGATTAGCCTGGACGTTAGATCCGGCCCATCAGGCTTCCCCACTGATCCACCTGTTTTCCGGGGCCACTATGCTCGGGGCTTTCTTTATAGCCACCGACCCGGTCAGTGCCTCTACCACGCCCAAAGGTCGGCTGATATACGGCGGCCTGGTTGGCTTGCTGGTCTGGCTGATCCGCGTGTATGGCGGTTATCCCGACGGTGTAGCCTTTGCCGTACTGCTGGCCAACATTACCGTGCCTTTGATCGATCACTACACGCAGCCACGCGTGTATGGCCACCGTTGAGGAGTCATTATGCTTAATTCCATGAGAAAGCATGGCACCACACTGGCCGTGTTTGCCGCTGTCACCACCGGCCTGACCGCCGTGGTGTACCAGTTAACCAAAACCACCATTGCCCACCAGGCGGCGTTGCAACAAAAAGCGCTGCTGGACCAGGTCGTCCCGCCGGAACATTATGACAACGATATGCAGAGCGAATGCCTGCTGGTCAGCGATCCGGCGTTAGGCAACGGCGCGCCACATCATCTGTATCTGGCCCGCAAGAATGGTCAACTGGTGGCAGCCGCGTTGGAAACGACCGCGCCAGACGGTTATTCTGGGGCGATCCAACTGCTGGTCGGGGCCGATTTTAATGGCACGGTATTGGGAACCCGCGTGATAGAACATCACGAAACGCCAGGGCTGGGCGACAAAATCGAATTACGTATCACCGACTGGATCACCTTCTTCAGCGGTAAAAAGATCGACGGTCCGGATGATAAACGTTGGGCAGTGAAGAAAGACGGCGGCATGTTTGATCAGTTCACTGGGGCTACCATCACCCCGCGAGCAGTGGTCAACGCCGTGCGTCGTACAGCGTTGTTTATGGAGACGCTGCCGCCTAAACTGGATACCTTGCCTGCCTGCGGAGCCAGCGAATGAGTGAAGCCAAAGAGTTAATCATACAGGGGTTGTGGAAAAACAACTCTGCGTTAGTGCAATTATTGGGGCTGTGCCCGCTGCTGGCGGTAACGTCAACTGCCACCAACGCCTTGGGGCTTGGGCTGGCCACCACGCTGGTACTGACCATTACCAACGGTTCTATTTCCGCCCTGCGCCGTTGGATCCCGAGTGAGGTCCGCATTCCGATTTATGTGATGATCATTGCTGCCGCGGTGAGTATCGTGCAAATGCTGATCAACGCCTACGCTTTCGGCTTGTATCAGTCGTTGGGGATTTTTATCCCGCTGATCGTCACCAACTGCATCGTGGTGGGCCGGGCTGAAGCAGTAGCGGCGCGAAAACCGGTAGGACTGGCATTGATCGACGGTATGGCCATCGGCCTTGGTGCCACCAGTGCCATGTTTGTGCTGGGCTCGCTACGCGAGCTGATTGGTAACGGTACGCTATTTGATGGCGCTGACCTGCTGCTGGGCAGTTGGGCCAAGGTGTTGCGCATTGAGATTGTCCATTTCGACACCCCTTTCCTGCTGGCCATGCTGCCACCGGGTGCCTTTATCGGTCTGGGCTTGATGCTGGCAACCAAATATCTGATTGACGAAAAAATGAAGGCGCGTAAAGCCAAGGCCTTGGCAGTTGAACCTAACATGGAACAGGGACACGTAGAGAAAGCGCTATGAATAAAGAGAAACGCCTGGAGATCCTGACCCGCTTGCGGGATAACGACCCGCATCCGACCACCGAGCTGGTGTATACCACCCCTTTTGAGCTGTTAATTTCCGTGCTGCTCTCCGCTCAGGCAACCGACGTCAGCGTTAACAAGGCCACGGCCAAGCTCTACCCGGTTGCCAACACGCCAGCGGCCTTGCTGGCGTTAGGGGTAGACGGCGTCAAGGAGTACATCAAAACCATCGGCCTGTTTAACAGCAAAGCCGAGAACGTGATTAAAACCTGCCGTATCCTGCTGGAAAAGCATGAGGGTGAAGTGCCGGAAGATCGCGCTGCACTCGAAGCCCTGCCCGGCGTGGGGCGCAAAACGGCCAATGTGGTGTTGAACACGGCCTTCGGTTGGCCAACCATTGCTGTTGATACCCATATCTTCCGCGTCTGTAACCGCACCCACTTCGCCCCAGGGAAAAACGTGGAGCAGGTAGAGGAAAAGCTGCTGAAAGTGGTTCCCGCCGAGTTTAAAGTCGACTGCCATCACTGGTTTATCCTGCATGGCCGCTATACCTGTATCGCCCGTAAACCGCGCTGCGGTTCATGCATTATCGAAGACCTATGCGAGTTTAAAGAGAAGGTCTATCCGCTTGATTGAGAGTACCGGGCACGGCGATCCGTGTCCGCGACTCTTCCCTCCGGTTTTTTATCAAAAATGTGACGTCGGGCAGCATTAACCTTGGTGGAACCCGGGATTACCCTACAAACTCGCTGTTTCAGATATTTTCAACCGTAAAATTAGTCAAAAATTGTGGTTAACCTCACGTCTTGACGATCACATCTCATTTACAAACCTCACTACCGATCTGTTCATTTTCAGATATTTTGCATAACCCAATTTATGCACAACAAACCAAGGCCTAATCAATCATGAGCATTGATATGAACTGGATATGACTTAAATAGCAGAAGATATAACTAAATTAATTCAGGATAGCTTTTAATCAAAACAAAAACTCGGCAAATTTAAAAATGGCAAACGTTAATACTGCATAACATTTGCAACATAGTTGCATAGCGTTGCCTATGTTATATGTAACAGAACATGTCAAAAAGCTTGCCACGTTGACAAAGATAGTGAACATTAACCGCCGGCATTCATCCTATAACAATGCAGAAGTGTGCAGCCCTGCATCACATTCTGCTATTCCCGTCCTGACAATACGGGTAGTGAAAAAACCAGAGGTACCAGTGTCAACTGCAAACAACAATTCTTCGGAAAACATTAGCCTTAACGCGTTTAAGCAACCTAAGGCCTTCTACCTGATCTTCTCGATTGAACTCTGGGAACGTTTCGGCTACTACGGTCTGCAAGGCATCATGGCGGTCTATCTGGTCAAGATGCTTGGCCTGAGTGAAGCCGACTCGATTACGCTGTTCTCCTCATTCAGCGCGCTGGTGTACGGTTTCGTGGCCATTGGTGGCTGGTTGGGGGATAAAGTTCTTGGCTCTAAGCGGGTGATCGTCTTGGGGGCCATTGTGCTGGCCGCCGGCTACGCCATGGTGGCCTATTCTGGCCATGATATTTTCTGGGTTTACCTGGGGATGGCCACCATCGCCGTGGGTAGCGGTCTGTTTAAAGCCAACCCTTCTTCCCTGCTGTCTACCTGCTATGAGAAAGACGATCCGCGTTTGGACGGTGCATTTACCATGTACTATATGTCCGTCAACATCGGCTCATTCTTCTCCATGCTGGCAACCCCATGGCTAGCGGCCAAATATGGCTGGAGCGTCGCCTTCTCACTGAGCGTGGTGGGGATGCTGATCACTCTGGTCAACTTTATGATGTGCCACGGCTGGGTTAAGCAATACGGTTCAAAACCTGACTTTAAGCCCCTGCAGGTCAAAAAACTGCTGATGGTGATCGTTGGTGTAGTGGCGTTGATCGCCATTTCCAGCTGGTTGCTGCACAACCAGATTATCGCACGCTGGGCACTGGCTATCATCTCTGTGGGTATCGTCATCGTGTTCGCCAAGGAAACCTTCGCCTTACACGGTGCCGCTCGTCGTAAAATGATCGTGGCCTTCCTGCTGATGCTCGAAGCGGTGGTGTTCTTCGTGTTGTACAGCCAGATGCCAACCTCACTGAACTTCTTTGCTATCCACAACGTTGAGCACAATATTCTGGGGATCGCTTTTGAACCAGAGCAGTATCAGGCACTGAACCCGTTCTGGATCATGATGGCCAGCCCTATTCTCGCCGCGCTGTATAACAAGATGGGCGATCGTCTGCCAATGCCGCACAAGTTTGCCTTCGGCATGATCCTGTGTTCCGGTGCATTCCTGGTGCTGCCGTGGGGCGCAAGCTTCGCCAACGACCAGGGCATCGTGTCCGTTAACTGGCTAATCTTGAGCTATGCGCTGCAGAGTATCGGTGAGTTGATGATCTCTGGTCTGGGTCTGGCCATGGTCGCCCAGTTGGTACCACAACGCCTGATGGGCTTTATCATGGGCTCCTGGTTCCTGACCACCGCCGCCGCCGCGCTGATCGCCGGTAAGGTCGCGGGTCTGACCGCCGTCCCAAGCGACATTAACGATGCGCATGCTTCTTTGGCTATCTATAGCCACGTGTTTATGCAGATTGGTATCGCCACGGCAGTGATCGCCGTGCTGATGATGCTGACCGCACCGAAGCTGTATCGCATGACGTTGGATACCGCAGAAGATACGGCAGCAAAAGCGAAAGCTGCTGCTCTCTAATCTCTGCTGTAACCTGACCTCAAAAACGCCGGAGCCTAGCTTCGGCGTTTTTTTATGATGCACAGAAAAATTGCGAAACGCTTCGCTATCTGAACAATCGCGTGCATTCAACAGCGAGGGTATTAAGTAGACTGCAGGTGGGTGCTCTGGATCTTTCCGTCTGGAGCATTTGGTAAAGGATGGAAAGAGAAAAGCCCCGGACCGATTTACATCAATCCGAGACCGATCTCACTCCCTAACAAGGTGAGATTATCCTCTAAAATTCCCGAAATCAAGGGACAAGGAGGTTAAGAATGCCGCAAAAACTGCTGGTTTTATGCCTGATCGTTATCTGTGTGACGCTGATCGCAGTCATCTGGATAACACGTGATTCGCTGTGTGAGTTGCGCGTCAGGCAAGGAACAACGGAAATTGCCGCCATTCTGTCTTGCCTGAAACAGCGGTAAGGCGATCCCACGGATGGGAGGCGGTCCGTGAGCACCCTTTTTGCACGTCAAAATTCACTGCTGCGAATAAATCCGGTTTAAACCAGGGGGTAATGGATCAAGTCGTGAATACGTACCGGCTCTGCGCTGGCATTATGATACGCATGTGGGCAATCCGCCTGGAAACGCATGGCTTCTCCGCTGGCAAGGCTATGCCACTCACCGTTAATCGCCAGTTCAAGTTGGCCACTGATGACAATGACATGTTCAATCACGCCCGGCTCATGAGCCGAGGATTCACTGAGCGCGCCAGGGGCTAAATCGATGACAAACATATCAAAACCCAGTTGGTGGTCGAACGGGAAAAGCGGCACCACACGCATGTCGGCATTGTCTTGATTGAAGATTGGCAACTCGCCATAACGATGCAACATAGCTGCCGGCTGCAACGGCGCCGTTTCCAGAAAGGCAGAGAAAGCCACGTTAAACCCGGTAGCAATTTTCCATAAGGTCGCCACCGTTGGGCTGGACTCACCCCGTTCGATCTGCCCCAGCATCGCCTTGCTGACGCCGGTATTTTCGGCAGCCTGATTAAGGCTCCAACCGCGTTGCGTACGTAATGACTTCAGCGTTTGCGCCAAATGGCTGGCAAGATCCTGCATAGCTATTCTCCTGAAAAACCTGCGGCGATTATAGCCCCTTGTGCGCTATAACGCACGATGCTATGCTCCGTCAATTCGACCGTTATAACGCACAATACTCGGGAGCGGTTATGCGTCCTGCACTCTCATTACGTGATATCTCCTTTTCTGCCATCGTTGCCGGTTTTGTCGCCGTGCTGGTAGGCTATACCAGTTCTGCAGCGATTATCTTCCAGGCTGCTGCTGCTGCGGGGGCAAGCCCGATACAAATTGGCGGCTGGTTGAGCATGCTTGGTCTAGGCATGGGTATCACTTCGTTGGGGCTCTCGCTCTATTACCGTACGCCAATCCTCACCGCCTGGTCGACGCCTGGTGCCGCGTTGCTGGTCACCAGCTTGCCCGGTACCCCGCTCAATGAGGCCATCGGGGTATTTATTTTCGCCAGTGGGCTAATCCTGCTGTGTGGTATCACCGGCCTGTTTGCCAGGTTGATGAACCATATCCCGCAGGCCATATCGGCAGCGATGCTGGCCGGAATATTGCTCCGCTTCGGGTTGGATGCCTTTGCTTCCTTGCAGATCAACTTTTCTCTCAGCGCCGGTATGTGCCTGGTGTATCTATTCACCCGCCGCTATCTTCCGCGTTACGGGATCGTTCTGACATTGCTGGCCGGGCTGATCATCGCAGTGTTACAGGGTAACATTCATTTCACCCAACAAACGCTGTCCTTCGCCAAGCCGGAATTTATCGCTCCGCACTTCACGCTGTCGACGTTGCTAGGCATAGGTATTCCTTTCTTTGTCGTGACGATGGCCTCGCAGAACGCGCCTGGCATCGCCACTCTCAAGGCTGGCGGGTATGACGTCCCCACTTCACCATTAATCAGTTGGACTGCCCTGACGGCTCTGGTGCTGGCCCCCTTTGGCGGCTTTACGGTGTGTATTGCGGCCATCACCGCCGCCATCTGTATGGGGCCGGACGTTCATCCCGATCCCAAGCGCCGCTATATGGCTGCCGTGGCCGCCGGCGGCTTTTATCTGTTAGCCGGGGTGTTTGGCGGTACCATTGGCATGCTGTTCAGCGCGCTGCCGGTAACCTTGATCCATACCATCGCCGGGCTGGCGTTATTAGGCACCATTGCAGGTAGTTTGCAACGCGCGCTCCAGGATGATAAACAGCGGGACGCTGCGGTGATCACCTTTCTGATCACCGCTTCCGGGCTGACGTTGTTAAACGTGGGGGCTGCGTTCTGGGGGCTGATTGGCGGTGTACTGGCTTACGCTATTTTCTCATTACCACGGCGCAAAATGCCTTGAATCCCGCTATTGGCTCTCAACGATTGGCAGGATAAATCCGCTATCACCCTGCGGCAGCGCGATACCCAAGGCACGCGCTGCCAGTTCTGCTACGCGAAAATCGATATCCGCTTGCTCACCATCTTCCAAAAACCAGGCCGCGGAAAGCCCCGCCCAGGCCAGGATCCACTGCAGCAGACGGCAACGTTCCAAGCCAGCCAGCGAGCAAACCTGTTCAACGCGACGATGGAAGATATCGGGATCGGTGGCGACACCGTAATTGGGGTTGCAGAAGATATTGGCGTAATCAAATCCACGCTCGCCATACAGACGCTTGGGATCGATCACTAGCCAGCCGCGTTCGGCAAAATCCAGCACGTTGTCATGGTGAATATCCCCATGCAACACCCCTTGATCCCGCGGGCTGGTCAACAGTTCTGCCGCAGCGGTGGCACTCAAGCGCAGCATGCCTCCGTGAGCCTGCGCTGCGGGCCATAGGGCATTAAACCACTGATGCAAGGGGATCAGTTCAGGGTAAGGTTCATCTCGTGGCGCATGCAATCGAGCAATGACCTTGCACAGAATAGCGGTTGCCCGTTGGTCTTCACCGTTGCGTACCAGCTGTGCCAATGATAAAGGCCCCATGGCCCTTTCCAGCAAAATGCCGTCATCATGCCAGGCCAGCACCCGCGCAGCACCTTCTCCACGCCACCAGCACATCAGCTGGCCGCCAAATTTTTCTTCCTGTTCGCGGGCAATTTTCAGCATTGCAGGCATCATCTGATAGCGTACCGGCATCAACAGGCTGCTATGGGTTTCAAACGCTGGCCCGTCTGGCTCAAGTTGCCAACGTTGCAGATAAGGAATAAATGCCTGGTTGATCACCCTTATGCACCCTTATTGCGTGAACGACTGCCTGGGATGATAGTATTATCAGGCAGCATCCTGCAAAACTTTCGGCTGCACGCGCTGATGAGTGCGTGCTCTTGGTCATCTCGTGGGGTCATCATGTCATTACTCAAACGTACCAACTATACAAAATTACCTAAGCCAGGTGGGCCCTATGTGCACGCGGTACGCCATGCCGATACGCTGTACGTCTCTGGCCTGACCGCCTTTGCCACCGAAGCCCAGGGTCAAGCGGTACAAGACCAGGCTCGCGCCATACTGGAACAACTGGCGGCCGTGGCTGCCAGCGAAGGCACCAATCTTAAATCACTGATCAAAATCACCGTTTTTCTGACCAAGATAGCCGACCTGGCCGCCATCCGTGACGTCCTGTTCGACTATCTGGACGGTGCGCTCCCTGCCAGTTCTTTGGTTGCCGTCAGCGCCCTGTTTTCGCCCGATCTCAACGTCGAGATCGAAGCCATTTTGGCACTGTAAATCAGGGGGCGCTATAACGCGCCCTCATCCAGTTCACAAGGCCCAATCTTAAACCAGGCCTTGGCGATCTTTCCTTGCTCAATCTCATAGATGGCAATAACGTCCATCTTCCCGCGTCCCTGTGGAAAATTGCGTGTGACCACCTCTTGGTCGATGACCAAATTCTCCACCACCATACGTTTGATTCGCTCACCGTATAGGCTAGGCTCTTGGAATCGGGCAAGATGACGCTCACGAATTTCACCTTTACCACGGGCAAGCAGCGTATCCGGATGCTGATAATACAGCGCATCGTCGGCCCAGCAGGCCATAAAGGCGTCGATATCACGAGCATTGTAGGCATCAAGCTGCTGTTGCACGATCTCTTCTGGGCGTACTGTTTTGCTGTTCATCGTAATCCCCTGCATAACGTTGAATCCGAGGTTAAAGCTCGACGATTTCATCAACCTGATGGTGAAATACGTAAGGATCGGAGATCAGCGCGAAGGCTTCATCATCCGGATAAGTGACTGCCACCTGATAGGCTTCACCGGCGAAACACTTGATGGCCGCCAACGAGGTCCAATAGGTTGCCAGAAAGAAATGCGCATACTCTCCCTGCACTTCTTGCCTGACAAAAGCCCCACGGTTGCCCGCAATCTCTTTAGCATGCTTGACGCCTGTGACATGTAAATGATCGGCAAATCCTTGCCGATGTTGTAGCGGCACGCAGCCGTGCCAGGTTCTGACAACTATCGCCACCCACTGAATATAAAACCGTAAATAGTGAATAAATAACCTATCATGTTTTTGGCCGATTTCAATCCGTCAGCGCATGATTTTTAAACCGATGCAGAAAGTGACATAACAGCCATTATCCGCTATGACGCTGTCGGGAATAATCTGCTAATTTAGCAACTGGACTGATTGATGATGAGTGACTATGCAGCAAAAGCCGGTTTTGCATGAAGCCAGACAGTTGAAACGCCTTAACGCCGCAACGCGGCGGCAGTCGCACATGTATAAGTGGATTGCCCTGGTGGCGGCGCTGGATGCATTGTTGGTGTTTTATTATGATCGGGATATGCGTAATGTCTCATTTTCAACGCTGGTGGCCCTGGTTTGCGGCTATCTATGGATACGCGATCGCAATAAGGCGCGCGGCTATCGGCGCGAGTACGACAACAAATACGGCAACCTTCACAACGAGTAATCCCTCCTCACTTCCAGCCTATTGATAAGGATCGATTTGTGCATTCTCCAACTGTCTCCCCAGAGCTGTTACAACCCTTCTCTCCATTTCAAGCATTAGCCCAGGAGTTACTGCCGCTGACGCTAGAGGGCGATGATGGCTCGCATGATGTGGCCCACCTGCACCGCGTGTGGAAAAATTGTTGCCAAATCAGCCAGGATGAAGGGGGAGACCAGCAAATTCTGTGTGCCGCCGTGTTGCTGCATGACTGCGTTGCGGTAGAGAAAAACTCCCCTCAGCGCCATCTGGCCTCCCGCATGGCGGCAGAGAAAGCCGGCATCGCGCTGGCAACCCTTGGTTGGTCTGATGAGAATATCAACAAGACTGCGCACGCGATCGAGGCTCACAGCTTTTCTGCCGCTATTCCACCGCAAACGCTGGAGGCCAAAATCCTGCAGGATGCCGACAGGCTGGATGCGATTGGCATGATCGGCGTTGCCCGCTGCTTCTACATCGGTGGCCGCATGCGTAGTGCCCTATACGATGCCGCCGACCCGCTGGCGCAACAGCGCCAGTATGATGACAAGCGATTCACTCTGGATCACTTCGAAACCAAGCTGTTCAAACTACAGGAAGGTTTTCAGACTGCGGCAGGCCGAAGGATGGCGGCATTACGCACCGAACGCATGCGCCGCTTTCTCAGCGAACTACTGGAGGAAGTTTGATAGGCTCGTTGATAACTTCAGAACAATATCTTTGCCATAAATGCTGTACACTGAAAGTCAACTTCACAACACAGGTTGCCAAAATGAAGAGACTAACGCTGAAAGAGATGACAGAAAGCGAACAACGTGAAGTAAAAACCGATCTGGACAGAGCAAGCAAAAACCTCGAGCGCCAGTTGACCAACTCCGAACATAATAGAATTAAAGACGAAGCCATCGATCGCATTATGGCCGCGCGTGAAAAGATTGCCAAAGCGACCCGCGCAGAACGCAAAGCCAACCGGGCACAGCCAACAGGTGCCACCTTCAGTTGGACCGCCTCCATCAGCACGCGCCCACATCGTTGATCACAGACCCCGCTTCGGCGGGGTTTCTGTTTGATAAGCCAGATTCATATGCACCCTGCCATTATTAATATCCCTATTATCATCTGGTTATCCATTGACAGCTAACCGTGACCTGTCCACTATCGGGTGACATTCACTGGTTACGAGATCGCCATGACCCCTTTCATCCAACAGGCCACACCGCAGCAAACCGCGTTGACCGTGGGTGAAGCTTTGGCGCTTACTTCGAAGAAACAGTCGCTCATTTGACCGGGGCGCGCTGTCCCGTCAGATGAGCTGACTGGATGGTGTGCAACGCGATACTCCTCTCTGGTTTTCTCATCTGACTCCTAGTCGGTCACGCAGCAGGAGTTTTACATGGCTTCATTTTCCGGTATTTGGGTAGCACTGGTTACCCCATTCAATCATGACGACGTAGATTTCCCGGCAGTCAAAAGGCTGGCTCAGCATCTGATCGCCAAAGGCGTCGCTGGCGTGGTGGTCTGCGGTTCAACCGGCGAAGCCGCGGCCCTGAGCAAAGAAGAACAGTTGGCGGTGCTGGATACCGTTCTCGAGGTGGTGCCAGCCTGCCAGGTGGTCATGGGCCTTTCCGGAAATAACATGGCTAGCACCTTGCAGATGCAGCAAGCCATCAACCAGCGCGATATCGCCGGTGTGCTGATCCCCGCCCCATACTATATTCGCCCTTCGCAGGCGGGCCTGGTGGAGTATTTTACCCGCCTTGCCGATGCCTCTCGCGTGCCGGTGATTTTGTATAACGTGCCTTATCGCACCGGAGCAACCTTTGAGCTGGCAACGCTGCGACAACTCGCCCGCCACCCGCAAATCAAGGCGATCAAAGATTGTGGCGGCTGCCCCGAGGCCACCATGGCGCTGATCCAGGACGGCGAGTTCGACGTGCTGACCGGCGAAGACCATCTGATCCTGACCACGCTATGTTTGGGAGGAAGTGGCGCAATTTCCGCTGCGGCACACCTGCACCCGGAACGCTTTGTTGCTCTGGTTGAACAAGTCGTACAAGGCGATCTGGCCGCCGCACGCAACAATTTCTATACCCTGCTGCCGATGATCCAACAAATGTTCAGCTATCCGAACCCAGGCCCGGTTAAAGCGGCGCTGTCTCAGCAAGGACTGATAAAAAACGAGCTTCGCTCCCCAATGCAAATCGCGCCACAGGCGTTGCAACAGCAAATCGCCGATTTACTGGCGCAGATGCCAGCGCTCACTCTGGTGAAGTAATAAAATATTGTTGGCAAAACCGCTGTAATTTTTCTGGCCTAGGACTAGGATGGGAGGTTAAACCTGCCTGTCCTTCATCACCATCAAGGAGTTTTCGATGAAATTGTTCTATAAAGCTGGCGCCTGTTCCCTGTCCCCTCACATCGTATTACGTGAGGCCGGGTTGGATTTCACCGCAGAGAAAGTCGATTTAGCTCACAAGAAAACCGAAAGTGGTGCCGACTATCTGGCGATCAACCCGAAGGGGCAAGTCCCGGCGTTGGTACTTGACGATGGCAGCCTGCTGACCGAAGGCGTGGCGATTGTGCAATACCTGGCGGATCGTGTACCGGATCGTAACCTGATCCCGGCCGCTGGCACGCTTTCTCGCTATCATGCGATCGAATGGCTGAACTACGTGGCCACCGAGTTGCATAAAGGCTTCAGCCCGCTGTTTAACCCGAAGACGCCGGACGAATATAAAGCGATTGCCCGCGATAAGCTGGCTAGCCAGTTCAGCTATCTGGACTCGGTGCTGGAAAAGCAGCATTACCTGTTAGGCCAGCGTTTCAGCGTGGCGGACGCGTATCTGTTCACCGTGTTGCGTTGGGCGAAGGCGTTACAGTTTGATCTCACGAAGCATGCACACCTGACGGCTTATTTCGATCGCGTAGCGGCTCGCCCGGCGGTGGCAGCGACGTTAAGTGCCGAAGGGCTATAAACCCAGAATAAAAGAAAGGGGCCACATTGGGCCCCTTGTCAGCATCAAAACAGATTATTTCCAGTCAACCAGGCAGTAATGCTTTTTACCACGACGCAGCAGCGTGTAACGGCCAAACAAGCGATCGCTATCGGTAAACAGATATTCTGGGTTGGACTGCTTCTCACCGTTGATGGTCACTGCGTTGGAACCAATCATGGTGCGAGCCTGGCCACGAGAAGGAACCAGCTCCGCATTAACCAATGCCTGTTGCAGATCGGCATCGTTCTCCAGCTTGATGGTTGGCATGCCATCCTGAGCCAGCTGCGCAAAGTCCGCCTCGGTCATATCATGCAATGCGCCAGAGAACAGGCTCTGGGTGATACGTTTCGCCGCGGCCAAGCCCTCAGCGCCATGCACCATACCGGTCACTTCCTCTGCCAGCACATACTGGGCGCGCGGCGCTTTGCCGCTGTTCTTGTCTTCTTCTTCCAGCGCATTAATCTCTTCAATGCTCAGGAAGGTGAAGAACTTCAGGAAGCGATAAACGTCCGCATCCGCGGTGTTGATCCAGAACTGGTAGAATTTGTACGGGCTGGTTTTTTCCGGAGCCAGCCATACCGCACCGCCTTCGGTTTTACCAAACTTGGTACCGTCTGACTTGGTGATCAACGGCACCGTCAGGCCAAACACCTGTTTCTGGTGCATGCGGCGAGTCAGGTCGATACCCGAGGTGATGTTGCCCCACTGGTCTGAACCCCCGATCTGCAGCTCCACCTGATGGCGGTTATACAGCTCGGAGAAGTCGAACCCTTGCAGCAGGTTGTAGGAAAACTCGGTGAAGGAGATCCCGGAATCATCACGGTTCAGGCGCTGCTTGACCGCTTCCTTGTTGATCATCTGGTTAACCGAGAAGTGTTTACCGATGTCACGCAGGAAGGTCAGCACGTTCATGCCGCCAAACCAATCGTAGTTGTTGGCCGCAATGGCGCTGTTGCTGCCACAGTCGAAATCGAGGAACGGAGAAACCTGCTTGCGGATTTTCTCGACCCATTCGTTGACCGTTTCCGTGGTGTTGAGTTTGCGTTCGGCGGCTTTAAAGCTTGGGTCGCCGATCATACCGGTCGCGCCACCTACCAACGCTACCGGCGTATGGCCGGCCAGTTGGAAACGCTTCAGGCACAGCAGAGGCACCAGATGGCCCAAATGCAAGCTGTCAGCGGTCGGATCGAAGCCGCAATACAGTGCAATTGGCCCTTGCGCCAGTCGCTCTGCTAACGCTTCCTCGTCCGTCACTTGAGCCACCAGGCCCCGCTCTTGCAGTTGTTGAATCAGGTTGATGCTAGCCATCAATTTCTCCATGTATAAACGAATGCACCTTTGCCGGTACACGGCCTTCGCCCATTGGCGAAAATCACAAAATTCGGGGTAGCGCATAGAATAAAGCGCCAGCGGCATCAGTGCCAGCGCTTAAGGGGGATTTTCCGTCTATCAGGGTGCCAGTCGGTCAATTTTCCAGTCATTTCCCTCGCGTTGATACAGGAAACGGTCATGCAAGCGGTGCGCGCCCCCTTGCCAGAACTCAACGGAGTCGAATCTGACGCGGAAACCGCCCCAGAAACTGGGCAATGGCACTTCCCCTTGCTGGAACTTTTGCTTCAGTTCGAGGAACTTGCTTTCGAGGATGCCACGGGCAGAAATGCGTGTTGACTGTTGCGACACCCAAGCGCCGATCTGGCTGTCTTTGGGCCGACTGTTGAAATACTTCATCACTTCCAGCGTTGACAGCCGCTCGGCCTTGCCGAGGAAGATCACCTGGCGATCCAGCATATGCCACGGGAACAGCAGGCTGATATGCGGGTTTTGCGCCAGTTGTTGCGCTTTGCGGCTGCCCAGGTTGGTATAAAACACCAGGCCCTGGTCATCGAAGTGCTTTAGCAACACGATGCGTTGGAAAGGCTGCCCCTGCTCGTCCACGGTAGCGACGCACATGGCGGTAGGATCGGCCAGACGCGCCTCACAAGCCTGTTTGAGCCAGCGTTCGAACAAATCCAGGGGGTTGGCAGTCAGATCGTTACGGCGCAGACCGCCACGGGTATATTCACGGCGCAGATCCGCCACATCAAACTCATTATTATCAGTCATCTGGATTAGCAACCAAGCGGTAAATTCGTTGTCATATTCTGCGCCTGTAGCAGCAGGATCTCAATCATTCAGCTAGCAAATAGCTCCCCCGATAATGCAACAGGTGAGAGTCATGCAGAACGCCGACACGCCGTAAATCCATCCTTGGAGGCTCATATCGCGCATCCTTGCGCTCAACGGTCGGCTAACCTGCACAACTCCCACCTGCCTCAGGCTTCAGTGGCGCGGTATTAAGCGTGGTTCGCGTCTTGAGCCAGCACGCAGTCGCTCATGATCACTTTATCATTGCGCTCGATAAAGGCGTTTGGCCCTTTCGACCAGAAGGTGTATTTACCGTCGCTGTATTTGGCACCGGACGCCGCCAGCACCTGTTTCAGCTTCAGCTGTTCGCCGTCCATCAGGAAGCTGACCGTGCTCTCTTCACCATTGAGCTCTACGGTGAGCGGCGTCGTTCCGCATTGATAGTGCAGCGTTTCGCTTTTTTGCGGGACTACGTAACTGCAACCCGCCAACACGAGAACCCCGACAACCATCGCTATTTTTTTCATCTGGTGCTCCTTAAGATATTAACCCTTTCTTTATCCTAACAGAGCTAGCGGTAGCCCAACGGCAAAACCGGATAAATCCCACCCAGCAGAGTTTCACAACTGGCACCGGTAACCGAAGGCAGATTTCCCGGCAGACCGGAAATGGTCCGGAATGCCAGCCAGGCGAAGGCTAACGCCTCCATGTCATCCCCACTGACTCCAAAGTGATCGGTGGTAGCCACCTCGGTCCCCGGCAGTAAAGCGGACATTCGCGCCATCAGCAGTGGATTACGGGCACCACCACCGCAGACCAGCAGCCGCTCGCAGCCCCCAGCCAGCATCACCTGCTCGCAGATGGTGGTGGCGGTCAGCTCCACCAGCGTGCTCATCACATCCACCGGAGTTAACCCCGGCAACGTCGCCAGCTGTTTTTCCAGCCAACTGATATTGAAATATTCCCGACCGGTACTTTTCGGTGCCGGTAAGGCGAAATAAGGATCGGCCAACATCTGTTGCAATAGCGGTAAGCAGACGCGCCCTTCCATCGCCCAAAGGCCGTCTTTATCAAAAGGTTTTGAGCGGTGGCGCCATACCCACGCATCCAGCAGCATATTCCCCGGCCCGGTATCAAAACCGCGCACCGGTGCGCCGGGCAGTAGCAGTGACAGGTTGGCGATGCCGCCAATATTCAGCACCATACGGCGCTCGGTTGGGTGAGCCAACAAAGCCTGATGAAACGCGGGAACCAAGGGCGCGCCTTGGCCACCATAGGCCATATCACGGCGGCGAAAATCCCCCACGGTAGTGATATTGGTCAATGCCGCCACCCGGTTATTGTCCCCAAGCTGCATCGAAAAGCGCGTCTCGCCCTCCGGTTCATGCCACACCGTTTGGCCATGACAGCCAATGGCGGTGATTTCATGGGCAGGAATACCGGTTTGCTTTAACAGCCCCAGCACCGCTTCACCGAACAGCGTGCCCAACTGGGCATCCAACCGTCCTACGGCAGAAAGCGTGGTCTGCTGCCCTTGGCACATCCCCAGAATCTCTTTTTTCAGTTGGATCGGCATTGGGTGGCTATAGCTTGCCTGTTGCGCCACCATACGTTCATCGATCGCGGCAAGCACCACGTCGATCCCATCCAGACTGGTGCCAGACATAACACCAATATAGCGGCCTGACTTCATCAGCACTATCCTTTACCCTTTCCAGGTTGCAACCGTTTTCACCCTTTAAATAGACCAGAATTGTGCGATTAACGCCATGAATTATGATGTCTTTTTTACAGCCTGTGAGCGAAGTTGTTTATTTTATGTCGAGTATTGGTTACATAATAAACAATTCAGGGGAGGATAAAGCGACGGTTATTTGTTTTCAGTTCTGTCACAAAGTTAAACCACCGTTTATTATTGGTTGAACAGAGAAAAGCTAAGCTGTATACAGAAGGCAACACATGGGTGATATCAAACCGATTCAACCATAATTGCTGTAAGATTTATAGAACTTGGTTTGGGCCTATCTCCCAGATCTGGATTACCAACTGCAGGAGCTTTATATGATCAAGCGTCTTCTTGTTGTCGCTCTCGCCTCCGTCACACTGGCGGGCTGTGCAAACCAAACCGCGTCCGGTGATGTCTATTCCGCCTCTCAGGCCAAACAGGTACAAACCGTGACCTTTGGGACCTTGGTGTCCGTACGCCCGGTGCAAATTCAGGGCGGTGAAGGCTCAAGCATGCTTGGCACTATCGGCGGCGCAGTCCTGGGTGGATTCCTGGGGAATACCATTGGTGGCGGCACAGGCCGTAGCCTGGCAACCGCAGCGGGCGCAGTAGCCGGTGGTGTGGTAGGCGACAGCGTCGGTAGCGCAGCTAGCCGTAGCAACGCTTGGGAGCTGGAAATCAAAACCGATAATAAAGAAAATATCGTAGTGGTACAGAAAGCCGGGTCGACTAAATTCAGCCCAGGCCAGCGCGTTCGTATGGCGCAAAATGGCAGTACCGTTACCGTTTCTCCACTGTAACGTCCTTGCCTGAATGCAAAACCGGAGGCCCCTGGGCCTCCGGTTTCTGTTTGTTGCTGTGACTAAGCATAATAATAAAGGCGCTGGATTTATTGTTTTTCTTGCAGTTCGATGATGTTCTGTTCCAGCTTGCTAATCAGACCAACTAAAAGTCTTACTTCTTCTGCCGAGATACCGCTGAGAATTTCGCCTCTGGTCGACGTGATCACACTATCCACTTCACGAATAATCGGCTCTGCCGCCTCGGTCAATTTGATGCGCTTGGCACGGCGATCGTTAGCGCAGGTGTGTCGGGTGATCAACCCTTTTTCTTCCAGTTGATCCAAAGTACGAACCAATGAAGGCTGCTCAATACCTATCGCTTTTGCCAATTGGATTTGCGACTGTTCTGGCGGTAATCGATTGATATTGTGCAATGTCACCCAATGCGTTTGTGTAAGCTCCAACGGCTTTAGCCGATGATCGATCAGCGCACGCCAAACACGAACTAATCGTGCTAAATCTGAACCTAACGTTGATTCCACTTCCCCCTCCTTATAGTTAGCATGCTAACATTACTCCCCAAAGTGTAGCCCATTTTGGTTAATTAACATTAAAAACACAAATGTATATAATCCAAATCGCAAAAATAGACACATTTTTATCGGTAATTGGTTATCCTCTATGCAAACATCCTTCATATTCACTCATCGGGATTGCTAACGTGAATACGCCCTGGCTCCATACTGCGTCACCACTGCCCGATCTGGTGCTGGGTGCATCGCTTTATTTCCCACCTCTATTTAAAGCTTTCTTACTCGGTTTAGTCTTCTGGCTGCTGGTGCATCATTTGCTACGCGACTGGATGTACTCCGGTGATATCTGGCACCCTATGCTGATGGATCTGTCCATCTTCGTCATTACCGTCAGCGGTTCCCTGTGGCTCCTAGCGAGTTGGTAGCTCATGAAGCATAAGACATTAAAGTATTTTTCGACGGTTATTGTTTGCGCCATCGCGCTTTGTGCCGGCTGGTGGTTATGGAATTACTACATGCAATCCCCTTGGACACGCGACGGTAAGGTGCGGGCTGAGCTGGTCAATATTACTCCGGAAGTCTCTGGCAGATTAGAGAAGATACTAGTTCATGATAACCAGTTCGTTTCTGCGGGCAGCTTGATTTTCAGCATTGATCCCGTGCCTTACCAAATTGCGTTGGACAATGCCGAGGCGGCACTAGCCAAAGCGCAGGCCGATATGGCCAAGGCCGACCATGAAGCGGCCCGCCGCCGCAGCCTGCCCCGTAACGTCATCTCCTCTGAAGATCTGGATGAGTCAAACCTGGCCGCCGCCTCCATGAAAGCCTCGTATAAGGCGGCTCAGGCCAATCTGGAACAGGCCAAATGGAACCTCAGCAAGACGCGGATCTATGCCCCAACCGACGGTTACATCACCAACTTACAGGCACGCGTCGGCAACTACGCCACCGCAGGAACGCCGTTGGTGGCGCTGGTAGACATCCATTCGTTCTATGTGCTCGGTTATTTCGAAGAGACCAAGCTCAGGCATATCAGAGAGGGTCGCAAGGCGGATATCGTGTTGTATAACGGCAATATTCGGCTGCAAGGGGTGGTCGAAAGCATTGGCCGGGCCATTTACGACCAAAGCGCCGACAGCAGCAGTGACTTGCTGATGGATGTGAAACCCAACGTGCCTTGGGTGCGCCTGGCACAGCGGGTGCCGGTACGTATCAAACTGATCGATATTCCGGCCGACCTGACTCTGGTAGCCGGTACCACCTGCACCATTTCAATTCATCAGCAGGACTAATGTGTGAACCTGCCCTTTCTTGAATGGAAGCGCTCGCCCTGGGGTAAAGCCACCGCAGGGCAGTGGCGCTATGCGTTACGCAACACCCTGGCAATGTGTCTGGCTCTGTGGGTCGCCTTCGTTCTACAGCTGGATGAGCCCTATTGGGCACTGACCTCCGCCGCGGTCGTCAGCTTCCCGACGGTTGGCGGCGTGATCAGCAAGAGCATTGGCCGCATTTTTGGCAGCCTGATCGGCGCCATGGCTTCACTGCTGATTGCCGGTTGCCTGAACGATCCCTGGTTGTTCACCCTGTCGATTGCCAGTTGGTTGGGGCTGTGCACCTACATTTCCAACCACTACCAGAACAATGTCTCCTACGCCTTTGCCCTGGCGGGCTATACCGCCGCGATCATCGTGTTTGGCACGGTTAATATTACCGACACCCAGCAAATTTTTGATATCACCCAGGCACGCGTCTGTGAGGTGATCACCGGTATCCTGTGCGGCGGCCTGATGATGATGATCCTGCCAAGCACGTCGGATGGTGAGACTTTGCTGGTATCGCTACGCCGCATGCACTTACGCCTGCTGGAACACGCCGCCATGCTGTGGCAACCGGAAATCAGCCTGCGGATGCGTACCTCCCACGAGGGCGTTATCGGCCAGATCCTGACCATGAACCTGCTGCGAATTCAGGCCTTCTGGAGCCATTACCGGCTGCGTCGGCAAAACAATATCCTCAACTACATGCTGCACCAGCAATTGCGCATCACCAGCGTCATCTCCAGCCTGCGCCGCATGTTGTTAAACTGGCCAGATCGTCCGGAGAATCTGGCGGCGGTGTTGGAGCAGGTGTTGAATGAATTACGCGACCCCACCACAGATAAATACCGGCTGGCTCATATTCTGGTCGCCATCGCCCCCCAGGATCCAGCCGATTATCGCCATCGGGCCTTCTTCCTGCGCCTGCGCCACTTTTGCTGGCTCTATCTGCGCTGTACCCGTTGGCTACAACGGCTGGAAAGCGCTACCCAGGTCAGCGATATCGAACCACCGCGGGTTACCTCACTCGCGCGCCATACCGACAGCGTTGAGGCCGCCTACAACGGGCTTCGCACCTTCTTGTGCATCCTGATCGGTTGCGCTTATTGGATCACTACCCAGTGGGACGCCGGTAGCTCTGCGCTGACGCTGATCGCGATCAGTTGCGTGCTCTATTCCTCTACCCCTTCGCCGATCAAATCCATCACCACCTTACTGAAGGCCGTTTCCCTGCTGTTTGCCTTCTGCTTTGTGATGAAGTTTGGCCTGATGATCCAGATCGACGACTTCTGGGTGTTCTGCGCCTTCCTGTTCCCGACCCTTGTCACGATGCAGATGATGAAACTGCAAAATCCCCCCTATGCCCCACTATGGGGTCAGTTGATCGTGTTTATGGGATCGTTTCTCGCCGTGACCAACCCGCCGAGCTACGATTATCAGGGCTATATCAATGACAGTCTCGCCAAGATTGCCGGCGTGCTGTTGGCCGGATTGGCGTTCCAAATCCTGCGGCCCAGTTCGGACAAACGCAAAAGCCGACGGATTATCCGCGCGTTACGCCGTGATTTTATCGATCAGTTGAGTAAGAAACCGCAGCAAAGCGAAAGCCAGTTTGAGTCGCGTATCTATCACCGCATCAGTCAACTGAATCAAAGCCTGGATCAGGAGGCTCGCACCTGGCTATTGCGTTGGGGAGTCGTGCTGCTGAACTGCAGCCACGTGGTCTGGCAACTGCGTGATTGGCAAACCCGTTCAGATCCGCTGGCCGCCGTGCGCGACGTCTGTATTCATTGTTTGAAGGGAGTCATGACTGAGAAAGGGGTGCAGCATGCGTCGTTGGACGCCACCTTGCAGGAGCTGCAGCGTATGAGTAACGCGCTTGCCCAGCATCCAGAACAGGCAGCACGTGATTTGGCGGGTTTGATTTGGCGGCTGTACTGCTCACTGCAGCAATTGCAGCAGGCGATCATTCCACCGGAAGCGGTAACAGCGCCCACGCCAGGCTGACGCGGGCGGCTGATTTATTTGATTACGCCACAGGCGAAGCGATCGCCACCACCACCCAGAGGCTTGGGTTGATCGGAGTGGTTATCCCCCCCGGCGTGTACCATCAGCGCTTTGCCTTCGATTTCGCTGATTTTCTTCAAGCGCGGAGCCAGGACCTGGGTGTCAGCCATACCGTCCGCCGTGACATAGATTGCTGGCAAATCGCCTAAATGCCCGTTGGCATCATAAGGCCCGAGATGCTTGCCGGTTTTTTCAGGGTCAAAGTGGCCACCCGCAGCCAGTGCGGCTACCGCCTTGCCGTCTTTCATACCCGGCTCACAGCTGCCTTTCTCATGAACGTGAAAACCGTGCACACCAGCAGGCAAGGCTTTCAGCTGCGGGGTGAACAACAGGCCGTAAGGCGTTTCGCTAATTGTGATTTTACCAATGTCCTGACCAATTCCCTGGCCGGTCACCAGATTCATTTCGACATCAACCGTTGCCGCCTGCGCAACGCCACAGGCCATCAAACCCAATGCCGCACACCAATAACGTTTCATCACTCAATCTCCATGCGATAGTTATAGTCCTTAGGGAGTATATACCGAATACATCCTGCCACAGTGGAAACCGCCGTTAATCAGCGCAGCCACTGAGTCGGTTATAATATTTTGTGACCTTCCTCCCGTTATTCCTTGGTTTTCTGCCACCCTGCATCGGCAAGTGTCATTAACACAAAGGTCCCAGCGCCATTTATTTCTTAAGCTGCAATCTTGCTGATAATTAAAAGGAATAGTGCGTGAAAAAGAAAATAATCCCGCTGGTCACTCTGTTTTTAGCCATGATATGGCAGCCCACCGCAGCGCTATCGCAAGATCAGGCCAACACAGAACAGACAAAAACGCTGCGCTTTTATTTAGTTCGCCACGGGCAGACCTACTCCAATATCAAGGAAATGACCATCGGCGGTGGCGGTAACGCCCAATTGACCCCAAAAGGCCGTTATGACGCCAGCAGTTTAGGACTGGGGCTGGCAGAAGTAGAGTTTATCGCCGGTTATAGCAGCACCTTGGGCCGGGCCTATGAAACCGCCAACCAGATTTTGCGTGGCCGCAACATGCAGGTGAAGCAGATTGACGATCTGAAAGATATCTCGTGGGGCGACTCCGAAGGAGGCCGAATTGACGATCTGACGGATAAATTCGGCCATTCTGGCAACGACTTCGCGTTCTATTTCGGCGCCTATAACGATCCCGCGTTCAAATCCCCGGTCAATGCCGAAAATATGGCTGATTTTTCGGCGCGCTTTGAAGGTGCATTGCGACAGATTGCCACACAGCATGCCGATCAGGATGGTAATATTCTGGTTACCGCCCACTCATCAATGGCGTTCTACCTGCAAAAATACCGCGCCAACCAACCACTGGCCGGGTTAGCTAATACCAGCGTCTCGGTGCTGGAGTTCAAGGATGGCCAATTCCATCTTATCGATTTTAATAATACCGATTATCTTAAATCTGGCTACGCCAGAGCAAAGGCCCTGCCACCGCTGGAAATCACTCTGGTCGTTAATCCGCTGACCCAATTGCAGCAGGCTGGTGTCATGGAAGGCACCACAGATTCAGACTTCACCGACGCGGGCGAAAAGGCTAACCAGCAATTACACCGCACACTAAAATCCACCCGGTTTATCGCGGCTTATAGCAGCGAGTTGGGGCGTGGCTACAAAACCGCCCAACGCGTGATGGCTGACCATCAAATCCCGGTTCAGCAAGATAACCAATTGAACGAAATGTTCCTGGGGCACTGGGAGGCAGAAAAGGTGGCAACGCTGAAAAACGACCAGAGCGAAGCGGCGAGAAACCTGTTCTCGGCCAACAACCTGATCCGCTTTGTTGCGCCAGATGAAGGCGAGGATGGCGAGATTGCCGCCTACCGTTTGGGTAAGTTCCTGTCCGCTATCGGTCAAAAATATGAATTTAGCCAGGGTAAAGTGATCGTCTTCACCCACCCGCTAATACTGAATGCATTCTTTAACAAGCGGTTGCCAGATTCCTCATGGCAACCAAGCCAAGGGCTGCAAGTTGTCACCTTGGCATATAAAAACGAAACCTTCAGCGTTATGCAAGTGAAGTAGTGGCAAAGGCTGGCACAATGCCAGCCTTACCTGCTCAACTTAAGGTACGTCGTAACCCAGTGCCGCTTTACGAATGCGGAACCACTGCTGGCGGCTCAAGGCCAGCTCTTGCGCCTTCAGGGCCGAACGTACGCGTTCGATCTTGCCGGAGCCGATAATTGGCAGCGGTGCCGAAGGCAGACGCATCACCCAGGCATACACCACCTGCTCAATGGTTTCGGCACCAATCTCTTGTGCCACCGTTTGCAGTTCATCGCGTAACGGCTGGAACTCAGCATCGCTGAACAACCGCCCGCCACCCAGGCAAGACCAGGCCATCGGTTTAATACGCAGTTGCTGGCATTGATCCAAGGTGCCGTCGAGGATCGCTGGCTGATAAATCGGGGATATCTCGACCTGGTTGGTCACCAGTGAGAACGGCAGACGCGACTGCAATAAGGAAAACTGTGCTGGCGTAAAGTTCGAAACGCCGAAATGGCGCACCTTGCCGCTTTTATGTAACGCCACAAAGGCTTCTGCTACCTCATCGGCCTCCATCAACGGATCGGGACGATGGATCAACAATAAATCCAGGTAGTCCGTATGCAGGTGCGATAAAGACTGCTCTGCGCTGTGCACAATATGCTCGCGATCGGTAATGTAATGCCCGATTGGGTTACCTGGCTTGGCGGTGGTAGCGATGCCGCACTTCGACACCAGCTCCATCCCCTGGCGCACCGAGGGCTGTAGCTTGATAGCCTCGCCAAAAGCCTGCTCACAGGCATAGCCACCATAAATATCCGCGTGGTCCGCCGTGGTCACCCCTAGCTCAACGTGTTGCTTGATAAACGTCAGCAACTGCTGCGGTGACATGCCCCACTCCATCAAACGCCAGTAGCCGCAAATCATGCGTGAGAACTCGGGCCCAAGTGGTGCCAGCTTAATACGATTCAGCATTGTTAAACCTCATGACAATAGTTAACGCCAGCATACACAAGCGCCCAAGCCCTAGGAAACGCAAAAGTGGCCTTAACGTGCGGCAGATCGAGAAAATCAGCAATAAAGTTAAAACAGCGAGGGCTGCTCTGGCGGGATCTCTTCTGGCTGCTTGCCGGTACGCAATGAACGCAGATAACGCTGGCGACACAGGCGCAGAACGTCCTTTTTCTGGACATCGTTCATTTGCATCCAGCCAAAGCGCTCCTCGCGGCTGCGCAGGCAACCACGACAATAGCCGCGCTCATCGGCCTGGCAAATGCCACGGCACGGGCTTGGGATGTCAAAGAACTCGAGTTGCTGCGCCACACGTCCTCCTGCGTTGTCATGCTAATTGAAGACGTCATCGGGGCCATTGGCAAGTGGCTTTTCCCCATGACGGCGAAAATATTCTCGCAAATAGTGCAGCGCCTGGCGCGTTTTCTCCGGCAGAACCCGTTCCAGAGTCAACGCATGCAGCCGATATGGCGCTGGCCGCCACTGCGGTAACAGGGCGATTAATTCTCCCCGGCGCAGTTCGTCACCAATTTCATACAGCGGTTGGCCGGAAATCCCCAGACCATTGCGGGTAAAGGCCCGGATCACGTTCATACTACCGCTGACAACCTGCCCCGCCGCCAGGCGTAGTTTGAATGTTTCACCCGCATGGTGATGTAAATCGAGATGCAGCCCGTGACCGCTGCCGGTGATCCAGCGGTGTTGCACCAGTTCCTGGGGCGTTTCTGGCACGCCATGCTGGCTAAGATAACGCGGCGCGGCGCAGAGCACCATGGGCCAGGCGGTCAGCGGGTGAGCAATCAGGTTGGTATCTGCCAGTTGTAGATTTACGCGCAGTGAGATATCTACCCGCTGCTCGATCATATCCACCACCTGGTCGTCTGCCAGAATGCGCAGCGTCAGCTTTGGGTGCGCCAGCAGCAAGGGAGCCAGAGCCTCCGCCAAGGGGCCGCTACCGATCCCGACGGTGGTGGCAATACGTAGTTCGCCCACCAATGTATCCCGCAGTTCCGCCAGTCGCTGCTCCGCGCGCTGTGCTTCCTGCAACATGGCTTCGCAGCCGGGGTAAAAGGCTTCCCCCGCATCGGTGAGTGCCAAGCGGCGAGTCGAGCGGTGCAATAACGGCACGCCCAACGACTTTTCTAGCGACCTCATATGCTGGCTGACCGCAGAAGGCGTCATCTCTAGCCGACGGGCCGCCGCAACAAAAGATCCCTCGGCCACCACGGTGGCGAATACCGCCATTCGATTCAGTTTATCCATGATTATGAAGTTTTACTTAATCAAGAAAGCATAAATATGGCACTAATCAGCCACATTGTTAAGGCTTATAGTATTTCTACTGCACCGCCACTGAGTGGTACGGCAACCCGTTAAAAAACATTTCACAGGAGAGACCTCATGAAAGTCGCCATTATTGGAGCAACCGGTTTTGTTGGCCGCCGCGTAGTCGATGAAGCTTTGGCCCGCGGCCTGCAAGTGACCGCCATCGCCCGTCAGAAAAAAGATCTGCCGGATAATGCCAATCTCACCATCGCCCTGGGTGACGTGGCCGACGGCCCGTGGTTGGCACAACAGTTAGCTGGCCATGATGTCGTGATCAGCGCCTATAACCCAGGTTGGGCAGAAGCAGATCTGTATGAGAAAACCGCTAAAGGTGCTCAGCAGATCCTGGCGGCGGTAAAACAATCCGCGGTTAAACGCCTGCTGTACGTTGGCGGTGCCGGCAGCCTGGAAGTGGCTCCAGGAGTTGAGCTGGTTGATACCCCGCAGTTCCCGGAAAATATTCGTCCAGGGGCCCAGGCGGTACGGGATTTACGTAATGTGTTGAAAAAAGAAACCCAGTTGGATTGGACCTACCTTTCTCCTGCCGCGTTGCTGGAACCCGGCAAGCGTACCGGCCAGTTCCGTTTGGGTACGACACAATTGCTGATGAAGGGGGACGCACCGGCCAATATTTCGGTAGAAGACCTCGCGGTTGCCATTATCGACGAAGTTGAAAAACCGCAGTTCATCAAGGCACAGTTTACCGCTGCCTATTAATCGTCCGCCAGCGGCTGTAATCGTTGCAGCCGCTGTCCTGCCGCTCACTACGTCTAAGGTTATCTTAAGTTTCATCTGGTAAATTTCGGCGCATTACCTCATGGCAGGATCCAGATTTGGCAATGCGCTTACGTCAATCATTACAATGCAACAGCTTGGGTTTTATCCTGGCTTGCGCCCTATTCTTCACGCTTTTCCAGAACCTGCTATTTATTCACCAGGCCTGGTCATATATCACCTTTGATAGCGTACATAGCATCATTTTTGCGGCGACTATGCCGGTGGTTATTTTCTGTGCCCTGAATATTATCTTCAGCGTATTAACCATTCCGTTCCTGCGTAAACCTCTGGTTATTCTGTTGCTGCTCGGCAGCGCGGCGGCCAACTATTTTATGTTCAGCTACGGCGTGGTGATTGATGGCAATATGATGCAGAACGCCTTCGAGACCAACCCGCAGGAAGCGACGGCGTTGCTCACCCCTCGTATGGGGCTATGGCTGCTGTTGCTGGGTATTTTGCCTGCCGTTTTCGTGTGCTTTGTACGCATCAATAAAACCCGCCCTTGGTGGTACATGATTGGCCTGCGCGCGGCCAATGTGATGCTTTCCGTGGTGGTGATCCTTTTGGTTGCGGCGTTGTTCTACAAAGATTACGCCTCGCTGATCCGCAACAATAAAAGCGTGGTGAAAATGCTCACCCCAAGCAATTTTGTGGCTGGCACCATCAAGTACGCTCAACACCGCTATTTCCACCAAAATCTGCCGCTGGTCAAAATTGGTGAAGATGCCCATTTAGGCCCGGTGATTAGCAGCCAGGCCAAGAAGACCCTGGTGATACTGGTGGTCGGTGAAACCGCGCGGGCGGAGAATTTTTCGCTAGGTGGTTACTCACGGGAGACCAATCCCCGCTTGAAGCAGGACGATGTGGTTTATTTCAAGAATGCCAGTTCCTGCGGTACCGAAACGGCTATCTCCGTGCCCTGCATGTTCTCCAACATGCCACGCAGCGATTACGACGCCACCTTGGCCGCACACCAGGAAGGCATACTGGACGTGATGGCACATGCCGGAGTCAACCTGCTGTGGCGCGAGAATGACGGCGGTTGTAAGGGCGCCTGCGATCGTATCCCACATATCGACATGACCAAACTGAAGCTTTCACAGTATTGCGACGGCGATGTCTGCATGGATAATGTGCTGCTGCATAAACTGGACGATTATATCAACGGCCTGCAAGGGGACGGTGTGATCGTACTGCATCAGATGGGGAGCCACGGCCCGGCCTACTATCGCCGCAGTACGCCAGAATTACGACAGTTCTCACCAACCTGTGACAGCAACCAGATCCAGGACTGTACCCACGAGCAACTGGTGAATACCTACGACAATTCGCTACTGTACACCGACGCCATGCTGGACAACACCATCAAGCTGTTGCAGCAATACAGCGGCAAATTCAATACGGCGATGGTCTATCTTTCCGATCACGGTGAATCGCTCGGGGAGAATGGCATGTATCTGCACGGTACGCCGTATATGTTCGCCCCTTCTCAGCAGACCCACGTGCCTTTCCTGATGTGGATGTCGGCCGATTATGAACGCAACTTCGGCATTAACCGCCAATGCCTGCAATCCCTGGCGGAGACCGATAAGGTTTCACAGGATAATCTGTTCCACACCCTGTTGGGTATGTTAAACGTGCAGACAAGGCAATATCAGCCCGACCTGGATATTCTGCAGCGCTGTCGCAACTAGACGGGCGCAGCATGCGGCGCCCCTACGGTATGAGGTCTTGTGCAGCACCTCGATAGAATGTAAGTTGGTCGACTGTTTACCGTCAGCGCCGGGATTTTTTTTACCGGTTTTTTATCTGCGACTTGACCTAGACCAATCGGTCTATTATTCTCATTTTCATTATGACAAAACAGACGAATTGCAACGGGGATACCCGAGAACATCTGCTCGCTACCGGCGAAACGCTCAGCCTGCGCCTTGGTTTTACCGGCATGGGCCTCAGTGAGTTGCTCGCTACCGCTGGCGTGCCCAAAGGGTCGTTCTATCACTATTTTCGCTCGAAGGAAGCCTTCGGCGAAGCAATGTTGCAACGCTATTTTGCCCATTACGACGCTCAAATGCAGGCTCTGTTTGCTGACAGCCGCAGCGATGCGCGTAATCAGTTATTAAGTTATTACGCCCAGGCCATCAGCTTCCACTGCCGTAGTGAGTGCCATAACGCTTGCCTGGCAGTGAAACTCTCCGCAGAGGTCAGCGATCTTTCTGAACCTATGCGCCATGCCTTGGAAGCGGGCACCAGCCGCGTGATCGGTCATCTGCAAGACGCGATCGAACGCGGCATCCGTGAAGGTTCACTGGCTGTCACCATGAGCCCAGCGGCCACGGCGGAAACGCTGTATTCGCTGTGGTTGGGCGCATCGTTGCGGGCTAAAATCCGCCACTCGGTCGCCCCACTGACCTGTGCGCTGGAAAGTATCGAATTGCTGTTGCGCCCAGCGCAGCCATAAACTCCCTTTTTTACCCGAAAGACATTGTAGCGATATTGTTTATCATCACTAGTCGACTGGTCTAATACTATAGGATGCACTATGAAGATTGAAAAATTGTTCTCTCCGCTCAAAGTTGGCCACACCACCCTCCCCAACCGTGTGTTCATGGCTCCGCTGACTCGTCTGCGCAGCATCGAGCCAGGTGACATCCCAACACCGTTGATGGCGGAATATTATGCACAGCGTGCCAGCGCTGGCCTGCTGATCACCGAAGCCACCCAGATTTCTTTCCAGGCGAAAGGTTATGCCGGAGCTCCCGGTCTGCATACCCCAGAACAAATCGCCGCGTGGAAAAAAATCACCCAGGCAGTACATGACAAACAGGGCCATATTGCCGTGCAGCTGTGGCACGTAGGGCGTATCTCCCACTCAAGCTTGCAGCCGGGCCAGCAGGCTCCGGTCGCGCCTTCAGCGATCAATGCCGAAACCCGCACCACGGTGCGTGATGAAACCGGTGCCTGGGTTCGTGTGCCAACCTCAACCCCACGTGCGTTGGAAACCAACGAAATCCCGGGGATCGTCAACGATTTCCGCCAGGCTGCTGCCAACTCGCGTGAGGCCGGTTTTGACTATATTGAACTGCACGCCGCGCACGGTTACCTGCTGCACCAGTTTATGTCTCCAGCGTCCAACCAACGTACCGACCAATACGGTGGCAGCATTGAAAACCGTACCCGTCTGACGCTGGAAGTGGTCGATGCCAGCATTGCCGAAATCGGTGCCGATCGCGTTGGTATCCGTATCTCACCGTTGGGCCCGTTCAATGGCCTGGACAACGGCGAAGATCAGGAAGAAGCGGCGCTGTATCTGATCGAAGAGCTGAATAAACGCGGTATCGCCTACCTGCATATTTCCGAGCCGGATTGGGCCGGTGGCAAGCCTTACTCAACCGCGTTCCGCGATGCAGTAAGAGCGCACTTCCAAGGCGTGATTATTGGCGCGGGTGCCTATACGGCGGAGAAAGCGGAAGAGTTGATCGCCCAAGGCTTTATTGATGCCGTCGCCTTTGGCCGCAGCTATATCGCCAATCCAGATCTGGTGGAACGCTTTAAACAGCAGGCTCCACTCAACGAGCAGCGTGCCGATTTCTTCTACGGCGGCGGTGCCGAGGGTTATACCGATTACCCGACACTGTAAAGCTCAGCTAAATAGGTGCGCTGAATACCGCGACGCCTCAAGGCTGAGCCGGGTGGGAGCCATACAGGTTAGCCGACCGTTGAGCGCATGGATGCACGATACGAGCCTCCATGGATGGATCCACGGCGTGTCGGCGTTCTGTATGGCTCCCGCCTGCTGCACTATTATCCGCAGCTATTTTTTGTTTGTGACAACGTAACCTACCCCACCACCTACCGCACGCGTTGAATTGCCTTATGCGACAAGGCTATACTGTCTGACGCTGTTCAAGTCACCTGCCGTCAGCCGCGGCATATCCAATCAGAGGAAATTATGCGCTTACTCCATACCATGCTCCGTGTCGGCGATCTGCAACGCTCCATCGACTTCTATACCAAGGTATTAGGCATGCGCTTACTGCGTACCAGCGAAAACACCGAGTACAAATACTCGCTGGCCTTCGTGGGTTATAGCGATGAAAGCGAAGGCTCGGTCATCGAACTGACCTATAACTGGGGCGTAGACAGCTACGACATGGGCTCCGCATTTGGTCATCTGGCACTGGGCGTCGATGATGTAGCAGCCACCTGCGACACCATCCGTCAGGCCGGTGGCAAAGTCACCCGCGAAGCCGGCCCAGTCAAGGGCGGTACCACCGTGATTGCCTTCGTCGAAGATCCGGACGGTTACAAGATTGAACTGATCGAGAACAAGCACGCAGGTCACGGCCTCGGTAACTGAGGTTTCTCCAGGGCGCTCCCTGCGCCCTGCTTTCTATCTCCGCTGCACCAAGACAAGAAATTTGTCATAATGCGCGCTGAATTCGCTAAAGATAAGAAACTGATGGCCGAAAAAAGTGATCTTAACGCCCTGAGTGGCCGTTTCCGTGGGTTTTATCCCGTTGTTATTGATGTGGAAACCGCTGGGTTTCATGCTCAGACCGATGCGCTGCTAGAGATTGCCGCCGTCACGCTGAAAATGGATGAAAATGGTTGGTTGCAGCAAGATGAAACGCTGCATTTTCATGTAGAACCGTTTGAAGGGGCGAACCTGCAACCGGAAGCGCTGGCCTTCAACGGTATCGACCCACATAACCCACTGCGTGGTGCAGTGAGTGAATATGATGCGCTGCATGCGATTTTCAAAGCCGTACGTAAAGGCCTTAAGGATCAGGGGTGTAACCGGGCGATCATCGTGGCGCATAATGCCAACTTTGATCACAGTTTCCTGATGGCTGCCGCCGAACGTGCCAGCCTGAAGCGCAACCCGTTCCATCCTTTCGCCACCTTTGATACCGCTGCGCTTAGCGGGCTGGTATTGGGGCAGACGGTGCTGGCTAAAGCCTGTATTGCCGCCGGCATGCCGTTTGACAGCAGCCAGGCGCACTCAGCCCTGTATGATACCCAGCAAACCGCCCAACTGTTCTGTGAACTGGTTAACCGCTGGAAACGTCTCGGTGGCTGGCCGATTGCCAACGTTGAATCGCAATAGCTTGCTGGCAAACTGACAGACATAAAAAAATCGGGCGGCACTGTTAAAGGTGCCGCCCGATTTTATTTGGTAAAAACCTGCGCCATTAAGGCTGCTGGTCTTCCTGATCTTTATACTTCTCGGCCGTTTCTTTGATCAACGGCTGCAGTTCACCACGCTGGTACATCTCGATGATGATATCGCAGCCGCCAACCAGTTCACCATCGACCCACAGCTGCGGGAAGGTTGGCCAGTTTGCGTACTTTGGCAGCTCGGCGCGGATGTCCGGGTTTTGCAGAATATCAACATAGGCAAAACGTTCGCCACAGGCTGAAAGCGCCTGCACGGCCTGAGCAGAGAAACCGCAGCTTGGCAATTTCGGTGAGCCTTTCATATACAGCAGGATCGGGTTGGCAGAAATTTGCTGCTGAATTTTTTCAATCGTCGTCATTATTGCTTCCTCAAGCCACATCATGGCTACAACATGCATCACACTGGCTATTGTAGCGGCAGGACCGGTGCCAAGAAAACGCCATCTTTTGCAGGGACATTCTCTGATTGCCTTAGCAAAAGCGGCGGACACACCGAACCGGTTAAAACATGGCCCCAGAATAACATTTTTAATCGGGACGTTTCACTATTATATTTGCGCTGCCCAATGCCGGCGAGCAATAAGCCAACCACATGATCTCTGTCGCTTTTTTAGGCGCCAGGCGTTTGATTTTGCAACAATAAAAATGCCATTAACGTTTTCTCACAATATGGATTAGTATTTATGAGATCCACGCTGTTTTATAGGGTGAATTTCGGGAATACTGTGACTCATTCGATTTCTGTTTCGGAGCCAAGGTTGGTAACGTCGATATGCGGTTAATTATTACACTTTTTGTGCTGCTATTTACGCAGCTCTTCTTCAATTTGGCGCACGCTGCGCCACAGGCACGTGTTTCTGCCGAGCAGCGCAAGAGTCACGTTAATGAAGCCCGGCCAGACGACCGCAAGAAAAAGAAAGCGGTGAAAGCCAATAAAAAAGTGAAGGCAGCCACCCCTCCGAAAACGCTAAAAACCAAACCAGCAACCTTAAAGACCGCAAAAAAAACCACCAGCGTTAAAACCAAAAGCCAGGCAACCAAAACGGCCAAGCTAAAAGTAACTCCGCCTAAAAAAGGCTATAAAAAAGGTTATGGTCGCCATCGTGAAGAAGGCAAAGCTACGGCAAAATTAGCTGGCCGCGAAAAGCCGTTGAAACTTTCCGCCGCTCACAAAAAACGTTATCAGCACGCCAAACAGACCGCCATGGCCAAGCTGATGGGGCAAATGGGTAAACCCTACCGCTGGGGTGGGTCTTCACCTGGTACAGGCTTCGACTGCAGCGGGCTGATTTATTACGCGTACAAAGACGTGGTGAAAATCAAAATGCCGCGTACCGCCAACGAAATGTACCACCTGCGTGATGCAGCGCCGATAAAGCGTAATGAGCTGGAGAAAGGCGATCTGGTGTTCTTCCGCATCAACAACCGTGGCACCGCCGATCACGTTGGCGTCTATCTTGGTAACGGTAAGTTCATCCAGTCACCGCGCACCGGTGAAGAAATTCGCATCAGTCAGTTGGATAATGACTATTGGCAGAACCATTACATTGGTGCCCGCCGCGTAGTGACCCCTACCACCATCCGTTAACCTTTCACGGCTGAGCCAACTGCTCGGCCGTGCTCTCTATCTCCCGCTGCAACTTTAAACAATCAGTCACTTGGCACACTTTGGATGTTCTTTTCCCCCCGAAAGTTGTTAAGATTAATAACCATAACAAAAGTGGTGCAATTGCGTTTTTTCGCCCTCGGCCCCTTAGGCCTGCAGCGTCGGAGAGGCGTATTGTCTATAAAAGGAGAAAGCAATGTCGTTTGAATTACCTGCATTACCGTATGAGAAAAACGCTCTCGAACCGCATATTTCCGCAGAAACGCTGGAATACCACTATGGCAAGCACCATAACACCTACGTGGTTAACCTGAACAATCTGGTGAAAGGCAGCGAGTTCGAAGGCAAATCCCTGGTCGAGATCGTCAAGACCTCCACCGGCGGCGTGTTCAATAACGCCGCTCAGGTCTGGAACCACACCTTCTATTGGCACTGCTTATCACCGCAAGGTGGTGGCGAGCCAACGGGCGCAGTGGCAGAGGCCATCAATAAGTCATTCGGCTCCTTCGCCGCCTTTAAAGAGCAGTTCACCGATGCCGCCGTGAAAAACTTCGGCGCGGGCTGGACCTGGCTGGTGAAAAAAGCGGACGGTAGTCTGGCGATCGTCAGCACCTCAAATGCGGCAACCCCGCTGACTGGCGCAGACGTTCCGTTATTGACCGTTGACGTGTGGGAGCATGCTTACTACATCGACTACCGCAATGCGCGGCCAAAGTACCTGGAAAACTTCTGGGCGTTGGTGAACTGGGCGTTCGTGGCAGAAAACCTGGCTTAACGGCGGGTGGCTAGCTAATAATAAGGCGCGGCATCAAGCTGCGCCTTTGTTTTTCTGCTGCGGATCAGTTCAATGCGGCAATAAAACTGAAAGCAATAATCATTGCCAAAGCGCCCACGGTGGTGAGTAATGACATCTTCAAATCGGTATCCATATACAACTCCCTCTCAGATTGGCTTTTCCAGAGCATAAGCCACACAGTTTATACGTCAAATCATTTTCCCACAGTTCGTGATTAAAATCTTGTTATGCTTTCCCCGCTGATAATTACCGATTAGCTCTTCCACTTTTCTTCAATATGCGACAAAATCCGCAGTTCACAACTGCGTACCGATAAACTGCCCCTCCCTGTTCAAGCGATTTACGACTTCAGCACTAAAAACTCAGTTTTCGCTTATCTGGGAAAGGATCTACGTAGGCAAACGATTAACATCATACTTACATGCTGTAACATGTGGGTTTAGGAGTCATTTTTTACATGGCAACGATTAAAGATGTGGCCAAACGCGCTGGCGTTTCTACCACTACCGTATCGCACGTTATCAATAAAACGCGTTTCGTCGCCGAAGATACCAAAACGGCCGTTTGGGCCGCCATCAAAGAGCTGCACTATTCACCCAGCGCCGTCGCCCGCAGCCTCAAGGTCAATCACACCAAATCGATCGGTTTGCTCGCCACCTCGAGCGAGGCCCCCTATTTTGCCGAAGTGATCGAAGCGGTAGAAAACAGCTGCTACAGCAAAGGCTATACCCTGATTTTGTGTAACTCGCACAATAATCTGGATAAACAGCAAGCCTATCTGGCGATGCTGGCGCAAAAGCGCGTCGATGGCCTGCTGGTGATGTGCTCAGAATATCCAGATCAGCTACTGGGCATGCTGGAAGATTACCGTAATATTCCCATGGTAGTGATGGATTGGGGCACCGCACGCGGAGACTTCACCGATACCATTATCGACAATGCCTTCGAGGGCGGTTACCTGGCAGGCCGCTACCTGATCGAACGTGGCCACCGGGACATCGGTGCAATTCCTGGTCAACTGGCGCGTAATACCGGTGGAGGTCGCCACCAGGGCTTTCTGAAAGCCATGAAGGAAGCCAACATCGAAGTACGCGAAGAATGGATCGTGCAGGGGGATTTCGAGCCTGAATCTGGCTACAAAGCCATGCATCAGATCCTGTCGCAAAAGCATCGCCCAACCGCCGTTTTCTGTGGCGGCGATATTATGGCCATGGGGGCGATCTGCGCCGCCGATGAGCTGGGGTTGCGTGTACCGCAGGATATTTCGGTGATTGGCTACGACAACGTGCGTAATGCCCGCTACTTCACCCCGGCGCTGACCACCATTCACCAGCCGAAAGAGCGACTGGGCGAGATGGCCTTTACCATGCTGTTGGATCGCATCATCAGCAAGCGTGAAGAATCGCAGGTGATTGAAGTGCATCCAAAACTCATCGAGCGCCGCTCAGTCGCCGATGGTCCTTTTGTCGATTACCGCCGTTAACTCCTGTTGGGGCGCTGCAATACTGCGCCCGATTAACCACCCGGCTCCTCTTCACTGAGCCATTCCTGATTGAGCGTTTCGCTGTCGCCCAGATAGTCCAACAGCCAGGCCATGGCCGGAGACTGGGCGTTTTGCTGCCAGGTCAGGCAGCAAGCGCTGGGCGGGAAAGGCTCATGCAGTGGCAACACCACCAGTTCACCACTTTGTACCAACGGCAATACCCGATGCGCGGGCACCATGCCCACACACAGCCCGGCACGCAAACAATCTACCGCCGAAACCCAGTCCGGCACGGTCAATCGCCGCTGGTTGTCCAGCGACCAGGTCACCCGCTTGGGTAAATTGCGCGAAGTATCTTCCAAGAGCAACGAGGGATAAGGCCGTAGCTGATCGTCGCGCAGCTTTCCTTGCAAGGCGGCGAGCGGATGTTTAGCATGTACTACGCAGAGCCAACTCATAAAACCCATATCGCGAAAGGCAAAACCGCCGCCCACCGGCACCGCCCGCGTTGCACCAATGGCCATCTCAGCGCGGCCATCAACCAGCGCATCCCATACGCCGTTAAATACTTCCGGCTGCACTATCAGTTCCACGTCGGGGAAATGGCGATAAAAATCCAGCACCAGTTGGCGGCTGCGCTGAGGTTTGACGATCAGATCCACCGCAATCCGCAGTTGCCCACGCCAACCGTTGGCCACCTGCTGGCATTGTCGTCGGGTATCGAGCATTTTTTTGATAACAACCCGCGCCTCCTTAACAAACAGCGCCCCCGCTGGCGTCAGTTCCACATCGCGGTGACGGCGTTCAAACAGCGGTACCGCCAGCCATTGCTCCAGTTGGCGTACCGTATAGCTCACCGCAGAAGGAACCCGGTGCAACTCCTGTGCCGCCGCGCTGAAACTGCCGGTCCGCGCTACCGCATCTACCACATCGAGTGAATATTCAGACCACATAAGTTTGCCTTCAAATTTTTTAACAGCACCTTGCAAATATTACCGTTTCACAAGCAGAGATCCAGCCGTATACACTTGCCGGCGCTTCAAAACCTGCGACAACATAATTTTAACGAGAAATAGCAATGCGAAATTTTGGATTTATGTTCTACCTGGCCGGCCTGAGCATGTTGGGCTATCTGGCTACCGATATGTACCTGCCCGCCTTTGGGGCAATGCAGCAGGATCTGCAAATCTCCGCTGGGGCGATCAGCGCCAGCCTGAGTATCTTCCTGGCAGGCTTTGCCTTTGCCCAGTTGCTGTGGGGGCCGCTGTCCGACCGTATTGGCCGTAAGCCCGTGTTATTGATTGGCCTGGCGCTGTTCGCCGTCGGCTGCCTCGGTATGCTTTGGGTCGAGAACGTGGCACAACTGTGGTCACTGCGCTTTATTCAAGCCATTGGCGTGTGTTCCGCTGCCGTCACCTGGCAGGCTATCGTGGTCGATCGTTACCGCGATGGCAAAGCCAACCGCGTTTTTGCCTCCATTATGCCGCTGGTTGCCCTCTCTCCGGCGTTGGCCCCGCTGCTAGGCGCCTGGTTGCTCAACCATATGGGATGGCGGGCCATCTTCGCCGTGCTGCTGGGGATCACTGCCCTGCTGCTGATCCCCACCTTACTGCTGAAAGACCGTAGCAGACTGGTACCTTCCGCCGATAAAAAGCCCAGCCTTGGCTTTATGCAGATCTTGAAATCCCCGGTCTTCAGCGGCAACGTGATGGTTTTTGCCGCCTGTTCTGCCGGTTTCTTTGCCTGGCTGACGGGCTCCCCCTTTATCCTCGGCGATATGGGGTATAGCCCCAATGATATTGGCCTAAGCTATGTGCCACAAACGCTGGCTTTCTTATTAGGAGGTTACAGCTGCCGTAGCGCCTTAAATCGCATTTCCGGCAAAACCTTGCTGCCATGGCTGTTGGTAGCTTATGGCATCAGCATGGTAGCGCTGTATCTGATTGCCACCCTGAGCGAACCGACGTTGACCACTCTGCTGATCCCGTTCTGCTTTATGGCGTTAGTAAACGGTGCCAGCTATCCTATTTTAGTGGCCAATGCGTTGATGCCCTTCCCCAACAACAGTGGCAAAGCTGCTGCGCTGCAAAACACGCTACAGTTGGGATTATGTTTTATCGCCAGCCTGTTGGTTTCGGCATTTATCGCCCAACCGCTGTTAGCCACGGCTACCGTAATGGTTGCTACCGTATTTTTAGCGGCCTTGGGCTATCTGATCCAGCGTGGGAAAGGAACGGATGAAACTCAGGTAACACGGCAGGAGCATGCCGACTCCGTATCATAATTACCTATGTAAATAGTCACTTAATGAAAATTCTTGCCGAGCGCGATTTGCAGTTGAGTCTACGCCTCGGCAAGCCTATACTCAAAAACGACCTTTTAGAATAACAGTTATACTAAGCTCTTATTGCAGCAACTGCTGCGTACGTGGATGGCATCACACTTTATTTAAGGTTGCATTTACCCGCGTCCTTTGACGCAGGGAGTCTCTTAAATTTCCTCTGTTCAAGTCGGATTTCAGACACCACGGTGAATTTTTACCGTAGGTATACGTATGTCCCTGTAGAAATTGTCTACGCTAAATTCTGCAGGATCATAAGTCAGAAGAAGGTGATGGAGAAGCTATGAGTTCATCGTGTATAGAAGATCTGAGCATCCAGGATAACCATTGGTATCGTATCGCTCATGAAATGCTTAGCATGGCCGGTATTGAAATCAATGGTTCACGCCCTTTCGATATTCAGATCAATAATCCCAATTTCTTTAAACGCGTACTGCAAGACGGCTCTCTGGGGCTGGGCGAAAGCTATATGGACGGTTGGTGGGAGTGCGAACGGCTGGACATATTTTTTCAGCGGGTTGTCGCAGCTGGCCTGGAAAAGAAACTGCCCCACCACCTGAAGGATATCTTGCGTATTGCCGCCGCCCGCCTGACCAATCTGCAATCCCAAAAACGTGCCTGGATCGTTGGCAAAGAGCATTACGATCTGGGTAACGATTTGTTTACTCAGATGCTGGATCCCTATATGCAATATTCCTGCGGCTATTGGCAACAGGCCACGACGTTGGAAGAAGCGCAAGAGGCCAAGCTACGGCTAATTTGCGAAAAACTGCACCTGCGGTCCGGTATGCGGGTATTGGATATCGGCTGTGGCTGGGGCGGTCTGTCTGCTTATGCGGCCAAGCACTACGGCGTTTCCATGGTGGGAGTCACCATCTCCGCCGAACAGCAGAAAATGGCGCAAGAGCGCTGTGCCGGGCTGGACGTGGAAATTCTGCTGCAGGATTACCGCGATCTCCACCAGCAGTTTGACCGCATCGTCTCGGTCGGCATGTTCGAACACGTTGGGCCGAAGAACTACCGAACCTATTTCGAGGTGGTGGAACGTAATTTAAAACCTGATGGCATTTTCCTGTTGCATACCATAGGGTCCAACGAGACCGATATGAACGTTGATCCGTGGATCAATAAATACATCTTCCCCAACGGCTGCCTGCCGTCGGTGAAACATATTGCCCAGGCCAGCGAAGGCCGTTTCGTCATGGAAGATTGGCATAATATCGGCGCAGATTACGATCGCACCCTGATGGCCTGGTATGAACGTTTCAAACAGAGCTGGCCACAGCTGGCATCGCGCTATTCCGAACGTTTTGAAAGGATGTTCAGTTATTACCTTAATGCCTGCGCAGGAGCGTTCCGCGCTCGCGATATTCAACTTTGGCAGGTGGTATTCAGCCCTAAAGGCGTCGAAGGCGGTCTGCGAGTTCCCCGCTAAAATCCTTTACCCCAACCCACAGGGTTGGGGTAAAGGGTTATTAACCGCAATAAACGCGAATGATTTTGTCTTCACTGTCACCCAGGAAGTTCAAGCGCTTTAGATTGAAGTCCATGGTTACCATCGAGTTATAAGGAATAGTCCGTACCTGCTGGGGAATATTAACCCCGTCCAACGCAGACAGCGGTTTACCCACATAATTCTGATACTGCGATGCACCACAGGTATCATCTTCAGCCTCGGCAGTCTGTGAGTTCGCCTGTTCTGAGGAGCTTGAACAGGCGGTCAGCGCCAACAGCGCCGCTAGCATCATCGTTTTCCCGTAAAACTTCACGTTTGGCTCCTATGTGTGGTTATTGGTGCAGGGTTATCAGGCTTTGGGTACAGACGGCTTGGTGACAGCTAATGCAGCCTCACGATTAGCTAGCACACGCTCGACGGTATCCACCACCGCTTGAGTTTGCGGATCGATTTCTATATTGACCTTATCCCCCAGGCGCTTTTTACCCAGCGTGGTGCGCTCGAGGGTTTCCGGGATCAAATGCACGCAGAAACGGTTATTGACCACCTCGCCTATGGTCAGGCTAATGCCATCGATGCCGATGAAACCCTTATGCAGCACATATTTCATCAAATCGATATTCGGCATACGCAGCCAGATCTGGCGATTATTTTCCGAGGTATAAATCTTGGTGACTTCCGCAGTACAGATAATATGCCCGGACATCAAGTGTCCGCCGATTTCATCGTTAAACTTGGCGGCTCTTTCCAGATTGACCACATCACCCAGTTTAAGATCGCCAAGATTGGTCAACCGCAGAGTTTCTTTGATCAAATCAAAGCTGACGCGATTGCCTGCAATCTCCGTGACGGTCAGACAGCAGCCGTTGTGGGCCACCGAGGCCCCCAACTCCAGCCCTGGTAACAGCTCATCAGGCATTTCAACAACGTGGGTACGGAAGTTGGGTTTTTCATCAATGGCAACCAGCGGGGCGGTGCCTTGTACGATACCGGTAAACATGTTGGCCTCTTCTTTATGACTATGTTCAACGCGCTGTAAGCAGTTTGCCCCAGTTACGGCAGAAAACCAAACGCACAACGGCAAAAAAACAGTGCTTGCCTAGTTTATGCCCTGGGGGGCTAACAGCACTGTAGTTTCAAGACGACGAGCATAACTATTTCTTTACAACCTTTGCTTAACCCCGGCTAGCAGGTACAATCTTTTCGGCATATTCCGCAGTTTTTAGTTGTTGCTGATGCAGCGACACCCCTTCCCCATAAATAATTAGAAAGGTGTATACGTGCAGAAGTACTTTATTGAGGCGCGTAGTTTATTGGCCCTCGCAATTCCGGTCATCATCGCGCAAATATCCCAAACCGCAATGGGCGTGGTCGATACCATCATGGCTGGCTCTTATAGCGCCACAGATATGGCCGCCGTTGCCGTCGGTACCTCTATCTGGCTGCCGACCATCCTGTTCGGCCACGGTTTACTGCTGGCCTTGACCCCGGTGATCGCCCAGCTCAACGGCGCGGGCCGCCGCGATCGTATCGCGTATCAGGTGCGCCAGGGCTTTTGGTTGGCATCAGGGGTTTCATTACTCATTATCGCCGTGATTTATAACAGCCAACTGGTGATCGACATGATGCACAACATCGATCCGCTGCTGGCTGAAAAGGCCGTTGGTTTCCTGCATGCCATTATGTGGGGAGCTCCCGGCTATTTGTTCTTCCAGGTCGTCCGAGGCCAGTGTGAAGGTTTATCCAAAACCAAGCCCGGCATGGTCATAGGCTTTTTGGGTCTGTTGATCAACATCCCGATCAACTACATATTGATTTTCGGCAAGTTTGGCATGCCGGAAATGGGCGGCGTCGGTTGTGGTGTCGCCACCGCCAGCGTGTATTGGATGATGTTCCTGATGATGCGCTGGTATGCCAAACGTGCGTCCTCGCTGCGGGATATCAAGCTGGAGGAAGGCGCACATCGTGGCCCGGATTGGCAGGCGTTAAAACGCCTGATCGGCATTGGTCTGCCGGTTGCCCTGGCCTTGTTCTTTGAGGTGACGCTGTTTGCCGTGGTGGCATTATTGGTTTCACCGCTGGGCATCGTCGCGGTGGCCGGGCACCAGATTGCCCTGAACTTCAGCTCACTGATGTTTGTACTGCCGCTGTCGCTCGGCGTTGGGGCAACCATTCGCGTTGGACACCGTCTGGGCGAAGGCTCGGTAGAGGGCGCTCGGATTGCCGCCTATGCGGCGATTGCCGTAGGCATCGCCATGGCCAGTTGCTCGGCATTGTTCACCGCCGCGTTCCGCGAGTCTATCGCCCTACTGTATAACGATAACCCTGCAGTCGTGACCATGGCCTCCCATCTGATGCTGTTGGCGGCGATTTATCAGATATCCGACTCCATCCAGGTGATCGGTAGCGGTATTCTGCGGGGCTATAAAGATACCCGGGCGATCTTCTACATCACCTTTGTGGCCTATTGGGTTCTCGGGTTGCCAAGCGGCTATCTGCTGGCGCTGACGGACTACATCGTGCCAGCGATGGGGCCTAGCGGATTCTGGTTCGGCTTTATTATTGGCCTGACCTTCGCCGCCATCATGATGGTATTGCGGATGCGTTGGTTACAGCGCCAACCCCCGGCGTTGATTTTGCAGCGTTCCACCCGTTAATCAGCGTTCGCCGGTTTGTCCCAGGCAAACCGGCGAGTTCCTCGCCAGTCATTGCAGAAAAAACCGCCTTACTGCACATAAGCTCAGCAATCGCGTGAAATACCGAATAAAATTGCGTTTTTCCCCTTGCCAGCGGCCGGGTTGCTCGTTAATATTCGTCCCCGCTGTCAGCCATGACAGAGAGGAAAAAGATGCGTCTGTAGCTCAGTTGGTTAGAGCACCACCTTGACATGGTGGGGGTCGATGGTTCGAGTCCATTCAGACGCACCAAATTCCTGAAAGTAGCACAGTGCGTCCGTAGCTCAGTTGGTTAGAGCACCACCTTGACATGGTGGGGGTCGATGGTTCGAGTCCATTCGGACGCACCACTTCTTGTTTCGCTTCCCAGTATTATCTCTCGCCTAACGGCAACCCAATTTAACAGTAATACCGGACAGAGCGTCAGCCCGTCGCGTATCATCAGCGCAGTATCCTGATGGAGGTAATTTTGATGTCGGTTTTTAAATCACAGCTGCCGTTCGAACAACTCGACAATGGCCTCGCCCGCCGCCAAGGGCTAATGAGCGATGGGAGCACCGCCTGGGAAGTCAAGTTTGCCGCAGGCACCTTCGACCAACTGCAAAAACGCCCCTACCCCCAACACATCCGCATCCTTTCTGGGATCTTCGAGTTCACCGTCGGCAGTGACGTGCATACTCTGATGGCCCAGGAAACGTTGGCGATCCCTGCCGCTACCGTATTTGGCTGTTTCTGTCTGGATGACGGAGTCCTGTTGGAAATTCAGCAAAATGTTTGAAAGCGTGAAGGCCGTCACTTTATTTTTTTCGAAAACATAATCCGTTACAGTAATGCTATTTGCGCAACAAACCCGCTGGCAGGCGGCCAATTTGCGCCACATTTGCTGACTTTATGTACAAAACTGCCGACAGCTGCGGTTTTTTGTTTTGTTTCCAGCCGCATAGCCTTATAATGCGCAACGTCTTTCAGTTGAATGGTTTCAGCCCTTGATCTGCGAAAACGCAATTACAACAAATTCTCATCCTCGCTTTTTGCGCAGCTTACCCGCACCTGGGCATCGGCCGAATTTTTCCACCCCATTTCGACCAAGGTCACCTATCCTTAACTATGTTTTGCATTGCCAGGCACAGCCCAAATCCCTTACCGATGGCCTAGCCGCCGGTACCGTTAGTTTTATTATCCATCACAACTTGCAGAAAAAATCGTCATGAAAAAGACCAAAATTGTTTGTACTATCGGCCCGAAAACCGAGTCGGAAGAAATGCTGACCAGCCTGCTGAACGCGGGCATGAACGTAATGCGCCTTAACTTCTCCCACGGCGATTATGAAGAACACGGTAACCGCATCAAGAACATGCGTGCGGTAATTGCCAAAACCGGTAAAAACGCCGGTATCCTGCTCGATACCAAAGGCCCGGAAATCCGTACCATGAAGCTGGAAGGCGGCGTTGATGCAGCCCTGGTTGCTGGCCAGACCTTCACCTTCACCACCGACCAGAGCGTTATCGGCAACAAAGAGCGCGTTGCGGTAACTTACCCTGGCTTTGCTGCCGACCTGAAAATTGGCAACACCGTCCTGGTGGACGATGGCCTGATCGGTATGGAAGTGACTGCGGTTACCGAAAGCGAAGTGATCTGTAAAGTACTGAACAGCGGCGATCTGGGCGAAAACAAAGGCGTTAACCTGCCAGGTGTTTCCATTCAGCTGCCAGCGCTGGCCGAAAAAGACAAACGTGACCTGATCTTCGGTTGTGAGCAAGGCGTAGACTTCGTTGCGGCTTCCTTCATCCGTAAGCGTTCCGACGTGCTGGAAATCCGTGAGCACCTGAAAGCCCACGGCGGCGAAAACATTCAGATCATCTCCAAGATCGAAAACCAGGAAGGCCTGAACAACTTCGACGAGATCCTCGAAGCGTCTGACGGCATCATGGTAGCTCGTGGCGATCTGGGTGTTGAAATCCCGGTTGAAGAAGTGATCTTCGCGCAGAAGATGATGATCGAGAAGTGTAACCGCGCACGCAAAGTGGTTATCACCGCGACCCAGATGCTGGATTCAATGATCAAGAACCCGCGCCCTACCCGTGCAGAAGCCGGTGACGTTGCCAACGCCATCCTGGACGGTACCGATGCGGTGATGCTGTCTGGTGAAAGCGCCAAGGGTAAATACCCGCTGGAAGCCGTTACCATCATGGCAACCATCTGCGAACGTACCGATCGCGTGATGCCTAGCCGTATCGACACCCTGAACGACAACCGTAAACTGCGTATCACCGAAGCGGTGTGCCGCGGTGCGGTAGAAACTGCCGAAAAACTGGACGCGCCACTGATCGTGGTTGCCACCAGCGGCGGCAAATCAGCCAAATCCGTGCGTAAGTACTTCCCTAACGCCGTGATCCTGGCGCTGACGACCAACGAAGTCACTGCCCGTCAGCTGATCCTGAGCAAAGGCATCACCACTCAGATGGTCAAAGAAATCGCTTCTACTGACGACTTCTACCGCATTGGTAAAGAAGTTGCTTTGGCAAGCGGCCTGGCACAGAAAGGCGACGTCGTAGTGATGGTTTCTGGTGCTCTGGTACCAAGCGGCACCACCAATACTGCCTCGGTTCACGTGCTGTAATAATAAACGTGACAACAAGTCTATGACCCAAACGCCGCTTAGCGGCGTTTTTTTTATCTGCAATAACGCACTTTCAGAAAAACGCAACCATTAAAGCGGTTTATTTTGCCAATTTCATTTGAGAGTTGTCCCATAGAATCAGGCTGTTTTCCTTCGATTTTTTAACTATTTTGCAAAACAAGATGCAAGTTTGAGCGAACGATCAAAATAAAGGGCCTTAATACAAAAAATTTATTCTCTTTCGAAAAAAGTTTGTGTAATACTTGTAACGCTACATGGAGATTAACTCAATCTAGAGGGTGTTATAATGAATCGTACTAAACTGGTACTGGGCGCGGTAATCCTGGCTTCTACTATGCTGGCTGGTTGCTCAAGCAACGCTAAAATCGATCAACTGTCTTCTGACGTTCAGACTCTGAACGCTAAAGTTGACCAGCTGAGCAACGACGTGAACGCAATCCGTTCTGACGTTCAAGCAGCTAAAGACGACGCAGCGCGCGCTAACCAGCGTCTGGACAACCAAGCACACGCTTACAAAAAGTAAGTTTGCTTCGGTTATTGAAAACGGTGCACATTGTGCACCGTTTTTTTTTGCCTATAAATAAATAGCCCTGCACATCACCCCATCCCATACCTTAGGCACAAAAAAAAGGGCCAGGCTAAATGCCGGACCCCACTACTTTCGCACCATCAAGGTTTAGTTCACCGAGCTAATCGGTGCGCCAGTCTCGCCAGAGGTGTCAGCTTCCTCACCAGGAAGCGCTGTAGGCGGCGTAGTGACCTCAGAAGGGTCTTGCCCTACACTGACCAGCACCGGCATACCAGAACGCCGTACGATGGCGCTGTCGAGCATTGCCTTATCGGTCTGTGGATCGGTAGCAAAGGCTTTCTGATTTTTAGAAAGCGCGATCGGCATGGTCTGCGGATCGTCACTGGCCACTCTCGACAATGGCTGATGCACTTCTACATAGCGTTTGCCGTCTGGTTCAACGGAGACCTTCACCGGTTCATTGACGATTTGCACTCTGGTGCCTTGTGGCACCTGGTTGAACAGGGCTTCGATATCGTCCGGGCGCAGGCGGATACAACCTGAGCTCACGCGCATCCCGATACCAAAGTTGGCATTGGTGCCGTGGATCAGGTATTCACCGTGCCCCATGGCCAGACGCATGGCAAACAGCCCCATCGGATTCTCTGGCCCAGCCGGTATTACCGCAGGCAGAGTCACGCCCTGTGACTGGTAGCGCTTGCGGATGTTGGCAGTTGGCGTCCAGGTTGGATTCGGGATCTTCTGGCTGACCGAGGTCACCTTCAGTGGCGTATTCATACCGGTCTGGCCGATACCGATCGGATAGACGATCACCTTATCTTCCCCTTTCGGGTAATAGTACAAACGCAGTTCCGCCAGGTTAACCACGACCCCTTCGCGTGGGGTATCCGGCAGTAGCATCTGTGTTGGGATCGTCAGCGCCGTCCCCGGTTTAGGCAGATAGGGATCGGTACCCGGGTTGGCTTCCAGCATGCCCAATAGCCCAATCTTGTAGTCAGCCGCAATGGCTTCCAGCGAACGGCCATCATTTGGCACGTTGTAAATCGTATTCTCACCAATCAGACGGCTGCCTGGCGGCGGCAATGGGTATTCGTTCGCACTGGCGACCTGAGTGCCGGTCAGTACGGTGGCGAATAGCACGCCCATTAGAGTCAACGCACGTTTCATTCTGATCCCTATTGTTATTACGGTTCATTGCAAGGCTAGCGGTCGCTGGCCAGCAGGTAAATAAGATAAATGCTCGTTCGATATTAGCAAGATCCGATTTAAAGGCAATAAATTGCAAAAAATCAACATGTTATAACGTAATCAAACGCAGGAATTGTCAATGACTCGTCAACGGATAAGCGGCTGAAATACTTATGATTTGTAGAAAAAAGACGGGATTTGGCCGGAATTGTAAAGGCTCATTGACATAACGTGCCATCAATAAGCCTTGAGATATCCGGTCAGGCAAGCTGGGCCGCTTTACTACGAATAGCGCGGATCATCGCCTCCAAACCTTGAGAACGAGAAGGCGTCAGATGTTGGCTCAAGGCCAGTTCGCTGAAGAATGGGCGCACATCCAGCTCGAGAATTTGCTGCGGCGTAAGCTGGTGATAAACAATAAACACCACCGCCAGCAGCCCCTTGACGATAGCGGCATCGCTATCACCATGAAACTCTACCTGCCCTTGCGCGTTGTTGCTCATCACGATCCAGACCTGGCTTTGACAGCCAGAAATCAGGTTAGCCGCCTGCCGCTCGCTTTCATCCAACGGTGGCAACTGGCTACCCAGTTCGATCACATACAGGTACTTCTCTTCCCAGTTCAGGCAGCGGGAAAAGTTACGCACCAATTTATCTTTGTCCGGCAAATGCGCCATGGGGCTCCCTTTAATGATTAGCCTAACAAGCTGTGGATGCGCTGCAAACCGGCGACCAGCCGATCCACTTCCTGGCGGGTATTGTACAACGCCAGCGAGGCACGGCACATACTTGGTACCTGGTAGAACTCCATCAGCGGCATGGCGCAGTGGTGCCCAGTGCGGATCGCAATACCGTATTGATCCAGGAAACTGCCCACGTCGTAGGCATGATGTTCACCCAGGTTAAAGGCAATCACACCGGCACGCTGTGCAGGGCCATAAATCTTCAGTGTTGGCACCTGCTGCAATCCATCCAATGCGTAGCGCATTAAAGATTGCTCGTAATCGTGGATATTTTCCAGCCCCAGAGCCTCGACATAGTCGATGGCCGCCCCTAGCCCCATCATACCCGCCGTATTAGGTGAACCGGCCTCAAAACGCCATGGTGGCGCTGCAAAGGTCGTGCCTTGCGTCAGGCTGACCCGTTGGATCATCGCGCCGCCGCCTTCCCACGGAGGCATCTGTTCCAGTAACGCCTGCTTGCCATACAGAATGCCGATACCGCTTGGCCCATACAGCTTGTGGCCGGAGAACACATAAAAATCACAGTCAAGCGCCTGGACATCGATACGCTGATGCATTACCGCTTGAGCGCCGTCCACCAGCACCTTCAGCCCAGCCGCTTTGGCCACGGGAACGATCTCACTCAGTGGGTTGACGGTTCCCAGCACGTTCGATACCTGGGTGATCGCCAACAGCTTGGTGGAGGCATCGATCAGGCCCGGCAGTTGCGCCAGATCCAAGGTGCCGTCTGGCTGCAATGGCAAGACACGCAGCGTAATGCCTCGCTCCTGCGCCAGCATTTGCCACGGCACAATGTTGGCGTGGTGCTCCATCTCGGTGATGATGATGCTATCACCCGCCGTCAGCAAATGGCGGCCAAAGCTGTTAGCCACCAGATTGATGCCTTCAGTGGTGCCTTTCACGAACACGATTTCTTCTGCAGAACCCGCATTGATAAAACGCGCCACTTGGTCACGCACGGCCTCCATCTGCTGGGTAGCTTCGGCGCTCAACGTATGGATACCGCGATGAACCGCGGCATAACCGTGACGGTAGAAATCCAGTTCGCGGTCAATCACGCTCTGTGGCTTCTGCGCGCTCGCAGCACTGTCCAGATAAGCCAACGGTTGCCCATTGACCTCCCGCCCCAGCAAGGGAAAATCGCTACGTACCCGTTCCAGGGGATAACTCATGCCGCCTCCTGGGGTAAACGATCGGCGATACGCGCCAGCACCAACTCCCGAATGACCGGGTCGGCAATGCCCTCCGTCAGTTCAGCGGCAAAGGCAAAGATGATCATCTGCTGCGCCGCGTGCTTATCAATACCGCGCGATTGCAGATAGAACAGCTGCTCTTCATCGATCCGGCCCACGGTGGCACCGTGGCTGCATTTGACATCATCGGCGTAGATTTCCAACTGCGGTTTGGTATCGACCTCCGCCACCTTGCCCAACAAAAGGTTGTGGTTGTTCATTTGGCCGTCGGTTTTGATCGCGTGTTGCGCGACCTTGATCATGCCGTTAAACACCGCTTTTGCCCGATCGCTGACCACCGTTTTGTGCAGTTGGCGGCTTTCGCAGTAGCCTTTGTTGTGTTCCAGATAGGTACGGGTATCGCACACCTCTTTACCCACCGGCAACACCAAACTATTGATTACCACATTGCTCCCCTCACCGTTTAACTGCGCACTGGTGTGGTGGCGAGTCAGCCCAGCTCCCAGCAGGAAGCTATCGCTTTTAACTCGAGCGTCGCGGCCTATCATCAGGTCGTTATGGGCAAAGTGGTAACTGGCCTGGCTCTCAAACGCCAGTTTGCAATGATGCAGCTCGGCATTATCACCCACCGTCACGGTCAGGCGCGCACCGGTGAAGTGAGCCGCAGCACTGACGCTGGCATAGTGTTCGATGACCGAAGCTCGTGCACCACTCGCTATCTCCAAATGGTGCCGGTGATGCAGCGTATTCACTTCTCCGGGCTGCTCGCGACCGGTGCTGATATGCAACAGATAGAGCGGTTTAACCGGAGTTTTGCCCGCCGCCAGGCTAATCACGCTGGTTTCCTGCGCCAGGCTTTCGGTCAAATGCAGAAAGATTTCAGGTTGGATCGGTTCCGGCAACGTTAGTGCCGCATCATAGGCCACCCTGCTCAACCGGTAGTCGCCAAGATCCTCATCGCTCAGTTGTGGACATAAGCGCCCATCGACAAACACCAGGCAATACGCATCGATCTTCAACGCCAGTTTGTCGCGCTGTTCCGCGTTGAAAACGTTGTCCACAGGCTCCAGGAACTGTTGTTCCAGCAAGCCTTCCAACGGGGTATATTTCCAGTTTTCCTGCTTGCGAGTCGGCCAGCCTTGGCGCAAAACCTGCTGCCAATGGGCTAACGCATGCGCAGAACGCTCGCCGCCGCGCGCTTCGAACAGGCTGTACAACTGCTGTAATGCCCGTGAATTACTGTTGGTCGGAAAGCCAGCCATAGCCCTGCTCCTCCAACTGTTTCACCAATGAGAAATCACCGGACTTCACGATGCGCCCCTGGGAAAGCACGTGAACGTAATCCGGTTTGATGTAATCGAGAATGCGCTGATAGTGGGTGACAATAATAAAGGCGCGCTTGCCGTCACGCAGCGAATTGACGCCGTTGGCGACGATCTTCAGGGCATCGATATCCAGCCCGGAATCCGTTTCATCCAGAATGCACAGCTCTGGCTCCAGCGCGGCCATTTGCAGGATGTCGTTGCGTTTCTTCTCGCCGCCGGAAAAACCGACGTTGACCGAACGGGTCAACAAATCCGCTGGCATATTCAGCAACTCAATCTTCTGTTCGATAAAGTCGGCGAAGTCGAAGCGATCCAGCGCCTCTTGGCCACGGTAATTACGCACCGCATTCACCGAGGTCTGCAGGAAGAAATGGTTGCTGACGCCGGGGATCTCTACCGGGTACTGGAACGCCAGGAATACGCCCTCACCGGCCCGATCCTCAGGAGCCAGTTCCAACAGATCTTTGCCTTTAAACGTCACTTCACCTGCGGTGACCTCATACTCTTCCCGGCCAGCCAACGTAGCGGAAAGCGTGCTTTTGCCGGAACCGTTGGGCCCCATAATGGCGTGCACTTCGCCCGGTTTGATGTCCAGACTCAGCCCCTTGAGGATCTCATTACCTTCGGCGCTGACGTGCAAATTCTTGATACTTAACATGCTGTGTCCTCTGATCGCGCTACTGCGCTATAAATACGGGTGCTTAACCGACGCTGTGTTCCAGGCTGATAGCCAGTAACTTCTGTGCCTCTACGGCAAACTCCAGCGGCAGCTCGGAGAACACGTCTTTACAGAAACCATTGACGATCATCGAGATGGCGTTATCTTCGCTGATGCCCCGTTGCAGGCAGTAGAACAGTTGGTCGTCACCAATCTTCGAGGTGGTAGCCTCATGCTCAAGCTGGGCGCTGTTATTGCGCGTTTCCACATAGGGGAAGGTATGCGCCCCGCTATTGGGCCCGATCAGCATCGAATCGCACTGGGTAAAGTTACGGGCGTTTTCCGCCCCGGGCAGGATCTTCACCAGCCCACGATAGGTATTTTGGCTGTGCCCAGCGGAGATCCCTTTGGCAATAATGGTCGACTTGGTGTTTTTACCAATGTGGATCATCTTGGTGCCGGTATCCGCCTGTTGGTAGCCGCTGGTCAGCGCCACCGAGAAAAACTCACCGATCGAGTTGTCGCCCTGCAAGATCACGCTTGGGTATTTCCAGGTGATGGCCGAGCCGGTTTCAGACTGTGTCCAAGACATTTTGGACCCTGAGCCTTCACACAGCGCACGCTTGGTGACGAAGTTAAGAATACCGCCTTTGCTTTCGCCGCCGCCGGAGAACCAGTTTTGCACCGTGGAATACTTCACTTCGGCGTCTTTATGCAGGATCACTTCTACTACTGCCGCGTGCAGCTGATAGCTGTCGCGTACCGGCGCTGAGCAGCCTTCAATGTAGCTGACATAGCTGCCTTCATCGGCAATCAGAATGGTGCGTTCAAACTGGCCGGTTTTCGCGGCGTTAATGCGGAAATAGGTGGAAAGCTCCATTGGGCAGCGTACGCCCTTCGGCACGTAGACGAAGGTGCCGTCGGAAGCCACCGCAGCGTTGAGTGCGGCAAAGAAGTTGTCGTTATGCGGCACCACTCGGCCCAGATACTTACGGACTAAGTCTGGATGGTCGTGAATGGCCTCACCGAACGAGCAGAAGATCACCCCGCTCTCCGCCAGCTTTTCACGGTAAGTGGTCGCGACAGAAACCGAGTCGAAAATGGCATCTACCGCCACTTCACTACCTTCACGCACCGGTACACCCAGTTGATTAAACGCCAGTTCAACTTCGCTGGTCAGGTAGCCGTTTTCCGTACTGGCGCCAGGCTGCTGCTCCGCCCCAGGCTGAGAACCGCAGGCGTCATCACAGCTGCCGCAGGACGGCGCTGAATAGTAGCTGTAATCCTGATAGTTCAGCTTGTCATAGTTAGCTTTCAGCCAGTGTGGCTCTTCCATTTGCAGCCAGGCACGGTAAGCCTCCAGGCGGAATTCCAGCATCCACTCGGGTTCGTTACGCTTGGCCGAGATGGCGCGTACCACCTCTTCGTTGATACCTTTGGCCAACTCATCGGTGGCCAGTTGGGTAAAGAATCCTTCCTTGTAGCGACCTTCGCTGACCCAAGCCGGTACATCTTTCGCTGTTTCTACGTTGCTTCGTGTCATGTTGATTGCATCGCTTAAACGCCAAAGCTCTCACCGCATCCGCAGGCGTTCTGAGCTTTAGGGTTATTAAATTTGAACATCTGATTCAGCCCTTCCCGAACAAAATCTACCGTGGTGCCATCGATAAACGGCATCGCTTTGAGCGGCACGAATAGCTTGGCCCCGTCACGTTCAAACAACAGATCGTCGCTGGCCGGTTCGCGGGTCAAATCCAGTACGTAGGCAAAGCCCGCACAGCCAGATTGTTTGACGCCGAGTTGCAACCCTTTCACCTGCGCATCCTGCTGCATGAGTCTGATTATCTGCTTCACCGCGCTGTCGCTCAGCGAAATGCCTTGCCAGACATTGTCTGCCAAGGAAAAAGTACCAACATCTTCCGTATGCATATGGCCTACCTCACATTCGTGTTTTACTACAGCCGATCTGGCTTACCGCCCATGTTAGTGATAATGATTATCACTTCAACCGTTTGTTTTGCGGGGGTATTTACCAAACGCCCGGATTTACGCTCGGCAACACGATAAACTGATGGCGTATCCAGGCAAAATAGACTCGGGGATAATTTTTATCCCCCTGAATTCATAGCAATTCATCATATCTCGTACGGCTTATCCCGCTGCCTCGACAAGGTTATAGCAACGGATAAGTCGTCTGTTTTAAACATTCATAGAAAATACCTATTTCTGCATTTTGTCTGTCTGAAAAATGCCTTTCCCTGCTTTAAGTCTAGTCGCTCGCGTGTTTTTAGCCCGTGAGGGTCAAAAGACCCACAACAGAAAAAAATCTGCGGGGAGCATTGATCATCGTCACAGTCGCAAATATGATAATGATTATCATTAAGCTTTAATTGGGCGTGGACCTATGGCTATCTCGATGAATGCGTGGCTGCTGAGCAAAATTGATGAATACAAGTTCAACATCCGTGATGCCACGGTGGATTTCTATATGGCGGAAGCGGCGCTACAGCGGCCGGAATGCAACATCAATCATCTGAAGCGTTACAACGGTGTCAGCTTGGGCATGGCGAATTTATGCCTGGAAAATGGCGATGACGAGAGTTATCTGCATGCGCTGAGCAAACTGCATAACCGGCTGATCGTCGAGATCAACAACCCACAGCGTTGTCAGCTGTTCCGCGTGCAGTGCTATCATTTTGCCCGGCATACGCTAACGCTGATTTGCCAGAAATATTCGATGGAAGGCGGCTGGGACAAGGCTACCGCTTTTCAGAAGGATTTTGTGAAACGGGTGCCATTCCAGCTGTAACGTTTGCCCCGCAGGCGAAAACCTGCGGGGTAGGAGTTACTCCAATACAGCCGTGGTCAGCCGCGAGGTACAGCACAGGCGATCGCGATCGTCGAAGATCTCGATCTGCCAGACCTGATTGCGGCGGCCAGCGTGTAACGCACGACAAACCCCGCGTACCTGCCCTTTAAATACCGCGCGCAGGTGGTTGGCGTTAATCTCCAACCCCACCACCTTTTGTTCCCCTTCGGTGCACAGATAACCCGCCATTGAACCCATCGACTCGGCCAGTACCACCGAAGCCCCGCCGTGTAACAGGCCAAACGGCTGGGTAGTGCGGTGATCGACGGGCATCACCGCCTCTAAATAGTCATCTTCCAAGCGGGTAAACTGAATGCCCACATGGGCCACCATACATCCTTCGCCGCTTTGGTTGAGTTGTTCCAGCGTTGTTTCACGTTTCCACAGCTTCACGCAATCATCTCCAGAAGTGCCTGTAATGGATGCCGCACGCCATTGCCTTCAATGCGTTTAACCTGGCTGCGGCAAGAATAACCGGTCGCCAGACAGCGTTGCCTTGGCAAACGTTGTAGCGCCTGATGCCATGATAGCTCATAAATCCCCAGGGAATTTTGCAGATTCTTGGCTTCGTGACCGTAAGTGCCCGCCATGCCACAGCAACCCACGCTGACGTTTTCCAACTTGGCACCAAAACAGGCAAAGATGGCAGCCCACTGCTGGGTACTCGCCGGTAATGCGGTGGTTTCGGTACAGTGGCCAAACAGATACCAGGCTTCCCCAGTGGCAGGCTGTTCCGCACGTTCTGCCAGCAACTTTTGCAACCATTCATGGACCAGTTGCACCTGGAAACTCCCCCGTTCGGCCCCGAGAATTTCTTGATACTCGTCGCGGTAACATAGCACCAGCGCCGGATCGACACCCACCATCGGCATCCCCAGTTTGGCTACCCGGTTAAGGAAGTCCGCAGTCTTGCGCGCCGTTTTGGCAAAGCGCGTCAGGAAGCCTTTGATATGCTGTGCCTTGCCGTTCGGTGAGAAAGGCAACAGCACCGGCTTGTAGCCCAGCTTTTCCACCAGCCGTACAAAGTCTGCCACGACCTGGGCATCGTAATAGCTGGTAAACGGATCCTGCACCACCAGCACATGCTGTTCGCGCTGGTTTTCGCTCAATGCTTCCAACTGTTCAAGCGTCATGCTGAACGCGCTATGGCCCGACAGTTGTTGGCGTAACGTTGGGCTGGAAAGCAGCGGTAAATCCACCATGCCGATGCTGTTGCGGCTCAGTTCGCGCACCCATGGCTGCTTGAAAAAGAAGTTGAACACCTTCGGCGCTTTGGCCATCAACGGGGTATAGCTCTCGACGCCAGCGACCACGTAGTCACGCATTGGGCGCAGATAACGGGTGTGATAAAGCTGCAGGAAGCGCGAACGGAAGCCCGGCACGTCGATCTTGATCGGGCACTGGGTCGAACAGGCTTTACAGGCCAGGCAGCCAGACATCGCTTCTTTGACCTCATGGGAGAAATCATATTCACCCTTGCCTGCATGCCAGCTATTACGGGTTTTCTCGACCAGGGTGCGGAAGCTGAGGCGCTGCAGCGGCAACTGCTTTTCCAGCGCGACGGGGTCGACGCCCTGCTCTGCCAATAACCGTAACCATTCGCGCACCAGAGCCGCACGGCCTTTCGGCGAGTGGATCCGATTAGCGGTGATCTTCATCGACGGACACATCGGGCTGTGCACGTCAAAGTTGAAACAGAGTCCGTTGCCGTTACACTCCATCGCACCACGGAATGAGGTGCGGACATCAATCGGAATGCGACGATCCAGTGTGCCGCGTTTCACTGCATCGACTTTCATCATGACGGCATCAACGCCCAACGGCGGGCAGATTTTACCCGGGTTGAGGCGATTGAGCGGGTCAAACGCGGCCTTGATGCGGCGCAGTTCTTCATAGAGCTCCTCGCCGAAGAACGCCGGGCTATACTCCGCCCGGAAGCCTTTCCCGTGTTCCCCCCACAGCAAGCCACCATACTTCGCGGTTAACGCCACCACCTGGTCAGAGATTTGCTTCATCAGCACTTCTTGCTGGGGATCGCACATATCCAACGCTGGGCGCACGTGCAGCACCCCGGCATCAACGTGGCCGAACATACCGTAGCTCAGGTTATGGCTATCCAACAGTTGGCGGAACTCGGTAATGTAATCGGCCAGGTGCTGCGGCGGCACGCAGGTATCTTCGGCAAACGGGATGGGCTTGGCCTGCCCTTTGGCGTTACCCAACAGCCCAACCGCCTTTTTGCGCATATTGTAGATGCGTTCAATGCCGGTCAAATCGCCGCAAATCTGATAGCCGATCACCCCAGCCTGCTGCTCGGAGATCAGATCGTCCAGACGCTCGCACAGCGCTTCCATCTGGCCGTCGATCAGTTCCTTATCATCACCGGCAAACTCAACGATGTTCAACCCGAGCATCTCTTTATCCGGCACATTGGTGATCAGTTCACTGACCGAGTGCCAGACGATATCTTCGCGGGCCAGATTCAGCACCTTGGAGTCGATGGTTTCCACCGACAGCGCCTTGGCTTCCACCATAAAGGGCGCATTACGCAGAGCCGAATCGAAAGAATCATATTTGACGTTTACCAGGCGCCGTACCTTCGGCAGCGGTGTGATATCCAGCCGCGCTTCGGTGATAAAGGCCAAGGTCCCTTCGGCACCGGTCAGAATGCGGGTCAGATCGAAGGTTTGCAGATCGTCGCTCAACACGTGGCGCAGATCGTAGCCGGTGAGGAAGCGGTTAAGCTTGGGGAATTTCTCCAGGATCAGCGCCCGTTGCTCGCGGCAACGGTTCAGCACGGTGTGGTAGATCCGCCCCTCTGGCGTATCTTCCTGGGCAATCGTTTCCGCCAGCGGCGTCGGCATGACGCGGGTGTCGATCATTTCGCCCCCCAGCAACACCGCCCGCAGCCCCAGCACATGGTCTGAGGTTTTGCCGTACACCAGCGAACCCTGGCCAGACGCGTCGGTATTGATCATACCGCCAAGGGTAGCTCGGTTGCTGGTGGAAAGCTCCGGCGCGAAGAAATAGCCGAACGGTCGTAAATACTGGTTGAGCTGGTCTTTAATCACCCCGGCTTCTACCCGCACCCAACCCTGCTCGACGTTGATGTCCAGAATGCGGTTCATGTAACGCGACATATCAACCACTATGCCGGTGTTAAGTGCCTGTCCATTGGTGCCGGTGCCGCCACCGCGCGGGCTGAAGGTCAGTGCTTTGAAGCGCTCTTCGTCGGCCAGCCGGGCGATTAACGCCACATCGGCGGTTGAGCGAGGAAACACCACCGCATCGGGCAACAGTTGGTAAATGCTGTTGTCCGTCGCCATCGTCAGCCGATCGGCATAGCTAGTGGCGGTATCGCCGTTGAATCCGCTCTGTTTTAACGCGGCCAAAAAGTCCAGCACCCGTTGAACGAGGCCGGGTGCCTGAGAAATTTGTGGGATCATTCGCTTGTTTGACTCTGTCTGCTCTTAATTGCTTAATCGGGCCCGGAACTGGCCCTCCCCTGTCTTTTATTATCACGATAACCGCAAGGGCCGTTACCCGCCCCTGCATCATCGCTATCTACCTCATAATGGCGGGTGTTTTGCCGCTTGTACATCCTGAATTTGGCATTATTTGGCCGGGGGAAATGATAACGCAGCCGATGGCTGCGCTTTAGGAAGAGGAAAGTCTGGCGGTTATTCCGCTGCGTTTAATAATGAAAGGCTGTATCCCAAACCAAAATTCGCGGCAAAATGTGCGCCTGGCTGTGAAAGTTGCCAAAAATGCTCCATGATAAAAGGGTACCAAGGAATTAACTCATTAGGATGAAAACGCATTCATGACACAACCGCAACGCCGCTACGATTTACCGACGATAATTTTTGGTGTGCTGTTTATCGCCATTATGATCGTCGCCAGTTTTTGGGTCATTCAACCCTTTATTCTGGGATTTGCCTGGGCATCGATGGTGGTGATCGCCACCTGGCCGGTACTGATTAAGCTACAAAACCTGCTGTGGGGCCGCCGGTCGCTGGCCGTGGTGGCGATGACTATCCTGCTGCTCTTGCTGTTTGTGCTGCCTATTGCCCTGCTGATCAGCAGTTTGGTGGATAACAGCGCGCCAGTCGTGGCTTGGGTGAACTCACCGGGTCAGCTCCATGTTCCACAGTTGGAGTGGCTGCGCTCCATTCCGGTGATCGGGCACAAAGTCTATAACAGCTATCATCTGTTGGTGAACACCGGTGGTAACGCCCTGGTGGCCAAAATTCAACCTTACTTTGGCCAGACGGCCACTTGGTTTGTCACCCAGGCGGCGCATATTGGCCGTTTCCTGATCCATTGTTCGCTGATGTTATTGTTCAGTGCTCTGCTGTACGCCCGCGGTGAGCAGGTTGGCATGGCGATCCGCCATTTTGCCGTGCGCCTTGCTTCCACCAGGGGCGATGCGGCCGTGTTACTGGCCGGGCAAGCGATCCGTGCCGTTGCATTGGGCGTGGTGGTGACAGCATTGGTGCAGTCGATCCTGGGCGGTATTGGGTTGGCCATTTCTGGCATTCCAGCGGCCACCTTGCTGACCGTAGTGATGTTCATCTTTTGCCTCGCCCAACTGGGGCCATTGTTGGTCTTGATCCCGGCCATCATTTGGCTCTACTGGACCGGTGACACCACCTGGGGCACCGTGCTATTGGTGTGGAGCTGCGTGGTCGGAACGCTGGATAACTTCCTGCGCCCGGCGCTAATCCGCATGGGTGCCGACCTGCCGTTGATTCTGATCTTGTCAGGCGTTATCGGTGGCCTGCTGGCCTTCGGGATGATTGGCCTGTTTATCGGCCCAGTCGTGCTGGCGGTCTCTTATCGGTTGGTTAGCGCCTGGGTGAACGAAGCTCCAGAGCCCACCGCCGATCTGGAAGAAGTCGCCAAAGATTTAGAACAGTTGTGATCCCTACATCGCCTGCTCATTCATTGGGCAGGCGATTAACCGCATATTCCCTTTCCCGCCGCATCGCTCCCGATAATTATTCTGCTGACTCACTTGTTGCAATATATAGATGCCATTCAAATACCTGTTCTCGCAATGAACCCGTACAATCCAGGCTATTTTATTGGGACGATTCTTAATGACGCGCGCCAGATAACTGCCTAGTATAAAACTCTATCTTGCTGAAAATCATTGCTTTCCATGCATTGTCTTTCAGTCAGGTCAGCTAACAAGGTAACCCCGAATCACTGAATTGCTGTGTGTAGTCTTTGCCCGTCTTTTGATGGGCTTTTTTTTGTGCAAAATAACCCGCCGATATAAAAAAACCGCCAGGTTTAACCGGCGGTTGGCAATTAATGAAAAAATGGCAATGTTATTTAACTTGACGGGCGCAGCATGCAGCGCCCCTACAACTATCGTTGTGACAAATTAACCCAGGTCTGCACCACGGTATCAGGGTTAAGCGACAGGCTATCAATCCCCTGATCCATCAGCCACTCGGCAAAGTCCGCATGGTCTGACGGGCCTTGCCCACAGATGCCGACATATTTGCCGTGACGCTTGGCCGCCTGGATCGCCATGGAAAGCAGCGCCTTGACCGCCTCATTGCGCTCGTCAAACAGCTCAGAGACCACTCCGGAATCGCGATCCAGCCCCAGCGTGAGCTGCGTCATATCGTTGGAACCGATAGAGAAGCCATCGAAGTGCTCAAGGAACTGATCGGCCAGCAAAGCGTTGGATGGGATCTCACACATCATGATCACTTTCAGCCCGTTCTCGCCGCGCTTGAGCCCTTGGCGCCCCAACTCTGCCACCACGGCCTCCGCCTGAGCCACGGTACGCACAAACGGTACCATCACCTCAACGTTGGTCAGGCCCATCTCATTACGTACCCGCTTCATCGCGGCACATTCCATGGCGAAGCAGTCGCGGAAACTGTCTGCCACGTAACGACCCGCGCCACGGAAACCTAACATCGGGTTTTCTTCGTGCGGCTCATATTTCTCGCCGCCGACCAGGTTGGCGTATTCGTTAGATTTGAAATCGGAAAGGCGTACGATGACGCGCTTCGGCCAGAATGCAGCGCCAAGCGTAGCGATCCCTTCGGTCAAACGACCGACATAGAACTCGACCGGATCGTCATAACCCAGCATCAACGTCTTGATTTCTGCCTGCAGCTCCGGGGTTTGCTGGTCGAACTCCAACAGGGCACGCGGGTGTACGCCGATCATGCGGTTGATAATAAACTCCAACCGGGCCAGCCCCACACCTTCATTTGGCAAGCGAGCGAAGTCGAATGCACGGTCAGGGTTTCCGACGTTCATCATGATCTTCAACGGGAGTTCCGGCAGTTCAGTGACTTCCGAGCTTTGTACGCTGAATTCCAGCATGTCGCTGTAGACAAAACCGGTGTCGCCTTCGGCGCAGGAGACGGTGACTTTCTGCCCTTCTTTCAGCAGGTCCGTTGCGTGGCCACAGCCTACAACAGCGGGGATCCCCAGTTCGCGGGCAATGATCGCCGCATGGCAGGTACGCCCGCCACGGTTGGTAACGATCGCTGCCGCCTTCTTCATGATCGGTTCCCAATCCGGGTCGGTCATGTCGGTGACCAATACGTCGCCCGGTTCGATGCGATCCATTTCGCTGATATTGTGGATGACCTTCACCGGGCCTGCCCCAATGCGATGGCCAATAGCTCGCCCTTCCACCAGCACGGTGCTGTTACCGTTCAGTTGGTAGCGTTCCATCACCTGCTCATTGGAGCGCACGGTTTCTGGCCGCGCCTGGACTATCAGCAGCTTGCCGGTGTGGCCGTCTTTGGCCCACTCGATATCCATCGGGCGGCCGTAGTGTTTTTCAATCAGCAACGCCTGATGCGCCAGTGCCTGAACTTCATCATCGGTCAAAGAGAAACGATTGCGTTGCTCTTCTGGCACATCCTCGATACGGACCTGCTTGCCGTGATCCTGTGAAGGTGCGTACACCATGCGGATTTTTTTCGAACCAAGGTTGCGGCGCACAATGGCCGGTTTGCCCTTCAACAGTGTCGGTTTATGGACATAGAACTCATCCGGGTTGACCGCACCTTGCACCACCATTTCCCCCAGGCCAAACGCCGAGGTAATAAATACCACCTGATCAAAACCGGACTCGGTATCGATGGTAAACATCACCCCAGAGGAAGCCAGGTCGGAGCGCACCATGCGCTGTACACCGGCGGAAAGCGCCACGCCACGGTGATCGTAACCCTGATGCACACGGTAGGAGATGGCCCGGTCGTTAAACAGAGAGGCGAAGACGTGTTTGATCGCCACCATCACCGCATCAATGCCCTGCACGTTGAGGAAGGTTTCCTGCTGGCCGGCAAACGAGGCGTCTGGCATATCTTCGGCGGTGGCGGAAGAACGCACGGCAAAGGAGGCTTCGCTTTCGCCCTCGGATAGTTGCTGGTACGCCAGGGTAATTTCACGTTCAAATTCCGCGTGGAAAGGCGTATCGATCACCCATTGGCGAATTTGCGCACCGGCCTTGGACAGTTGAGCAATATCGTCAACGTCAGTCTGATCCAGCAGCTGATAAATGCGCTGGTTAACCCCACTTTGCTCAAGAAAATCGTTAAATGCCTGGGCGGTGGTGGCAAAACCGTTGGGTACGGCCACGCCCAAATCGGAGAGATTGGTGATCATTTCACCGAGGGAGGCATTTTTGCCACCGACACGGTCAACGTCGTGCATGCCAAGCTGGTTGTACCAAAGCACATTACGCAAGTCTGGGCCATTGTTAGACATCGAGACAATCCTTATTGCTATCAGTAGGGTATTGACGGATTTTTGACTCGTACCGCAAAAAACGGCACCCACCCACACTAGCACAATGATTCATAGACAATGGACAGGTGAATCGATCAAGCCAATGAAGAAAATAGCAATTAAGAGAATTCCAGCGGGCACAATTTTATTAGGGATCGTTCCCTCACTGGCTAAAAGCTTACAATTCAACAAATTATGCATTATTTAAACTTTTGCTTAAATACCCGTATTTTTAGTGATTGATTTGACGAAAATAGCGCCAATTTGCGTCTAAGCAGGTAGCTAAAATAGCAATCTTCATTTTATTAAAAATGAAATTAGGTTTTATTAAATATATTTAATTGCCGCGAATGATTCCCAGCGTCACAAAATTTCTGTCCCCCTCTTTACCGTATGTGGGTATGCAGACCATGATGTCGCTATCAGTCGTTTCAGGCATTAAGGAGTTATGGGTGGAAAGAAGCGTTTTTTATATCTCGGATGGCACGGCCATTACTGCCGAAGTATTGGGGCATGCGGTGCTGTCACAGTTTCCCGTCAAGGCCACCACTTTCACTCTGCCCTTTGTGGAAACCGAAGCGCGTGCGCGGGGCGTATGCCAGCAGATCAATGATATTTATCAGCAGACCGGGGTGCGTCCACTGGTGTTCTATTCGATTATCTCGCCGGAAGTGCGCCAGGTGATCACCCAAAGTGAAGGGTTCTGCCAGGATATCGTGCAAGCCCTGGTCGGCCCGCTACAGGGGGAATTAGCAGTGGACCCAACGCCGGTACCTAATCGCACCCACGGACTGACGGAAAACAACCTGGGCAAGTATGACGCCCGGATCGCGGCCATTGAATACACCCTGGCCCATGATGACGGCATATCGCTGCGCAATCTCGATCAGGCGCAGGTGATCCTGCTCGGCGTATCCCGCTGCGGTAAAACCCCCACCAGCCTGTATCTGGCGATGCAATTTGGTATCCGCGCGGCCAACTATCCGTTTACGGCCGATGATATGGATAATTTGCAGCTACCTGCCGCGCTAAAACCGTTTCAACATAAATTATTTGGGTTGACCATTAACCCAGAGCGGTTAACGGCGATCCGCGAAGAACGCCGCGAAAACAGCCGTTACTCTTCCCCGCGCCAATGCAGGATGGAAGTTGCCGAAGTGGAAGCACTGTTTCGCAAAAACCAGATCCGCTATCTCAATACCACCAACTATTCGGTGGAGGAGATCTCCACCAAAATCCTCGATATCCTCGGTATGAGCCGGAGGATGTTCTGATACTAGGGGCTGGTGGATAGTCGTCTATGCCCCCTTTTTTGTGCTTTTTTACCGGTTTTAATCAACCGATCACAATCTCTACGGTTGAATTCAGCGGTTTTTGCGTTATTGTGATCGCCATCACTTCCCGGTATTCCTGCCGTCGCGAAGAACAGTTTTAGAGACAATCATGCACAAAACAGATGAACTGCGGACCGCGCGCATCGACAGCTTGGTCACGCCTCAGGCGCTGGCAGAGAAGTTGCCGATCTCAGCATCGGTAGCCGATAACGTGACAGCGTCACGTAAACGTATTGAAAAAATCCTCACCGGCGAAGACAAGCGCCTGTTGGTGGTGATTGGCCCCTGCTCCATTCACGATCTGGATGCGGCAATGGACTATGCCACCCGCCTTAACGCACTGCGCGAGCGCTATCAGGACCGCCTGGAAATCGTGATGCGCACCTATTTTGAAAAACCGCGCACCGTGGTGGGCTGGAAAGGCTTGATTTCCGATCCCGATCTGGACGGCAGCTATCAGGTCAACCGTGGCATTGAGATGGCGCGCAAGCTGCTATTGTCAGTGAACCAACTTGGCCTGCCAACAGCGACCGAGTTCCTGGATATGGTGATCGGCCAGTATATTGCCGACCTGATCAGCTGGGGCGCGATTGGCGCTCGCACCACCGAAAGCCAGATCCACCGTGAAATGGCCTCGGCGCTCTCTTGCCCGGTCGGTTTCAAAAACGGCACCGACGGCAACACCCGCATCGCCATTGATGCCATCCGTGCCGCGCGCGCTGGTCATATGTTCCTGTCACCAGACAAAACCGGCCAGATGACCATTTACCAGACCAGCGGCAATCCTTATGGCCATATCATCATGCGCGGCGGCAAGACGCCAAACTATCACGCGACCGATGTGGTAGCCGCCTGTGATAGCCTGCGCGAGTTCGATTTACCTGAACAACTGGTGATCGACTTCAGCCACGGCAACTGCCAGAAATTGCATCGCCGCCAGTTGGAAGTGGCGGAAAACGTCTGCCAACAGATCCGTGCGGGCTCCGTGGCCGTGGCTGGCGTGATGGCCGAAAGCTTCCTGGTGGAAGGCACGCAGAAGATTGTGGCTGGCCAATCACTAACCTACGGCCAATCCATTACCGATCCTTGCCTGAGCTGGTCGGACAGCGAGCAGTTGCTGGCTATGCTGGCCGATGCGGTAGATACCCGTTTCTGATTATTTTAGCCAGCATGCTTTTGGCCTGCTGGCTCTCATTTATCCGTTCACTCAGTATCACTTTCGTAATGGGATTGAAAACTCAATAATTCATCCACTCAATCATAAAAACCAAAAAAGGGATGAAAGAAAGAGTTACGTACAACATACCTATGTTATCTATTTCTTTTAGGCGTTTCTTTCCTTTAACCCACCGTATTACACAAGCCAATAGCATGAGAATAATGCAAAAATTTGCAGTGAAAATCTTATAGCCACTAGATACCCCTGCAAACAAAAGCATCAAAGAGGCAAGTATCATTGTATTTCTCTTAACGTCTGGAAATACTCTCGAACCCACAAAAAAGTGGCAACAGACTGATAATATTAAGAAACCCACATTTAACACATTCATACCATCTCCCTATGCAACAACTAGCTCATACTTTCCCTATTTACGTAGATACCACAAAAAATAATATTACACATTCAAAAACCCAAGCGTCAATCCCTGTAAAATAAAAGCTGAACACCTATTATTACTCGCTCAATTAAACATTTTCAATATAATATGGCATTTACATGTGATGCTGACTTTAATTTAATTATTGCTTTTCAACGAGTAAGTTCGGGTTTTAAACACTGCATTATCGGATTTTCATCACCTAAATCAGGTTATTGATGCCATATTCTACGAAGTATTCTTACGTCATTCAGCTATACTTGCCAAACATCCGAGCTAAACCGATCTGGAGCCCTCTTCTGTGAACCATTCACTGCTGTCCATTCCCTGTATCACCCTGCAAGGGGAACATAAAACGCTGGCCGACTTTCCGGCGCGAGCTTATCTGGTGGTCAATACCGCCAGCAAGTGTGGCTTTACCCCGCAGTATGCAGGCTTGGAAAAACTGTGGCAGTATTATCGCTCACGCGGGTTGATGGTGCTGGGCTTCCCCTGCAATCAGTTTGGCGGGCAAGAGCCGGGCAACCCGCTGGAGATTGCCAACTTCTGCACCCTCAACTATGGCGTCAGCTTTCCGCTGTTCAGCAAGATCGACGTCAACGGCGCGCAGGCGCATCCCCTGTTCAGCGAGTTAAAACGCCGTGCTCCCGGTCTGTTAGGCAGCCAACGTATCAAGTGGAACTTCACCAAATTCCTGCTCACCGCCGATGGCGAGCGCATCACACGCTTTGCCCCCATCACCAAACCTGAGCGCCTGTTCAGCCGTATCGAAACCCTGTTGAAATAGCCGTTTTATCAGCAAATTGATCGCAATCAATCTAACTCCGGTAAGCATGACGACAAAAAGGTTCCATCGGTAAGAAAATTTCCCTTGATGTAACCTTTCGTTCACATGATAATGATTATCAATTTGATATTAATTACCATTTACCGGTTGAATTTATGGACAATCTCAATAATTGCCAACAGTCCAACAACGCTTTGGTTACCCCTGACGGCAGTGCTCCTGCCGCTTTACCGCCCTGTTTCGACAGTGCCGAGCTGCTGGGCACTGATGGGCTGGCGGTGATCATCCATCAAGGGCAACGCTATCAACTTCGCCAAACCAAAGCGGGAAAATTGATCTTAACCAAATAACGTCTTAGTTCCTTTTAACGCCAGCCACCCCGATTTTGCGATCCAGGCAGCCAGCAAATCTATTGATATGTTGAGTCATACGGAGAGTTGCCACATGCCTGCCATTTTTGCCTCTCGGCTGCGTTTATCCGCATTAAGCCTGGCCATTGCCTGCGCTTTGCCTACGGTGGTTTTTGCCCAGACCGACACCAGTGTTTCCGCTGCCACCAAGGCACAAGAAAAAAACAAAGATGAGACCATGACCGTGGTCGCCACCGGTAATCAGCGCAGCAGTTTTGAAGCGCCGATGATGGTGACGGTGATCGACGGCAACAGCCCTCAGAGCCAAACCGCCACCACCGCCGGCGATATGCTGCGTCATGTGCCTGGGGTTACCGTTAACGGTACAGGTCGTAGTAACGGCCAAGACGTGTCAATGCGTGGCTATGGTAAAAACGGTGTACTAACGTTGGTTGATGGGATCCGCCAAGGTACCGATACTGGCCATATTGGAGCGACCTTCATCGATCCTGGTTTGGTAAAACGTATCGAAATCGTTCGTGGCCCGGCCGCGCTGTTGTATGGCAGCGGTGCTCTCGGCGGGGTTATCGCCTATGAAACTGTCGACGCAGCCGATCTGCTGTTGCCAGGCCACAGCACCGGTTATCGAGTGTTCGGCACAGCGGCTAGCGGCGATCATAGCCTGGGCATGGGCGCCAGCGCTTACGGTAAAACCGATGATCTCGATGGTCTGATCTCTTTCGGCACCCGCGATGTCGGCGATATCCGTCAGGGCAACGGTTTTGATGCCCCAAACAGCGAAACCATCAGCAATGTGCTAGCCAAAGGCACCTGGAACATCGACAACAATCAATCGCTAAGCGGCGATTTGCGCTATTACAACAACAGTGCACAACAACCAAAGAACCCACAAACGCCGGCGGCCTCCACCAGCAATCCGATGACCGACCGCTCTACCATCCAACGCGATGCGGCCCTCAGTTATAAACTGAACCCACAGGGTCAAGACTGGGTAAATGCAGTAGCGAAAGTGTATACCTCAGAAGTCAAGATCAATGCCCGCAATGAGGGTAAAACCGATGAATTCCGCAAGCAAACTACCAATGGCGGCAAATTGGAAAACCGTACCAACCTGTTTACTGACAGTTTCGCCGCGCATTTGCTGACTTATGGTTCCGAGGCGTACGAGCAGAAGCAGCGGCCTGGCGGAGCCACCACCAGTTTCCCCGATGCAAAAATCAACTTTGCCTCTGGTTGGTTACAAGACGAGATCACCTTGCGTGACCTGCCGATCTCCATCCTTGCTGGCACCCGTTATGATAACTACCAAGGCAAAAGCCAGGGCCATGACGACGTCAACGCGGACAAATGGTCTTCTCGGGGAGCGATTACGGTATCGCCAACAGATTGGTTAATGCTGTTTGGCTCTTATGCTCAGGCGTTTCGTGCCCCCACCATGGGGGAAATGTATAACGACTCAATGCACTTCCCTGGTAACTATTGGGTACCCAATCCCAACCTGAGGCCTGAAACCAGCGGCACCACAGAGTTCGGCCTGGGCTTGCGATTCGACAACCTGGTGTTGGCAGACGATAACCTGCAGTTCAAAGCCAGCTATTTCGATACCGACGCCCGCGATTACATCAATCTGTACGTGGATATTCGTGGTCGCAAAACTTACTCACAAAATATCTCCCGCGCCAAAATTTGGGGCTGGGATGCATCAATGAGCTATCAGACCCACTGGTTCGACTGGGATCTAGCTTACAACCGCACCCGAGCCAAAGATCGCTCGAGCCAAGGTGAGCTGAATGGTAATAGTGGCCAGTGGTTGTCAACTACCATGCCGGATACCGTAACCAGTACGCTGGACATCCCAATCGCCACCACCGGACTTTCTGCCGGTTGGGTCGCAACGCTGGCGCAAAGCACCAACCATGTTAGCGAGGGAAGTAGTAAGCAAGCCGGTTATGGCGTGAATGATTTCTACCTAAGCTATAAAGGCCGCGAAAACCTGCAGGGCGTCACCACTACCGTGGTACTGGGGAACGCCTTCGATAAAGAATATTACTCACCACAGGGCATTCCGCAGGATGGTCGTAACGCCAAACTGCTGGTCAGCTATCAGTGGTAACCCATTGAACCGAAGCGGGCAGACCGTTTTTGCCCGCTCCTCACCCACAAATACAGGAAGCAAAATAATGAGCGAGACTCTATACCAACGTTATGAGCAGGCGAAAATTGATCACCCAGGTAAATATGCCCGCGATCTGGCCGAGCTGTTGGGTATCAGCGAAGCCGAACTGACCCACGCCCGCGTCGGCCACGATGCTCGTCGCCTGCAAGCCGATGCCCGTACGCTGCTGACCGAACTGGAACAGGTTGGCGTCACCAAGTCCATTACTCGTAACAGCTATGCGGTACACGAGCAGGTTGGGCGTTATCAGAATCAGCATCTCAATGGCCATGCCGGGCTGATCCTCAACCCGCGCGAGCTGGATCTGCGCCTGTTCCTCAACCAATGGGCCAGCGTTTTTGCCCTGAGTGAAACCAACAAGCGTGGCGTGCGCCACAGCATTCAGTTCTTTGATCATCAAGGCGACGCGCTGCATAAGGTCTACACCACCGACGAAACCGATCTCGCTGCCTGGTTCGCCCTGGTCGAGCGCCATCAAAGTGCGGAAAACCCGATACTTGAGCTGCAACCGGCCGAGATTAAAGAGAGTAACGGCGCGCCAGATACCGCCAAAATCGATGCCGAGTGGCGGGCCATGACCGATGTCCACCAGTTCTTCCAACTGCTGAGCCGCAATAATCTGACCCGTCAACAGGCCTTCCGCGCCGTGGGTAACGATCTGGCCTATCGAGTGGACAACAGCGCACTGACGGCGATCCTGGAAGCCGCCAAGTCTGCACAAAACGAAATCATGATCTTCGTCGGCAACCGGGGCTGTGTGCAGATCTTTACCGGCCAGATTGAGCGCCTGATGCCGCAGGACGGCTGGGTCAACATCTTCAACCGCCACTTTACCCTGCACCTGATTGAAGGGGCGATCGCCGAAAGCTGGATCACCCGCAAACCAACTAAAGATGGCATGGTCACCAGCCTGGAGCTGTTTGCTGCCGATGGCACCCAGATCGCCCAACTTTACGGGCAGCGTACCGAAGGCCAACCGGAGCAGCTCCAGTGGCGTGAGCAGGTTGCTGCACTTGAACCGAAGGAAGTCGCCGCATGATAGCTTCATTGCCCCGTCGCCTGGCGCTGTGCATCGCCCTGGCGTTTCCATTAGCCGCCGTGGCGGCCGAGAGGATTGTCTCAATAGGCGGTGACGTGACCGAAATTGCCTTCGCGCTGGGCGCGGGCGATGAAGTTGTGGCACGAGACAGTACCAGTTTGCACCCTGCTGCGGTGCAGAAATTGCCCGACGTCGGCTATATGCGCCAGCTGAATGCCGAAGGTATCCTGGCGCTGAAACCCACCCTGATCCTGACCACAGAATTGGCAGAGCCCGCGCTGGTGCTTAAGCAATTGGAAGACAGTGGCGTGAAGGTGGTGCGTATCCCAGGGGATACCACCGTGCAGGCGGTGCCTAAAAAAATCAGCGTGATAGCCGATGCCATCCACCGCAGTAGCCAAGGCAAGCAGTTGGCCGAACGCTATCAGCAACAGTTGGCAGCGGTAGCCAATACGCCGCTGCCGGTGAAAGTGCTGTTCGTGATGAGTCACGGAGGTATCACCCCCATGGCCGCGGGCCAACAAACCGCGGCAGATGCCATTATCAGAGCGGCTGGGTTGAAAAACGCGATGCAAGGTTTTAGCCGTTACCGCCCACTCTCGCAAGAGGGTGTGATTGCCAGCGCACCAGACTTGCTGCTGGTGACTACCGATGGTGTTCGCTCTATCGGTGGCCAGGAAAATCTGTGGCAGTTGCCCGGCATGGCTCTGACACCGGCGGGGAAAAACCGCCGCGTGCTGATCGTTGATGATATGGCGCTGCTTGGTTTTGGTCTGGAAACACCGCAGGCGCTGGGTCTGTTGCGTAAAGCGGCGGAGCAAAAGTAATGCGATGCCGAACCTCACCCCGCCTGGCGATCGGCAGCCTGCTGATCTTGCTGACGGTCCTGGCGCTTGGGGCCGCTAACCTGGGGGCGTTGACACTGTCATTTCGCACCCTGTGGCAGGCTCCTCTCAGCGATGCCTCCTGGCATATCTGGCTGAACATTCGCCTGCCTCGCGTGCTATTGGCCGTGGTGATCGGCTGCGCGTTAGCGGTTTCCGGTGCGGTGATGCAGGGGCTGTTCCGCAACCCCTTGGCCGATCCCAGCCTGTTGGGGATCAGCAGCGGCGGCGCACTGTTCGTCGCCCTGGTGATCGTCATGCCGCTGTCCCTGCCCCCGCTCATCGCTCTGTACAGCCATATGCTGGCGGCATTTCTTGGCAGCCTGCTGGTTTCGATACTGATCTACGGCATCAGCCGCAGCGGACACGGCAGCCTGTCGCGGCTGTTGCTGGCCGGTATCGCCATCAATGCGCTGTGCATGGCGGCGATTGGCGTACTGTCGTACCTCAGTAGCGATCAGCAATTACGTCAGTTTTCACTCTGGATGATGGGCAGCCTTAGCCAGTCACAGTGGCCTACCCTGGTGGTGTCCGCTTCGCTGATCCTGCCAGCCGCATTGCTGACGCTGTTACAGGCTCGTCGTTTGAATCTGCTACAGCTGGGCGATGAAGAGGCACATTACCTTGGGGTTAATGTGCAACGCGCCAAGCTACAGTTGCTACTGTTGAGCGCCTTGCTGATTGGGGCCGCCGTAGCGATGAGCGGCGTCATCGGTTTTATTGGCCTGGTGGTTCCCCACCTGGTGCGTATGCGGCTTGGGGGCGATCACCGCTGGTTGTTGCCAGCCTCTGCCCTCGGCGGTGCCTGCCTGCTGTTGGTGAGCGATACGCTGGCACGTACGCTGGTCGCTCCGGCAGAAATGCCAGTAGGCCTGATGACCAGCCTGATCGGTGGTCCCTATTTTCTGTGGCTGGTGATGCGCCAGCGGGAGCGCACGGGTGGATGATTCATCAACGCTGACAGCACGGCAATTGCGTTACAACCTGGGGGAGCGCCGGCTGATCACCGATGTTTCCCTCAGCATCGCCAGCGGTGAGATGGTGGCGATTATCGGCCCCAACGGCGCGGGGAAGTCGACCCTGCTTCGCTTACTTACCGGTTATCTGGCCGCAGACTGTGGCGAGTGCCGCCTGCAAGGTAAACCGCTTGAACAGTGGCAACCGCAGCAGTTGGCTAAGGTTCGGGCGGTAATGCGTCAACACAGCGAGCTGGCCTTTCCGTTTACCGTAGAAGAAGTGGTTGCCATGGGACGCTCTCCGTATAGCGGGCGCGATGCCAAACGGGCGATCCAACAGGTGATGGAACAGACCGATTGCGCCAGCCTGGCCCAACGCGATTACCGCCAGCTATCCGGCGGGGAACAGCAGCGGGTGCAACTGGCCAGAGTATTGGTGCAGTTGTGGCAGCCGCAACCCGCACCATCCTGGTTATTCCTTGATGAACCTACCTCGGCGCTCGATCTGTATCATCAGCAGCATACCTTACGCCTGCTGCGCTCCCTGACGCGTCAGCAACCGTTGGCGGTCTGTTGCGTATTGCACGATCTTAATCTGGCCGCGCTGTACGCCGATCGTATTCTGTTGTTGCATCAGGGTCGCCTGGTCGCTTCCGGTACCCCGCAGCAGGTATTACAGACGGATATCCTGACACGTTGGTATCAGGCCGATCTCGGTGTCACCGCCCACCCGGAAACCGCACTGCCGCAGGTATTTTTACGGCAGTAACGGTAAGCCATGGAGGGCTTGCTGCATTCAACTCGAACAGGAAATTTCCAGGTGCTTGCCCCAATCCGGCGGCAAGTCCGCCAGATCGTCATACTGAGCATCATCGGCAAAAGGTTGCAGCAACGCCTGGTGCAAACGTGCCAGCTTGCTGACATCGTCCTGCTCTGCCGCTTCGATGGCCTGCTGCGCCAGATAATTACGCAAAATCAGTTTAGGATTCGCCAGCTTCATCGCTTGCTGGCGCTCGGCATCACTCACCTGTTCAAGCTGTAAGCGCTGGCGATATTTTTGATACCAGCCGTCGAACGCATCGCGATCGATAAATTCGTCGCGCATTGGCGTTTGCGCCTGCTGCTGCTCAACGTCGCTCAATAAACGGAAGGTCCGGGTGTAGTCACGCCCCTCTTGCGCCATCAGGCTCAATAAGCCGGTCAGCAGATCGTTATCCTGTTTCGACTGGGTAAACAAGCCCAGTTTGGCACGCATTTGCTCGCCATAAGCCTGCATCAGCGCCGGTTCATAGGCGGCCAGTGCCTGCTGTAACTGCTCGGCACTCAGTAAACCGGACAGCGTTTGCGCCAATCGATGCAGGTTCCATAACCCCACGGCTGGCTGGTTATCGAACGCATAACGGCCCTGATGATCGGAGTGATTGCAGATATAATCGGGCCGGTAGTCATCAAGGAAACCATAAGGCCCATAATCCATCGTCAGGCCGAGGATCGACATATTGTCGGTATTCATCACGCCGTGGGCAAATCCCACGCACTGCCAATGGGCAATCATACGTGCGGTGCGTTCCACCACGTCGGTAAACCACAGCAGATAGCGATCTTGTTCATCAATCCATTGCGACCAGTGGCGCGCAATAACGAAGTCCGCCAGTTGCCTGACCTGTTCCGACTGTTTGCGGTAATAGAAATGTTCGAAATGGCCAAAGCGGACATGGCTTTCCGCCACCCGCAGCAGCATTGCCCCGCGCTCCGGTTGTTCACGGAAGACAGGATGTTCGCTGGTGACTATCGTCAGGGCCCGCGTCGTCGGGATCCCCAAATGGTATAGCGCCTCGGAGGCCAGGAATTCACGGATCACCGAGCGTAGCACCGCCCGCCCATCACCCATGCGGGAATACGGCGTCAACCCAGCGCCTTTCAGATGCCAGTCCATACTGCGGCCGTCCGCGAGCCGCTGTTCGCCCAGCAGGATCCCCCGGCCATCTCCCAATTGCCCCGCCCAGGAACCAAACTGATGGCCGCTGTAAACCTGCGCCAAAGGCTGCATGCCGGGTAACAGGGTTTCACCTGCCCAAATTGGCGTTTTCTCTGGGGTAAACCAGCTTGCGTCCAGCCCCAGTTCCTGAGCCAGCGGCTGGCTGTAATACAGCAGACGGGCTGCTTTAAGCGGCGTCGGTGGCAGTGCGGTATAAAAACCGGGCAGCTGTTGGTAATAAGCGTTTTCAAATTGCGGCATAGGCCCTCCGTAACGTTTAGTGTAGAGCCTGAAGGTGCGGATTAACACGGAGGATTTACAAGGGATTCGCCCCTGGCTGATAACCTGAAGGGGCGTGGTACACTAAAAAGCGGCGGTGAGCCTTATTAGCTTGGTTATTTAACGCCGGCGGCGTGAGTCTTTTAATGACCTACTACGCGCATGGCTAAAGTGCTTTATCAATGATAAAGCGACAATAATTATCAGTACTGGGATCACGGTAAAAATCATCCAGTCCACTATTTACCCCGGTGTGTAAGAAAAAATCAGCTATTATTATCGAACTCTTCAGCAATCCTGCGTAGAGAACGCAGATTATCCACACTGATGGCAGGCCATAAAAATCCCTGTAGCCCTAAAACACCGGTGTTGGTCAGTTTATTGAAATACTCATGTTTCTCAATGCCGCAAACAATAACTCCCTTACAAAGCTGATTGATATTCTTAAGCAGTGAATCGATAACCAGGTCATATCCCTGTTGGGTAACCAATTGCCAATAAAAGCGTTTGTCGATCTTCACAAAATCAAATAAACCATCGTACAACGCGGTCAACGTCGCTTTGCCAGAACCGAAACCATCGAGCCACAGCGAAAAGTAGTCACTTAACGAGCGTATTTTCACATTGTCTTTCCCAGCGGAAAGGTTGGGGAAACTCTCATTGATTTCAAAAGCAATAAACGGCAGCTGCTGCACTCTTTGACGACGTGTTTCACTGCCAAGCAGCCAATCGACAACCGTTTCTTCGATATTAATGGTCAATGTCACCCCGTTGGCAACAAACCATGACGCGTGCTTTTCAGCCAGCGTGAGTTGATCGGTGAATAACTCAATCCTTTGTTCTGGGGTTAATAACCGCAGGCCGATCTCCGTAGGCATCGCCAGGTTCTCGCCCGAGCCAGTAAAACGGGTGAGAAGTTCCACCGCCAGTAATCTTCCCGTCATGGAGTAAATCGGCAGGAAGACGTACTGACTAATAAAATCAACGTCAGATTGAATATTCATTTTAATGCCAGAGGCTTAATGGCGTGCAAACCATCGTATAACAATAAGTTATACCGATCAATCCCTGGGAGATAGTTCAGAAATAGTAATGTGATTAACCCGGCGTTGCCAAGTAATTGATAGTTTTAGCGATGTTTTTTGTACAGGCAGTCAGGTGCGTGAATTTAATTTGCGGCATGTATCGTTACAAATTAAAAGCTTTACGCAATAGGTGAATTATTTTTTATGTTCAACGATCAGGTGATACGGCGACCACCTGATTTTATTAAAAAAATTCCTAACTTATTTACCACACAGCACTACTTAATGGTTTCCAACAGCCAACGCCGCAACTCACTAAGCTCGCTCTCCTGCTGCGGATATTGCGCTACCAGCTGTGCACAACAGTCTGCCAACGCCTCGCTGCGATAGGCACAGCCCACCAGCTTTTCGGCCAAAGTCTGTAATGGCGCAGGGTTAAGGCTGTCGGTGAAGATCTGCGCGCGTACAATCGCGCCCTTCTCCACGTCAAAAAAGATATCCACCCCACCCCAGGTAAAGCGCTCATTCAGCAAGTGGCTAAACGCTGGCGCTTTGCCAAAATTCCATTCCCAACTGCTCTGCTTGGCAAATTGCTGGGCAAAATCAGGCAGGTCTGGGAAGACATCCGGGGAGATCACTTCCGGCTGTGCCGTTTCACCATAATGGGCGAAGAAAGCCTGAATGACGGCGTCACAAACCTGCTGATGGTCGATTTCTGGCACAAACTCGGCCAGGTTGGCGACCCTGGAACGCACGGAGGTAATGCCTTTCGCCTGCAATTTTTTCGGATCGGGATTGAGATAATCCGCCAGGCGATTGAGATCGGCATTCAACAGCAGCGTACCGTGATGAAAACCACGATCCTGAGTTTCGCGGTAGGCTGAGCCGGAGATCTTGCGCACTCCGTCGGCCGTTTCGACCACCAAATCGTTACGTCCGGAAGCCGAAGCATCAACACCCAGCTGTTTCAGCGCCGCCAGAATAATGCCGGTAGAAACGGTTTTATCGTAGCCGGGCTTACCGGCCATAAAGGTAAAGCAGGTATTGCCCAGGTCGTGAAACACCGCCCCGCCGCCGCTGCTGCGCCGTGCCAGACGAATGCCATCCTGCTCCATCCGCCGGGTATTGCACTCTTTCCACGGGTTCTGCGACTGGCCGATCACCACGGTTTCGGCATTACGCCACAGGAAGAGGATTTTTTGCGTGGTCATTTCGCGGAAGATGCACTCTTCTACCGCCAGATTAAACCAGGGATCGTAGGAATCGGAAATCAATAAACGTAAGGAATTCATGGCAGTCACCTCATCATGCAGTGCTGCCATAATACACCAGATAGGGGGTTTGGGGCGTTAAATCCGGCGCGCCTGCCAGTACACCTTGCGCCAATAGACGTTGTTGAGTGAGGAACGCGTCACGCCTTTACTGGTAGAGGCATGAATAAACTCGTCGTTGGTATCGTAGATCCCCACATGCAGGCCATTCTCTCCGCTGCCGGTTTTAAAGAACACCAGATCGCCCGGCATCAGCTCGTCGCGCGAGACTTTGGTCCCCAGCCCGGTTTGCTGCGCCGTGGATCGCGGTAATTGCATATCAAAACGATCGCTGAAGGTGCGATAGACAAAGCCGGAACAGTCGACACCGCCGCGATCTAACCCACCATAGCGATACGGGGTACCATACCATTGACGCAGCTGCTCGTTCAATTGCGCTACCACCACGATGGAATCGGACAAACGGCCACTCGGCGGCGGCGCATGGCTGCTGCAACCGGCGAGAATTAAACTGGCTAATAGAAACCACACACGCATCGCATTTTACCTTTCACTTGAACACCGAAGCGGATCAACCGCCTGCGATATTTCACCACGCCACCCCAGGTAAGGAGAATGCTGTTTGGCATTAATTTATCGCTCAAGTTAATAAAAAGGCAAGTTTTGTCCATGAGATATTCGAATCGACAGCGTTTTTTTCCGCTATTAACGGTTTTTTGCCGCCCGATGGCTGTTAATCAACCACACGCCGAACAGAATAAACAGCGTCCCCAGCGTTTTGAGCAAGGTGGCAGATTCATTAAACCAGGGCAGGATCACCGCCGCCAGGTAAACTAGCGCATAACTGACGCTCAGTAGCGGATAAGCCCGGTTCAGCGGCAGATAATGTAGCGCGAAGAACCAGCATAGCATTGATAATGCATAGCCGAAGATGCCAACGGCCACCGCTATCAAGGCCATTCCGTACTGGTTGAGTAACGGCCAGGTAATATCGGCAAAGGACAACAGCGGGATTTGTCCCATGCCCCATTTCATCAGCAACTGGGCCAACGTCACTAACAGAACGCTGCCCGCCCCCCAAAGATAACCTTTCATGATTGCAGACTCATCAGCAGGATCCCCAGCATGATCGACGCCACGCCGCACCAGTGACGCACCGTAGTCGGCTCGTTGAACAACCAGCGTGCCGCCAGCGTCACCAGGACAAAATTGAGGCTCAGCATCGGATAGGCCAGGCTAAGCGGCAGGCGCTGCAACACATTTAGCCACACCAGCATGCCCAGTCCCATTAGCAGCACTGCCAGCGCCAACCAGCGCAGCGTTAAAGCCCGCCGCCGATCGCCAGCCTGTTGCCAGGTAAGGGCAGCCTGTTTCTGACACAGCTGCCCCGCACAGGTGAACAGGCTAACCAGGATCACCAATAAATACGCCATCATGGTTGCTGCTTATACCATACCAATGCCATGCGATGCATCTCGACCACGCTGTCTGGCGGTGGCAAATCTGTCGGTACGTGCTCACCACGGGAGAGTTGCATTACCAGTGACACATCCCCCTGCTTACGAGCCTGAGCCAACCAGCCAGCAAAATCCTCTTCGCCGATATAGTGACCGCGCGCATCAGGATACGCCAAACCATAAGAGAGCTCGCCTTTTTCACCGTACATCAGCACATCGCTGCGTTTCAGTTCCCAGGCCAGGCCAGCGGCGATACCCACGCGATCGGCCAATACAAACTGGCTCTGGCTGAGCGTGGCGATATTGTCACGAATGAAGTTTTGCGGCTGCTTGGAGTCAATCACCTGCTGTGGAATAGCGTAGCCGATCAACAGACAAAGCAGCAGCGGGCAGGCGGCCGCCCAGGTCCAGCGTTTTGCGTTATCGCGAGCAGAAACCACGGCAAACAGCAGCCAACCACCAAAGGCAATCAGGCCGAGCACGATTTTCGGCCACTCATCGGCGTTAAACAGATGCACTTTATGTAACGCACCGGAGCCGATCAGCAACAACGCGATAATGCCAATCAGACCAAACAGGCCATTCAGTACGGCATTCACCTTGAAGACCCGAGTACGTAACTGCCCCGCGCAATCCTCGGCGTAAGCCGCCATCAACAGTGCCAACGGCGCCATGCAAGGCAGAATATAGGTAGGCAGCTTGCCTTTGGCGATGCTGAAGAAGATCAGTGGCATCACCACCCAGCTCAACAGGAAAAACAGCTCCGGGCGCTGCACTCGCTCACGCCATCCCTTGAGCAGGGAACCTGGCAATAACCCCAACCACGGCAGTACCGCAGCGATCAGAATCGGGATGTAATACCAGAAGGGTGCCTTATGCTGGGCATTCTCTTCGGCAAAGCGCTGAATATGCTCTACCCAGAAGAAGTAGTTCCAATAGTCCGGCTCGCGTTGGGCCACCGCCAGCGCCCACGGCAGGCTGAGCAGTACCGCCACCACGATCGCCACTGGCCCATAGCAGAACAGATCTTTGACCTTACGCTGCTGAATAACAATGGGGATAACGGCAATCACCGGCACCGCCAGCGCCAGAAAGCCTTTGGTCATAAAACCCATGCCACAGGCCAGCCCGAGCAACACATAGCCCCCCAGCTTACCTTTGGCGGTGGTGGCTTTCAGCGTCAGGTAATAGCTGACCATGGCTGCCGTCAGCCACAGTGAGATCATCGGATCGAGCACGCTGTAAGTGCCGATACTGAATACCAGTACCATCGACAGGAAGATCAGCACTGCCAGGCTGGCACGACGCGCATTTTTCCACATCAGCCAGGCCAGGGCAAAGACCAGCAAGGCGGTCATACCGGTGCTGAATATCGAACCAAAGCGCACGGCAAAGTTGCTATCGCCGAACAACCACTGGCTAATGTTGTTAAACCAGTAACCGGCGACCGGCTTTTCAAAATAGCGCAGGCCGAGCAGGTTAGGCACTACCCAATCTCCGCGCGCCAACATTTCACGGCTGATTTCGGCGTAGCGGGTTTCATCTGGCTGCCACAGCAACCGCCCATTCACCGGCAGCAGATACACCAGGGCAAAAAAAATGGCCAATACGATGGCCCAGGATCCTTTCAACGCTTTCATGAAACCTTTTCTCCCCCAACTTCGGTTTGATAACCCAACCAGCCTTCTCGGCCAGGAAATGGTGCGCGAGTAATGCGGCCTAGCGGCAGTGATGACACGTCTTGGGGCAGTAACGCGCTCAGCGGGCAGAACTCGATGCCTTGCTGTTTTGCGCGCTGTAACAGCTGTTCGAACATGGCAGACTGCGACATACCTTCCACCTCGGTATGTATGGTGTACACCGGCACCCCACCATCGTTTTCTATCGCTCGCAAAATATAATCATTGAAATCCGCCATGCTGGTCTCACGACCAATCACCTCATCAAAGGTGGGGAGCGTCACGGGGATTTGCACCGTGCCCGGTTGGCCATTCTCTAATAGCGGACGGAACGGGTGGGTGCCACGGCAATCGCTGTTATACTCGAAACCAAAATCTTGCTTAACCTCCACGACGCGCTGATCGGCACGCCACCCCGCCACCGCCGAAAATCGGACCGGTTGGCCGATCGCATTGGCCAGTGCATCAACACCCAACTGAACCTGACGCGTCAACTCGGGTTTGGACCACTGCCCCACCTTGGCCTGCCACCCTTGATGATCCCAGGCATGCAACCCTACTTCGTGGCCCATTTCCAACGTGCGCTTCATCAACGGCCCCAAAGGTCGGGAAATATTCCGCCCAGGCCACGCGGTCCCCGCCAGCAGGATATCCCAGCCGTACAGAGACGCCGCCTTGGAACGCAGCATTTTCAGCAGGAATTGGGGACGAAGCAGGCGCCACAAGTGGCGCCCCATGTTGTCCGGCCCGACGCTGAAGAAGAAGCTGGCCTGAATATCGTATTTGGCAAACAGTTCCAGCAGGCGCGGCACCCCTTCACGGGTACCGCTAAAGGTGTCTACATCAACTCGCAGGCCGACCTTCTTCATGCACCATCACCTTCCTTTACCGTAGTACGCAGGAAGTAGTCCAGCGTCTCGGCAACGGTTTGCTGCATGGCGATCGTCGGCTGCCAGCCCAGCAGGCGGCGCGCGTTCTTGATGCTTGGTGTACGGTGCTCAACGTCCTGATATCCTTTGCCGTAGTAGCTGCTGCTTTCCACGTCCTTGAAACCGGCAAACGGCGGGAAATTGCCGCGCAGCGGATGCTCATTGAAGCTGGCCAGCAGCATTTCTGCCAGCTCACGAATACTGGCTTCGTTGGTCGGGTTGCCGATGTTGACGATCTGACCATCGCATTGACCGTCGCGGTTTTCAATAATGCGGTACAGCGCTTCAATACCATCGTTGATATCGGTAAAGCAACGTTTCTGCGCCCCACCGTCCACCAACTTGATCGGTGAGCCTTCAACCAGGTTCAGGATCAACTGGGTGATCGCGCGCGATGAGCCGATACGCGCCGCATCCAGGTTGTCCAGACGTGGCCCCATCCAGTTAAACGGACGGAACAGCGTGAACTTCAGGCCTTCTTTAGCCCCATAAGCCCAGATAACCCGGTCCAGCAGCTGTTTGGAGACCGAATAGATCCAGCGCTGTTTGTTGATTGGCCCGACGATCAGACGCGAGGTGTCCTCATCAAACTCTTTATCGTCACACATGCCGTAAACTTCGGAGGTGGACGGGAAGATGATGCGTTTGTTGTATTTCACACAGTCGCGGACGATTTTCAGGTTTTCTTCGAAATCCAGCTCGAACACGCGCAGCGGATTGCGGGTGTATTCGATCGGTGTGGCGATCGCCACCAGCGGCAATACCACGTCGCACTTCTTGATGTGATATTCGATCCACTCCGAATGAATGCTGATATCCCCTTCCACAAAGTGGAAGCGCGGGTTATCCAGGAAACGGCTGATGGCATCAGAGCCGATATCCAGGCCATAGATATCGTAACGATCTTCGTGCAGCAGGCGTTCGGTGAGATGGTTACCGATAAAGCCGTTAACGCCCAGGATCAACACGCGGGTCCGGCGCTTCATCACAGAGCTTGGCTTGGCAGCCAGACGTACGTCGCTCACCATGCCCATTTCCGCGGCCAGGCGGTTGCCTTGCACATACAAACCAGACTCGCTCTGGCCAGCTACGATTTCCAGCGCCCCTTCACCACAGGCAATCACCAGTGGAGTGGTGCTCAGCACCGTGCCAGGCTGCTTATCATGTGCGGTATCCAGCACGCGTGCGCGCCAAACGATCACCTTGCGCTGGCCCAGATAGCTGAAGGCGCCAGGATAAGGTTCGGTGACGGCACGCACCAGGTTGTTGATTTCATGAGCAGACTTGTGCCACTGGATCTCACCGTCGGCAGCGGTACGGCGGCCAAAATAGCTGGCATCCGCTTCGTTTTGCTCAGTTAAGCTAGCCGTGCCGTCTTTCAGTTTCGGCAGTTGTTCTTTCAATACCACCTGCGCCGCTTCCAACACCTTTTTGTGCAGCGTCAGTGCGGTGTCCTGCTGGGAAATCGCTACTTTATGCTGACCGACGATATCGCCGGCATCCGGGCGTTTAACCATCTTGTGCAGCGTAGCGCCGGTTTCGGTTTCGCCGTTCACCAGCGCCCAGTTGATAGGTGCGCGGCCACGGTAGCGTGGCAACAGTGAACCATGCAGGTTAAAACCACCTTTAGGAGCCAGAGCAAGGATCTCATCGCTCAACATATTGCGGTAGTAGAAAGAGAAAATGATATCCGGTTGCAACTCACGGATACGCTCAACCCACAGCGGATGATTGACATCTTCCGGCGCATACACCGGCAGCGCCAGTTCAGCACCCTGGCGAGCAACGGAAGAGAAGAAGTTGTTTTCACCTGGATCATCGGTATGGGTAAATACGGCCTGTACGTCATAGCCCGCTTCTGTCAGCGCTTTCAAACCTGCGCAGCCGATATCATGGTATGCAAATACAATAGCTTTCATCATTCTTCTTCCTGAGTATTTTGGGTTGGTTTAGCACCGACCACTTTCTGGACAAAATAGCGGGGACGAGCGCGGACATCGTTATAAATCCGGCCGATGTACTCCCCTAACAATCCCATACCAACAAACTGTGCACCGATAAAGGTGAATAACACCGCAAACAGCGTGAACACTCCGCCTGCCGCCCATTCCGGCCCCAGAACCAAGCGCAGCACGATCAACAACACCGCCAGCACGAAGCCCGACAGCGCAATCACGCTGCCCACCACGCTGAGTAGACGCAACGGCGTGGTAGTCAGGCAGGTGATCAGGTCATACATCAGGTTGATCAGCTTCATCAGGCTATATTTGGAGTCACCGAACTCGCGTTCAGCGTGGCGCACCTCGATCTCCGTGGTACGTCGAGCAAAGGTGTTGGCCAGGATCGGAATAAAGGTACTGCGCTCATGGCAGTGCAGCATCGCCTCAATGATATGGCGGCGGTAGGCACGCAGCATGCATCCATAGTCGCCCATGGATTTACCGGTCGCGCGCTGGATCATCATATTGATCATGCGGGAGGCCGTCTTGCGGAACCAGGAGTCCTGACGGTTGGCACGCACGGTACCCACCACGTCATAACCCTCTTCCGCGACGCTAACCAGACGAGGGATCTCCTCCGGCGGGTTTTGCAGATCGGCATCCAGGGTGATCACCAGATCGCCGCTGACCTGATTGAAACCCGCCATGATGGCGGAATGCTGGCCGTAGTTACGGTTCAGCAGCACGGCAATAATGCAACTGCCTGGTTGTTCCGCCGCAGCGGTCAGCATGGCGGCAGAGTTGTCGCTGCTACCATCGTCAATCAGAATAATTTCATAAGGTTGCAATAGTTGTTTACAGGCGGCGGTGGTGCGCTCCAACAAGGCAGGTAAACTCTCCTGCTCGTTGTACACCGGGATCACCACCGAAACTTTGCTAATAGGTTCAGCGCGAGACACGGGAAGACTCCAATACGGAAGATAAGGCATTGACCACGCGATCGACATCGGCTTCGGTCATATCCGGGAACAGCGGTAAAGTACACAGGCGTGCCGAATTCCATTCGGTATTAGGCAGTGACAGCTGTGGGTAACGTTCGCGGTAGAATTTTTGTGTGTGGGCAGCGCGGAAATGCAGACCGGTACCGACCCCTACTTCTTTCAGCCGTTCCATCAGTTGATCGCGCCCAATGCCGCAACGTTGTTCATCAACGCGCACCATAAACAGGTGCCAGGCGTGATCGTGCGGATAATCTGGCAACCCCAACGGCTGGAAAGGCGAGTCTTGCAGCGCGGCCAGGTAACGTTCCGCCAGCACCTTGCGCCGGGCGTTAAGCTCTGGCAAACGCGCCAGCTGTACCACGGCGATCGCTGCATGAATATCTGACAGGTTGTATTTGTAGCCAGGTTCAACCACCTCTGCCTGCGGCTTACGCCCCTGCAGTTGGCGGTCAAAAGCATCAACGCCCAGGCCGTGGAACTTCAGACAGCGGACGCGATCGGCCAGTTGATCGTCATCGGTCGCGATCAGGCCACCTTCCGCACATGTCAGGTTTTTGATGGCGTGGAAAGAGAAAATGGCAGTGCCCCGTGCACCCACCCATTCACCATTGAAACGAGTGCCCACGGCGTGAGCGGCATCTTCAATCAGGGGAATATCGTGGCGTTGAGCTACTGCACGCAGTTCATCCATCGGTAATGGTGCGCCTGCATAGTGAACGGGAATAATCGCTTTGGTACGTGCGGTGATGGCCGCCTCAACATCGGCTGCGCTGACCATTAGCGTGTCGCGGTCAACATCGATCATCACCGGCGTAGCGCCAAGCAATTCGATCATATTGAGAGTGGAAACCCAGGTTTGAGAGGGGGTAATGACTTCATCCCCTGGCCCGATACCCAGAGCCATCAGAGTGATGTGCATCCCCGCCGTGGCAGAGCAGACGGCAACCGCATGCTTGCAGCCGAAGGTACGGCAAAACTCGCTTTCCAACTGCTGGTTTTGCGGCCCGGTGGTGATCCAGCCGGATCTCAGCACCTTTTCTACCGCCGCAATCTCTTCATCCCCAATGGCCGGGCGTGAAAAAGGCAGAAACTGAACCATAATTAAACCCCAAACGTCTCGATTTTCATTAAGCCACTGTATGACTTTTACATTTAACGAAAAGTAAACGTCACAAAGAATGATCCTTGGTGGATTAACTGCCAATGTACGTGGGCAAGCTTAGCTAAACCTTAAGGATGAAATTATTATCAGGAAACTTTCTGTAAAAACTTTTCATCAAGGAAATAACAATAAGCTATTTAATCATTGAGTTAGATGGTTATGATTTTTTACTTAATTCTTTTTCAATCAAATCAGCCTAGCAGGTAACCGTGGCTTTTCCAGGTTATTTTTTGAGATTACCCGCAGGATTTGTCTCCTTATTGGGTAATTATATCGAGAACGTTTACTTTTCGTTTAACTACATTTTATCGGTTAAATAACGTGTAAACACCGCTAGGCCGTTTTGGTCATAATCCAGCGCTGTTCTCCCACCGCCTGCAGATGAAAATCCACGTCATAAACCTTGGATAATAACCCCGGCTCCATTACCTCGTGGGTATCCCCCTCGGCGACCAACCGCCCGGCTTGCAGCAACCAGACCCGATCGGCCTGTTGCAAGGTATGATTGAGATCGTGAGCGCAGACCAGGGCGCTGCGGCCACTTTGGCAAAATTCGCGCAACAGGCGATCGAGCGCCACCTTTTGCGCCACATCCAGGCTGTTGGTCGGTTCATCGAGCAGCAGTAATTGGCTTAGCGGGTTAACCGTTGGCCAAACCTGTAACAACACTGCGGCCAGCCGCACCCGTTGCCATTCCCCCCCGGAGAGTTGAGTCAACATGCGGGATAATTTATCCGCCAGCTTTAGGCTACGTGCCAAATACAGGATGGCTTTTTCCAGCTCGCTTTCTTCCGCCCCGGCGGGCTGATGTAAGGCGAGATATTGAAATACTGGCATTAGCGCAACCGGAGGCTGCTGCTGACACAGATAAGCCCGGTGCCTTGCCAGTTCGTTCCCCGTATACGCTTCCAGCAAACGCCCAGACAGCCGAACTTCGCCAAGCCCTGGCAACATTCCCGCCAATCTGGCCAACAACGTGCTCTTACCTGCGCCGTTAGGGCCGATCAGGTGCACCTGCAACCCAGCAGCGATCTGCCCAGAAAACGGCACCAATCGCCCTTCTACCCCTACCTCACTGAGTTGCAGCATGGTTCTGTTCGCTCCTTTACTTGGCCAAAGCCTGTTTGATGGCCTCGGACACCTGTGGATCTTCTGGCGTCATATCAGGCGAGAAGCGTTGGATCACCTGACCATCACGGCCAATCAAGAATTTCTCAAAGTTCCACAGGATATCACCGGTGTGCTTCGGCGCACGGCCTTTGCTGCTCATCCGCTCCAGGAAACCACTGCCTTCTGGTGCGACGGCCTGTGGCTGTGCGGCAATCAGTTCCCGATACAGCGGATGACGGCCATCACCATTGACTTCAATTTTGGCAAACATCGGGAACTGGACGCCAAAGGTGCCACGGCAAAACGCCAGGATCTCTTCATTGCTGCCCGGCTCCTGGCCAAGAAACTCATTGGAGGGGAAACCCAATACCGCAAAACCCTGCTCACGCCAGGTTTCATAAAGCTTTTCCAGACCTTCGTATTGCTTGGTCAGGCCGCATTCCGACGCTACGTTGACCACCAGCAGCACCTTGCCAGCATAGGCGTTCAGCGTGGTAGATTGGTTCTCAATGGTTTGCAGGGGAATGGCATAAATGGGGTTGCTCATCAGATGTTTTCCTTTGGTTTTATTTGCAGGTGAGACAGAAAAACGCCGCCGGACATTACCGGCAGCCGGTTTACCTTACGCTTTTTGTCCGCGCCAGTAACCAGATAAAAAGAGGCGCTCCCAGCGTTGCAGTGACCACGCCGATGGGTAATTCCGCCGAAAACAGCGCAATTCGCGCCACCACGTCCGCCACTAACAATACGCCCGCGCCTGCCAAGGCGCAGCCAGGCAGCAGGTAACGTTGGTTGGTCAAACCACTGAGGCGCAAAATATGCGGGATCACCAGGCCGATAAAACCAATCACGCCCGCCAAGGCCACGCTGGTGCCCACCAGCCAGCCGATGGCCAGCACCAGCAGATTACGCCATACGTGCAGGGAAAGGCCCAACTGCCGGGCCTGCATTTCGCCAAGCGCCATCAAGTTCAGCACCTTGCCTTGCGCGCATAACCACAGCAGCGCCGGCAACAGGGCTAACAACAGCCATTTCTGCCGCCAATCCACCCCGCCGAAACCGCCCATCATCCAGTACATTAGCTGCCGCAGGTCGAGGCTCGAACTGAAATAGACGGCCCAGGTCATAATCGCGCTGCACACAATCCCCAGCGCTACCCCCACCAGCAGCAAGCGTGCGTTGCTCAACCGGCGACGGCGGGCAAAAATCAGCAACAGGAAGGTCATCACCAAGGCGCCTGCGATGGCGTTCATGCTCATCAGCGCCACCGGCAGCAGGCCGTTACCGAACAGCACCGTCAGCACCAGCGCTACTCCGGCACCGTTGGATACGCCAAGCAGTCCAGGCTCCGCCAGCGGGTTCTCAAACAGAGCCTGCATCGCCGCACCGGCCACCGCCAGGCTTGCCCCCACCAGCATCACCGCCAGCGCTCGTGGCAGGCGCAATTGCCAGACAAACAGCTGTGCAGGCTCACTCAACCACTGCGCAGGCCAGATCCACAGATCCCCGGCGCTCAGGCTGAAGGCAAATGCCAGCACGACGCCCAGCGTCAGCCAGGTCAAATAGCGTTTATCGCGGCGGTGTTGATGCTGTTGTAACAAAGTGAAGGTCTGACTGCTCGGCATAACTACACAACTTCCCTACTGGCCGATAGCGGCCTGAAAATAACGTCTTGCAGCAAATAGTAGGAGGTTCGGGCGCTTAGGGGAAGGACTGAGTCATCGAATGGTTGGGAAAACAGCGGCTGGCACTGCCGGTCATCGGTGCGATGATGGTAATAGACGGGAACAGCATACAGCGCTGGCCCAGTGAGGTTGGTGCGCGCCCAAAAGAAAAAGGCCGCTTGCGCGGCCTTTTTGGCGTTGTGTAACCTACTCTTTCGGGCTGGCGTTCTCCACCCGGCTTTTCAGTTTCTGTCCCGGACGGAAAGTGACCACGCGGCGCGCCGTAATCGGAATGTCCTCACCGGTTTTCGGGTTGCGTCCCGGACGTTGGTTCTTGTCTCGCAAATCAAAATTGCCAAAACCAGACAGCTTGACCTGTTCTCCATTCTCCAGAGCTCGACGGACCTCTTCAAAGAACAGTTCTACCAGGTCTTTGGCATCCCGTTTGCTAAGCCCTAGCTTCTCAAACAGGTGTTCTGACATTTCAGCTTTAGTAAGCGCCATAGGTTCAATCCCTCAAGGATGCTTGGAATCGCTGTTTTAGAGCCTCTACACATTTTGCAACGGTAGCGGCAATCTCCTCTTCTTCCAGTGTACGGGCGGTATCCTGCAACACCAGACTGATAGCCAGGCTCTTATAACCCTCAGCTACGCCCTTGCCACGGTACACATCAAACAAGTTTACGCCAACTACCTGATTTGCGCCAACTTTCTTACACTCTGCCAAAATATCTTCTGCGGCGACGTTTTCAGCCACTACAACGGCGATATCGCGACGGTTTGCAGGGAAGCGAGAAACCTCACGGGCCTGAGGCACGGCGCGGCTTGCGAGCTTGTTCCACTCCAATTCAAATACCACAGTACGGCCGTTAAGATCCAGTTTACGTTCAAGTTCTGGGTGAACCACACCGATGAAACCGACACGCTCGCCGTGTAAATAAATGGCCGCACTTTGCCCAGGATGCAGGGCGGGATTGGACTCTGCCTTGAACTGAATTTCGGATAATTTACCGGTCAGCTCCAATACCGATTCCAGATCCCCTTTCAAATCATAGAAGTCCACCGGCTTTCTTGCCAGATCCCAATGCTCATCATGGGTATGCCCGGCAATCACGCCAGCCAGCATGACATCCTGGCGGATACCCAGATTTGCCGCAGTATCAGGGACAAAGCGCAGCCCACTCTCAAACAGGCGCACCCGAGTTTGCTGGCGATTCTGGTTGTATACCACCGCCGAGAGCAGGCCGGTCCACAGGGACAGACGCATGGCGGACATCTCTACCGAGATAGGGCTTGGCAGGATCAGGGCCTCTTCACCTGGGTGCAGCAACGCCTGCACTTTCGGGTCAACAAAACTGTAAGTAATTGCTTCCTGATAGCCATGATCGACCAACATGGTCTTCACGCGCTTCAGGGTCAGATCGGACTCACGGTGTTTGGTCATCACCAGATCGGCGCGCACTGGCACATCCGGGATGTTGTTGTAGCCATAGACACGGGCCACTTCTTCCACCAAATCTTCTTCGATCTCCATATCGAAACGCCAGCTTGGCGCCACCGCCAGCCAGTTGTCGCCCTGTTCGGTAACCTGGCAACCCAGGCGACGCAGAATATCGCTCACCTGCTCGCTTGGCACTACGTGGCCAATCAGACGGTCCAGCTTTTCACGACGCAGTGCAATGGTGGCACGCTTCGGTAAGGTGCTCTCATCGCTAACGTCAATGATTGGGCCAGCCTGACCACCGCAGATGTCGATCAGCAAGCGTGTAGCACGTTCCATCGCTTTATGTTGCAGTGCCGGGTCTACGCCACGCTCGTAACGATGTGAAGCATCGGTATGCAGGCCATGACGGCGAGCACGGCCAGTAATCGACAGCGGGCTGAAGAAAGCGCACTCCAGCAGCACATCCTGGGTTTCGTCATTCACGCCAGAGTGTTCACCGCCAAAAATGCCGCCCATGGCCAGCGCTTTTTGCTGATCGGCAATCACCAGGGTGTCTGCCTTGAGTTTAGCTTCGTTACCATCCAGCAGGCGCAGGGTTTCACCTTCGCGGGCCATACGCACCACGATACCGCCCTCAATACGATTGAGGTCGAAGGCATGCATTGGCTGACCCAGTTCCATCAGCACGTAGTTAGTCACATCAACCACGGCATCAATCGAGCGAATACCTGCGCGGCGCAGCTTCTCACGCATCCACAACGGTGAAGGTGCCTTCACGTTGATGCCTTTCACTACGCGGCCAAGGTAACGTGGGCAGGCCTGAGGGGCTTCTACACGGATTGGCAGGGTGTCGGAGATAGTGGCAGCAACCGGGCTCATATCCGGCTCGGTCAGCGGCAGTTGGTTCAGCACGGCAACGTCGCGCGCGACGCCAATGATGCCCAGGCAATCGGCACGGTTCGGCGTGACGCTGATTTCGATCGCGCTATCGTTCAATTGCAGATAGTCACGGATATCGGTGCCGATCGGTGCATCTTGCGGCAACTCAATGATGCCGTCATGATCGTCTGAAATCGCCAGCTCTGAGAACGAACACAGCATGCCTTCAGAAGGCTCGCCACGCAGCTTGGCGGCTTTGATTTTGAAGTCGCCCGGCAGCACGGCACCGACGGTAGCAACGGCTACTTTCAGGCCAGCACGGCAGTTTGGCGCGCCACAAACGATGTCTAACAGGCGTTCACCGCCCACGTCGACTTTGGTTACACGCAGTTTGTCGGCGTTCGGGTGCTGACCGCACTCCACCACGTGGCCCACGACTACGCCGTTGAACACGCCAGCCACCGGCTCAACGCCGTCTACTTCCAGGCCAGCCATGGTGATTTGATCGGATAATGCTTCGCTGCTGATGGCCGGGTTTACCCACTCGCGCAACCAGAGTTCACTGAATTTCATGTGATATTCCCGCCTTACTTAAACTGTTTGAGGAAACGCAGATCGTTTTCGAAGAACGCACGCAGGTCGGTGACGCCGTAACGCAGCATCGTCAGGCGCTCCATACCCATACCGAAGGCAAAGCCGGAATAGATTTCAGGATCAATGCCCACGTTGCGCAGTACGTTCGGGTGCACCATGCCGCAACCCAAGACTTCCAGCCACTTGCCGTTTTTGCCCATTACATCCACTTCGGCAGAAGGTTCGGTGAACGGGAAATAGGAAGGACGGAAACGAACCTGCAGGTCTTCTTCAAAGAAGTTGTTCAGGAAATCGTGCAGCGTCCCTTTCAGGTTGGTGAAGCTGATGTCCTTGTCGACGATCAGCCCTTCCATCTGGTGGAACATCGGGGTATGCGTCTGATCGTAGTCGTTACGATACACGCGGCCCGGTGCGATGATGCGGATCGGTGGCTGCTGGTTCTTCATGGTGCGGATCTGCACGCCAGAAGTTTGGGTACGCAGCAGGCGTGTCGCGTCAAACCAGAAGGTATCGTGGTCGGCGCGCGCCGGGTGATGCCCAGGGATATTCAGCGCGTCGAAGTTATGGTAATCGTCTTCGATTTCCGGGCCGGTCTCAACCGAGAAGCCCAGTTCGCCAAAGAAGGTTTCGATACGATCGATGGTGCGAGTGACCGGGTGCAGGCCACCGTTCTCCAGGCGACGCCCCGGCAGCGAGACGTCGATGGTCTCCGCCGCCAGGCGAGCGTTCAGCACCGCAGACTCCAACGCGTTCTTACGCGCGTTCAGCGCATCCTGAACTTCCTGTTTTGCCTGGTTGATCACCGCCCCGGCTGCCGGGCGATCTTCCGCTGGCACTTCACGCAGGGACTGCATCTGTAAGGTAAAATGACCTTTCTTGCCAAAATATTCGACGCGTACCAAATCCAACGCGGCAACATCTTGGGCATCTTCTACGGCTGCCTTGGCGTTGGCAACCAGCTCTGCGAGATGTGACATTGCTTTCCTCTTCCTCTGGCCTTGTGGCCCTAAGTAATTGTTATCTATTATTCCAACACGCCTTTGGTTGATCTTCAAAGAATTTCAAGCCGTAGCCAAGCAAGTGCCGCGGGCCCGAAAGGCGCAGAAGGTGGCCAAAAACAAAAAAGCCTCCACTTGGGAGGCTTGGGCGCTACTTTCCGTTTCTTTTCTTACGCGCAAAGCCTCCTGAAGTCAGGCGCTAAAGTAAAAAAAGAAGCGGAAAATAACAGCGTGCATGTTGGTGATACCTTGTCGATAGAGTGGCAACCAGTGTTAAAGCGCCAGCCAAAAAAGTCAATATCTGTATTGGGAACAAACAGTAAAAGAGGGAGCAAGCTCCCTCTTTTCAACTAGCTTACGCCAGTGCTGCTTTCGCTTTTTCAACCAGTGCGCCAAAGGCCACTTTGTCGAATACTGCGATGTCAGCCAGGATCTTACGGTCAATTTCAATAGAAGCTTTTTTCAAGCCGTTAATGAATTTGCTGTAAGACAAGCCGTTCTGACGAGCAGCTGCGTTGATACGTGCAATCCACAGCTGACGGAACTGACGCTTACGTTGACGACGGTCACGGTAAGCATACTGACCTGCTTTGATTACTGCCTGGAAGGCAACACGATAAACGCGCGAACGGGCACCGTAGTAACCTTTCGCTTGTTTCAGTATTTTCTTGTGACGTGCGCGTGCAATTACACCACGTTTTACGCGAGCCATATGCTCTCTCCTAAAGTCTTATTCTAGATTCAAAAAATGTGGCTTATGCGTACGGCAGGCACGCGATAACCAGGACCAGATCGTTTTTAGACACCATGCCTTTCGGACGCAGATGACGTTTACGCTTGGTTGCTTTTTTGGTCAGAATATGACGCAGGTTAGCATGTTTGCGCTTAAAACCACCGCTGCCGGTCTTTTTGAAGCGCTTGGCTGCACCACGTACAGTTTTAATCTTTGGCATGTTAATTAAATCCACTTCGCATTGTTAAACAACGAATCAGTGAGGCGAATAAAACCCACGCACGCTTGCACGGCGTGGGTTCGATTACTTGGAAGCCTTACTGTTTCTTCTTGGGTGCGAGCACCATAATCATCTGACGGCCTTCGATCCTTGTTGGGAAGGATTCGACCACTGCCAGATCAATATCTTCACACAGGTCTTTACGGACGCGGTTAAGCACTTCCATACCGATCTGCTGGTGCGCCATTTCACGCCCACGGAAACGCAGGGTGATCTTGGCTTTATCGCCGTCTTCCAGAAAGCGAATCAGGTTGCGTAGTTTGACCTGATAGTCGCCATCATCGGTGCCAGGACGGAATTTGATTTCCTTAACCTGGATAACTTTTTGCTTCTTCTTCTGTTCTTTTGTCGACTTGCTCTTCTCGTAGAGGAATTTGCCGTAATCCATGATCCGGCAAACTGGCGGTTCGGCATTTGGGCTGATCTCTACTAAATCAACACCCGCTTCCTCAGCTTTTTCAAGAGCTTCATTCAGACTGACAATACCAATCTGCTCGCCATCGACGCCGGTTAGGCGAACTTCTTGCGCGCGAATTTCTTTGTTAATGCGATTTGGACGCGCCGGTTGAACTCGTTTTCCGCCTTTAATACTTTATTCCTCCAGTTGATGAAGACTTCGGCTGCGTATCTCATGTAGCAGCTTGTCTACGACTTCTTGTACGTCCAGGCTCCCCAGGTCTTTGCCACGGCGGGTACGAACGGCAACTTTGCCTGATTCGACCTCTTTATCACCGCACACCAACATGTATGGAACCCGTCGTAAAGTATGTTCGCGAATTTTAAAGCCAATCTTCTCGTTTCTCAAGTCCGCTTTTGCCCGAATGCCTGCATCTTGCAGTTTTTTGGTCAATTGCTGGACGTAATCAGACTGGCTGTCGGTGATATTCATCACCACTACCTGCACTGGAGCAATCCAGGTTGGGTAGAAACCGGCATATTCTTCGGTAAGGATACCGATGAAGCGCTCCATGGAGCCAAGAATAGCACGGTGTATCATTACCGGGACCACGCGTTCGTTGTTTTCGCCAACATACGACGCGCCTAAACGGCCCGGTAAGAAGAAATCGAGTTGCACGGTACCACATTGCCATGCGCGATCCAAACAATCATGCAAGGTAAATTCAATTTTTGGTCCGTAGAAAGCGCCCTCACCCGGCTGATATTCAAACGGAATCCCATTTTCAGTCAGCGCAGCGGCCAGATCGTTTTCGGCTCGAGTCCACATTTCGTCAGTCCCAATGCGCTTCTCTGGACGGGTGGACAGTTTCACCACGATCTTTTCGAAGCCAAAGACACCGTACATATCGTAGACCATTTTGATGCAGTCGTTCACTTCGGAACGCACCTGATCTTCGGTACAGAAGATATGGGCATCGTCCTGGGTGAAGCCACGCACACGCATCAGGCCATGCAGCGAACCTGATGGCTCGTTACGGTGGCAGCTACCGAACTCGCCCATACGCAGCGGCAGATCACGGTAAGACTTCAGGCCCTGGTTGAAGATCTGCACGTGGCCCGGGCAGTTCATCGGCTTGATGCAATATTCACGGTTCTCTGAAGAAGTGGTGAACATGGCGTCTTTGTAGTTTTCCCAGTGGCCGGTTTTTTCCCACAGCACACGGTCCATCATGAACGGCCCTTTCACTTCCTGATACTGGTGCTCTTTGAGCTTCATGCGCACAAAGGCTTCCAGTTCGCGGAAGATGGTCCAGCCGTCGTTATGCCAGAACACCATGCCAGGGGCTTCTTCCTGCATATGATACAGGTCGAGCTGCTTGCCGATCTTGCGATGGTCACGCTTGGCCGCTTCTTCCAGGCGTTGCAGGTAGGCGTTCAGCTGCTTCTTGTCTGCCCAGGCAGTGCCGTAGATACGTTGCAGCATTTTGTTTTTGCTGTCGCCACGCCAGTAGGCACCGGAGGTTTTCTGCAGTTTGAAATGGTGGCAGAAACGCATATTCGGCACATGCGGGCCACGGCACATATCCACGTATTCTTCGTGATGATACAGGCCTGGGCGATCGTCATGGCTGATATTTTCATCCAGAATCGCCACCTTGTAGCTTTCGCCACGGGCTGCGAAGGTGTCGCGGGCTTCCTGCCAGCTCACTGTTTTCTTGATGACGTCATAATCTTTGTCGGCCAATTCATGCATCCGCTTCTCCAGCAGATCCAGATCTTCCTGCGTCAGGGTATGGTCGAGGTCAACATCATAGTAAAAACCGTTGTCGATCACCGGACCAATGGCCATTTTGGTGTCTGGCCACAGCTGTTTGATCGCATGACCCAGCAGGTGCGCACAGGAGTGGCGCATGATTTCCAGGCCTTCGGCATCTTTGATGGTAATGATGGCCAGTTGTGCATCGGATTCGATGGCATCGTTGGCATCGACCAGTTCACCGTTAACGCGGCCGGCGATACAGGCTTTGGCAAGGCCAGGGCCAATATCACGGGCAACATCCATCGGGGAAACGGCATGGTCGTATTGACGCTGACTTCCGTCAGGAAGAGTAATAACAGGCATTCATAATTCCTTATCTACAGTGGTGACCCACACGACAGATCACATGCAGTACAGATATTTTGGTTAGTGTTGAGTCAGTTATGCGTCATATCTCGCCCACAATTGCCAGATTGACGTACAACTTGGTCCGTTAGTAACACGCGAACCTCCAGTGGCTGTTCACAGCCTTGCGAATAGTAACATTAAAACTGTGGAGGATAAATAAAGCGCAGTTTACCCTGCTGCATAATTGATCGCACTTGACTTACCACGATAACTCAGCCAAATTACCCGGGTAAAACAATTTAACCCGGGTATAAAACACATGAAAACTATCAGTACGCCAAGCTGCACCGCCTTCTTGCAGCATCAACGAGTGGCTGCCGGGTCTTATGCCGATGTCGCTCAGGCGCTTGCTGCGATGGATCTTACTGCCGGTGGGTTGTTAGTGTTTGATGATGCCACCGGTTCCCAGGTGGATTACCCTTGGCCAGCAGGATACGTTTGGCCTCAGCCTGGTGGCGATGTCGCTGAGCTTGACAGCGAACCGGCAGCTCAGCCCTCGGTTGGTCGGCCCAAGCTCGGCGTAGTAGCCCGCGAAGTGACCCTCCTGCCCCGTCATTGGGAATGGCTGGCACAACAGCGTGGTGGAGCCTCTGCGGCACTACGTCGCCTGGTTGATGAAGCCCGGCGTACTACGATCGAGCAAGACAATGAGCGCCGTATCAAAGAGAACAGCTACCGCTTTATGAGCGCCATCGCCGGTGCTTTGCCAGGCTATGAAGAGGCCACACGCGCGCTGTTTGGCCACGATGGTAAACTGTTTGCCGAGCGAATTGCGCACTGGCCTGCCGATATTCAGGTGCATCTGGCCTGGATGACTCGGGATGCATTCCCCCAGTGATTGCGGTGCCCCTACCTATGAGTCTCAGTATCACTGGAGCTCTTTACACGCCTTTAAAGCGCAGGAAAAACGATTAAATGCAAACCCGTCCGCAGCACAAGCAGCCACCGCTTTGGCGCATCTATCTGATCTTTTTAGTGCCCATGGTGCTGTCCAACTTCCTGCAAGGATTTTCAGGCACGCTGAACGGCATCTATATCGGCCAGATGCTCGGCACCCATGCGCTGGCCGCCATCTCCGGTATGTTCCCTGTAGTGTTCTTCTTTATCTCACTGGTGATTGGCGTTGGTGCCGGTGCCTCGGTGCTGATTGGGCAGGCATGGGGCGCGAATGAACCAGAAAAAGTCAAAACCATTGCCGGTACGGCCTTGATGCTCGGTGTGACGCTTGGCTTACTGGCGGCGGTATTTGGCAGTCTGTTTGCCCGCCAGGCGCTACAAGCGCTAGGCACGCCAGCTGACGTGCTGGAAGAGGCGGTCTCTTACGCCCGTATCATGATGCTGATTATGCCGTTACTGCTGGTATTTGTGTTGTTCACCCAATTGCTGCGCGGCGTCAGCGACACGGTCTCGCCACTCTTGGCCCTGGTGCTGTCTACCATCGTCGGCTTGCTGCTCACCCCGGCCCTGATCCGTGGCTGGCTGGGCTTTGCCCCCATGGGCATACAGAGCGCGGCTCTGGCGGGTATGGTCGGTAACGCACTGGCAATGGTGTATCTGACATTGCGCCTGCGCCGCAAAAAACATGTGCTAGCCCCCGACCGGGCGATGCTGGCCGCGCTCAAGCTGGATACGGTGGTGCTACGCAAAGTGTTACGTATTGGCTTGCCCACCGGTTTACAAATGGTGGTAATTTCTATCTCTGAATTGATCATCCTGACATTGGTCAACCGCCACGGTTCGGATGCTACGGCAGCCTACGGCGCAGTGACACAGATCGTTAACTATGTGCAATTCCCTGCCCTGTCGATTGCCATCACCGCCTCTATTTTGGGTGCTCAGGCTATCGGCGCTGGCAAAACCGAACGCATTGCCCCCATCTTGCGTACCGGGTTGTATATCAACCTCTGGCTGACCGGTTCGTTGATTATTCTGGTCTATCTGTTGTCACATTGGCTGCTGGGCTTGTTCCTGACCAGCCCGGTAGTATTGGCAGAAGCGGAGCATTTATTGCATATCATGCTTTGGAGCATGCTGGTATTTGGTTTCCAGGCGATTGTTGGCGGCATCATGCGCGCCAGCGGCGTGGTGTTGGTACCGGTGACGATCTCCATTCTCTGCATCGTGGCCGTACAGTTGCCAGCGGCCTATCTGCTCAGCAATCACTTCGGATTAGAGGGGGTGTGGATGGCGTTCCCTATCGCCTATTTAACAATGCTGGCATTGCAGACAACGTTCTATAGGTTGGTATGGCGACACAGAAAAATTGAGCGTCTGGTCTGACGCTGATAGTCACAATACTTTTTGGGCGTAGTGACTGCGCCACCATTTCATTCTCATGCTGGGGTTTGTTTTATGTCGAGTATTCTGCAGTTGTTTCAGGCCATAGGGCTGGGGCTAGCCCTACTGTTGCCACTGGCCAACCCGCTTACCACCGTGGCGTTGCTGCTTGGTCTGTCGGGAAATATGACCAACGAAGAGCGCAACCATCAGTCGCTGATGGCTTCGGTCTACGTGTTCAGCATCATGACGGTGGCGTTCTATGCCGGTCAGCTAGTGATGAGCACCTTTGGGATTTCCATCCCCGGCCTGCGGATCGCCGGGGGTTTGATTGTCGCCTTTATCGGTTTTCGCATGTTGTTCCCACAGCAAAGTGCCGATGAAGCACCAGAGGTAGAATCCAAAAGCAGAGAACTGCACAAGAAAACCTCGGCCAATATCGCCTTTGTCCCACTGGCCATGCCAAGCACCGCCGGGCCGGGGACTATCGCCATGATCATCAGCACCGCATCCAGCGTCCACGAAAATACGCTGGGCTTTGCCCACTGGGTGCTGCTGGCCGCACCGGTGGCCATTTTCCTGTCGATATCGATCATTCTGTGGGTCTGTTTACGCAGTTCCACGGCGATCATGAAACTGGTTGGCGAAAGCGGTATCGAGGCCATTTCCCGCTTGATGGGCTTCCTGCTGGTGTGTATGGGCGTACAGTTTATTATCAACGGCGTGTTGGAGCTGATCTCTACCTACGTGCCTGTTGCCTGACCCAACCGGCCCCGCAGTCGCGGGGCCAATTTGATCTCTATGCCAAACCGTAAACTAAAGCGGAAAGCGCAATCAGCCCCATCACCAGTACAAAGACATTACTCAAGGCACGATAACGGCGCATAGCTGGAACCGCGCGCACCGCATACATCGGCAAAATAAACAGGATCACCGCAATTAGCGGACCGCTGATAGTTTCAATGATATGCAAGGCGCTCGGATTCCAGACGGTGGCCGCCCAGGTCAGCAAAAACAGCACCACGCCAGAGATACGATGGGTCGTCACGGCACTGAGCGGTTTGCCAACGGCACGTGTTAGCCCATCAATCAGGCTGGTTGCCCCTTCGGTTACGCCTAATGACGTGCCAAGATAGGACTTTGCCATCGCCAACATCGCCATCACCGGCCCAAGATAAGCTATCAGCGGGTTGGAGAACTTGTTGGCCAAAGTGGTCAACACCGTGATGTTCTGCGCTTTCGCCTGTTCCATCTCCTGGTGCGAAAGGCTCAGCACGCAGCTGAACACAAAGAACAACACGGTGACGCAAATCAGCAGGTAGCTGTAACGCATAATCCGCGCACAACGGCGCTCGGCCTTATCACCGTATAAGCTGTTCTGGGTGGAAGCGAACGACGAAATGATCGGCGCATGGCTAAAGGAAAATACCATCACCGGGACCGCCAACCACAGCGAATGCCACAGCTCGGGGCTGTCAAATTGGGTGTTAGCCAAACCACTGACAAAGTTCTCGGTCTGCCAGGTGGGTACCAGATACAGCGAAATCCCCATCAGAAACACCAGCAATGGGAATACCAGAACGCCCATCGCGGCCACGATCGTATCCTTTCCACGCAACAGCACCAGATTGAGCACCACCACCACCGCCAAACTCAGCCAGATGCGGGGTACCGGGGCGAAGTGAAATTGGTGAGTCAGGAAGCTGTCCAACGCGTTGGTGATGGAAATACTGTAGACCAGCACGATGGGGAAAAACGCCATCAGGTACAGCACCATAATGATCTTACCGGCTAACACGCCGAAATGCTCAACCACCACGTCCTGAATGTTGCCATCACGGCTGGAGCCGGAAAGAACAAAGCGGGTTAGCGCCAGATGGGGTAAATAGGTCAGAGGGAAGGCGAACAGTGCCATCAATAGCAGCACCAGCGGGCCATTCAGACCGGCATTGATCGGCAGAAACAAGGTGCCGGCACCCACGGCCGTGGCGTAAAGCCCGAACATCCAGACGGTGTCGGTCTTGTTCCATTTGGCAGGTTGAGCAATGGCCAACCTGCCATGATCTGGAGAAATCGTACTCATGAGACAGCTTACCTTAATCTACAGCGCCAACGATTGCGCCCGACGGAAACTCCCTTCTCCGTAGAATGTTTATGTAAAACAGGATATTAATGGCGAGAAATACCCGTCGTCTTTCAAATTGCAGCGTTGTTACCTGCACTTACTCACCCCAGTCACTTACAAAAGTAAGCTCCTGGGGATGAGTAAGCTTGTCGCCTAGCTGCAACTTGAAATCCATAGGGTAGAAGTTCACCTACCTGATAAAAGGACGGCAAAGGATAAAGAAAATCTCTGGAATGGTCTATATTTCGGCGGTTAACTGCGCGCTTCGTGAGCAGCCGATGCCGCTCACGAGCCATATGAAATGAAACAATGCCTAGGCGCTGGCGGCGGCCACAAACCGGTGTATTTCGCCGATATGCTGCGGGCCGTAAGCACATTGCCCTACTTCTATTTTTGGCTTATTACGCCCATGGAAGTCGCTGCCGCAGGTAACAAAAGCTGAACGACCAACGGTAAACTCATACAGCTGGCTGGCCAATTCAGGTGAATGATAGCTTGAGAACACCTCGACCCCCATCACACCAATCTTCAACATTTCATCTATGACTTGGGTATGATCCTGTTTAACGTTGGCACCGATATGCGCCAGGATCGGGATCCCCCCATTATGGCGGATCACCTCCACCATGCGGCTCATGGCGGGATAGGTGACCGGCATATAGCACACCTTCCCTGGGCCAAAGAAATCCCAGTAGAAGTTGATTAACGGCATATCAGCTCTTTCACCACCGGGGCGATAAGGCATCAGCAACGGATGCCCATCATTACGTGGGTCTTCGAGTATCACCTCGCCCATCTGCTCTTCCTGCGGGATAGCGCCACCGCATACCTGCTCCAGGCGTTGCTCATCCAGATGGAATTTCAATCCACGCAGCTTGGCAAACTTTTGCGGCGTCAGTTCCCGTTGAATGGCACTGAAATTGTTATAGATTTCAACAAAGTCATTGCTGGGGGTAAACCCGTAGCCCAACAGGTGGAAGTTGCGCCCAGCGAAGGTGCAGTCGATCTCGATACCAGACAGGACATTGAGGCTGGACGATGCCAGCGCCTTGGCTTCCGGCACCGAATTGGCATTATTATGGTCGGTCACCGCCAACGTACTGATGCCGTTGGCCAGGCAGCGTGCAATCACCGTCTCAACTGGGAAGTCTGCATCATCGCTGTAGTTGGAATGCATATGCAGGTCGATTTTTTCCATGGCAATGTCCTTTGGCGAATGCTCAAACCAAGACCATACTAAAGCCGCCCCTGAATGCATACAGCGGATTTGATACTTTTTATCGTCAGGATCACAAAAGCGTGGGTCCGCTCACGGGGTGTAGATCGACATGTTGACGAGATCGATAACGGTGCAGATTGTTAACAGGCATTGACGGTGCCAAATCGCTGCGGCTACTTGGTCATCCATCTAAAATGCCCCACTTTTCCGGGGCATTTCACCTGATGAAATTTGCTTTTTTTGCCAAAGATGGCAAACCACAACACATCATGTTCGGAAAAGCAGCGTATCGATTAACCTCGCACATTTCCTTTTGAACTTGATGCGCTTTCTGTAGGTATATTTTCGACCAAGACTAATACAGATGCGCTTACGTCTATCAACCTCAAAAGCGATGGAAATGTACACCACCATCAATAAAACTATTACCATCACGCCCATAGCCTCCCTTTGGTTTCAACGCTCCCTTGCGATTAACATTAATAACATTAATGAAATTTTTATTCACCAATAAATGAAATCACAATAATCCAATCAATAACAGCGACATAGCACAAATATGAAGTGTAATATCTCGCAGAAAGATAACAATATCAGATCAAATAGTTTAAAACCCCAGGAATGCACCGTTAAAGGTGATTAAAAATCACACACCGTGAAATGATTAACAAATCTAACTTATTTAAGGATAATTAAGATAATTAAAGGGCCTCGAACGAGGCCTAGCAATATGCAGTTATCATTATGAAATAAAAGGATTTATTCCATAGCGTGTCCACGCATTGACCACACTTCGAAAAAAGCCCCGGATTTCCGGGGCGATTTGCTTACATCAACATACTTTGCTGACCGTAGTGGTTAGGGTGAGGCAGCACCGGGTTCACCCTGCCGGGCGACATGATTGACCGCTCAACGGTCTCCATGGTGACAAACGTATGTCCGCAATTGACGTTCTGACACTGATGATAACGCTCCTTGGTATTCTCGCTCAGGTAACGACTAGAACGAGCATGTGCAGCAGTACCGCATAAGTTGCAATGGAACATATTTATCACCTTTACCGGTCAGTTTCGATAAGGCTATTTTAGTATATTTTCCTTATAAAACAACATATTAATTACTGCTCGTCACTTTGTTTTTCCTCTTCGTACTCAACGTCGGAAAGCCTCACCTCAAGCTCTAGCGCCGTCGTGTAGCCGCCATCACCCAGTGAGTGGGTTACCTTGGTGATTATCCATGCCTGCTCGTCTATGACGCGCTTAAAGCCTTTTACCGCCACCGGTGTTTCTGGGTATAAATCCGCACGCCCCATGGCGAGATTGAGCGAGAACTCAGCCACACCGCGTTGCAGCTTGTCCCACTTGGCCTTAGCCGCCCGCATGGCCTGGGTCTTGGTGGCGTAGATGGTGGTCAATGCAAACACGTTGTCGGCTTCGCCCGCCATATACTCGCCCTCACGTTCTTCCTTTGGCTTTGCCGGTGCCTTCTTGCTCGCCGTGGGTTGGGTGGCTTTGGGGTGTTGCAGCGCGCGCAGGTGCTTCTCTTTAGGCTTGCGCTTGAGTTTGACCTTTTTATTTTGCGGTGCTTTCGGGTCTTTGGTGTGAAGCCATTTAGCCGTGACGCCGGTATAGGCTCCCCGGTCAGCAATCGCAAACTGATGTTGGTCACCGTCGCGGCGCTCAATGGTCACCTGCGGGATGGGTTTGCCGCTGGCGGTTACACCGCTGCCGCCGTTGAGAAACAGCAATTTACCCGCCTTGACCGAAACCTCCGCGCCGTTGCGCGTGGCAAGGCGGGTCAGGAATTTGGCATCAGACTCCTGTGACTGGTCAATGTGCGGGATAGCAATACTGGCCAGCCCCTCGGCAACACTGGCCGTTAACTTATTGCGGGCGGCAATCTTCTCCAGTACCGCGCCGAGAGTGGTGTCGTGATAAGACTCCTCCCGGCGTGAATTGAGCGTGCCACGAAAGTCCGCGCTACGGGCGCGAATGGTCAGCGTGTCGGGCGCGCCTCGGTGTTCCACCTCATCCACGGTGAAAGTGCCCTTGTTGACCAACTGCTGCCCCTGCCAGCCCAGCAGCAGCGAGAGCACCGCACCACGCACCGGCATCATGACCTGCCCGTCAGCATCATCCAGTTCGATATCAAGCTGGTCAGCCTCAAAGCCGCGGTTATCAACCAGCGAAAGTGACAGCAGGCGCGGGCTGATGTTCTGCGTGATTTCTTTGCCCTGCATCGTGAGCATAAAGGCTGGGGCGACTTTTTCCCCCGCATCCAGTGTTAAACCGGGCATCATGACAACAGCCCTCCCATTGCTGCGCCCGCTTTATCTGCTAACGCTCCAGCCTGACCGAGTAAGCCCTCGGCCTGCGTCCGCAAATCCCCGTAAAGCGCCGTCAGGGATTCATCCACACGGGTCAGCGTGAGCGAGAACTCAATGCGCCGTGCGCTGCCGTCGGAAAAGAACTCGCTGCGGGTCTCGCTGACGCTGTTGACCACAAACATCCCGTAAATGGTGCCGGTGCCCTCCAGCAGTGGCCATGCCCGACCCTCGGCGGCCATCGCGTCAAGGAGCTGCAACGAGACCTTACCGCCGGTGATCTCCGGCATCAGCACCCCGGATAACGTGATTTTTTCCTCACCGACGCCGAGAAACTGCAACGCCGGGCGCAAGCCAATCCGGTTATTGGATGGCCAGCGATAATCGACATTGCGTTGCATAGTCTGATAGGGCAGCGTTTGCAGGCGAAACACAAACAACCCCAGGATTAACATCATGGTGACTCCCCTCTTTAGTCGCTGGCCAAGGTTGAGCGCTGTGCCGCGCGGGCCTTGCGCTCGCGCTCCTCGACCACTTGCAACAGCATCCGCTTGGTTTGCGCTTCGGTCATGCCGCCTGGGTGGCTGCTGGCCACGTGGAAGTTATTGACGCTGTTGTCCGTGTAGGACTTCCCGCCCCCGGCACTGACCGGCACATACGCCCCCGGCATTGCACCGCCCACAGGGTAATAACCTCCCCTGTTAGCCCCAGCGGCGTAGTCGTTGGCTTTCTGCGCTTTCTTGTCAATATCGCTGGACTCGCTATTGATGACGCCGAGCTTCTCCAGCACCCACTTGATCCCCTCTCTCAGCTTGTTGAACGCCTTGAGCGGCAACATCAGCGCATCGGCCAACTGGCGACCAAACTCAACACCGGCATTCTTGCAACTGTCGAGACTCTCCTGACTGGACTTCACCGGCTTGAGCAGATTGGTAAACCACTGCCACACCTCATTTAGCTTGCCGCCTAGGTAGTCAAACATCGGCTTAAGCGGAGTAAACAGCGCAGCAATCGGCGCGAACGCCTCAGAAATGCCGATAATCACTCCGCTAAAGAAGGCGCTGATGGGTTCCCAGTATTTGCGAATAAGCAGCGCGCCAGCGACAAAGGCAGCGGCCACGGCCACCACCGGCCACGTTATCGCCCCCAACACAGCCACGATGGCCCCACCGGCGGCGCTGAGGATTGTGCCCATCAATCCTGCTGCTGCAACGATACCGTTAATCCCGGCAATCACTGGCCACGCGACCAACCCTATCCCACCCAGCACACCAATGACACCCAGGATGGCCGTGGTGACCATAAAGATTTTTTTCGTCAGCTCCGGGTTTGCCTTTGTCCATTTGCCAACAGTGGTTAGCCACTCAGTCGCCGAGCGTGTCAGTTGCCTCAGTGCCGAATCCTGCTTTTCAAACACCTCAATCTGTACATCTTCCCAGGCCGACTGAAGGTTTTTTAAATCCCCGTCAAGGTTGTCGGTCTGGACTTTCGCCACCCTGTCCGTCGTCCCTTTCGACTCCTGGATTGCTGCGCGCTTCTCCGCTAACTTCCCGTTACCGGCGGCGGCAACGAGCTTAACGGCACCTTTCATGGCCTCCTCACCGAAAATAACTTTCAGGTATTCCGCTTGCTGCGCTGTACCAAGTTTGTTTTTCTTGAAGGAGGCATGGATAGATTTAAGGATTTTTTCAACGGGCAGCATGTTGCCTTTGCCGTCCCGCGTTTTGACACCCAACTCACCCAGGGCCGCCGGTGATTGCCCACGCGGAGCCTGTAAGCGACTAAAGATGGCGCTAGTGCCCGTCCCCGCCATTGAGGCTTTGATGCCGTTATCCGCCAAAATACCCAGCATGGCGGTGGTATCTTCAATGCTCGCTCCGGCGGCCTCGGCAATTGGCGCGGCGTACTTCATCGCCTCACCCAGCTCGACAAGGTTGGTGTTGGACGACGTGAACCCCTTGGTCATCACATCAGCAACGCGCTCAATATCCGACATCGGCAGGTTAAAGGCCGATTGCATATTGGTGATGATGTCAGCCGCCTGCGCGATATCCACATCGGCGGCCAGACTGAGATTCACCGTTGAACCGGTAGCGGCTAGAACGGCGTCGGCGTTATACCCCGACTTGGCCAGCGTCGTTTGCGTACGCGCAACGTCCATCGGCGAGAACGCTGTCGACCCGCCAATATCACGCGCCTGCTGACGGATTTTGACGAGCTTCTCGTCAGTTTTGTCCATGCCGAGAATGGATTGCGTGGCTGACATCTGCTTATCAAAGCCCACGCCGGGCGCAATAAATCGGCCTGCCGCATACAGCCCCGTCATCGCAATCCCCACCCCAGCAGCACCCATGCCCGCCACATTGCCCGCCAGTTGCTTACCGGCCTGATAGCGCCGCTGGACGTTGCTTAACCGGGCCTGTTGTTGACTGACGCGCGCCAATGCCTCGCGCTGGCGATTGAGTTGATTGGTGGTGTCGCTAATGGAAGTTCTGAGCCTGCGCTCATCATTGGCCAGCGTGCGGGTATTAATCCCAGCTTGCGCCAACTCCTGCCGCTGGCGATGCACAGATTGGCGTAACCCGTTGTACTTGAGCTGCAACTCGGAGGCCGCGCGCTTGGCTGCCTCCAACGCCTTAACTTGTGCGTTGGTGGGATTGACTGTGCTTCTCATTGCAACCGCCAGCGCGGCGGCGTTCTGCTTGGCTTTTTGCAGTGCTCGGCCCGTGACCGCAAGCTGCGCACTCGACTCGCGAAAACCCTCAATACGTCTAGCTTGTGCATTCAGTTTTTTGAGGTCTTGCTGCGTCGTGCGGATGTTCGCAGACAGCGACCTGCTCGCCGTCTGGATGTGCTTGAAAGGGCGACTGGCTTGGTCAACGGCTTTGAGTAGCACCTGCAATCTAACGTTGTTACTCATTCGCGTGTCCGCTACGTTGGAGCGCTTTATCGCGCCAGTTGATAACCTCCATCAGGCTCATCGGGTAAAGCTCTGATGGCGGCCAGTGGAAAATCACCGCGATATCCGCCATCAGGTCATCAACCGACATCCCGGTGGGAAAGTTTAGCGCGCCGCACTCGGTGACAAAAAACCGACAACCTTACCCGCTAAAGCGAGAAGGTCAGGCAGCTCCAGCAAAGTAACCTCGCTTTCGGTCAGTGACGGGTACGTCATGCGCGGCAAGACCTTAATCAGTGCATCAACTTGCGCATTCGCCACATCAGCGAGACTCACCCCGCGCAAGGTGCCCGCGTTAGGCTTAATCAGTGTTACCGAATCAATCAGGGTGTCACCACGCTTTACCGGCGTATCCAGGGTGACCACGTTCGGGTTTTCTGCTGCTTTGTCTGCTTTTTTCATTGGAGTTTTCTCAATTAATTAACAAGGGAAAAGAGGCGGCCAGCCATGCTGACCGCCGGTAAATTACAACAGGCCGATATTGCGGCGGTGACGCTCCAACATATCGACGCCGTTCACGCGCTCAATCATGTTGATAGTGTCGATTTCGATGCGCTCCTTGCCATCAATGGTCAGTTTGTAATAGGTGCATTGAGTGGTGATTTTGGTCTCGGTATCCTCACCTTGTTTCTGCTCACCAAAGTCCATTTCTTTATGGCGGCCACGCAGCACAATCTCGACGGCCACCACATCGCCAGTGTCATCACGCTGGTAAGAACCACAAAAACGCAACGGCACGGTTGATGCGCTGGCGGCAGCGTACTGCCCCCAAAGCTGGTCATCGGGCAGGCCACCGATGGCCCACTCCACGTTCAGCGCATCATCGTCCAGCCCCATATCCACCGGGGCGCTGCCATTCATGCCGCCGCCGCGATAGTTCTCAAGCTTGCGGGTCAGTTTCGGCAAGGTCACCGAGCTGACAATACCCATGTAGCTCAAGCCGTCGTTAAACAGGTTGAGGTATTTCAGTTTACGCGGGAGTGCCATGTGTTACGTGTCCTCTTAGCTGTTAACGGCGGCGGCCAGATTGACCAGATATTTATCGGTAATGCGCTGGCGCAGGGTTAAATCTTCCAGCGGCGGCACCGGCGTGTAGTCATAATCAATAAACAGTTTCCCGCCTTTCAGCGACTCCTTATCGTTGGCGCTTTCGTCATACCAGCAATCTGCATCAATGATGTAACCATTGCTTTTCAGCTCGCGGAATTTGGCCTTGATGCCGTCAATGATGTCGCGAATAAGCGTGGCGGTGACCGGTTTATCCACCGCCCACATATGCGCTTCGGCCATAGTGTCGGCCAGCACCTGCGCGGTGCGGGTGTAGTTTTCAAACAGGAAAAGCGGCTCATCCGAGCAGGTGCGGTTTCCCCAGAAGCGAAAGCCGTCTTTGCGGATAAGGGTGGTGACCCCCGCCTGATTGAGCAGGTCAGCATCGGTGCCGGGTGCCTGCAAATCCCAAAACACCGAGGCGCTGATACCGGTCACACCGTTAACACCGACGTTAGACAGGGTTTTATGCCACCCCTGCTCCTGGTCGATTTTGGCTCGCAGGCCAAGGGCGCGCGCCGTGGCGTAGGCAGTGTTGCTGGCATTGGTTGCGGTGTCCCAGGCAAGGAAATCCGGCCAAATCAGCATCAGCTCGCGCTGGCCAAAGTTGTCGCGGTATTTGATGGCGTCGGAAATGGTCTTGCAGCCCCAAGCGCTAATATAGCCAAAGGCGCGTAAGGATTGGCAGACTGTAGCCAGTGCGGCGGCTACCTCTTTAGTATCCAACCCCGGCACGCCGAGGATGCGCGGCTTAACGCCGGTGACCGCCTGCGCCGTCAGTAGCGCCTTGATGCCGGTATATTGGCCGGTAGCATTTGCGCCGCCGATGATGTTGGAGGTGGTCTCAGCGGCATCTTTGCCCTCAGCCACGCGCACCACCACCGTGACCGGTTTGCACTGGTCAGCAATGGCCTGCAACGCAGCGGCCAAGGTGCCTTTTTTACCGGCCTTGCCTACCGCCGCCTGCACATCGGTAATCAATACCGGGACATTGAGCGGGAACATGGCCGCATCAGCATCGCTGGCGGTACACACCATGCCGACAATGGCGGTTGAAACAGTTGAAATCACGCGGGTGCCATCGTTGACTTCAATGACTCGCACGCCGTGATGGTAGTCACTCATTGAGTTTACTCCGTGGTTGATTGGTGTAGACAGCTTGCCGCCACGCGGGGTCGCGCGCACGTCATCAGCGTTGGAAGGGTTATCAGACAACGGATGTAATGAATGCAGGGTGATAAAACCAAGAAAATAAACGCCCTGACCGGGCGCTTATTGGGGGGGGGGAATTCAGACGTAGACAGTGCGATGCACTTCAACCAGGGAAATTCCCGTCCAGTACATTCGTAAGAGTAACTTTCGATATCCCGCCAACTCATCCGGCGCGGTTTTTCCCTCCTGCCACTTAAATACCGACTCCCAAGAGCCAAGGGTAAACACGTTCGCCGAGTTGTTGACCAAGTGGATCATCACCTCACTACCTGGATTAAGACTCCGGCCATTCTTGCTGAATGTGGCGGAAAAGCTGGCAACATTACCCGTTACCTGAACAAAGTATTTTGCCTCGGTAGAGAAATCGAAGGAGATATTATCCTTAATCAAAATGCGTTGCTGTACCGCGCGAGCATTGCTAGAAACTCCGATATCACTCCACGTACTGCCATCAAAAAAAACATCAACAACAACACCCCGGCCAGTGTATGAAATGCCCGTCAGACTGATGATACTCACATCGTCATCTATTACGAATTTGACGCGATAGCAATCAGTATTTGATACCCCACTTACAGCACCAATATAAGTGACCTCAGTATTTCTAAGGATGATAATTTCCGGCTTAGAGAGAAGATCTAGCGTCCCTCTATTTTCATTGGCAATCATGACGCGCCGCTCCACGCCGCGAGTCATATCACCAAAAGAAATCCCACTTGTAATGTAAGGGTCATAAACAGCATCACCGTATTCAATGTTTGTTCTATTTCCCGTCATGAATGGAGCGCCAATAACGCGAGGGCGATTAGCATGCCCCAAATAGATAGCACTGTAAGGCGCGTCAGTGTAGCGCCCCCCGTCAATAATCACATCATCATTAAGGACGCGGCTAAATTTGTTTTTAGTAGCTGACGCTTCAAAATCACCGGTGCGAATATGTCGCCCCGTAAAGCGTTCGTGCTTGCAACGAATAAATCTGATTCCTGTGGACGGCAGTACGCCATAACTATTATTAAGGCTGTGATGGTCGCGAGAATAGACACGGGCACCCTCATTACCATCCTCACCACCGCAGTCAATAAACCAGGTATCAACAGCCCGGCTGTATTTTTCTGGCCCGTTGTAGTTGTCAGATACGGCAACCAACCCCTGAACGGTGGTATCAAAATGATAGCAGCGGGTAAAAATAACATCGCGCATTTTTGATACAAATCCATTCGGGCCTTCATAGTGCAAACAATCCGTTACGCGTATATGCCCACCATTCCGCCCATCAGCATGGGCCGAATTTTGTTCCCATAAGTGGCCGTGGTTATTCGCGCGAGTGGTGACACGTTCAATAGTGATCCATTCTGTCTTATCGTTCATACCATCAACACCGTTTCCGCCTGATGCCACAGCGTCAATGGAGACATCGGAAAGCGATGCGAAACGGGAGCCAGTAAAACCAAGGCCACCGATAATCAACGTTCCTGGCCCACTCCATGTCTTTGCTGTGCGGTCAAAAGCTTGCTGGCCAGCACCAACCAGACTACAGCCGCTTGGCACAATCAATCGAGCTTTGATAATCCCAGCAGGGAGGCGGACGCGCTTGTATTTATTGAGATAGCCCCGGATAACGTCGCTCATATCCGTTTCGCCGGTCAAATCCATGCCACTGGGTGTGTAATAGTTTTCTCGAAGGTTAGCTATATTGGCGTCAAATATCGCGTTTTGTGCAATCTGCTGTTTATTAATAGCATCGGCCTTTGAATCAACATAGGCACGTGTGGCAAGTACTACCGCCGGGTCAATTTTCACCGTAACACTCGCGGCATTGCTAACAATAATAATCATGCGCACTGTTTGCGTGCGGCCAGACCCTTCTTGCAATAACGGTTTGTACGTTTCAGCACAGTTTGAAACGGCAATAAGGTCGCCGTCCTCATCAAAAATACCGACTTCCCTTATCCACCACCCGCCATGATTTTCGGGAATGATTTGCTCTACGATGATTTGGCTATCGTTTAGCGGGTCAATACTCAACATGTTAATGGGGGCGCGCCTGACTTCGTGGGCTAGTTGCGTTTGTGCCGGGGCTGGCGTCGGGAGTTCCCCATTACCATCACCAACAGCCATTTCCGTCACATTTAACTTAACGCCCAATGCGGCGGCGTTAGTGATTTTGGCCACGCCAATATTGGTTAGTAAAGCAAAGTATTTAGCGCTCATCTGTCACACTCACTGTATCAATTAAATGCAACGCTGCGCCAGTGTGCGTACGCGCAGCACCGACCTCCAGCAGTTCGGGGAAATAAGGGTAAATGGTCAGTTCATCACCGTGATAAGTAGCCACACCGATAAAGAGCGTGCCTTGTGTTTTCAGACGAATAGCCAGCCCGATTAAATGGCGGCTTCTCGGTTTGGCCTTATCAATTAACGCTTCCAACTCAAGGCGCACATTTTCGTTAATCCCTTTATCCATCACGTCAACAATGGCGCGCCACGTCCCCGGTGGGTCATCGGTCTCCCACCACTCGGAGGCCGACAGCTCAAAACCCAGCGGCATAATGGCGCGCTTCACCGCGCCTAGCGTTCCCTTGCGGCGGTGTAACAAAAAAGCGGCTTTGATAACGTTACGCTTGGCGGACTCCGACCAGCTCTCATCCCAATGGTCAACGGAGCGCGCCCAGGCCAGATAAGGTAAAAGAGGTGCCGGGCAGGTATCCGGGTTCCACAGGTCACGCAGCGGAACGGGTACGCACGCCAGCTCCGCCCCTGCGCTGGCTGTAGCAACCTCCAGCGCGGATGACCCGACAGATAACAGGCGGTCACTCATCGGAACCCCCGACGGTGAGGCTGTATTGCGTGCAATAGGATGCCTGCGTGTTGTCCAGCACGATATCCGCTAACGGGTGCAACAGCGCCACGCGCTGAACCCCCTCGACATGGAGCGCAGCATAAATGGCTGATAGGCGAATATCACGCCCTAGCCGGTGCTGCGCGCTGATGTAGCGCTTGAGCTTGGCCTCGGCGGCGGCCTGGATGGGGGCCGCCTCCGGGCCTGGGTAGAGGTAGAGCACCGCCTCCACACTGTAATTGACGATTAACGCGGATTGCACCGTCACACGGTCACCCACCGGGCGCACGTTCTCGTTATTCAACGCAGCGGCAACAGTCGCCAGCAAGTCATCACTGGCACTGCCATCCCCTTCAATGGATAACACCGACACCGTGACGCAGGCCGGACTCGGACTGGTCGCCCTGGCATCAGCCACGCGGCCATCAGACGAGCGGCCATGGAATTCATAAGCCCCCGTAGGCCCGGCCACGCTCAACCCTTCAAAAGCCTGTTGTATGCGCATCCTGAAATCACCGTCGCTTTCCCATTGCGCAGGCGTCGGCGGTAGCGTGCCCTCGTCCGCCGGAGTCATGACCAAACGGCTCACGTTAAAATTTCCGCCAAGTTGGTCGAGGTCATTGCCTGCGGCACGGCTAAGCATGACTGCCTGTGCCGCCTCATTCACGCGCTGGCGGAGTAACACCTCGCGATAGGCGTTTTCCTGCAACAGCTTGACGATAGGCTCGGACTCCAGCGCCAGAGTGCGCGCGATAGCCTCCTGTTGGTCTGCCGGATACAGGGAAATCAGCGTTGCTTTGCGCTCGGCCAGCAAGTTTTCATAGTCCAGTTCCTCCACCACATCCGGGGCGGGAAGCTGGCTTAAATCAATGGTTGGCATAATGTCAGCTCAATGGGATGGTTAAGGAAAATGTGCCGCTGGCGTCGCGGCGCTCGCCGGTGATATCAACAACCATTTGGCCATTGAAATAGCTCTCGAACGTGATGGCCGTCAGGCTGATGCGTGGCTCCCACTTGAGAATGGCCACGTAGCAAGCCGCCATCACTTGCAGCTTGACCGCTGCGTTTTGGGGCTGATCAATCAAGGCCGACAGCAAAGAGCCGTATTCGCGGCGCATCACGCGCGAGCCAATTGGCGTGATGAGAATATCCCGCACGCTTTGGCGAATATGGTCGAGGTCGGTCAGACCGGTGCCGGTGTCGCGGCTCATGCCGCTGTAGCGCGCTGTCATTTCGTGCCCTCCGTCCAGCCACCGCCACGCTGCACACCACCGTGACCGTGGTTATCCACCTGCACGTTATTGGATGTGAAGGTGCCGCCGGAATGCTTGATATCCCCTTTCATCTCGCCGCCCTGCTGCACTTCTAGCGTGCCGGTGGTCAGCTTGTTGGTGCAGACCACCTCCGGGGTGTCCAGGGTGATTTTCTCGCTGGCGTTGACCGTCACCACCGGCACCGTGACGGTGACCGACTCGGCGGCGGTCACGTCCGCCGTTTTTATGCCGGTGACAGTCAGTGCTCCGGTTTCCGGCTCATACTCAATGACCGCACCATCGGGGAAGCTGATATGGAATGCATCGGCGGAGGTTGATGGCGGTGGGAAATCATCGGAATAAATGCCCGGCAGCACAAAGGCGGTATCCAGCTCGCCACCCAGAGCCAAGACAAGTACCTGCTCACCAATGGACGGTGCCCACCAGGTACGCGAGCGCCCAGCGCGGCAGGTAAGCCAGTTCAGCCAGTCGGTAGTATTGCCGCCGGTTTGGATGCGGCAGCGCCCCTCATCGATATCGACGTCAACAACGACGCCAATGCGGATAAGATTGCGCACTGCGCGCGCCAGTTCTGAGAGGGTTTCGAGTGTTTGCATAGGGGAAATGATGCCGCCGGAGGGATCCAGCGGCAATCTGCGGACGTAGGATGGCCCGCCAAACAACGACTATCAGTTATCCGCAAAATGGGATATCACCACATCCTCCACGATTTGCCGGTCAGCCTCGCTAAATCCCAGCAACTCGCGCACCTCATAGCGCACATCTTTGCTGTAACGCGTTGGCCGGTCTCGCAAGCCGTCCTGATGCACGCGCGCCATGCGTTGCACACGTCCGACAAACTCAACCACAGCGTCATCATTGCTGCCCTTGGCTTTCATGTAGCGATGGGTGCGCAACTTGGCAAACATGGCCCGCTTAACACGGCCTTTCTTGCTGCGTATCGGCTGACGCTTACGGCTGGCATACGGGGTGCCGTTGGGTGTCTGTTGACGCTTGATACGCTGCTGCTGACTGGCACGGAGCTGCTTGGCAATCTCGGCGGCCATCTTGCGGCGGCTGGCCGGTGACAGGCTGGCAATCAGCGCCTCCAGACGGTTATCAAAAGGCTTAAGCTCATCCATTCCATTCACTCACTAGCTCATCACCCGCATAGAGCCGGGTCGGGCTTTCCACTGCCATCGGTGGTGGCGGCTCCGGGGCATGTGAGACATGCAGCGCCCGGTCAACCTCTTTGACAATCGTCCGCTCAGTCAGGCGCAGGCTGATGCTCACGTCCAGGCTTTCGTTATTGTTGATGTCGGCGATGTAGGTAAACCCCTGTTTTTTGCCCTCGTCGGTTGTCATGATGTCGGGCTGGTTTTCCCGTAGCCATGCCCCCACCGGCACCAACAGCAAATCAAGGTCGCCGGTGAAATCCGTTACCACCACATTGAGGGTGTAGCGGTTTTCGAACGATAGCGAGGTCGCCAACGTGGCCCCAATCGACCCGCTATCGATAAAGATACGCATCATTTCCGGGTTGGCTTTCAGTACCGGCACGGCATCATTCAGCGCTTTGCGCAGGCTTTTCGGCTTGAGCATCTAATTCCTCCTGACAGTGTTTCACGGTCTCGACCTGCTGCGCGCAGCTCACCAGCGCGCGCTCAAGCTGGCGAACCTCCTCACTTAACGCCCCGTTGGTGGTCGGTTGGCTTTCCGGTATCGGGCAACTGCTGACCCTCGGACAGCCAGCGTAGATAATCGTCGGGGGTGGCAAATCCGGGGCGGCGGTGCAGCCTGATAACATCATCAGGCAAAGGAGACAGATACCAGCGGCGCAGAGCTTCATTTTCATTGAGGAGCCTCGTGATGGTTTGATTGCGACGGTTGGCCAATGCCTCGGCGGTGTCACGCTGCTCACGCAACAGCACCTGCGCCCGCTCGTTGCTGTGGGCGCGGGTTTTCAGTTCTGTGAGCGCGTTCTGCGAGGCTTGCAGCGCTTTTTTCTGCTTGCCGATGGTCTCAGTTGCGTCAGACAGTGAGCGGGTCAGCTCGCGGTTTTCCCGCCCTATCCACCACACCGCCACGACGGCCAGCACCAGCAAGGTAATCAGCATTTTCATTGCGCCCCCGTCATGCACAGCGTGCGCTCACTGTCGCGCCGGTTGGCCAGCCCGGTAGACTTCACGCCATTGACATACACCCAGCGCGGGAGCTGATTACACGCCTGCGACCATTGCCGCTTGTTGATAAAATGCGCCAGCGTAGACTTGCACGCCGCTCCCGCGCCAACGTTAAAGGCAAAGCTGACCACCGCGTCGTAAACCGGCTGCGGCATGGCGACCGGCATACATTTCGCGAGCCTGCGCTCAACCTGCATCACATCCGCCACCAGATTGACAGCCGCATCGCGCTCGCTGATAGCCTGCCCCGTCTTAACCCCGGCGGTATGGCCAATGCCGCTCGTCCATACGCCAGCGCTGCACTGGTACGGACTCAGGCGGCACCCTTCCAGGTTGGCAATTAACTCCAGCCCGGCGAGTGAGGTGCGCAACTGTGAAAAATCGGGCAGCAGCACGGCCAACAGCAGCACCGCCGCCACGCTGCAACGCTTAACGATTGAGGGCATCGATAACCTCCTTTTGAACACCGGCACGTTTGAGCAACAGATAGCTTTTCCGGCGGTAATACCAGTTGATGGCAAAGGTGCCGACACCTACCGTGGCACCGACAATCAGCGCAATATCCTGCGCAGAATACTTGCCCACCCAGGCCAGCATCACGGCCACGGCATAGGCAAAGAACGAGGTGATTTTCTCCATGCTTAATCCCATAGCTGAACGGTTTCGGTGGCCGGGGCGGTCTCCATCACCGGCAGCGTGACGGCGGTGCCGTGGGGCAGAATGACACCCACCTCAGCCAACCCCGGATTGGCCAGCAGCACCGCCTCGACCACACCCTCGGTGCGGCCATAATGCCGGTGGCAAAGCGCGTCAAGGGTGTCACCCTGCTGTGCAATGACCTCCATCAGAGCTGCCCGACGATACAGCGCGATTTACCCTGCAACCGAGCCACAGCCCAGCGCATATCCCGCCAATGCTCATCAATCGACGCTTCAACGTCATCGGCCTTTTTATCGCCCTTGGCGCTGGCATCTACGGTGCGGTAACGCTCGTACAGGACAGCGGTGGCCATGGCGCAGACCGCGCTCAAGTAGTGAAAACACTTCTCACTCTCCCCGTCGATATGCTCGGCGGGCACGTCCGTCAGGCACGTAAACCCGGCGGCCATCTGCTGCTCGCGGTACAGATACAACTCGGCATTGGTCTCGGCGATACCACTTTGGATCGCGCGGCGCAGGCGCTGCGGCGTGACGGTATGCTCCAGGCGCATCAGCTCACGCACGCGCTTCGGGTCGACGTCGGGGAAAAAGAAGGTGTTTTTAATCACCGCCTCCGACACATCCGGGGGCGGGATAATGGCCGTCAGCTCGTCGGGCAGCGCAACGGGGTTATGCATAATCACTGTTGTCATGACGACCTCAAAATAGGGGGCGGTGGACGATGGCGTTGATAAGCCCTAAGGCAGTCGCGGCCATCGTGCCGCCCAGCGCGGGGCGCATTCTGTTAACCGGCGACTTTTTTCGCCTTGGTTGGTGGGCGTCCGCGTTTTGCCGGAGTGGCGGCAGTCTTACGCGGGCGCGCGGTTGTTCTTTTGGCGGCGGGGGCCGGTTTGGGCTTGAGCGCACTCTCGCACCGTTGGATCTCTTTTTTCACCCCGGCGGCCTTGTCCTTTCGCATGGCGATGTTGAGGTGTTCCAACGCCTGCGCGAAGTCACCCGCCTCACTCAACATCAGGCCGATAACCTTATGCAGCTTGGCGCGCACCTCTTCGGGCATGTCAGCATCGCCGACCAACTCCAGTGTGGCCAGCAGGTCACTAATGGCCACCGGCGTCCCCGCCTTGCGGCAGCGCTCGGCGGACAGCGCAACATCTTCAACCAGCAAATAGGGGGCCGGGCGCTTGTTGTTCGGGGTAGCAAGCCGGTGTTGCAGGGCGTATGGCGCAATCACCAACGCGCCGGGGATGTCGTCGGCGTCGAGCCGCCACTGCATGACGGTCATCAGGATGTCATCCTGTGCGCCACGCCCTTCGGCCAACACGCCCGCCACCCAGGGCGCATAGGCGGGCAACATGGCCCGCTTGTGCTCGGCTTTCCTCTCGACGGAGTAGATTTGTTTTAACTTTGCGCGGTCTGCGGCCAGCTTAACGAGCATTTGCTCGTAGGCGTTGGCATGGCGCAGCGGGTCATCTACCCGCTGCGCAGCCTCCATGGCCGAGACCCGCATCATGTGACGCTGTGCGGGACTCGTCATGGTTTACGCCTTATCGCCTGCTGGTTGTTCGCCGGTTACTGCTGGCTGTGTGATCTCCTTCATTTCCTTCACCAACTCCCCCGCCAACGCTTTAACCGCGTCCGGGTTGGTTTCGGTTGTCTTGGCCAGCAACTCGATATTTTCAATCAGGCAACCGAAGGCGTAATCCTCAACCACATAGTCGATGTTCATCGACTCGTAGTTTTCCACACGGTCACGCTTGGCGTTTTCTTCCATGTGACGGCGGTGGCTCTCATCCATGAAGTAGATAGAGAGGTTTTCCAGGCTGGTGACCATGATGGCGTTGGCCGGGAAGAACGGCACGCGCACGGCTGGCAGGTTACCGATGCGCTTCTGGCTGACAATCACGTCGGCGGCCATCGCCTCGGTATTCGCCTGCTCCTGGTTAACAATCGGAAAATACTTGTCCGCCAGCAGCTTGCGGCCACAGATGACCACCAAGTCAGGTGACTCTTGATGCCACGGTGCAATCAGGTTGTTGGTAGAGTCCATCACCAGCGCATCCAGGTTGGCATAGTCACCCCCTTTACCGATGCGGATGGTATTGGAAATCACCTCCCCCTCCTCGTTGGTGACTTTGCTCATTACGCGGGTTGGCGCTTCATCGCGATACTTTTGCAGCCAGCCGACCGCTAAATCCTCCAGTAGCGGGTACAGTTTGCGGTTCGACGTTGCCGCACGCTTAACGCCGTTGAACCCGGCCATAATGAAATCCAACGCCTGACGCTTCACGATGGCGTTACGGATACGCAACTGGAAATCCTGATAGCGCGCCCAGAGGTCGAGCTGCTTATAACGCAGATGGAAATCAAAGTTGACCTGATGGCACTCATAGCCTTTCGACTCCAGTGCAATGAAGTCAGCGGTCTGGCGCTCTGCGCCGCCGTCGGTGTCGGTGGTACTGGCAATGGAGCCATTTACACCAACGCCGACCTTTTCCCCTTTCAGCTCATCCACCGGCACCATATTGATGCGGGTCAGGAAATCAGAGGTCTCCTGCACGGTATTCATCAGGGTTTGCGTGACCGACGGCTCCACGCTGAACTTGTTGGAGATATCACCGACGTCGATGCCGTTGAGCTTGGCAACCTGCGTCAGATAAGCGTTAAATTTAAAGCGGGTCTCTTTTTTCATTAGGGTTTCCTAGTCAATAAACGGGGTGGTAACAGGGGGCGTACTACTCCCCGGTCAGTCGGTTAGCAGTTGGTCAGCAGGCTATCTCCACCATCGCCACCGGTTGCCGCCGGGCGGCCCGGCTGACTAAAACTCTCGGTGTTGTCGAGCGTGGTTTTCAGCTCGGCAAACTGCTGTTGGCTCTCTTTTGCTGCGGTTTTCAGCCCGGCAATTTCCTGCTCCAGCTCGGTAAAACGCTGTGCGGTGCTTTCGCCGCTGGCCTGTACCTGCTCCACCACCGCCGTGACGGCCTCATGCACATCGCTAAAACGCGCGTCATCGCTCTCCTGCTTGCGGCTGAACATGGCTTTTACCTTTTCGCTCAGGCTGGACAGGAGGGTATCGGGCACCTCTTCGAACTCCAGTTCGACCAGCGTGGCCACTGAGAACAGGTCGCCCGGCTCGGCCTTACGGCCCGCGAGCGGGTTGGTTTTAGCGCGAGAGCAGAATTCAAGGTATTCCGTGCCCAGGCTGGCCGGGTCATCAGTCACCGCGAGGCCAACGAGATAGCACTTGCCGGTGTTGGCAAAGTTCGGGCGGATCTCCATGGAGGTGTAAACCTTCTGGCCCGCCTTCACCATGGCGGCCAAGTCGTCGGTAGGGGTCAACTTGGCGAACAGCGCCCACTTGCCATTGAGGATTGAATCGTCGTCAATCTGCTCGGCCTTCAGCTCGACCACATCACCTAGGCGCTTGAAATCGCCGTTGGGAAATAGCCCTTTGATGTGTTCCAAATTGATGCGGCAGCCATAGACACGCGGGTCAAAGCTCTCGCCCATTTGCTGGATATCATTACCGTCAATCACTCGGCCATCGCAGGTGTCACCCTCGACGCCAACGCGAAACCACTTTGATACTTTTTTTGCCATGGTCATTTGTCCTGATAGGAGTGTTATGTCGGGGCTAGTTTCCCGGTCAAACACTCACGCGACCAGCAATGGCCGACGGACTACCCCTGACACAACAGCACCTTAGCGCGCCGCCGGTGCCGGTTGCGTAGCCTTGCCCTCGTCACCACCACGAGGGCACAGCATGCACATTCAGACCGACACCACACTCCTGCTCGACCCGCGACGACAGGCGTCCTTACTCTACTGGCAAGGGTTTTCCGTCAAGCAGATTGCCGAAATGCTCAACCAAAAGGCACCCACCGTGCAGAGCTGGAAACAGCGCGAAAAATGGGACGCGATTGCGCCGATTTCCCGCGTCGAAGCCAGCCTGGAAGCGCGGATTATTCAGCTTATTTTGAAGGGCAAAAAAGAGGGCAGCGATTACAAAGAGATTGACCTATTAGGCCGCCAGATTGAGCGGTTAGCACGGGTTAATCGTTACATGACCACCGGCAACGAGGTCGACCTCAATCCCAACGTAGCCAACCGTAACAAAGGGGAGCGCAAGAAGCCGAAAAAGAACTATTTCAGCGAGGAGGCGATTGCCAAGCTGGAGCAGGTATTTTTTGATGATTCATTCGAGTATCAGCTCGGCTGGCACAAAGCCGGGCTGGCGCACCGTATCCGCAACATCCTGAAATCGCGTCAGATTGGCGCGACGTTTTATTTTGCTCGCGAGTCGCTGCTGCACGCCCTGAAAACCGGTCACAATCAAGTATTCCTCTCAGCCAGTAAAACCCAGGCGTATGTGTTCCGTGAATACATTATTCAGTTTGCTCAACTAGTTGATGTTGAGCTGGCCGGTGATCCGATTGTCTTGGGTAATAACGGCGCAAAGCTGATTTTCCTTGGCACCAACTCCAACACCGCACAGAGCCATAACGGCGACCTACTGGTCGACGAAATATTCTGGATCCCGAACTTCCAAAAGCTGCGCAAAGTGGCCTCCGGTATGGCCTCACAAAAGCACCTGCGGTCAACCTACTTCTCCACCCCCTCTACCCTGGGGCATGGCGCATTTCAATTCTGGTCAGGCGAACTGTTCAACAAAGGCCGTAAAAATGCCAGTGAACGCGTGGAGATCGATATCAGTCACAGCGCGCTCGCTGCGGGCAAGCGTTGCGGTGATGGCCAATGGCGGCAGATTGTCACTATTGAGGACGCACTTGCCGGGGGCTGCAACCTCTTCGAGCTGGACATGCTGAAACAGGAAAACAGCGCCGATGATTTCCGAAACCTGTTCATGTGCGAATTCGTGGACGATAAAGCCTCGGTGTTCCCGTTTGAGGAATTGCAGGGCTGCATGGTAGACAGCCTGGAGGAATGGACGGACGTTAACCCGTATGCAGCCCGGCCCTTCGGTGACCGCCCGGTATGGGTCGGCTATGACCCTGCGCACACCGGCGACAGCGCCGGGTGTGTGGTACTGGCTCCGCCGATGGTCGTGGGCGGTAAATTCCGCATCCTGGAGCACCACCAGTGGAAAGGCATGGACTTTGCCGCCCAGGCCGAGGCCATCAAAGCACTAACAGAAAAATACCGTGTGGAATACATCGGTATCGACGCCACCGGCATCGGGCAAGGGGTTTTCCAACTTGTACGCGCTTTCTACCCGGCAGCACGAGAAATCCGCTACAGCCCGGAGGTTAAGACCGCCATGGTGCTGAAAGCCAAAGACACGATTGGCAGTGGCCGTCTGGAATACGACATCGCCCACACCGACATCACAAAATCGTTTATGGCCATCCGCAAAACCATGACCGCCAGCGGGCGCAGCGCCACTTATGACGCCAGTCGCAGTGAAGAAGCCAGCCACGCCGACGTAGCGTGGGCGACCATGCACGCCCTGTTAAACGAACCGCTCACCGCCGCCAATGGTCAGCCGTCTAAATCTATCCTGGAGTTCAACCGATGAGTAAGCGAAACCGCGGCAACAAAAAGGCCACCACAACCACCGCGCAGCCCGCTCAGGCTACGCAGGCGTTCACCTTTGGCGAGCCGTCAGCGGTACTGGATCGCCGTGACATTTTGGATTACACCGAGTGCGTCGGTAACGGTAAGTGGATAGAGCCGCCAATCAGTTTTTCCGGGCTGGCGAAAACCTTTCGCGCCGCCGTTCATCACAGCTCACCGATTTACGTGAAGCGCAACATCTTGGCCAGCACCTACATCCCGCACCCGCTGTTATCCCAGCAGGATTTTAGCCGCTTTGCGCTTGACCATTTGGTCTTTGGTAACGCTTTTTTAGAACAGCGTTTAAGCGTCAGCGGCAAGCTGATGAAGCTTGCCACCTCCCCGGCCAAATACACCCGGCGCGGCGTGGAGCGTGGTGTTTACTGGTTTGTGCAATCCTTTACCGAGCCGCACAGCTTCGCCCCGGACAGTGTTTTTCACCTGCTGGAGCCGGATATTAACCAGGAGCTTTACGGGATGCCTGAATACCTGAGCGCGCTTAATTCAGCATGGCTGAACGAGTCCGCCACGCTGTTCCGCCGCAAGTATTACCAGAACGGCGCGCACGCCGGTTACATCATGTATGTGACCGATGCAGCCCAGAGCACCACCGATGTCGATGCACTGCGCGAGGCGATGAGCAACTCAAAGGGTTTGGGTAATTTCAAAAACCTGTTTTTCTATGCGCCGAACGGAAAGCCCGACGGGATTAAAATCGTGCCGCTCAGTGAAGTGGCCACCAAAGACGATTTCTTTAATATCAAGAAAGTCAGCGCAGCTGACCTGATGGACGCCCACCGTATCCCCTATCAGCTGATGGGGGGCAAACCGGAAAACGTCGGGTCAACTGGCGACGTAGAGAAAGCGGCAAAGGTCTTTGTCCGTAACGAGCTGACACCGCTCCAGGAACGCATCAAGGAGGTTAATGACTGGCTTGGTATTGAGGTCATCAAGTTTAAAAAATACACCCTCGACAACGACGACGAGTAACACCACAGCCGCCAATTTAGGTGTATTAGTCGCGACTTGACCTGACACGGCCACGGCTACGGCTACGGCACAGAGGCAATCTGACAGGCAGCTCTGTGCCAGGAGCGGAAGTAGCAAACATCAACCTGAGTTATTCTTAAGGGAGCAGGTCGTCGGGATAAGTCGTGGATTAAGCTCTTACATTCAATTTCATTTTCCTAGTCAACTTAGTATTGTGGTAATACTCAAATAAATGTAGGTAATTGTAATGGACTTAGTTGATTCATCAGAAGGTTGGGCTATTATCCGACTGGCCTCTCTGGCTAAGCAAAGCTCCCGGGAGCCTGCCAGATTACTATTCGCCACGATCACTGAACTCACACCTGAACGCATGCTGCCACCACCGATGAGTGGCTTCGAAACAGTGACCGTCAAATCGACCAAAGAGCGCATTTTCTTCAGACGCACACTCCTAGCGTTGTCTGATGCTCGGCAATGGTATCTATCTCTTCAGGAAGGCGTTTGCAAAACGCCTCTTCCAACACTTGAGGCTGAGCGTAACCTTGCTCTGGATGGCCTGCCTCTTTTGACCGCGGGTAAACTTTATGATGAGAAACCTTGGCCCCAGTTGAGTTTGCCCATCGGCGAAGGATTTTTTGCACTTCCTTTGGCCGAAAACGATCCTGCTCCGTTTATAGGAAGCACAACTTCCCGTATACACCGGCGATTTGACGGCGGTGGGATTGAACACTTTGCAGGATTTCTGCTTGATGATGAAGCCACAACATTTGTAGCTCAGCGAATGCACATAAACTTGCGTGGTTATCAAGAGTATCTGGGGAGTGCCTGTTACGTAAGCCCCCAGCGCATATTACGACGGGTTGAAAATTTTATAGTTGATGCAGGCAAGGAAGGCGATGAGTCTCTTCTATTCCGGTTTGTTGCTATGCCCGGTCAAACAGTTGAGGGACTTGAGCTTACAACGTTTGACACAGACATGAATTTGCTAACTGATTTTCAGACTCATAAGTTACGAAGCGATGGTGTAGTGATACAGAAAAAAGCCGTATGCGATGGAGAGTACGGGTATGTTCTGCGGCACCCTTCTCATGGCATTTTGGCGTTCAGTCCCCCCTCACCTTTCATACGGCATATCAATGTTGGTGTAGGAGTTGCAGACAGAACACAATACATTGTCGATGTGCCCATCGATGAGTCACCAGACGCCGAAAGATTGACCTATCACGCGTCGCGTAGCACGGTACACTCAACCTCGACGGCTGTAGTGCGTGAGGCTGAACCCGCACAGATTAGAGCAAAACGACGCGAACAACATTATCGCCGTCAGCGTAAAATCCAGGCTGACACGCAGGGTCAACGCTGGTTTAAAGATAACCATCGAAAGGAAGCCATGCGCTTTTTCCATGCGCTAATCCAGACAGCTAAAAAGCGGATCATTATCGCCGACCCCTATTTTGGAGGTTTACAGTTCTCGCAGTATCTTTATAAAGTAGGCTCACGTCAGGTAAACGTAGACATTTTAACCACAGCAAGAGCTTTTACAGGAAATTCACCTGAAGAGAAAGCAAGAACCTTCCTTGATGGTATCGAAGAAATTCGTAAGAACCATCACATAACCATCAAGACACACATCCTACCAGGGAATCTTCTTCATGATCGCTTTATAGTCATTGATGATGAAGTATGGTTCTCAGGAAACTCCCTAAACTCTTTTGGCAAACAGGCTTCAGTAATTGTCAAACTGCCCGACCCGCAGACTATAATTGATAATCTAGAGCTTATTCTCGCTCAAGGCAGACAATTGGAAACCCATTTTTCCTTATCGAAAAGGGCATATACAAGTGGAGAAAACGAATGAACATTTTTTCTCCTTCACTAATAGTATCCAGCCCGACTAAGCGTTCACTACCAGAAAAAACCATATATTGGGGGTGCACACCCGGCGGCGATCCCACTAAGTTCCCGCCTGATCTTAATGCCTTAAGAATACGCCGTGATCTAGATGTAGCGGAACCCCTAACTTTTTTTGTAGACGCGGTCAGGGATGCGCAGGAAAGGATCTGGATATTGGACGGTTATTTTTTTGCCGCACCTAGCAAAAAAATTGATAGCACAGATTATATACTTGATATTGCTAAATGGTTTCACGCTCGACTTGATGCAACCGACGTCCGAATTTTAACTAAGGTTCACCAAGAATTCAGTTCTGAGATGGAATCTATTTTTGAAATACAGGAAAAAGAAATTAACGCATTACGCGGAGGCGGAAAGCCCAAATGTTCGATTCAGATCAGACAAACCTTAAAGCAGAAATTTGATTTTATGCATGATCGTTTTGCCGTGGTTGATGATGAACTCTGGCATTTCGGGGCTACAGTTGGCGGATTTCATACTTCCGTCTCCGCTGTCAGTCGGGGATGGTGTGCAAATGAGACAGGGGCTATAAATTTTTTTGACCTGGCCTGGAGGGAAATGGCATGAACGAATTAATGGAATGGCCCGATGTAAGGCTGAAAAATCCTGTCAGAGTGAACAATGATATAAAATCAACGGATGATTTTATATCATGGCTAGCGGAGAACAAATCTGTCTTAGACAACTGTTTGGCCGATCTAAGGCATCCCTTCCTATCAGAGTCGCCCGAAAACCGGATTGATTTAATTCATAGTTGGTGTTCGAAAAAAAACATTATGGATGACGCGGATATTATTCTGACGTTATTTTGTGCAGAGTTGCTTCATCGACATCCTGAAGTCACAACATGGATTAGCGTCCGCGAAGTGATCATGAACTCTTACGCCGTTGAATACTGGATCAAAAATGCGTTACTTGCATTATGTAATATTTATCAGGAAGCTCGGCACACATACGTCTCTCTTTTTTCGGAAGTATTCTATGCCATTGAGCGAGGTGATTTGAAATCAAATCGGCATTCTGAGCTAACTGATCAATTGTCTCACTGGGAACGGTCAGCCAATAAACTTGAAGAAATTTGGCGTGGGTTTCGTTATTCAGATCCCAGAATGTTTGCCGAGTCGAGTCTGTTTTCGTTTCTAGCTGATATCGACATTAACCAGATGGCCAGTCTACTAAATACATCACGCAACCCGGTTTTGATCGATACAGTGCTTATGGTATCGGGGGCCGGAATGTTCTCTCCCCGTCTGAGTAGATGGAGGGAGTTTGCGCTTTTAGCAGAGCAGGCATTTTCACAAGATGGTCATTGGAACGGAAGCATATTTCTTCCGATGCTACTCGCGCATGTATGCGACAGGATGAAAGATATCCCCTTTGAACTGATACGACAGGGGAAAATGATTGAAGACCAATATAAATCCGAAATACATGCCTTAGCCGATAGTATTGCCCACACACTCTACGGACGTTCAGACTTCGCTGGTATTGTGACACGATGGTCAGCTTGGCTGATGCGTAATATTGTCCTGAGCGATCAGGATTCTAAAGATTTTAAACGCCCAGATTATGCGCTTTCTATACTCAATGATTCACTTGGTCGCCATACATCACAGCTGAATCTGCCAGAAACGAGCCCGTCAGATGCTCCTGACTGGGAGACCCTCTGCTACTTTTCTGCTCGCTCTAGTTTTGCTAACGACAACACCTGTAAACTGCAAAACAATAATGTATTCGAACAGTTATGGCAGCGAGGTGCCGATAGTTTTTCTTTAGCACAGAGCCATAAATTACATCGTATATTATCACTGCACTTCAGAAGAGAAGGCCAGAGCTTTCCGGGGATATCTTCACACCTTCTGGCCTATCCGCTTGTACAACTCGGCGACACAGCTGCGCGCTGGCTTAGCCTCTGGAACTCCGCATATTTTCTACGTGAGGCAGCAGAGTTTGGCCTACCCGAGGCCCCCTCGGAACGGTACTCACTTCGACATAACATAGGAGAATGTCTTTTAGTGCTCTGCGCTTCCGGCCTTGCTGCTCTGGATCAGATGTCCGTACAGCTTGAAGAAGGTAAGCTAAGTACTCCCCAGAGTTTTCTGGACATGCATCAATATCTACACTTTGCCGTAAAAGAGATGATGTCAGTTGATGACACCATAAATATAAAGCACTGGAAGCAACTTTTTCTGCACCTCTGTTTGAGACGCGTGATATGGGATGGCTCGTTAATGGACGAGGCACAGCATTCATTCTTTCCTCCCACTGAAAAGCCTGATTTTCAGGACTATCTGGAATATTACCACTCAGACATAATGGATCTGGCAGGGATGCTGTCCAGTGCAATTCGTAACAACGCAAATACAGAGGCGATTAAAGTCTTGGTGACAGCTGCCAATATCAATTTGGCAGAGATTATTGGTCAGCTAAAATGGCTAAATCAAGTGGATGAAAGGCGATATTCACTGAACATGGACGTCATATCTGATCTGAAGCCGCTTTTACAATAGTGGTTAAATGGGTAGCTTCGAAAGCGTCGCTACCCATTTGATTTTATTCTTAATTACTTGGATAAACTTGCAAAAAAAATCGATTTGAATTCCATTTTTTTGATGATATGACCTGTTCCAAGATGATTGACAAACGGTATCGATAGCAACATTCATGGCGACTCAATCACGAATGTCTGCTGATCGCTCAAAGCCGACAGTCAGATAAGATTGTGTTCTATCCGCGTAACTGTCAGCTCTCATCTGAGCTGATACAATTTAGGCGGCTTTTCTATACCACGCTGTAACGCTCTCAGATGCCCGTAACACCACGCAACCCCTCACCCTACCCAGCATTTTGATTTCAAAAATTCGATGCCGCCACGACGTGAAAAATCAATTATTTTTTTAAAATAAAATTCACTCTGCGCGCAATGCTATCCCCACCACGCCTGCCCGCTTCATGTGCCGGTTTTCATGCAGTTGCCTGACTCAACGGAAACCGCGCCAATACTGGCGCGGTGGAAAAAAAATACTCATCAAAACTAATACAAAATAATGCAACGTGAATGCAACCTGAAAAGTGATTACATACTAATGGCTTAGTGAGTAATTTAAATCTCACAAAACCTCAATCATTTCCGCGTAGCCCCCTTCATCGTCTAATGATGATGGATAAAATCGAAGTCGTTTACCAAGATGAACACTTTTCCCTTTATCATCTTCAATAATTTCAGAGCATCGGAAGAAAAACCGCTCTGTAGGAGACCCATCAAGACTAATAAATCCTTGCTGTGTTTCAGTATTAAAGAATGTAACTTTTCCCTCAACCTTACCTGGGAAAGATGCCTGTTCTATCATCCCTTGAGTAATTGTAGCTTTCCTTGATAACCATCTACCAAAATCCCCGGAACGCTCTTTATATACTCTTTCATCATCATGCATTCGATGTGTTGGTATATCCTTTAAAACACAGAAGGAGAAATCAAAAGAATATACCGTAGCCTTACGGCCAGCCCCTGCATCATCAATATTTATGATATTATATTCTTTGGAACGACTCGTGTATTTATATAGTGGAACGTTGGGGAAAGAAAATTTATAAGTTGAACGACTACGACAAACCGACACAAGGTTTTGTAAAAAATCTCTATCCTGGTTGGTTAAAGTGCTCTCGTTATTTATCGCATGTTTCTTCAATGCCTCAACTACGTTACTCTTTTCAACTCGTTTTGCATAAGAGTTTTCAGAAAATGCCACATCCATACTTAAATCAAAGAGATGAATCAATCTTCGCATATTTCCATGAGAAGCATATAATATCATCTCAAGTGCATCGCCATAGATCTCCCCCCCCTCTTTGATTTCAAAAATATCACTTGCTCTGAATGGTAGACCGACGTCACCAGTTGGATTTATATAATTATTTATTATACTTATTGCTTTTGAACGTAGCCTTGTGTAACCTACTTCGTCTGCAATGTTATTTTCCAACATTATAACATCACCGTAACGTGTCTCTGTCAGCATATCAGAGTATGAATTAGGATAAACAGCGACTTTAGTCCTAATGAATGATGCCGTTCTAAACTGATTCATCAAAGTCTCAAACAACCCGGTTCTTTCCTGGTCTCCTTTAAAAAAACCTTTATCTAGCGCACCAGCTTCATCGATTAACAGGAGGATTTTACCGTCACTATTTTTGAGTAGATACCTGTAACACTCTTCGATATCCTTTATGCCGGGGTTAGGCTTTTTTTTGAACTCTTGAAAGTGAGTGTTTTTCCACTCGCTTGATGCCTCTAAAAACTTAACTTTGAACCCCCCCTTGTTTTGCCTATCCACACCGACTCTTTGTAAATACTCATCACTACTCAATTCTGATATTTTTAACATCATTTCAGAGTTTTTATGACGGGACATTAAATTTTTCGGGATAAGTTTTAAACTGCCATGTATATCCATCAAGTTTTTAACGCCTTCAAAATGCAAATGAATTGAAGCCAACTCCTCCACGATTTTTATCACCACCTGTCTATATATTTCGTTTGGATCTGCAATATGTTGAAAGTCATTTAACTTAATCATAATTGGTAAAACAACCTCCCCACTCCCTTCTATTAAGGAAGGTAATAGTGATGAGAGATAAAAAGCTTGGTTCGCCCTAAGATACATCGTCTTGCCGGAACCCATTCGCCCTTTAATTATTGAATTCTCATAATCAAATGGAGTAGATAATCCATTTAAGGGATTTACAAATAAATTCAACAAAGTTGTAATATCATACTCATCTGCATTTCTGGTTTTAAATGGTCGAGACTTAAAGATTCTTTCCATGATACCCCCCTTAAACATTAGTTTAAACATGAATTTAACAAATCTATTTTTTTAAGTACATCGTTTTCGCAACAAAATGCTATGAATATTTGAGAGGCTGATTCTTTAACATGGCAAATCATTTCCAATTTGGTGAGAAGGCATCCTATGACTAAGTGAAGGTAACAGCCTTCTTACTGCATCTCTCAACACCTTGGTTACATCAGGGTCATTCCAGCTAACATCCCCGCTCTCAATCAAATTCAGCACCGCTATGACGTACTCAGGCGGCGCAACAGTCAAAACTGGCTCCGGCTCTTGCCCAACCTCCCCACAGTTATTGACAGGACTCCGAGGCGCGCCAGAGGCGCTTTTTAAAGTCAAAGGCTCAACGTCAACGGCTTTACGGACAATGCGCCATTCTGTTGTACGGGTTTCAAATACATGACCAGAGCCAAGATGCGGCGCGAAGATGCCAACAACCTTTTGCACCTCCTCGTCGTAGGCATTCGGCTCATCGGCCACCTTGCGTGCTACACGTACGGTCTGAACGTCACGCGGCACGTTTGCCCCGCCCTGCCCGGCGATATATGCGGCAAAATCACCGACATCCGCAGCAGCGCGAACCGCCTCGACCCGTTCGTCGAAGGTGTCAGCCAAGCTAATCCCACGTAGGCAACTGGCACGGCACTCGCGATACGCGCCCATGGTAGGAACACCAATAGATTTAAATTGAGGGATGCGCCACGTTGACGCCCAGGAAGTCACAGCGGCGGCCATATCTCGCAGCGGCTTACCGGTATCGTGATCGATCTCACCGTCCAGCGCATAGCCGTCGATATTCTTGGCAATGTATTTAGCGATGTAACCCGCTGCGCCGCCCTTATTCAGGTGCTTGCAGTCAAAGCGATTTTTGGCTGCGCCACGCTCGTCAGCATCCTCTTTCATGGCATACCGACGCATGATGTCAATAACCTGCTGGCGCTGCTTACGCTCGCAAAACATCATCATGTGCCAGTGCGGTGTACCATCATGGTGCGGCTCAACAACGCGCATACCGTAGACATTCAGCTCACGGTCTTTAAACGCGGTGCGCATCTTGCTCCAGATACCAACAAGGTAGCGCTGACCGTCTTTAGGGGAAAATGCCTCTACATCCCAATTGTGGTTAAACTGAACCTGGGGATTCTCTTTCTTACCGACGACGCGCGTCGGGTGGTATTTGGACGGCGTGGTAAGGGTGATAAACATGCCGACATGCCTCTCGCTGGCGGCATACTTTTCAATCCCCGCAATGGTGCTCATCAGTTCCATGCGTCGTATCTCAGGGTTAGAAATGCTCGCCATGACCTTATCAATCAGGTCGAAGCGTTCGCCTGTCTCGACGTTCTCCAGGTCGCACCCTTTCAGGTATTCCATATTGGCCAGTCGCCGCGCCTGCACATCCCTGATAGCCTGCTTGCTGGCGTATGGGTATTTGTTACGGTTGACCTCACCGGCGGCTATCAGCAACGCCTCGCGCCAGCGCGTGCGCAGTGCTTTCAACTGACGTTCCCACCATTCGGAATTAACCAGTCGTGACAAGCTGGCAATCGCTGACGCGGCATCAAGCGCACCCTTACGATATTTGCGCCAGTGCATCGGAGTAACATTAAACGCGCGGGCCATATTGCCAACTTGACCATAAAAATCAGCCTGCACGCTGTCGCTGATTAACCCGGTGTTATCGCCGTCATTGGCATCTATAAACTCCTCGCAATAACGCTCATAGTTCTGCATCAGTTGCCCGGCAATGCGGTCAGCGAAACGCCGCAGCTCTTTATCATCCATACCGGGCAGGCGTGCATAGTTGTCAACCTCCGCCATAAAGCACGGTGACGCATTGAGATCCATGGCATTTTTAGAGTTAACGATTTCGATACGCGGCCAGATGCGGCGCTGAAACTGGAGCATTAGCCATTTATTGGCATCGTGTAGCCCTTTCTCTTTCAGCAGGTAAGCATGGCGCGACAGGAAAATCGCACCTAGGAAGTGCGGGAGGGATTGGATATTGCGTAAAACAGCTTGCCCCTGAGCGTGTTGCTCACGGGTAAGCGGTCTCTCTTTGCCAATGGCCTGTTTGGGCGCGTTCCATGGGTGAACACCGACGAACGGCTCGCCGGTGTTGCCTGGGTAGGCTGGCGGTGGAGTGGGGGCAACCCGCCCCCGGCCTGCCTCGCTCATTCGACAGCGGTCGAGTGATTGGCAAATGCCGCTTGGCACAGCAGGCCAATGCGCTCAACTTCGGCGGCCAGCTCAGCAAAGTTGGTAACATCTGAGTCGCGGATATTCTGATGGATCAGGCCCGAAACCAGTTGCGGGATAGTCGGGTAATAGCCAATGGCGTCAAGCCACTCTTTGCCTGCATCCTTGCCGGTTTTAACCGTCTTTTTCCGGTTAAGAATGAATTGGAATGTGTCACTGGTAATTACCCAATCTCTACCGATAGCGATACGCAGCATGATTAGCCCCGGAAATGTTTGGATTGTTGTTCAAAGAGGGTTTGGCATGACACGCAACGGGTTACACCATGGAAAGCCGCGCGACGTGCTTCTGGGATTGGCTGGTCACACTCCTCGCAAATAGACGCAGACACACCGCCACGATGGCGCACTGCGTTAATCTGCCCCGCAAGGGTTTCCTCCTGGCGCTGCTGTACTAAATCCATTAAATCCGGCATGGTTGCTGCTCCTCTTTTTTATTAAGCTCACCAATCGCATCGCGGCACAGCGCAGCGATATGCCTTCCTTGACGAGAAAGGTCGTTAAAGCTAGCGATGGTTTTCAGAAATATGCCCCGCTTTACTGACAAATTAATAATGTCAGCCGTGAGCTTTAATTCATCCGAGTAAATGGCAATGGTAGGGTAAAATGCCTGACCCGTTTCTTTATCCTCTTTCACATCGCTGAGGATAAAACACCCGGTGCGCATTTTAGTAATTGCATACCAACCCTTAATAACGACGCGATTAGCCGGACATTGAGCGGTCCGGACTTGCTTATCCATGATGACCCGCCTTTTGTGCAAGCGCCTCATGGTTTAACTTCTCGGACTCAACACGGAGCAGTTCGATAATCTCAACGCTAGACAGGTGGTTCACTGTCGCATAGGTTGCCATGCGATCTAGGTGTGAGGAGAAGCTGGTCGCCGCGTCTGCCTTGGCCTCGTTGCGGGCGTTTCTCAACATCCAATCACGTGACTCATTGTCAGCCTTATTACGCATTGCTTGGCCAACGGTTTTATACATATGCATATAAACCTCCAGATAATAGAGTGCCCGACGCAATGAAGCGCCTTTAAATAGAACAGGTATTAATTAATGCAAATACTTTTCGGGCTTAACTGCCGTCAATATTGTTGGGGCGTGCTCAAATAGGTTGAATAATTCACGTAGTGCCTTGAATAGCGCCTCTCGCCACGTGCATGATTCATCATCAATGCGCCAGTATGGCTGGCTGAATTCGGCCTCAGTCAATCCCGCATGAAGAAATAACGTGCGGCGTTGGCCAATGGTTAAACGGCCAATATAACCAGACTTGCTAATACCGTGTTTGCGATACTTAGCAAACGCACTGCGTAATTCACCAATAGCGCAGACAATGCGCTCGCAGTCGCCCTCACTCATCTCCTCCAGTTTCAGCACAGAGTGACGCTGTTTAAGCTGCGCATGAAAACAGATGGTCAGGCGCTCACGCTCCATCATGTCGTTATAGAAATTGCAGGTGTCACGCCAGCGCGGAGCGGCAAGATGCTTACCGATAAGACCACGCAACCCGGCGGGCTGACTACGGACGGTTGCAACAGTCATAACTGTCATTTGAACCTCCTCCGTAAAACGGATTTGAATGCGGGGATCCAACGGCCAGCGCGACGAGTGCGGATGATAATGCCCTTGCGCCCTTTGCCGTGGGTGATGGTGATGTCAAGTGAGCGAGTCGTCTGGTTATTCCAGAGTAACGGCGCGATAGATATAGGTTGTTGCATATAATCCCCCTCCTAATATTACCCATTGGTAACCACCCACATCGTAGGCCGTTGCAAATAGGTGCCGGGTTTTATTCATGCCCGGCGCATGATTCCTGTGGTAGGATTGAATCGCCAAAAACACCCAACCAAAGAAGGAACTAATAAGTGTCAAATAAAGTTACTGAAGTTCACCCCAATAAGATTTTCACCGGAGCCGTTGCAAGCGAAAACAGGATTTCTATCACCGCTCAATTGCATTCCGACGTTAAACTCGCATCCAATGGACTGCTCTCACTGGTTATCGACGTCGAGCAAGCCAAGACCTTGCATGACTCCTTAGGCAAATGGCTTAGCACGAAAGACAAGGAGTAAATAGACTACAAACCCTGGGATTTGCATGAACCTATACAAATCCCGGGGCGCACCCTTCTAATAAGTTAATTACAGACGTGACCTCGCTCTCGCTTTGATTATTGTCTCCCCTACATAGGCTGATGCCATAAAGAACGTCTCCCACAACTTGTCTATTTTTGTAAAATGACCTTGCGTAAACTCTCGCACCACCGTAACCACCCACAACCATTCTCGCATCCCCAAACGCATAAATAGCACCTTCATGGTTATTAGCTTGCGTATCCCTGCAAGCACCAGCAGTCCTTAGCAAGTCGTTTTCATGAATCAGCTTACTGACGCATTCCTCAATTTTATCTATGAAGCCTGCTGCCGCAGCCGCCCCATTAATGGTAAGTGGCGTCTCACGCAAGCCATTAATCAAGGTGAAGATAGGCTCGCGTGGGATGTTTTTTTCATTCTTGCTCATAGCTGGATATCTCCGTTGTTGAAAATAAAATTCATACCTATCGAACTGGTGAAGATGGCTCACCGAGTCCAAGCCACTGCAACCAGCCGTCGCGGATTTCCTTCGGGCGACTCTCGAAAGCCAATTTCATCCCCTCGTTCCATGCAGGGAGGTAAACCCAGTATTCAGCTCGCGCTGTTGGCACCTCCGGCGTACGCATTTCCACAACTGGCAGCTTGTTCTTATCAATCATGCCCTTTACCGCTTCGGGGGTTTTGCCGATGACCTTGGCAAATTCTTGATACGGCAATGCATCCGAAAGACTTACCACCTGTTTACTCATCTGCTAATCTCCTTGTTCGTAGCAATCAGTGGTCTGTAATGGCCTCTAATTGCTTCAATTGGATATTTAAGTTATCCGATGGGATAATATTTACCCGAAGAGGTTTTTATGTCAATAGACAATGCAGAGAAATTGAAACTGATGCGTGAGTCAGAACGGCTAAATCGCAAACAAATCAGTGAGTTGTCAGGGGTTCCATACAGCTCTTTATCAAGCTATGAGAACGGAACGAAGGAAATAAGCCTTAGCGCCATTAAGAAAATCCTTAATATTCCTAGGTTTAGCAAATATACACTGTGGTTTATGACTGACCAAATAGCACCCGAATCCGGCCAAATAGCGCCGGCACTCGCACACTTTGGGCAAGACGCAACAACCTCGCAGCACTCAGACCAAAAGACTGGCTAAACATTCACTTAAATTATCTATTCAATAATTTTCGTGTAAAAGCCAGTTACATTCATGAAAGTAAAATCTTCCTCGGAGGGCTTCGCGATGGCGATTAAGAAGCTCGAAGATGGTCGATATGAAGTGGACATAAGGCCGAACGGGCGCAACGGAAAGCGTATCCGTCGGAGATTTGACAAGAAGCACGAAGCACAAGCTTTTGAGAAGTACACGCTTGTGAACTATCACGACAAGGGGTGGCTAGCAAAACCAACAGATAAGCGGTCTTTATCTGAGCTAATTGAGCTTTGGTGGGTGTATCACGGTAAGACCATAGATCATGGCCAGTCTTATCGTTACAAACTCAACAAGATCAACCGGAGTATGGACTACCCTGCGGCGTTCCAAATAGATAAAAGGCGTCTTGCTAACTATCGGGTATTGAGACTGAGTGAGGGTGACCAGGCTTCTACGCTTAACCGTAATCTTGTTGTTCTATCGGGGATGTTCACCTTCCTGATTGAGGCAGGCTTGTACCACGGCGTTCACCCATTGCGCGGGATAAACAAACTCAAGGAAGCCCCGACGTCTATGGGATTTCTTTTACAACCCGAGATCGAACACCTGCTTGCAAGCGCGGAAGGTGATAACTACAAAATTGCAGTCTTGTGTTTAAGCACCGGCGCACGATGGGGAGAGGCTAGCCAATTACGTGTTGAAAACGTCATCGGCGGCAAAGTGACTTTTGTACATACCAAAACCGGTAAAAGGCGTTCTGTGCCAGTTTCTGAGGATGTTAGAGAGGCCCTGTTCACTCGAGAAACAGGCAAGCTATTCCCAGATGCAAGTTATGACGCTTTCCGCACGCTGATTAGGACGATAAAGCCAGATTTACCGAAAGGACAAGCGACGCATGTTTTGCGTCACACGTTCGCAACGCACTTCATGATGAACGGAGGGAATATTGTGACTCTGCAACGCATTTTGGGCCATGCCAAAATCACTCAGACAATGACATATGCACACTTTTCGCCGGACTTCCTGAACGATGCTATTTCGTTCAACCCATTGCAGGGCAAAGTCGCCGTTTAGCGTCCACATACTGTCCACACTTGAGTTGTTTTTGACGGCTTACAGATATCTGTAATGCTGATAAAACATAGAGTTAATGTCAGAATGCAGGCCCAGCCTACCGTAAAAAGGGCCTCGAACGAGGCCCTTGGGAAGATTACTTGGCACCCACTGGCTCTGGGACAGCAGAGCTGCCCATCGCCTTCTCATCGCGAATTATTGAACGATCCTTACGCACGTCAGCCACATCGGAGGCACTGATGGCTTTGGCGTTGTTACCCCAACTGGAACGGATAAAATTCACCACGTCCGCTACCTGCTGGTCGTTCAAGCGCCAGCCAAACGGCGGCATGGTGAGGTTGGAAACCGCCCCTTTCACCGCTGGCGTAGTATTGCCGACCAGCACAATGTGGATCAGCGAGGTCGCGTCTTCGGTCTGCACCACCGGGTTGCCCTTCAGCGCCGGGAAGGCACGCTTGTAACCAACACCATCGGTACGATGGCAAGCGGCACAGTTATCGACATACAGCGCGGCGCCGGGCTTGCTGTCGTTACCACGCCACAAATCTTTGGCGACGCTGTCTTCAACCGGGGCGGCCTGCTGTTTACCGTCTTTCGGCGGCAAGGTTTTCAGATAGCGGGCAATCGCGGTCAAATCCTCATCGCTGAGATATTGCAGGCTATGTTCGACCACGTCGCTCATGCCACCAAATACCACCGACTTATCGTTGCGGCCGGTTTTCAGGAACTCGGTCAGTTCACTCTCGCTCCAGGTGCCTAAACCATCTTTATTGTCGCCACGCAGGCTGGATGCCACCCAACCGTCGATCGGCGCGTTGCTGCCGGACAGGTAATTATCCCCTTCCGTATTGCTCAACGCCTTCTCTTGCATGGTCAGGCTACGCGGCGTATGGCATGCACCACAGTGCCCCAACCCTTCGACCAGATAGCGGCCACGTTCGATAACCGGATCGGCGTTGGCGTTGGCCGCAAAATCGGCCGGTGTTGGTGCAAACATCGAACGCCAGATGTGCAGTGGCCAACGCATGGACAGCGGCCAGGGAATATCGGAGTCTTGGTTCGCTTGTTCGACTGGCTGCACGCCGTGCATGAAATAGGCATACATGGCACGCATATCCTCCTCTTTCACCAGCGCAAACGAAGGATAAGGCATCGCCGGGTACAGGGTGCTGCCGCTCTTGGCGACGCCTTTGCGTACCGCATTGTCGAAATCTTCAAAACTGTAATCGCCAATGCCGGTGGTTTTGTCCGGGGTGATGTTGGTGGAATAGATAGTGCCAATCGGCGTTTCCATCGCCAAACCACCAGCAAAGGGCACGCCGCTTTTGCCATTGGTGTGGCAGGCCACACAGTCACCGGCACGTGCCAGATATTCACCGCGTTTGAGCAATTCGCTGCTGACCGTCGCGTCTTGCGCCAAAACGGAAAAACTCAGTGCACTGAGAACCAGTGCGGGAACCAAAGCTTTCATCAGATTGCCTCCGGGAAACCTCGGCCTTTAGGCCGGGGAGGAAAGGCGGCGGTTTTCAAGCTAACTTCTTTTTGTCTTTTCACTATAACTCCTGTAATTTTGTACATATGAAACGCGCCTACAAATATCGGTTTTATCCAACACAGGATCAGATTGAGTTTTTAGCTCACACCTTCGGCTGTGTGCGTTTTGTCTACAATTCAGTTCTTCGCTGGCGAACTGATGCGTACCGCGAACGACAGGAGAAGATCGGCTACATTCAGGCCAATGCCCGACTAACCGCCCTAAAAAAAGAGCCTGAATTTACCTGGCTGAATGATGTTTCCTGCGTCCCGTTACAGCAGACTCTTCGCCACCAACAGACCGCCTTTTCTAACTTCTTTGCGGGGCGTGCCAGGTACCCAGCATTCAAAAGCAAACACCACAAACAATCTGCTGAATTTACGGCGAGTGCCTTTAAATACCGTAACGGCACGCTGTACATGGCTAAAAGCACAACGCCACTCCATGTTCGCTGGAGTCGTGAACTCCCCTCGACACCTTCAACCGTCACCATTTCCAAAGACGCATCAGGTCGATATTTCGTGTCCTGCTTGTGCGAATTTGAATCAAAATCACTGCCTGTTACCGCAAAAATGACGGGCATTGATATGGGTTTAAAAGATTTGTTCGTCACTGATAGCGGATTTAAAACCGGCAATCCCCGCCACACGGCGAAGTACGCGAAACGTTTAGCATTGTTACAGCGCCGATTGAGCAAGAAGCAAAAAGGTTCAAGGAACCGTGCTAAAGCAAGATTAAAAGTCGCAAAGCTCCACGCTAAAATTGCTGATTGCCGAATGGACAGCCTGCATAAGTTGTCCCGCAAACTGATAAACGAGAACCAAGTTGTTTGCGTTGAATCCCTGAAAGTGAAAAACATGCTCCGTAATCCCAAACTGTCGAAAGCGATATCCGATGCCGGATGGGGTGAATTTGTGCGGCAACTACAGTACAAGGCGAAATGGTCTGGACGTTCTGTCGTTGTCATAGATCAGTTTTTCCCGTCCTCAAAACGCTGTAGCTGTTGCGGCTTCACCATGGAAAAAATGCCACTTGATGTTCGTCACTGGCACTGCCCTGAGTGCGGTGCTGAGCATGATCGAGATATCAACGCGGCGCGTAATATCAAAGCTGCCGGGCTGGCAGTGTTAGCCCACGGAGAGCCTGTAAATCCTGAATCGCAGCACGCGGCTTAGGTTCGGCTCTGTGAAGTGGGAGTCCTCGCCCTTTAGGGCGGGGAGCAGTCAACACTCGCATCCTCATGCCTGCACCAATGGGCCTGGGTTTTTCAGATACTGCTCGCGAATGGCGCGGGCAGACCAGTAGGCCAACGCGGCAACGGTGCCGGTCGGGTTGTAGCCTAGCCCCTGCGGGAAGGCCGATGCGCCGATCGAGAACACGTTATGCACGTCCCAGCTTTGCAGATAACGGTTTACCGCGCTGGTCTTGGGATCTTCTCCCATCACCGCACCGCCGTTCATGTGCGTAGTTTGGTAGCTGGTGGTATCGAAATGGCTGTTGGCGTTTTTCGGGCTGCCGGAAATCAGTTTCGGGTTCATCGCCTTGGCGATCGGGGCCATCTTGTTAAACATAAACTGCGCCATCTTGATGTCGTTTTCCTGCCAGTCGAAGGTCATGCGTAGCAGCGGTTGGCCAAAGACGTTCTTGTAGGTCGGATCGAGATCGAGGTAGTTGCTACGATAGGACTGGTGCGCGCCATGCGCATCCATAGAGACATGGTGCGTATAGGCATCCGCCACCGCGGCTTTCCACTTGCTGCCCCAGGCTGGAGTGCCAGGAGGCGTTGGCAGACCGGAGATCGGTTTGGTACCCGCCTGGTTGACCCAGAACGGTGAGCCACCGACAAAGCCCTCTTTGCCGTGGTCAAAGTTATCCGCGTTGAAATCATCCACGCCGACGCCGTTACCGCCCGCGCCAATGAACGGGTTGGTGTGGACGTCCTTATCGAAGAACGCTTTGATGGTAGTCATGTTCTGGTAGGCAAAATTACGCCCAACCACCCCTTCACCGGTCTGTGGATCGTAAGGTTTGCCAATACCGGAGAGCAGCATCAGATGCACATTGTGGAACTGGAAGGCCCCGAGGATCACCAGATCGGCAGGTTGTTCAATCTCACGCCCCTGGGCATCGATATAGTTCACCCCGGTCGCCCGGCTTTTGTCAGCGGTCAGGTTAACTTTCAGCACGTTAGCGTTGGTGCGCAGCTCAAAGCGCTTCTCCATCCGCAGTGCTGGCAAGATATTGACGTTTGGCGACGCCTTGGAATACATGTAGCAGGCGTAGCCGCTGCAATAACCGCAGAAGTTGCAAGGCCCCATCTGCGCGCCATAGGGGTTGGTATAAGAATCTGAGGTATTGGCGGAGGGCAGATTGTAAGGGTGATAACCCACCTCACGCGCGGCCTTTTCAAACAGTTGAGCGGAGAAGGTGTTTTTCTGCGCTGGCAGAGGGAAATGGTCGGAACGGTCTGGTGCAAAGGGGTTTCCGCCTTTGTCTTTACCCACCAACTGCCCCTTCACCGACCAGGCAGTGCCTGAGGTGCCGAATACCTTCTCGGCCTTATCGAAGAACGGCTCCAGCTCGTCGTAGCTCACCCCAAAATCCTGGATCGTCATGTCTTTTGGAATAAAGCTTTTGCCGTAGCGCTCTTCATAATGGCTGCGCATACGCAGCTCGATAGGATCGACACGGAAATGCACGCCAGACCAGTGCAGCCCAGCGCCGCCCACGCCGGTGCCCGGCAGGAAAGCCGCCAACTGGCGATAAGGTACTGCGGTTTGGCTGGTGTTGTGACGGATGGTCACGGTACTTTTGGAAAGGTCCTGGAACAGCTTGCGGCGGATATTATAGGTCAGTTCATCGATCACCTGCGGGTAGGAACCGTCTGGGTAGGTATCGCGCATCGGGCCACGCTCAAGCGCTACCACGTTCAGCCCGGCCTCGGTCAACTCCTTGGCCATAATGGCACCAACCCAACCAAAACCGACGATCACCACATCCTGCTTCTTCATTACCGTTGCCATAATTACCCCCTCTCCCCACGAATCGATACCGGTGGGAAGGGATAACGTTCCCCTCGCTCAACCCAGTCCATAAAGTCGGCGCGCGCGCCCGGAAAATTAATCAGCTTCCATCCCACCATTTCTTTGTTACCGCCATGGATTGGATCGCTGAAAAAACCTTCACGGGTGTTTTGCAATAGGTAAGAGAAGAACAGCTTGGCAGGCAGTTGCGCAAACTCGGCCTCACCGGATTCAAACTTCTGCAACAGCGCATCCTGTTGTGCGCCATCCAGCTCGGCGAATACTTTACCTGCCGTTTTCTTGCTGTAGGCATCCGCGTCGCTGATACCCAGGTTATAAATCTGTTTTGGCACCAACGGCAGTTGATAACCCATTTCCGGTGCGACATCTGGATTGAACGGCCCTTGCATGTACCAGATTGAACCGGTGGCATAAGGCGTATTCATCTGCCGATCGATAAACTCCGGCACGCCTGCTTCCAAAGCGCCCGGGCCGCGCTCGTCCGCAGGGATCAATCGCGCGACCACCGCCTGAACAAAGGCCCACTCTTCGGGGGTAAAGAAGGTCGGTTGATACTCTGCCTGCTTGGGAGTATCGCTAGCGGCAAGCGCGGGTGTGGGCGCCGTCAGGGCACTCACACCGCTGCCACCGATAACGGCTGCGGGGATCAGCGTCATCGACTTCAGCAAGAAATCACGCCGGGAGTTGTTGGTTTTATCGTTCGACATAGCACATTCCTTCCAAAAAAAATCACAACTATTTAACCTCAACCTCGCGGTCTATACGGAGTTTAAACATATATTGTTACGTAATTGTTTATTTTTTGAAGGTCAGAATGTGAGCTTTGGCAGTAATGTTACCGGTAACTATTTGATTGAACGTAAAGTTTTCTTTGTTAATGTAAAATTAACAATTTGTGCGGTTTTTTAGTTCAAAAGGCGGGAGAACAGCGGAAATGGGATACGGAGCACATTTTTACCGTGAATAAATAGCAAAACCGGCCCTTTATTGGGGCCGGCTGTAGGTAATCTGAGGCTAGTCGGCCATCGCTTGATAAGCAGTGGTAACCTTCCACAAGTAACGCGGCGCTTGCGGTGCCGGGTGCTTCTTCTGGATATGCTGATAAAACTCGTCCGGGCTCATCTGATTGATGCGGTTAACCGCCACACGTTTATCTGATGAGAAGGTCCGTAACATCGCGCCTGCCCCGTTCACATAGGAAACGATGGTGGCATAGCGTAACGTTTGTGGATTGGTGATCCCGGCTAGCTGCTGGCTTTGAAGAATATTGATATAGGCTGTTCCCAGATCAATATTGACCGCCGGATCCTTCAACTCGCGTGAACTTGGCTGCCCGTTCTTTCCCTTCATACGGTAAGCATCGCGTCCAGCGGTTGAGGCTTTCAGCTGCATGAGCCCCACGGCATTCGAGGTGCTGACCACATTCGGGTTAAACCCGGACTCCACCTGAATGATCGCCTTAATCAGCGTTTCGTCGACGCCATAGTTGCTGGCGGCCTGACGAATATAATCGTTATAAGCGACCGGTGTCCCGGTACGGTTGCTTGGTGTTTGCGGTGGGGTTTTTAGCCAACCGCCCGAAGTGCCACTGCCTGCCTGGTTGCCGGTAGTTTGCGGATCTTTCGCACAACCGGCTAATAGTACGATTGCCATCAGGCAACCTATTTTTGTTTTCACAGAATCCCTCACTCCTTTCAATGAGTTGCGTAGCATATACAACTGGTAAGGATACCTGCATAACTTTTTTGGTCTATTCTCAGGCTATCCATATACCAAGAGGTGATTTATGAGTCAATCTTCGTCCATAGGATTTGTGGTGTCTTTCACCTATCCGGAACAGAGCTTAACCGATTTAGCTAAATTAACCGGACAAATGACGCTGGCCGGTTTTTCCACCATGCTCAGCGACAGCAATGGCGTTCCTCATGAGCTAGGGATCAACAGTTTTTCGCTAACAACGCCCTTAAATCAAGAAGATGTCAAACAGTTGGCACAAGGCTTGGGCGAGGTGGCATTGGGGGCAAAACCCGAAGTGGAGATAGTCACTGGTAGTGACTACTTTAAGCGGTTACATCCCGATACATAAAATGTTATAACTCACACGGCGGTACTATTTCATTAACAACAACATAACCCCTTGGCAAAGCTTGGTGATGCTTGACTTCCGCTCAATTGATATTGATAATCATTTTCATTTGAATAAGGAGACGTCATCATGCTAATGAAAAACAACGTATTTACTCGTCGTCGTTTTAGTTTGTCCCACTTTCGCCCCCTTGCCCTGCTCTGCGTATGCCTCAGCGTTATTGCTGTGAGCCAACCGGCTTTGGCAAAGGAAAAGCTGCGCGTGGTGACAACCTTTACCATTATCCAGGATATCGCCCAGAACGTGGCAGGCGACGCCGCCGTGGTAGAGTCCATCACCAAGCCTGGGGCGGAAATCCACGACTATCAGCCCACGCCGCGGGATATCGTTAAGGCACAGCACGCCGATCTGATTTTATGGAACGGGATGAACCTGGAGCGCTGGTTCCAACGCTTCTTCGAAAATATCAAACAGGTGCCCGCCGCCGTGGTGACCGAAGGGATCACCCCGCTGCCGATCCACGAAGGCCCGTATAACGGTAATCCAAACCCCCATGCCTGGATGTCGCCAAGCAATGCGCTGATCTACATTGAGAACATCCGCAAAGCGCTGGTGCAGCACGATCCTGATAACGCCGAAACCTATAACCGCAATGCCAAAGCCTACGCTGAAAAAATCGCGGCGCTGGATGCCCCGCTACGCGAGCGTTTGTCGCGTATTCCGGCAGCCCAGCGCTGGCTGGTAACCAGCGAAGGCGCCTTTAGTTATCTGGCCAAAGACTATCAGCTGCAAGAAGTCTATCTGTGGCCGATCAATGCCGACGAACAGGGCTCACCGCAGCAGGTGCGCCGAGTGATTGATACCGTGCGGGCCAACCACATTCCGGTGGTGTTCAGCGAAAGCACCATTTCGGATAAACCTGCCAAGCAGGTGGCCAAAGAAACTGGCGCGCAATACGGCGGCGTGCTGTACGTCGATTCGCTTTCTGCCGCCGACGGGCCGGTGCCCACCTATATCGATCTGCTCAATGCCACCGTGCAAACCATCGCCAAAGGATTCAATCAATGAGTGTAGAGACCTTTATCCGCCCCGAACTTAGTGTGGATGACGTATCGGTCACCTATAACAACGGCCATACCGCGATCCATAACGCCAGTTTTACCCTTAGCGGTGGCTCGATCTGTGCGCTGGTGGGGGTTAACGGCAGCGGAAAATCGACCCTCTTCAAAAGCATCATGGGCCTGGTAAAACCGACATCCGGCCAGGTGACGCTGAGCGGGCAACCGGTTGTCGCTGCGCTGAAGAAAAATATTATCGCCTACGTGCCGCAGACCGAAGAGGTTGACTGGAACTTCCCGGTGCTGGTGGAAGACGTGGTGATGATGGGCCGCTACGGCAAAATGAACTTCCTGCGCATTCCTACCAAGGAAGATCGCCTGTGGGTCGATAAGGCGCTGGAGCGCGTAGGCTTGAGTGAGCTACGTAGCCGACAGATCGGGGAGCTTTCCGGCGGGCAGAAAAAGCGCGTATTCCTGGCCCGTGCCCTGGCTCAGCAGGGGACGGTGCTGCTGCTTGATGAGCCTTTTACCGGCGTGGATGTCAAAACCGAGAACGCCATTATCGAGCTGTTACGTTCGCTGCGCGATGAGGGGCACCTGATCCTGGTATCGACCCACAACCTTGGCAGCGTACCGGAGTTTTGCGATCGAGTGATCCTGATTAACCGTACCGTGCTTGCTGCCGGCCCGCTCGAGACCACGTTCACGCAAAGCAATCTGGAACTGGCGTTCGGTGGCGTATTGCGCCATATCAACCTCTCCGGGCCCGATCTGCACGATGACAACGATCCCCGCACCGTGACGGTAATCACCGATGACGAGCGCCCTGCGGTGTTTTATGGCCATACCAAGAGCGATCCTCCGGCGCAAAGTCAGCAAAAGGAGAATAACCCCTGATGCTCGAGATCCTGCTGCAACCGTTCAACTACAACTACATGGTCAAGGCGATGTGGGTCAGCGCCATTGTCGGTGCGGCCTGCGCTTTTCTGTCGGCGTATCTGATGCTGAAAGGCTGGTCGTTGATGGGGGATGCGCTTTCCCACTCCGTGGTGCCTGGCGTGGCCGGTGCCTATGCCCTCGGCCTGCCCTATGCAGCCGGTGCGTTTTTCACCGGCATGCTGGCCGCGCTGGCGATGACGTTGGTACGCCACGTTACCCGCCTGCGTGAAGATGCGATTATCGGCTTTATTTTCTCCACCTTTTTCGCCGTCGGCCTGTTGATCATTTCGCTCAATCCTACCTCGGTGAACGTGCAGTCAATCATCTTTGGCAACATTCTCGGTATCGCAGATGAAGACGTGTTACAGGTGGAGATTATTATCGGTGTTTCGTTACTGATCTTATGCCTGGTGTGGAAAGACCTGCTGGCGGTATTTTTCGACGAAAACCATGCGGTATCGATCGGGCTTTCGCCACTAAAGTTGAAGATCCTGTTCTTTACCCTGCTTAGTGCCTGCACCGTGGCCGCGCTGCAAACCGTTGGTGCCATTCTGGTGATCGCCATGGTGATAACCCCCGGTGCTACCGCCTATCTGCTGACCGACCGTTTTGGCCGTCTGGTGATTATCGCCATCGCCATCGGTGCCTTGACCAGCGGACTGGGTGCCTACCTCAGCTTCTTCGTCGACGGGGCAACCGGCGGCGTGATCGTCACGCTGCAGACGCTAGTGTTCCTGGCGGCCTTCCTGTTCGCGCCGAAGCACGGTCTGTTAGCCTCAAAACGCCGCGTCACCCGTGGCAACTCTCCGGAGGGCAACTGATGGAACTCCTGTTGCAATGGTTCTCAGAGCCGTTCGCCTATCCCTTTATGCAACGCGCCATCATCGCGGCTATCGTCACCGGTGTCGTCTGCGCCGTGCTGTCTTGCTATCTGGTGTTGAAAGGCTGGTCACTGATGGGGGATGCCATTTCTCACGCCGTGCTTCCCGGCATTGTGTTGGCCTTTGTGTTCAGCATTCCACTGGCGATTGGCGCATTTCTTTCCGGCATTTTCTGCGCGGTCGCGACGGGCTATCTGAAAGAACACAGCCGGGTAAAGGAAGATACGGTGATGGGGATCGTCTTCTCCGGCATGTTTGCCTTTGGGCTGGTGCTGTTTGCCCGCATCGATACCGATCAACACCTCAGCCATATCCTGTTCGGCAATATGCTGGGGATCACCGACGGTGAATTGCAGCAAACATTGTGGATCGCCGGGATCACGTTGGCGATCGTACTGCTCAAGCGCCAGGACTTTATGCTTTACTGTTTCGATCCGAACCATGCGCGCGTCATCGGCCTGCCAGTGAAGTTACTACACTACGGCTTACTCTGCCTGCTGGCGTTAACCATTGTGGCCTCGCTACAGGCGGTGGGGGTGATCCTGGTGATTGCGATGCTTATCGCACCGGGGATCATTGCATTCACCCTGTGCCGCAGTTTCAACCGGATGCTGATCGTCGCCACCATCGCTTCGGTTTTTTCCTGCGTGTTGGGCACGTTGATCAGTTTTCATATCGACGGCGCAACCGGTCCATGCATCGTGATCGTGCAGGCGCTGCTGTTTGTCATCGCCCTGCTCTATAGCCACTTCAAACCCGTGCAACGTCACGAAATCACAGTAGTTAAAAACCATTAAGCCGCCCTCACCCTAACCCTCTCCCCCAGGAGAGGGAACAGAATGTGCCACAGACTGACTCCTGCACCTACCCAAGCTCCGTACCAGCTCCCTCGCCAGAGAGCACGGAACATGTCGCAGACTGACTCCTGTACCTGCCTACGGCTCCGCACCAGCTCCCTCGCCAGAGAGCACTGAACATGCCGCAGACTGACTCCAGCACCAGCCCACGGCTCCGCACCAGCTCCCTCGCCCTGTGGGAGAGGGTTGGGGTGAGGGGAAAATCCCTACTATTACGTTTTCCGTGTAACAAGGAACTCGGCAAATTAGCCTGAACCAGGCAGCATTCAGCATAAGCGTACTTAAATTAATCAATAGCGTATATACTTTGACCAGACACGCGGCGATGATATTTTCGTCAATAGATGGCGCAGCTGTGCGCCACATCGTGTTTTCGCCGCAGGAAAGACGCTAACCTAATGAAATCGCAGGCAACACAGAAGGGGATTACTATGTGGCAAGCCGTTAGCCGTCTGTTGAGTGAACATCTTGGCAGCGCAGAAATCCGCGAAAGGACTGAACTGCCCGGGGGAGAAATCCACCCGGCGTGGCGCGTGAGTTACGGTGACAGCGAGGTGTTTGTTAAATGTGATGCCCGCGAAATGCTGCCGATATTCACCGCAGAGGCAGACCAACTGGCGCTGTTAGCGCGCAGTAAGACCGTGCGTGTCCCCGAAGTGTATGGGGTTGGCAGCGATCGCGATTACAGTTTCCTGCTGCTGGAGTATCAACCCCTTAAGCCGCTGGATGCGCACGGAGCGCACTGCCTTGGGCAACAACTGGCCCGCCTGCACAAGTGGAGCGAGCAACCGCAGTTCGGCCTCGACTTCGATAACGACCTTTCCACCACGCCGCAGCCCAACGCCTGGCAACGCCGCTGGGCGGAATTTTTTGCCGAGCAACGCATCGGCTGGCAGCTACAGCTGGCGGCGGAAAAGGGCATGACCTTCGGTGATATCGACGAAATTATCGACGTGGTGTATCTGAGGTTGCAACACCATCAGCCACAGCCTTCCCTGCTGCATGGCGATCTGTGGCCTGCCAACTGTGCTCAGGCCGCAGATGGGCCTTTGCTGTTCGATCCAGCCTGTTACTGGGGCGACAGAGAGTGTGATTTAGCGATGCTGCCGCTTTATCCTGAATTGCCCGCCCAGATTTATGACGGCTATCAGAGCGTGTGGCCGCTGGAGGCCGGGTTTATCGAACGGCAGCCGCTGTATCAGCTTTATTACCTGCTCAACCGCAGCAACCTGTTTGGCGGCCAACATCTGGTCATGGCACAGCGGGCCATCGACAAGCTGCTCCATCCAGAAACGCTGTAATATAATGGGCGCCGCATGTGGCGCCCATTACAGATCTACGCCACTCCGGCCATTTGCCCTAGCAGCTTGAGCACGAAATAAGCCACCACGGCGATCACCACCGGCAAGATATACAGCGGGAAGTATTGCAGTAAAATGGTGTGGTGCGGCAACGTCACACGCTCCTCCAATTGCGCAAGCGTGTGCCCTTCGCTGCCCTTGGCCTGTTCCAGGATCATCTGATCTTCCAATCCTTCACGGATAAACTTCACCTGACGCGACATGCGCGCACCGGAAGTCTGTAATGCCAGGCCGACAAAAATCAGGAAATAGATAATGATAAACATCAGATTAGCGCCGCTAAACAGGCTCTTATCCACGTCTGGTACGGGTGAGTTGTACCAGAAAATATTCAGGAATGGCGTATTGAAGCGCACCATGTCGACCATGACGTGGACAAAATCCAGCATCACGGCGTTGATCCCTCTGGACTTCTCACTGTGTTGATAAACAAAACCCAGCAGTGAAACCAGCGTTGAAAGTAACGCCGGGATGAAAACGACCCATCCGAAAATGCGTTTCAGTATGGCAACGCGCCCAGCCTGTTGATACGTCATGTGTTCCCCTTGTAAGTGACGTAACCGTTGTTGCGCTAAGTCTACCTGTAGTTAATGAAACTCGCCCACCGTTTTCTTTATCTTCCCCCTCAGTTCCAGAGAGATCCTGTACTTTGGGAAAACACCCCGGGCCCGAAGGGTGCAGGTGCCTGAACAAAAATGATAGAGTGGCGAAAACATTTTCTTTTACTGGTGCTGCAGGAGTTAATTGTTAATGGCTTATTCGCAACGCATAGCAACCGCAATTTTTGATATGGACGGTCTACTGATCGATTCTGAACCCCTGTGGTTACAGGCGGAAATGGACATCTTCAGCTCATTGGGGCTGGATCTGTCTGACCGTCACAAACTTCCGGATACGCTAGGTTTACGCATCGATCTGGTGGTGCGGATGTGGTTCCAGGCCATGCCGTGGCAAGGACCCTCTCAGGAGGAAGTCGCTGGCCGCATTATCGAGCGGGCCATCGAGTTGGTACGGGAAAAGCGCCCGTTGCTGCCTGGGGTGCAACAAGCGCTGGAACTGTGCCGTAGCCTGGATTTGAATATTGGGCTGGCCTCCGCCTCTCCGCTACATATGCAGCAGCATGTGCTGAAGATGTTCGATCTGGAGAGCTATTTCGATCAGTTGGTTTCGGCCGAATACCTGCCCTACAGCAAACCGCACCCAGAAGTCTATCTGATCGCCGCAGAGCGCCTGGGCAGCGATCCACAGCACTGTATTACTCTGGAAGACTCCTTCAACGGTATGATTGCCACCAAAGCGGCGCGTATGAAATCGATCGTGATCCCTGCGCACGAATACAGTCAGGATCCACGCTGGGCCTTGGCTGACCTTAAACTGCAAAGCCTCGAGCAGTTGACTGCCGCCCATCTGGCCTGATCTTGACGGCACCGGTCCCGCCGGTGCCCTTTTCCCTCCCCTGCACTCACAAAATAAATAAAACGCTATTTCATTTTTATTGAATTAAGACACCATTCAAATTATGCTAGTTGCATAAAGAAAACACCGGGCGAATCGGTGACGCTGTCACTGCCACGCGGTTGCCATCGAAAGCCCGGTGCTTTCTTCCCTCACGGCAAGAGAGCAAAGCTATGATTTTGAATTCCTTCGACTTAACGAGCAAAGTGGCGCTGATCACCGGCTGCAATACCGGCCTGGGGCAAGGCATTGCAATTGGGTTGGCGCAGGCCGGTTGCGATATTATCGGCGTGAACCGCAGTCAGCCCCTTGAGACCATGAGCAAAGTCACCCAGACCGGGCGCCGATTCCTGAATCTGAACGCCGATCTCGGCAATATCGACGCCATCCCTTCTCTGCTAGCCGCCGCCGTTGAGGCGTTTGGCAGAATCGATATCCTGGTGAACAACGCAGGGATTATCCGCCGCGAAGACGCCCTGAATTTCAGTGAACAAGACTGGGATGAGGTGATGGACGTCAATATCAAGACCCTGTTCTTTATGGCACAGGCGGTGGCCAAACAGTTCATCAGCCAGGGCAGTGGCGGTAAAATTATCAATATTGCTTCGATGCTTTCTTTCCAAGGCGGCATTCGCGTACCGTCTTACACCGCGTCGAAAAGCGCAGTGCTCGGCGTCACCCGGCTATTGGCCAATGAATGGGCACAATACCAGATTAACGTTAACGCCATTGCACCGGGCTATATGGCCACCAACAACACCCAACAGCTGCGTACCGATGAAGACCGCAGCCAGCAGATCCTCGAACGCATCCCCGCAGGGCGCTGGGGCACTCCGGATGACTTGATGGGCCCGATCGTGTTCCTTGCCTCGGCAGCATCCGACTACGTTAATGGCTACACGCTCGCAGTAGACGGCGGCTGGCTGGCTCGCTAATTCCAACTCGTCACGGGCGCAGCATGCAGCGCCCCTACATAATGAGTCTGCCTGTATCCCACGTTCGTAAGGCATGAGGTTTCAACCCTTTGTAAAACGGCGTAAAATTAACAAATCGTTACAGGGTAACCGCTTCCGTAACTGTAAAAATTCCCATATACTGGATAAATTAACAGTTTAGTGGCCGGAATATAGCAACATGACCGCGGAAGGACATCTCATATTTTCTGTTGCCTGCGCGATCTTTGCCAAGAAAGCGGAGGTGACTCCCGTGCTCGCCTCTGGCGATTGGTGGCACATCATTCCTGCCGCGCTGCTGACGTCGCTATTACCCGATATCGATCACCCTAAATCCATCCTGGGCCAGCGCCTGCGCTGGATCGCAATCCCGATCTCACGCGCCTTTGGCCACCGTGGTTTCACCCATAGCCTGCTGGCGATCGTCGGCGGCATGTGGCTATTTCAGCTAGAAGTGCCGCGCGGTTGGCCTATCCCCGCAGACGTGCTACACGCCATGATTATCGGTTATTTCAGCCACCTGCTGGCCGATATGCTCACCCCTGCCGGCGTGCCGTTGCTTTGGCCCTGCCGCTGGCGCTTCTGCCTGCCGATATTGAACTCACAAAAAGGCAACCAGCTGGAGCGGGTGCTGTGTATATTTTTGGTGGCTTTCGCCATCTACTGGCAAGGGGATTACACCTTTCCCGTGCAGTCGTATTTTGAGCAAATAAAAAATATCCGACTGTGATCACAAAAAATCGTCTATTTCCCCACCTTTCCGCTCATTACATCAACGATTTTAAGCCAAAAGTTATATTAAATTCTTTTTGGATATAAGTGCGCTGCACCGCAAACTGTTAGGATATTTACATCGCATTACATCGGTGCGTGGCACCTTTTATTATAAGAAAACAAGATTGGAGAACTGGGGATGAATCTACCGCTCGTATTAAACGTGCTGGTTTTTGCCGCCCTCCTTTTGCTGTTGGCGCAAACCCGCCATAAGCAATGGAGCCTGGCTAAAAAAGTGCTGGTTGGCCTGGCACTGGGTGTGGTGTTCGGTTTGGCACTGCAACTGGTATACGGCTCGGACAACCCGGTGCTGAAAGAGTCCATCGGCTGGTTTAACATCGTCGGTAACGGCTATGTACAGCTGCTGCAAATGATCGTGATGCCGCTGGTTTTCGCCTCTATCCTGAGCGCGGTAGCCAAGTTGCATAACGCTTCTTCGCTGGGCAAAATCAGCTTCCTGACCATTGGTACCCTGCTGTTTACCACGCTGATCGCCGCACTGGTGGGCGTATTGGTCACCAACCTGTTCGGGTTGACCGCAGAGGGTCTAGTCCAAGGCACACAAGAAACGGCTCGTTTGTCGGCGATCGAAACCAACTACGCGGGTAAAGTGGCCGATCTGAGTGTGCCACAATTGATCCTGTCATTTGTGCCGAAAAACCCGTTTGCCGATCTGACCGGGGCTAACCCAACGTCAATCATCAGCGTGGTGATTTTCGCTGCCTTCCTCGGTGTGGCTTCTCTGCAACTGCTTAAAGATGACCAACCGAAAGGCCAGCGCGTGCTGGTAGCTATCGATACCCTGCAAGCCTGGGTGATGAAGCTGGTCCGTCTGGTGATGAAGCTGACTCCTTACGGCGTACTGGCGTTGATGACCAAGGTCGTTGCTGGCTCCAACATCCACGACATTATCAAGCTGGGCAGCTTTGTGGTTGCCTCTTACCTTGGTCTGGCGATCATGTTCGTGGTTCACGGCCTGCTGCTGAGCTTCACCGGCGTTAATCCGCTGAAATTCTTCCGCAAGGCTTGGCCGGTGCTGACCTTTGCCTTCACCAGCCGTTCCAGCGCTGCCAGCATCCCGCTGAACGTCGAAGCGCAGACTCGCCGTCTGGGCGTGCCGGAGTCGATTGCCAGCTTCTCGGCTTCCTTTGGTGCCACTATTGGTCAGAACGGTTGCGCGGGTCTCTACCCGGCAATGCTGGCGGTGATGGTTGCGCCAACCGTGGGCATCAACCCGCTGGATCCACTGTGGATCGCAACGCTGGTCGGCATTGTTACCGTCAGTTCAGCCGGCGTTGCCGGTGTGGGGGGCGGCGCGACCTTCGCTGCACTGATTGTACTGCCAGCGATGGGCCTGCCGGTGACCCTGGTCGCCCTGCTGATTTCGGTTGAACCGTTGATCGATATGGGCCGCACCGCGCTGAACGTTAGTGGTTCGATGACCGCAGGTACCGTCACCAGCCAACTGATGAAGCAGACCGACAAAACCATTATGGACAGCGAAGACGAAGCGGAACTGGCTCACCGCTAACCCTAGACGGATTTGCAACTGAACCGGCGCCCAGGCGCCGGTTTTTTTTCGCCAGGACTGCCAATGATATCTCATTAGTATTAGTGTGTAGCAAATAGGATCCGTGGAGCCCATTATGATTGAAACACGCCTGCTACATCAGTTCATCGCCGTCGCCGAGGAATTGCACTTCAATCGCGCAGCGCAACGGCTGCATATGGCACAACCCCCGTTGAGTCAGGCTATTCGTCGGCTGGAGCATGAGATCGGCGCTCCCCTGTTTGAACGCACCAATCGCAGCGTTTCGCTCACGCCTGCTGGAACCGACTTTCTGGCAACGGCAAGAAAGGTGTTGCGCCTGCTTGATGAAGGCGTCGAACAGACCAGGCGAGTAGCGCAAGGCATCGAAGGCCATCTCACGTTAACCTTCATCAATATCGCCCCCTATGACGCATTACTAGGCGCATTGCAGCGCTTCCGCTCTGCATTCCCCGCCATCTCCTTCACCATGCGTGAGGCCACGACTCAAGAGCAGGTCGAGGCACTGGAACATGGCCACGCCGAGCTCGGTTTCATGAGGCCACCGGGCAGGACGGCTCCGGAGCTGCGCTTCGAGTCCATTCTGCGAGAACCCATCATGATTGGCCTGCCAGCCACACACCCTCTCGCGTGCCACGAGATCATTGCACTGGCCGCACTGCGAGATGACGCCTTCGTATCGTCACCACGGCACCTGGGCCAGGGCTTCCATGACCAGTTGGTTCAGCTTTGCGCAGCGGCAGGGTTCATACCACGCATTGCCCAACAGGCGCGGCAGCTGCAAACTCTGGTTGCTTTGGTGGCCAGCGGCTTCGGCGTTGCACTGTTGCCCGCGTCGTTGGCGCAGGAGGGTCGCAAAGACGTGCTATTCCGGCCAATCCAGGTCAATGCACCAGACGCACTGCGGCATGTGGAATTGCTGATGGCTTGGAACCCGCACTCGCCTTGTCCTATTCGAGACAAACTGATCGATGAGGTGCGAAATGCCATGGCATCGGCGCCCTTGATTGAAACCTGATAAGTCTTGTTTCGGTACAAATAAGATATTTTACACTCAGGAGTGGTCGCTCCATCATCGTGCTATTGCCAAACGGAGGTACATGATGACAGATCGACGCTTAAACGAGCCGTTCAAAGACAAGGTAGCGATTGTCACTGGCGGTGGCCGGGGGCTTGGGAACGCTTACGCCAAGGCCCTCTTGGAGCGTGGCGCACGGGTAATCGTTAGCGACCTGGGAACCAGCCTTACCGGAGACGGGGCTGACCCAGACGTGATGAGCGAGGCGATGCATGCCTGGCAGGTCGACGGTGGATCGTTCATCACCCACAGCGGGCGCCTGGATAACGAGGATGGCTGCCAACAACTCGTGGCGCTGGCCATCGAGCAATTCGGCGCGCTGGATATCCTGATCCACAACGCGGGTTGGGTCGGCTATCAGCCCATTGAGACACAGGAAGAGGAATTCCTTGAGCGCTCCCTTGGCATCAACGTGCGTACGCCGATCTGGTTGAGCAAGCACGCCTGGGCGCATCTCAAGCTTTCCCCATCACCACGGATCGTGCTGACAACCTCTGACCGTGCCATGTATCAACGCTACGCGCAGCCAGGCCTGACGGCCTACGCCGCTGGCAAGATGGCCCAACTGGGCATCATGAATGCCCTGAGTATGGAAGGAAAACCGGACGGCATTCTGGTCAACGCCATCTCTCCAGTAGCCAAGACCCGCATGTGGGGGATCACACAGCCACCCACAGACCTAAAACCCGAGTGGGTGGTGCCGGGCTTGCTGTTTCTGGCCAGCTCGTTATGTCAGGACACAGGCGTTATCCTGCGCGCCAGCAACGGCCAGTTCACTGCAACCCGCTTTTGTGAAAACCCCGGCGTAACCTATCCTACGGATCTGGCGCGAATTGAGTGTGCCAGCGTGGAGGATGTCGCCCACAATTGGCCGCGCATCAAGGAGTTTGGCGATGCGTGACGAATGTCGTCTGCACAAGATCGCCGAAGTCCGTGCCGACCTTGGCGAGAGTCCAGTCTGGGATAAAGACAACCGCCTTTTGTACTTCGTCGATATCTCTGGTGGCAAGATTAACGTCATGACCCCGCAAGCACGAGTGGCAACCGTCTATCAATCGACGGCGCACATCGGTGCCCTGGCCCTTACGGATAAAGGCAATCTGATCTTCACCGAAGATACGCGGGTTGCCATTCTGGATCCCAAGGAAGGCGCGGTCCGCACGCACTCTACCGCTGTCCATAACAAAGGCTGCTATCGGTTCAACGACGGGGCCTGCGATCCGCAAGGACGCTTTATCACCGGCCTGATGGACGAAGGGCCGAACCGTGAGGCCGGAGCGTTGTACCGCTATGACGGTGAACTGAACGCCCAAGCGATCCAGAGGAATATCGCACTGCCTAATGGCCTGGCCTGGTCGGAAGATGGCCACACGCTGTTCTTTGTCGATTCCATCGCACGTTCAATATTTCGGGCCGCATACACTCCCAACGGGGAACTGGAGGCCGTAGTGCGCTTCGCCGAAACCCCGGCAGAACTTGGACGTCCCGATGGTATCGCCCTGGATCGAGCCGGGGGACTGTGGGTCTGTATGTTCAACGGAGGATGTTTGCTGCGCTACGACAGTAACGGCAACCTGAGCGAGCGCGTCGCCATGCCCGTGCCGCGCCCCACCAGTTGCTGCTTTGGTGGGGAAGGTCTGGAAACATTATTCATCACCACGGCGCGCTATGCCATGACGCCCGCAGAACGGGCTGAATACCCTGATTCTGGTGACCTCTTTGCTATTCGTCCAGCCATTGCTGGTGTTCCACGTCACTTGTTCAAAGAGTGCAAGATAGGCCAATAGCAGACGGTTGGATTTTATAAACCGAGGGGATATTTCGAAGGTTGGGCGAGAAAGCGTAGGGGCGAAGCTATGTTCGGCCCCCTACAACTACGGCAAGCTTAAAACGGATAGTCGTGATAACCCATTTGCGCTGAAATCAGACGAGCGGCGGTATGCAACTGCGCCACGTAGCCCTCTTTGCCTTCTTCGGAGAAGCGGATGGTCGGGAAGGAGATACTCAAACCCGCGATCACCACGCCAAAACGGTCAAACACTGGCACCGCGATGCAGCGCAAGCCTTCTTCCTGTTCTTCAATATCTTCACCAAACCCCTGCTCACGTACCTTATCCAACAGCGGCAGTAACTCTGCAGCGCTGGCGATGGTGTGCGGAGTGCTGCGGGTAAACTCGACGTGGGACAGGATTTCTTCCACTTCGCCGCGATCGCGCCAGGCTAGCAGGACTTTACCAATCGCCGTGCTGTGCAGCGGGTTGCGGCGACCGATGCGTGAATACATACGCAGGTTATACATGGAGTCGATTTTGTGGATATAGACGATGCTGTCTTCATCCAGCGCCCCCAGGTGGATGGTCTCACGCGTCTGGTTAGACAGTTCACGCATCTGGATGTCCGCGCTGCGGATCAAATCAACGTTTTGCAGCGATTTGGCACCCAGTTCAAACAGCTTGAGGGTCAGCGAATATTTCTCCGACTCCCCTTCCTGTGAGACATAACCCAGCGACTTCATGGTTTGCAGGAAACGGTAAACGGTACTTTTGGACATCATTACCCGCTGTGAAAGCTCGGTAATGCCGATCTCGCGCTCATCACCCAGTGCCTGCAGGATGCCAAACACTTTCAGCACTGATGAAACGGAATCCGGTTGTTTGTCTAGATCTGCGTTAGCCATGGTTAATACCTTAACTTAACTATTTTTGTTTTAGGAAATTTGAACAAGAGTTTCAGTATAATCGGAACATTTCACCCCATGCAATGGAAGTTGCGCAATATTCGCCATTATTGATGGGATTAGCGGCAGACATCCCACTACTTTTACATTTAGCACAGAAACGGCGGGTGCATTCGGCGGGAAATATGATTAGCATTGTAATATTCCCCCTGTTTAATAAATACCTCCATGACAACGCTTGCTCATTCCGACGGCTTACCCGTCCCGCAACGCTACGGAGCGATCCTGGCCATTGCGCTAGGCATTACCGTTTCAGTGCTTGACGGGGCGATCGCCAACGTGGCCTTGCCGACCATCGCCCGCGATCTTAACGCCAGCCCAGCCAGCTCGATCTGGGTGGTCAATGCCTATCAGTTGGCGATCACCATCTCGTTGCTATCGCTGGCATCCTTGGGCGATCTGATTGGCTATCGCCGTATCTATCAGGCTGGTCTACTGGTATTCAGCATTACCTCGCTATTCTGCGCACTGTCCGATTCACTATTAACACTAACGATTGCCCGCGTGCTGCAAGGGTTTGGTGCCGCGGCGATTATGAGCGTCAATACCGCCCTGATCCGCATTATCTATCCGCAACGCTATCTTGGCCGAGGCATCGGGATAAACTCGCTGATCGTAGCCTTCTCTTCCGCCGCCGGGCCTACGGTCGCCGCCGCCATTTTATCCGTGGCCTCCTGGCAGTGGCTCTTTGCCATCAACCTGCCGATAGGCATCGTCGCACTGATGCTGGGAATGAAATACCTGCCAGCTAACAGCCAGAAAAGCACTAATCAGCGCTTTGACCCTACCAGTGCGGTGATGAATGCCCTGACGTTTGGCCTGCTGATCACCGCCATCAGCGGTTTTGCCCAAGGGCAAAGCCTGCTGCTGATTGCCGCTGAAATCGCGGCGTTGCTGGTGATTGGTTACTTCTTTGTGCGCCGTCAGTTGCGGCAGACATCCCCTTTACTGCCGGTGGATCTGCTGCGCATCCCTATTTTTGCGCTGTCGATGGGCACCTCTATCTGTTCCTTTGCCGCCCAGATGCTGGCGATGGTGTCGTTACCCTTCTTCCTGCAGGCCTCTCTGGGCCGTGACGAGGTAGCGACAGGTTTGCTGTTAACTCCCTGGCCGTTGGCCATTATCGTGATGGCACCGATTGCAGGCCGCCTGGTGGAGCGTGTTCATGCGGGGTTACTGGGAGGGATTGGTTTGGCGACCTTCGCGCTCGGTTTGTTCCTGTTGGCGCTGTTGCCACATAACCCGACGGATCTGGATATTATCTGGCGCATGGTACTGTGCGGTGCGGGCTTTGGGTTATTCCAGTCGCCTAACAACCACACCATTATTTCTGCCGCCCCACGCCACCGCAGCGGCGGTGCCAGTGGCATGTTGGGCACTGCACGATTATTGGGGCAAACCTCTGGCGCGGCGCTGGTGGCCTTGATGTTCAACCTGTTCCCCACCAGCGGCACGCACGCTTCGTTGGTGTTGGCGGGGATCTTCGCCAGCGTCGCTGCCGTAGTGAGTTGCCTACGTATTACTCAACCCCATGCGAACCTCGCTGAACCTGGTAACTAGCTTATCGGGCAGAACGCGGGTATCGGGCGCAGCATGCAGCGCCCCTACGCCATAAGCCCGGTGAGGGTTTGAAACTGCTGATATCAACCTAGCCACCTCGTAGGGGCGCCGCATGCTGCGCCCATTTAAACAGCAAAAACCCCGGCGAGCCGGGGTTTTGTTTGATGCAGGGTTATTTCAGATACTGGCCGGAACGCAGCGCTTCGATACGCTTGTCCAACGGCGGGTGTGACATAAACAGCTCGCTGAACGACTTGGATTTGCCGTTGATGCAGAAAGCCATCAGGGTGCCCGCTTCCTGCGGTTCATAGCTGGTTTTCAAACGTTGCAGCGCAGCGATCATCTTCTCGCGGCCGACCAGTTTGGCTGAACCCGCATCGGCGTGGAATTCACGATGGCGAGAGAACCACATGGTGATAATGCTGGCCAGAATACCAAATACCAGCTCCAACACCATCGAAACGCCGAAGTAGATCATCGGGTTGCCGTTACCTTCGCCTTCCCCATCACGGTTACCCAGGAAACCGGCGGCCACCTGAGCAATCAGGCGCGATACGAAGATCACGAAGGTGTTCACCACCCCTTGGATCAGCGTCATGGTCACCATGTCGCCATTGGCAACGTGGCTGATTTCGTGGGCGATCACCGCTTCCGCCTCATCACGGCTCATGCTTTGCAGCAGGCCGGTACTGACCGCCACCAGCGATGCATCGCGGCGTGCGCCGGTCGCAAAGGCGTTGATGTCCGGTGCCTGGTAGATGGCCACCTGCGGCATGGCAATACCCGCCTGCTGCGATTGGCGGCGCACCGTGTCCAACAGCCAGCGTTCGGTTTCGTTACGCGGCTGTTCAATCACTTCCCCACCGACGGAGCGCAGCGCCATCCATTTGGACATCAGCAGTGAAACAAACGCACCGCCAAAACCGAACAGACCGGCCATGATCATCAGGCCTTGAACGCTACTGGATTGGATCCCTGTCAGGCTAAGCACCAGCCCGAAAACCAACATCACCGCCAGGTTGGTGAGCAGGAACAAAGCTATACGCATCATAGAATGTTTACTTCCTCGTTATTTGTTAACAAAACGCGACCTCAGATACCCAGATCTTATGGGCATTGGTCACAATTTCAAGATTGGCAGGCCATTAACCCACTAAAAATACGTAACTTTACAAAGTCACGAAGAAACAAGGGTTTTACAAAGTGTAAACGATCTCGGAGCCCAGGGTGGAGACCTCAACAGAAATTTTAGTGCGGGTATAGCGAAAAAAAAGCGCACCCGAAGGTGCGCTCAATAACGTTTAATCCGCAAATAACTTACTTGGCGGCGGCCGTCTGTTGCGATGGCTGCTGCTTTTCGTTATTGGCCAGATCCAGCGCGATCTTGACCGTTTCATCCAGATACGGATCCGGTTCCTTGTAGTCCTTTGACAGATCTTCCAGGGACTTCAGCGGTTTCTTACCCTCACGCTCCAGACGCTCATTAATACGTTTCAGGCGCGTAGCATCATCGTCATGGTTCTCTTTCTCACGGGTAGCCAGATTAAGAGAAACGATGTTGCGCTTGTCTTTCAACGCCTTGTAATGGGCAATATCCTGCGCGATGTATTGGAACTCTGGATCCTTGGCGATACGCTGCGCATGGTCTTTCAGCAGTTGCGGTTCAAACGGCTTCAAATCACCAGTTTTGGTGTAGGCAGCTGCATTGACGCTATCCCACGGCATGGCGTTATCTTCGAAGCTCTCGCCGGTTTCTGCCGGATCGATCCCCGTTGGCATCAGAATATCTGGCGTGACGCCTTTACGCTGGGTGCTGCCACCGTCAACGCGGTAGAACTTCTGGATGGTGTACTGGACAGAACCCAGCGCAGGCCATTCAGGGCGCAGCATCTGATCGTAAATGCGGTTCAGTGAACGGTACTGCTGCACCGTGCCTTTACCGAAGGTAGGCTCGCCCACGATCAGCGCACGGCCATAGTCTTGCATTGCCGCAGCAAAGATCTCCGAGGCGGAGGCGCTGAAGCGGTCAACCAGCACCACCAGCGGGCCTTTGTAGTAGACAACGCCGTCGTTATCCGCATCTTCGCGGATCTTGCCGTTGTTATCACGCACCTGAACAACCGGGCCACTTGGGATAAACAGACCAGAAAGCGATACCGCCTCGGTCAATGCCCCGCCACCGTTGCCACGCAGATCGATAATCAGACTGTCGACGTTCTGCTTGGCCATCTTTTGCAGTTGGACTTTTACGTCATCGGTCAGGCCGACGTAGAAGCCAGGGATGTCCATCACCGCGACCTTCTGCTTGCCGACGGTCTTGATAGTCATTTTAACTGCGCGATCTTCCAGGCGGATACGCTCACGAGTCAGCGTAACTATACGGGTTTTGGTGCCTTTACCTGCCGGCAGGATCTCCAGGCGAACCTTGCTGCCCTTCGGCCCTTTGATCAGCGAGACAACATCGTCAAGACGCCAACCGATCACGTCTACCATCGATTTGCCTGCCTGGCCAACGCCGACAATACGGTCGCCGACGGCGATCGCCTTGCTCTTGGCTGCCGGGCCGCCTGCCACCATGGAGTTGATCACGGTGTAATCATCATCCATCTGCAACACGGCACCAATCCCTTCCAGCGAGAGACTCATCTCGGTATTGAACTGTTCGGTATTGCGCGGCGACAGGTAGTTGGTGTGCGGATCGATTTCGTGGGCAAACGCGGTCATGATCAGCGAGAACACGTCTTCGCTGTTGCTTTGCGTCAGGCGTTTGATCGCAAACTGATAACGCTTGGTCAGTGTGTCACGGATCTCTTTATCCGTTTTGCCGGTCAGCTTCAGGTTCAACTGATCGTATTTGACCTTGGCATCCCACAGGCGGTCCAATTCAGCCTTGTCTTTCGGCCACGGCGCTTTGCTGCGGTCTACGTCAATGGTGTCGTTGCCGGTAAAGTTCATCGGCTTGTCGAGCAACGATAGCGCATACTGATAGCGCTCAAAGCGGCGTTTTTGCGCCAGATTGAACAGCGCATAAGGCGTAACCAGTTTGCCGGATTTCAGCTCTTCACCCAGCGTGCTGCGTTTGTCGGCAAATTGCGCGACGTCGGAGGCCAGCAGCACATTGTGGCTGTAGTCCAGCATATTCAGGTAGCGATCGAAGATCTTGCCTGAAAAATCCGCATCCAGAGCAAACTGGCGATAATGAGAGCGAGTGAAGCGCGAGGTTACGCGCTCACTCACGGTTGCATGTTCAGCTTCCTGCTCAAGCTTGGGCAGTTGATCGATGCGGATGTTGGCTGTATCCGCTCCGTAACTGACACCCGCCCACAGCAAAGCCGCAACTGCGGTTAATCTGACAAATTTGTTCATGCCTTGGTTGGCCTCCGTATCAGAACTGCAAGTGTTCTGCGCGCACAATCATCGCCAGACCGGAGGAGAGCTGTACACGAACGCCATCTTTAGCGATTTCGAGTACGGTTGCGTCCATCGCGCTCTGACCTGCTCTGACTTTGATTTCCTGGCCAATTTGCAGTTTTGAGATGTCTGTGACTGGCACATGACGCGGCTGGCTGGCCTCTTTGGCTACACGAGGTTCACGAGCTTGCTGTGGGCGTGCTTGTTGTGGGCGCGGCTTGCGGTTCTCTGCTGCGGCTCCGCCTTCACGACGCACGGCTGGCTTTTTGCCGGCAGGACGCGGACGACGAGGCTCGGCAGTGGCAGACTCACCAGCAGCTTCACGTTTTTTGGCATTCTGTTCGGCACGCTGTGCCTGAACGCGCGCTTTGGCTTCTTCAAGCTGCTGGCGAGCATGATCGACATGCTGCTGTTCCAGCTCACCGCACGGGTTACCGTCCAGGTCTACACGCTGGGCGCCAACTTTGACACCGTACAGGTAACGCCAGCTTGAGGTATACAGGCGCAGAGCTGAACGCAGCTGCGTTTTGCTGAGGTTCTCTTCCCCTTGTACACGTTCTACCAGATCCTGAAAAATACCGATTTTCAGCGGGCGTGCTTCGCCTTCGGCGCTAAAGCAGAGCGGGAAACGCTCGGCAAGAAAAGCAATGACTTCTTTAACTGTGTTCAACTTGTGTTGATTTTCCATGAAATTTCCTGATTACAACGGGTTGCCAACAAGCCGCAGGCATGAACAGGCGTCATTATAATGACGCCATCGCTAAATGCCACGTTAACCGTAGATCAACTTGCCGCTACAGTGACATATTTCGCAAAATTGCTCTGTGCCAGCCGTGCGCAAAGCCCCGCCACCACTGCTTTCAGGCCGATTTCGTCCTGTTCATCGAAGCGTTGATAAACTGTGCTGTCGATATCCAGAACCCCGATGACCTGACCACTGACGTCTAACGGCAACACAATTTCCGCGTTGCTGGCGGCATCGCAGGCGATATGTCCAGGAAATGCATGAACATCGCCAACGCGCTGCACCTGGTTCTGCGCCGCTGCCGTACCACACACGCCCTTACCCAACGGGATCCGCACGCAGGCAATCTTGCCTTGGAACGGACCTAGCACCAGTTGATGGCCTTCCATCAGATAAAAACCGACCCAGTTTACGTCATCAAGACGCTCATTGAGTAGCGCACTGGCGTTAGACAATGCGGCGATAAAGTTATCTTCCCCATCCAGCAATGCGCTCAAATCGCGTTTTAATTCCGCGTAGAATGATTCTTTAGTCATGATTAACCGTTCAAATACTCAAATAGCCTCGACTTAACCCGTATAAAATAAGCATTAAATGCGTATAGCCACAAGGTTAATCATCTGTTGCTTCACAAAACACGGTACAACAGGGTATGTTTGCCGTCTAAAAATCATTTGTAACCTGCGATGCTAATCCCTTTTTACCGGTTGATGGCATTGACAGGTTGGTTTTCAAGCTACGCTAAGTAGACCTCAGGTCGCCAAACAGCACTCATGATGAAGATACTCGCCATTACCGGCCCGCTCTCCAAGGCTCGCCACCAACGCTGTTGTGAATGCGATTTGCTGTTCACGTTGCCGCCGTTAACCCGCAATCAGGCCGCCTACTGCCCACGTTGCAACGCCAAAGTGGTGAATGGCCGCGACTGGTCAATGACCCGCCTGACCGCCGTAGCCGTCACCATGCTATTGCTGATGCCCTTTGCCTTTAGCGAGCCGTTGATCAGCATTCGCCTGCTCGGCACGAAGATTAACGCTAGCCTGTTGGAAGGCATCTGGCAAATGAGCAGCCAGGGGGATCCGTTTACCGCCAGCATGGTCGCCTTCTGCACCATCGGCGCGCCGCTGACGCTATCACTGTCATTACTGTACCTGTGGTTTGGCCATGCACTCGGCATGAACCTGCGGCCAGTGCTGCTGATGCTGGAGCGTCTGAAAGAGTGGATCATGCTCGATATTTACCTGATCGGCATGGTAGTCGCGGCGATCAAGGTCAAGGAATATGCAGATATTGAACCCGGCAGCGCCCTGATTGCCTATCTGGCATTGACCCTGCTCAGCCTGCTGACGCTGATCCACATGAACCTGGAGCAGATGTGGGAACGCTACTATCCGCAGGAACAGCCAGAGGGCAAACCAGAGGCATTACACGTTTGCCTGGCCTGCCATTTTACCGGTTTTCAGGATGAGCGTGGCCGCTGTCCCCGCTGTCATGTGCCAATGTGCCATCGCCAGCCTTACAGCCTGCAAAAAACCTGGGCCGCGCTGATTGCCGCCATCGTGCTGCTAATCCCCGCCAACCTGCTGCCGATCTCGGTGGTTTACGCCAACGGCGCGCGTATGGAAGATACCATTTTCAGCGGCGTCGTCTCGCTGGCCAACTCGGGTAACGTGCCGATCGCCGCCATCGTATTTATCGCCAGCGTCCTGGTACCCTTTACCAAGGTGATCGTGCTGCTGGTGCTGCTGTTCAGCATTCATTTCAAAACGTCGCACAGCCTCAAAACCCGCATCCGGCTGCTCCGGCTGGTCACCTGGGTTGGCCGCTGGTCGATGCTCGATCTGTTCGTGATCTCGTTGATGATGTCGCTGATCAATCGCGACCAACTGTTATCTTTTACTATGGGACCAGCAGCTTTTTACTTTGGGTCTGCGGTTATTTTAACTATCCTTGCCGTACAGTGGCTGGACAGCCGATTGATTTGGGATGCACATGCAACAGGAAACGCCGAATACGCCGACTGAGGCGCGGGTCAAAAACAAGCGCCGTATTTCGCCATTCTGGTTACTGCCGTTTATCGCCCTGCTGATTGCCGGGTGGCTGGTCTATACCAATTACCAGGAGAGCGGCAATAGCGTCACCATAGACTTCCAGTCTGCGGCAGGTATTGTCGCTGGCCGCACGCCTGTTCGTTACCAGGGTGTGGAAGTGGGTACCGTGCAAAGCATTTCGCTGAGCAAGGATCTGCGTAGTATCGTGGTTGAAGCCAGTATCAAAAGCGATCTGGAAGACTCACTGCGGGAAGGCACGCAATTCTGGCTGGTGACACCCAAAGCCTCATTGGCAGGGGTTTCCGGCCTGGATGCGCTGGTCGGTGGTAACTACATCGGCATGATGCCGGGCCGCGGCAAACCGCAAACCCACTTCACCGCGCTGGATACGCAGCCGAAATACCGCCTGAATACCGGCGAACTGATGATCCACCTGCAAGCAGACGACCTCGGTTCCCTGAACACCGGCTCGCTGGTCTATTATCGCAAGATCCCGGTCGGTAAAGTGTATGACTACACTATTTCGCCGGGTAACAAAGGCGTGATCATCGACGTGCTGATCGACCGCCGCTTTGCCAATCTGGTGAAGGACAACACCCGCTTCTGGAACGTTTCCGGTTTTAAAGGCGATTTCAGCCTGTCCGGTGCCAGCGTGCAGATGGAGAGCCTGGCAGCGTTGGTAAACGGTGCGATAGCCTTTGACTCCCCGCTCGACGGCAAGCAGGCCAAGGCCGATCAAAACTTTACGCTGTATCCGGACCTGGCCCACAGCCAGCGTGGGGTTAACATCTCGCTAGACCTGCCCGACGGCAACAGCCTGAGCGAGGGACACACGCCGCTGATGTATCAAGGATTGCAGGTCGGCACCTTGACTCGTCTGGCTCTGCAACAGGATAGCAAGGTAACCGGCGAACTCACCATCGATCCTTCGGTGGTCGATCTGATGCGTACCGGCACGCGCATTGAGATGCGCAGCCCAAAAATCAGCCTTAACGACGCCAAGCTGAGCCAGCTGTTAACCGGCAACACACTAGAGTTGGTGCCGGGTGAAGGTGAACCCCAGCAGCATTTTACCGTGTTGGACAGCAGTAAAACGCTGCTGCAACAGCCTGGCGTGGTGACGGTCACCTTGAATGCCCCGCAAAGCTACGGCATCGACGTTGGGCAGCCATTAATCGTGCACGGTATCAAGGTCGGCCAGATCCTGACCCGTACCCTGACCGACGGCGGTGTGACCTTTACGGCAGCGATCGAAGCACAGCACCGCAGTTTGCTGCACAAAGACAGTAAATTCGTGGTCAACAGCCGTGTGGATGTCAAATTCGGGCTGGACGGTGTGCAGGTGTTGGGGGCCAGCGCCCAGGAGTGGCTGGACGGCGGCGTACGCCTGATCCCTGGTGGTAAAGGCGAGCCGGACGCGCAGTATCCGCTGTACAGCAACGCGGAAAAAGCCGCCGAAGGCATCGTCGGCAACAACCCACTGCCTACCTTGACGCTTACCGCCACCAGCCTGCCAGATGTGCAAGCCGGTTCGGTGGTGCTATACCGCAAGTTCCAGGTGGGTGAGATTGTCAACGTACGGCCCAAGGCCAACGAGTTTGACGTTGAGGTCTATATCAGCCCGGAATACCGCAAGCTGTTAACCAGCGAAAGCATTTTCTGGGCGGAAGGCGGTGCCAAGGTGCAATTGAACGGCAGCGGCCTGACGGTGCAGGCTTCCCCGCTCAACCGCGCGCTGAAAGGCGCCATCAGCTTTGATAACCTGCAGGGCGTTACGCTGGATAAAGGGGCCAAACGCGTGCTGTACGCCTCAGAAACCGCCGCTCGCGCCGTAGGTAGCCAGATCACGCTACGCACCTATGATGCCAGCAAACTGTCCCCTGGCATGCCAATACGCTATCTGGGCATTGATATCGGCCAGCTTGAATCACTGAAACTGGCACCAGAGCGTAACGAGGTGCTGGCGAAAGCGGTATTGTACCCAGAGTATGTGAAAACCTTTGCCCGTCTCGGCAGCCGTTTTGCCATCGTTTCACCGGAGATTTCTGCCGCTGGGGTCAATAATCTGGACTCCCTGTTGCAGCCCTACATCAACGTGGAACCTGGCCACGGCGGTTCAATGCGCTCGTTTGAGCTGCAGGAAGCCAGCATTACCGACTCCCGCTACCTGGATGGCCTGAGCGTGATCCTGGACGCCGCCGAGACCGGTTCGCTGCAAATCGGCACACCGATCCTGTTCCGTGGCATTGAAGTGGGTACCGTGACCGGTTTCTATCTGGGGGCGATGTCAGATCGCGTGCACGTCTCGCTGCGCGTCAGCAAGAAATACCAGCATCTGGTGCGTAACAACACCGTCTTCTGGTTGGCCTCTGGCTATAACCTGCAGTTTGGCCTGACGGGAGGCGTGATCAAGAGCGGTACCTTCCAGCAATTTATTCGCGGCGGTATTGCCTTTGCCACCCCACCTAGCATTCCGCTGGCCCCTAAAGCCACGCCGAACAAACACTTCCTGCTGAATGCGGAAGAGCCGAAAGATTGGCGCGAATGGGGCACCGCCATCCCAAGGGACAACTGATAGCTCTCGGCAGGGTTCAATGTTCTGAGCCCTGCCGCTCCCCTCCAAGATAATTCATACCATTACTGCTTTGCCATTCACCTCATTGACCGAAACTTGCCGGTATTCTCAGGCAGGCAGTTTATGGTAAACTAGCCCCTTCGATTTTTTTCCGCCCTGAGAGCTCCCTGTGGCTAAACCTGCCCCTGCTTTTTTGCCTCCTGCTTTTCTCGACGCTACTCGCGCCATCATGCCTGACCATTTATCCATGGATGACTTCATCGCTATTTGCCAACAACCCTTGCGGCGGAGCCTGCGAGTCAACACGCTGAAAATCAGCGTTGCGGACTTTCTGGCGTTGATAAAAGACTACGACTGGCGGCTGGAACCCATCCCCTGGAGCCCCGAAGGCTTTTGGATCGAGCGCGAGGACGAAGCCTTACGGCTGGGCAGCGCGGCGGAGCATCTAAGCGGCCTGTTCTACATTCAGGAAGCCAGTTCCATGCTGCCGGTGAGCGCCCTGTTTGCCGGGCGTGAAACCCCGCGCCGGGTGCTGGATGTCGCCGCCGCGCCGGGTTCCAAAACCACCCAGATCGCCGCGTTAATGGGCAATCAGGGCGGCATTGTCGCCAATGAATATTCGGCCAGCCGGGTCAAGGTGTTGCATGCCAACATCAGCCGCTGCGGCGTCAAAAATACGGCGCTGACCCATTTCGACGGCCGGGTGTTTGGCGCAGCCTTACCGGAAAGCTTTGACGCCATCCTGCTGGATGCGCCCTGCTCTGGTGAAGGCGTGGTGCGTAAAGATCCGGATGCCATGAGCAACTGGTCGCCAGAAAGCGTAACCAGCATCGCGCAAACCCAATGGGAACTGATCGACAGCGCCTTCCACGCCCTGGCCCCCGGCGGCGTGATGGTTTACTCCACCTGCACGCTGAATGCCCAGGAAAATCAACAGGTGGTACTTCAACTGTTGGCAACCTATGGCGACGCCGTCAGCGTTGAGCCACTGGGCGACCTGTTCCCACAAGCGCAACTGGCCCTCACTCCAGAAGGCTTCCTGCACGTCTTCCCACAGATTTATGACAGTGAAGGCTTCTTCGTCGCCCGGCTACGCAAAAATCACAGCGTTCCGGCCTTGGCAAAACCGAGCTATAAGCTGGGCAAGTTCCCTTTCGCCCCACTTTCGGCCCAGGAGTCCTCGCTGGTGGCGCAGGCAGCTGCAGCCTCGGGTTTAGTCTGGGATGAAACCAGTAAATTATGGGCGCGGGATAAAGAAATCTGGCTGTTCCCAGCCGCGCTGGAGCCTTTAGTCAGCAAAGTGCGTTTTTCACGCATTGGCCTTAAGTTGGCGGAACGCTTCCCAAAAGGGTTCCGCTGGCAGCATGAGGCGGTGATCGCCTTGGCTGCCAGTGGCAACCCACAGACTTTTGAGCTCGATGCGGCACTGGCCCAGGAGTGGTTTCATGGCCGCGATCTCTATCCCTCGCAACCCCCACAGAGCAATGAGTGTATCGTCACTTATCAGCATCAGCCGCTAGGGTTGGCCAAACTGATAGGCAGCCGGATTAAAAACAGTCTGCCCCGCGAACTGGTGCGCGACGGAGTGCTGGATTTTCATCAATAACGTCTAATAGGCGACGGTAACCGTTACAGTGTCACTATAGACCCCCGCTGGCTGGTTGTTTTGTGACAGGTTAACCGAGGCGGTATAGGGGAAGGATTGCGAGGTGCCCGCGCCCGTTGCGTTGCTATTGGTGGCGGCAGTCCAAACGGTGCCATCCCCTTTGAACAGTTGATATTGAATATAGCTGGTGGTGCCGCTGACAGGCGCGGTGTATGCCATTTGTCGGTATTGCCCCGAACTGGCGACGCTGCTGGTCAGGTTGACCGAATAACTGGCATTGAGGGTGCAACGTACGCTGAGGGTATTGGAAACTATCGTAGTGAGGCCAGACGGCAATGCCGCGCTACCGAACCCGACATTTGGCGCGCTGTCGATATAGCAATAGTTGCTGACAACCAGCGACAGGTTGATATAGGAACCCGTCGGGATACTACCGGTGTCTGCAAGACATAGCAGTGTCCCAATTGCCACCGAGCAGATGTTCCAGGTCCAGGCAATCGGAATGGTATCGGTATAAGTGCCAGCGGCCAGATTGGAGTTCATTTGTGGCCGGATAAAAATCGGCAGCGTGCTGCTTGGCCCGGTAAACAGGCCTAATAAACCCAGTGCGGTGGTACTGCTCCAGGTGATGACACTGCCCTGATTATACAGGGTGCTGCAGCCGCCATCCTGGCACAGGCTATAAGGCAGATACTGGCCAGTTGCCGCACTGTATAGGCGGGGTTGTGTCCCGTTGGGATGTAAAGTAGAGCCGATGGTTGCAGTGATGGTGTTAGTGCCACCAATATTGAGCAACCCACCGGTGCATTTAAGCCCGCTACTGACAGAGGTGGTTAACGGGGTACTGCTGACATCAAAGGAATTTTGCGTGCCCAGACTACCTGCGGTTGCAGGGGCGGTGCAGCCCGCCCAACCGAATGGCATTACGCCCACTAACAGCAGCAATGCCAATCCTGCTCGCATCCATCGTAATCGCATAATCATGATTTTTTCTCTTCGGCACTGCCTTGGCAGACCAGCGGCCCGACCTGTTCAATGCTGTGATAATTGGGGCTCAGGTCGAAATCCACACGGCACATTGAGCGGTCGTCCTGCTGAATGCTTAACTGGCCGTGGGATTGTAAATGTGAGAAGTACACCAGCCCGTCATAGCCGACGACGGTGGTTTGTTGCGTGGTTTGTTCCGTGACCAACGTGCCCAATTTCAGCGGTTGCCCAGTGCTGTCATGCAACGTGATATTGGCCGAGAGGACTTTTTGTACCGGGAATTTCACCACCATCCCGCTGCCCTGCTTAACGGCAATGCGATTGTTGACCTGGTTGGCCACCACGTCCGCCGGTAACGGCAGCGTGTCGATCTCGACCTTGGCCGGATAGTACGAACTGATCGACGGGATCAGCAGGTGCCCGTTGCTGTCGGTGGTGCCCATCTTCTGATTCTCATACAGCACCGAAACCCCGGCATAATTATCGGTATCCACCACGATAAACGCGTCGTTGATCTTGTCCGACAGGAACCAGGAGTTGGCCATAAACACCACTGAGCCGCTCAGGTCTGCCCAGTTGGTATATTCCCCTTGAGGGCCGAAGATGCCGCCTTGCAGCGTGGCATAGCGGGTTTTCCAGGTGACATCGGCCTGTTGATAGGCATCGCCACCACCGCTGTAAGCCAGGTTCCAGCCCATACCGCCATCCGTAGGTGCCGCCTTACTGGCCCCCACCTGTTGCTGATAATGCCCATTATTGTTACGTGCCAACCCGGCATTGAGGCTGATATCACTGCCCAGTGGAATAATGAATTGCAGCTGCGCACTGTAACCGTTATCCCCCAACGTTTTGTTGAGTGAGACAAACATACTGCTCTGGCCCCACAGGGCACGGCTGTAAGAGAAGTTAACCAGGCGGGTATGCGAGTTGTCATAGGCCTGCACGTCGTAATAGCCCAAGCCCAAAGTGCCATTGTTTGAGCCAAACGGCGAAGCGCTGAAGGTGGCCTGGTCGGATTTACGGCTCAGGCGGGTATTACTGGTGTAAGAAGTGAGATCCTGATAACCCACGGTGCGCGAGGCCCGCTGTGCCGAAAAGCTAAATAGCGTCGAATTATAGGAGTAGCCCAAAGTGTACTGGCTACCATCCTTTTTATCCGTCACGTTAGTGCCCAGCGGATTATCAATATCCTGATTGGGATCGGGCATACCTGGCGTATTCGGCCGGACAATCTGGTCGTTCACCACGTCGCTGGTCGCCACCGGCGGATGATTAGCCTTGCTCTGGCTGCCAGACAGGCTCAGTGTCCCCCAGGTCCCCACCGCGATATCGGCCCCTAACCCGCCGAGTGCCAGCCCTTGCGTGGCCTCGGTGTGTCCGGACAGCGTCAGATAATTACTCAGCCCGTAGCGGTAAATCCCGCTGAAAGCCGCGTCGGAATAGTCACCGTTGGAGATGCCATAATCCTGGCGCACTGCGCCAAGTGACACATCAAAGTCGCTCAGGTTTTTACGCAACAGGGTGTTGGACACATAAAACGGCACCGTGGTCGATACCTGGCGCCCGACCGCATCGGTGGTGACGATTGTCGCTTCACCGGCACCGTTGATATAAGGCACATTGGTGAGGGTAAACGGCCCGGAGTTAAGATTATTGCTGCTGGCCTTAAAACCGTTGAGAAACAAGTCCACGGTGCTGGGGACCGCTGCGGTACCGCTATATTGCAACAGCGGATAGGTCACCAGATCCGGGCGCAGGGCAAAATTGCGGCTGATGCGTAATCCTCCCATGCGGGCCGAATTACTCCAGGTTAGCGAGTTGCTGACAAAATCCCCAAGCTGATAGCTGATCAGATCTTGCTCATCGCTATAACGCCAGAACGTATCGTAGCGCAGATAGCGGTCTTGTACGGCACTGCCGCCCTCGCCCGATACGGTGTCGATATTGTAGCGATAGGTCCCGGAGTTACTGATAAACCCCAGGTTGCTGAACAAACGCTGCTCCATCCAGGTGGCAACCGATCTGGAGCCTTCGTGGGGATCGGTATAATAGGAATCGTAGTTTAGCAGCAGACCGGTGCTGCTTTGCGCCACCGTGTAATTCATCAGGTTGCCGCCGCCGACGTCCTGTTTTGGCAACCAGGCATCCGGTACCTGCAAGATCAGTTGCTGGGCGGAAGAATCATATTTCACCTTCACCCCAGGCAGATCCTCAACCTTAATCAACCCTTGCTGACCATTGGTATGCACGTGGTTTTTAGCCAGCACCCCCGCCTCCACGTAATACGCATTGTCTCGATAGGTCACGGGAACCACCTGCCCGTCGCTCTGGCCATTGACGACCAGGGTCAGGTAGAACATGGCATTGGTGATCACCGGTGCCGCACGCGGGGCATCGGGTAGTGATGAGTATTCCTGCGCCTGAACGTTGAAGGTACTCAGGCAAAGCAGGCACAGGCAGCCCCGGTAATACAGCGGATACTGATGACCGGGACGGACAATGGCTCGGATCGACATTCGCCGCGCGTCCTGACGCTATTCGCCGCGCGCAATGACAATAGGCTTGGTGTTATCGGCAATCTGGGCATTGAGCTGCCCACCTGGGCTAACCCCGGCAGGAACCGGCCAGCGCATTGACTGGCCCGGCAACACGTAGCCCATAAAGCCCGCGTTCATGGTTTTCACACCCTGCTGCTGGTTGCCAGGCTGAGACCAGAACACATTGCTCAACCGCGCATGTACGATGCCGCTATTGCGGACCTGCAAATAGGTTTTTTCGCCATCATTAACCGTGCTCCATTGCAGCACTGGGCGCGTCGCCGTAGCCGCATCGCGTTTGATATCGCTCCGTTCGTTGGTCCACAAGCCACCACCATCCATAAACAGCGGCAGCAGATAGCGCATCTGTAATTGCAGCCCTACTACCGCTTTGCTTTGCCCCCCAGCAGCGCCACTGATCGGCGACGGAATTTCATCAACGATGATACGGTAGGCTTGCTCGGTATTGGCCGGTACCGGCGTATTGCGGATCAGCCTGATCAGTTGGCGTTGCCCCGGCGGTACGGTGGCAAACGGTGGGCTGGCGACCACGTTATTCTGATCGGCATAGCGCTCGTTGAAATTTTCCTGTTTCCACGCCAGCACCCGCACCTGTAAAGAGACGGGCTCTGCCCCTCTGTTTTCTAGCCATAAGGCGGAACCATTCTGATCGGATTCAATGATTTGATACACCGGCCAGACCAGCACCGAGCTGGCGGCTTGTGCCGTCATTGAAGAACACATTGTGTAACTCAGTAATGCGGCGCTGATAATACGGCTAAACAAGGTCGACATGGCTCATATCCTGATGATTCAATAAGTTAATGTTACGGTGACCGTATCGGTATAAGTTCCTGCCGAAGGCAGTGTGGTCACGGCGTATAAACGGGCATAAACCGGGTAGGTTTGTGTGGTACTGGGAAAGCTGGGGATAGACATTGCCAATGCGCCATTACCCCAGACCTGACTACGGTTGGCATCACGAAACAGCTGATAACCCAGCGTGTCGCTATTAGCACTGTTTTGCATGAAACGACGGGTGGCATTGCCACCGTGGGTACCGTAATCCATGGCAATAGTGACCGTCGCTCCCGGCGTACAGGTCACCACCACCGAACCGGCACCCGCAGTGCTCACGGTATCGACATTACTGGCGATGGTCGTCATGGTGCCGAAATTGATGGTACCGAGGTTGGACGTGGGGCTGGAAAGCGAGCTGCCAAAAGCACAGCCGTTGGTCAGAGTTGCCGTTACGGTAAAGGTCTTGGTGGTTGGCGTGGCGGCACGTAGCGCACCACACATCATCAACGGCAGCAGGATCAAAGAGAAATAGCGCATCAATAGCCCCCGCTACCAGGACACGGTGACATTCACCGTATCCAGATAAACACCGGCAGCCGGCGTGGTTTGCGCCGGAACACGACCATAGACGGTGTGCCACTGATCGGCACCGTTGCCGGTGTCACTCAGCCCGGTAGTATTATCCCAAATCGTCCCCCCGGGTTGATTGGTGTAAAGGTTGTAGAGCACGCTAGCCGAACTGTTGGTGGTATTCACCATTTTGCGATTCGTGACCACGCCGCTGCTGCCTCCATCCAGCAAGATTTTATAACTCAGCCCACTGACGCATTTGACACGGATCGAGCCCGCCAACTGGGCGCTGGTCGCGTTGATCACATTGCTCAGAGCGGCAAAACTGCCGAAATTCATCGTGCCAAAGCTGGTGTTGCCAGACGTCGTCGTTCCCGCTTCACAGGCGGGCTGCAACGTGGCCGCAATGCCGATCGTCGCCGCCTGACCTAAGGGAATGTGGAGCAGAAAAGACTGCGACAAGATCGCTGGCAACAGCAGCAATACCTTGATCCCCATGCTCGTTCCTTCCCGTATAAAAAACCGGCCAGGAGCAGACTCGCCCCCGGCGCAATAACAGCCTTACCAGGAAAGCGTGGCGACAACGGTATCGTTATAGGTTCCTGCTGCCGGAGAGGTACTGAGCTGGTCGCCAGGTAATACGCGGCCATAAATCGGGATATTTTGTGCGGTCGTGCCCGTCGTCAAGGCTATCGGCGTATTGATGGCGATTTCCGTGGTACGTGCACTATCTGAATAGAGACGATAAGGGATGGTGTCACCACCGGAGCTCATGGCGCGCAGCGCTCCCGTTGCCGCCAGACCGCCATTAAGCGACAGCGTCGGGCTAAGGCCAGTGCTGCAAGTGATGGTGACCGCGCTGGTACCATCAGAGCCAAACACCGTACCGTTGATTACGCTGGTCAGATCGGAGTAACTACCAAAGTTCAAGGTCCCCCATTGGTTGGTGCCACCGGTCGCGCCGCCATTGCCCACGGTACAGCCGCTACCGATCGTCAGTTGAATACCGACTTGCCCTGTCAAGGTCCCCGCAGCCTGTACACCGGAGGTCAACGCCAAGGTTGCAGCAGCCAGCAAGGCCAGTAATAAACTCTTTTTTTCGCCCATGATAACTCCCAATAACAACTTACACCGATGTGTATTCATGCAACCAGGTTGCGTATGGAAATTCTCTGGTGGACTCACGCACTGCCAAAAACTGCCAAAGATGACGCTCAAGCCGGGTTCTGATTTTTTGCAAGGGAACCCTGACGGTAACAGCCTGATGAAACAGGCTATCGAGGTTAAATATAGATTAATAAATTTAGCTTAAGCGGAATTTATCTACTTTAAGTCAAATAAGAATAAAAAACCGTTTTTCAAATTATTAACAAATTTTACTCCAGTAAATAACGCCATAGCTCGACTTTAAAATGGTTAAGAGGTGCGATAGTGAGTAACGTTAATATTTATCGTGGCAACTAAGTGACCCTTGACGGTTGGGTTGAGTGCCTAGTGCAGCGCCCCGCGGGCCGATGGCATCTTTTTTTGTGACTTTTTCGCCCCTTTGTCTATGCTTAGTGGGTGGTCGCAACTGGTCACACCTCATACCACTAGTTTCAGCAAGGAGTTCCAATGGGCAAAACCGTCGTGAAAATAGGCAGCTTCGAGGTTGATGACGCGCATTTAACGCCAGCATCTGAACACGCCGAAGGGAAAAGCACCCTGGCGATCCCCTGCAAATCAGACCCCGACCTGTGCATGCAACTGGACGGTTGGGACGAGCACACCAGTATTCCGGCTATGCTGGATGGCCAACAGTCGCTGCTGTACAAACAGCATTACGATCGACATGCGGATGCCTGGGTGATGCGGCTGGAGTAGAGAGGTTCAGGAGAAAGGACGCGCCGTGTTCCCATTGGGCACGGCACGTTGTGTTATGCGATGGCGATACCACGCCCGGCAAAAAAACGGCCGAAATCCGCCAGTGACATTGTCACCTTCTGGCGACTGGCGAGGCTGTCACCGGAAGGATTATGAAAGGTAACGCTATGCCGATCGGCAGCAAACACCAACACCAGATGCCCACCCCGGGATGGCGGTTGTGACGCTGGTTGCCGGATACTCGGATGCACCGAGGCGATAAAATAGCGGTGCTGCTCCAGCAACGGCGGCAACTGATGTTCATCGAGATTGACTCGCACCTCTGCCGTTAGCGCAAACTGTTCACGCACAAACACCACAAAGGGTGCATAAATCAGCCCTTTTATCCGTTCGCCGTCACGCACATAGGCCCCGTAAGGCAAGCTGCGGCGTGCCAGTTCCAGCAATGGCGGTGCCGTGCCGTGCCGGTGCGTCAGCACCATTTTCAGACAGGCCATGCCGCACACGTGGTTGGCCCACTCGACATATTCCGCCGGGCTGGCCGCCCCGCTCTGCACCCAGTTGGCATCATCCGCCAACGTGGCACGCCCGGCAATCAGATCGGCAGCCAGCTCTGGCGTCGCCCATTGGCACACGTAGGGCACTTCAGGCTGTGACATCACTCAGAACTTTTCGATAACCTTGAAATGCATCAACACCAGCGTCATATCCGGTGAGAACAGTTCATACTCTTCAAAGAAGCGTTTGTGCTCTTTGCGCCAGTAATCCAGCGAGCGATCGCCTTCACCTTCCGCCAGGGCATGAGCCGCATCCACCTGCTCATAGGTGCTCATATCCACCTTCGTCAGCTCAATGGCGCACACCGGCTCATTCTTGCCGTCCACCACCACAAAGACATCGCCAGGCTGTGGAATACCTTCACCATCCAGATTGGAGCAGGTGGCGGTCTTGACGCCATCCAGCACCAGCTTCACCAACTCATCCGCCTGCTGTTCGGTATCACCAAACGCCCAACGTTCTACATTTTCATACTTTTCAGGAATGGCCATTGCTTTACCTTTATTGATTGAGTCACAGGTGCTCAGGCAATATTACACCGTATTCCCTCACGTCTGCATCCATCACGTTGCCGCTCCACCTCGCAGCCCCTGCTTTTTACCTGACTTTACGGTAAAGTTCTGTGCGTATCGCAGCGCAGCATTCATACTGTGGATCAACACGTCCTCAATGGCAGCCAATCTGCCAGGGCAATAAAATGAATCAGGCAGAGCAAGATCCCGATGACACCTTCAGTGATTTACTGAAAATCATCACAGTTATAGCCATCACCCTTATCGCTCTGGGTAGTTGGTACCTCTGCGTCTAAAGGAAAATAAGGAATCCCGACTTGCCAACCAAGCGTATGCGTACCAAACACTGGAAAATGTTTGTGATCCTGGTGCTGATCTGTCTGGCCCTGCTGTTATTGCGCTGGGCGGCTATCGTCTTCGGTTAACCCTGCGTTTTGTTAGTCGCCTCTCCCGCTCGGGCTGCAGGCGCTTTGGACACCGGCTCCAGAAGTTCACGCAGATAGGCGATGCGGGCCTCCCCCTGTGGTAGCCACCAACGGCACCAACGATTTTTCACTTCGGCATGTCGGCTAAGTTGATAATAAGCCGCTAATTGTTCGACCAGTTTCATGGTTTCGCCCCCCTCATTGATTTGACAAAACCAGTATTGAATATAAAAACCAGAAGAAACACTGATGGGATGATTTTTATACTTCCGGTTTTATTTTCTCTGTGGCCTGGCGGGTAGCGCAGCCGGTTGGCAACTGCTACATTGAGCAAAAATCACCCAGCTGAGGTTGGCGATGAAGTTCTCGGAACAGGAGATCAAACCAGTATGGGATGAGGTTGCCCGATTGATTGGCGACAGCGTGATGCAGTTGCGTCATCGCGGAGAGGAATTATCGGTGGAGAGCCTGTCCAAGCAGTTGGCGCAGCATCTGGCGGAAAGCCACGATATTGAGCAGCGCATCCTGATCGGTGCGGCGATCAACATGCTGAAAGAGGGAAAGTGAATCGCCAACCGAAATGGTTGGCGATCCTGTAAGAGCCCAAGGTATGCAAGCCCGGCCTCTCTTAGTGCTATATTCTCACGTCAGCCCTGGCAGAGTAATCGGAATAGTCCAGATTGGTGACAAAGAATACGCGGGCGCGGCCTACAGCGCCTCTACAACAGCGTGGCAGGCACGATATCGGCCCATAGGGCCCGCGCATCATTGCCCTGAGCCACCAGCCGTAGCGGGCCATTCCCTGGTAGCCACCAGCAACCCTGGCGTGCGGCCAGCAAGCTGCCGTCTGGCAACTGCCATTGCCCTCGCAGCACATATAGCACACCGGCATGTTGTAACGATAACCCGATGGTCTCAGCAATGCGTTGCACATGCGCCTGGTAGTGGCCACGCCGCGTCATGATGTTGAAATCCTGGCTGCTGCCGCCTAATAATCTGGCCTCTAGCGCCACATCCCCGGAGAAGGCAAAAGGCTCACCGATGCGCTGCAACTGGTGGTCGATCAGGCCTTCGCTGTACAAATGTACGCCATCGCCTTCCAGCAAAGTAATGGAACGATCAATGCCGTTGAAGGCCGAGAAAGGCCCATCCTGCGCGATGGTGGCAATGCTGGCACGCCAGCCGAATTCGGCGTTGCCCGGCGGTTGGCTGGTAATTTCGCGCGTTTCTCCACCGCCATTACGCCACGGGCTCACCGGCAGATCGGCAAAATCGAAACGGTTCAGTTTCATCACACCTCCTGTTGGAAAGTTTTCAGCACCTGTAGGAATTCAGCGCTGCTTTGCTGTTGCAACGCGTGACGCCCCTGCTCAATCACCTGTCGGCCAGCAACAAATACGTCGCGGATCTGTTCTTTGCCCCCGGCAAACAACCAGCGGTTGAGGATAGAAGCATCAGGCGCAGATGCCAGATACGGGTCGTCACCATCCAGCACCAACCAGTCCGCACGATAGCCTACCGCCAGTTTTCCGATTGCCGTACCGCAGGCCTGAGCGCCGCCCCGTAATGCCTGGTGATAAAGCACGTCTGCTACAGCGGGTTGCTCTGGCGTGGTCAGGCGGTTACGGCGCTGATCGCGCAGCCGCTGCCCATACTCAAACCAGCGTAACTCTTCCACCACGTTTAGGGAAACGTGGCTGTCTGATCCGATCCCCCAGCGCCCCTGGTGATGCAGGTAACTGTCGCCAGGGAAAATGCCGTCACCCAGATTGGCCTCTGTGGTCGGGCATAATCCGGCTACCGCTTTACTCCGAGCCAGTTGTTCAAGCTCTTCACGATCCAGATGAGTGGCATGCACCAGACACCAGCGGCTATCTACCGGTAAATGTTCATACAGCCAGGCCACCGGGCGTTGACCGCTCCAGGCCAGGCAGTCGTTAACCTCTTTTTGCTGCTCGGCGATATGAATATGTACCGGCAAGGTCTGGTCGGAGGCCGCCAGGATCTGCTGCATCTGCCCCAGTTCAACCGCCCGCAGCGAATGGAAACATAACCCCTGATTCTGCAATGGTTGACCTGCCAGTTGGCGAGCTATCACCTGTTGCTGTTCGAGGTAATTCTCCGCACTCTGAATAAAGCGCCGTTGCCCCGCTTGCGCAGGTTGGGCACCAAACCCGGCGTAGCTGTAGAGCACCGGCAATAGGGTCATGCCAATGCCTGCCTGAAGCGCTGCCTCGCTGAGACGCCCGGTCATCTCGCCCCGGTCGGCGTAGGCTTTTCCTTCCGGTGTGTGATGCAGGTAATGGAACTCGGCAACCTGGGTGTAGCCGCCCTTGAGCATTTCGATATACAGTTGACGGGCGATAACCCCAACCTGCTCCGGGGTTAAGCGCTGGACCAGGCGATACATCAGATCGCGCCAGGTCCAGAAGCTGTCTTGTGGGTTGCCCGCTACCTCTGCCAGCCCGGCCATCGCGCGCTGGAAGGCATGAGAGTGCAGGTTCGGCATGCCCGGCACCACGTCGCCGTGCAGGCGCAGGCAACCGTCTGAGTCAGCATTGGGGGTCACTTGGGCCAATTGGCCGTGAGCGTCGACTTCGAGCCGTACGTTATGGGCCCAACCGGTCGGAAGCAGTGCGCGAGAGGCAAAATAAGCAGGCATAGCAGTATTCCAAAGTAGGTGTAACGGCTAAGAACGCACGACTGTCAGGCCGCGCAGGTAAAAAATTTGTAAACCAGTTTCATTCATCTGGTGAACGGACGCTTACTTGTATATACATATACATATCTTCAACATCAACAGTAAACTGGTGTTATTATTTTTTTATTTGACGAGGTTAACGTCGTGGTAGATCAACAGACCGTGTTGCAGCTGGCTGCAGCAATGAGCGAAACCCCCGCCCCGATCTATCAACGGGTCAAACAGGCCATCGTAAGCCAAATCCGTGCGGGCCACTGGCAGCCGCACCAACGCGTTCCCTCGGAAAGTGAACTGGTCAGCGAGCTGGGCGTCAGCCGCATGACCATCAACCGGGCCTTGCGTGAATTGACCAGCGAGGGCTTTTTGATCCGCATGCAGGGCGTTGGCACCTTCGTGGCCGAGGCCAAGGCACATACCGCGCTGTTGGAAGTGCATAATATCGCCGATGAGATCGCCGCCCGTGGGCACCGCCACAGCAGCAAAATTTTGCAGCTGACCGCCCGCCCGGCCAGCGCAGAGGAGGCGACGGCATTGGGGATCCCGCCGGGCCAGCAGCTGTTCTACTCGCAGATTGTGCATTATGAAAATGACGTGCCGGTGCAGGTGGAAGATCGCTGCGTCAACCCGCTGGCCGCCCCCGATTATATGAAGCAGGATTTCGATCGGGTCACACCCTATATTTACCTGACCCAGTCCGCTCCGCTGACTGCAGGTGAACATATCGTCGAAGCCGTGGTGCCAACCAAGCATGAGCGCGAACTGCTGCAATTGGAAGACCACGAGCCAGGCCTGCTGATCCATCGTCGCACCTGGTCTGGCAAAATGGTGGTGACTTCCGCGCGCCTGCTCTATCCAGGCAGCCGCTATCAGCTGTTTGGCCGTTTTATCAATCAGGTTTAATTTCGACAGAGCGTGCTACCCAGTGGGCGCAGCGTAAAGCGCCCCTACGGTCGAATCCAATGACGTTCAACCCTGCCTTTTTCGCGTTTCATCACATCTCGGTAACAAATTTTTATCCCCTCTCTTGTCGCAGCCCGGCGAATGCGCTAGGTTGTTTTTAATTGTATATACAACCATGTGGGAGCGGGAACACCATGACGTCTGAGATCCACTGCGACAGCCTATGGCACGGGGCCGATATCGTCACCATGCGTGACGGCAAGTATCACATCATCAGCAACGGCGCGATCGCCATGCACACAGGCAAGATCGTCTGGCTGGGTGAACAGGCATCGATGCCTGCCCTGACGGCGACAAGAACGGTGCAGCTTGACGGTGGCATCATCACCCCCGGCCTGGTGGATTGCCACACGCACCTGGTGTTTGGCGGCAACCGCAGTGGTGAATTTGAACAACGTCTGAACGGGGTAAGCTACGCAGAGATTGCTGCTCAGGGCGGAGGTATTATCTCCACGGTCAAGGCCACGCGCGATGCAGAAGAACCCCAGTTACTGCATGAGGCGCTGCTGCGTCTGCTGCCACTGCTGGCCGAAGGTGTCACCTGCGTGGAGATAAAATCCGGTTACGGATTAACGCTGTCCAGCGAGCTGAAAATGTTGCGCGTGGCACGTCAATTAGGCGCGACATTGCCGGTCGAGGTGAAAACCACCTGCCTGGCCGCTCATGCCCTGCCACCGGAATATGCCGGACGCAGCGACGACTATATCGATCTGGTGTGCAATACCATCATCCCTGAAGCCGCAGCAGCAGGTCTTGCAGATGCAGTAGACGCGTTTTGCGAACATCTGGCCTTCTCCCCTGAGCAGGTTGAGAGGGTTTTCGCAGCCGCAGAACAAGCTGGCCTGCCGGTGAAACTGCACGCGGAGCAGCTTTCGGCGCTCGGCGGTAGCGCTTTGGCGGCACGGCATCATGCCCTTTCCGCCGATCACCTGGAATATGCCACCGAACAAGATGCGATAGCGATGGCGGCAGCCGGAACCGTCGCGGTGCTGTTGCCGGGCGCCTACTACCTGTTACGCGAAACGCAGTGCCCACCGGTTGAACTGTTCCGTAAACACGGCGTCAAGATGGCCATTGCCAGCGATGCCAACCCTGGCACCTCACCCGTATTATCGCTGCGTCTGATGATTAATATGGCCTGCACCCTGTTCCGTCTCACACCGGAAGAAGCGCTGGCAGGCGTCACGCTGCATGCCGCCAAAGCTCTGGGCCTGCAGGAAACCCACGGCTCGCTGGAAGTGGGCAAAGTAGCAGATTTCGTTCACTGGCCGCTGGCACATCCGGCAGAACTGGCTTACTGGTTGGGCGGCCAACTGCCCTGCAAGGTGATTTTCCGAGGAGAACTCCGTTAATGTTAATCCGCGATCCTTTCGAGTTCCAGAGCGGCCAACTGCCGCTGTTGATCAGTATTCCCCATGCCGGTACCCGCTTGACCCCAGCGGTTGAGAAAGGGCTAACCGATGAGGCCCGTCCCCTGCAGGATACCGACTGGCATATCCCACGGCTGTACGATTTTGCCCGTGCCATGGGTGCCAGCATCCTGGTGGGTAACTATTCGCGCCTGGTGATTGACCTCAACCGCCCAGCAGATGACAAACCGCTCTACACCACTGCCACCACCGGTCTGTTTCCGGATGTGTTGTTCGATGGCCGCCCCAGTTTTCTGCCGGACGCCGCCCCTTCGGACGAAGAAAGGGCCGGATACCTGCAAAACATCTGGCAACCCTACCATCAGCAACTACAAAATGAGCTGGCACGGCTAAAAGCCCAACACGGTTTCGCCTTACTGTTTGACGCCCACTCGATCGCCTCCGTGATACCGCGCCTGTTCGACGGTAAGCTACCCGATCTCAACTTGGGCACCAACGGGGGGGAAAGCTGCCCAGCCTCACTGAGTGACAGGCTGGTCACCTGCTGTCAGCAGCAGCAACAGTTCAGCCACGTGCTCAACGGACGCTTTAAAGGGGGCTACATTACCCGTGCCTATGGTCAACCGCAGGAACACCAGCACGCGGTGCAGTTGGAGCTGGCGCAGGTGAACTATATGTCCGAGCAGACATTTGAATTTGATGCCGCCCGTGCCGCACCTTTACAACGCCTGTTACAGCAGATGATAGAAAGCATGCTGGTCTGGGGCGAGCAACAACGCTAATCCGCCACAACTCCGGTGCCGCTATCGCGCCGGAGTCAACCTTGCCCTCACCGTTGTCCCCTCCTGTCTTTTCACGCCCTTCCATGACGATTTGCGCACTGCATCCCAATTTTGATGGAAAGGTTGCCCACTGGTCTGAACAGCGCACAAAACAGCGGCCCGTGACTTTTGCCTTGCGCCACAATTGGGCCTCTTTCATCCCATGCCCACCCGTTGCAGGCCAGAGATCAGGGATTGAAAGACCACCCTTGCCATACCCGCCATCCACTTCTTTATCGTGGCTGTGGTAGACACGCGTGTGTAGTCGGCCACGGTGATGTGTGGCGTTCGTTATCTCAGGAGGAAACTATGTCTGACACCCCGCTAAACTGGCGCGCCGCACAGGCAGCCGCCGCTCAACTGTTGGCAGGCTGGCAAACCGCAGGCCAACCCGGTGGGGCTATCACCCTGTTTGACAAAGATATTACCCAGGCGGTGGTGTGTGCTGGGCTGGCCGATCTGGCACGCCGCGATCCTTTCACTGCCGATACCGTGGTGCGCTATGCCTCCATCACCAAACATATTTTTGCTGCGCTGGCGCTCAATGCCACCGATAACGCCCTGCAGCTCGACGATCGCCTTGGCAGTCTACTACCCGAATTGCAGGGACAATTGGCCGAAGTGACGGTAGGCCAGGCTTTGGACATGACCAGCGGGCTACCCGACATTCGGCAAACGTTGGGGCTGCTTGGCGTTTCGGTCAACACCGTCAGTGAGGCCCAGCAGGTGATGGAGTTTATCCATGGTTTAACCCGGCTCAACTACCCGGCAGGGAGTGAGATCACCTACACCAACACCGGCTACCGCCTGGTAGAGGCAGCGTTGAAGACTAAAGGATACGCCTTTGATGATCTGGTTCAGCAGCATCTGGCCCGCCCTCTGGATGTACAACTACAAGCCCCGGAAAGCTGGTTTGATGTGGTGCCTGGGCTAGCTCCCGGCTATTGGCATACGGCCAACGGTTGGCAGCAGACCAGCGCCGGTTTGCATCTCTCCGCCTCTGGCAGCCTGACAGGGAGCGCCAACGGCCTCACCCGCTGGTTGCAATGCCTGCTAGCCAATAGCGGCCCTGGCAAAGGGGTTCTGACTCAGCTAAGTGCCCCGCGTCACCTCAGCCACGGCCAAATCAGCCATTACGGACTAGGGCTGGCACAAACGCCGCTTGGCAGCCAGACATTGCTGGGCCATGGCGGTTCTCATGCCGGTTATAAGACCTATTTTCTGCTAGCGCCAGACCGGCAAGCCGGTGCCCTGCTGGTCGCCAATCGTGAAGATTGTGACAGCTTTGCCATCATTTTACAGGTGATGGCGGCGCTGCTGAATGAACCCCTGCCCCAACGCAGCACGGCGATCCCAGATGGCATCTACGCCACCCGGGCGGAACCCTATTGGTTGGAAGTTAAAGGAGGCAACGTGGCTTATCTGGGCTCCAACGAACCGCTGTATCAAAGTGAAGACGGTTATGCGGTATCGCTCTCTGCCCATCAGCCAATGCGCCTTAAGTGGACGGGTGAAGCCGTAGAAGGTGAAGTTGGCCACGTTGCACGCCGCTTTTTGCCGGTGGCTAGCGAAACGGTCTGTCTCAAGCAGGTTCAAGGGCACTGGTATCATCCACAATACCGCACCGCGTTCGAAATTTGCGGCAACCAGATCTACATTGGGGTCGGCCCGGCGGTACAAACCGGCACCCTGAGTTCGCTGGGGGATGGGAGGATATTGGTTGAAAGCAACGATGGGCCCAACCTGAATCGTTTTTGTCTGTATTTCCGCGGTTATCAGGTCGATCTGATCGCCAGCCGCAGCCGGGTACTCACGTTCAAAAAGAACATCAGTGCCCGCGCGTAAAAGTTCGCCGTGCTCTGTAGGGCGCCCATGCTGCGCCCGCCTAACAGCCTGACTATCATTCACACAAATTATTAAAAAATAGATCGTGGCCATCAGACAAAAAATTGTTCACGCTCAAAACTACTCATGATATCCGAGGAAATGCCGTAGATTTTTCTTGCGGCAAAATAAGCCATCCAGTAATTTTAGTGGGCCACAAAAATGAGTAAACCTGCTCTTTTTCGTTGCACCTCAAAACACATCTTATGTCATCGATAAATGATACTACTCAATTTCCCGCCGTCCCGTGCGGGAATTCTTTTACTACTTTTCACTACTATAACGCAGCTTTTTAGTCTTTTTTGTTGCTGTTTTGTTGCGAATAATTTACCTTTAGGCTTTGAAAAGCTCAACCACTCAACGTGGCGAAAGCGCTATTTCTGGGCGTTTAGGAGTTATATCCATGCACATGACGTTGATGGAGTACATCCAGCTGCACTTCAATGGTGATATTTATCGCTATGCGCAATTTGAAGGTGTCAGCCGTGAGCAAATCCTCAAGTGGATCGACAATGAGTGCTACGTTATCAAGGGCAAATTGGTTATGCCGGTTAAACATTTACCCGCAGAAAGTTACCTGAGATGATGATAAAAAAACCCCGCCAGTGCGGGGTTTCCTGTTTCTGATACCACGAAAAATCAGAAGTTATAACCGGCAACCAGGTAGTAACCCCAGCCGGTAGACTTGATTGGACCCTGCGGCGTACCGATGTCCACCCCATCATTCCATTGACCACCGTTATGGAAGTAACGTGCCACGAAGGAGTAATGCCAGTGATCGTAGTTCAGCGCCAAAATGTGGCTGGAGGCGATAGAGTTGCTGGTACGTGCCTGACGGCCATCCACCACGAAGTTGTCGCTGCCCAGATCGGAATCAAAGTCAAAGTTGGTGAAACCGATATAGCTCAGGTTGCCGCCCCACATTTCGGTCAACGGCACGAAGTATTTCACCTTGAAGCGATAGCCGTCCCAGCTGTTCTCGTTGGATGCACCATAGTTCTGCCATTGGTATTTGGCATAAATGTTCATCGACAGGCTCATCGGCAGACCGGTTTCGATATCGGTGCCCAGCCCCATATACCAGGTGCTTTGACGGGAGGCGTCGTTACGCCCCATGTCGTAAATGTAGTTGTTGGCAAAATACCACTCTTTGAACGGCCCAAAGCCCAGGTTGGTGCCGGTCAGTTTGTCGATGGAGAAGCGCGGTTCGATCTCCATAAACAGCGGTGAGCCTTTGTCCCAGATACCACGGTTTGGCGTGTTACCGGTGCCGAAGAACTTTGGCACGTCCACGTAGCCATAGAAATCCAGCCAGTCTTTCTTGGCAAAGGCTTCATACTCCAGATACACGTCATTGTTCAGCTGCGGCCCGAAGCGGGTATGGTAGCTGCCTACTACGTTGACACTCTGATGCCACCAGTCTGAAAGATACTGGCTGTCTTTGCTTTCTGCCGCCATGGAAGCGGGGCTGAAAGACGCGGAGAGAAGCACACCTGCTGCGAGAGCTATTTTCTTCATTTTATTACCACATGCTGAGTGGGCCAATTCCCTGCCCGTTGGAATGATATGTGTCTGGCGACGCCTGCTGTAAACAAACGGTTACCTATTGCCGGTTGCCGTGCGCATTATAGAAAGCTCTCGCTGTAATAATCTGTGATCCAGTTAGGCATTTTACCATCGCGTAATCGATTGCGTTCTCATTTTATAAAATAAATTGCAGTGCAAAACATTTTTGATGTGATTTTCATCATATCGATAAATTTTCAAACGACGACTTTTGGTGTCTTTGTGTTCAACACCAAATTTTAACCTGGGGTTAAAAAGCGCGTAAAAAAGCCGACGCTTATGTCGGCTTAGTGGCTGGCGGGCGCAGCATATGGCCCCCTTATATGGCAAACCGGTTGGTTTTGTCAGCGGGCTCCGGGTACGGCCTTGGCAATGTTCTCTTGCCGGAATACCACCTCATCACCGGTGGCAATTTCCCATTGGCTGACCGGGATATCGACTTTCGGCGAGGCCACGACGACCGAGCCGTGGATCAGCTTATCGTCACGGCGCAGGATCATCACATCCAACTGGTATTCATGCGGCAGGTTAGCGGTAGTCAGGCGAACGATATCGCCGGTGCTGAAACTGTGGCCATTAAGCGCTGGCTGCTGAATAAATTGAATATCTTTTTTCATTTTCCCGTTCCTTCTGGCAGAACACTTACCTTGAGATTAGCTCGAAATTCATTATTCTGCCGCCTGTGCTGGTAAAAAATGAGCCTCAGTCGGCGCGGGTGGCCCGCCAGCAAATCAGCGATCCTAGCGTTACCATCATCACCCCCTGCCAGAAGTTGAGGGTCAGCGCGGTGCTGAGTACCACGGCGGCAAACACCGATGACAACACCGGGGTAAAGTAAGATACGGTCGCCAGCAGCGTCATATTGCCATGCAGGATCCCAACGTTCCAAGCGGCATAGCCAGCCCCCATCGCCGTCCCCACGCACAGCAACGCCACCACAACCGGCAGGCTAAAGTGCATGCCGCTTTCATTGCTGAAAGGATAAATCAGCCACAGCGCCAGCGCGGTGAGCGAGATAAACAGCACCACCGCGTTTTTGCCCTGGGCGATCCTCTTGGTCACGTTGCAATAGATGGCCCAAATCACCGCACCACTGAATGCCAGCCCGTAACTCAACGGATTGCTGCGCACGTTGGCCAGCATTTGCGCTGGTGACCAACCGCCGCTGCCGCTCATGATCCAGCCAATCCCGAACAGGGAAAGCAACAAACCAGGCACCACCCACCATTTGGCCTTTTGCCCATTGAACAGGATGGCCATCAACACGGTAAAACAGGGCCAAAGATAGTTGATCATCCCCAGCTCAATGGCCTGCGTACGGTTGCTGGCATAGCCCAGCGACAGCGAAAGGCAAATCTCATACAGCACAAACAGCAGGCTGCCGAGGATCAGATAGGAACGGCGGAACTCGCGCAGCTTGGGAATGCCCATCACCACCAGCAGAAACAGCGTGCCCACGCTATAGATCATCGCCGCCCCGCCTACCGGCCCCAGCCCTTCACTGACGCTGCGGATCAGACCAACCACGCTGCTCCATAACACAATGGCCAGCAGGCCGAGCAAGGTAGCTTTATGGGAAGCGGACAACGGAGGCATTAGCGTAGGATCCAATTAGTTATTTTTATACGGTTTTTTTACTCTACTGCCCTACCGGGGAAAAAGATAGGGCGCGGCGCTGCGCCCATACCTTTACTGCTGAGGTTGTCGCTCCAACTGCGGCGGCGGCTGGCGGAAACGACGGGTGAGATAGGCCAGATAACCAAACCCCAGCGCCGCCCACAGCAGCCCCAAGGTCAGGGAACTTTTTTCCAGGTTCAGCCACAAGATCCCAACCGTCAGCGCGCCCACCAGCGGCAGGATCAGGTAATGGAAGCGGTCTTTCCAGCTCTTGTTCCGCCCTTGCCGAATATAGAAGTGACTGATCACCGAGAGGTTGACGAAGGTAAAGGCCACCAAAGCACCGAAGTTGATCAGGGCGGTCGCCGTCACTAAATCGAAGGAGAGTGCCGATAATGCCACCAAGCCAACCAGCAGCACGTTAAGCGCTGGCGTACGCCATTTAGGATGCACGTAACCAAAGAATTTTTCCGGGAACACATTATCGCGCCCCATCACATACAGCAGCCTGGACACGCTGGCATGGGAAGCCAGGCCAGAAGCCAGGGTGTTGATAAAGGTGATGCACAGGAAGATGGACTGGAACAGCTTGCCGCCCACATACAGCGCAATTTCCGGCAGTGCTGCATCAGGCTGTTTGAAACGCTCCAGCGTCGGGAAGAACAGCTGAATAAAGAACGATACGGTGATGAAGATTACCCCACCATAGAGTGCGGTAAGGAAGATAGCGCGCGGGATCACACGGGCCGCATCAGGCGTTTCTTCACACAGCGTGGTAACGGCATCAAAACCCAGAAACGAAAAGCACAGGATGGTGGCGCCGGTAATGATCGGCAATAGATGGGCGTTTTCACTGATAAAGGGTTGCAGACTCCACACCTGGCCAACCCCTTCACCATTGTGCAACCCTCGTACCACCAGGAAGATAAACACCACGATAATCGCCACCTGCGCCACCACGAACAGGGTGTTGAAGTTTGCCACCAGGCTGACGCTTTTCAGGTTGATGGCGGTGATCAAGATCACAAACCCGACCACCCAGATCCACGGTGGGACCTCTGGGAACAAGGCCGTAAGATAGATTTTAGCCAATAGCGTATTGATCATCGGCAAAAACAGGTAATCCAGCAGCGATGACCAACCAACGAGGAAACCCACGTGCGGGTTGATAGCCTTTTGCGCGTAAGTATAAGCCGAGCCCGAGGTCGGGAACTGGCGCACCAGCTTGCCATAGCTGATGGCAGTAAACAGCACCCCGGCCAATGCCAACAGGTAGGACGCCGGAACGTGCCCGTCCGTCACTCCAGAAACGATACCGAAGGTGTCAAACACCGTCATTGGCGTCAGATAGGCCAGGCCCATCATCACCACTTGCCACAGTTTCAATGTCTTGCGCAGTTGCGGTTTACCCGCGCCATTATCGTCGATGGCACTTATCGTCATTGGGTTATTCCTCACCGGCGTCCTGTACGCCAAGTTGGAAGAAGTCATCACCGTCGCGCACGGCTTCGCCAGGCCACAGGTAGCCCGCGGGAATGCGCCGGCGCGCGGTAGGATCGGGCTGAGGACGTCAGGCGTTTTTCAGCATCCACTCGATTTCGGTTTCGGTGATCAGCCGCTCAAACTGCTCCAGCTCATCGGTCTTACAGGCCAGATAGACGTGGCTGAAACGTTCGCCCAGCAGCGCATTGAGCACCGGCTGGTGTTCGAACTCATACAGCGCATCGCTCTGGCGGATCGGGAACGGCAGCCCCTCTTGCTCCAGCCCGTTGCCGGTGACTGGCTCAAGCAGCGGTAACTGAGTGTCGAGGCCGTAGACAATCCCGGCCAGAATGGTTGCCATCACCAGATAAGGGTTGGCATCGGCCCCCGCTACGCGATACTCCACGCGGTGGCTGTCGCGATCGCCACAGGGAATACGTAGCGCTACGGTGCGGTTGTTATGGCCCCAGGATGCCTGGGTAGGAACGTACATCCCCGCCTGGAAGCGGCGATAGGCGTTGACGTTGGGTGCCAGCAGCGCCATAGAGGCAGGCATCAAGGCGATCATGCCAGCCAGCGCCTGCTTCAACAGCGTGGAGTCTTCACCATCCGCATCGGCAAAGACGTTGTTACCCTGCTTGTCCAGCATGCTGATATGCACATGCATACCGCTGCCCGCATGTTCCTCGTAAGGCTTGGCCATAAAGGTTGCATGCATATGGTGCTTCTCTGCCACCATGCGTACCAGCCGCTTTAACGCCAGGGCATGGTCACAGGCCTGCAACACATCATTGGTGTGATGCAGGTTAACCTCAAACTGGCCCGGTGACGCTTCCGCTACCGCCCCATCGGCCGGGAGCCCTTGCAGGCGGGCCAGTTCGTCGATTTCGCTCAGCACGTCGGCAAAGTGGTTGAGGTTGTCCACCGAATAGACCTGGCTCTGGGTGTTACGCTCCTGGGTACCGGGGGCGCAAGGGGGTTGCAAATAACCTTCCGGATCGCGCTGGCGATCGATGAGATAGAACTCCAACTCTACCGCTACTACGGGGAATAACCCGCGCTGACGCAAACGCTGCCACACTCGGTTCAGCACATTGCGCGGTTCAACGTCAAAGGGAGTACCATCTTCATCCAGCATGGTGAGCAGTACCTGGCCCAGATATTGCGGATCGGCCGCCGATGGCGTTAGGGTTCCGGCTACCGGCACACAAATATGGTCCGGCTCACCCATTTCCTGCCCCAAACCCGCCTCTTCCACCACGTTGCCAAGAATATCCATCGCGAACACCGAGGCCGGGAAGTAACAGCCCTTCTCCAGTTTACCCAGCCCGCTCACCGGGATGCGCTTGCCACGGAAGCTGCCGTTGAGATCGGTCAGCAGCACGTCGATATGCTGGGTTAACGGATAACGTTCCAGATACTTCTTCACTTCGCGCTGGAACGTGCTACTTCGCCTTTCTTCATTGTGTTGCACAAAGTTTTCGACTTCTACGATGTTGGTTTGCATGTTTCACCCGCCGTTGTGTTTGGTCTGTGGTTCTCACACTTACTGACTTCGATGTTTTGACCATCTTGCTCAATATAATGTCCACCAATGAAACATAGATGCAACAAAAATGTTTTGCAAGTGTTAATTTTGGTTTGAATATTGGCCATTCGACTGCTAGATTTAGTGAATATTGAACAAAAAAGGCGATTAAACGGCTTATCGGTCATAATTTCGAACAACCTGTAGGGGATAGCATGGGCAATATATTTAACAGACCAATCGTCGGCGTCGTGATGTGCAGGTATAGGTTAAACCAGCACCTCACCCAGACCTTGCAAGAAAAGTACCTGAATGCGGTGTTAGCTGCCGGAGGATTACCGATCGCCCTGCCACACGCGCTCGCAGAGCCGGAAATGCTGGCAGAGTTGCTGCCCCATCTCGACGGCATCCTGCTGCCGGGCAGCCCCAGTAATGTGCAGCCGCACCTTTATGGTGAAAACGGCGATGAGCCTGACGCCGATCCTGGGCGCGATGAATTGAGCCTGGCGCTGATCGGCCTGGCCCTGAGCAGGCGCATCCCCCTTTTCGCCATTTGCCGCGGTATGCAAGAGCTGGTGGTCGCGACTCAAGGCACGCTACACCGTCGTTTATATGAACAACCGGAGCTGCTCGAGCACCGTGAAGATCACGATCTGCCGCTGGAACAGCAATATGCTCCTGCTCATGAAGTTACCGTGCAAGACGGAGGATTGCTGGCGCAGCTGCTGCCGGATTGCCACCGATTCTGGGTGAATTCACTGCACGGCCAAGGAGCCAAAACCCTCGGCCCCAGCGTACGTGTAGAAGCTTATGCCGCCGACGGCCTGGTGGAAGCCCTCAGCATTCGCGATCAGCCCTTTGCCTTAGGGGTGCAGTGGCATCCTGAATGGAACAGCGATGAATACGCCCTGTCCCGCCTGCTATTTGAGGGATTTATTAACGCCTGCCAGCACTACCAAAAGGAAAAACGCCTATGAGCGACGTCAGCTTGGCACCGGGGAAACGCTTATCGCAGATCCGCCAGCAGTTAGGGCTATCACAGCGCCGGGTAGCCGAACTGTCTGGCTTGACGCACAGCGCCATCAGCACCATTGAACAGGACAAGGTCAGCCCAGCCATCAGTACGCTGCAAAAGCTGCTGACAGTGTATGGGCTGTCGCTATCGGCTTTTTTTACCGAGCCGGAACAGCCGCATGAGCCGCAGATTGTGATCGACCATGACCATCTGATCGAAATCGGCAGCCAGGGTGTTTCGATGAAGCTGATCCACAACGGTGATCCCAACCGCACACTGGCAATGATGATCGAAACCTACGATCCGGGCACCACCACTGGTGAACGGCTCAAACATCAGGGGGAAGAGATTGGCACCCTGCTGGAAGGCGAAGTGATGCTGCAGGTCAACGGGCAAAGCTATCACCTACAGGCAGGCCAGAGCTACGCCATCAACACCGCGATCCCCCATAGTTTCAGCAACACCTCGGCGCGCATTTGCCGAATTATCAGTGCACATACGCCGACGACATTCTGATTAACGGAGCAAGGTATGGACTTCCACCACCTGGAATATTGGCAACAACGGGCACAGGCCCTGAAGATTGAGAACCGGCTGTTTATCAATGGCCGCTACCTCCCGGCGGCCGAAGGGGAAACCTTTAGCGTTCAGGATCCTGCCGGGGTTCGTGAACTGGTGCAGATGGCCCGTGGCAGCCACATCGATATCGATTTGGCCGTCAAGGCGGCGCGCGAGGTGTTTGAACGCGGCGACTGGTCGCAAGCCTCCCCCGCCAAACGCAAGGCAACGTTGTTCAAACTCGCCAGCTTGATGGAACAACACAGCGAAGAACTGGCACTGCTGGAAACGCTGGATACCGGCAAGCCCATCCGCCACAGCCTGCGCGATGATATTCCAGGGGCGATCCGCTGTATCCGCTGGTACGCCGAAGCTATCGACAAGGTGTATGGCGAAATTGCCCCAACTGGCCATGATGCGCTCGCTCTGATCCAGCGGGAACCCATCGGCGTGGTGGGTGCCATCGTGCCGTGGAACTTTCCGCTGCTGTTAGCCTGCTGGAAGTTAGGCCCGGCGTTGGCGGCCGGTAACAGCGTAGTGCTTAAACCCTCGGAAAAATCACCGCTTACGGCGATTTATCTTGGCGCTTTGGCACAGCAGGCAGGATTACCGGATGGCGTCCTGAACATTATTCCTGGTTTCGGCCACGATGCGGGTAAGGCGTTGGCACTGCATAACGACGTTGATGCTCTCACCTTTACCGGCTCTACCCAGGTAGCCAAGCAGTTGATGAAGTACGCCGGTGAATCCAACATGAAACGCGTGTGGCTAGAGGCCGGTGGCAAGAGCGCCAACATTATCTTCGCCGACTGCCCGGACCTGGATAAGGCGGCGCAGGGAACGGCGGCTGGGATCTTCTATAACCAGGGCCAGGTGTGCATTGCCGGTACGCGCCTGCTGGTAGAGGAAAGTATTCAGCAGGCCTTTCTACAAGCGTTGCAGCGACATGCAGCAGCCTTCGCACCGGGCAACCCGCTCGATCCGCAAACGCTCATGGGTACGCTGATCGACCAACAACACTGTGAAAAAGTCACCAGTTACATCGAACAGGGTTTGAGCCAGGGAGCCTCACTGTTCCTTGATGGACGTGCCCATTCGCAAGGCAATCATCACGGCTATCTCGGCCCCACCATTCTCACGCAGGTGGATAACGCGATGCACGTCGCGCGGGACGAGATTTTTGGCCCGGTCTTGGCCGTCACGACCTTCAACGGTGAGCAACAAGCACTCGCATTGGCCAACGACAGCGAATATGGGTTGGGTGCGGCCGTCTGGACCCGCGATCTGTCACGGGCACACCGCATGGCCCGTCAGTTGAAAGCGGGCACCGTGTTCGTCAACAACTACAACGACGGCGATATGACCGTACCGTTCGGCGGCTACAAACAAAGCGGTAACGGCCGCGATAAGTCGCTGCATGCGCTGGATAAATTTACCGAACTGAAAACCACCTGGATTTCACTGGAATAAGGAATTGATGATGACTGAACACGTAAAAAGCTACTATGCGGCAACGGCCAATGACCATCAGCCTTATCCGCAGTTGAATGAATCGATCGACTGTGACGTCTGTATCGTGGGGGGCGGCTATACCGGCCTGTCATCGGCGCTGTTCCTGGTTGAAGCCGGTTATAACGTGGTGCTGCTGGAGTCTGCCCGCATCGGCTTTGGTGCCAGTGGTCGCAACGGTGGCCAACTGGTCAACTCCTACAGCCGTGACATCGACGTGATTGAAAGCCGTTACGGTGCAGAAAGCGCCAAGGTGCTGGGTAGCATGATGTTTGAAGGCGCAGAGATTATCCGCAGCCGTATCAAACGCTATGCCATTGACTGTGACTATCGCCCCGGCGGGATCTTCGCCGCGCTGAACAATAAGCAGTACCACGCGCTGATCGATCAAAAGCAACACTGGGAGCGTTACGGCAATACGCAACTTGAACTGCTGGATGCCGACCGTATCCGCCAGGAGGTCAGCAGCGATCGCTATGTTGGCGCGTTACTCGATCACAGCGGTGGCCATATCCACCCGCTCAACCTGGCATTAGGCGAAGCCGAAGCCATTCGCCTGCAAGGAGGTCGGATCTTCGAACAGTCCGCCGTCACCAATATCCGTCACGGAGAGCCAGCGGTGGTCAGCACTGCCAACGGCCAAGTCACCGCTCGTTACGTGATCGTAGCCGGGAATGCCTATCTGGGCGATAAACTGGAGCCAAGGTTGGCCAAGCGCAGTATGCCGTGCGGGACTCAAGTGGTCACCACCGAGCCCTTGGCTCCAGAAGTCGCAGCCTCACTGATCCCACAAAACTATTGCGTCGAAGATTGCAATTACCTGCTGGATTATTACCGTTTAACCGGCGATAACCGGCTGCTGTATGGCGGTGGCGTGGTATATGGCGCACGCGATCCCGATGATATCGATAACCTGATCCGCCCTAAACTGCTGAAAACTTTCCCGCAGTTGAAAGGCGTACGCATTGATTACCGCTGGACCGGCAATTTCTTGCTGACGCTGTCGCGCATGCCGCAGTTTGGCCGGTTGGAAAACAACGTCTACTACATGCAAGGCTACAGCGGGCACGGCGTGACCTGCACCCATCTGGCGGGCAAGCTGATAGCAGAACTGATGCGTGGCGATGCAGAACGTTTTGACGCCTTTGCTAAACTGCCGCACCTGCCGTTCTTTGGCGGCCGTAACCTGCAAATCCCCTTCACCGCCATCGGCGCTGCCTACTACACCCTGCGCGATCGAATTGGGGTTTAATTCAACGCTGCCTCCGCACAAATCTGCTACTTAAATTGATACATTTTTCTAACTAGGCCGATTCTTACAGGTCGGACTAGTTAGACCCTTTGTTTAGCAAAATTATCAGTAAGTTAGCGATCTTAATTTTTATTAAATACCGTTTAATATTTTACAGACCATTTACTTAATATTAATAACTGCCGTTATGAAATAGAGCGGATTTTAAACTGGAATTTGTTGATTCCACTATATTTTATATTGTTTCTTTGTTGCTCTACCGCCAAAAAAACAATATTATGAGACTTAGGATTAACGTTAATTAAGTTAATTGCACTGTCTGACATGGAGTGAATCAACATGACAAAGCCCCAATATCTCATCGAAGGAGATGTCCTTTTCTGCCCGAATAGCGTCGGTTTTTATCATCAGGAAGTTCAGGAAGAAATCGTCACCATTTCCTCATCTGCAGCTCGACTTTTCTCCTTTCTTATTAAAAATAAAGGAGAAATTGTTGAGAGAGAAGTGCTTCTGCAAAAAGTGTGGGATGATTACGGCCTACAGGCCAGCAATAATAATCTCAACCAATGCCTGAGCACGCTACGGCGGATTATCAAGAGCATGGGTATTGATAAAAACATCATAGAAACCATACCAAAAGTAGGGTTAAGAATTGCCAGTGATGTCGCCATTGAAGAGATCGCAATTAATCAGGGTGAACCTGAATTACCTCGTAAAGAGAAAAAGAATTTTCTGAGCAAAGTTAAAATCACTTACGTTTTAATTGCGCTGGTGATTATATTAACGGTGACTACCGTAGTGCATATATTTCACATCTATCAGCACTACTACCAATCAGATGCGAACGTTACCGCTATGAGGTGGAGCAATGTGCTCTGCGAGTCAACAGCAGAGCCGCCAGTAGGTCATATACCTAAGCTTTCCTCTTTTGCTAACACAGGCAGTCACCTATTAAAAAGGGAGCTGGTTAGCTCCCTGAAATTGTAAACATTCTCGCTAAGTAGCGGCGCAGCATGCTGCGCCCGCTGATTCAACCGACAGGTTCTAGCTCACATCGCTACGCCGATAAAGCGCAACACCTACGGCCAACACGCCAAGCATGCCAGCACAGCTACGGTTTACCCAGCGCATCACGTTCGCCGAGAATTTACGCATCGCATGGCGGCCGCCGTAGGCATAGATCGTCATCATCACGCAGTCGATCATCGCGCTGACCAATGCCAGGATCAGGTATTGCATGGCGATCGGCTTTTCTGGCTGAATAAACTGCGGCAGAAAGGCCGAGAAAAACAGCAGGCCCTTAGGGTTGGACAAACCGACCATCAGGGAACGTAGGAATGCCGTTTTCCCAGTCGCCGCGGCGGCGCTAGCGCTTACCGCTAAAGCCTTTACCGGCGCCCGCCACAGCACCCAGGCCAGGTAGACCAGATATAATGCACCACCCCACTTCACCACGGCAAACAGTTGCTCAGAGGCCTGCAACAACGCCCCTAGCCCGCAACCAACGGCGCCGATCAGCAACAGATCGGCCAATACCGCCCCCAGGAAACCGTAACTGGCAATACGCATACCGTGGATTGCACCATTGTTTAGTGCCAACAGCATGGAAGGGCCAGGCGTCACCATCACCGCACTGACGGCAATCACGTAAAGCAAAAGCGTAGTTAACTCCATCAACAACTCCGGATAAATGTAATACTCTCTGCGCCGCTGCATCGCAATACGACAACATCGCTATGGGTGGGGAATATAGGGGATCTGCCTAATGTGATTCAAGTCACATTCCGTTTGGGGAGGGGTGATGGAGCAAGAAATCACCCGCAAAGGTATCAATTCAACAAAAAATAACCAGCATGCCGACTTATTGCTCACAAATAGCGAACAAATTCACAAAACGTATGAATAAAGCCAAATACATACAAATTAATTAACTATAATGTTGCAATAATGCAGCAATTTATTGATGAACTCTCGTCTCAAAAAACATATAGTAATAGCAGATTAATCATCAACGATTTCCCTGGTGTTGTTGTGTTTGCCCCTCATTTTTTGCGGGGCTTTTTTCTGCCCCCTCGCCCCTTCACCCCACTTGTTACTCCCTTTTTAGCGCGCAACTAGCCACGTCTCTACCAGTGGTTTACCAATCTATGTGGAGCTATCACCGAGCGATAAAGGTACACTGAACTCCTCCTACCTCTACCCGGTGAAAAAGATGTCTTTCTTTGATGCTTTTAAGCTGTTCGGTGACGCCCCCGTTGATGTCACCTGCCCTGAATGCGCAAAAAGTTCGCCGCAAAATCGCAGCAAGGTGAAAAAAAACGTCACGCTGATCTGCCCCCACTGTGGACATTATTTCCGTAAACGCGAAGATTGAGAGTGCCAGGAACGAACTGCGTCGGCTGGGATACCGTGGGAATGGCTGTGAAAAAAACCGCTATCAATATCAATGGGCTCGATAGCGGCAAAGACCACAAAGGACTTCGGAACGTTGTTTGAATGGATATGACAAACACGGTGATTATACCCATGATCATTGAATGGGTAATGCCTGCCTTCTTCATTTAGGAATTTACCCCGGAATTTCACTCCAGGCTGCCCCCATGACTATCGACTCCCCGCCTCTGATGCTCAAACAGGTTGGAAGCTAAGCACTGTTTGTTTGAATTGCTGGTAGGTTTCGTCGTCATATGGCGCGGGGATGTCAGCATTTTTGATAGCTTTTATCGCAGCTTCACACAGCGGAGGATAGCCGTTGCCCTGCAAGTCATATACCTTCCCGTCTTTAGACATCTTGATGTTGATGTCACAGGTTTTACCGCGATAGTCATCCTCGATAAAAAGCTTTCTTTGAATGGCTGCCCGAACTTCACGAGCGTACATGAGCGGTTTATCAACGAGCGGTGCCACTTCCGTTGGCCTTAGCTCGATGGGTTTGGTATTGGAGCTTTTGTGGGGGCTACAGGCCGAGGCAAACAACAAGCTGAGTAGACAAACTGAGGCAAGTTTTTTCATGTCTAAATTCCTTTTTAATGTTTGCATTGAATGTAGCAAAAAGGATCTTTCGCGATAACAACCGAAGTTGATTTCTGTGCTGGCTGCATTGCAATGAATATTGGTAGACACAAGGGATTTAAAGACAGCTGATAAACCTTCACCGGCCTCACACGTAGGGGCGCTGCATGCTTCGCCCGTTTTTTATCAATAGGTTAGCTAGAGTTTCGAACAGTTTGTGCCGTTAAAAAACCAGCGATATGGTCATTTTATCGCCAATCAAAAGGGATTTAAAATCCCTTGTTTTCTGAGCTGCCTGTACGGCAGTGAACGTTAGTGGTCGATTCCAGGTTGGTTGGCACCATTTCTAAGCTGCCTGTACGGCAGTGAACTAGTGTTCCATATCAAACCCGGATTATAAGCTTTCTAAGCTGCCTGTACGGCAGTGAACGATCAATAAAGCGCCCGGCCGGAATGTCGATCTTTCTAAGCTGCCTGTACGGCAGTGAACATTTCGGCATATAGCTCTTCTTTGGTCATGTGTTTCTAAGCTGCCTGTACGGCAGTGAACCACCGGAGCTGAGGATGGCGGCTTCCTGTCTGTTTCTAAGCTGCCTGTACGGCAGTGAACTTTCTGCGTGAACGTGCAGGTGTCTTAACGGATTTCTAAGCTGCCTGTACGGCAGTGAACAAATTCCCTTGTTCGGCGTCCTTTTCCTCACCTTTCTAAGCTGCCTGTACGGCAGTGAACAATTCCTTGTGTGGCTCTGTGCGGCGTTGTGTTTTCTAAGCTGCCTGTACGGCAGTGAACCTGATTGATCGCACTGGGCGTGGGGATATATCTTTCTAAGCTGCCTGTACGGCAGTGAACCCATGGGATTCCTCTGTAGTGCTAATAGTTATCTTTCTAAGCTGCCTGTACGGCAGTGAACTGTTACATCCTAGCGCTAATTCTCTGTTACTTAAACAGTAACCTTGAAACCCTTCGGAAAAACCTTTTTTCATCCACTCACTATCCTTATTTTAAAATCAATGGGTTATGAATGGCTTCAAAATTAAGGTCTAAAGGGGCACTACGAGTATCAGGGATAGATACAGGTTCGCGGGATGATTACAGAGCTACCAAGGGATGAATGCAGCTCGTTTTTCATACCACCGTGCGGAAGAGTTTCAGTGAGGGAAAAGGAGATGGGAGCCATAGCTCCCGTCAGATTGATAGCTAAGTGTGCTGTCTCTATTGGCAAACTGAATCGAAGACCTGGATCGCCGAAACGGGACTGTTTTTTGCCTGCGGCATCAGCATATATCCCACAGTACATTGCATGTCATTACCGACACCCCATTTCACAATCAGTTCTCCTTTGTCTTCCGCTACGCGAGCATACATTTGCCCACCTTGCCCCACAGAACCCACACTGTTGCCTTTGCTATCAAAGATATCGGCGCCGAACGGTACCGGTTCACCCTCATAGGTCGCATTCACCAGAATTGCCGTCCCCTGTTTGGTGTTGTATTTCAATTTCACCACCGCCCCGGAATACGGCGCAACTTTCTGGCTGGTGTTATCCAACTCAACGTCTGCCGCGGTGCCTTTCGGATCAATACTGATTTCATTCATCTGGTAGGGATTCAGGTAAGGCACCATTGCATAGCCGCGGGAGTTAACGTTCACCCCAGGATACGACGACACGCTGGCCCCTTCTGCTCCCTTAGCCTCTACCAGGGCAAAGGTGTCTGAGGTGTAGGGAGTAAAGGTGATCCCTCCTGCGTGGGCGATCACCGTCCCTGTCATACCGGCAGAGCCGCTCTGGTAGCCTTTCCCGGTGCTGTAGGTTCCACTCAGTGCACTGACCCGGCTGCGATAGTTACCATTCACCGACCCGCTGGTGCCCATCCCCTGGTTGGCGTTCATCGCGGTTATACCATAACTGAGCTGGTTCTCCACACCGGAAGTACCGGATACCGTGGCCTGCTGGCCATAACGCCCACTGCTGTCATGAGACAGGTCCATTCTCAACTGTGGCGTGTGGAGTTCGTCATCCCGGCCCAGCGGCAAACTGAAGCTTAGCAGGTAGTTGGTTTGCATCTGCCCGATGCTCGAGTGACTGCGGTTGGCACTGATGCCGTAGGACAGACTCTTATAGCGGTTGTTATACCCCACCTGATACTGTATATCGCTGCCATCCTGATTCCAGTAGTCCTGAACTGAGCCACTGACATACAGTTGTCCCCAATTATCCGGCAAGCCTTGCCCTGCGGTCAGCGTCAGGCGGTTTTTGACTCGTGCTATGGAGTCCAGAAAATCCCCCTGTTCCGCCGCATCACGGGTTTGCGCGGCGGTCAAAAAATCCAGGTAGTTTTCGGATGAAGAGCGATGGAATACCGCCGAAAGGTTGCTGTTGGTTTCGCTGATAAGCTTGCTGTAGCTCAGTTGGTAACTCTGCCCGCTTAGGGTGCCGCCTGGCTGGCTGCGCCCGTTCGCATCGGTGCTATCACCCAGTTTCGTGCCGGCCTGAGTGACGTCAAAGGCCAGTGCCCCGATCGGGATCCCCAATGCCGCCCCAACCTGCACCGCATAGTAGTCCTGGCTGATTTGCAGCCCGCCATAGCCGGTAATGGCATTGGTCAGGCCATATTGATAGGTACTCTGGAATAAAGTCGGTTCATCACGCAGGTTTTCGCTACGCAATTGACCCGCAGTGACAGAATAGCGCGATGACCCCGGGCGCAACAGTTGTGCCACCGAAGCATAAGGCACACTGAAGGTCTGTTCGGTGCCGTCGGACTCACGCACGGTAACCACAAGATCGCCACCGTAGCCGGTCGGGTAAAGGTCATTAATCAGGAACTCCCCCGGCGTCACCGTGGTTTCATACAATACCTGGCCCCCCTGGGTCACGGTCACCCGGGCATTGGTGCGGGCGATCCCCCGGATCTCCGGTGCATAGCCACGCAGAGATTCCGGTAACATCCGCTCGTCGCTGGCCAGTTGAGCACCGGTAAATGGCAAGGTATCAAACAATTGCCCGGTAGTATTCGATTCCCCCAGCAACATACGCCCTTTCAGTAGCGGGATGTCGCGCTGTAGATAGGTATTGATACTGCTGTACTGGCTGGGCCCGTCACTCATCTGGTTATAAGAGCCGTTGTGGCGCAAATACCAAGCCCCCACGTTCACCCCGGCATTCACCCCGGCAAACAGCGAATTAAAGGTGTTGCCGTGCGATTCGCTGGTGTAGCCATTCACGTTGTAGCCAAACAGGAACGCCGGGATACCGCTGTCCCATAATTCCGGGCTCACGGTGCCCCGGGCAATATTGAGCATGTAAATCTGAGGGATAATGATGTCCAGGCGTTGTTCATTACTGTCGAAATTCACCTGGGCTTCGGGAAGCTTATTTTGCAGATCCATGCATAGGGCGCCGCTAGACTGCGGTTTCAAAAAATCGGCGGGCAGTTTTTCGTAGTTGAACGCAATATTTTTAATAATGTCGCTGGTCAGGCAGGGATAGACCGACTTATCGGCCCGAGACTTGAATTCAATATCGGTATTACTGATCAGTTCATCGTTAACATACAGCGCGGTTTTGTAAATTCCGGGCAACCCGGAGGCGCCTTCGGCGAAACGGCTAAGATCGACCGATTGTACATCATCAACGTTCAAAAAAGACGAGTCGAACTCCAGGCTCTTGGCACTGGTTTGCGGTGCATTCTCAGTTGCCGCGTCGACGCTTCCAGCCACAAAAATCGATAGCGCCGCTACCGCGAAAGAAGCAAGAGACTCCCGGATAGCATAGCGCATAATTTTTGACATCCCGCCCCCTCAAGAGCTTGATACCAGGTGAGTCACTAATCAAAATAGTGATGAATATTTTTACTTAATCACAGCATCGAAGGGGTTGACCGCACCATAGTCATTAACAACACTTCCACTGATTTTACTGCCACCGTTCCCAGCCAGATTCAACACCATGCTTGAGCGCGGTGCCACCATGGCGTTGTCGAGTTTTTTGCCGTTGACTGACAAGTTCACAAAATTCACATAAAACGGCGTGGGGTTGGTTGCCTGGACTTTGCCGCCTTGCGTGTTCCAGGTGACCGCTTTAAAAGCATCGTTTGCATTGCCTGGCAGGCCCGCCGGACGATAGAACAGCTTGATCCGGGTACGAAAAGCCATTTGCAGACGGTTTTCGCTGGTTTTAGCTTCGCTTTTGGCCGGAACTTCCAGCACATTCAGCCAGAACACCGATTCCTTATCCATTGGCAAGCTTCCGCCAGCATAGCTGATACGTAGTGTCTGGCCTTTACCCTGCTCCACCCGGTTCATCGGCGGAGTCAGTACAAAGGGAACTTTGATAGCCGAAGGTTTGGCATTGGGATCGCCATTATCTATCCAGCTCTGCAGCAGTACCGGTGAGGGACCGACATTATTGATTTTGACGCTGACTTCTTTAGCGTCCGACGGATATATCACACGTGTGCCGCTGAGTACTACGCCGGCCAGGCAGCTACTACTGAATAGGGCAATCGCAGCCAAAGCGCCAACCTGGCACGCAGTATTTAAAGGGAAAAGTTTCATCAAAAACTCCGAACCCAACGGGAGATAGAGGGGGGATGACTCCCCCTTCAAAGGCCGATTACTGATACTGAATAGAATAGACTACATTGGTGATCACGGAGCCTGCGGTTGTGGCTCCTTCAGCATAATAACGCACCGCATAAGGCAAGGTGGCGCTACCGCTGGTAACATTTTGGTACTTGGTGTTGGCCGCCTGGTTCGAATTACCGGCCTGGATCACCTCTCGAGACGCATTGGACCCATCCAACAGCTGCAGACTGACGTTGGAAGCCGTACCGCTCAGGTTTTTCAGGCGTCCTGTCATAGAATCTACCGAGGCACCCGCTTCAAAGAAGGCAGAGGCAGTCTGCAGTGTGCCTGAGCAGTTGTTCAGTGCCATCACGAACCCCGTTTCACCAGCAGTTTGGCTCGCGCTGCTCAACTGGTTGGTACCGACGGTTGGCAGCACGACGGTGGCGTCCGCATTCTGACCATCGATTGCAACTTCACAGGTGCTGGCAGTCAGTTCACCGTTGAAGGTGATGGTACCGGTAGAAGCGGCCTGAGCCAGACCCACAGAACCAAATACTGCAACCAGGGAAGCTACGACTGTTAAGTTTTTCATATTTATTCCTAGTGACCTTACGTCATTAAACTATTAGGTTACCCACGACGGTGGATATATTTATGCAATACATAACTCTATTAATATGACGAGCATATATTGGCAATAACACAGCATTGAAAATGCGGGGCAATAACTGGCGCTATAAAAACAAATGAACATACATTCACAAGATATCAATGAATGGTAGTTCCGTGTTGAAAGCCTTTTCAGCGTATCTTTATCCCTTATCCCATCACGACTCATTCGTCCGGTGTTGCATACTGCCTTGCTGTTGGGATAAATATTATCGCCCAATGCGGAATATTCTTAGTGAAGTAATATTAAACGTAGGAAAAACCATTTAAGTATTTATGAATCAATAAGTTAAAGTCCGTTCTTATATGGTGAACAAGATTTCTTTATTGTTCTAACAGCACTGCACTTCCATATAAGAAAACCAGGCAACAAACTGATATATAACAAAAAACACCAAGCAAAGGGATTTTTGGCAGCGATACACAGATAGCTTCGCTTACCCGTAAGTTACTTACTGCTCTGCCGCAAAGTTACACCTCATCAGCGTTTGGCTGCTATTTCCCCAACCGTTCTGTTTAGACGGGCGCAGCATGCAGCGCCCCTACGCTGTGAGACCTGCGAGAGATTGTTAGCAGATACAGTTTGTCGTGATGATTGTGGTCAACCAAGGATTAATGCAGCTCATTTTACATAAGGTTTTGCAGAAGTATATTATGGAGAAAACAAACGGGAGCCATCAGGCTCCCGATATTCAATAGTGAATTTTTGAGTTACTGGAAATTCAGCATGAAACCAGCCGCAGCCTGATAATCACCCGCTTGAATATTTCCCGGCACACCATCTCCCTGAAGGTAAATGGTAAAAGGAAGGGTGTTATTACCATTCTGGAGCGAAATATTTTTGCTGGGCTTCCCCAGCTCGAGAACATTTCCTGAACCATCGGTCAATGCAACACTGGCACCGCTAGCCGTACCTGTAATGCCAAGACGACCATCCTTTCCTTCCATGCCAACAAAAGTAACGGTTACGCTATTACCTGCAGAAACTTCACAATTTTCCAATTGAATATTGAAATGTTGCGGAGCCGACTTACCAGAGCCATTGTTTTCAAGCAGTGCGGCATCGGCCACCTGCCCTAATGCGATTGTCTGGTCAAGAGACTCGGGAGCTAAAGAGCAGGATGTTTGTGTCTTAATAATACTACCTGACACTGTCATTCTTCCATTACCTTCGGCCATCGTTGCCGAGCTAAAAGCAATAGTTGTTAAGAATAGTACAGCTAACAAGTTTTTAATTTCCATAATAGAACCCATTGTTGAAAATAATAGCACCAAATGTGCATGGCTATAATCGCATTTTACGGAATAATTGAAATTCGTTTGCGTTGTGCCAGTGACAGGCAAAATTATTTAATCTATTCATACCTCGTGTACTTCTTGGGGCGTATTTCACCGACTACGCTCGCAATAGTTAACATTTTTCAAGGGTGGATATAGCCGCTAGCGATCTGCAACCATTCATTATTGAAATAAGATTTAGGCCAATTGAACTCAGGATGTAAAAAAGCCAGCATTAATGCTGGCTAGGTTAGATTAACTATAGGGGTATCGTTTAAAGGCAGCCTTTTATACCGGAAATTAATATTTTCTTACTACCCCAAATTCTATCCCCGTTATGGTAAAAAACGACTCTGCTTTTACCATCAACTGAAGGTGAAACATCAACTATTTCTGTATAATTAAGAGTGTATAGTGTTATCATATCGCCGGTGTTTCGCTGACTGACACCAGCTGCGGTAAGTCCCATGTGAACATCACTGTTTTGCCAAGCATTTTTTATACATGCTGCCGTAATTTCCGTATTCATAGATGAGGTGTATTCACTATCCATCCCGTTATACGCCCTTCCAGACTCAACGTTGGCAATGAAACAACCGGATAAAGCGACAGGAAGGATGAGGGCAATCCATTTATAAACTTTCATTTTTCCTCACATTAGCAAGTATTTATTTGCAGCAGCTTTAAAATTGTTTAATTCTTGAGCGGCATCATTATTAACAGATATTTTTTGCATAAAGGCGACCCAGTCTGCGTATGTATCTATAAGTGCTGCTTTTTCCTGTTCATTCATTGGCACTGACTTTAGCTGTTGGAATTGTTGTTCTGAAAATTTAATAGCATTTTCGCGCGTTGTTAATGTACATGCGTGTACTTCTTCTATGTACGCTTGATCTGCTTTAGCTTGAGCGGTTTTTAGCTTTTTTGCCCCTATATCATTGAATAAACTAGCTAGAGAGGCCATTTGTTGCAAGTTGTTGATGAAGTCAGATTTACCAACCGTATCACGCTTCACATTTTCAGTTATATTAGGGCATTCAAACCTATGAAGATCCCAACCTTTACCTGTTACATCATATGTGCAACCTGATAAAAGAACCGTTCCTAAAAGAATAAAAGTTAAACTTACCGTCCTCACATCCTCATCTCCATACCTAACATTTTGTAACATCCTAATGCCAATAGAACACAAAAGAAAGTGAGAAAAACAGCAATCGGAACTAGCTAGTCATCTTTGTGATGAATAGAGCCCCCCCAGAAGTACCGCGCCGCGTTGGCGGTCTTTGCCGTACTGATGCCAGCGTTGTTTGCGTAGTGGTTACCAGGAATTTGTTAATCATCTCGACAATAACTTTCAAAACCGAGGCTCTAATCTACTTGAATGAGATTTTAGCGGTTGGTTATTAGGCATGAAAAAGCTCATCTTTTACGCAGTCTTGCGGAGAGGTTTTTGAGGGTAAAAAAAACGGGAACCATCAGGCTCCCGTTATCATTCAACGCCAAGTCACACTTACATGTGTTTAACGATAGCGTCGCCGAACTCGCTACATTTCAGCAGTTTAGCGCCTTCCATCAGGCGTTCGAAATCGTAGGTCACGGTCTTGGCAGCGATAGCGCCTTCCATACCTTTAACGATTAGGTCAGCAGCTTCGAACCAACCCATATGACGCAGCAGCATATACTTGGGAAATCATAACTAATTGATTATAAAAGCTAACATAACAATTTACATCGGTAAAAATCGGCCTTAGTGAGCCTTGATTGGCGCTGATTTCAGTTGAGTTTTGCAGAAAGAGAATTTCTTCAGATTCTACATTTATCATGACCGATCACCATTATTTCTAACAAGGGCTGCGGCATCTCGACACACCCCTTTATGAAGGGTGTTTCCTACTGTTCTACGTTTCGACTCCAACGCATTCACGATAGCCATTCTGTCGACAAGCTGGCCATGATGAACCAGCTCAAGAACTGCCGCACCGATCTCCGAAGCAATAAGTCCAAATCGTTCTTCATCCAATTCCATAGACACCTCAGGTTATTTTTCACCCAGATTATCATGGTGATTGAAAATGGGATAGTTTGCCTGGATTTATCCCGGGCACATCACACAACAAGATCGTCAAACTCGCATGTCCTCATATCGTTCAGCGCATACGTGACCACGCCGAACACCTCGACTGCCCCGCAGTCATCAGTAATGTCATCCCCGTCATCTATCATTGTCACGTTCCCGGAACCGTCGAGGTATTCCAGGCAACGCACCGGCACCAGGCGCAGCCTCCTTACCGCAAACTCACCGCCGACCGCAGCAAGAATAACGCTGCCATCTACAGGTGTTAGCGCCCGGTCAACAACAAGCGTTGCGCCTGGGTGAATACCGGCCATGATAGCGCCACCTTTAGCTGCCACAAGAAACACAGAATGCCGCTGAGTGCCGCACAACTCATCGAAGCTGATACGGCTATGCGCGTAGTCCTGCGCCGGACTGGGGAATTTAGAAGCCATGTTCAATCTCCACACTCAAAAACACTGTTCATGCATACAGTATAAGCGTGAGTGAATGTGAGTGTGAAGATCGATTGATTAAATGAATAGTATGATGCTGATTGAGAAGGAAAGAAACTTAGCCGGGATTTCTCCCGGCATTGAAAACTACTTCTTGGATTCGTCGTTCTGTTCCGTGTTGCTGTCCTCCCCTTGCTCTGACCCAGTCATCGTAGGTTGCTCTGACTCCTGGCCCTGTTCAGCTTCTGGGTTCTTAATTTCTGGCGCTTGTTCGGTTACCACCGGTTGATCGGGTTCTGGTGTTGCTTCTTCTTCCAGTGCCGGTTCATACTCCGGCTCGTCGCTTGCTGGCATTTCGACACGAAGATCGATCCACCGACCAGCAGGAATATCGATTGGCGTGCCGTCTGGCATCTCAACAAAAATCGGCTGCTTTTTCTTGTCTACCTCACCACTATCCATAGCCTCAATATTTCGGGCTGAATACGGGCCTGTGTCGTATGTACGGTGGTACGTACGGATCTCAATATCACCATCGGGTAGGACTTTCGATTCTACCCATACCAATGGCCGCTTGTTGTCATCCACGGGGATTTCGATTCCGTTCCCAGCGCCACCCCAAGCACCGTCACCGTTAAAGCCCAGAACGCCGGATACACGATAGACGCCCTCACTGATGCGCTCGGTTGTTACCCCCTGGCTTTCGTCGTTGAGTTCACTCTCGCCGGTACCGAACAACTTAACGATCGGGGAGGCTTTCTTGATAAAGCCATTGGCGTCTACTGTGGTGTTTGTTGTATCCCATAAGAGCTGCCAGCTATCCCATACCCCGGCACGTTGCAATCTATACCATGTTTTTGGCTTAAATTGCGAGCCGGGGTGTGATGTCAAAGTCTGCTTACATGCAGTTCCGAAACTAACAGCAAGATTTTCGACAACGAGATATCCATGCGTGGTTCCTGTTGGCCAGTCAGGCGGCATACCTGCTGTTGATGTAAACCCACTGCCAGAATAAAAACCTACAGCAAGTGCTGTATCAATATTCATGTTGCTACTATTGTTTTGAACCGTTGAACCCAGCCCATAATCACCGGTTTTTAGAACAGCAGTCGAGCCGATATACATATTACTCGATGTTAATGATCCGATTGTGGTTAAATCACCAGCACCATTAAGATAAGCTAGTGCCTTTATAGTCGCCCCGTCAGTATCATAGAACCAATACCCCCCAGAGCCGTTCCCCCGATGATTCACAAAGTCCGCGCTCCCCCTGCCAGCGGCTCGACTCCATGAGGCCCAGATACCTTCAGTTTTCGGGATAAAGTTAGCTGCTATTCCTGAAGCCAGCCGAGTCGGTTTAGAAAACAAGACTGTACTGGCAACACTTTGCTCAGCTGTTTCAACTTTACTCAGTGCGTTAGCCATTGCTGCAGCTGCATTATTCTCGCTGGTCTTTGCGGCAGCCGCAGATGCAGCTGATTCTGCACGCATCGTATCTACTGTTCTTACTACTTCCGGGGTCAACTCATCTGGCTTGGGTGGGCTAATGAGGAAATCGTTTAGCGTTCCATTAACTGAATCCGTCAATACTCTTATGTCGCCAACATGGCCCAGCGTAGAGACAGTGACTTCATATTCACCAGGGAAAACTGTCATTGAATACTTACCAGCAGCATCCGTAACAGTTGATGAACGATTGGATGTTAATACCCGTGCAGTTGTTCCTTTTGCCTGCATCGTAATGATTACGTTAGGCTGGATATCGCCATACGGGCCACGTAGCACATCGCTAATTACTGTCATACTTTTCTCCGAAAAATAAAAAACCGCTCGCAGCGGGATATGGTTAGATAATTTGATACTGCGAATTACTGCTCTTTAGGCGTTTACAGACGCAAATCAATGCAGCGTCCTACCGGGATATCTATTGGCTCTCCTGCCTTTTAGTTGGTTAATTCACCCCCTGGAATTTGGATTGATTCATCCGGGACATATTCGGCGAATTGGCTGTTCGGAACGTTTAGGCGAACCATTAAAAATTTACCTTCCGGGATATCAATGCTATCGCCATTAGCGTAACCATCAATGTTATTCTTCAATGCTAAAATTGGACAATCATTTGTCCTGTGGTAAGTCCTAAATATAATTGAGCCGTCCTTTTTAACTTCATAGTCGACCCACAATAACGCACTGCCGTTTTCGTCTTTTGGAACTTCAAATTTCCATCCGTTGTCATTGTAAGCACCGAGGCAACCATCAACATGGTAAATGCCGACACCAAGCCGCTTACAGGTAACACCTTCTGCCTCCATGTTGTTTTTGCAAGTACCGTCGCGATAGATGTTGGTAACCGGTGAGGCTTTTTTAATGAACCCATTACCATCAACAACTGTATTAAGACTATGCCAGATGACTTTATTTAATAACCAGCCCTGGGAAGTATGACCGCATTGTACTGACAAGTGGTTACCATGCGATGATGCAAAGTTCATTACTGCATAAGTATCATTTGTTCTCATCCAGATGCTTGGCCCCCATCTGGGTACCTGAAACCCACCATTTGTTACATCAGCATTGTTTCTAAATACAATCAACCCCCTCTCGCCGACTGTTCCGGGTATCATATTTATATTATCTGTATTTAAAGTTACAAACCCTGCCCAACTGCCACCAATCCCCCAGTCCCCGTTCAGCATTACTTGATTACCGTTTGCGCCTACGTTAGCTGTTGCTGCAGTTCCTAAGCCAAGATTGGTGCGAGCTGTTGCTGCATCACTGCCCCCTGTGCCTCCCTGCTTAATGCTAAGGGCCGTAGTCAAGCCAGATAGTGATGTGATGTCACTATTGGCCCCTTTCGCTGCTTTGTTATTGAGCGCTGAATTTGTATTATTGAGCGCGGCGTTAAAGCTGTTCCATGCTGGCCCAGTAAACGTACTGCCGTCCGGTAGCTTGACCGTGATATTACCCGTTCCACTGAATACCTGCTGCCAGTTGTCCTTGTCGTAGTTCAGCCCCCGCAGCGCTCTTGAGGACTCAGCTGCGAGTTGGGCAGTGATTACATTGAGTGTTTCACGCGGCACCGCTGACCACGCTGCTCCGGCCTGAGTTGGGCCATCGTAGACCCGGATCAGCGTCACCTGCGTCGCGTTATCGACGGCTTTGACCGGTAGCGTGTACGTGACGCCACCCACAATGGCAACAATAAAATCTCCAGGCTTCAGCTCTGTTGTGAATGCCGTCCCGGCGCCCTTAACTACTGCGGAGTTATTGGTAAGCGTGATAGTTCCTGCTGGCATAACCTGCCCCTTATTTAAATACTAAAATAATCTGCGGCGTCCAGCACGGGCAGATTGATTGTTGTCAGCCGATACTGAATATTTATTTTGCTATGGTCGTAACTGTTTATGTATTTCGTGCGCCAAGCCGTAACACCGCCGCCAGCCATTCGCATTCCGGCATGACGATAATCAAGATAGTTATTCGATAAATTCATACCATCATGAATACCGAGGCGGCAGAGTGGCACCAGAGGCTTTGCTGTTGCCGTGACGGGATATGCATAATTACCCGGTATGCGCTGCGTATTTAATGAATTGCCACGATAAAGCATTGGGGCATTATCTGACGAAAATGTACACTGCCCTGCGGCATTCCATATTGCCAATCCATACTGAGGTGGAGTCGGATAAGAACCATTTGAAAAGATGCAAATCCACATCTGGCAATCTGCACTGCCGTCGCTGATAACATCATTCCCCGCCTCCCTATAAACATTCACGGTCATGCTTTCACGATCAAAATCAACAGCGCGATCACCGCGATCCCAATATGCAAAAACAAGAGCATTGGCGCGATCAGGAATGTCGGGGACTACCCAGGCACCGCGCACGGTAACTACCCCGCGCCAGACGCATTTTCCCGCGACTGCCAGATCGTTAATCTCGCTGTAATCTGTTGCATTGATAAGTTGGAGCCCAAAACGAGGGACGCCGCCAGCCCCTGATACCTGAAAAGCATCAAACTCGATGGGCCGCCTGCCTTTATCCTGCGTGGAGTTAAATCCATCAAACCAGGCATGCACAGTATTCCCGGATATTTGTACACCACTGCATGATATCACCCTGGGAACCGCACCTGTTTGAATAATCGCAACAGTTCTCCTAGGTACAATAAATAATGAGGCTCCAGGCGAGAGGACGGGATACGACCATGTTTCTCCGTTTTGGTCAAATTCGGGATCAAAAAAGCCCCGGTAGGCGCAGGCTTTTGAACCATTGCTGATATCTACACCTGCGCCGCCATCTTTGGGATAAACAACAAGTCCGTATCGGCTCAATATATCCTCCCGAGTTTTGTTCTTATCTGGCCTGCACCGTCGTAAACTGCCACGCCATCGTTATTGACAACAGTTCTTCCAAGACCAGGCACTGAACCATTTATTTCTACATACCCATCCCTGAACCCCAGCCTCATGCCAACGCTTCCCGGAGAGTAATTATCCGACTGGAGATAGTCCGTAATTTGAGCACCTCCTATTGAGGCATTTTTTATTTTTGCCGAGGTAATAGAGCCATTCTGAATAAATGCATCACTGATGAATACTTGCCCATTGACCACAGCAAAAGGCGAATATTGGTTATCACCACTGCCGCTCATTAGTACAAACTGATTTGCATTAAAAGCGATGCGAGTAACCACCGGCTGGCCTGATTGTGCCAGAACAGCAATAGACATCCCGGCGCTGTAATACACGCCATTAATACGCACACCGGCTTTCAACGAATGCACCGCTGTTGCGCCAGTAGCATCAACAGTAGCTGTTAGCTTGTCTTCCAAAGCCGCGGTAACGTCACCGATCTGCGCCTGCACTTGCGTGGACATTTCAGCAAACGCTTTATCAACCTCGGCTATCGTGGTTTTTACAACCAGAATATCGGCTCGTACTTCGCCGTATTGCGCCCACTGATGATCAACCGTTGCGTTGTTGGCTAGGGCGTTCTGCAAGATGGCATCGATGTTGGTATCGATCTGGCCAGAAAGCCGATCACCATCAGCAGACGACATAAAACCATCGCCAATCACATGAAGATAGTCGTCAGCATCGCCGTTAGACTGCCCGCGCACCCAATCAATCCAGTCACCCTGATTGCCAGTGCGATCGACGAGCCGCGCACGATACCAGAACTCTTGCCCCGCCTGTAATCCGCTCTGCGTATAGCTACGTTGTGGGTAAGGCACATCTGAAAGCAACATGGCGTTATTGCCCGCGGCATTATCAGCATATTGAATTTCGGTTTTCAGTGTGTCCCCGGCTCCGGCAGGAAAATTCCATGAAAGCCCTATTCCCCACAATAAGGGCGTTGTTGCGACCCCCACTGGCTTAGGTGGCTTCCCTTCCTTGCCATTTAGCCGAGTTTCCTTTGATGTTCCCCAGATAGAGGAAACATCACTGGCATTTATGGCCCGGACCCGCACCAGATATCGCCCGGCAAAAATATTCTGCACTTCGAATCCCAGGGCCGATGTGCGCGCCATAGAAACCCAGTTGCTATCGTCTCGCCGCCATTCGGCTTCATACGCCACAGCATTATCAACAGCATCCCAGTTGGCTCGCATCGTAGTGATTGCAATCCCTTGGTTAATCTGCGTAAAACTGCTGACCTGTATATTGGTTGGAGGCGCTTGCACACCAGGCGGGATCACTGATATCGGCCGCTCATCCAGTCGGGCACCAGTATCGATCGCATCGTATTTGCCCGGACTATGCCAAACAGCAGAAATGGTAAACGTGCCGTCATCATTATCAGTAACGTTTGAAACCCGATACTGTTGGACTGCCAGATCGCCAGCATCGACAGACCACACGGCCTCCGGTTCTGGATTTGGGTTATAAGCAGTGCTGACCGTGACGTTGGTACCACTGACGACGGAAACAGTGCGTGCCTGGGAGCTGCCGTTCGGTAAATTGATAATCAGCCGATCACCCGGCGATACATCGGCAACCCGATCCAATTTAATCACCCGGCCATTAACTGCCGATATGCGGCCGCCTAACACACGCCCAGCCAACATCTGATCTGCAACGCCAATGATGCGCCCAGGCAATGGAATGTAACCATCCAGCCCAGTTGAGAACGATATTGTGCGGTCGTTGCTATTCGTGAGTAGCGCCCAGCGCCCGCGCCGGTTTGCCTCCGTTTGCCGCGTGCAACCGATGGCAGAAATTTCCGTCTGATTGATGCCGTAACGCTCAACCAGTGCATTTTCCATAACCGCTTCGACTTCATCTTGATAATGATTGTCAGGGTTTGACCAACTCACCATCGCGCTTGAATAGCGGTTTCGATAACTGCCGCCTTGGTAGTGAAATTTTCCATCAATGACGTTTGCTCGAGTGTATGTAAAATCCATATCCCTCGGCATATCAGCCAACACGCAAACTTGGTTATTGGCCCAATACGTCATGCCACGAAAAATCGAAGCCAGATCGCGCAGTACGGTAAAAGCTTCATTCTGAGCCTGAATATAAACGTCACACACAAATCGTGGTTCTGTACCGGAGCCGCCACGCCCATCGGGTACACGTTGATCACAGTATTGTGCTATACGATACAGTTCTACCTCATCAACTTGGGTTGCATCCAAGCGATCACCAAGGCCAAACCGCTTATTCAGCAAAATATCGTAGAATACCCATGCTGGATTGTTGGAGTAGGCCCATTTAAAACTGCCGTCCCATGTGCCGCTGTATGTCCGGCTTTCCGGGTCATATGTTGTCGGAACGCGAATAACCCGCCCTTTCGGCTTACAACTGATCTGCGGAATGTTTGGGAACTGTTTCGCATCGAACGAAACGAATAACAACGCCGTGTTGGGATAACGAAGCTTGGCATCGATCACTTCAGTGATCGCCATCACCCGCGTAAGATCCACGACATTGCTGGATGTTGAGTCAGGGGTAATCCTGCGCAGGCGGATTTGCCAGCCTGTTGTTGCTGCCGGCAGATTCACACGGTGACTACGCTCAAAAAGTGACGTAGTTTTGTCGTTTATCACACCGTTTAAAACGGTCTGATATGCGCCGCCATCAGTAGAGAGATCGATCGCATAATCAACCCGAGTACCCACGCGATCCCCGTTATCCTCTTGCCTTACCAGCGTCTGCCAGCCAAGGCGAACTCTGACAGCAGATAACTGAGTATTATTTATCGCTCTCACCCAAGGCTGCGTAGCTTTCAGATCGACACCAACACTAGCTTCGTATTCAGCACCTGGCATTCCCTGAATATAATTCTGCATCTGGGTGCCCGGACGGAAATCCCACTCAAAGCCGGGATAGTTCAGGGTTCCATCTGGCGAAAAAACCGGGGTGCCATCGAGGAAAATATTTTGCCCATCCAACCCGCCAGCAAATTCCCCCTCACCCAGCGCCAGTAAAATCTTCGCCCTCGCTATCGACTGGATGCTGTCCGGGGACTCTGTCGGGGTATGGCTACTGCCACCGCCACCTTTGCGACCTTGGATCACGTCTGTCATAGTTTCGCCCATAAAAAAAGCTCGCCTGAGCGAGCCTGATTGAACACTGATATTTTTACTGCTGATCTTCTGCGTAGATCCCCGCCGATATCACTGCACCGCCGATTTCTCGACTGCCGTATAGGACACCAACTGGATTGCCCTGGGTCGTCGAGTTAACCGGGCCGCCAAACGCGTATGAAGGTTTGTTCTCAGCGTTCTGACCGACCGACAAGCCACCTGGCTGCGGTGATAACATTTGCACTACTCCACCAAACATCATCGATGCACCGGCCATCCGAAGATAGGGAGATATCGGAGCCAAAAACGGGATAAAAGAAGCTGCGATAAGGGCGGCACCAAGGACAGTTTGAAAAACACCACCACGCTTACTACCAATAATGACCGGGATAATCCGTATATCGCCATTGCCCTTAGTCATGTCGATCTCTTCTTCACTGACATTCTTACGGCCGACAAAAACAGCAAAAGTCAGCCCCTGGATTTGAGCCTCGTTCATAAAACGTTCGAAACCGGGAAACTGCCCCTTAAGCGCCCTGATCGCGTGAGGTATATCTCTGGCACGATAAGTAAATTCCTTGACGAATTTCTTTCCGAGAATGCCGCCAAGCCTGATTGTTCTGATTGGAATGTCACTCATTTGAAAAAGTCCTTAAAGCGCAGGATTTTTATCATTCTTTCCTGAAAATAACCGCCGTATGGGATCCGCTGGCTCAGTTGCCCATAAGGATGGTGCAGTAGCATGTTGCCTTCCAACAGGATCCCCGCGTGATTGGGTACCGAAGCCGAGATCTGCATAATGACCATATCGCCCGGTTGTGGTGACCCGTAGAACTCCCGAAAGCCGCATTCATACCAGTTGTCCATATACAGGTTTTCACCTTCATCCCACCAGTGGCGCTCCACACTGTAATTAGGCAGAGTAATGCCGTGCTGTTGCCGGTAATAATCCATAATCAACGACCAGCAATCGGCATGCCCAAGTACGAACTGACGACCTTCCAACGGGCGATCACCGCGTGGGTTAATCGTCCTGATATCACCCTCAGGCCACGAAGCGATCACCCACGGCAATTCCGTAATGTCACACTGCAGCATGTCCAGTTCGCTGGGCTGCGTCGTGGCCCCATCGCCAGTGTGGCTATGTACGATAGCTGCTACGGTTCCCCACTCTTCGGCTTCCGCATAGTCCAACGGGGCCAACTCAAAATGTTCTGTAGACTTGGGGGAAAGATTGGCACAAGGAAAATAACGCTCTACGCGCCCTTTCTGGGCGATGACGCCGCAGCATTCATCCGGGTGGCAACTCTCAGCATGAGCCAAGATTGCATCGATAGTTTTTTGTCGCAAGTTACCTCCGAACCAACGCAGAGCCTGGGAAGCCACCGAAATCAAGTTCGTTATTTTCGCCAAAGCGTTTTTTGCAATCCGTCAGCAACCCCCCACACTCATCTTGCGAAGGATCTGCAGTAGGATTCCCTTTCTTATCAAACCAGCCGTTTTGCCCCGCATAGGCGCATCCGTCACCGGTTTTATAAAGCCCACGCATACACCAAGTGCAAAGCGCCGTAATTTGCCGCGTTGGGATCTGCCGCCCTTGCAATGACATTGGATCGGACAGAGTAAACTCAATAACCTCGTTGTCTTCCGCGCTTTTGCTGTCGATGTAGAAAACCTGCTTAAATTCTTGGGCTGGGTCTGCTTTGGGGTTTCCACCGGCAAAGTTTTTGGCATCGAGGTAATGTGCGAAAGTATCGTGGATGGTTACCTTGGCCTGAAGCATATCGTCAAAACGCAAACACAGCGCGGTGATCAGACTGTCGATATTTGATACTGCCAATTTCGGTGTTGCACTGGCCCCGTCGCTGGATGACTCTAGCCCCTTTAACTCATACGGAAATGCGCCGTATTCCTTCCCCTGCCACCAAATGCTTTTTGGCTTTAACTTGGTTTCATCGCCACCAGACGCAGAGATCTCCGTTGGCGTATGGGGGATAGTTTCATTGTGAAAGCGCAGAACATCGGCACCAAATTTTGTACCGTCGACTTCGATTAACCGGATCCGGTTACCGGGTTCCAGTTTTTGCACGTCATTTGTGATTGCCACATGGTCTCCTTATGGTGCGAACGCTTGTTCAAATGTCGCAGATACCGTCATAACAGAGCCGCCAACCGGTGTTGCCTTGATGGAGTCAGCAACCACGCGATATAGCCCCTTTACCCCGAAGGGTGGTGTCCAAAAGAATGATTTGGTGGTGTGGGACCGGACGAACGCCAGCAGCGGGATCATTTCCGTTTTCTGGCCGGAGAATGACAACGGCCAGGTCTGGGTTTCGATGTTGAGGCCATTACCGGCCACCTGCTTATATCCATCACCGAACTGTGCCGTTCTCACCCGCTGGGCATAGCTGCCCTCTGGCTGTCCCTGAATGCGCCAGGTGAAAGTGTCGATTGCCATGTTTTCTCCAAGCATAAAAAAACCCCGCCAAGGCGAGGTCGTGAAGTATGGAAGTAACTTTTGATCTTATTTTGTTTTCTCATACTCAGACATTATGTACTCGTAAGTTTTCTTGGCCTCTTTGCATTGCTTCGATGAGTCATTATCTGTCATACACTCCCCGTGATATCTGGATATCATCGCAGAGATACCCATCGAGGATGAAAAATATGACTCACATTTCTTATCGCCATTACATACCATATTTTTTGCATGTTCTAAAAGTTGTACCCCTTCAGTTTGCGCAGAAACGGAAAGACTCATAGATAAAAACAGTGGTAAAACTAAAAGATACCTCATACCTACCCCACGTCAGTAAAATTTTGTCACATCGAAGTAAAAGTCAGAACAAATAGATGCAAAGCCGACAGACACGGCAGAGCACCTAAATAACGAAATTAAATTTATCCTGATATCTCACACTGCGTTATTTTACCGCCAGATGGCTGAATGAAGAACGTTGCTGGGTTGCCAGCTTTTGTATAGAAAACGGTGCCATCTGAAAAAACAATTGCAGACATTTTCACGCCATCTGGGAAGGTCCTCACCTCACCGTCAACCTGATGGGCGCTATTCCCATCGGAATAATTTATAACTGTAAACTTGCTGGACAATTCTACATGCCCTGCATTATTACAATCGAATTTCCCAACCATTTCTGCAGATACCTGCCAAGAGAAGAGGCAGCAAGCTGCAACTATTATCAATTTTTTCATTATATGACCCCATCGGTAACAAGTGGCAACATCTTATCACCACTTAACTTCCGGTCAATTGGTTATCTTCTGCCCATCTTCGAATCGATAAAGTTGTTGATACTCCCTGATTGCCCCATGGCTCTCTCCAACCGTTCTGAGACGATCCCAATAACCTCATTCCTGATAGCCTTACTCACCAACTCGCCATCACTAGTATTTTGAGCCTGCTGCTGCCCGCCCTGTGTGACAATAGTCATACCACTCATATCGACGGTAACACCACCACCACGCAATCCATGCATTGGTGCAGCTCCGCTGACAGTGTTGGTATTGCCAACCAGCCCGCCAGTGGCATAGCCGCGCATCAAGGCATACAGATTATCAACACCAATGCGATCCGTGGCTTCTTTGGTCATTACGAACTCACCACGATGCACAACGCCAGCAGGTTCGTACTTCCCACCATCACCGGTATAGCCACCCGTATCAAAGCTAAAAATTTTACCTAAAGTCGAAGTAATCGAGCTGCCACCTTCACCTTCTCCTAACATGCTCTTGACCGCGTAAGCCACCAAGAGCTTGTTGATGATATCAATGATCATCTTGAGGATTGACGTCGTGAAGTCGCGAAATGATGCTTTGCCGGTGGTCACCAAGTCAGTCATCATATTGGAGATGCCACTCAACGCACTCATAGCCACATTTGACACCGAGCTATAAACATCAGTGGCTTTCTCCAGATACTCATTCAGTCCATTGAGCGCACCAGCTTTCCAGTCCTGCTCTAGCCTATCTCGCTCCGCATAAGTTTCCTCAAGTGATGACAGCGCCTGCTTTTGTGCAACTGGATTATCAGCATATTCGGTGGTGATTCGATCCTTTTCAGATTGTCTTTGGGAATCCCTGGCTGTAGCCCCCGTTGCAAGAAAGGCGATCTCAGCACGTTTTGCCTGCTGCTGCCGATCAAATTTCTGTGCACTATCTAGCAACTTGTTCAGTCGTTCCTGCTGGACAACCTGATCACCGATAACGGCCAGCCGTTCTTTACTCGCAAGAACAGCATCCTTGCTGGATAACAGTGATTTTTCTTGTGCTGATAACTGGCGTGTACCTGCTGCCTTTTCAAGAACCGTAAACTGTGCTTGGGCTTTTTGCAGATCTCTGCGCTGCTGACTGATTTTATCGTTTACGCCGGTATGCTGACGCAATACCTCCAACTGGGCTTGAAGCGCCAAGAGATCGACTTGCGCAGAATCCTCCGCCTTATCACCCGCAGGGGGCTGATATTTTGGCCCTTTTGGCGTTTTCGGGTCTTTGTATTTCCTCTCAATCTCGGCAAGGTATTCGCTATATTTAGCTGCTGATATGGACGATCTTTTAGCATCAAGTTGTGCTATTTCATTCTTTCTTTGGGTGGCTTTATTCCCGTATTTTTGCTCAAGTTCTTCACGATCTTTTAACTGATTTTTAAGCCGCGTTTGTTCGTCTCGCTCCTGCTTTGCCCGCCCGGCAGCAAGCCCCTCATCAGTCAGCGATTTTTGAAGTTTCTCGTATTCTTTGGTCAGGTTGCCAACCAGAGTCCTTTGGTTTACCAGCGCCTGGCTCTGTTCTCTAGACGAAAACGAATCATTTTGCCGACCGTAGCCATAGCCAGTAGTGTTAACAGCCGGTGTAGCCTCCAAACGCTCAAGATTCTTACGTGCAACCTCAAGTTGTTTCCTTACCCCCTCAACCTTGCTGCTAAGACTCCGTTCTCTCCCCACATCAAGCATGGCATCCCAGGCACCGGAAGCCGCGTCCTTAACATACTCCCATGCTGTTTCCAGTGTGCCGAGATTATTTTTAACCGCAGCAGACCGACCACTCATTGAGGATGCATAAGATTCCATCGCGATTTTTGCTGCATCAGCGGCACGTCCCTGATTTTCGAAGGAGATAATTTGTTCTAGTTGGGTGGCAGTAAGAAAATGGAGGGTTCGATCCAACTCCATTACCGCCTTTACTGGCTCGTCCTGTAGGCGCTTGAAATGTTGGATCGTTGTATCAATTGATTGCCCGGTAGCGTCTTCAATTTCTGCGGCAACCCGCGAGACCATGCTGATCGCACCAGAAGAGAATTCCCCGCTGCCGACTACCTTCGCAATCGAACTCGCGAATGCACGTTGTGTCAGTCCATTTTGTGATAGGGAGCGAGCTAAATCCTGCAACTGAGAGGCTGTTTTTCCAGCATACCCGCCTGTCAGTATAAGCTGCTTGTTATACTCCACGGCTTCTTGCGAGCCTTTGTGCCATGCGGTGACAAGTAGGCCAGCCACACCAACCAGCCCTATAATGGCAAGACTTGTTGGCGATAGTATTCCGGCAAGCCCCTTCGCATGTTCAGCATTTTCGGCCAACGCATTGGCATTTTCTGAAAGCGACCCTGATGATTCGTCAGTTGCCTCTTTCAAGCCAAGGATCTCCTCCTTGATGTAGCGTAAGATCCCACCCAGCCCACCGAACGAGTCACTGATCTGGCCGCCCTGTTGAAACAGAACCAGCCACAGCGGCATTCCACCTGCAATAGATGTGAAAATATCGGTGAATTGAGCAGGCAACATCCTCAACGCTTGTCTGTACCGAGTGGCGGAGATCGTGCCAATCTTCCACTGATTATCTTGCTCACGCAGTTTGGCAATAAGCGGTGCTGACTCAGCCGACACCCCCAGCTTTGCCGCTTTCAGCTCCAGCAACTGGGTACGCGTTTTACCAATAGCGTTTACCTGGTCCTGCAGCGAATCGATGAATGATTTACGTGTGGACTCAGCACGTTTGGTTTCCGCTGCGGCTGACCGCTCTGCCGCCTCCTGCTCTTTCAGGGCTTCCTTCAAGCCCCTGGAAGCGATCGCTGCGGCCCGTTTCTGATCGGCTTCACGCCTTACCGCCTCCTCCTGCTGCCGCATTGCAGCAATCAGCGGTGCTGCCTCCTGGCTTATACCCAGTTGTGCTGCTCGATATGCAGCAGCATCAGAGGCCGATGCCTTATATAGCTCGTTCTGTGCTTGGAGTTTTGATAGAAACGCCTCTTTGGCTGCCGTGGCGGCACGTTCCTGTTGCGCAGCTGCGGCAGCAGCTTTCCCCTCATCCGTTCTGGCTGTGGCCGCACGTTCCAATTGAATGCGGGTCTGCTGGATGGTACGGGAAGCCTCGGCAAATGACTCAGGATCAATAATCCCTTTTGCGTTGAATTTCGATAACTGGCTTTCCATGTTATCGAGTCGTTCGAACGCCGCTGTAACCGGGTTAATTTGCGTCAGTAAATCGCGCAATTCTTGCCGTTGCTGCGCCGTCGCCTGCGAATGGGTTTTCGCTTCTGTCTGCGACTTATTCAACGCTGCAGCATATTCAGCAACACGGCGATGGGTATCTTCAATCTCTTGCGCGATCTCCTTCGATACCTTCGCCGTATTCTTCCCTGACGCATTAAAACCATCAGCGGCACCGGCCGCACCGGTTGCTTTCTGCTGGAACTTATCCAGCTCTTGGTTACCCCGCTGCAAATCGTCGGTATCGACGCGTAAGGAGATCGACGCAATGTCTGTCATGCTGGACTCCATGCAATAAAAAACCGCCCGGAGGCGGTGCAGTTACTTTTTATGAATGACAGATAGTGCTGACGCCTCCATCACCCGAATGTCAGTGAGTGCGACCGCCTCATCTTCTATACCGTGCAGCTTCATTAGCCACGGCAGGCAGTTATAGTCCAACCCGGTAACTCCACTCATGCCCGTGCGCCACTGAGTGGCCATGGCACGGAACACTTCGAACGACTGCCACACATCGGGCAGGATCTCCACCGGATCAGATGCCATATCTTCCAGCGTCAACCCAAACGCGGCCAATTCCTCCGCTGATGGCTCAGGCGTATAGAATGCCGAGGCGGCCGCTGTTAGTTTTTTTCGCGCAGCGCCATCAGTTCGCGGGTATATGCCAACGCGATCGAGTCAAAGGCCCGCGGGTAGTTTTCCAGCAGCACCATAACGTTTTCTTTCGTGAATTTTTCCGGCAACGCCCAGCCAATGGCAATTTCGCAGACAAAATCTACCATCGGTGCATTGGTGTGCTTGCCAGTTTCGCCAAGCTTCTCGGACTCTTCACGCAAGTTTTTTTCCAGCACTTCCAGATCGGCACGAGTTTTATGCTTGAACGTGAATGTCAGAACACCATCCTCGGCTCCGGCACGGGGAATGGTCACATCGATTTTAAAAGTTGGGTTAGGGATAAGAGTAAATTTCATGTCGATACCTGCGATTAGTGGGGCGCAGCTGCCGCCCCAGTGAATTATTTGTCTTTGTAGAACGTCATAGTGCGGGATTGCACAGCGAGTGAAACCTGCACCGTTTCAACCGCGTTCACTGCGGTAGCTGGCTGCGGGTCGAATGAAGAAATAGCAGACCAATAACGGGTTTCCTTCGCCTTTGGCACATACATGTAAAACGGCATCGTATCGCCCGAGCGATCGCCAGCAAGCAGAACGCTGTAGATAGCCAGCGTGGAATCATGCGCAAAGTTGAAAGTCTGTGTTTTCGCCGCTCGGAACGTGGCCAGATTGCGCTGACGGTCATCTTCCAGGAATTGAATCTGCACATACTGCTGATCACCACCTGATGCGGCTACCTCAGTAATTTGCGGGATCTGAGTCCATTCAGTGACTTTGGTCAATGAGCCTGCGCCAGCACCTGTCGGAAAAAAGTTAACATCAGAGGTATCAAGTGATCCGATAGTGACAGCGGTTGTTGTAGCCGTGGTGACCTTGGCAACAAGGTTATCGATCAGCCCCCACCCTGATTTGATTAATACAATGTCACCAGCTGCCAACGTGCTGCCAACGACCGTGAATACAGCGCCTTTTGCGTTGCTGACAGCGGATGTCGGCAACGCGGCGGCCATTTTGGAGCCCGCAAATACAACGGCCCCATTCGGTAATGCAAAACCCATGATTATCTCCAGATAGAAAAAAACCGCCGCAGCGGTCAGTGAGTGATGATGTCAGCGCGGTAACTCATGCTGACCGGGATTACATAGCGGGTATCTGAGGGAATACCCCGGTAAATGGTCGGCGGGGTGTGTATGTAACAGGTTAACGGGCCTTCGGTCAGCATCATCCCCAAGGGGAACAATGCGGCGATCTGGTCGGCTAAGTCCCTTGCAGGGCCGGTGCCATCACCAGCAGGCGCAACAACGTTGATTTGCCAAACACCCGGCAAAACATGCAGCTTTTCCGCAAGGTCGATTGCTGTTGTGGTTGCGGGCATGGCGTAGGCTTGCAGATACAGGCCATCGGGCGGATCCATTACGATATTTTCCCAGGCAACAGGAATGTTGTGTGCGTCAGCCCATTCGCCCAAACGGGCCTCAAGCAACGCAGCTATGCGGGCGTGGCTCACGGTTCAATCTCCGATACAGCGGCGCTGAAATGCCGCTGGAAGTCTGCGGCAGTGATGCGGACCATGCCACCTGGCGCTTGGGTGGAATGTCCAAATTCCAGTCGATAGGCATAAGGAACGTTATTCACGAAGTAAATGGCCTGCATGCCAATGCGGAATTGCTCTATCACCAGGTTGCCAGCACCCAGCGTCGCACCGCCTGATTTATCGATCCGGCCCGTTTCGCCATCGGCGGCTGAGTCGAACGACACCTGCCAGTTACCGCGAAACCGGCCCCCGCTATAACCTGGTGGCACCCGGATCCCCATACTGTCAGAAACCCGAGCACGCTTTTTTAATTTCCCGGTGGGAGTTAGGTTGGCCGAGTTTTGTCGCTGGGCCTCGTTGTGATCAAAAACAGCCTGGTTATACGCTACCGCCGTGCTATTCACCTCCCAAAGTTCAGGATTGCCAACAGGCGACATCTGCACGAGTTGCGCCAGTATCCGGATACTGGTCGCCCGTACTACCTGCGCTTGATTGGCCTTTGCCTTATCGACAAATGCCGTTATGGCCTGCAAAAAAGCGTCATTTTCGGACATATCACGCCCTCAGTTGCGCCCGGTAGCAAATCAGGATGGGACCAGGCATTACCGGATGTGGATGTACCACTCGGTATTTTTTGCCGCCCACCTCGATCCGGTCATCGACACGGATTTCGGTTTCGTATGTGGCCACAAGTAACACATCACCACCGAGGATTAGCGAGCCATCGATCTCGCTCGGTTTGTATTCGGTTATTACACCGATCACAGTACCGTTTTGCTCTGGCTGCCGAACCTCCTTACCTGCCTCACGGCTTACTGTAGCGCCGCGAGTAAATGAGTGTTCTGCACCGTTCACGGTCAGTAAACGGGTCGCAGTGGCCCGCATACGGCGATAATCGATACCCATATCACCCCCTGACAACTGCTATTTGGCCGGAGCCGATGCAAAGCCCACGTAACAACGCATTGACTGCGGCGAACGACGGTTGAGCCTTACGGGTTCCCTCCGCATAACTGACGCTGACCGCCCCGCTTACTGCTTCGGAAAGAACCTCGGAACCGCTTTCCGTAGATGGCTGTAAATCTATTTCTTGCGCCTCGAAAGCCAACCGGCACTGCGCGTGCTTTACCTGAATCGGAATGCTATTGCTGGGCAGCCTGTGGTAATCACGAACCACACTAGCGCGGGGCCATGCCAGATTCTGGCCGAAAACAGCCGGTACACCTTTCCAGTTTTTCCCTTCCAGATAATCCATCGCCTGAAGCATCAGGACTGATAGCTCTACATCCTCTTTAGGCAAACTAAGCCCACGCCCAGCAGCGTAATCTCGGCATTCATCCAGCGAGGCGTAACTGTTGAATCCGTCGGAGTGAATTTCAGTATCCAGCATGGCCTACTCCGCTATTCCTCGGCCAATTGCCAGCCGTGAGAAATCCAATCTTCGATTTCATCAGCGTGCACATCAGCAGCAACAGGGCCACCGGGAAACGCTGGTTCATCTCGGATCATTGCTAGCAGTTCTGGCTGCTCAGGTGGCTGCTCAGGTGGCTGCTCAGGTGGCTGCTCAGGTGGCTGCTCAGGTGGCTGCTCAGGTGGCTGCTCAGGTGGCTGCTCAGGTGCAGCCGAGCTGCCATTGGCATTAGCAGTAAGCAATTTTCGCTCAGCCCGCTGCGCTTTAGTTAATCCCGCCATAACGACCTCTCAATAAAAAAGGAGCCGAAGCCCCTTATTTTCATTAACCCATCAGAACAGCGATATGCTCTGACTTGATAGCGCGGTAACCCCATGCAAGCCGGACGTGGTAAACAACTTGCAAGTATTGGCGATAAACTGCGATTTCGAATGACAATCCGGTTTTCGGGTCAGTGATCATCATCATGTCGTCGGCTGCATCACCACCTTTGGGAAGGGCAGGAGCACGGGTAGCAAGCACGATCGCTGAACGGGCGAATGCCACGTTTGGCGTATAGCCTGCCCCAAGTGTTGCAGCGACATTATCTGCCACCGGCAAACGCATCCCAGGCCGCCCGATTGATACTGTGCCACCGGCCAATCCTTTGTTTACGACATATTTATTGTTGTCACCTGCAAAAGTCAGGATCCCGCCAGGAAGAATGGTCCCCGTTCCGGTATCCAATGCAATGTTGGTGCTTAGCGGATCAAATGCACCGTTGGTCAGGTAACCCGCGCCAGTGCCTTTATTCACAAAGGTAATAGGGTCAGAATGACGCAATGCCATTCCCATCACGCGGTCTGTCATGCCATTACGCAGCATATCGGACGAACCGGCCTCATTGACTTTAAACAGGCCAGATTGCTTGCCGCGCAGATTGCCGATTGCACCATGACCTAACACTAATTGCAGATCCGTCTTTGGTGCACCGTTTTCCTCAAGGATCCGCAATACTCCCGCAAAATCGGTCATGTCGGCCGCATTCGCAAATGGAGTACTGCCAGCAGTACCAAATGCTCGTGATGCATGAGTGTATGCCTCTACCCATAAATCCTGCTCCATCTCGTTAACCAGTGTTCTCATTGCCTGGTAAAAGCGGTCTGCCTGAATGGTGGAAAATGTACCGGCATTTTGTAACCCACGAGTTTCCTCACCGTTCCAACGGACAGGAACGTGTTTCGACTTGGAAATGGTCACTTCAATGCTATCAACAACATCATCGCCAGAGTCAGGGGCCGTTACTCCCGGTTTGTTATCCGCTGATGTGGCAGGGTTAGTGATCGGTACAAGTACTGGCTGATTTAGTGCGGCACGCTCAATGTTTGAGTCGCGTGATACTGCTGGAATGAAACCCGTCATTTCACGAGACACAACGTCCAGCGCCTCATAGAAATCAGGGATTAGGCCCGTAAGAGTGTTAGCCATTTAAATTTTTCCTATAAAGATTGGTTAGGGATGGTTTGAGATTTTGGCTATCCAGCCAGGGCACCGATCCCTATCCAGGTCTCGGCAAAAAATGGGTTAATCAACGATGGTGATCTTGTCTTTTGCAGCAGCTGCACGATCTGCAGGGGAAAGCGCATCAAACGCCGCTCGCTTCATGGTTTTCTGGCCTTGCTGGAATTGTGATGGTGGTGTGCCATTTCCATTGTGGCCAGTACCTTTGAGAATGTGGTCTTTCTGCGGGTATTGTTCGACAAGGTGCTCTAGCGCCTCATCAAACTCAGCCAGTTCACCAGGCTTAGCACGGGAAAACACTTTGTTGCCTGCCGCGTCATAGGCCACAACTTTCCCATCCTCAATTTTGAAGGATTGACCAAAGCGGGCCTGAACGAAATCAGCCGGGATCGCCAATTTATCAGCGATATATTTGGAGCCATTGAAACGCCCGCCGATCATCTCGGTGCTCAGCATATTCGACAGTTTTTCGTTTTCCTGCTTTGACTCATCGAGTTTTGCCTGGAATTCATTGGTGATCGCCGCTTTCACCTGATCCACTTCACCAGCATCGATGAGCTTTTTCTGGTCAATCTTCAAAACGGTTTGCATCGCTTCCATCGCCTTGACTGGATCGTCAATACCCGCAAATTTTTTCAACTGGGCTTCCGCAGTCTCTTTCGCTTCACGATGCGTTCTAGCCTCAGCGTTGAGAGAAGCAATTTTCCCTGTAGCCTGCGCAGCATCAAAAGGGATTTCTTTGCCGTCCGGATGGGTATAAACCGGGTGGCCGTTTTCAATCACTGCATACGTCGCGCCATTAACTTCAACGGTTTTCAATTTCATTGTGGTTCTCCAGCCTTCCGGCCATCAGTTAGGCTTCCGCCCGTTCGCCATATCGCATCCGCTAAACGGCAGGTATAAAAAAACCACCCGGAGGTGGTTGGTTATAAACCGGCGTCTAAGAACGCCTGTTCATCAATTTCTCGCAACTGCTGTAAGGTGAGCCTTTCCCCCTTATCGTTGAAAAAATCTGCGGGGTGCATGCCGCCATCTCGCAACAACCTGGCACGAGTCTCTCCAAATACCTCAACTTGCCGCTTGAAGGGTTGCCGCAATATCCAATCACGATAATCGGTACTTGCCGGCACCTGACCATCCATGCTGGCGCGCGTTCCCTCCGGCATGTCATCAGCATCAATACCTAAATCCTGCCACGATTTCACCACCAGGGTTTCAGTAGAACGGCAGCAGAAATGGATCCGCCCTGGCCCTGCACCGTACGGCACCTTATGTCCCATTGGCTTGTTGTCGAGCGTATAGCGCAGGCGATCCCGAATGATGCATGTGGGTGTCGTGTGATTATCGAGGGTGCTGCACCATTGCTTGCAGTCAATGACATCTGAATTGGCCGTGGCGAACTCAGTACGGGCCACGGCGGCCAGATGATTCACCGCCGTTTTTATCACACTGGTTGCATTGGCCCGCCCAAACTGCAAAACGCCATCCTGATAGTTCCGGGAGCGGGTACCGCGAACACGCCGATAAATCTGGTCGACTGTTTCCCCCTGCAGGTAACCCATGCTCACTGCATTGGTTATCTTCTGCATGCGGTCAGATTCGAGCTTGCTCCCCCACTCACTTAATAAACGCCCCTGGAACGGGCGAGCCATGGTGGCCGCGTATACCTGTTGAGGCGTTATCCCCATCAGTGGCCAGCGCTGCTTTACCACATCAGGCAACAATGAATCGAACAAACTCAGTTGAAAACCAGCCTCGTGGCTGCTGAAATCGTTGAGTTCATCAGCAAGCGAAGCGTAGAGGGTTCGATAAATCTGCTGGTTGATGTCCTTCACACCACCCAGTAACGCCTCCAGGCGGCGAATGGTGAAGCTATCTGGCGGAAGGTCATCAAGGGCCATGATTAGCCGAGAAGACAATTCAGCGTCGGCCTGGTTGAGTAATTTCACCATCCGAGCAGAAACGCCAGTTGCGTATCGAGAAACAAAAAGCGTGTGAGCTACCGTTTCATCGAACAATCGCTGATTGATCGTCTCCATGGTTACTCCATGAGGTCAGGTGCGTTGATCAACTCATCAATGACCACTTCTGCCTTAACATCAGGGTCAATAATTCCAATCTGCTGATAAGCCCTGACAGCGTCAATCCGGCGAATATCCCCACCCTGGCGCAGTGCTTGAATTGCCAAGGCTGATTGTGGGCTAAATGTATTCCCTGCGGTTTCCAACTCAGTACGCACATCGATATTGCCGCCATCAGGAAGGCCCAGCCATTCAGCCATATATTGCAGGATATTATCCAAGGCATCCTCTAACGAAGAGGACATAGTGAACAGTGGGCTATCTTCCTGCATGGTTTCATGCTGGGTCTGATCAACTGATTTTGTTGATGTGTTTTCTTTGCGCAGGAGCTTTGCCCCGGCCATGCGCATCTGTTCGACCAGATCATCGAGTGAATCCTGGCCTGTTTTTATACTCGCCCCAGTATGCTCGGTGTATTCGACACCATGCTTAGCGCGGTCTTCAAACCTCATTGCAGAAGAAGCACCGACGGTCAGTTCTTCACCCTCTGCAAGCCCGTACACCGACAATATCGGCACTCGGGCGACATGCAAGATGGTGTCCTGATCGCTTTGACTTTGCCAGTGCTTGACGTTGAGGTGTGCCAGATCGAGCATCGGTGGTTCAGCCGTCATAAAGCCGGTTCGGTTGGTGTAAAAAGTTATCAACGGGATCCGCTTCGCTGTTGTCTCCCATTCTTCATGCACAAACCAAACGTTATCCCCTTTTTCATCTGCCTTTTTTCGGTATATACCGCAATAGCCGGGGCGTAATAATCGGATCTGAGTGACTTCCTTTTCTCCCCACTCGCCATCCTCTTCAGTGATGACCTCCTTAATGCGCAGTTCTGTGAGAACCTCTGCACCGCCTTTTTTCTCGGACTTCCAGCCGATCACCTGGCGCGGACTAATAATGACAGCGTAAGGACGCGCACCGCTGGCTTTTTCCTCTGCCACAGTTTTTGCCCCTTGGGTCTTCGGGTAATCCACCAGCGCGTGGATCAATCCGTAACGTTCCCCCAAAGCAAAAAACTGTTGGGCCCAAACGTCAAGCTGGTTACCGGCCATGTCAAAATCGTGAGCATAGGCTTTGATTGGCTCTGGTGTTTCATCACTGAGCACCGAGGGTTCGCTGAACACCCGGCCTACATGGTTGATGATGGTTTCCTTAAGCACGGGTAACAACGTTGCCACCGCCAGGCGGCATTTATGGTCCTCTGCCTCCTCATTGGGCCAGCGAGGCATGTACGTTTCGCCAGCGTTCCTCATGGCTTTGGTTCCGCCCATCAAGGCATCTACCAAATCCCAATCAGCTTCCATCGCAGTAACGGCTTTGAGCGGGGTTGAAATATCGGCCATGGTTTACATCCGTAGTTTGGTGACTTTGCCTTGCGGCTTGATGATGGGGAACTGCTTAACGATGTAGTATCCGCCCGCGTCATTGGCGTGATCTTTGCCGGACTTTTTATCTGGCTCGCCGGTTTTTTCATCCCACACCTGTTGTTCCAGGCATTCGGTATAAACCGGGCAGCGTTTCACATTAACCAGATAGCGGCGTTCGCCCTTGGCATTGCAGAACATCGCATTCACCGAGTTGATCCGGTCTTTGACGGGTGGGTTGGCATCGTTGACCACCACGTTAAATCCAGCCTGCCTGAGCTGGGCAATATCGGTCGTGCTGGCGTTGCTGGATTTGCGAGAATCGCCGGAAGCATCCGGGTAAATATAAATTTCCCGCACCTTGCGGTAGTCGTTGCCGTCATAGAACCAAAAACGCTCTTTGATGATGCGAATTATGTCGGGCGTGTCATAGGCGTTGATGATTTCCGTTACGGCGCGTGGCAGGCCATCGCGCAGAACGTGGACGATACCGGCCATCTTCCCAACGTTGAAGTCCATCCCGATATAGAGCGGCTCCCCTGGTTGCTCCACCTCTTCGCAGTTATTTTTCCTTCGATCGAACTGATGATAAATCGTTCCACTCACCAGATTTGTAAACCGGCCACGAAGGTATGCCGTGATCAATGGCCCAGGGTATGAGGCAAGCAGCGACGGTATATAGTCAGCAGGCAGGTTTTTTTCATTATCGTAGGTGCTGGCATGGATCAGGCCATAGAGCGTCGCCAGTTCCGGCTTATCCCGCACCTCTTTAACGAATTGCTGCCAGACAAACTTAAAACCTTCTGGCGTGGTGGTGACCGAAATACCGTTGAGTAACCCGTCAACGTTGTAGCGCATACGTGCAATGATTTTCCGCCATGCTATTTGAGCCTTTTCAGCCTTCATGACGTCCATTTCATCCACTAGCCCATTACCGATCTTGAAACCGACAATCGTTGAGGGTTTTTCCATAGAGCGGCATATCGTGGTGCCTCGGTACTGACGGCCCGAATAGAAATGCACTTCTTTGTTGCTCTCGTTGAGGCGTAATTTCAAACCCCAGTCAAAAGCCACCTCCTCAATCGTCGGGTAAAAAATATCCCGGATCTGAGGATATGTAGGGGCGAAATACCCCTGGTTAATTTTGGGGTGCTCCCAGAAGTGTTTGCATATCGCAGCACAACCGGCCCACGTTTTGCCGCTGCCAAAACCGGCAACGTAAGCCTTGAATTTATGCGGCATAGTCAAAAAGCGAGCCTGAGGAATATTAAGCGTCGGGTTCATCAGTATCGCCTCGCGCATCCACTACATTGATGTTTATTGCCACCGGCTGCGGTTCGTCGCCATCGTCACCAATTTCAGCGGCAAGCTTAGCGTTAACCAGCCGTTGGTTTTCTATCTGCAGTTGCTGCAATTTCTCTGCACGTCGGAATGTCAGAAGTTGCAGCAGTTGTGCCCGTGCCGCTTTTTTATCTTCTGTCAGGATCTCAATGCCGAATTTGCTTTCCTTTACCCCTGCAAAATACTGAAGCGCATGGCCTTGAAGATCCCGCACATCAGCAAAGAAAGTTTCCCCAACGCCCTCGCCGTTGCAGCGTGGGCAATCAGGGTTAGGGTCCGCGTTATCGACAAATCCCAAGCCGCCGTATTGAGGTTTTGGCTTGTTTTCTGCCGTCGCTTTCGCATCAGCGCTATCGAATTCGTTGATATCTATCCACTGGTAGAAAAAGTTCTCTCCCCAACAGTGGCGACAGTTAACTCGGCGGAATTGAGACAACTCTCGTGGGTCAGCGTTGATGATGGCAACAAGTTGATCAACCAGTTCATCGAGATTGGCCTGATAGCGTTTCGAAGCTTTTGCTTCAAGGTCGCGAATTGCTTTGGCAACCTTAATATTTCTGTATACCTGCGATGCACCAAAGTAAGCGTTCTTTCCTTCGCATCGATACCCAGCACGCCTGTATGCTTCGACTCTGCTCTTAGTGATAACGAACCAGTGGGCAAACCATGCCTGTTGCAGCGTTATCCCATAATCATCAGGGTCGATCGATAAATCCGTGTCGCTATTTTCTTGATCCGACCTCGTCCGTTTTTCCGACCGTGAAGCCTTTGGTTCGACCGTCCGACCATTATTGTTTTGGTCGGTTTTTTTGGTCGGAGTTTTGGACGGTTTTTTTTTACGTTCCCATCCGTACTTCTTCGCCATGTCGATTAACGTGGTTTTCGCTATACCGTGCTTTTTTGCCACATCTTGGATTGAGAGCAGACCAGCACAATAATCACGTTTCAGTTCGCCCCCATCCAATTTGCTCATGCGGCTTACTCACTTCGGTTTTAAATGCTCCAACAAGAAAATCATGGCTCGCGTGTCGCCTTTCTTGGCCTTGATGTAAAGTGCGTTCGACAAGTCTGCAATCCCCTTGGCTTTTCCCCTGCGTATTGCCTGCCGGTAAGTGGCGATCGCTTTCATGTCTGTCCGCGTCTTTTCAATGTCGATATCCAATGCGTCGGCTATTTGCTGCTCCGACAATCCACGCCCGGCCAATGCCTCGATTTTGTCGAGCGTCGGCTTATCCATAGCTACACCCTCTTGGGATATGGCTTATGGCGAACGATGAGGATTTTTTTCATTTTCTTGTCGAGGGGCATCAGGTATTTGTGTTTCCCTGACGTCTTAAATTCTTGTGCGTTGGGATCCAGGTGCTGACGAACGGCATCAATGCTCTGTTTCACGCCCTTTGCCGACACACTGCGCGGATGGACTTTTTTACCTTTGACGATGAATGCGCCCAGCGTTCCTGCACCGACCAGACCTTCATAAATCCAGTTGGTCGCCTGGTAGATGCCACCATGGTGATTTTGGTCTTTGTCAGCGTAGGACACGATCAGACGCAGGCCCGGACAAACTGCAGCCAAGAATTTAATCGCCTTTGCCAAAATCTGGCTGACTGGCGATTTATGATCCCTGAGTGCTACGCGGGTCAGTTCACAGACTTGGTCCTGCTTCAGGCTATACGGTTGGCCAATGTGATTGTTGGCGCCGCGGCTAAATATCACCACACCAATAAACTGGCCATCTTCCCATGCGCCGACCTTTACCAACTTTCCGACTGGTACCGCTTTTGCGTAGTGCCAATTCAGGCAAGCGTGAGCAGCTGCTTTGTGGGTTGCCCAATCCACGGTGAGAGCAGTCATAAGACACCCCCGCAGTGTGGACACAGCTTTTCTTCCAGTTGGTCGAGCTTTCCTTGGTCGCCTTCATCACCCGGTGAGAAATCGACGTTCAGCATGTTGTCGATCTCTTCTGCACTGAATCCGGTCAGGGTAAGGTCGAATCCTTCCGCCAGCAGATCACCCAATTCCATTGTCAGCAGGTCATTATCCCAACCGGCATCCAGAGGTAATTTGTTATCCGCCAGGCGGTAAGCTTTTTTTTCTGCATCCGTCAGACCAAACAACGTGATCGTGGGTACCGGATCAAAACCGATTTTTTCCGCAGCCAGTAATCTACCGTGGCCAGCGATCACCTGCCCAGATTCATCGAGCAGGATCGGATTGGTCCATCCGTACTTTTTTATGCTCCCGATTATTTTTTCTACCTGCTCCGTCGAGTGGGTTCTCGCGTTTTTTGCATAAACCATCATCGAATTGAGTGATTTATAAACGATTGCAAGTTTTTCCTGTTTTTTTACTGTGGTCATTTGCGAGGATCCAATACTATGGCCCTGCTTGTACAAGCAAGTGGGCCTTGGTTCGTACTCATGACCTCCGTGTGGGTATGAATGATCGTCAGTAGCTCCAACTACTGGCGGTCGCCCACCTTCCAAATAGAATTTTCTGCTAGCCTCTTCGATACCAGCCCCGAGAATTTTTTAATCACCACTATTGAAAACAGATCATTTGTGCTGAATTCACACTTGGCCAACTCAAAAATGCAGAAGAAAATAAAAAGCCACTGGCAACCAGTGCCCAGGGAGGGCCGGATGGGTGTTGCTGATGGCTTTGCTTGCGCATTACACAGCAGCCTTGAAAAGCTGCTCTAGAATGCAAAAAAACCGCCACGTGGGCGGTTCAGTATTCACTGTAAATTTACTTATCCAAGTACGCCCGAATTGAGTCTGCAAGGGTATGGATTTCTTTAGCTGCATATTTAAGGTCTTCCTCAACCTTATCTGAACGCCCATTCGCTCCAGGCGCGGATGCTGATGCTTTCGCAATTTCCAATGCAGCTTGCAGGGCCACTAATCTTTTATGCTGTTCATCTGTCGTAGCCTGTGCAGCAACACCCGACAGAAAATATCGTCCAATCATGCCAAACTCCATTTGCTAGACCCGCCGATATGACAGGTAACAAATCATAAATGGGGGTTAACATTATTATTTCAATGGTCATTATCGAAGCCACTCGGTGAATGGCTCCTGTAATGCTATTTTCCCGCATTATCCCTCTGCCACTTAATCAGTCCCTCAATCCGAGAGGCGCACACATCAAGTTCGTTTTGCGCCACCTGCAGCGCAATGACAGCATCGCCGAACGTTGAGCCGGTGAACGGGGTTTTCTCGCATAGTTGCGTATATACGGCTGGCGGGTATACGTAGATAATCTGCGGGGCCGGTGCGGGCTTAGGCCTTTCCGTGCAGGATATCGAGAGCAGAATCAGGCAGGCGCTGATTGCTACAGTCGCTATGCTCCAGCGCCTGGCGTAACGTTTTGTTTTCAGCATCGGCCTTGGCCCTCTTCTGCTGTTCAATCTTGAGCTGCTCCTCGGTCACTCGCCGATCAGCGTCGATTGACCCTTTCAGCGCGGTGATCGTTTCATCACGATCCGTCAACGCCTTATTGAGGTCTGTGTTAGCCTCGCTAAGCTTCTGGTTAGCTTCATTGGCATTATCGAGACGGTGGTTCAGTACAGCGCTAATCCCTCCTAGACAAATAGCTACCAACAGCGCACCGATCAGGCCGTAGCGTGTGAGCTGTATCATGCTGGCAGCTCCACATGCGGCGCATCCAAGAAGCGGGCCGGTTTATCGCGTGGGTTATCTGTCCAGGTCACACCAAAGCGCAGCCTTACGCCCAGTTCGGCTCCTGCCTGGTACATGGCATCAAGCACCGGCAACCAACACTTGTAGTTATTCCAGTCGCCGCCAACGGGGAACAGATCCACCGCATGGCCGGTGAGGTGTCGGCTGTCCATCGTCTTGCTGGCCCCTGCTGCCTTCATTGCTTTCTGTCGTTCTAAGGTGCGTAACCCTTCAATAACGATAAAATCGACGGTGGTAAGCTCAAGCGCCCGGCGAACTACTTTAACCAGTACAGGATTTACCCCTTTGAGGTTTCCTTCACTACGCTGGCTGAAACGGAAATGATTCATTGCGACCGCTCCCCATAGAACAGGTGTGACACGTTGCCCCGCGCACGGAATACCGCAATACAGAGCGTAACGTTGAGAAGGGTTTCGGCAGGATCAATGATCCGGTACTCACCGAAAGCTATACGGATGGCAACCGTGCCGCTGGCAATAATAATGAGGTACGCAAGCAGCGACGCTGACCGGCTGAACTTAGCCCCTTTGCGGCGGTAACCCAGCATGCGCACTGACATCAAGCCACATGACAGGCCGTTAACGATCATCAGTAAAATTTGTACGCTAGTCATGCGGCCCCCTTCTCAACACGTCGGGATCAGATGCTCGCTGCGTCAACGCCATCAGCAGGCGTACTGAAACGGCAGAGCTGACTATTGCCCCAATCATCCTGCTAGTGCTTACACTGCCCGGCAGAAATGCGGAGATTAGTGAGGCGAAGAAGTCACAGGAAATTAACCCCACGACAAACGACACCAGACACAGCAGCACACGGATAAGTAGCGGGTAGTCTTTGGCGCTGATCACAAAAATCACTGAGCCGATGAATGCGCCGATAAACACATCGGCAGCATCCGGCCCAGACAGCAGGCCAATGATAGTGGCACCGCCAACTACCGCAGTCTCCGTTGCCCTCGATACAGGTAACGTCATTGATAATCTCCTTTGTTCGCTTCGCTCAGCGAACGCCGGGCGGTAGAAATAAAAAAGGCTACGCATAAGCGCAGCCCTATCTTTTTTGATTTACATCAATTAACAATGCCTTCAGCATTGCTTTAAAACATAAGAATTGTTAATCATATTTATCAATAGCATGCTCAAGCAGCTAATTCATCTTATGTAGTGCCGGTTCCCTGGTGTTGGTCATATTGACTCCCACCGCCCTAACGGAGGGTGGTGGTTTTTTTTGCATTCAAATCGGCAACAGTGTAATTATAGAAATCCATCCTGAAGTTGGTGGCATGCCAACCAAAAATGACAACATGCCTTCTGAACGCCTAGCCCTGAATTACCCACTTGTTCGGGGCATTTTTTTGATGCGAAAAGGCCACGCAACAGCGCAACCTAGAATTGGCATCGGATCGAGGAATCGAACCCCGGTTAGCGAGTTTGGAAGCCGCCGCTCTACCACTGAACTAATCCGACAATCGCCGCCACATTACGCCGTGGCCGCGCCCATGCCCTTGGGCATATGTCGGGGTCGTTTCAGACTTCCCCCAACTGTAACCGGTGTGCAATTGGCCATCACACTGTACTACCGGGACTGATTCGCTCATTAACCCTAACGCGGAGAATCACTCCGGCTCCCTATTTAGGACTCGGGGCCACATCATGACAGTGGCTTGCGCGCCTTTTGGCTCGTTGGTATTTCCGTTTACTGTTTCATTTTCTTGATCTCCAGAAACGCAAAAACCCGCACAGAGGCGGGCTTTTCAACGTCAGGCACAAAATACCCATCGTTAGAGAAAAATTACCACACTTTCGGGAAATGTAAATAGCTCGCAAAAAAATCACTCACTATTTTGTCAACCTGTCGTTGCCCTTAACGCCATATTGGCTCTTTCTTCCTCAATATCCAACTGGGTGATCATCTCGTCATAAAATGGCTTCACCGATTTTTTCCAAGTATCTAACGAAATACTTTCAGTGATACAAGCGATCGCTCTATAAGCCTGAGTCGAAGGTATTCGTTCATAGCCACGCCCTGAGCAACGTTTGCAAGGTTTCTTCACAGGCAAGCCTTGGCGCTCTGACTCATCTTTGTCGATGGCCACACCACGACCGCGGCAGTCATTGCAGTCCGCTTTTATCACTGTTCTGCCGTTGCATTTTGGGCACACCTTGCGCGTGGTTTCATAGAAAGCATGCTTCACCCGCATTTCCCGACCTTCCAACTGCGTAATCGACGCAGGCAAATCTCCTCGCGCAAAGCTGTCGATAGTGTCGTGGGCCTTTGCCAGCTTGTTCATGACAAATTTACGCTCTTCGATAAAGCCATCATCGCATGCGTCGCAGGGGATCTCGCTGGCAGCGCTACGGGAAAAGTCCAAGAATGCGAATGCCGCCAGGGTAAGGATCACTCGAGCTTTGGTTTCGCTTGGGAGTTTGCGAATAGCTGCAACGTTGTCAGAGCGCACTATACTGTGCTTGGCAAGCAACACTACCGCCTTAACCTTGTCAGCATCACTAATGCCCACCTTACCCAAGAACGCCGACAAGCCCAATTCCGCCTGAGCCTGACACATTCCCAAAGCCCCCATTACGTCACTGATCGTCAAAGAATCCGAAGCCGTCGCAGGAACCGAGTCCCCCAGCATTGGAGATTTCGGTGAGAAATATTTTACTACCGACTCGAGATTCATAATTTTCCTTCCTTTCTCAGAATTGCTTGCGTGCGAAATACGCCCTCGGCGTGGTACAGACGCAGGGTTTCACGGTCATATTCGGTTTTAATGCGGCCATCGATCGCATCGTGGCAGTTGCTGCAGGACCACGCGCCCTGCGCATCATCGGGCTTTATGCCAGTGCCGCAGCTTCCGGCCATGCGGTAATGCGCCAGCACGGTGGTGTAGGGATTGAAATTACATACTCCAGGGATCCGGATCTGGCAATCTCTACCCTCGGCCGCTTTGCGAAGGTTCGCCATCATGCGTACTCCAGCAACTGCAAAGCCACGTTCTCAGCTTCTTGCCTATTGCGGAAACTGCGTGACAGGATGAAATTCCACAGGACGTTGAAAACGGACTTGTACAGGCCTTGGAATGTGTCTTCATCCATTTTGGAAAACGAGATCGATTTAGGTACCCGTTGGCGTAGTCCATTGGGTAGGATCACCTCATCGTAATAGCCAGCTTCAACCGTTGCCCAGGCTCGATAAGGCTCAAAGGACTTGATCACCGCAATCTCTTTGGCACGCAACTTTCCAACGTGGAACAGGTAGTCATCAGCAACTGAGCTGATGATTGCTCCATGCTGGCCGGACATATCAATGAGATATTCGACAAACCCATCAATGAGTTGCCGTTCTGGCAGTGTCAGCGTGCCGCCCGTGGGGGTCCAGTAGTCGAAACCAAACTGTAGAAGCTTGAAAAAACGCTTGTGATATTGATAGTTACGGACGCGGCGGAACTCAGCTTGGATCCATTCTCCAAGCTTTACGCGTTGCAAGAAATCGCTGGCCTCGATCGTTGCCGGGGTCAGGATAGTTGGTGCGGATTTTACTAACTGTAGTAACTGCGCCATTGGTTGCTCTCCAGTAGCGCAGCAGGTGATCAGCTGTTCAGGCTGATGGGATATTATACATTACTTTCGTTTGACGATGTAACCAGCCATCCTAAGAATTAAAACCATCATATCCATGTCAACAACGACCTGGTCTGGCCGTAGAATCATCACAGCTTTAACCTTCCCCTCCTCCGTGTAAGTCACTGAACGCCCAGAATATGGTAGTTCAGCAGGGAATTCATATAGGACATTACTTTTCATGTATAACACCCCCTTCACAATCAGAGGTGAAAAAACAAACAAAGCATAAATTTGTCATATTAGCTACCAAAGGCATTTTTTAGATATATATCCTCAGAAAAACAATTTCAGAGGATGTAGATTCCCCTTGGCGATATACCAAACAAATCAAACAATTATGCGAAACTTTATAAGTATAAAGGTGCCGGAGAGAACATCAGAAGGATTTCACAGCACTCTCCTTGTGTAAAGAACAGAAAATTCCAATTACATAACCTAACAGCCAATATATAACTTCCTATGGTTTCATGTGTGATGATTGTCACATAAGACACTTAGAGCCAATTATCGGCCAAAATAATAAAATTCACAATAAATATTCATAATGTGGCCAATTATTAGCCATTAAATTAATGACTTATGACAACACCAAAAAAATCCCCCATAGAGATAGAGATCGTAAATGAGATACGATTGAGATTGTTAGAACGTAAACGTAGCAAAAAATGGCTTGCACATATGTTAGACATGGATTACGGAAAGGTTAAACGCATACTCAGTGACACAAGCACCCAGCAGTTATCACTGAGCGTAGCAGATGAAATGCTTACGTTACTCGACAGTAATTTGCGAGAAACAATCTCTATTTCAGTTATTAAATCATTGCATCAGGAGATTGAGCTCAGCTTTGAAAAGTACAATATATCATATAATTAATATAGTATAATACCCGCCTAGGCGGGTTTATCTCTAGTTTACTAAAAAATATTTAGCCGAAAAAATCATTGGAAATTTAATCATTATCTTCTAGTTCTAATGACGTTTGAAGTTCGGATGTCAGCCATTGTTACGCCAGCTGAAACAAGTGAAGAGCGAACTTCATTAAATACCTTGCCTCCTTTATTAGGGTCGCTAATAGTTAATAGCACTGAAAACGGCACTCCTTCAGTAGGAAAGTCCACATCACTACGTAACAAAGATTCGATAACGACTCGCCATGCAGATGAGTTACCTCGTCCTTTAAAACTCCAATTAAATTTTTTATTCGGCCACCACTTCATGCCATTTTTAATTAACTCTTTTTCATGAGATGATTTTATTGAGTCTTTTACAACGCCCTTAAAAACGACCTCACCAGACTCTTCATTTATAACAGCCTGACGAAGGCAAGCATCGAGGTTCAATCTTATAAATTCATTTCCAAATCTATTATCACAGAGAGGAGTATAAATAAGTGTCATCGTCACATCTCCTCTACACTTCCCTTCATCTGTAAGGCATTGCGGCCAAGTTAAATCGAAAGACAATAAATCATGAGGATGTTTAAGCGTTCCATTAAATACAAGCGTTATAGAGCTATCATCATATAAAACTATATCTTCAGCAATTGGTGGTAAACCAAAACCAACAAAATCACGAGATATTTCCTTAAGTTCTTTTTTGCTTAAACTCTTAGGTACTTGAGCATGATGAACGAGCAAACCATACAATACCTCTCTTGAAACATAACCTGAAATCTGTTTATCTAATACTGCCAGCGTTTTGGCAACTAAAGGAGCAGCGTAACTAGTTCCGCAACTTGATATAACTCCTCCTGATACAGAAAGTGAATACAATCCGGAATCTTCATTTAGCGAACCACCAATATGACATAAGTCGGGTTTAATTCCTAATGAAGGACCTGGTCCTCGCCTTGTATAACGAGATGGTTTTAGTTTTTTTTCTTGTAAAGCTGGATCAAGCGCGCCTACGGAAATAGAGCGGATACTCTCACATGGTTGTAGTATTCTATCTTTCCCAAGATAACGATATTTCGCCAACATGCTGAGAACCTCAGTGTGAGATTCTGGCCAATCATCTCTAAGTAATTGTTCCGTTAAATTCCCTGCAGGGAGTACGAATATAACGTCGTTAGTATCACTAATATCATCAATCAATGATGCGAAAAAGCTATATGAATCATCATCAACTGGTATTAATAATGATAGGCTCATATTAAATACCCTAACTCCGAATACTTTAGCATCTTGAACCTCTGCATCAAGCTGCCGTAAGAAGTCTATATATCCTCTTGGGTAATTAGATGCGTACGTATTTTTATTTGTAGGGTATATATCTAAATCATAATATTTGCATGGCACTTCTTTTAGTGCCTTCAAATTAGGATTAATAACACTTCCTGCAGAGATGAGACCAGCTATGAATGTTCCATGTGAACGATCCTGCTTAGAAGACATAACAAAGTCAGCACCACCAACTCTCCACTCATCTAAAGATTCAATGGATGCCACACCTGAATCAACGATTCCTACTATAGGATAATCCACATCTGGTTCAACTGAGATATCAACTTTTCCGACCGGATTATTAAAGTATAGAATATCTTGTTGTGATGCTGTTAGAATGGGCGGTAAATGTATTTTTTTTACCGCATCATGGTTGCTAATAGTCTTAATCAACGAGCGATGAAACTCAATTTCTCTATTTTTCTTCTCAGGAATATATATGACATAATAATCGCCGCCGTTATTTTTTCCTTTCCGGTCATATTTTTTATTTTCAATAGAGAGCATATCCAGAAGTGCCTCGAAATCATCCTGTAATTCTTGGATTTTTGATGATTTTTCGTTTTGATTTCTCCCTAAGGTAAAGGTTTCCACAAAATAAACCATTCCACAGTCTAGATTTTGCAACCACTTATATGCCATCTCAATGGAGAAATTTCTTTTATCACTTTCATCATGTTCTCTAATAGAACTTATTGCCCCTACTTCACTTTTATTACGTGATGGTTTGTATTCCATTTTTTTAGTTTTATCATTAAACTTCTCGTTAGTCACTTCCTCAGCTTTTTGAATTGAAGATATTATGGCATCAATGTTGCTATCATTGATCTCCACGATCATCTCTCCAATATCACCACCACCGACATAAGGAACTAAATTACTCTTGAAGACACTTTTATTTGGTCTATGGGATTTAGCCCAAGCTGATGGCTTGAGTGTTACATGAGCAAAAAGAGTGCGATGTTGTTTGTTCTGTAATGATGTCTGTAACTCAACCATAGAGTTTAGGATTTCATTTTTATGTTTTTTAAAAGCCTCATCTTTCTTAGGATAAAACTCTTTATTACTTCCATTGGCATCTGGGGTCGGAGAATCAATGTAGTCAGATGTGTTTAATACTATTTGAATTGGATTGTTTTTCATGATACTACCCCCTATTTTTACTTAGCCAACGACTTATAGTAGATTTATCCCTTGAAAAAATCACCGAAAGCTTTTCTTGATTGAATTCGCCTTCCGAGTTTGAAAAAAGTTTATAAGCCATAGCATCATTTTCAGAGGTAATTAGCTCTTTCATTTCCTCTCTTAAAACACCATCTTTCAAATAAACATATTTTCTTAGTTCATCAACAATATTGATTTTTTTATTATATAATATTCTTTGTCTCTTCATGAAGTTACAAAGAGATTCGATATCTGATCCCGTATACCCAACAGTTATCCAGGTTAAAAGTGAAACCTCGATTTCATTCAAAGTATTTGCCATCAGTAATTCAATTAGTCTACGTCTGACATCACCACTTGGTTTTGGTATATTTACTTTAGTGTCAAAGCGTCGCCAAATTGCACTATCTAATAACTTTTCATGATTAGTTATCGCAATTGTAAAACCTTTATTCACTCTATTGTCAATGCATTGTAATAATGTATTGACTACTCTTTTAATCTCACCTAACTCATGCGGGTCATCTCGCACTTTGGCAATGGCATCAAATTCATCCAGCAATAATATGCAATGGTATCTATTGGCGAAATCAAATAGCCCGGCTATATTTCTAGCCGTCGTGCCCAAGAATGAAGAAATAAGACCATCCAGCTTAGCCACCACAATCGGCAATGATAATTTTTCCGATATATAAAATGCTGTTTTAGTTTTACCTGTCCCTGGAGCTCCATACAATAAACAACTCAAAGGAGTACCTATCCCGTTCTCACGCAATAGATCCGCATGAACCCATTCTGTAAGCATTGAGTCAAGTGCACTATCAAATATATCGTTAAAAATTGGTTTATCGCCGCTTCCATCTGGAAAAATAATTTCTGCCAGTGTGTTTCCAGTTTCTCTATCAACCGGGGGCCGTACTACTTTTGTTAATTTCTCCCCCCAACTAATCGCAGGCTTAGTTAAAACTAACCTACTAGGAACCAGAGAGAGTTCATCCCCACGGGAATCAAGGAGCTTCTCAAGGGAACTAGCATTTCTCTCTTCACCTTTAGCGCGCAACTTACTCACCAAACGCTTGATATGGTCAGTGAGTGTAGATGTAGGGTTTTCCATCGCAACCCTACAGATTGATAGAACCGTACTAAAATTGTCCATTGCGCACCTCTTTGACTTCAATGCGCAACAAAATTACATTTATGCGCATCAAAGTCAATGGATCTAACAACAAAATGCGAAATCAGTGCAACTTACTTGGAACTATTACCACTTAATGTCTACCATTATCATGCAGCCTTCACCTCTCGAACAACGCACATTTCAGTCAAGTTAGCGCGGACTAGTGCTTCGGAGAACGGCGGCGGAACAGCGTTGCCGCATCTGGCCACTTGCGCCTCTTTCGAGTATTTTTTCCCACGATAATCGCGTTCGATGATGTACCAGTCAGGAAACCCCTGCGCTCGATACAATTCTCTCGGCGCCAGCATCCGCATGCAGATATCAACGATGATGTAATCACCGACGCGTATGTAGTTGGGGCGTTCTGCGGGAAATAAGTGGCTTTCGTCTGGCTCGTCGCTGAATTTCTCCAGTAACCGGGCACACCACCACGCCCCATAACGTTGTTCATCCGTCAGTGGTTCCTGGCCGCAGTGCGCTTCATTGATCGCCATACGGTCTTTTGTGGTGACCGAATGCACTGGTGCCGCAACGTCGACAGCTGTCGCTGTGCCATAGTATTTGGTCAGGAAAGCTTGGACGTGCCCGTTATGCTGGCCACTGGCGGTTATCGTCGGTACCGGATCTGTAATTTGCCTGCCGTCTTTGCACGTGCCGCGCAGGTGTACCAAATGCGATGTACAAAGCCCGTGGTGGTCAACTTGGGTAACCGTATGCAATGGTTCATCCACACCCAGGCCTGCGCCGGTATAGTTGCCGCCGTAGTGCTTCACTATGTTGGTAGCGACTAAAGCATGGTGCCCACCAGTGGTTACTGTACGCAGTGGTTCGTCAGCTTTTCCGCCCGGATGCCCTGTGGTGTTAACCATTAAATGAACAGATGCCAGCGCGGTATGTGCAGTTGCTGGGATGGTGATCGTCGGTACGTCAACAGCTCTCGGTTTGCCCGAGTATTTCGGTCCGCCAGCACCAACGAGAACAGCACTGACCGTGCTCATGCGCGAAACGCTGGTGATCGTCTGGTATGGTTTTGTAACTGGCTTAGGCTGCATTTGCCCTTCGTTGCCACCGGTACCGACAAGAACAGCCGCAGCTATTTGGGTTTTCCCACCACCACCATGCATGACCGTTCCCACCGGAGTATCAACCGGTTGGCCGGTACTGTTTCCGAACTGGCGTACTACCACCGGGGCGGCGACCCCAAAGCCGTGGGTTTGCGTTATCGTCTGCAGCGGAAGCCTGCCAGATTGCCCCCGGAAACAATGGTATTTGGTTTTGTTCGATGTGTGATTGCTTTTCACGACATACGGCTCGATCAAAAGGTGTTCTGCTTTGCTTGTGATCGTGGTCAGCGGTTGCCCTGCTGCGTACTGCCGCCCATCACCACCAAAACCGGTTTGCCCGATCTGTACGATGTAAGGATCTGGATTGTTGATCACGAACCGTTGTAGGCCTTTTACGATGCGACGCAGCGTGTTATCTGCCAGATCCTTCTTTCTGCCAAAAATGCTTTTGGTTGGAAGTGACCAATCGATAATTTCGGCAGCCGTACGCCAAGGTTTGAGTTCTCCGCTCTTAACCTCTTTAGATTTCGGATCCCCGTGGGTGGGTTCGGGCCAAACTATTGGATTACCATCACAGCGGGCCATCATGAAAAAGCGCTTACGGATAGTAGGAGCGCCATAGTCACAAGCTCTCAACTCACGATACTCAACCGCATAGCCCAATCCAGCTATCAGGCGACGGTGTTCGTCACTGCCCTCTGCTATACCCAAAATTTCGCAGCACTCAGCCAACGCAGGGTGATCTGCATCAATGCCGGTGGTCAGCATTGCTATAAACCCGAGAAAAGTTTCCCCAACACGATCCGGGCACGGATAGTCATTGCCGTTCTGGTCTGTAACTAGCGGCCCCCACGTTTTAAATTCCTCCACGTTCTCCATTGCGGTAACCCGCGGGCGGACCTTCAAGATCCATCTGATTTTTATCCAGGCTAGCCCCCTGATTTCCTTTTTAACCGGCGCACCACCCTTAGCCTTGGAAAAATGCCTACAGTCGGGACTAAACCATGCCAAGCCCACAGGCTTGCCTGCTGTGGCAACCACCGGATCGATATCGAACACGGATTCACAGTAATGCAACGTGTCCGGGTGATTGGTTTCGTGCATAGCGATCGCATGCGAGTCGTGATTAATCGCAATATCAACGCTGCGGCCGGTGGCCAACTCGATACCCGTTGACGCACCACCACCACCGGCAAAGTTATCAACAATAATTTCTCTCATTGGTATTGCCCCAAGGTATCGGCCAGCACTTTGGCAACGGAAGTAACAGTGGGCATAGGGATCCCTTCTAACCACATGCGATTGATATGGTGCCGTAGCCGTTTTTGATGGCACTCCGGCAAGTTTTCCGCGCTGTCGATTTGGGTGATCACCATCTCGACCTCTTTAGGCCAAACTGTATTTTCAACCGGGATCAGCAGCATGGTTTCCAGTTCGATGATCCGATTAATGGCGTTTTTCAGGATTATTTCGTCCATAGCACCACCATTGTGATCAGCAATATCCAAAACGTGCCGCTGGCGATGCATATCATTTTCCAGGGATTTCGTAACATCCATTTTTTGATCTCACTCTTCATGATGAGACTCGCTTAATACCGCGCGCGAGGGCGACCAATCGCAATACGTGTCAGTTTCGGCGTGGCCGAAAATCGCTTTGCAACGGCGTATGTGCACGCAGTCTCCGCACGTCTTACCTGCAGGAAGTTGCATTTTGTCCGGATCGGATGGGTCAAAATTGAGTTCGCTCATACCCATCGCTTTCAGTGCATCAATGATCGTTTCCATCATGCGTTACCCCGCACAGCGGCCAGCGCCTGATCGAACATTTTGTGCAAATGGCAGAACCGCAGTTCAACTGGGTTGAAGTGCCAGAGCCTTTGATCGCTGGGGGTGTTTTGAGAATTAGAACGATAATTTACCTCCCCTCGCGTAATAAAACTTTCACTGGCACTGATCAGTGTGTAACGCGCCTTGTTCCCCTGGCTTTTGACAACAATTTCAGCGTGGGGAGATCGAACCATATTCCTCAGTCGAGTGAGGATTGACATGCGAGTGAGGTCACCATCGGGATAATTATGGTGTGCCAGCTCGTAAATTTCGCTGGTACTCAGTTCCTTGCCCAAGATCAGATCGACGAATTGCCTAGTTGTAATTCTGGTTTTTTTGGTCATTGGTTTATGCTCCGGCTTATTTCTTGTCTTTGACGCTTGAACGTATCTTGGCCAACATTTCATCCCCGCGCTGACGGTATCGGCCATCGGGATCGGCCTGTTGGGAATAACCTGGGGGCGGTGGCCCTTTTGTTTCAGCCCGGCGAACGGGAGGGATTGAATACCCCTGCTCAACTTTCTTGGCCCATTTTTCCAACTGGCGAACAGCCAAGTTTTTCAGTTCGACCTCAGAAAGTTTTCGGCCCACACCCTGGCGACGCATTTCAATGCAAATGTGATACAACACGTCGCTTTTCCAATTGAAATCCTCGGAACTGTTGTACCGCCAAGCCCCGTTGCGCCATCGCCAGTATTCATCCACAACGTCTGCAGCACTGAAGCCCAAAATGCTTGGCGTTGTCTCACCGACGATTGCCACGAACTCGGCAAGGTCAGGCGGCCAATGGTGACCTGCGTTGCAACGCTCGATACAGCGCGCTGTTGCTGCACTCAGTTGGCTATTCGAGAGCTTTGAAATCATCTGAACCCAGGCCGTCGAGGGTGTGGTGCCGTTCTTCCGGAGCCACCGTTGGGAATAAATCTTCGCCATCGTCTCCCAAAGGCTCCAGGCCACATCTGGCACGTTCGGCATTCCGGGCGGCCCGGACTTGTTGTAATGGGTCGGTGGTTTGTACATTTGCATTTGAACCTCGTGATTGCTTGCTGGTGTTTTGCTGCAAGAACTGAGCGAGAGAACGCTCAAATTTTTGCTCCCATTGCGATTGCTGCAGTTCGCTACGTTCGGCTTGCCAGAACACGACAAAGTCAGCCAAAGCAGCGGCGAAAATATCCGGTAGCACTTCCGGCCATTGGGTTATTACCGGTCGCCAGTTTTGAAACATGGGGAATGGTTGATCATCAGGTGAAAAATTACCCTCATGCGCGTACGCGCCATGTGTGGGGTTTAAGATCTGCTTACTGCTTACTGCTTTCTGGAAAGGCCTTGGCAAAGCGTTAGGCATATCCTTAGGCAAAGGTTTTGCTAAAGTGAAAGCCTTATCAAAAGCCAACCCCATAGCCTTGGAAACCCCGTGTGATGCGGCTCTCAAGGATTCTAAAGCTTCGTATTTAAGATTACATTCAGGCAGTAATTCGAACGCACGAACCCAAGATTTGATGACATTTACCGATGTTGGCGGGTTATGTTTAGCCGCATTTGGAAGCCAGAAAACTCTGGCTTGGGTGTCAGCTTTAACCATCCCTAAAGTTAAGGCTTCGCCTAAGGCTAAGTCGAAGGCTTCAACCTCCCATCCTAATTCTTCAGCCAAAGCAGCACGCCCCGCTTTGAAAAGACCCGGTATAATCCCCGTGAACGGCCCAGTGAGCAGATATACAAATAAGCTCTGCCCGCTAGGTGGCAATGGGGATAACGCTCTAAATTTCGGGTCATTCCACATCGTGATCTTTACCTTACGGTAAGGTTCATTATTTGCCTTGGTCTTAGCCAAAGGATTAGCCATAGGTCTTGCCTTTACTTTTGTCTGATGTAATTACCCAAATCATCGGCGCCCCATTCGACGCCCTGGTACATGTGGGCGATTCGGCTTGCCCTTCACCCGCTTTAGCGGCTTTGCGTACGTCTTTGCGATCGCAAGGCTGCTGGCGATGGTCGCGTTTGGGTATGCCAGGTAATGATTGGCGCCGTGCACCGCGGCAGAACGCGCAACTTCAACAGAAAATCCATTACTTACCAGTTGATCGCGGATCTGCGCTTCAACTTGTTCTCTTGAAAAATTAGCCATTGGTTTATGCTCCGGTCGTTAAAAACAGCCGCTGAATACTGCGGCAGCGCTGGCCATAACTGCAGCCCACCGATCCGGCGGTGCCAGCCTTACCAGCGATTCAATACCCTCGCGGATCTCTTTCTCCAGCTCACGCAACGGTGCGCCGAGTAATGCCGCCTGCTTGGCGTCCGCGCATTCTTTGATGGCGTCGGCCACCAGTTCAAGCTTGGTTTTCCCGTGCTTCAATCCGTATTTTCTGGCTATCTCTATCGGCATCACGTCGGCAATTACCGGCGCCAGCTGCAGGACGTAACCGGCGTACTTCTCAGTACGGTGCGGGTTGTCCAACCAGCGGAAAATGTTCTGTCTGTTGTTACGGTCAGAATTCCCCAATTGGAGGCATTTACCGTCACGTCGAAACCATTCATCAGTGATCAACTTTGCGATAGTTTCCTGTGCCCGGCCCGGCAGTGTGCTCTGCCAATCCTCGACGGCCAGCCGCACCGCCTCGGGTTTGACGCTGGCACGGCGGCGCATGGAAGATTGATTTTCTGAACTCAGGCGCTGGCCACTCGCCCTGATAGCATTTGCAAATGACATGGTTAACCCTCAACAATCGGCCAGTCTTCCTGTGGTTGGACAGGTATTCCATCGGTTGGGTTTGGATAAAGATCCGGACGCAACTCATGGGGAGTTACGCCTGTTAAGTTAAAAATTGGAAGAACATGATCTGATGGGATCAGCCCCTTATAGCGATTTTTCCAATGGCTAATTGCCATGGAGGACAGCCCTAATTTCTCCGCCAATTTCGTCGCATTCCCCGCTCGACGAATGGCTTTATCTAATGCGCTCATAGATGACTCCGGTTGTTGAACATCAAAATTAAACAATATGTTTATATTAATGTCAACATAACGATCGTTTAGCTGTGTAAACTTTTGGTTTAAGATTGCTGAATGAAAGGAACAACCCACCAGAAAGATCACCCGCAAATAAAGCGGTTGACTGAATTGATGAACTTAAAGGGTATCTCTAAAGCAGAGATGGCTCGCATAGCAGGTGTCAGTCCCCAGTCTGTAAACAACTGGTTTGTTCGCGGCACAATTGGGAAAAGTTCTGCATTGAAGCTCGCTGAAGAACTTGGTGTCTCAGTTGCCTGGATCCTTTGCGAAGGTGAAGACAGTGAAACGGGGTTAAATCCTCGCCAAATTAAACTGCTGAACCTCTTTGCTCAGCTACCAGAGCCAGAGCAAGACAACATGATTGCAGTTTTTGAGATGAGACTTAAGGAATTGGACGACATCACTCGACGGTACTTGCAAAGGAGAGATAAACCTCTCTGAGCCCCTCCCTTACAGACCACAGCCTAAAGGCTCAAAATCAACCGCCCAACGAGGCGGTTTTTTTTGGTCTCATGCCAATGCAAACTCATTTGGTTGACATATTTATAAACATTGTGTTTAATTGAGTCATCAAGCAGCCGCCAAGGCAGAAACCACACGAAGCAATACCCCGAGTTACTTTGTGTTCTGCTGAGGCTAAGTAGCCAGCCCGAGGCGCAGGAACATGACGGCGACTGTAGAAGTGAAATCAGCAGCAGGTGAAAACGTTCTGACAGCCAGGAAAGACTGGCGAGCATAAACCAATGTTCAACCAATCAGCAGAGGGGTAGCCAATGATCAGCACTACCGTTCCACACAGTGGTAAAGCAACCAACTACCGCAACAAGCGCACCGGCGCTGCATGGGTGGCACATTACGATATCCATTGCCAAGTGTATCGGTTCGAGCCTACCGGCAACCTTCGGGCGATCAAGTCACCGTTTGAATCTCGCAGTATTCCGCCATATTTCGAACCGGCTGGCACCCACTGAAAATGCAACACCAGGGAACGGTCGTATATTCCCGCACGCAGATGTAGGTAATACGACGCCGGAAACGTAACCGGCAAACTAATTATTTTTAATTCAGCTTATTAATTAAGCCATGGATCCCCTTTACCTAAAACCGGAGTATGACCAATGAGCAAGACTGTTATTTTTAAATTAGAGCAGGTAAGCAATAACATCGCCAAAGTAGTTTCAAACAGCGAAACTGCTGGTTACATCGCACTACCTGATAACGAACATCAAAACCAGCAACCTTTCGCCATCACCCACAATGGCAAAGATATTGGCTATGAGCATTGTGAGGTATGTGCGATCGAAGCCGTTATCCGCCGCTTTGAACGCATTCCCCTCTCGGTAGAAATCAACCTCATTACACCTAAAGAGGTCGCCCGTTCTGTAAGCATCAACGTGGTATCCATTCACTGATTGCTGTGTGTAGTCTTCCCCGCCGTCGTTGGCGGGGCTTTTTGAAGCTATTGAAATGCGTCCTGCGTTTCCTATCTGGGGGCGTAAATTCGCGGGACGCATTTCAATATCAACCAACATGAGAATCTAATAATGGAAAAAGTATTCTCCCCGGTCGCTGCACGTAAAGCACAGGCGGAATATTGCAAAGAAAATAACTATCCGCATTTCGCACCACTTGACGGAATTTGCTGGCGTTGCAAGCGGGACATTTATCAGCAACAAACTGCATCCGCGCGTCCTACTGGCATTTCAGTTCAAGAGGCAGGCAGCAAACTGATTTGCTTCTGCCCTCACTGCAACCGCAGTTATGACGACTAAGAAGTAAAAAGGCCCGCACAAGGCGGGCCAGTCTACCGGCTTAACGTCCCGGTGACGGGTTACCGGGGAACCACCCCCAGCAACCGGAGCATAAACCAATGACCACTATCGCAGTCAATGATCGACTGCATTCTACCTAAATTCAGGAGAACTGCATAATGCAAAATGTTGCCGCCTATCTATACCGGGCAAAACAAAAGTCAGGTAAGCCTCATCTCTATGTTCATTTCGAAGCAAAGTCAGACGACCATGCCGAAACGAAGCGTGATTATCTTTTTATGGAAGCTGGGTATTCCAAAGCCGATTATTTTACCCCACTACGCATTAACTTCCCTGTTGTTGACGATCTGCCAGTAGATGGCGCATTCAGTGAGTCATTCTGGTTATCTTGGGCACTTGAGGGGGATTCCGGGCGTACTTGTTTTCCGCGTGACAAAGTTGATCCCTCTGTCGCGATCCCTAAGCTTTATCCCTACATGCTTAATACCGACGCGGATAAACCGTCAATAATACCGGAACCGCCAGCCAAGGAAGAGACCACATATTCCGCAATAAACCTCGACAAGCATACTGTGATTGCCGCCGCGTGGCTGTTTGGCCGTGACTGCATGAAAATGACTGGGGAGCAGTTGAAAGCAGCAACCAGGCTTATGATGGATGACTCGCAGCGGTACCCGCAAAACGTCATCATGGCCCTCTCCAATCTTAAGGGGTTCGATTACGTTTACCCGGACATGCCGATAGTGGCCATTGCAGCCATAAAGGCTATCTGGCCACCATTCGATAAAGCGCCAGAACTGGGAAAACTTAGTCAGTTCGCAACCGAATACCTGAATGCGAAAGTAGATGATCGCCAGTCTGTTATTTCCAAGTGGCAGACGTCGCCCAGTGCCGCAAATAACTCACAGGTAGAATTGCCGCGCACGTCGTCCGGCGCACTGGCCGGCACAGGCAAGAATCCAGTCTACGGCACGCCAATAGCGTCCTTTAGCGAACTTGAAACAGTCACCTACCTTGCGCACTACCCATCCGATTTTGATATCAGCAGGCCGCCAATCGGGATTGTTAATGCAGTAAAAGAGATGAAAACGCGCAAAGAAAAGTCCCCATTAGCATGGTATGGACAGTTGTCCGAAACCCCCGGCATTCTGGACTTTTCCCGTGAGGCCGTTGGTACGCTTATCCGCAATGCGCCGGAAACCCTCCACCTAACACCTGGCCCACTACGCGACTATATCAATGCGAACCTGATCGAAATTGACGCCAAAACAGCGAAGGTAAAAAACCATGCTCAAACCCAATCGCTGCCGCAGGGCGAGGCAGACTCACTGGTTGATGAACAGCTTGCGAATGAAACGCTGGCAGGCGCAGCAGCAAGTGCTGGCAGCGCGTCGCTGGCGGGCGAACTGACAGCAAGTAATGCCTCAAATGATGGCGAAAAAGAAGAGGTGGACGCCGCTAAGGATCTTGACCCAACAACTCGCAGCGCGTGGCTGCGGCGTGAAATCATGACAGCCCTTGACGGCAAAACGTCAGTGATGAGCGTGGATGATGTCAAAGAGTTGATGGTAAACGTGGGCGATCTTAACCACGTATACCTTGCCAGGCTGTTAACAAAAGAAATAGAGCCCTGCGATCCTTTCAAGCAGTTGGCCAAGGACGATATTTATCACCTCACCTGCGATGTGCTTGAGGGTTGGGCCGACGATAAAGAAGAACGCTGCCAACTTATCGATGAACGCGTTGAGTTCTATCTGAAAGAAGCGCGCCAAACGTTGGAACAGGCAGACGTCGCTGGTCAGCATAAAAACGCTGAACTGGCGCGCCATGATGCCTCAAATGTGGGAGAAAAAACGGAAGTCGCCCAGCAGCAGCCTGCTGGCGAATTGCACGCCATGGGCAGCGGCAAGTTTGATGTATCTGAATTGTTCGCGACATCACCACTGGCCAACGTTGATAACGCAGCATCAACCGATTTGCGGGAAAATGAGGATCTGACAACCAAGGATGTTCGGGAATTCCTGGATTCGTCAACCAAACCAGCAGATTTGTCAGGCGAATGCGCGCCAGCCGCACAGGAAGTACCTGTCGCCACGGCACCAGCATATTTCGAACCTGGCCGGTACCACGATATCCCGAACGACATTTACCACGCGGCGAACGGCATCAGTAGCACCCAGGTGAAGGATGCACGGATCAGCCTGATGTACTTCCATGGCCGCCACGTCATCAAGTCCATTGCACGTGAACGTAGCGATGCCCTGACATTCGGCTCGCTCGTCCACACGATGGCATTGGAGCCGGAAAAGCTGGCCAACGATTTCAACATCGAGCCAATCATTCCTGAGGGTGCCTTCACCGGCGTAGCATCAATGCGCGCGTTTATCGAAAAACACAACGCAGCACTGCCAAAACAAGCCGACGCCGACACGCTTCGGGCAATGATCGAGAAGCACAACGCCACGCTGCCGGTACCGTATGCCCTGGGCGGTAATGCGGATGAAATCGGACGGATTTACACCATGCTGCCTGAGGCATTCCAAAGTATCTCCGAGGGGCAGAAATTCACGGCTACGGCCATGAAAGCCTGCATCAAAGAGTACAACGCCACCCTTCCCGAAATGCTGAAAACCAGCGGAAGCCGTGATGCTTTGCTCGAGCAATTAGCAACCATTGATCTCGAATTCACCACGCGGGAAAAAGCCATCCCTGCGCCGCTGCCGGTCAGCGGGACAAAAGAGGACATGGCAGCCAGGATAAAAACTATTCTACCTGAGGCCATTTTTGCCGATGAAATCCTTGATGCGTGGACGTCGTCAGATGACGGCCGCCAGCTGGTTACCCAGCAACAGATGCAGGCGGCGAAAGCCATTCAGCGAGCCCTGTTCTCTCACCCGTCCGCAGGCCCCCTACTGCAGCACCAGAACCGTGCTGTTGAGGTGAGTTACTTCGGGATCGATGAAGACACAGGTCTTGATGTCCGCGTTCGTCCAGACCTTGAGATTGACCTTGATAACATTCGCCTAGGTGTGGATCTCAAATCGACCAGCATGGGCCGCGTTAAACAGGATTTTTTACGCGCCAAATTGCACCGGGAAATCATCGACCGCGATTACCACCTCAGCGCGGCCATGTATTGCGACGTTGCCGCCTTCGATCAGTTCTTCTGGATTTTCGTGAACAAGGACGAGGGCTATCACTGGGTGGCCATCGTTGAGGCATCGCCGGATCTGCTGGAACTGGGCCGACTGGAGTACAAAAAAGCGATGCGCGATATCAAGCAAGCTTTCGACACAGATACATGGCCGGCACCGATCACCGAAGAAATCGTGGACGATATTAACGACTTTGACCAGCGCCGTATGGAAGCGTTGCGCATAGCTTAAGGAGCATACCAATGACCAACCAACTCGCACTGATTCAGAAAGATTTAGCAGCGGAGCTGGCACCGGCCAAGGAAATTTTGCCGAGCCATGTCAGCTTTGAAAAATTCACCACCGCGGCGGCGGTGGCACTAGCCAACAATAGCGATTTATTGGGTGCTGACCGCCAAAGCGTTATTAATGCCCTTTCATCTTGCGCAAAAGACGGCCTGATCCCTGATAACCGTGAAGCCGCGCTAATCGTGTACAAGACGAAAAATGCTAACGGCCAATGGATACCTAAAGCGCAGTACCTGCCGATGATCGACGGCGTGATGAAACGTGCTCGCCAGTCCGGCGAAGTCTCAGTGATCGCCACACGTGCCTGGTACAAGAACGATCAATTCCGCGTCTGGATGGACGAAAACGGTGAGCACATTTTTTACGAGCCGAACCTACTGGATCGAGGCGAACTTGTCGGCGCGTTCGCCTATGCCAAGATGAAATCCGGCGAGCTGCAATTTGAAGTGATGAATTTGGATGATATTGAAAAGGTCCGCGCAGCCAGCAAAAACAGCGACAAAGGGCCATGGGTCGACTGGTATGAGTCCATGGCGCGAAAATCCGTGATGCACCGCCTCTGCCGCCGCCTGCCGAACAACTCCGAGATGATGGAAATGCTCGAACGCGGGCAAGAGATGGTTTGGCAGAAAGAAAAAGACGTCACTCCGGATACACGCGTAACTGCCGGACAGTTGATCGAGGCAGCAGATAAGGCACCAGAGCCTGTTACTGAAAATTCAGCACCTGAAAAGATTGCTAAGGATATTCGCGGCAGCATCGACAAGATAACCACCCCGGCACAGGCGACTGACCTTCGCGCATCGGTTGAAGAATTGAAAGCACAGTTGGGGATCACTCTCTACACCGAGCTGAAAAACAAAATCGTGAGGCAGCACCACCGTCTGAACGCGATTGCAGCCCTGGGTGCGTCGATCGATACGGCTGGCAAGAACGGCGGCACAACGAACAAGGAGCGCGCCGAGCTGGGCGCACTGCTGCATCGCTCCGAGCGCTTTCTTAGCGCTGATGAGGTTCAACGCTATCAACAGGCGATCGATGACCTGTCGCCGTCGCAGGAGGCGGCATGCTGACGCTCATTGGCTTTGTCCTGCTGGTCAGCCCGTGCGGCCACGATGCATGCGACGCGCTGCCGGTATCTGAGCGGGTGTACTCGACCAAAGCTGAATGCGAGCAGGTGAAAGAGGCTATCCAGTTTCGTCGGCCGCACGCCGTATTGTTTTGCAGCGATGTATATCGACCTGAAAATTGATTTTTGAATATCAAAACACAACCCTGGCCACGATTAAGATCGTGGTCGGTTGTGTGTAGGAGCATAACCAATGGCACGCACTCAAATATTAATGGAGTGGGCAATAGATGAGTTTGGGAAAGAAAATTGCCCTAGTTATTCAACGCTTCTTTTGTATGCAAAAAATAAAATGATATACCCGCCTCCTCAAAAAGCTGGGCGCTATTGGCGCGTTGAGAAAGGGGCAAGATTTACCGGATTAGTCTGCCAGCCAGAGATGAAAAAAAGCGACGATCCCCGCCTATTGAGGATTTTATCTGATGGCAAGGCCACGTAAATACAACGTCGATGTTCCTGGTCTTTCCTGCTATACGGACGCCAGAACAAAAAAAGTGTACTGGCGTTACAAACACCCTATTACTAAAAAATTCCACGGCCTCGGTGATAATGAAGCCGAAGCTGTGGCCATAGCAGTAGATGCCAACACCAGGTTATCCGAGCAGTTGCTGCGTAACACACTCGCCGTTCGTGACAAGTTGAGCCGCGCCGTTGGCGGCAGTATAAGCGTTTCAACGTGGCTCGATCGTTACCTTAAAATCCAAGAAGAGAGGATGCAGGCAAACGAAATCACAAAAAATACCGTGAAGCAGAAGCTTGCCCCAGTCAAAGCAATGCGGGCAGCATTGGCAACAAAACCGATCCGGGAAGTTGATACACGAGATATTGCTGACATTCTGGACGATTACAAAAATCGGGGCCATTCAAGAATGGCTCAGGTAGTACGCACAACACTGATCGATGTATTCAAGGAGGCTCAGCACGCTGGCGAAGTCCCGCCAGGCTACAACCCTGCAGAAGCCACAAAGAACCCATATAACAGGATTGGCCGGGAACGGATGATCCTGGAGGAGTTCAACGCAATGCTAGCAGTGATTTCGCCACCATTTGAGTACATGAAAAACGCAATGCTGCTGGCCCTCGTTACTGGGCAGCGTGAGGGGGACATCAGCAAGATGCAGTTTTCCGACATATGGGATGATCACTTGCACGTTGAGCAGATAAAAACCGGCGCGAAGGTGGCGATCCCGCTATCTCTCCACTGCACCGCCATAGGCATGACGCTGGGGCAGGTGATCACCCAATGCCGCGATAATATCGTCAGCCCTCACCTGGTTCACTACACGCACAATACGGCGATGGCCCGCCGTGGTGGAATGGTAACGGCCAATACGATAAGTAGCAGCTTCAAAAAAATACGGGATCTGTCTGGCTTGACTTGGGATAAGGGCACTCCACCCAGTTTTCATGAAATCCGCTCGCTTGCGGAACGTCTGTACAGGGAACAAAAAGTGAATACCAAGGATTTGTTGGGGCATAAATCTCAACGTCAAACTGACCGTTACAATGATGATCGAGGGAAGGAATGGAAGGTGGTTGGGGGATGAAAATAGCTCACTTTTCATACCGTTTTGCAGAAGAGTTTTGCAGGAGTTTTGCAGAAGAATTTTTGGAGGGGGAAAAACAGACGGGAGCTATAAGCTCCCGTAATCATTCAACGATAAAACACGCTTACATGTGTTTAACGATAGCGTCGCCAAACTCTGAACATTTCAGCAATTTAGCGCCTTCCATCAGGCGTTCGAAGTCGTAAGTCACGGTCTTGGCAGCGATAGCGCCTTCCATGCCCTTAACGATCAGGTCAGCAGCTTCGAACCAGCCCATGTGACGCAGCATCATCTCAGCGGACAGGATGATGGAACCTGGGTTCACTTTATCCTGGCCAGCATACTTAGGCGCGGTGCCGTGGGTAGCTTCAAACAGCGCACAATCGGAACCGATGTTGGCACCAGGTGCGATACCGATACCGCCAACCTGAGCGGCCAGGGCGTCGGAGATGTAGTCACCGTTCAGGTTCATACAGGCGATCACGTCGTATTCTGCCGGGCGCAGCAGGATTTGCTGCAGGAAGGCGTCGGCGATCACGTCTTTAACCACGATCTCTTTACCGGTGTTCGGGTTCTTGATTTTCAGCCATGGGCCGCCGTCGATCAGTTCACCACCGAACTCTTCACGTGCCAGTTCGTAGCCCCAATCCTTGAAGGCACCTTCGGTGAACTTCATGATGTTGCCTTTGTGAACCAGCGTCACTGAATCACGATCGTTGGTGATAGCATATTCGATGGCCGCACGAACCAGGCGCTTGGTGCCTTCTTCGGAACACGGCTTAACGCCAATACCGCACTGCTCTGGGAAACGGATCTTCTTCACGCCCATTTCGTCACGCAGGAATTTGATCACTTTGTCGGCTTCTGCAGAACCCGCTTTCCATTCGATACCGGCGTAGATGTCTTCGGCGTTTTCACGGAAGATCACCATATCGGTCAGCTCTGGCTGCTTAACCGGGCTTGGTGTGCCCTGGTAATAACGCACCGGACGCAGACACACGTACAGATCGAGTTGCTGGCGCAGTGCCACGTTCAGAGAACGAATACCGCCACCCACTGGCGTAGTCAGTGGGCCTTTGATCGCTACGCGGTAGTCACGAATGAGTTCCAGAGTTTCTTCCGGCAGCCACACGTCTTTCCCGTAAACGTGGGTGGATTTTTCACCGGTATAGATTTCCATCCAGGAGATTTTACGTTCGCCGTGGTAGGCCTTTTTAACCGCTGCATCCACCACGTGGATCATGGCAGGGGTAACGTCAACGCCAATACCGTCACCTTCGATGAACGGGATGATAGGGTTATGCGGAACAACCAGTTTACCCTGGGCATCAACCGTAATCTTTTTACCTTCTGCCGGAACAACTACTTTGCTTTCCATCAACCTCTCCTTTCTGTCTTCAAGCGCAATTTTTGTTAATGCTTTGTAAGATGCGTGTCAATACTACTTGAATATTCAGCTCGCGCCAATCCGAAACGGATTAGGCTATAATGCGCTTATCATTCGAAATCTCAAAGACCATGACTAAATTCTCTGTTAAAAATCACCAAGTTAAACGATTCAGCCGCAGTAAACCCGCAGCCCGCCAGAAATCGCAGGCGCCGCGGCGAGTGGTTATCTTCAACAAACCCTTTGATGTGTTACCACAATTTACCGACGAAGCCGGCCGCGTCACCCTGAAAAAATTCATTCCTTTCAGCGATGTTTATGCCGCCGGGCGCCTCGATCGCGACAGTGAAGGCTTACTGGTGCTGACCAACGACGGCAAGCTACAGGCGCAACTAACCCAGCCCGGCAAACGCACCGGTAAGATTTACTATGTACAGGTGGAAGGCGAACCACAGGATAGCGATCTGGCAGCATTGCGCCTTGGCGTTACGCTGAACGATGGGCCAACCCTGCCCGCTGGAGCGGAACGGGTCGAAGAGCCAGAATGGCTATGGCCGCGCAATCCACCGATCCGGGAACGCAAGACCATCCCCACCAGTTGGCTGAAAATCACGCTCTACGAGGGCCGAAACCGCCAGGTGCGTCGCATGACGGCACATATCGGCTTCCCTACCCTGCGCCTGATTCGTTACAGTATGGGTAATCTTTCTCTGGGCAGCTTACAACCAGGGGAGTGGCAAACGCTGGATCCGCAGTAAATCCCAAGGAACTCGACCAATGAAAATGTTCAAGGTACTCCTGTTCAGCAGTCTGGTGTCGGTCTCTGCGGCACAAGCCGCCAGCTTTGACTGCGACAAGGCGCTTGGCCTCGATGAAAAGGCAATCTGCGCCAGCCGTTCGTTGAGCGATAAAGACGTAGAGATGGTCACCAAATATCAGTTCCTGCGCGGTCTGTTTGCCATGGGCACACGCGGGGAGATGCAGGATCGGCAACAGAGCTGGCTAGCGCAACGCAAGCAGTGTGGCAGTAACGTCGACTGTCTGTCGCAGAGCTACCAAACCCGCATTGCCGAGTTGGATGACATGTATCAGCACATCAATAAACCGCTTTAAGGAACCGCCATGTTTAAGCCGCACGTCACCGTTGCCTGCGTGGTTCATGCCGCCGGTAAATTTTTGGTAGTCGAAGAAACCATAAACGGAAAAGCCCTGTGGAATCAACCGGCAGGCCATCTCGAAGCGGATGAAACGCTGGTCCAGGCCGCCGAGCGCGAGCTGTGGGAAGAAACCGGCATCCGCGCCACGCCGCAGTCTTTTCTGCGGATGCATCAGTGGATCGCGCCAGACCGCACGCCGTTTCTGCGCTTCTGCTTTGTAATTGAGCTGGAGCAGCCGCTGCCCACCGAGCCGCAAGACGATGACATCGATCGCTGCCTGTGGCTGACCGCCGAGCAGATCCTGGAGGCTGAAAACCTGCGTTCACCGCTGGTGGCCGAGACGATCCGTTGTTATCAGCAGCCGGAACGCTACCCGTTGTCGCTGGTTGCCAGCTTTAACTGGCCGCTTTAACGGCAAATAAGGGCCGTGCGCGCAGGCGGCCAACGTGGTAAAATCCTGCGCTTGTTTTTTATCGCACAGTACGTGTTCAAGTTCGTGAGATCCCCATGTCAGACAACAGCCAGAAAAAAGTGATCGTCGGAATGTCCGGCGGCGTCGACTCTTCCGTTACCGCCTATCTGTTACAACAACAGGGCTATCAGGTCGCTGGGTTGTTCATGAAGAACTGGGAAGAAGACGACGACGAGGAATACTGCTCGGCCGCCACCGATTTGGCCGATGCGCAAGCCGTCTGCGACAAGCTGGGCATCGAGTTGCATACGGTGAACTTCGCGGCGGAATACTGGGACAACGTGTTCGAGCTGTTCCTTGAAGAGTACAAGGCAGGCCGTACCCCTAACCCGGATATCCTGTGCAATAAAGAAATCAAATTCAAAGCGTTCCTGGAGTTTGCGGCTGAAGATCTGGGGGCGGATTTTATCGCTACCGGTCACTATGTCCGCCGCCAGGACGTGGACGGCAAAAGCCGCCTGCTGCGCGGCGTCGACGGTAACAAAGACCAGAGCTATTTCCTGTATACGCTAAGCCACGAGCAGGTCGCGCAAAGTCTGTTCCCGGTTGGCGAGTTGGAAAAGCCAGAGGTGCGCCGCATTGCGGAGCAGTTGGAACTGGTCACCGCCAAGAAAAAAGACTCTACCGGCATCTGCTTTATCGGCGAACGTAAATTCCGCGACTTCCTGGGCCGCTATCTGCCAGCACAGCCAGGCCCGATTGTTAGCGTCGACGGCCAAACCATCGGCGAGCACCAGGGCTTGATGTACCACACCCTTGGCCAACGTAAAGGGTTGGGCATCGGCGGTATGAAAGACAGCAGCGAAGATCCGTGGTACGTAGTGGATAAAGACGTCGCCAACAATATTCTGGTGGTCGCCCAAGGCCACGAACATCCGCGCCTGATGTCTATCGGCCTGATCGCCCAGCAGTTGCATTGGGTGGATCGCCTGCCGTTGACACAACCTCTGCGCTGTACGGTCAAAACCCGTTATCGCCAGCAGGATATTCCTTGCACCGTGACGCCGCTAGACGCCGAGCGCATCGAAGTCCGCTTCGATGAGCCGGTCGCAGCCGTCACCCCAGGCCAGTCCACCGTGTTTTATCAGGGCGATATCTGCCTGGGCGGCGGCATTATTGAACAGCGTATACAGGAGTAACCGTGGCGAAGAATTATTACGACATCACGCTGGCTATGGCCGGGATTAGCCAAGCGGCCCGTCTGGTACAGCAGTTGGCGCACGAAGTGCAAATGGATGGCGAAGCCTTCCATACCTCGCTCAACAGCCTGTTGCAGATGGATCCCCCTTCTACCCTGGCGGTGTTCGGCGGCGAAGAGCGTAACCTGAAGATGGGGCTGGAAACCTTGATTGGCGTACTCAACGCCAATAACAAAGGCCCGGCCGCCGAGCTGACCCGCTACACCATTAGCCTGATGGTGCTGGAGCGCAAGCTGAACGCCAACAAAACGGCGATGAATACGCTCGGTGAACGCTTGAGCCAGTTGGAGCGTCAGTTGGCGCATTATGAGCTGGGTTCAGATACCATCATCAGCGCTCTGGCCGGTATCTATGTCGATGTCGTGGCACCATTGGGGCCGCGTATTCAGGTAACCGGTTCGCCCGCCATCTTGCAAAATCCGCAGGTGCAGGCCAAGGTTCGTGCCACCCTGCTCGCCGGTATCCGTGCCGCCGTGCTGTGGCAGCAGGTTGGCGGTAGCCGCCTGCAGTTAATGTTTTCCCGTAATCGTCTGCTCAAGCAGGCGCAAAATATCGTTGCTCATTGTTAAACTTCCCAGGAGTTGCTACCGATGGAATTATCCTCACTGACCGCCGTTTCCCCCATTGATGGACGCTACGGTGATAAAGTCAGCGCACTGCGCACCATTTTCAGCGAGTATGGCTTGCTGAAATTCCGCGTGCAGGTTGAAGTACGTTGGCTGCAAAAACTGGCCGCTTGCGCAGAGATCAAAGAAGTTCCCGCTTTTGACGCCGGCGCAAACGCTTACCTTGATAAGATCGTCGCAGAATTCAGTGAAGAAGACGCCCAGCGCATCAAGACCATCGAGCGCACCACCAACCACGACGTGAAAGCGGTGGAGTACTTCCTGAAAGAAAAAGTGGAATCAGTACCCGCTCTGCACGCCGTGTCCGAGTTTATCCACTTCGCCTGTACCTCTGAAGACATCAACAACCTGTCCCACGCACTGATGCTGCACACCGCGCGTCAGGATGTGGTGTTGCCGCACTGGCGCAAAATCATCGAGTCCATCAAAGGGTTGGCGCTGGAATATCGCGATATTCCGCTGCTGTCACGTACCCATGGCCAACCCGCTACCCCGTCTACCGTGGGTAAAGAGTTTGCCAACGTGGCCTACCGGATGGAGCGTCAATATCGTCAGTTAGAGCGCGTTGAGATCCTCGGCAAAATCAACGGCGCGGTAGGTAACTACAATGCCCACATCGTGGCCTATCCGGAAGTGGACTGGCACAGCTTCAGCGAAGAGTTCGTCACCTCGCTGGGAGTGACCTGGAACCCGTACACCACCCAGATCGAGCCGCACGACTATATCGCCGAGCTGTTCGACTGCGTAGCGCGTTTCAACACCATCCTGATCGACTTTGACCGTGATATCTGGGGTTACATCGCCCTGAACCACTTCAAGCAAAAAACCATTGCCGGTGAGATCGGTTCTTCCACCATGCCGCACAAGGTTAACCCGATCGACTTCGAGAACTCCGAAGGCAACCTGGGCCTGGCTAACGCGGTGCTGGGCCATCTGGCTAGCAAACTGCCGGTTTCCCGCTGGCAGCGTGACCTGACGGACTCCACGGTGCTGCGTAACCTGGGCGTGGGCCTGGGCTATGCGCTGATTGCCTATCAAGCCACCATGAAAGGCATCAGCAAACTGGAAGTGAACCGTGCGCACCTGCTGGACGAGCTGGATCACAACTGGGAAGTGCTGGCCGAGCCGATCCAGACCGTGATGCGCCGCTACGGCATCGAAAAGCCGTATGAGAAGCTGAAAGAGCTGACCCGTGGTAAACGCGTGGATGCGGCAGGTATGCAAGCCTTTATCGATAGCCTGGAACTGCCGGAAGACGAAAAAACCCGTCTGAAAGACATGACGCCAGCTAACTATATTGGCCGCGCCACCACCATGGTTGACGAGCTGAAGTAAGCACCTCCCCCTTGTAGCTTTAAAAGCTCTTTAGTTACCCGCCCAAGGGCGGGTAACTTTTAACCGAGCTGAACCGGACTCCACAGCCGGATCATCTATGAAACAACAAGCCGGTAAGATCAGCGCCCCTACGCAGCAAAAAGATTATCTTGCCGTTTATAGTGAGCTATCTGTGAAACGCCGCCCTTTATGGTAGAAAACTCGATCGTGCTCACCGATGGGTCTTAGTACGCGGCAGGGAACGCCCGCAGCGACCACGTCTGCAGGCACATCCTTGGTCACCACGCTTCCAGCACCAATAACGCTGTTACGACCTATGGTGACGCCAGGGTTAATGATGACCCCACTACCAATCCAGACATTATCTTCAATGGTGACGGGCAAAGAAAACTGCTGACCGGTAATACGCACCGCAGGATCCACCGGGTGCCCCGTGGTAGATATCGTGACATTCGGTGCAATCATCACATTATCGCCAATCAGCACCTTACCGTCGTCCACCACAACCAGATTAAAGTTGGCGTAAAAGTTTTCCCCAATAGCGATCTGGCTACCATAGGCAACATGCAGCGGCGGCTCAATCCAAAAGTTCTTGCCGACCCTTCCCATCAGTTGTCGGATCAGCGCTTCACGTTTTGTCCGCTCTGAAGGCCGTGTATGATTAAAGTCATAAACCAATTCTTTTCCGCGCAGGCGCTCTTCTGCCATACCTTCATCCATATCAGTGTATAAACACCCACTGGCTAACTTTTCCCGTTGCGTCATCATCACATTATCCTTGTCGTTGACTATGCCATATCCCTTACGGCTTCAGGTTCAGGTTTAAAAGCTGACAGCGGCCCACGTCCCGACAAAGTGAAGACTGATATCAGAGTAAACGTTAGCGCAATAAGCCCCAGAATAAGGTAGGTTCCGTGAAAGCCGACTTTTTCATACATATTCCCGGCAAAGACCGACATAAACATGATGGCTAATTGTTTAAAGAAACAGAAGCAAACCAGATAAATAGTGGCAGAGAAACGCACCTCAAATACCGAAGTAATATATTTAAAACAGCCAACGATCAGGAACGGAATTTCAAACATATGCAAGGTTTTCAGAATGACCACTTCTAACGGCGTAGAGGCAAATGAAGAGCCGATAATACGTATCGACATGATTAGCCCTGCGAGCAACAGCGCATTTTTCCCACCGATGCGATTCACAATCAGCGGTGCAAAAAACATGATTGAGGCATTCAGCAACTCCCCCATCGTGGTGACATAACCAAAAACACGCGTTCCTTGTTCGGTTGAAGAGAAGAACGAAGTGAAAAAGTTGGCGAATTGCTGATCAAACACATCATAGGTACAGGAAACACCTACCACGTACAGGGCTAAAAACCACAGCTTTGAGTCTTTCAGTAATTCGAAAGCCAAGCGTAAATTAAACGGCTTACTGTTAGCGCCCAATTTATCAGCAACCTCGGCGGTATTGCCGGTTTCAGGCTTAGCAATAAGTAACAGGATCGCCAGTATCACGGCACAACCAGAGCCCAGCCAGAATACAAATTCGTTGTTGATGGTAAACATAATGCCAACCACAGAGGCACACAACGCCCAGCCCACACAGCCAAATAAACGCGCACGGCCAAATTCAAACGAGCTACGGCGGCTTACTTTCTCTATATACGCTTCAATAGCCGGCGCACCTCCGTTATAAATGAAACCAAGATAAATTCCGCCCACGATGGAGCCTAAAACAATATTGGTGCGTAGTAGCGGGCCAAAAACATAGATAAAGAACGGCGCAAACAACACCAGCATTCCTGTGATTATCCACAGCAAGTGTTTTCTCAACCCCAGCTTATCCGACAGCAAGCCAAATATCGGTTGAAAGAGTAATGAGAAGAAGGAAATGCTGGCAAAGATAATGCCGGTGTCGCTTTTACTGACCTGGTTGATGTCATGCAGCCAGATAGGGAAAAACGGGAAATAGGCCCCCATGATGAAGAAGTAAAAAAAGAAAAACAGCCCAAACATCCAGAAGTTAGTGTTTTTCAAATAATACATGCGAACTCCTTGTGCAAAACCCAAGCGCGTTTGAGTTCATACTCAAGTACGCGACATTATTTATATTTTCATCAGGTAGGAGATAGATACTGTTCTGTATTTTAAAAATTCGAGTTGCGGGAAGGTGCTAAACCCACGCCTCCAGTCACATAGATAACCATGTGACTGGAGTAAACAAGTGCAACCAAGAATCCATCCCATGATGAATAAGTCTTATCCGCCGTACTGCCAAACCAACTTATAGTTGTAGTGCTCAGCATCCAAGATAAAATCCGGGCTCACACTCGGGCTCCATGAGTCATCACCGCCGACCCCCATATGGAAACCATCTATATTGACCCAAGCCCCCTGCTCCGCGCGCAACAAATGGTTATGTGAGGTATCAGCCAATTGTTGCTGGCTATATTGGCTGAGGCCAAAGTGGAAATCCCCCTGCCACTGCCAGTGACCAAAATTCAGTTGGCGAGTATTGCAACGCAATCCATTCTCCGTTGGGAAAATGTATGGCGTATGTAGCTCAGAAAGCGGTAACGTCCACCGCCCAAGCTGAGCGGAAAGCTGGCGGTCAGGGTAGTTTTCGTGTGGGCCTAACCCCAGCCACGTTGCGTGTTCAGCAACCTCCGCAAGTTGGCAGCTCAAGCCAATCCGCGCCGGTGCTGGAATTCCATGGGCTACGTCAACGTTGACATCAATATGCAGTTTACCCAGGCAGTCGATCAAATAGGTCTTGCGGCTGATAAACATGATGTTGTTTTGGTAGGCATAAGCATGGGCTGTGCAGATCTGCACGCCTTGTGAAATCGCATCGGCTTCACAGTGCAGTAAACGCGTTTCTAGCGCGTACATTCCAGCTCTCTTCCAACGTTCTACCCATGCATTAGGATCGATGTGAGCGGCATCGCTCACACCAATGTCATTATCAAGCGGTGCGCGGGTAAAGTTGTCGCGTAACGGCGTCAACAGAGCGGCTTTTTCATCCTGCCACCACTGTTCAAGCAAACCGGTTTGCCGATTGAACTGCCAGCGCTGTGTACCCCACTCAATGCAGAAAGCGTCATTATGCTCGTTCAACCGAGGTGACTGCGCCTGAACGTCACTGTGATCGGTTGGTAAGGTTAATGGTCGTGCTAAACGCCACTGGTCCCAGGCACAACGATGATGCTCATCAGACCATGCCGTTGCCTTGATTTGGCGAACCTCCACGTTCAACCACAGTTCACCGCTCTCTTTCAGTTCGGGAATATCACCCAATACGATTTTCTGTGTACCCTGCGCCGCTAATGACAGTTCAACCTCACCCTGTGCAATGGCTTTCCCGTCCAAGGCTACATTCCAATAAAGCCGCTCGTTATCGCTGTTACGGAATAAATACTCACTGCTCACTTCAACCGTTAACGGCTGCTGTTCGAGCATTTGGAACTGATAAAACTGCTGGGCACGCTGCGCTTCAAACAGTGCCGGGTGCGGGCTGCGATCGGGGAATACCAACCCGTTCAGACAAAATTGGCGGTCATTAGGCGTATCACCGAAGTCGCCGCCGTAAGCCCAGTATGATTGACCATCATCGGCAAGACGTGTCAAACCTTGGTCGACCCAGTCCCAGACAAAGCCCCCCTGCAGTCGCGGATGTTTACGAAAAGCCTGCCAATAACGATCAAAGCCGCCAAAGCTGTTGCCCATCGCATGAGCATACTCACACAGGATCAGTGGGCGGTTTTCATCGGGTATGCCGATCCATTTCTTGATCGACCATTTGGGTACTACCGGGAAAGGCTGATCCTGGTCGACGCGGGCATACATGGGGCACACAATATCCGTTGCCGCCGAATTGGCACCGCCGCCTTCATACTGCACTGGACGAGTAGGATCCTGGCTTTTCACCCAGCGATACAGCGCATCATGGTTGCTGCCGTGGCCGGACTCGTTGCCCAGAGACCAGATGATGATGCAGGCATGGTTGCGATCGCGTTGTACCATGCGCGTAACACGCTCGCTCATAGCAGGCAGCCAGAGCGGATCGTTCGACAGTCGGTTCATCGGCTGCATGCCGTGGGTTTCAATATTAGCCTCATCCACTACGTACAGGCCGTAACGATCGCACAGCTTGTACCACAGCGGGTGGTTCGGATAATGGGAACAGCGCACCGCGTTGAAATTATGCTGCTTCATCAGCAGGATATCCTGACGCATGGTGGCTTCATCCATGACCTGACCCTGCTCAGGATGGTGCTCATGGCGGTTGGTGCCACGTATCAATAGCGGCTGTCCGTTAAGCTTCAGTAAGCCGTTGCTGATTTCAACCTGGCGGAAACCGACATCATAGGCTTCAGCCTCCACCAATTCACCCGTTGGGGAGAGCAACTTGACCACTGCGCGATACAGTGTCGGCGTCTCTGCACTCCACAAGGCGGGTTGATCCACCGGCAGGCGCAGGGTCGTACGCTCATCATAAGCGCCACGCTCATCGATAATCTCGCTGCCGAAGTCCTGCGTTTTCTCGGCGATCAGGGCATCTTTACGCCACAGTTGCACCTGCACCCGGTGTTGTTGTGGCTGATGAGCTTGCACCTCTACCACCAATTCCCCTCGGCGGAAACTGTCACTTAATGGCGTGGTGATAGAGATATCGCTCAGGTGAGTGGCGGGTTTATGCAATAGGCTGACATCGCGGAAAATCCCACTCATGCGCCACATATCCTGATCTTCCAGATAACTGCCGTCGCACCAGCGTAATACCATCACCGCCAGCCGGTTTTCCCCTGGAACCAAAACGTCGCTGAGATCGAATTCAGCAGGTAAACGGCTGTCTTGCGAATAGCCAACCCAGTGACCATTGCACCACAGATAAAACGCAGAATTGACACCGTCGAAAATAATCCGGGTCTGTCCCTGTGCTAGCCACCCATCATCAAGATTAAATGTGAGCGAATAACATCCCGTAGGGTTTTCTACCGGGACGAAAGGCGGATTAACCGGGATCGGATAGGTAACGTTGGTGTAAATCGGTGCATCGTAGCCAGCCAACTGCCAGTTTGACGGCACCTGTATTTCATCAGCGTTGTCCAGGTCGTTCTGCAACCAGGTCTCCGGCACCCGTTCTGGCTGACTAAAATAGCTAAACTTCCAGGTGCCATTTAATGAAGCAGACTGAGCTGAAGCCCTATCTTCTCTTGCATCTTGCTCATTGCGCCAACTTTGAAATGGCGGATGCGCGGGCAGGCGACGGTATTGCGTACAGGCAGGATTTTCCCAGTCTCGACGAGATAAAACAGCGCTGAGTGATTTCCCTGTTTGAGATGAGTTCATGCTTCCCTCTAAATGTTATACGCTCACAATTAACAATAAAATGAACAATGCGCGTAGAGGTGTAAAGCAAATATCCTTGGGAAAGCGAGATCAGTCACAAATTAAGCTCAGGGATCGCAACCGATCCCTGACTTTGGCGGCTATTTTCCCTCGAGCGCGGAGATTTGACGTGCGATACGCAGCAACTCCTGGGATAAAGTGTGCAGCGATACCTTTTCTTGATTCATAACCGCCGTTGTATGCCTTTGCACCAGACTGGTCGTCAGACGCAAAGAACCGGCATGAGACACATGTCGATCTTCCAGACACTGAACCAGGCGTTTAACGCTTTCCTGCCCCAACATCCGAAAGTCCTGCTTAATGGTTGTCAGCGGTGGGTAATAATAAGCACTGTCTTCAGTATCATCGTACCCCACTACCGACATTTGCACCGGAATTTGCAACCCGTACTCCTGCAGTGCACGCAGCACGCCTAACGCCATTTGATCGTTAGCAACCAAGATCGCCGTTGGGTGTTTTGGCAAGCTCAGGATCTGCCCGGCAAGCTGGTAACCGGAGGCCGCACTCCAATCGCCATGGAGCACCGAACAAGGCTTCAACTGACGCTCTGCTAACGTAGTCAGCCACCCCTGATAGCGCAAGCGTGCCGAAATCGAGACCAGCGGCCCGGTAATCAGTGCTATATCACGATGCCCAAGAGCAACGACATGTTCTACCCCTTGTCGAGCCCCCTGATAGGGATCAAAAAGAATGCTGGAGACATCAGAATCAGGGTCGACGTCCAAAAACAGCGCAGGCACCTCGCCACAAACTTGTTCAATAGCGTGAGAATCTTCAGCGCAGAGCGAAACGTTAATCAGCAATCCATCTACCCTTTGCGACAACAGCTCATTTATCGCAGTGCGACAGGCCTGAACGCTAAGATCTTCCACCATGGAAATCACCACGTTAAATCCCATCTGGTTTGCCTGCGTTTTAATTGCCGAAGCGATTTGAGAAGGTGCGTGCAGCGCTAGTTCGGTGGTCGCCAGCCCCAGCGTAAAACTCTGTTTGCCTGCAAGTTGCTGTGCGACACGGTTTGGTACGTAATTCAGCGCAGCCATGGCCTGCTCGACCTTCGCGCGGGTTTTATCCGAAACGTGTTCAGCACGATTTAATACCCGTGACACGGTTTGATACGACACTCCGGAATAGTCGGCGACGTCATTCAGCGTGACAGATTTAGGCTTCATACGGTTTCTCGCGTCGATTAATTCAAAGAAATCAATCTAATGAGTATCAATCATAGCAGCTTAAAAAGCTATCCAACCAGGCATTATTAACTGTACGGCCTGAAGGTATTGATTTCAGGCCTTCGGGCCCTTAAAGACTAAACCCATAAATCATACAACCCTTATTTTTTACTAAAAACTGATGAAAGTTCGCCGACATCACTTACAATGCCAGATAACGAAGTTTGCCGTTCAGGCTGTGAGATAAGGATAGATATGGCAACGCTGAAAGACATCGCGGCCGAAGCAGGAGTTTCATTGGCGACGGTCTCCCGGGTTTTGAATGACGATCCCACGCTCAACGTCAAAGAAGAAACCAAGCATCGCATTCTGGAAATTGCCGAAAAGCTGGAATACAAGACCAGCAGTGCCAAAAAGCATCTGACTAACGCGGTGGTACAGCACCACGTGCTGGCGCTATACAGCTATAAGCAAGAGATGGAAATCAATGATCCTTATTATCTTTCCATTCGCCACGGCATCGAAACCCAGTGCGAGAGGTTGGGGATTGAACTCACCAACTGCTACAAAAACAACCAACTGCCGGATTTGAAAAAGATCACCGGCGTGCTGATCGTCAGCAAACCCGCGCCTGAGATCCTGCGTAAGGCAGCGGCGCTAACCGACAACATCTGCTTTATTGATTTTAATGAGCCCGGTTCCGAGTACGACTCAGTGGATATCGATCTGACAAAAATCAGCAAAGAGATCATCGACTTCTTTATTGAACACGGGGCCAAACGCATCGGTTTTATCGGCGGTGCCGATGAGCCGAATAAAGCAGATATCCGCGAAGCGGCCTTTGTGGAATATGGGCGGCTGAAAGGCGTGGTCCGCGATCAAGATATCTACCGTGGCGATTTCTCTAGCGCCTCCGGCTATGAGCTGGCGAAAAAGATGCTGGCAACCGCGGATTATCCTGCCGCGCTGTTTGTCGCCTCAGACTCCATTGCCATTGGGGTACTGCGCAGCATTCATGAGTTGGGGTTGAAAATCCCACAGGACATCGCCCTGATCAGCGTGAACGATATCCCGACCGCGCGTTTTACCTTCCCACCGCTTTCTACCGTGCGTATCCACTCGGAAATGATGGGGATCCAAGGGGTCAACCTGCTGCTGGAGAAATTCCGTGATGGTCGTGCCCTACCACTGCAGGTCTACGTGCCCAGCAAGTTAAAGCTGCGTGAAACCACCAAGTAACTGACGACTCAATTCTCGCCATGTTGGGGCGCCGCATGCTGCGCCCGTTAAAACGCCTATCCCGTATCCAACCGCTTAGTTATTAGTAAAAAATACTAATAATTACGGTTTTTTTTACCTCAAAATCTGCCAATTTTGCCACTTCTCTCCGCCTACCACGCCAATCAGCCATTTCTTTAACCCGATCACAGATCCACCAGCACAATGAACATAAAGCGTGATCGAGTTAAAGTAAAACAAATTATCGGCTATATTTTAGTAAATGTTTTACTAAAATCACTCCAAGCATTGACGCATTCCATGCCAAGACTGCGGCCTACAGCATTCAGACCAGGAGAGATGACGTGAATAATTGGGAAAACTTTCAACACCTGCATGAGAACCGAATGGCCCCCCGCGCCTACTTCTTCTCATATGACTCACTCAAGCGTGCCAAAACCTTTCAGCGCGCCCTCAGCAGCCACTTTATGGCGCTCAGCGGCCAATGGAGCTTTAACTACTTCACCAACCCGCTGCTGGTGCCCGACGACTTTTATTCACAAAGGATGACTGACTGGGGCCAGATCACGGTGCCCAACATGTGGCAAATGGAAGGTCACGGCATCCTGCAATATACCGATGAGGGCTTCCCCTTCCCGATCGATGTGCCTTTCGTGCCGACAGACAACCCAACCGGTGCTTACCAGCGTAGTTTCACACTAGGTGAACAGTGGAGCGGGAAACAGACCATCATCAAATTTGATGGGGTTGAGACCTATTTTGAAGTGTACGTTAACGGCCAGTATGTGGGCTTTAGCAAGGGCAGCCGCCTGACCGCCGAATTTGATATCTCCGGTTACGTACACTCTGGGGAAAACCTGCTGGCCGTGCGCGTCATGCAGTGGGCGGACTCGACCTATATTGAAGATCAGGATATGTGGTGGACGGCAGGCATTTTCCGCGATGTCTATCTGGTGGGCAAAGAACCGGTTCACGTGCAGGATCTGACCGTTCGCACCGATTTTGCCGCTGACTATCAAAGCGCGACCCTATCCTGCGCACTGGAGATCGAGAATCTGTCTGGGGCACCGCTAGCAGACTACGTGGTCGAGTATGCCCTGTTTGATAACGATAACCTCGTGGCGCAGCAGTGCCAGGGCGCACAAACCCAGACCCATTTTGCTATCAATCTGGCAAATCCTATCCAGTGGTCAGCGGAAAACCCTTATCTCTATCAGCTGTTTATCACGCTTAAAGACCCAAGCGGCACCGTATTGGAGGTGATCCCTCAACGCGTCGGGTTCCGCGATATCAAGGTGCGTGATGGCCTGTTCTATATCAACAACCAGTATGTGATGCTGCACGGCGTCAACCGCCATGATAACGACCATCTGAAAGGCCGTGCGGTAGGCATGGATCGCGTCGAAAAAGATCTGATCCTGATGAAGCAGCACAATATCAACTCGGTACGAACCGCCCATTACCCGAACGACCCGCGCTTTTATGAGCTGTGCGACATTTACGGGCTGTTCGTGATGGCCGAAACCGACGTCGAAACCCACGGCTTTGCCAACGTGGGCGATCTGAGCCGCATCACCAACGATCCGGCCTGGGAAACGGTATTCGTCGATCGCATCGTGCGCCACGTTCACGCGCAGAAGAACCATCCGTCGATCGTGATGTGGTCGCTGGGCAATGAGTCCGGCTACGGTTGCAACATCCACGCGATGTACCACGCCACCAAAGCCATCGACGATACCCGTCTGGTGCATTACGAAGAAGACCGCGATGCCGAGGTAGTGGATATCATCTCCACCATGTATACCCGTGCGCCGTTGATGAATGAGTTTGGTGAACACCCACACGCCAAGCCACGCATCATCTGTGAATACGCGCACGCCATGGGCAATGGCCCCGGCGGCCTGACGGAATACCAGAACGTGTTTTACCAGCACGATCATATTCAGGGCCACTACGTTTGGGAGTGGTGCGATCACGGCATCCTGGCGCACGACGAGCAAGGCCAGGCATTTTACAAATACGGCGGCGACTTCGGCGACTATCCGAACAACTACAACTTCTGCATGGACGGGCTGATCTTCCCGGATCAAACCCCAGGGCCGGGCCTGAAGGAGTACAAGCAGGTTATCGCGCCGGTGAAGATCCGCGCGCTTGAGGCACGCCTTGGCACCTTCCTGGTTGAGAACAAGCTGTGGTTTACCAATCTGGATGACTACACCCTCACCGCCGAGATCCGCGCAGAAGGGGAAACGCTGGCAACGCTGCTTCTGCGGTTGAAAGATCTGGCGGCCAACTCCTCGCGGGAAATCCGCCTCGAGCTGCCTGAACTGGATGAGCGCGAAGCCTTTGTGAACTTCACCGTGCGCAAGAACTCCAGCACGCTGTACAGCCCGGCCAATCACGAAATCGCGGTGTACCAGTTCCAACTCAAAGAGAACACGGCGCAGGCAGAAGTCTATACCAACCTCAACGCCCTGCCACTGCGGGTAGCAGAAAGCCGCCTGGCGTACAGCATCAGCGGCCAGGACTTTACGCTGACCTTCTCCAAGGTGAACGGCAAGCTGACCTCCTGGATGAGCAACGGGGAAGAGATTATCGCCTCTGCTCCGGCGTTAAGCTTCTTCAAACCGATGATCGATAACCATAAACAGGAGTATCAGGGCCTGTGGGAACCCGCTCATCTGCAAATCATGCAGGAGCACTTCCGTACATTGGACGTCGTTCAGGCCGACGGCCGCGTTGAGATCACCGTCACCAGCATCATCGCACCGCCGGTCTTCGACTTCGGCATGCGCTGTTGCTACCGCTACCAAATCAATGCCGAAGGCCAGCTCAACGTGGAACTCAGCGGCGAGCGTTATGGCGATTATCCGTACGTGATCCCGGCCATCGGGCTGGATATGGGCATCAACGGCGGCTTTGACCGGGTGAACTACTATGGCCGCGGCCCGGAAGAAAACTATCAGGACAGCCAGCAGGCCAACCTGATCGATATCTACCAGACCACGGTGGCCGAGATGTTCGAGCAGTATCCGTTCCCACAAAACAACGGTAACCGCCAGCATGTGCGCTGGGCCGCGCTCACCAATCGCCACGGTACCGGCCTGCTGGTCAAACCGCAGCAACCTATCAACTTCAGCGCCTGGCAGTACACCAACCAGAACCTGCATCAGGCGCAGCACACCAATGAGCTGCAACCGAGTGGATATATCACCCTCAACCTCGACCACCAGGTAATGGGCCTGGGTTCCAACTCCTGGGGCAGCGAAGTCCTCGACTCCTACCGGGTTTACATGGCGCCATTCCGCTACGGCCTGACCCTGATGCCGCTGCAAGCCGGTGACGTCAGCGCCCAGGCGCTGGCCAATCATGACTTTGCCAATGACTTCTTCACTCCCACCACCAACGAGGCCTGATCCATGCACGTATTAGACAACCTGGAACAATTCAAAGTGGTTTACCGGGACGGCCGCAAATGGAACCGTTGTGTGGAAGCCATTGAGAACATTGCCAATATCAAAGACGGTGTGATGCATTCCATCGGCGATACGCTGGTTTATATGATTGAAGACGGCGTCAACCGCAATCACGCGACCTTTGTAGGCAACCGTCGCTATTTCACCATCCATTACTACCTCGAGGGCGGCGAAACGGTGGAGTTCGCGCAGAAATCCGCCCTCTCCCCCGTTGAGGCCTACCGCGATGAAACCGACCGTGAATACCTGGAAGGCACCGGGCAAACCTGTGAATTACGTGCCGGGCAACTGGCGATTTTTGATAACCAGGAAGCCTACCGCTTCCACGGCGATAACCGGGTAAGAAAAGTGGTGCTGCGGGTCACCATTGAGGATGGCTACATGTTGAACAAGTGATCCTGCTGATTATGAAGCGAACCGGGCGGGAAATCACTCCCGCTCCATCCAGATTGAGTTCATCATTGATGTCGTTCATCGGAGGACGCTATGTCCGATTCTTTACGTGGCACGATTGGCAAGTTTGCCCTGTTGTCGATGACCTTTGCGGCGGTGTTCAACGTACGCAATATCGTCAACAACAACATTGAGCTGGGCTTGAGTTCAGCCCCGGTATTTTTGTTTGCGACCCTGGTCTACTTCATTCCCTTTGTGTTTATTATCGCGGAGTTTGTGTCCGCCAATAAGAACTCCGAGTCGGGAATGTACGACTGGCTAAAACAGCCTCTGGGCACCCGAGCAGCCTATATGGGGTCGTTCCTGTATTGGTTCGTCAACCTGTTCTGGTTTGTATCATTGCTGCCTAACGTGATTGCCTATGCGTCGTACGCCATTATGGGCCGCGAATACGCCTTTTCCCCGGTGATGGTATCGATCATCTCGATCGTACTGTTTGCCGCCACCACCCATATTTCCACCAAGGGTGCCAGTTGGTTGGGCAAGATTGCCGAAGTCGTCGCCTATGGGGTATTCGCCCTGTTTGCGATTTACGTGTTGGGCGCACTAATGGCGCTGAGCGGCGATCACGTCCCGGCGCAGCCTATCACGCTGGAGGCGATGACGCCGACGGTGAACTGGGCAACGTTGGGTATCATGTGTTGGATTTTCCAGGCGGCTGGCGGTGCGGAAACGGCGGCGGCCTACCTCAATGACGTCAAAGGGGGCCAGAAGTCGTTTATCAAGGTGATTATCATTGCCGGTGCGGTGATCGGTGGGATGTATGCCGTCGGTTCCCTGCTGGTTAACGTGTTTGTCGCGCGTGAAAACCTGACCTACGCGGGCGGCATGGTGGAAATCTTCACCGGGATGGCCAAGTACTTCGGCATTTCCGAAACGCTGGTGGGCCGCCTGGTGGGTATCGTGCTATTCATCGCCATTTTTGGTTCGATGATGATGTGGACCTCCGCGCCGGTGAAGATCCACTTCTCCGAGATCCCGAAAGGCGTTTACGGCCAGAAAACCACCGAGCTGAACAAGCATGGCGTTCCGGTACGTGCCGCATGGTGGCAATTTGCCTTCGTGTTCGTGATGTTGGTGGTTAACGGCTTTGGTTCCGAATCGGTACAGCAGATGATGAACACCGCGATTAACCTAACGGCGGGGACGGCGATGCTGCCACCAATCTTTATCATGGTGGCCTACTTCGTGTTCCGCTGGAAGCATGACGATACGCCGCGCGAGTTCCGCATGGGGTCGCGTAAATTCGGGATGGGTGTGGTTTCGGTGCTGATCACCATCTTTGTGGTCAGCATGACAGCGTCGGCATTCCCGCCGGGTGTCGATCTGATGAAGGCCTTCTTTATCAACGTCTGTATGACCGCCGTGTTCTCAGCGCTGGCCTGGTGGTGGATTTCACGCTTCGAGGCTAAACAGGTAAGAAATAAAGCGGCGCTGACCGAGCAGTAAGTTACATACTACATAGGGGGCGAACATCCAGATGTTCGCCCCTACATATCAAGGCATAAACGCCTGCAAACGCTGTATCTGCTGGCCATCAGAGCCAAAGTTCTCGTCAGCCAGCCAACCTTCGAACGCACTACGCATCTGCGGCCAGTATTGGTCGATCATGGCGAACCAGTCGGTATCCCGGTTGCGGCCCTTGGTAACCAATGCCTGCAAAAAACGCCCTTCGTATTGGAACCCAAAGCGTTGCGCTGCCTGCCGGGAAGGCGCATTCAGGCTATCGCATTTCCATTCGCAGCGGCGGTAACCCAACTCATCAAAGGTGTGGCGCAGCATCAGGTAAATCGCCTCGGTGGCGCAGGAGCGCTGCTTCATCAGCGGTGACCAACAGACGTGGCCAATTTCCAACACGCCGCTAGCCTCTTCAATCCGCATAAAGGCCACCGTGCCGACGGGCAGATCGGTGGCTAAATCGAACACCACCAGATTCACCAACGCCGGGTTGGCCTGCAGGTTTTCCAGATGCGCACGCAGTTCCTGCGGGCTATCCGGCCGCTCCCTCATCAGGTATGTCCAGTCTCGGCCATCTGGCGCTAGCTGGTAAGCCGCAAACAGCGCGGCAAAGTCCCGCTCGGCGTCCAACATCGCGAGGCGGCAAAATTTGCCCGTCAGCGTCACCTCGTGCGGCCGTGGCAAGGCATGCCATTGCGCCAAGGGTTCGCCCACCGGCTGACCATATTGATTTATCGCCATAAAAGTATTCCGTCTGGTTGCAGCAAAAGTAGGTTCTCCGCAACAGCATATACCGATGCCAGATCGCAGCATACAGACCAATTAACCCCAGCGACTAGACCAATCATCAACCGCCCGTTAGGGGCTTTAGTCAAGGCAAATTGTTAATGAAATGATCTAAATCAAAAACAATGTGAAGAAAATGTTTTGAAACAGATGCTTTATTGTTTGTTTTAACTGCCAAGACGTAAACTTGAATCACCATACCAGTAGCTTGCTAATCATTATTGGTCATGGAATAGCAACTCCCTCTGCCCGTTTTTACGGCCCAAGACAGCGGCCACACGGGCATTTCTGTGAAGCAGGTACCCTATGGATTTCAAGCTGCAGCTAGGCGACAAACTATCTCATCCCCAAGAGCTTACACTTAGTAAGTGACTGGGGTGTGATAGTGCAGTTAACAACGCTGCAGCTTGAAAGACGACGGGTAATTCAAGGTGGAATTATGTCTCGACAGCACTCTCCAGTACCGCCTCGGCGGAACTTTCTAAAGAAAACGCTAGCACTAATACCGCTGGCAGCCGCTGGAGGTACCGGCGTTCTGACGATGACGCCCCTACCAGCCTCGGCGGCGGGTGTCTCCTCTCACTATGTTCCCGCTTATTTCAATAACGATGAATGGCGCTTCCTGTTGGCGGCCTGCGATCGTCTGATCCCCAGCGATAGCAATGGCCCCGGGGCCGTCGAAGAAGGCGTGCCGATCTTTATCGATAAGCAAATGGAAACGCCTTATGGCCACGGTGGCCTGTGGTATATGCACCCGCCGTTTGTCCCTTCGGCCCCTGAATTAGGCTATCAGTCCAAACTGACGCCGCGTGATACCTACCGCATTGGCATTCGCGGCCTCAATGCGCACTGCCAGCAGCAGTACCAGAAAGCCTTTGCGGATCTGGATCATGCCCAGCAAGAGCAGCTCCTAACGGCGTTGGAAAAAGGTGAACTGGACTCCGAGACCCTGCCCGGCAAAGCCTTTTTCAACCAACTGCTGCAAAACACCAAAGAGGGTTATCTGGCCGATCCGCAGCACGGCGGTAATCAGTCGATGGCCTCATGGAAACTGATCGGCTTCCCTGGTGCGCGGGCGGATTACACCGACTGGGTCGATCATCCTAATCAGGCCTATCCCCTTGGTCCGGTCAGTATCTCCAGCAAAAGGAATGCATAAATGAGCACGATAAAAAAACCACCGGTAGACGTGGTGATTGTCGGATTTGGCTGGACCGGTGCCATTATGGGCATGGAACTGACCGAAACCGGACTGAGCGTATTGGCACTGGAGCGCGGTGAGCAACGCGATACCTACCCTGATTTTGCCTATCCACGGATTGCCGACGAATTGACCTATGGCATCCGCCTGAAACTGGAGCAGGAGATGGCGCACGAAACCGTCACCGTGCGCCATACGCCAGCGGATTTCGCCGTGCCTTATCGTCAGCTTGGATCCTTTTTGCCCGGCAACGGCGTTGGCGGTGCTGGCGTCCACTGGAACGGCATGCACTGGCGCGCCCTGCCCGCCGATCTGAAAATGCGTACCACGGTGACGGAAAAGTATGGCGACAAATGGGTGCCAGAAGGCATGTTGTTGCAGGATTACCCTCTCAGTTACACCGAGCTGGAGCCTTACTTCGATAAGTTCGAGAAGGTCTGTGGTACCGCTGGCAAGGCCGGTAACCTGCAAGGCAACATCGTCAAAGGCGGCAACCCGTTCGAAGGGCCACGCACCAGCGAATATCCCACTGCGCCCCTCAAGCAGCTCTATTCTGGTTCGCTGTTTGGCAAGGCGGCCGAGTCGCTCGGCTATCACCCGTTCAGCATTCCAGCGGCCAACTGCTCGGAGCCTTATACCAATCCCTACGGCGTGCAACTCGGCCCTTGTAACTACTGCGGTTACTGTGAGCGCTTCGGTTGCTTTATGTACTCCAAGGCCTCACCGCAAACCACCATTCTGCCGGTGTTGATGAAGCGGAAAAACTTTGAATTGCGCCCCCAGTCGCAGGTCATCAAGGTCAATCTGGACAGCAGCGGCAAAAAGGCGACCGGTGTCACCTATGTAGACGCCCAAGGCCAACAGATTGAACAACCGGCGGACCTGGTGATCCTCAGCGCCTTCCAACTGCATAACGTGCGTCTGCTACTACTCTCCGGCATCGGTAAACCTTATGACCCCGTCACCGGCGAAGGGGTCGTTGGCAAGAACTACGCCTATCAGATGAATAGCGGCATTTCGCTGTTTTACGATAAGGACACCCACTTCAACCCGTTTATCGGAGCCGGAGCTGCGGGCACGGTGATCGACGATCTCAACTCGGAAAACTTCGATCACGGCGCGCTGGGCTTTATCGGCGGTGCCTATATTTCCGCCACCCGCACCGGTGGCCGGCCGATCCAACAGATGTCGTTACCGCCGGGGACACCCACCTGGGGCAGTGGCTGGAAACAAGGTATCAAAGAGAATTATCAGCACTCGATGAGCATTGGCTCTGAAGGCTCGGTGATGCCCTATCGCGACTGCTATCTCGATCTCGATCCCACCTATCGGGATGCCTATGGGCTACCGCTGCTGCGCATGACCTTCGACTGGAAGGCTAACGAGATCAAGATGACCCAGCACATTACCAGCAAGATGGCGAACATCGCCAAAGCCATGGAGCCGAAGCAGATGGCGATTTCGGTGATGGACAGCGGTTCGCACTATGACGTGCGCCCGTATCAATCCACCCACACTACCGGCGGGGCAATCACCGGCGACAACCCAAAAACCAGCGTGGTGAACAAGTACCTGCAATGCTGGGACGTACCCAACGTGTTTGTTACCGGTGCCTGCGCCTTCCCGCAGAACCTGGCTTATAACCCCACCGGGATCGTCGGTGCGCTGGCCTATTATTCAGCGGAAGCGATCCGTAATCAGTATCTGAACAACCCCGGCCCGTTGGTTCAGGCCTGATACGCAAGGAGAAGACGATGAAAGGATTAACCCCCTCGCTGCTGGCCTTGCTGGTATTAAGCGCCAGCGCTCAGGCCGCCGAGGATACCCACCAGGTCGGGCAAATCGCTCATGGCGAATATCTGGCCCGCGCTGGTGACTGTGCCGCCTGCCATACCGCGCCAGGTGGCATGGCGTTCGCCGGTGGGCTGAAGATGACCACCCCGGTTGGCGCGATCTATTCCACCAATATCACTCCGGACAAAACCACCGGCATCGGTGCCTACGATCTACAAGAGTTTGCCGACGCCCTGCGTAAAGGCATTAGGCGCGATGGCACTCGGCTCTACCCGGCCATGCCCTATCCCTCTTTCGCCAAAATCAATGATGAGGATATACGCGATCTGTATCTCTACTTCACCCAACGGGTAACGCCGGTGGTGCAGCAGAACAAGGCTAGCGATATCCCATGGCCGCTGAATATGCGCTGGCCGTTGGCGATGTGGGACGGCATATTCCGCGAGGATGGCGCCTATCAGCCAGACGCTAACCAAAGCGCACAATGGAACCGTGGAGCCTATCTGGTTCAGGGATTGGGCCACTGCGGCAGTTGCCATACGCCGCGCGGCATTGGCTTCCAGGAGAAAGCGTTGAACCAGACGGATGACACCTATCTGAGCGGTGGGACGCTGGAAGGTTGGCACGCCGCCAGCCTGCGTGGCGATGCGCTCAGCGGGCTGGGTAGTTGGAACGCAGCAGATCTGACCCGTTTCCTGAAAACCGGCCACAGCGACAGATTTGCCGCCTTTGGCTCCATGGTAGACGTGGTACAAGACAGCACTCAGCACCTGAGCGATGAGGATTTGCAGGCGATCGCCGCCTATCTGAAATCGCTACCTGCGGGGGATGAGCAAAAAACGCCAACGGCCAACCAGCCGCTGGCACTTTACAGCATCGACCAAGGCAACCCAGGCGGTCAGGCTTATCTGGACAACTGCGCCGCCTGCCACCGCAGCGATGGCCAGGGCTATCGCAACACCTTCCCACAGTTGGCCCATAATCCGGCGTTGCTGGCGGAAGACCCTGCTTCGGTGATCAGCATCATTTTGAATGGTTCACGTACGCCGATGACTATAGAAGCCCCTACCGGACTCACCATGCCGGACTTTGGCTGGCGTCTGAGCGACCAGCAGGTGGCCCAGATAGCCACTTTTGTGCGCACCAGTTGGGGGAATAATGCCGCTCCGGTCACCGCCGATCAGGTCAAAGAAATACGGGAGAACAGCGCCGCCAAACCGTCCCAGCAGTAAACACCACAACGGGCGCAGCATGCAGCGCCCCTACGTTTTGACTTGATCGTTGGTGTTACAGATTGTCTCTCATACCTGACTATAGCACCGTACCGGCCCCCTCTCCTTTTTGGGGAGAGGGTTGGGGTGAGGGGAAACAGTGGGCACCGGCTCACCATTGATTATCCAAACAGTCGCAGCATGCAGCGCTCCTACGTAGCGAGTTTGATCTCCACAGATCTTGCTCCACACGGTTGCACCGCCCGGCGAAATCACCTTAAATAAGCTATCGCATTGAGGCTACAGGATTTCGGTTGTCTATGAGCACGGATCCCAACCAGCGCCTGCTGGACAAACTGCAACAAGATCTGACCAGCGCTGGCGCTATGCCGCTCTACCTGCGCTTTAACGAATCGGTACGGCAGGCCATTGAGCTTGGCATATTGAGCCAGGGGGATTTTCTGCCCAGTGAGCGCCATTTCACCGAGCGGCTGGGGATCTCGCGCATTACGGTACGCAAAGCCTTGGCCTGCCTGGAGCAGGACGGCATTATCGGCCGCTCGCGGGGCTATGGCACCTTCATTCAAAATACCGTGGCTCAACCTAAACTGGCCTATTCGCTGGCGGATGTGAAAGGCTTTTCACGCGAAGTGATGCTGCAAGGCCGCAAACCGGACACCATGTGGATCAGTCGTGAACAGATCCCGGCGGATAGCGCACTGGCTGAGAAGCTGTCGCTGGCCGAGCATACGCCGGTGTACAAACTCAAACGCATTCACTTTATCGATCAGCGCCCCATGTCGGTAGCGGTGTCTTACGTGGTGGCAGAAGCCATAGCCAACGTTGAGGACATCGGCGTTTCCCTGTATGACTACTTCCGTTTGAACAACGTGGAGTTGGGATCGCTACGCAGCCAGGTCAGCGCCGCCATGAGCGATGACGAAACCCTGAAAGCGCTACAGCTGAAAGAGCCGATGCCGCTGCTGATCATCAAGCAAACGCTGTTCGACAGCCGGAAAAAACCCATCGAATACAGCGAAAGCTTCTGCCGCAGCGACATGTACGAGTTTATTAGCGAGGATTGAGTTCCTCGCTTGCCAGGAGCTCAGCCAAGGTTGGCGCACAATCTCCACCGGCCTGCGATACCACGTAACCGGCGATACTATTGGCTAGCATCATGCTTTGGCGAGCAGTCAGGCCCAGTGCCAATCCGGCGAGCAAACCGGCGCTGTGGCTATCGCCAGCACCAATGCTGTCTACCACTTTGACCTGGCGAGCGGCGATCCAGCCTTGATCCTCCGGCCCGGCAAAGTAATATCCGCCTTCCCCGCCACAGCGCACAATCACCAGTTGCTCAGTGGTTGACCATAACTGCTGGCAAAAACCGGCAATATCTTCCTGCATGCCAAGGTGCTGAGCTTCACGCTGGTTTAGCGTCAGGATCACGCCAGGGCGGATTAAGCGTTGCAGCAGGCTCTCCGCCATCACGTCGATGCGCGGGCCAATGTCCAGCACCACCCGAACCTGTTCGGGTAGACGTAACAGCCAATCCACCAGCACGTGGCCCTGCCTGGCACCCAGTTGATAACCGGAAAGGTAAACCAGCCCGCTTTGTGGCGTCACGTCTGCCAACCACTCCGGCTGCCACTGGTTCTCTATGCCATCGATAGAGATAAAGGTGCGCTCACCGTCCGGCTCGACCAACGCCAGACACCAGCCGTTATCCTCACCACCCACTTGCAGATCAGAACTCACGCCGCGCTGCGCCATCTCGCTACGCAAACGCTCTGCCCACACGCCTTCGCCCACCGGCAACAAATTGCGGCTGGTAATGCCCAACTGGCGCAGAGCCACAGCGATATTCAGCGCGCAGCCCCCTAAATGCAGCCCTTGCATCTGGGCCGATACGTCGCCACCGCGCACCGGCAACGCATCGGCGCTCACCACCATATCCATCACCGCAGCGCCAATCACCGTCACCGGGCACTGCTGATGCCAGCCGCCCTGGGTCAGCGTCTGCAATAACTCGCGTCTTTCGTTACTCATTCAGCCTCCTGCCAGCGCTGGCGGAAACGGAGAAAGGCCTGCGCGTAGTGGTTGATATCCAGCGGATTCACCCGTTTCAGTTCTGCCAACATGGCCGCGTCGAACGCGTCAATACCGTTCAGGGCACCGCAGATCGCCGTGGCCATCGCGCCAATGGTGTCGGTATCACCGCCCAGGTTGGCGCACAGGATCGCACAGCGAGTAGGATCGGTTTGCGCCAGTTCGACCATCGCCAACGCGGCCGGTACGGATTCTATGGTGCTGACCCCTGCGCCAACCAGCTGGTAGACCCGTTCTGAGGCCTGCTCGGTACCGCAAGCTTGTTCGACTACCTGGAAAGCCAGTTCGATGCGCGCCGCTAAAGAAGCACTGAAGGTGGTGCTCTGGCGGCGCTGAGCGTAATCTGCCACCCCTGGCAAGGCCAGGCGGATCTCTGCCCAACTAGCCCCTTCGACCGCCTTGGCAACTGCCCAGGCAATCACCACCGCACCGGCAACCGCGATATCGGATTTATGCGTCGGGCTGGAGGCCAGCCAAACCTGCTGGCAAAACTGCTCCAACGGCGCAGAAGGTAATACGCACCCCAACGGGGAAACCCGCATCGCCGCGCCGTTGGTCACGCCGTTGTTTTCCAAATCACTAATCGGCGTGCCCTTCTTCTGCTCCCCCAGCGCCAGTTTGGAACTTGGGCCAAGGATGTTTTTGTTGAAGGCGTCAAAACTATCAACCCAGCGGATCACGTTGCGGGCAATCAGCTCCGGCACCACTTGACCATCGGCCTCGATCAACGCGTCGGCGAGCGCCAGAGCCATCGAGGTATCATCGGTATACTGCGCTGCCGTGAAATAGCAGGCGGCGTTGTTCTCCGCCGGGCCGTCGAGGAAGCGGTCGATCCAGCCAAAGTGGCGCTTAACCCGCTCACGCGGCCACAGCTCGGAAGGCATGCCGAGCGCGTCGCCCAGCATTTGGCCATAAAGTGCACCCACCACGCGTTGTTCCTGGGTTAACTGCTTCATCTGTTTCTCCTGAATTTTTACCTTGCCGGGCAACACGCCCGGCGCAACGAATTAAGACCGTGCCACGTCAATCGGGGTGATGTTGTCGCTGCGTTCACGGAAGAACAGCAGGAACAGCAGCATGACGCCCACCACCATCACCGCACCAACGCCCCACACGGCGAACCAGTCAAATGTCATACCGTCTCGCGGCTGTTCGAGAGCGAAAGTGGTCATCGCACGGCCCCCGAGCCAGTTACCGATAAAGCTGCCCAACCCCTGGCAAATCAGGGTGATCAGGCCCTGAGCCGCGGTACGCATATGCGGTGGCGCTTTTTTGTCGACGTAGATATAACCGGTCACGAAATAGAAATCGTAGCTGACACCGTGCAGCAAAATGCCCAGGAACAGCATGCTGTAGGCCCAGACGTCCGCAGTGCCGCCGTAAATAAAGAATACATAGCGGATTGCTGCGGTCACAAAGCCCAGCAACAGCACCTTCTTGATACCGTACCGCTTGAGCAGCAACGGCAGCGCCAGCATGGCGAAGATTTCCGAGACCTGCCCCAGCGTCATCCAGCCGGTGGCATTCGGCAGCCCAACCTGCGTCAGATAGCCATTGGCAAACTGGTAGTAAAACGCCAACGGCATGCAGAACAGGAACGAGCACAGGGCGAAGGTGGCAAATGAGCGATCCTTCAGCAGGCCAAGCGCGTTCAAGCCCAGCAACGCCTTGATATCCACCGGGCCAGAGCCTTTGGCTGGCGTATTGGGCAGCACAAAGCTGTACAAACCGAGCGCGATCGAGGCCACTCCGGTAATGATTAACGGCAGGTTGCTATCGGAAATATTGCCTAACCCCAGCAGCGGCGGCAGCATAAAGCCCACCACCAGACCGGAGGCAATCCAACCCAAGGTGCCCAGTACGCGGATGCGCGGGAACTCTTTTTCGGTATCGGTAATGTTGGCAAAGGCGATGCTGTTGGTCAGCGCCACGGTCGGCATATAGGTGATGGCATAAATCACTAGCAGCGGGAAGAAGGTGGCAAAGGTGGTTTGCCAGGCGATGATAAACATCAGCACCCCACCAGCCAGATGCAACCAGCCCAAGACTTTTTGCGCGGCGAAGTAGCGATCGGCAATGACGCCAACCAACACCGGCGAGAGGATTGCCGCAATCGCCGTACTGCTGTACGACCAGGCAATTTCGCCCGGCGTAAAGCCCAGTTTGTTGAGGTATTGCCACAGGGGAACAAACCACGCTCCCCAGATAAACCACTCGATAAACATCATGACAGACAGCTTCAGATGAGGACGTTTCATTATTATGTATCCTTGCTGGCTACCTTCCCGGCATCGGCTCGGGAAAGCGGTGTAGGGTTCCTGGTATTAGCATCATTACGATACCTATATAATACCTTAATAATACCTTTAGTCCTTTGCAGCGATCCCGCTCACACTTCAGGCAGTCAGCTTTGTTTAAGTTTTGTTTACCTTTGGCACTGCGCTGTTTATCCTGCGTTTATCAGCCATTGCCGATAATCAATGGATGACAGAATCAAACGATCAGGGAATGGTCAGCTAATGCGCGTTACCACAACGTGGCCAACAGCGTGTAACCTTTTCAGTGTGGGTGCCTGGTGTTGCACCCGCCTAAACAACAGGAGTCTGTACCATGCGAGTACTGGTTGTTGAAGACAATGGCCTATTGCGCCACCATCTTAGTGTGCAAATGCGCGAAATGGGGCATCAGGTTGATGCCGCAGAAGATGCCAAAGAAGCTGACTATTTTCTGCAGGAACATGCGCCTGATATCGCCATTGTCGATCTCGGGTTGCCGGGTGAAGACGGCCTGAGCCTGATCCGCCGTTGGCGTGCCAACCAGATGAAGTTGCCGATCCTGGTGCTGACCGCTCGTGAAAGCTGGCAGGATAAGGTGGCGGTGCTGGAAGCCGGTGCCGATGATTACGTCACCAAGCCCTTCCACCTGGAAGAAGTGATTGCCCGCATGCAGGCTTTGATGCGCCGCAATAGCGGCCTGGCTTCACAGGTGATCGTACTGCCGCCATTCCAGATCGACCTCTCGCGCCGTGAGCTGAGCGTCAACGAACAGCAAATCAAACTGACGGCCTTTGAGTACACCATTATCGAAACGCTGATCCGTAACGCGGGTAAAGTGGTCAGTAAAGATTCATTGATGTTGCAACTCTACCCGGATGCCGAACTGCGCGAAAGCCACACCATCGACGTATTAATGGGCCGCCTGCGTAAAAAGCTACAGGCCGAATACCCACAGGAAGTGATCACCACCGTACGTGGTCAGGGCTACCGTTTCGATGCCAAGTGAGCATAATGTTCAACAGAGATAAAAAGCCCTTCTCACTGCGCGCCCGCTTTCTGATGGCCACCGCCGGGGTGATCCTGGCGCTGTCGCTGTCCTACGGGCTGGTTGCGGTGGTCGGCTATATCGTCAGCTTTGATAAAACCGCTTTCCGTCTGCTGCGCGGTGAGAGCAACCTGTTCTTCAGCCTGGCGCAGTGGAAAGACCAGAAGCTGACCATTGCCATCCCGCCCGATCTCGATCTCAATTCCCCAACGCTGGTGTTTATCTACGACGATAAAGGCAACCTGTTGTGGAGCCAACGCTCGGTGCCGGAACTGGAAAAACGGATCCAGAAAGAGTGGCTGCAAGAGTCCGGTTTCTATGAGATAGACACCGACACCCGGGTCAGTAGCGAAGTGCTGGGCGATAACCCCAAGGCCCAGGATCAGCTGAAAGACTATGACGATACCGACCATGAGGCGTTAACCCACTCGGTGGCCGTCAATACCTATGCCGCCACCCCACGCCTGCCCGCCTTGAGCATTGTGGTGGTCGACAGCATTCCGCAGGAGCTGCAACGCTCGGACGTGGTATGGGAATGGTTCAGCTACGTACTACTGGCCAATCTGCTACTGGTCGTGCCTCTGCTGTGGCTAGCTGCGTATTGGAGTTTGCGGCCTATCAAGGCGCTGATAACACAGGTCGGTGAATTGGAAAACGGCGAGCGCGAGCAACTGGATGAAAATCCCCCCAGTGAACTACGTGGCCTGGTACGGAACCTGAATATCCTGGTGCGCAACGAGCGTCAGCGCTACACCAAATACCGCACTACGCTGTCCGACCTCACCCACAGCCTGAAAACCCCGCTGGCGGTATTGCAGACCACCCTGCGCTCGCTGCGTTCCAGCAAGCAGACCACCATCGAAGAGGTCGAGCCGATCATGCTCGAGCAGATTAGCCGTATTTCGCAGCAGATTGGTTATTACCTGCATCGGGCCAGCATCAACTCTGGTCAAACCGTGCTGACCCGCGAGATCCATTCGGTTTCTGCCCTGCTCGACAGCCTGAGCGTGGCGCTGAACAAGGTCTATCAGCGTAAAGGGGTAGTCATCACCCTCGATATCTCACCAGAAGTCACCTTTATGGGCGAGAAAAACGACTTTATGGAGGTGATGGGCAACGTGCTGGAGAACGCCTGTAAATATTGCCTGGAGTTTGTGGAGATCACCTCGCTGCACTCGGACAAATACCTGACGATCGTCATTGATGACGACGGCCCCGGCATCCCGGAAAGCAAGCGTGAGTTGATCTTCCAACGCGGCCAACGCGTCGATACTCTGCGCCCCGGTCAGGGGATTGGCCTGTCGGTCGCCGCCGAGATCATCGAGCAATATGACGGGCAAATTACCATCAGCGACAGCCCGCTTGGTGGAGCACGGATGGAGGTCACCTTCTCCCGCCAGCACGACTCCCACCATCACGATTAAATTCTCTCGCTCAGGCCCCGATCCACGGGGCCTAACTTCCGTTATAATCCCTGCAGGCTCACTCTATCCTGGAATAGAACATGGATTACCAATTAGATCTCGACTGGAACGACTTTTTGCAACGCTATTGGCAAAAGCGCCCGGTAATTATCAAGCGTGGTTTTAGCAACTTTATCGATCCGATTTCCCCGGATGAGCTGGCCGGGTTGGCTATGGAAAACGAGGTGGACAGCCGCCTGGTGAGCCATCAGGAAGGTCGCTGGCAGGTTGGCCACGGCCCGTTCGAAAGTTTCGACCATCTGGGCGAGAACAACTGGTCATTGCTGGTGCAGGCCGTTGATCACTGGCATCAGCCATCCAGTGCCCTGATGCAACCGTTCCGTAAGCTGCCGGACTGGCGCATGGACGATCTGATGATTTCGTTCTCGGTGCCGGGTGGCGGCGTTGGCCCGCATCTCGATCAATACGACGTGTTCATCATCCAGGGCACTGGCCGCCGCCGTTGGCGCGTGGGCGAAAAAGTGCCGATGAAACAGCACTGCCCGCACCCTGACCTGTTACAGGTAGAGCCGTTTGACGCCATCATTGACGAAGAGATGGAGCCTGGCGATATTCTGTATATCCCACCGGGATTCCCGCATGAAGGCTATTCGCTGGAAAATTCCCTCAACTATTCCGTCGGTTTCCGCGCGCCGAATGGCCGCGAGATGGTGAGTGGCTATGCCGACTACGTGCTAGCGCGGGAGTTAGGCAGCAAACGTTACACCGATCCGGATATCGCGCTGCGCGATCACCCGGCGATGGTTCTCCCCCATGAGGTCGATGCACTGCGTGGGATGATCCTGGAGCTGGTGCAGCAGCCGGAGCACTTCCAGAACTGGTTTGGCGAGTTTATTTCGCAGTCACGCCACGAGCTGGACATCGCGCCGCCAGAGCCGCCTTATCAGGCCGGTGAAATCTATGAGCTGCTGCAACAGGGTGAGCCATTACAACGTTTGGGTGGGTTGCGCGTGCTGCGCGTTGGCGACCAATGCTTTGTCAACGGTGAGCTAATCGACACCGAACATCTGCAAGCCGCCGATGCGCTGTGCCAGCACGCCAGCGTTGATGCCGCCTTGCTGGGCGACGCGGTGGACGACCCGTCGTTCCTGGCCCTGCTGACGGCGTTGATTAACAGCGGTTACTGGTATTTTAACGACTGATCATATTGAGTGAGGGGCAAACTAGCCCCTCACTCAATCTGTTAACGCAAAAACTACCGTTTAGCGCGCTCGGCGCTCAGAGTAGCAATGCGCATAATCACCGCCACCGCCTGCTCCATCCCTTCCAGCGTAATAAACTCATGCTTGCCATGGAAGTTATAGCCACCGGTAAACAGGTTTGGACAAGGCAGCCCCTTGAAGGATAGCTGTGCGCCATCGGTACCACCGCGGATCGGCTTCATCACCGGCTCAATATCGCAGTCCCGCATCGCCTGCTGTGCCAGCTCGATCACATGAGGATGCTCGGCCACCTGCTCACGCATGTTGTAGTAATTATCCTCGATCGCCACCTCAATGTAGCAATCCCGTGGTAACCCACGGCCAACCTTTTGCGCGACTTCAATCATCTTGCGCTTGCGAGCCTCAAAGCCTTCACGCTCAAAATCCCGCAAGATGTAGTGCATCTCGGCACGTTCGACGTTCCCCTTGATGCTGTTGAGATGGTAAAAGCCCTGATACCCCTCGGTATGCTCCGGTGTTTCCTCGGCCGGTAGCTCCTGTTGGAAACGGGTTGCCAGCGACAGCGCGTTCACCATCACCCCTTTGGCACTGCCAGGGTGTACGTTATTGCCGACGATTTTCACCGTCACTGCAGCTGCATTGAAGTTTTCACACTCCAGTTCGCCCACACCACCACCATCGACGGTGTATGCCCACTCTGCATCGAACGCTGCAATGTCAAAGAAATGCGCTCCCTTGCCCACTTCTTCATCCGGCGTGAACGCCACGCGAATATCGCCGTGAGGAATTTTTTGCTGCTTTAGCCGCACCATCGCGGTCAAGATCTCGGCAATCCCGGCTTTATCGTCGGCACCCAACAGCGTTTTGCCGTCGGTGGTGATCAGCGTTTGCCCCAGCATCTGATGCAAGATCGGGAACATCACCGGCGATAACACTTCATCACCGATGCCCAAGGCAATGTCACCGCCGCGATAGTTTTCCACTATCTGCGGTGTCACATGCTTACCCGAAAAATCGGGTGAGGTATCAAGGTGAGAAATAAAGCCAATGGCCGGCACTGGCCAGCTCACATTGCCAGGCAGCGTGCCCATCACGCAGCCATGTTCGCTTAGCGATACCCGTTCAAACCCCAGCCCAATCATTTCCTGTTGCAACGCACGCGCCAGCTTCAGTTGCCCTTCGGTACTAGGCACATGTTTGACGTTCGCTTTAGCCTGTGTGTCAAATGAGACGTAGTTAAAAAAGCGATCTAGTAGTTTATCCATGGTTCCGCCCTCAGAATTTCGCGTTTCATTATGCGGAACCGATCCGGATCAAATATTGAGACAGGTCATTAATAATCAGATTTAACACAAATCATTAAAGCAAGTGATGGTTTAATAGGGTCACTACCGACGCAAAAATCGGCCAACTGGCATGACTTATGGGCGGTTTGGCTTTCAATTACCGGATTCTGCGTCTATCATGCGCCCTCTTGAATTTTTGATCGGCGCCGCTGGCTTTGAGCTTCAGTACCTGACGGGTCACTCCCGTAAGCTCGCGCAGTCTTTTCCAGCGGCGGTTCTATCTGCACCACCGTACGGGATAGAGACACTAAAATGACTGAACAATCCTCTTTGGTTACACTGAACGCCCTGAGTAAAAGCTTTGACGGCAAAGAGATCATTCGCGATCTCAACCTTGAGATTAACGATGGTGAATTCCTGACCCTGCTTGGCCCTTCCGGCTGCGGGAAAACCACCGTGCTGCGGCTGATTGCCGGGTTGGAAAATGCCGACCACGGGCAGATCGTGCTCGACGGGCAAGACATCACCGCCATCCCGGCCGAGCATCGGCACGTTAACACCGTGTTTCAAAGCTATGCCCTGTTCCCCCATATGACCGTGTTTGAAAATGTCGCCTTTGGCCTGCGCATGCAGAAAACCCCAGAAGCGGAGTTAACGCCGCGCGTGGAGGAAGCCCTGCGCATGGTGCAATTGGACGAGTTCGCTCAGCGCCGCCCGCATCAGCTATCTGGAGGGCAACAACAACGGGTCGCGATTGCCCGGGCCGTGGTGAATAAACCTAAACTGTTACTGCTCGACGAGTCGCTTTCGGCACTGGACTACAAGCTGCGCAAGCAGATGCAGAACGAGTTGAAGGCGCTACAGCGCCAATTGGGCATCACCTTTGTGTTCGTCACGCACGATCAGGAAGAGGCGCTGACCATGTCCGATCGGATTGTGGTGATGCGTGACGGACGAATAGAACAGGACGGCACCCCACGGGAAATCTACGAAGAGCCCAGGAACCTGTTTGTCGCCAGCTTTATCGGTGAGATCAATATCTTTGATGCGGTAGTGCTACATCGTATCGATCCGCAGCGAGTGCGCGCTCGTGTAGAAGGCCGTGAGTGTGATATCTACGCCGATCTCCCCGTCGAGCCAGGGCAATCCCTGAAGGTTCTGCTGCGCCCGGAAGACCTGCGCGTCGAAGAGGTGAACGACAGCGAGCAGATAGATGGCCTGATCGGCTACGTGCGCGAACGCAACTATAAAGGCATGACGCTAGAATCGGTGGTTGAACTGGAAAACGGTAAGATGGTGATGGTCAGCGAATTCTTCAATGAAGACGATCCTGACTTTGACCACTCGTTAAACCAGAAGATGGCGATAACCTGGGTTGCAAGCTGGGAGGTAGTGCTGGCCGATGAAGAAATCGCGTAATTTGCTGCAAAACCTGGTGATCAGCGGCACCGTCGGCTGGCTGGTGCTGTTTGTTTTTCTGCCGAACCTGATGATCATCGGCACCAGTTTCCTCACCCGTGACGACGCCAATCTGGTGCAGATGGTGTTCACTCTGGATAATTACACCCGGCTGTTTGATCCCCTGTATGGTCAGGTGATGCTGCACTCGCTGAACATGGCGGCGATCGCCACCTTGTGCTGCCTGCTGCTGGGTTATCCCTTCGCCTTTATTCTGGCTCGCCTGCCGCAAAGGGTGCGCCCGCTGCTGCTGTTCCTGCTGATTGTCCCCTTCTGGACCAACTCGCTGATCCGTATCTATGGCCTGAAGTTGTTTCTCAGCACCCGCGGCTATCTGAACGAGTTCCTGATGTGGGCCGGGATCATCGATACGCCGTTACGCATTATGTATACCTCTGGCGCCGTGGTGCTGGGGCTGGTCTACATCTTGCTGCCGTTTATGGTGATGCCGCTCTACTCCAGCCTGGAAAAGCTGGATAAATCCTGCCTGGAAGCGGCCCGCGATCTCGGGGCCAGCAAGCTGCAAACCTTTATCCGCATCATCATTCCGCTGACTATGCCAGGCATTATCGCCGGTTGCCTGCTGGTGCTGCTTCCCGCCATGGGCCTGTTCTATGTGGCCGACCTGATGGGCGGAGCCAAAAACCTGCTGATCGGTAACGTCATCAAGAGCCAGTTCCTGAATATCCGTGATTGGCCGTTTGGCGCCGCCACCAGCATTTGCCTGACGCTGGTGATGGGGCTGATGCTGTGGATCTATTACCGGGCCGCCAAGTTGCTGAACAAAAAGGGGGAGCTGGAATGATCGGACGCCTGTTGCGCGGTGGCTTTATGAGCCTGATTTACGCCTATCTCTATATTCCCATCGTGATCCTGATCGTTAACTCGTTTAACACCTCGCGCTTTGGCATCAACTGGCGGGGTTTTACCACCCACTGGTACAGCATGTTGATGAACAACGACAGCCTGTTGCAGGCCGCTGGGCATTCACTGACCATGGCCGTGCTGTCCGCCAGCTTTGCGACCATGATCGGCTCTTTGGCGGCAGTGGCGTTATACCGCTATCGTTTTCGCGGGAAGCCCTTTGTTGGTGGCATGCTGTTTGTGGTGATGATGTCGCCGGATATCGTCATGGCCATCTCGCTGCTGGTGCTGTTTATGCTGCTGGGGGTCTCGTTGGGCTTCTGGTCGCTGTTATTTTCGCATATTACCTTCTGCCTGCCCTTTGTGGTGGTCACCGTCTATGCGCGCCTGAAGGGCTTTGACGTCAAGATGCTGGAGGCCGCACGCGATCTGGGTGCCAGCGAAATGGTGATCCTGCGCAAAATCATCCTGCCGTTGGCCATGCCCGCCGTCGCCGCCAGTTGGCTGCTAAGCTTCACGTTGTCGATGGATGATGTCGTGGTTTCTTCGTTCGTGACCGGGCCAAGCTACGAGATTTTGCCCTTGAAGATCTATTCGATGGTGAAGGTCGGCGTATCTCCTGAAGTGAACGCCCTTGCCACCATTCTGCTGGTATTATCGCTAGCGCTGGTGCTGACCAGCCAACTGCTGTTGCGCGATCGGCAAAAACACTGATTTGCCAACGGGATAAGCGTCTTTACCCCGCTGGGTACGCCACCTATAATGGCCGCTCTCTGGGGTATGGCGCATCACGCTATACTGTAAAAACACGCACTGCTAAAGGATCCGTACCATGAAAAAGTGGTCACATCTGCTCGCAGCCGGGATGATGGCACTGAGCCTTGGCTCGGCAAACGCCGCGGACGACGGCAAAACGCTCTATTTCTACAACTGGACCGAGTATGTCCCGCCTGGGCTGCTGGAACAGTTCACCAAAGAAACCGGTATCAAGGTGATTTACTCCACCTATGAATCCAACGAAAGCATGTATGCCAAGCTCAAAACCTACCGGGACGGCGCGTACGATCTGGTAGTCCCTTCCACCTATTTCATCGCCAAGATGAGCAAGGAGGGGATGCTGCAAAAGATCGACAAAAGCAAACTCAGCCACTTTAACGATCTCGATCCCAACCTGTTGCACAAGCCGTTCGATCCCAACAACGATTACTCCATTCCCTATATCTGGGGCGCCACCGCCATTGGCGTCAATTCGGATGCCATTGATGCCAACACCGTAACTGCCTGGGCCGATCTGTGGAAACCGGAATACAAAGGCCGCGTGCTGCTCACCGATGATGCACGTGAAGTGTTCCAGGTCGCGCTACGTAAACTGGGTTATTCGGGCAATACCACCGATCCTAAGCAGATCGAGGCTGCCTATAACGAGCTCAAGAAGCTGATGCCAAACGTGCTGGCGTTTAACTCCGATAATCCGGGTAATCCGTATATGGAAGGTGAAGTCGATCTGGGCATGGTATGGAACGGTTCCGCCTATGTCGCGCGCCAGGCCGGTACCCCATTGGAGATCGTCTGGCCGAAAGAAGGCGGGATCTTCTGGATGGATAGCCTGGCCATTCCGGCTAAAGCCAAGAACGTTGAGGGAGCGTTGAAGCTGATCGACTTCCTGCTGCGCCCAGAGATCGCGGTGCAGGTGGCGGAAACCATCGGTTACCCTACTCCCAATCTGGCCGCGAGAAAGCTGCTACCTAAAGAGATCGCCAACGACAAGTCGCTGTATCCAGATGATGCGGTGATTGAGAACGGTGAATGGCAAAACGATGTGGGTGATACCAGTACGCTGTATGAAACCTACTTCCAGCAGCTAAAAGCTGGGCGCTGAGGCCCCTCACCCCAACCCTCTCCCACAGGGAGAGGGAGCTGATAGTCCCTGCTCATTTGGTAGCAAGGAGATAATGTCAGTAAACTCGATCGCTCACTCATCAAAAGTGCGTCACCGAATTTTCAAACCCACTCATTCGGTCCTCGGACCCCTTTGGGAGCTATCCTGAGCGCGTAATTAGCCCGAGCAGCTCTAGAAAGCAGGGAGTATGAACAAGTAAAACAAGGTATTACGCAAAGCAATCAACGAACTCGATCGGTCCCCCTCTCCCTGTGGGCTGAGGAATCCCCACTAATTTTTTCTTAGTGGTTTCAGAGAATTAGAGCGAGTGTTTTACGATCAATCTGTTCCATTTTGTTCGTAAATTGGCAGTGAGAGAATGACGAACCACTTCTTCTCGTCTGCTTGAGGCTGTTTTTTAGTCCGTTTTTGGGTAAAAAACAGCCTATTTCTCGTCTCAATTTTTCTGGGGATTCCTCAGCCCTGTGGGAGAGGGTTAGGGTGAGGGGCATACTAAAGCCACCAATCTCACCCAACATTCTGCTAAGGCTTATCCGCCCGCTCGACCTTGCCCATCAGGAACTTGTGCACAAAGCGTGGCACCACTTCGCTGGCCGGGCCGTAATGCTTCTCTTCGAACTGGCTTTCCACCAGGCTCGGCTCCAGGTTCAGCTCCATGGTATAAGCCCCGCCCAACCGTGCCTCGTGAACAAAACCTGCCGCCGGGTAAACATTGCCAGAAGTGCCAATCGCGATAAAGAAATCCGCCTTGGCCAACGCGGCGTAAATCTCATCCATCCCCAACGGCATTTCACCAAACCACACCACGTGGGGTCGCAGAGGCGCAGGGAACTGGCAGCAGTGGCAACGTTCATCCACGCTCAGGTCTCCCAACCATTCCACCACCTGCCCGGAGCTGGTGCAGCGCACTTTCAGCAGTTCGCCATGCATATGCAGCACCTGCTTGCTACCGGCCCGCTCGTGCAGGTTGTCGATATTTTGCGTAACCAGCAGGAAGTTCTCCTCCCCCAGCCACTCTTCCAAATCGGCCAGCGCACGATGAGCCGCATTAGGGCCGATATCCGACTGCTGTAGCTGCCGGCGGCGCGCATTATAAAACTCCTGCACCAAGGCAGGATCGCGCTGAAAACCGTCCAGGGTGGCGACATCTTCCACCTTGTGCTCTTCCCACAGCCCATCGGCAGCGCGGAAAGTACGGATGCCGGACTCGGCAGAGATCCCGGCCCCCGTCAGCACCACGACAAACGGCTTTTTCAGCTCTGCCGCCGCCATGGTATCGCGTTGGAATATCCGCGAGCGAAAACGCTGATGCCGCACATGCTTACTCTTGCGAAACTGACACAACCGATGGCGAGTGTGCATGAACTCTCCTTATTTATGACTTTCCACCAAATTGAGGAACGCTGCCCCACGAACACCACCGGCATCGCCATAGCGCGCCTTCTCGATGCGTGGCAGTTTGGCTACCCGTAACAAATGGGCAGGCAAACGCTGGGGCAACGCCTGATAAATTGCGGCAAAATTCGATAAGCCGCCGCCAATCACCACCAGGTGGGGGTCGATGATGGTCAGCAGGTTGCCCAGGCAAATGGCCAGGACATCCAGAAAACGTTCTACGTGTGCTACAGCCTGTGGTTCACCGGCCTGATAATGCGCAATGATTTGCTGCGCTGGCAACTGTTGTTGATAAAAATGCGCGTACATCCACTCAAATCCGCGGCCCGAGATGTAATTCTCGATGCAACCGTCATGGCCGCAGCCACAGGGAACGCGAGGAATATCACGCCCGAGCACCTCCAGCGCATCCACCGGCAAGCGGAAGTGGCCAAACTCTCCGGTGATAAAGTTACGCCCAGAGACCACTTTACCATTAACGATCAAACCACCACCAACTCCGGTGCCCAGGATGATACCCAGCACCGTCGGGTAATGGCGAAACTCTTCGTCCCAAGCTTCCGAGAGCGTGAAGCAGTTGGCGTCGTTATCGACCTTGACCTCACGGCCAATCAGCGCGCTCAGATCGCGCGGCAACGGTTGCCCCATTGCGGCCGGGACGTTGGCGGTAAACAAGGTACCATCTTCGTTTGGCAACCCGGGAATGCCGATGCCCACCAGCCCTTGCGTACCACAAACGGCATCGGCCTCATGGGTGAGATCGCGTAATACCGCCAGCAGTTGCCGGTAGTCGTCACGCGGCGTCGGCACCCGCTTTTGCCAGATACGTTGCAGATTGGCGTCGAACACCCCAAGTTCAATCTTGGTGCCACCCATGTCGAAACCGTAGTACATAACTCGCCCTCAGGGTAAAAAAATGGGGCCCGCTACTGGCCCCAGGTTTTTATTACTGCCCGCTCAATACGCGGGCCGGATCGATGCGGCTGGCACGTCTGGCCGGATACCAACTGGCCAGCAGGCTAAGCACGATTGCCGTACCCAGTACGATGGCCACATCAAGCCAGTGCAGCTCGGACGGCAGGAAATCGATAAAGTAGATATCGCCAGACAGGAAAGAGTGGCCCATCAGCTTTTCGATGCCCTTGATAATATTGGTCAACTGTAGCGAGGCGATCACTCCAACCACTACCCCACTAAGGCTACCTACCAGCCCGGCCAGCAAGCCATACCAGACAAAGATGGCGCGGATAAAGCCGTCTTTGGCTCCCAGCGTACGCAGCACGGCAATGTCGCCACTCTTGTCCTTCACCGCCATCACCAGGGTGGAAACAATGTTGAAACAGGCCACGCCGATCACCAGCACCATCGCCAGATACATGATGGCGCGGATCATCTGAATGTCGCGATACATAAAGCCGTAGGTGCCAATCCAGCTCTTGATATAGACGGTGGCATCGGCGACTTCTCCGGCGTCACGCACCAGCTTGTTAGCGGCGAACACGTCGTTAACCTTGATGGCGATACCGGTGACACTGTCACCCATATCCAGATATTGCTGGGCATCCGCCAACGGCACCATAGCCATGCTGTGATCGAGCTGGCCGCTAAGTTGCAGAATACCGGTGACATGCAAGCGAATACGCTTCGGCTGCAGCAGCTTCATCTCAGGATCGCTGTTGGGGATCATCACCGTGACGTAAGAGCCCTGCTTCACGCCCAGCGCTTCAGCCACGCCCTTACCCAGGATCACCTGCTGCTCACCGCTTTTGAAGTTTGCCCAGGCATCGCCCTGCACATAACTTGGCAGCGCGCTGAGCTGTTTTTCCTGCGCAGGATCGACGCCTTTTACCTGCACGGCGCGTAGCTGAGCACCATTTTCCATCAGCCCGGTAAAGTTGATATAAGGTGCCGCAGCCACAATGCCCGGAACCTTTTCGACCCGTTGCAGGATCTCAGGCCAGCCGGTGAACGGTTGTTTGACCGGTTCGATCTCGCCGTGCGGCACCACCGCCAGAATACGGTTTTGCAGTTCACGTTCGAAGCCGTTCATCGCGCTCAACCCGACGATCAGCACCGCCACGCCCAGCGCGATGCCGATGGTGGAGATCACCGAGATTAACGAAACCATGCCGCCGCGCCGCCGGCCACGGCTAAAACGCAGCGCCATCAGCAATGAAAGTGGCGAAGCGCTCATTACTCGGCCCCCATCAGGGTCAGTTGCGCCTGTAGATGGCCGTCTGCCATTTCCAACTGGCGGCTCAGGCGCTTAGCAAGTTGCAGATCGTGGGTGACCACCAAAAATGCGGTGCCCTGCCGTACGTTCAATTCGCCCAGCAGATCGAAGATGCTGTCTGCGGTGCGTTTATCCAGGTTGCCGGTAGGCTCATCCGCCAACACCAGCGAAGGGTTATTCACCAACGCACGGGCAATCGCCACGCGCTGACGTTCACCGCCGGAAAGCTCGGACGGGCGATGTTTGCTACGTTTTTCCAAGCCCACGGCCGCCAGCATCTCCAGCGCCTTTTCCTTCGCCAGCGCCGGTTTCATGCCACCGATCAGCAGCGGCATCGCGGCGTTCTCCAGCGCGGTGAAATCTGGCAGCAGATGATGGAACTGATAGATAAAGCCGAGCTGGCGGTTGCGCAGCTCCGCTTTGGCAGTGGAAGAAAGCTTGTTCAACGACTGCCCTTTGTAGATCACCTCGCCCGAGGTAGGAGAATCCAGCCCCCCCAGCAGGTGCAACAAAGTACTTTTACCGGAACCCGAGCTGCCGACGATCGCCATCATCTCGCCCGGTTGCATGGCAAAACTGACATTGCGCAGCACGTCGGTATGCAGGTTGCCTTCCTGATAGGTTTTACACAGGCGCTCACACTGCAATAAAGGATGGTTACTCATAACGTAAAGCCTCAGCGGGTTGTACGGCGGCAGCGCGCCATGAAGGGTAAAGCGTGGATAACAGCGAGACCGCCATCGCCACTACGGCAATGATCGTGACCTGGATAGGGTCAACCGCCACCGGCAGAGAAGCCCCGTCGATCAACGCGCCAAGGATTGGCATCAGGTTGTTTAGATTGGTGGCAAGCAGAACGCCTAACAGCGTTCCCAACAGCGAGCCGATAATCCCGGCGCTGGCCCCCTGCACCATAAAGACCGACATGATCTGCCGCCGCGTCAGGCCCAGGGTTTGCAGAATGGCCACTTCGCCCTGCTTCTCCATCACCAACAGACCCAGCGAGGTAATGATATTGAATGCCGCCACCGCCACGATCAGGCTAAGCAGCAGCCCCATCATGTTTTTCTCCATGCGCACCGCCTGGAACAGCTCGCCCTTGCGCTCACGCCAGTCTTTCCACTGGGTGCCTTCCGGCAGCGTTTGCTGGCTAAGGGTGTCAACGCTCAACGGTTGTTGCAGGAACAGACGCCAGCCGGTGATATTGCCCGCTGGGTAGCGCATCAGACGTGAAGCATCTTGCTGGTTCGCCAGCAACTGATAACCGTCCACTTCACTATTGGCGTGGAAGGTACCAATCACGGTGAACAGACGTTGGCTTGGGATGCGCCCCATCGGGGTAAACTGGCTGGCGCTCGGCACCATCAGACGCAGTTGATCGCCACGCTTGACGCCCAACTGCCCGGCAAGCTGCTCACCGATAATCAGGTTGTACTCGCCAGGTTGCAGCTGTTGCTGTTTAACGTTGACCAGATAAGGCGTCAGCGGATCGGGCTGCTGCGGGTCAACCCCCAACATGACGCCAACGGCCACGCTGCGAGCGCTTTGCAACACCACATCGCCGGTAGTCAGCGGGGTGACCCGGGTGACACCATGCAGGTTTTTCACGGCAGAGGCTGGCAGTTGTTCAGGGTTGATGGAGCCCTGTTTACTGGTGATCAGCGCCTGCGGCATGAGCCCCAGGATGTTGTTTTCGAGATCTTTCTCGAAGCCATTCATCACTGAAAGCACCGTCACCAGCGCCATCACCCCCAGCGTAATGCCAATGGTGGATAGCCAGGAAACAAACCGCCCAAAGCGGTCTGAGGCTCGCCCGCGCATATAACGCAGGCCAATAAATAACGCGACAGGTTGATACATGAAATCCGTTTTGTTGCCGTAGCTTAAGCAAAGTGATCAAGGATAATAAAGGCTCTACCGGGTTTATGGAACCACCCGGCCGGTTTTATTCATCATGTTTGCACGGGTTTACAGAAAATGCCGGATTTTGACCTTCCTGAAGACACGGTTGTTTCCGCTGATAGCCGTTTAACCGTTTGACAATCCGTTTACAACGGGCAAATTAATAGACTGAACGAATCAATGCCAACCACATGAGGTAGTCATGACCGTTACGTCCCACTGCATCACCGCCGCCGATATTGCCAAAGCGGCCGAAATCCTGCAAAACCACGCGATCCGCACGCCGGTAATGACTTCCCGCCAGGCGGATGAGATCGCCGGTGCCCAGCTCTTTTTCAAATGCGAGAATTTCCAGCGCATTGGGGCCTTTAAATTCCGTGGGGCCTATAACGCCATCAGCCAGTTGACCCCAGCCCAGCGCCAAGCCGGAGTGATAGCCTTCTCATCCGGTAACCATGCGCAGGCCATGGCGTTGGCGGCCCGTGAGCTTGGGGTCAGCGTCACCATCGTGATGCCACATGACGCCCCCGCCGCCAAACTGGCGGCAACACGCGGCTATGGAGCTAACGTGGTGATCTATCAGCGGCAAACCGAAGACCGGGAAGCCATCACCCAACGGTTAGCGGCGGAAAAGGGTTTAACGGTGATCCCACCTTACGATTATCCGCAGGTGATGGCTGGCCAAGGTACCGCAGCTAAAGAGTTGATCGAAGAAGTTGGCCCGTTGGATATTCTGCTGGTTTGTACCGGTGGCGGCGGGTTGCTCTCTGGATGCGCCATTGCAGCACATCACTGGTCGCCCGGTTGCCGGGTATTTGGCGTCGAGCCCGAAGCGGGCAACGATGTGCAACAGGCGTTCCGCAGCGGTGAAAAAGTGTGGATCCCAGTCCCGAAAACCATTGCCGACGGCGCACAGACCCAGCAGGTGGGCAATCTCACCTTCCCGATCATTCAACACTATGTGGAAGATATTCTGACGGTGACCGACCAACAGCTATGCCAGCAAATGCGTTTCTTTATGGAGCGGATGAAGATGGTGGTCGAACCGACCGGTTGCCTGGCTGCCGCTGCGGCGATGAATCAGGTCATCGATCTGCGGGGCAAAAAAGTCGGAGTGATCGTCAGCGGTGGTAACGTGGACGTCGATAAAATCGGCCAGTACCTCGCCATGGCGCAGGATTGATTAAATTACCGCCAACAGGAAGCTTGCTCGCGCTTTTACCGGTGTCAGTTTATACGCCGCTGGGCTAGTATAACCAAGGTAAAAAGGTGATGGGCTTGAACCACTTGATAGTCCCCTCACCCTAACCCTCTCCCAAAGGGAGAGGGAACCGAATGTGCCACAGCCATACTCCGTACCTAACCGCAACTCCGTTCCAGCTCCCTCTCCTTGGGGAGAGGGTTGGGGTGAGGGAGAACGGGTTAGCTTTAGCCAAACACCAGGTCAACAGGATTTTGTGGTATTCACGCGTCAAGCGCCACGGTGAACACCACAAAAACTGTTATTCAATTCATTGATTAAAGATAACTGAATGAGCATTTCTGATAATAGCCGCAGCTCCGCATCCTCCTACCGTTACTCTCTTCCTGACCGCGCGGGCGATTTACGCCAGCTAGGGCAGCTCACCGGTTCTGCCTGTGCCGTAGAATGCGCCGAAATCGCCGAACGCCATCCCGGCCCGGTGATGCTCATCGCCCCGGATATGCAAAATGCGTTGCGGCTGCGTGACGAAATCCAGCAGTTTACCGACCAGATGGTGACTACCCTTTCGGACTGGGAAACGCTGCCATACGACAGCTTCTCGCCCCATCAGGAAATCATCTCGGCGCGGCTTTCCAGCCTGTATCACCTGCCGACCATGGCACGCGGCATCATCATTCTGCCGGTGAATACGCTGATGCAACGCGTCTGCCCGCATGAGTTCCTGCATGGCCATGCGTTGGTGATGAAAAAGGGCCAACGACTATCGCGGGATCTGCTGCGGGCACAGTTGGAACAGGCCGGTTATCGCAGCGTCGACCAAGTGATGGAACATGGCGAATTTGCCACGCGCGGCGCGCTGCTTGACCTGTATCCCATGGGTAGCGAAGAGCCTTATCGCATCGACTTTTTCGACGACGAGATCGACAGCCTGCGCACCTTTGATGTAGATAACCAACGCACGTTGAGCGAAGTGGAAGCCATCAACCTGCTGCCAGCGCACGAGTTCCCGACCGATAAGGCCGCCATTGAGCTGTTCCGCAGCCAGTGGCGTGAACAGTTTGAAGTGCGTCGCGACGCCGAACATATTTATCAGCAAGTGAGTAAAGGCACCTGGCCTGCCGGTATCGAATACTGGCAACCGCTGTTCTTCAGCCAGCCGCTGCCTTCCTTGTTCAGCTATCTGCCAGCCAATACGCTGCTCGTCAACACTGGAAATCTGGAAGGCGCCGCCGAGCGTTTCTGGCTTGATGTCAATCAACGCTATGAGAACCGGCGGATCGATCCGATGCGGCCGCTGCTGGCCCCGGATACCCTATGGCTGCGGGTCGATGCGCTGTTTGCCGAACTGAAAGCCTGGCCGCGGATGGCGTTGAAAACCGAGGAACTGCCTGCCAAAGCCGGTTGCACCAACCTGGGCTATCAAACCCTGCCGGATCTCGCCGTCCAGGCCCAGCAGAAAGCCCCGCTGGATAATCTGCGGCGCTTTATTGAAAGCTTCACCGGTGGCGTGGTCTTCTCGGTAGAGAGTGAAGGCCGCCGCGAAACCCTGCAAGATCTGCTTGGCCGCATCAAGCTGAGCACCAGCCTGATCCACCATCTGGATGAGGTCGAGACGCAGGGCCGTTACATGATGGTCGGAGCTTCCGAGCGTGGCTTCCTGGATACGCTGCGTGACCGGGCGTTGATCTGTGAAAGCGATCTGCTCGGTGAACGCGTCAGCCGCCGTCGGCAGGATAATCGCCGCACCATCAATACCGATACCCTGATCCGCAACCTGGCAGAGCTGCACCCAGGGCAGCCGGTGGTACATCTGGAACACGGCGTTGGCCGCTACGTTGGCCTGACGACGCTGGAAGCCGGGGGGATCAAAGCCGAATACCTGATCCTCTCCTATGCCGGTGAGGACAAGCTGTACGTGCCGGTCTCTTCCCTGCACCTGATCAGCCGCTATGCCGGGGGAGCCGACGAAAATGCCCCACTCCACCGTCTTGGTGGGGATGTCTGGTCACGAGCCAGGCAGAAAGCTGCCGAACGCGTGCGCGACGTGGCCGCCGAGCTGTTGGACATTTACGCCCAACGTGCCGCCAAGAGCGGTTTTGCGTTCAAACATAATCGTGAACAATATCAACTGTTCTGCCAGACCTTCCCGTTTGAGACCACGCCGGATCAGGAACAGGCCATCAACGCGGTGTTGAGCGATATGTGCCAGCCGCTGGCGATGGACCGTCTGGTGTGCGGCGACGTTGGCTTTGGTAAAACCGAAGTGGCGATGCGTGCCGCCTTCCTGGCCGTCGAAAATGGTAAACAGGTCGCGGTACTGGTGCCGACAACCCTGTTAGCACAACAGCACTTCGACAACTTCCGCGATCGCTTTGCCACCTGGCCAATCCGCATCGAGATGATGTCGCGTTTTCGCAGCGCCAAAGAGCAGCAGCAGATCCTGGAAGAGGCGGCCGAGGGCAAAGTCGATATCCTCATTGGCACCCATAAGCTATTGCAGAGCAATCTGCGCTGGAAAGATCTGGGGCTGTTGGTAGTTGATGAAGAACACCGCTTTGGCGTACGCCACAAAGAGCGCATCAAGGCAATGCGTGCAGACGTAGATATTCTGACGTTAACCGCCACGCCGATCCCGCGAACCCTGAATATGGCCATGAGCGGCATGCGCGATCTGTCGATCATTGCTACCCCACCGGCCCGCCGTCTGGCAGTGAAAACCTTTGTCCGCGAGTACGACAGCCTGGTGGTGCGCGAGGCCATCCTGCGTGAGGTACTGCGCGGCGGCCAAGTGTATTACCTGTATAACGACGTCGAGAATATCGATAAGGCCGCCGAACGCCTGGCGGAGCTGGTGCCAGAAGCGCGGATTGCCATTGGCCACGGCCAGATGCGGGAACGCGATCTGGAGCGGGTGATGAACGATTTCCACCACCAGCGCTTCAACGTGCTGGTCTGTACCACCATTATTGAAACCGGCATCGATATCCCCAGCGCCAATACCATCATTATCGAACGGGCCGACCGCTTTGGTCTGGCACAGCTGCATCAGCTGCGTGGCCGCGTCGGGCGTTCTCACCATCAGGCCTATGCTTATCTGTTAACGCCAAACCCGAAGGTCATGAGCACCGACGCGCATAAGCGGTTGGAAGCGATTGCCTCGCTGGAAGATTTGGGGGCCGGGTTCGCGCTCGCCACCCACGATTTGGAAATCCGCGGTGCCGGCGAGCTGCTGGGGGAAGATCAGAGCGGCCAGATGACCACCGTGGGCTTCTCGCTGTATATGGAGCTGTTGGAAAGCGCCGTCGACGCCCTGAAGAACGGGCGTGAGCCTTCGCTGGAAGATCTCACCAGTAATCAGACGGAAGTGGAACTGCGCATGCCAGCACTGCTGCCCGATGACTTTATCCCGGACGTGAACACCCGTTTGTCCTTCTATAAACGCATTGCCAGCGCTAAAAATGAGGGTGAACTGGAGGAACTGAAAGTCGAGCTGATCGATCGGTTTGGCCTGCTGCCGGATGCAGCCCGTAATCTGCTGCAAAGCGCGGCGATGCGTCAACAGGCGCAAATACTGGGGATCAAGCGTATCGAAGGCAACGAACGCGGGGGCTTTATCGAGTTTGGCGAGAAGAACCGGGTCGATCCGGGTTATCTGATTGGCTTACTGCAAAGCAAACCACAGGTTTACCGCTTGGATGGGCCGACCAAGCTGAAGTTTATGCTGGATCTCACTGACCGGGCCGAACGCTTGAAGTTTATCGGCGAGCTGTTAGCGGCGTTCAGAGAGCATACTTTGGCAGTTTGATGGTCAATGTCCCCTCACCCTAACCCTCTCCCACTGTACAGACCGGGGACATGGTAGACAGGTGTTCAAGGACATGGTGAACACTTTTTAACATCCTTTACCCATGATGATCGACCTATTTCTCAGGTCGATCGTCCCCACTTTCGTGCTGTACCACCAT